>VOFB01001785.1_pt1 | contig 205800 bp, 262 predicted proteins | sample 5384141 | NCBI WGS metagenome assembly VOFB01 (sample SAMN12384721, study PRJNA508395) | human gut metagenome | isolation source: healthy gut A | host: Homo sapiens | reverse complement strand
GGTAGCCAGCCGCTCCCCCAAGCTGGAAAAGGCACAGCAGTGGGTGAACCGCTTCGATACCTCGTCCCTGTTCATGCTGTCGCTGCTGCCCTTCACCCCCACCTCCTTCATGCACTTTGCCTTCGGGATGTCGGACTTTGACGAAAAGCGCTACCTGCGCGCTGTCCTTTTGGGCAAGGGTCTGATGGTGGCCATGATGGCTGTCTTTGGGCAGTCGCTGGTCAGCTCTCTGAAAAACCCGGTCTACCTTGTGCTCGCAGTCCTGCTGTGGGGCGGGATGTACTGGGTGAGCAAAAGATTCTGCCGGAAGCATCATCTGGAATAAAAGAATAACATTCGAGACAGCGGAAGTACCTGCGGGCGTGCCGCTGTCTCTTTTTTTGCAGAAAAAAAAAGCTATGGCGGGCAGCCCGCAGACTGCCCGCCATGGCATGAGAACCATCATTTTTATTTTGCTTCCGGTTCCTGCACAAGGGGTTCGGACGGCGGTGGGGTGAGGGTGGAATGCGCCACTACAAAGGCCGCAGCCTTTGCCCGGGCAAGGCGCTGGCGCACTTTGCGGGTGTCGTTGGCGGGGAAGGTGCGCTCCCCGTCCAGCTTCTCGTCCCAATCGGCAAGGGCGGCGTTCACCTCGGCTTCGGTGGGCTGTAAGCCCTCCCGCTCGGCCACCAGCAAAAGCCCCAGCCAGCTGCGCAGCTTGCGCTCTGCCTGCTGGTGCGCCACTGCCGGAACTGCTCCACCGTCTGCCCGCGCACGGCCAAAAACTGGTCAAAGTTGACTCCGTTTGCCTGCAAGCTCAGATTGAACTGCCGTTGCTCAGCAAAGTAGTTGCCCGCTTCCGGCCCTGTCCCCGCAGGGTCTCCACCGCTTCCTGTACTTCAAGGGCATTCCCGATCTTTTGCCCAGGGGCAGGTCCATGTTGGTGATCAGCGCCGCCATACGGCGGCCTGCGTGCTCCCCGATGGCAGTCATCTTTTTTGCAAGGGCAATGGAATCCTCCAGTGATTTCATGAATGCGCCGCTGCCCGTCTTCACATCCAGCACGATGCTGTCGCTTCCGGCAGCCAGTTTCTTGCTCATGATGGAGGACGCGATAAGCGGTATGCTGTCCACCGTGGCAGTCACGTCCCTGAGCGCATACATTTTTTTTATCCGCGGGGCCAGATTCCCAGACTGTCCCGCCACACAGAGTCCGGTTTCATTCACAATATCAAAAAATTCCTCCCTGGTGAAAGAGGTCCGAAGGCCGGGAATGGACTCCAGTTTATCTACCGTTCCGCCTGTATGCCCCAGCCCCCGGCCGGACATCTTTGCAATCTTGACGCCGCAGGCCGCCGCTATGGGGGCAATGATCAGTGTGGTCTTATCCCCACGCCCCCGGTTGAGTGTTTATCCACCTTCACTCCCTCAATGGGAGATAAATCCACCATATCTCCGGAACGGGCCATGGCGTCCGTAAGCGCTGCAGTCTCCTCATCATCCATACCCTGGAAGTAGACTGCCATCAGCAAGGCGGACATCTGGTAGTCCGGCATAGCCCCTGACACAAATTCCTCCACCATCCGGGAAATCTCCTCCCTGGTCAGCTTACCGCCGTTTCGCTTTTTTATGATCAAATCATACATTCTCATTATCCCTGTCCCCTTTTACAGCGAAAAAACTCTCCGGAAGCAGCTCTCCCAGAGTATATTCCTCAATGTTCCCCTGTGCATCCCCCAAAATCACCAAAAATCAGGTCCGCAGAACTCCGCCATTACCTGCCGGCAGACGCCGCAGGGCGGACAGGACTGCAGTTCTCCCCCGCTCTGCCCCCGGCAACCGCTATGGCCTCAAACTCCCGCTCACCCTCAGATATTGCTTTGAAAAAGGCTGTGCGCTCCGCACAGTTGGTGGGTGAGTAGGAGGCATTTTCAATATTGCATCCATGATAAATCTTCCCGGTCCTCCCAAGCAGGGCTGCCCCCACCTGGAATCCCGAGTAGGGGAGTAGGATTGTTCCCTGGCCCTGACTGCTTCTTTATAAAGTGCCTTCTTATCTGTCATTTCGAATATCCTCCCAAAAACTGCTGCCACAGATGACCCCCTCCACGCCAAATATCTCCTGTATGGTGGCCGCAATATCCGCAAAGCTTTGGCGTGTCCCCAGAGAGACGCCTGCCTTGACCTCACTGCCGCAGGCCAAAAGCGGAACATACTCTCTGGAGTGGTCCGTGCTGGGTGTTCAGGATCGCACCCGTGATCCCCGGTGATCAGCAGCACATCCGTGCTCCTCATTTTTTCCAGAAACACTCTAACTGCCTGTCAAACCTGGTCATAGCTGCCGCATATCCGTCCACATCGTTCCTGTGTCCGTACACCATATCAAAGTCCACCAGATTTACAAAGCAGAGACCTGTAAAGGATTTCTCCAGCAGATCAAGGGTCTTCTCCATACCGTCCTCATTGTCTTTTTATGGATTGGGTGTGGGCGATGCCCTTTCCCGCAAAAATATCATTGATCTTTCCCACGCCGTAGGTGTCATACCCTGCCCGCTCCAGCAGATCCATTACCGTGTCTGCGGGAGGTAAAAGGGAAAAATCGTGGCGGTTCCTGGTGCGCACAAAGTCAGGGTACGCTCCCTCAAAAGGCCGGGCAATCACCCTGCCCACCGCATGCTTTCCAGTCAGGATCTTCCTGGCTATGCGGCAGTACTCGTAGAGCTTTTCAGGGGAACCACCTGCTCGTGGGCTGCAATCTGAAACACACTGTCAGCGGATGTATAGACAATTAAATCTCCGCTCTTCATGTGCTCCTGTCCATACTCCCGGATCACCTCCGTCCCGGAATAGGGCCGGTTACACAGTACACCCCTGCCTGTCTGCTCTCTAAAAGGCTTTAACACCTCCTCAGGAAACCCCTGCGGATACAGCGGCATAGGCTTGGGGAAATGATCCCCGCAATCTCCCAGTGCCCTGTGGTGGTGTCCTTCCCCATAGATGCCTACTTAAGCCTTGCAAAAGCACCCAGCGGCTGCTCCTCGCCCTCCTTGCAGGTCACCCCGTCAATATTAAACAGTCCCAGGCGTTTCATATTCGGCGTGTGATACTCCTGTGAGGCGGCAATGCTCGCCAGAGTGTTGCTTCCCTCATCCCCGAATGCCGCCGCATCCGGCGCTTCCCCGATGCCGAAACTGTCCAAAACGATCATAAAAACCCTCTTTACTGCCATTTTATACCTCGCTTCTCTTACTTTCTTTTATCTTATCATTATTTCCCGCCATCTTCAACCAAATACAAGCTATCCTTGCTTGAATTTAACGCCAAAAAAATGCTATAGTTTTTGCATATGAGTCACTAACTTAAGGAGGGCAAACCATGTCAGAAGAATTGCAAAACGTAACACAGGAAACAGAGACACCCGTTGAGGCTGTGGAGGAGGCTGTAGCAGCAGCACCGGCGGCAGAAGAGGCTCCCACGGTGGAAGAAGGAATGGTGGAAGGACAGGCTGCAGAGGAGAATCCCGCTGCAAATGAACCGTCCGCAGAGGTACCGGTGGAGGAGGCTGCACAGGAAGAGGCAGCTCCTGAGGAGGTCACAGAAACCATGGAGGATTACGCACAGGAGCTGGAGGCGTCCTTCAAGAAAATTTACGAGGGCGATATCCTCACCGGAACTGTAATCGGAGTTTCCGAGACAGAGATCACCCTGGATTTAAAATACTACACCGAGGGTATTATCCGTCTGGAGGACTTCAGCAGTAACCCGGACTTTAATCTCAAGGAGGATGTACATATCGGTGACGAAATCTCAGCCACAGTGATCCGCACAGACGACGGGCAGGGCCATATCCTCCTCTCAGCCAAGGAGGCAAACGATACCCTGGTTTGGGAAAAGCTGAAAAAATGGATGGAGGATGGCACAAACCTGACTGTAAAGGTGGGCGGCGTGGTAAAGTCCGGCGTGATCGCCTATGTGGAGGGAATCCGCGGGTTTATCCCAGCCTCCAAGCTTTCCCTGAACTATGTGGAGGATCTGGAAACCTGGTTGGGAAAAGAGATCCAGGTGCGCGTCATTACCGCTGAACAGGAGGGCGACCGCCTGGTACTGTCCGCACGTGAAATCCTGCGCGAGAAGGAAGCAGAGGAAAAGAAAGCCAGAATCTCAAATGTACAGGTGGGTCTGGTTACGGAGGGTACTGTGGAGACCATCCAGCCCTATGGCGCATTCATAAATCTGGGCAGCGGGCTCTCCGGCCTGGTACATATCTCCCAGATCAGTGAGAAAAGGATCAAAACCCCGCCGCAGTGCTTAAGGTGGGCGATAAGGTAAAGGTAAAAGTCATTAACATCAAAGACGGCAAGCTAAGTCTCAGTATGAAGGCCTTAAATGATGTGAGCGCTGAAGAGATCCAGGAAGAAACCTACGAACTGCCCAAATCAGAAAGCGTAACCACCAGCCTGGGTTCTCTCTTTGCAAATATCAAATTAGATCAGTGATACTGTAATGCTTTAAAAGCATTGTAGGTAAATTTTTACAAAAGCAGGCCTGTGGCGGGCCTGTTTTTGGTTGTTTTCACATAAATTTACCTGTAATTCATAGTTTGTTCACATTTGATTGCTATACTTTAAACATCTCGAAAAGAGATGCAGACAATGGTTTATAGCGTAATGTTTTCATTACACATATAGATAAATTTTTTCATAATAGCCTCCGGTGTACCAGACGCCGGGGGCACTCCTCATTTTAGTATAGTTATGAGTTGGCCAGATCTTTGCCAGCCCCAGTCTGAACAGAAATAAGGTGTGTAAGTTGTTTATTCAACTTACACACCTTATTTTACACTCTGCGAGCTAACATAAATACCATTCTATTTAGAAGTAATTAATCTGAGTATTTTGTTATATGTTTGTGAATCAGCCGAAAACGCTCTACATCTTTTATATTCTTCTTTTTTCAGCTCAACAATATATTCATTATTCGCGCTCTTGCCTCTTATATCTGTTGTGGGACCAGATGTTGACGGCGGTGTATATATATCGTTAACTGTTATGGAACAGACCACCTTTCCTTTTATCATTTCTTTTTCTACTTTGATTATCTCAAATTTTGACGGTATTATAACCGCGGCATTTGTATAATACAAGCTTTTTGAGCAAAAAAGAACTTCCGGTTATATTTTTTCAACTGTTTTAAAACAAGCTCTGGATAATCATAATTTTTTTAATTAATTTTTTTTAGTTTTTGCAGCTCACTGTACGTCGATATAAGCAGGTTCTGATCTCGCATTTTTCTTCGAATACTTTTTATTGACACTATACCCCAATTTTTTGCTCAGAATCATTCTGTACGATTATCGGCTTATAGGAAACCTTTTATTACTAAACTTCTGTACTTTCATTTCACATGAACACCTTATCTTACTGTCTGATTTTGAAATAGCCGTTATTGTAACAACACCTTCTGATATTCCTGTTACCGTTCCAGACTGATTGACAGTCGCAATCTCTTTGTCACTGCTTTTCCATTTTACGCTCTTACCATTTCCTATCGCAGCACCTTTGTTGATTTTCAATTTACATTTTGTCCAATATAAATTTTTCTTTCTTTGTGCTTATATTCATTTCCGTATTTCTTTTAGATGTAGATGCTTGTACTAACGTATTAGACATAAGTCCTGAAATGCAGATAACACCTATTACAAATACAATTAAGCCTTTGTTTATTTTGTTCACAAAAATCACCTCTCTTACTTTTAGAGTTTGATCACTTTGCCACCTTACAACTTAATATCCCTGAATAATCTGTATATTTATTTCCACCATTATATTTCATTGCTGCTCTCACCTTATAATAGTATGTTTTCCTGCAGTGAGACCACTGTCTGTATATGTTGTAGCAGTTCCATCTGTAATTGTTTTGATTAAACTGTAAGTTCCTGTTTTGCTTGTTGCACGATATACTCTTATTTCTTCTGGTCCATAAACATTAATAGTACTCCAATTAATTTTTTTTTTTCCCTTGCTAGGAGAAGACAAACTTGATAATTTGATTTTTACTATTCTTAAATTCTTCATATTTTGCTCTTTCCACTGCAAATCCTGCATTTAACAGCCCTTTGCCAAATATACTGGCACTACCAATATTAGTAGCTGTATTATACAAGAAACTTCGTATTTGTTGTGGTTTTAGACTCGGATTAACGCAGAACATCAATCCTGCCGCTGCAGCTGTTATCGGTGCCGAGAAAGAGGTACCGTTTACAGACGGATATTTGTTTTTCAAATCTGTAGTGACGATACCACTACCTGGAGCCGCCATATTTATCCAATCACCATAACAAGAAAAGCTACTTTTGCGTTGGAACTTGTTGTTGCCGATACACATATTACGCTGCTAAAAGCAGCCGGGTATCGCATTATATTATTATTATAATTACCCGCTGAAGCTACAACAACTACCCCTGCTGCTTCTGCATAGTCAACAGCTTCCTTTAACAATGGTGAAGCATACGTACTGGATATGCTAATATTGATAACTTCCGCACCTTTGTTTACGGCATGTTTTATTCCTTTTGCAATATCAGCATCGCTAATGATTTCCTTTCCTTCAGTATTTACTCCATCTGATACTTTAACAGCCATCACCCTGCACGCTCTATTATCATAACCAGTTGCAATACCTGCAATGCCTATCTTGTTATTTCTTTTTGCTGCTATGACCCCTGCTGTAAGTGTACCATGACTCGAATCATATGTTTTAGACAATTCTGATAATCGTTTATAGCTTCCGTCTGAATTAACTTTAGTTACGTCAACAGAACTATCTGTCAAATATCTTCCTTGCAAATCATTTTGCGTTAAGTCAAGTCCTGTATCTAATACCGCTACCCAAATATCATAAGTGCCCGCTGTCGATACCGAACTCCACGCTTCTTCCGTTTTTATTTTGTTCAAATACCATTGATTGGAAAGCTGTGGGTCGTTTGTAGAAACACCATCAACCTCCATATTATAGTTCTTTTCAGCAGTTTCTACAAATTCATACTCTTTAAATTGACTAATTGCTCTATCTGTTGATTGATCTAAGCCAGTTTCAACAACTATTGATGTTTTTGCTTGATAGTTCTCTTGAAAATCAATCAACCGTTCCTTTCTTCTTTCATTTAGGTCTTCATCAATCTCAAATTCATCCTCCATTATCACTTCATAGGATTCAGATAAATTTTCTACCAGTTCATCTATTAGTTCTTTTTGGACTCCTTCTTTTAATGTTACTACAATTTCCTTAGCCGCATAATCAAGATTCTCCTCATCCACCCTCTCTTCATAGGCTTCTTGATAACACTCTAACATTTCGCTTGCAGCATCATCAATATTGTCAATAAAATCTTCTAAAGTATCACTGATCTCATCGTTTTCATAGTATGTATTAAGAATTTCCTTTACTGCTACCACAAATGTCTCTTCATCGTTATCTGCAAATTCATTAATTATATCTGCTGCACTTTCCCCATCTATTTTCGATATATCAACAGCTTCTTTTATTACCTCTTGCTCATCATTATTCAGCTTTTCAATTGTTAGCCGTTCTTCAACCTCATATAGGTTCTCATCTAATAATTCTGATTTCTGATTAGCTTTTTGTCTGCAGTGGCATTATATTTGCGCAAAAATAATATGCTAAATTTTTTTATTTGCATAAAAGATACGCTTTTTAATTCACCCTCTCCTTTCTATCTTATGTTATCAATATTAGACTAGAATATAATAAAATGCAAGTATTTATTAGAATTTTTTTCATATTATTTTTTATAATTAAGACATTAGCAGTGATTGTTAAAAACGTGGACGCTGACACACCTGCCCTCTGGAATAAGCCTGATCCCCGTTCCAATATCCTTACATCCATTTCTTTATTACATTCTCACTTGCCAGATAAAACATATTTCAGTGACATATCACTTGGAAATACACTTTTGTCTTTATTACTTTTCTATATTTCTGGTTTAGCCCTTATATAAATATTTGTAATGCTATCACGATGCCGTTATAAGTGGTACACATTACTTTGCCAATCTCACTACCATAATCATATAACTACTCCACGTAACAGCAATTCCTCATCCATACATAAAGCACCTCCGATTATTGATTCAGATTTGCTTGAATTTCGGACCAGGAGGACAGTGTAGGGACGTATCCAAAAAAACAGATAAAATCTTATCTTCAATAGCTGGTACATCAAGCGACCATGCCAATCACGTTTATGAAAACGCCAATACAAGCCACTTGAATGAGTTCTACATAAGCATACGTTCCTCTGCTATATGCCACAAAAAATGTTGTTTCCACTCTTGCAGGCCACCATACCGAGGGAACGTATTTCCAAATGGATTCTCTCAAGCTGGTAAAGATAAGTGCTTACACACTTTCTACAATCCCTAAACCAATGGATACCCCTTTATTCATTAGAAACGACAGATATAAATGCAGAAGGTACATAGTTATGCTGTTTCCAAGGGTACTCATTTTTCCTATGACAACCGTATCCATTCAAGTTTACTTTAATTGCATCTAAAACCGATTTAAAATCTTGTCCATTGCACGAATGACCGGTGAGGACGGAAATGAAAAATGGGTGGATTATTCTAATTCCTTCTGGCATGTGGAGCGTCTCCATCGGGAAATGACTGAACTAGCTTCCACACTTCCTGAATACAGTACCGTAATGGGCATCTATCGCGTTGAAAAAACCTACAGCCCGCAGCTCATCGTTAAGATCGGAGATGTGTCCAGATTTACCCACAGGGAGACACTGACCGCCTTTGCCGGTGTGGGTCCGGGTGTAGACGAATCCCGTCAACACAAGTCCAAGAGCAACAGAGCTTCAAATGTTGGTTCCGCAAGGCTGTGCAAGACGCTGTTCCAGATCAAGTCGACTCTGCTCCAAAACGCACCCACCTAAAAAGGATCTTTGGATTCAGTTTTCCAAAGATCCTTTTTAATAAAAAATCTCTATTTTCAACTTTAATCTACTTCTCAATCCCTCCTCTGGCCCTCTGCCCTTCATCAAAGGGATGCTTTACCTTCCGTATCTCAGACACATAGTCAGCGGCCTCCACCATAGCCTTACTGGGATAGTTGCCAGTCATAATGACTTCTAAGTTCTCCGGCTTTTCCTTCAGATAATCCAACACCACCTGTTCATCCAGCAATTTGGCGCCGATGGTGTAAATGATCTCATCCATAAAAAGCACATCGTACTTTTCTTCCGCAGCCAATTGGGTAATCCTGTGAAACTGTTGCTCATAAAACCGCCTGCGTTCCTCTTTCTCTTCCTCTGTCATCTGAAAGCTGAACTTTTCCTGATTCAGCCCATCCACAATGGTGATATTCCTGACATGTTCCAAAATATTTCGCTCACTTGTCTTGTTATCCTTCATGAACTGGTATAGCAGCACCCGGTAGCCATACCCCTGCCGCACGCGTAATCAGGCCCATACCTGTTGTCGTTTTCCCTTTTCCGTCCCCGTAATAAATGTGCACCAGACCGGTATCTCTCTTCATACAAGCACCTCTTCTTTCCTAACTATTATTCCATTCTTTAAGTGTTATATCCTGTCTAAATCAAGTGCTTCCGTTCTGCTCTCTTCTTACAGGCATAATTCTGTTATCGTACCGGAACCCCGCCAGATCCCAGTGTTTTGTCCTCTCATAATATTATACCAAAGTCTTTCCTATAATTCCAGCTTCATATCTCCCTGCCTGATCCATCCCTTTTTGCGCATAAATTCTGAGATCGCCAGGGTAATGACTGCAGGGAGAAGAATCTGAAATACCACTATAATGATCATGGTCATCCGGCCTCCGAGATCGGGCGCCATGGTCTGATAAGTCATGATCTGTCCCACCAACCCGGCGGTCCCCATTCCGGAACCTGTTGCATTGTTGGTCATGCGCACCAGCATGGTGCTCACAGGGCCCAGTATGGCACTGGAGAGTATGGCCGGAACCCAGATGATGGGCTTTCGCACGATGTTGGGCACCTGGAGCATTGAGGTTCCCACTCCCTGAGCCACCAGTCCGCCGATTTTATTTTCCCGGTAGCTGGCAACCGCAAATCCCACCATATTGCAGCAGCAGCCAATGGTTGCCGCCCCTGCAGCCAGTCCGGAGAGATTCAGGATCACTCCCAGCGCTGCAGAGCTGATGGGCAGCGTCAGGATCATGCCCATGAGTACCGATACTACAATACCCATAAGGAAGGGCTGCTGTTCCGTTCCCCAATTGATAATGGAGCCCAGCCAGGTCATAAAGCCGGTGATAGGCGGCCCCACCAGAAGTCCTACCGCAGACCCGGAAAGGATGGTGGTCACGGGTGTGACCAGAATATCAACCTTTGTCCGTCCGGACACCAGATGTCCGATTACGATGGCCACATACGCGGCAATGAAGGCCCCCAGCGGTTCCCCGGACCCGCCAGCACAATGCTCCCCCTCCACAAGCACCTGCCCGGCCAGGATCTTACTGGCAAATCCGCCGACCATCCCCGCTGTGGCGGCAGATACCGTGACGAGGGGCTTTCCTTAAACTTGTGCGCAACACCCACGCCGATCCCGGCGCTGGTCATGGCAGCCGCCACCTTACCGATCAGGAACAGCATGTCGCCCGCTGGGCCTCCGATCAGGTTACCCACCTGCTGAATGATGGTTCCCACAATCAGTGTGGCAAACAGACCCATGGCCATGCCGCTGAGTCCGTCAATAAAAATGTGATTCAATACCTTTTTCAGTGTCTTCATTCTCTCCTCCTTGACTGGCAGGACCCGTGCCTGCCTATCTTTACATCTGTCATGTCAGTAATTTAGCATACCTGTCCTCATAATTCAAGCAATTTCTTCCTTCCCCGTGAATATCCTGCCTGCTCACGGCTTTAATATACTCCGGTACCACTCCTGTGGGAATTGCACTGCCAAGTGTCCTTGCGTATCTTACAACGCCATAAATAATGCCGGGTCCCGCTTAAACGGTCTTCCGCCTAACCGAGACCCGACAGCTTTACGATCGAGGCCCTCCTTCACTACCTTTACAGCCCTATTTCATTCTTATTTTCACTGCCTTAGAATAACCAGAATAGGAAACATAGCTCTTTCCAACCTTTTTATAACTCCGGACCTTTACCTGATAGTTCTTGTTTCTTTTCAATTTCTTTGTGCTATAAGCAGTTGTCTTTGATTTAACTCTGGCAAGGCATTTAAACTTGCCCTTTCCGATTTTCAGCCAGATTTCATAACCATCTGCTTTTGTTAGCTTCTTTTCGGAAGCTTAATCTTTATTCTTCTGGTACCGGATTTCTTTGCTGTTATCTTGGGCTTAAGCGGTGCAGTTGCCGTCTTTAGTGTCTGGGACGGTACTCCGTCTCCCGCAGCATTCACTGCAGTCACCCGGAAAGAGTAGACGCTTCCAACCTTAAGTTTCTTTTACATTATAACTGGTTTCTTGGGTTTGACTTATCGTCTTCCACTTCTTCTTTTCCAGAACCTGCACTTTATAAGTATCCGCATTGCTTGCTTTATTCCAGTTTAGTTTAACGCTCTTGCTTTTATTTGTTTTTACTTCTGCTTTAAGATTTTGTACTTTTCCTGGTCTCTGCAATTCTTTTTAGTGACCTTATAGGTTGCTGTCGCGGTCTTTGTAATCAAGGCATCGCCTGCCACGCAAGCGGTCACTTTAATCACAATCGTTCCGGCTTTATCTACAGTCAACTTATTCCCGGATAAAGTACCAGCTTTGTCCGGATCGGAATCAATGGCATATTGATACACAATCATACTGTCTGTGTGCCCTTCTGCCTCACAACTACCGATCAAACTTGCTTTTGCAGATAATATAACAGTCTTTGCTGCTTCCTTTGCTTCCAGAGTTATATCCTGACCCAGAAACTCAAGTATATCTATCTCACAGGTGCATTCCGGCTTATCTGGCTTCTCTTGTTTCTCAACGGTGATAACCGCCTGTGTCACCGACTGAACCAGGGTTCCAGCAATTGCCGCAGTCACTTCCACTTGAATCTCTCCGGCATCCTTTAAGATAAGCAGATCGCCTTTAAGTACTGCACTGTTGCTTGTATCTGTTTTGATCTGATAGGTATACTGAATGTCACGCACCCTATGCCCTTCTATTTCACAAGTTCCACCGATGGATGCCGATGCGTCCAGGACAACCTCTTTGCTTTCTTCTTCTGCCCCAATCTTGATAGTCTGATCCGCAAAGGTAAGGTTCTCAATTACGCAAGTGCACTGCGGACTCTCTTTGTCACCGTTATGACTGCTAATTTTGTCTTCTTAATCTCCGGGTCAGAGCCGGACGCTCAGCTTATCGCCCGTCAATACTGCCGAACCGGTTGTATCCGATACTTTTCTGTAACTATAAGTGATTTTCCGTTCCGGATGTCCCGCCACCTGACAGGCCCCGCTCAGTTCTGCTTCGGCTGATAAGTCCACTTGTCTGCCTGCCTCGGCTGCACCTAACCGGATGGCCTGATCTGCAAAGGTAATCTCGCCAATATCACAACTGCATTCTGCCTCGCCGTCTTCTTTATAATATACATAGAATTCTGCTGCTGTAATATACTTGTCTACATCCCAGCCGCTGGTTCCCATTGCTCTGATTTGAATCCTGCGGGCCGAAACCGGAACAAATGCGATTTCTTTTTTGTCTTCGCTGTCTGCCCAGACACCCGCTCCTCCCGGAATATCTTCAAAATCATCCTGATCTTCGGTGGTGCTGTACCGCAGCTTGTAAGAAACAATTCTCCCGTTCCAATCCTTCCTGGGCACGTATTCCAACTTGCATACTGCATAAGTCTTTCCCTAAATCTATGGTAATGCTGTTATTTATGTCCTTCGGAATATTCGGCTCGTTATTTCCTGAATAGTTCGAATGCCAATGAGTGGACTCATCTCCATCTACTGCCCAGCTTGCCGGACCGTCGCCACCCGAATTTTCTTCACTGTCTGCTATTGCGAATAATTCGGAAGAGGGGATTTTAAATACGGTTATCTTCTCCCAAACCGCCTCCAAAGTTATATTTTCCTTGGGAATCCGATACGACGTACCCGATGGATAAGTTTTTGTTCCGTCGCTCCATCCAATAAATTCATATCCTTCCTTCTCATAACCGCATGGGGGCAATACCGTAAAAGCTCCGCTATAATATGTAATGCTGGCCGGATCACTGCCACTGCTTCCCTGACCGCCGGTAAAAGAAATGGTTGTTTCTGTATTGATCACTTCGAAGTTGTCAAATTCTAACTTAGTACCGCTGCTGGCTGCATTTTTCCTTCCGGTTCCTTCTAACTTTATAGTATGTTTTCCGTACGCCAAACCCGTTTTCTCATAGATTAACTGTCGATTTTGTTTTGTCCCATAAAGTCTGCCTCTGCCACTTCCGTTCCGTCAATGAAAACCTTCGTAATTCCAAAGTTTCCGCCCCTTGGCGCCTGTACCCGAATTCCGGTGCCCATAAATACTAAGGAGATAGTCTCTTCGCTGGTACTGGTTTCTGCATAGTGAATGCTTCCGCCATAATGATCATTCGGATTTCCAGTCCATTCACCCCAATTTCCTGTGAAAACGACTCTTTGATCACTATTATCCACCTTTCCTGTAATCGAGATATCCTGGACCGCTATGTTATCTGAAGGAAGACTTTCTTTTCCATCCAGAACATAGGTCACTTGATAACTTACATCCGCTATCTCTGCAAACTCACTCTGATCCTGATAAACAGCATCTGCTAAACCACTTTCTATCTTTTCGTAATCACTATCCTCTCCGTCTTTACGGTATACATTATAGGTAATGCCCGTAAACTCTATCTTATCCCAGAACACTTCGATACCTTCGGTTTCACCCATATAATATGCTTTTCCATCAAGGGGGTCTATCCGTATCTGGTTTTTCCACATTCGGCCCTTTCTCCTCTAAAGCAAGGATCGCTTCTGCTAATTGTTTCTGTACCGCATTTATCTGTCTATAAGTATCTGAATGATACAAATATGATGGCGGCAAGACAGCTCCTGCTCCGCTTAAGGAACTCTGGTCATATTTTTTTATTCAGCAAAGCTGAAGATTCTTCGAAATAGCGTTCAATCAAAGGTCTGACCTCTACCCAGGATTCAAATGTATACAGAGAGGAATCCAGATTCTCTGCATTGTAGGCAGTTACAGGCAAACCAGGCAATGAAACTGAAATATCATACTCCGGCAGCCATTCACCTGCCACAAAATCCCGTGCCCTGAAATAAATTTCATCATCGTATACATATACTTCATAAGCACTGCCTGTACCAGACTTACCAATTTGGTTGTAATTGAAAGATGGAACATCCACCAAAGTGCCATATGGACGGCTGATAACTTCTGCTGCACCGAAGCCGTTATGAATATGCCCGGAGCATAAAACAGTCTGCGGATATTTTGAAAGAATTGCTTTGACTTTTGCATCTTGCGGCCCAAAACCATTATACACATTACTTCGCCAATGGCTGTCATTAAGCGCCTGGTGAATGAATACAAAAATAGGTCTATTTAATTCTGCATTTTCTGCCAGTTTAGCTTCAAACCACTCCAATTGTGCGTCACTTAACCAAGCCGTATCTTTCGGCGCATCCTCAGGATTTAATACAATAAAATGGTATCCGTCAATCCATCTGTCATAATACGTCTTACCACCTGTTTCCGGCATATAATCACTACTATGCTTCATATACAGATCATACGCTGTTTCCCAATATGCATTGGGATTACCTGGTGTGGTTTGCCAATCACCAGAATTGGGACCTCTTACATCGTGATTCCCCAGAGCGATCATCACACTGTCATCGTTTACCGGCAGATGCGCCTTCAAAATATCATTAAATGCCTGGAATTCTTCCGGCCTGCCATCCTGAGTATTATCTCCCACGGTAACAAATGCTGACGCATCGGGATTTGCCATGCCCATATCTGTTAGTCCGTCTGCCAAATTTTTATAACTATTAGAATCCGGACTCGACTCCACATGCATATCGCTAATCAGGTGGAAACTCATATTCGCAGCAGTACCGCCATCTAAAAAACTCTCAAAAGCAGATTTTAGTGCCGCCAGAATACCCGCCGCCTTCTCTGATGATGCAGTTTTCAGTGCAGTCTCAGCCTTTGAAATCTCCGTTTGCATTTGGTTGATTGCTTCTTGTGGATACCTTGTCCCTGCATTTATATTCTCTAACTGCTGTTCTATTTTTGCAATTTCCTGATATGTCTTTTTCCACACTTATGATTTCCTGCAACTGTGTTTTCGTTAAAGCTTTTTTATAGATTACCAGCTCATCAACACAGGCATCTTCCACACCGTATTTCGTATCTCCACCAGCGCCCAAAACAAGGTTCATAACATCTACAGGGCCTGTATAATCGGAAATATCCGCATAATTTTTGCTGCCCCAGTTTCCGGCCGCACCGGTTGCCTCGTTTCCGTCAATATATAAACGGGTTTGTTTTGCTCCGCTGCGGTCAATCACTGCGGATACATGATGCCAGGTATTATCCGTTGCCGCTTTAAACCGGTCGGTCTCTGCCCTTCCTTTTCCATCGGTAGTTGTATTGAAGTTCAGGTTGATGCCTTCTCTCATATCACCGATGTTAAAGCCCGGATTATCTCCGCTTTTCCAATCTTTGTTGCTGATGACAGCCCCCTCCTTTTGCATACTGCCATCTGCCTTATACCAAAACATAACCGTAAAATCGCCGGTTCCAAACTGAAGCTCCTTCGGGGTTCCAAAGTCCACATATTGTGTCGCAACCCTGTTTCTATCCTCCGGATTCACAAAGTGAATGGCTTTCCCTTTCACACCCTCAACAAATTCGGGGTTTCCAACTACCGTCCCATGATTTTTAGCTGCTGTCTCATCATTTGCATTAGCACCGTCAAAGCTCACTTTTAATACTGGTTGTGGTTTATTGGGGTCTTCTTTCAAGCTAATCGCCAGCTTGGGTGCATAAGCATTCCCTGCCTCCCTGCTTCCAAACCTGAGGCGACATCCGGTTACCGTCATATTCGTTGCAAAGCTCATTATTGTTTCTTCCGGATTTTCTGCCACAAACTGTTTCACTAATTTTGTAACATCAACTTTAATCTCTTTTTTGAAGATCCGTCATGTCAAACTCTTCTGAAATGCCGGTGGTGTTTTCTATATCACTGGCATCGTATCTTAAGGCAGGTTGATTGGCATAGGTTAACGTTCCGGTATCCGCCCAGTTATCATTTACACTCTCGCGGCCGGTTCCCTCCTCCCAATCAGAGTCACACAGCGTTGCTTGTATTTGCCCTGTCTTTGCATTACCATCCGGTTGATTCAGATACACGAACGACAAATAGGCATGATCGATTTTCTCCGCTTCTAAATTCTCAAAACCTGAAATATCGTACTTTATATATCCGATTTTATTGTCATAGGAACTGTTGGGCCTGGTTCCCTCCCCTAAAACACCATTATTTCTATAGTTTGGATCTTTCTGCATTTGAATATAATGTTCGCCGCCATAGTTCTTGCCCTCTTCACTTCCCCACGACTGTGCGTTGGTATCTGCAATTGGGAAAATTCCTTCTCTGATTTCCAGCGGATCAGGCCGAGCAGCAAACTCGGTCAACTTTTCTGATGAAAAAGGAACTACAATCACCTTGCTGCCATGCTGGTCGTTTCCATAATCCTGTTCCTTCTCAACGTCAATCACCGCAAAAATCATCGCCTTAATTTTTCCATCTTCTACGTATATATTAGGACGTTCAATCTTTTTTCCAGTTATTTACCGTTCCATCCTCGTATCTTAAGAATTCGGCATCCGGTGTATAGGCTGTTCCCGGGCGAAGCTTCCAGTCCGTAATCCCATCTTCGGAGGTCATGTAATAGGCTTTGCGCGCATCCCACTTGTTCGCCACAATATGGTACAGGCCATCAGAGTACCAGATAACAGGGTCCTCTATACAGTCTGTTGGCATTCCGGATATTTTCCACCAGAGTCCATTTTCTTCTACATTCCATCTTCCGGCAAGGGAGTCGGCAATCGCGATATCTCCCTCTCTGTTGGTAGCTTCATATCTTCCATCCGGTCTCACCATAATGCTGATATTTGACATGGAAAATCCACTGCCGCCCACAGCATTTAGTTTTCCTCCGTTATTATTGTCAATTAAAGACCACGGTCCTTCCGGCTCTTTGGCAATGTGAATCGTACCGTTTGCCGTTTCCTCATGCATTCCGGTATCACTGATGGAAATCGCATATCTGTATCCCTCATTATATAAGGGATCGCTTTCGCTTACCTCAAACGGAAAGACATTATGCCCGGCACCTTCACACCAATCCGGCCAGATCGGCCCCTTATCTTCATACGGTCCATATAAGTTATCACTTATCGCATAAACCGCCTGTGATCTCCGCCATCCTCCGGGCACAGTATCATTTCCCCAATGGCCGCTGTCCTGAGCCCAGCGGCTGGCAAACATATAATATTTACCGGTTTTATCATCTTTAATGATGCCGCCATCCCAATAGCAATAGTCGCTCATTGTCCTATCTTCCAAGCCGTTCCCCTGGTCACGGGGACCTACCTCCGGGCGCCCCAACAGTCTGATGACAATTCTTCGATTATTGGCATTGGTTCTATGCAGTCCATGAATTGCGTTACTTCTGAGCCCTCTTTGCTTACATCAGATGGAATTGTTGCTGCTTTTAGATCCAATGCCGGAAAAGCCGCTGATAAGCCCAACAGTCCAGTCATCGTAAGCGCCGTAACTTTTTTACCAGCTTTCTAATACGTTCAGCATTTCGAATACGTTTTTTTAGCATCATTTTTCTCCTTTTCATTCCTTCTCTTTGCTCCCACTCGTGTTAGGATATTACTTTTTTATCTTCACTGATTTTATCTTGCTATATTTACTGTAAATCTTTAATTTTCCAGCCTTTTTATAAGCCCTTATCCTCACATAAAATTTCTTTCCTGCTTTCAATTTCGAAAAGGTATACTTTCTTTTCGTTGATTTCACTGAATACTTTTTTCGCTTTTTTCCAATTAAACTTTTTAGATGAAATCTCAAGTTTATAACCGCTTACCCCCTTCACTTCCTTCCAGGTAACTGTCGCTTTACCTCTTTTTTGCTGCTTACAGATTTCAAAGAGACCTTCCCCGGTCTTACATTGACAACAATCACATCCTTCCCACTGCCGTCAGCCGGCTCTGTTGGTTTGATTGGTTTAATTGGTTCAATTGGTCTGCTTGGTTCGATTGGCTTTTTTCTTCTTCGCCGGAACAACTACCGTCATTAAAAATGTATCCGTTTCCATTCCATTGTTCAGAATCACGCTAAGCTCTACTGGAGTTTTGGTCTCCTGCAAGGCTATTACTGCTTTTTACCTTGTACTATTTTAACCGCATCATGATTGCTGATCCAGACCACACTGGTGCCATTCTTTGTATGTAGTGGTATCATAAATTCCTGAACCGGATCTGTATCATTGATTTTCCAGCTCTCTACCAATTTTCTTAGATCCTCACTATCCGCTTTTACAATATCTCTTTCTTCCTTCCTATCCTTTGCAATGAGAATCCAGCTTACCAATACATCATGCTCTCCTCTTTTTATAAAATCCAGATTGATTTCGCCTCTTTCTGTTACAGTGACCGTATATTTCACTCCTTGCTTGTCACCAGTAATGTTTCTATTATCAACCGTTTGCCCATTCAGCCTTACTTCTACCGCTCTATTCTCAGCATACTCCGACCAGGGATCATAATATCCGACATACACATGATACTGCCCTTGCTCTAAATCGCTAAAATAGTAAGACAGATTTCCTTTTGTATACAATAGCGATTCATATAGGTTCGTACCATATTTATGAACAAACACCTCAGCAGTACTGCGATATCCCCATTTGGCGCCATCTGTTAACGGCTGATCAGCCTGGTTCCTGTTTTTAAATCGATTTGATTATGAGCAACTAAGGCATCATAATCTGTATATGTGATTCCGTCTCGCCCCTGCATTAACGATGTAAGCAGCCCCTTTTACCGCAACCAAAATATCTGTTTTAATCTTCCTTTGGCGAACCGGCGCTTATTATATCTGTTAAAGTTCCGGTTATCGAATACATACCCGGAACAGACTTATTTAATTTTCCGGTATCCCAGATGACATCTGTACTCTTTTCTTCTGTTCCAATCAATATATCAATACGATCCGGTAATTCCAATGTTTGGTCAAGATACACCATATCCGGCAGGGGTGTTAACGATGTAATCGTCCCTTTATTTTCCAATGATTCCAGTGTCCAGTCTTCATAAGGGCGTAAGATTAATTCGCCGTTTTCTCCAAATTCTACCGGAAGCCATACGTACTTGGGATTATTCAGTGCATTTATCAACGGATTATCCCGATTCCAGCGATCTCCCATATAGATGAATTTTCCATTTGCAGCATCAACCGGAAAAACATTGCTGCTTTGAGACCCAAATGTTCTGTCTGCCGGATATTTGGTTATGTTGCTGTCCGCCACGCAGGGATCGCCCATATCCTTCCATTCTCCAAAAATTGAGTCCGCAACCGCATACCTGACTGCGTTGCTGCCCATCCCTCTGTTCCGGAAGTTAACATATAGTACTTGCCATTATACTTAAATAGTGCCGGAGCCTCCCGATGCTTCCGTACAAAACAACTGCTTCGTACAAAATCAACTCCCTCTTTAGCATCTTCCGGATTTGACGACAAATAAGTATAGTCTTCATTTAGCTTTGAAATAAATAGGGTTGCATTCTCTTCACTGGAATAGATTATATATGCGGTTTCATCATCATCCACAAATAAATTCATATCTCTTGCCATACCTTTATCATGATAAGCGCCCTCTACATAATTCAGGCGGTAACGACCTATAAATGTAAAGGGACCTGTTGGTGTATCACTGACAGCAACCCCGGCACTGGCAACTTCATAATTAGAACCATCTTTCCGATAATGGTCCGTCTGCATGAAACCACATCACATACTTCCCGGTCTTTTTGTTATAAATAACTTTAGGACGCTCAATAACGGAATAACTATCATTAATCGCATCCAGAATATATTGTTTCTCCTCCAGTGTCTTATCCCCGTACAAGCTTGCAAAGTAATCTTCTTCAAAATCATATATATCTGTCAGGTTGCGCATCGCAACCCCTTCTTCCGTCCAATTATATAAATCGGCAGAAGAGTATACGCGGACTCCACCATCCACACTTCGATACCCATCCGTTTTGTCCTCTCCATACCAGTAATACTTTGTTTCTCCATTATGAGTAAACTGTTGTATCTGCCCACCGTGCGCCTGAATTTCCGTACCATTGGTATCGCACCAGATGCCACCCCTGTTCCGGTAATTGAAGTATAGGTCTTTATTTCCCCCTTCTCCCGCAGACACCTATACTTTAATTGAAGCTTATCATAATAAGACTTTATCTTTGTCGTTGAAAAACTGTCCGCCTGAGGATTATTTGCGACTTTATCTGCATAATACCATGCCTCATCATATTTCTCTAAAGTCGATGCCGAATATATTGCCCGCTCTTCATCTGTTAATGAATATTCTTTTACCAATGCTTTTAATAAGGCCGCATCATAGCGAATCGGTACTTCCACGATAATATAGCTAAGTAACGCATCCTCATATTGATTGGTCCGATTCGGATTATGAATTTTTACATTTAATTCTCCATCAACCACTTCTATCGCATATCTTTTTTCCACTTTACTGTTCTGAGTCAGATATACACCTCTGCCTACTGTCTGATCCTCTAACACAATATCAACTGAGCGGCCGCTCCAATCATTATAAAACCCCAGCTTTACATCATATGTACCATCTGGTAATTCAAAATGATAGTAAATACCGGATACATCTTTCACATATGTATAATCCGCTGCCTCCGCACCATAATTATAGCGCTTACTGTCCGTTAAATTTTCTCCATCAAATGTTTGATTTGGATAGGCAATCGCAGGTCTGTTCTCATAATACCCCCACCATTTACCTGTCTGTTCATCCGGACCATATTCTTGTTCTACAACCGATTGATATAAACCCATCTTCCGATAGCCAGCCGGAATGTGGTACGGTAACTTAGTTCCACAATTAACTAAATATATAAGATGATCATGAGATATCAATTCTTCCGCTGTCGGAAAGACGGATTCGGTTTTTCCTGTGCCAGTACCATTTTATCCGCATACATAACGAAAAAAAAGCAGCATAGATATGATTACAATTATTTTCATTCCTCTTTTCATTTTAATGGTTTTCCCCCTGTTTTAAATGACGTTGGTCGACGCGCTTCATATATTTCTTATGGTTATTAAGCCAAATCTTACATTTGGATTTACCTGATACATTATTAAACTTTGCATTTAGCGTATAATCGTATTTATATCAAACAAAAAATAACGCAATTTCCTTGATAATATACCGTACTTTTTGTCAATGTTGATAGTATATATGATATGTATTTAAGAAAACATAGAATATTTTCCTCTTTCCATTAAAATTCTTAATTATAAATTAGTCATTTGCAACAATTGAGTGATCAGCATAATTGCTGAAATTGCAGGCTTTTTTATTTTTTCATAGAGTTAAGAAGAATCCCGCGAGCGGGATTCTCCACTGCCTTTCACCATCTCCGGTTCAAGTCTATATTTACAATTCACGACAAATATTGTATCATTTCCTATAGACATGGAAAACTAACCACATAGCAAACGCTGTGGATCAGCAGGACTAAGCATTTGCTGTTCAGACTGAAAATTGATCCAGGTAACCGCAAAATGATAAACGGTTGCGGACAATGATGATAAGAGGTTTTAATTTTATGGATATAAAATGGAAGAAACCCCAAAATCTGCCGAGACGCCTGATACAGACTCTCTCTGTGGCAGGGGTTGCGGGATTGGTTGGAGCGGGGATTTTAAGCTATGGAGGACAGTACCGCGCTGTATCCGTCTCTCCTCTCTCACCGGAAACGGCAATGGAGACCGCGGGCAGTGCGTCCTCCAATAAGAAAACGAAAAAGGAGAACTCCTTCGAATCCGAAAACCGAAAAAGTGCTCAAAAAGAGACGGCAGGTCAGAACGAGACGCAGGCCCAAGAGAAAGACACCGCTAAAGGTGAGGGGAAAAGGGAGGCCTACGATCCCCAAAAAGTACTTTAAAATCCAGGATCCCGAGTCCGGGGAAGAGGTTATGGCAGAGTACGCTCCTCCGGGGGGCGGTGAAAGCCTTTCCGGATACCTTCTGGTAGAGAAGGTCCCCGGGGAGACAAGCGGAGAACTGGTCCAGTATGAGCTTGTCCCTCCACGGACGCAGACGCAGAGGGCAAGACCGAAAGCGGAGAGGAATCCAGTGGAGATTCAGACCAAAGTCCGGGAGTGACCATGACCGCTCCCTACGCCAAACCTTTAGAATACCTCCCCTCCATCAACCGGGATGTTGTGGGAATTCTCCAGTTTCAGCCCATATATCTAAAGGATTTGACCCAGCTTTCCCTCTCCTGGACACAGCTGGAACGGGACTGACAAAAATGCTTGATAGTTACTCCGGCGACTGGTCCGTGTGCGTCATAGACCTGTCCACCCAAAACACCATCACCATCAACAGTCACCCCATGGAATCCGCCAGCCTGATTAAGCTCTATATTATGGGGGCTGTTATGGAACAGATCCATCTGGGGAATCTGGAAGAGACGAGCACCATCAACTCCCTTCTAAATGACATGATCACAGTCAGCGACAATGAGTCTTCCAATGAGCTGGTGCGCTACCTGGATGCGGACCACAATCACAAAAAGGGGATGGACGTGCTGAACGACTTTGCCAAACGCCACGGGTACATGGATACCCAGCAGATCAACGGTCTTGCGGACACCAGCCTGTGGGTGGACAGCAACAAAAGAAACGAGACTTCTGTGGCGGACTGCGCAAAGCTGCTCTCCGACATCTACGAGGGCAGTCTTGTCTCCCATATGGCCTCCCGCATGATGGAAGATCTGCTTCTGGACCAGCAGATCCGCTACAAGATTCCGGGAGCACTCCCATCCAATGTCATCTGTGCCAACAAGACAGGAGAGGTAGATGGGGTTGAGAACGACACCTCCATCATTTACTCAAAGGGCGGCGATTTCGTTCTCTGCATCATGTCCGGGGATTGGAGCAGCGGCAACACAGCCATTGACTATATCCACGACATCACGAAACTGGTGTACAGCTATTTTAATCCGGTAAACAATACAAATGAGGCCACTGCCTCCGCAGAAGAATAGGATGTGAACTATGCGCATTTGGGGAAAGATATTTAAGAGCAACAGAATGCTGCAGGATACGGTGGTGGAGGACAACACCATTGACACCCGCACGCACAAGGTGTTCCGGGCGTTGGAGGAAATCTGCTATGTCTTTGATCTGGGAAACCTCTGTGGCTGGACGCCACTGTGGAGGAGTTCCGGCGGCACGATAAGGCACGGTTTAACCAGGACAATTTTATTGAAGAAATTCCGTTTGATTATCTGGAGATACAGGTGATTGATGAGGATTAACAAAGCACCGGTGCGGCAACCATACAGATGCCGCACCGGTGCTTTTATCATTAATTTATAATCTTTTAACAACTCTTCTCTCTCTTTTTCATACCCCGGCTTGCCAAGCAACGCAAACATATTCCGTTTATAGCTCTCCACACCCGGCTGGTTGAAAGGATTTACGCCCAGCAGATATCCGCTGACACCGCAGGCAAATTCGAAGAAATAGAACAGCTCACCTAAATAAAATTCGTTCTGTTCTGGGATGGTGACCATCAGGTTTGGTACATTTCCATCCGTATGTGCAAGAATGGTACCGTTCATAGCACTCTTGTTTACAAAATCTACCGTCTTACCCGCCAGATAATTGAGGCCGTCTAAATCCACTGGCTCCTCCTGAATCTTCAGCTCACACCGTGGTTCTTCCACGTTCAGTACCGTTTCGAACAGAATACGGTTCCCGTCCTGGATAAATTGACCCATTGAGTGCAGATCCGTTGTAAGGTCTACAGATGCAGGGAAGATTCCCTTTGGTCTTTACCTTCGGACTCGCCGTAGAGCTGTTTCCACCACTCAGATACATAATGAAGACTCGGCTCATAGTTTGCCAGGATTTCTATTTGTTTGCCTTTTCTGAGCAGGATATTACGGACGGCTGCATACTGCAGCGCATCGTTTTGCGCAAAGTCATTTTCCAGTGCACGCTTTCTGCCGGATGCAGCGCCCTCCATGAGTTTCGCGATATCAGCTCCGCTGACTGCGATGGGAAGAAGGCCTACGGCCGTCAGTACAGAAAATCTGCCCCCACGTCGTCCGGAACTACAAAGCTCTCATATCCCTCCTCTGTGGCCAGATTTTTAAGGGCTCCCTTCGCTTTGTCGGTAGTGGCGTAGATTCTCTTTGCAGCTGCCTCTTTGCCGTATTTCTTTTCCAGCATCTCTTTGAAGATACGGAAGGCGATAGCCGGCTCCGTGGTTGTGCCTGACTTTGATATAATATTAACAGAAAAATCTCTGTCCCCGATAACATCGATTAAATGTTTTAAATAGGTGCTGCTGATGCTGTTTCCCACGAAGTAGATCTCCGGTGTTTTGCGGATCTCCCTGGAAACATTATTGTAAAAGCTATGGCGCAGGAATTCGATAGCCGCTCTGGCTCCCAGATAGGATCCTCCGATTCCAATGACCAGCAGGACCTCGCTGTCCTCTTTGATTCTCTGTGCCGCTTTTATAATCCGATCAAACTCTTCTTTGTCGTAATCAACAGGCAGATCAATCCATCCCAGGAAATCATTTCCTTCGCCTGTCTTGCTTACCAACACTTCTCTGGCATCTTTTACGAGCTTTTCCATGGGTGCCAATTCATTTTCACCAATAAACTTCATTGCTTTTGAATAATCAAACGTTACTTTATCTGCCATGATTTACTCTCCTTACGGTGTTTTATTTATCCATCCGGCTGCAGGGCCCTACAGCGGCGGACAGCTTCTTTCTTCCTAATTTTAGCAAAGTTGCACTTGATTATCAAGTATCAAGACAAAAATTCCTTTAACACCTCCCGTATTACCCTCTCCTGCTCCGAGGGGTCCATCTGTTTCAAGATCTCTGTGTTGCGCTCCTTGCTCCGTTCCACTCCTGCCGCCGTCTCACTGATACCCTCTTTCAGTTTAGCCAGGTTTTCCTTCAGCTCCTGCTTATCCCGCTGGGCCTGGCTGTGCACCACTTTTCCCCGCTTTCGCTTGGGCTCCATGGCGGCTTTCGCAGGCTCCGGCCTTCTCAGAGGCGCCACCTCCTTTATCTGTAACTTCCACCTCCTGATAAGCCTGTCCAACCTGGGTATTGGTAAATACGTTTTCAAGGCCTGTAATCAGGTCCTTTCTTCTATATCCATTATCGGTGAGCCCGTAGGACGCCGCGATCAGCAGCGCGGACGCTGCCGTGGCCCACAGATAGTTCATTCTCATATCCTGGGCTGCCCCTGCAAGGCCGGTTAAATAGTAACCTCCTATTCCAAAGGCGGCACACAGCACAAAAGCCATGCCTCCTAATTTACGCCAGGTGTGCAGGCTCATTCCCATAGCCTGGTACTCCATGACGCTCTTTCTAATGAATACTTCCACATTGGCCGCCCCTTCATTCAGCCGTCGGAAGGATTGGTACTTTTGTTTTAGCTGTTTCATAAACTTACCTTTTGGCATGCTCATGTTTGCCATATCTTTAATCAGCCTTTCATATATGGAACGTAAGATGATTTGACTGATTACCCCCAAGATACCAAAGAGCGCTACCCCATAAAGTAATACGTTTTGATTCGTGATAAGCTGCAACATAATGATCCCCTTTTTTTGGTTTTGAAAATTTGTATCGCCATTATAGCGGATTTAGCGGGGTTTGAAAAGCTAAATCGTCCGACAAAAAAGCCCGGGGAGTGTCGAAATCCCGGGCTTTTCTTTACTTGAACCACCTCGAATAGGGGTTTAGAAATCATATGATGTCAGGCTGTGAGGGTTCACGCTGCACTGACATATTCCATGAGCCTTTTAACAAGTCGCACACTGTGCTCCACCGCCAGCTTCTCAAAGGCCGGGTAATCCATGGTCGCGCTGTCATCGGCCTTGTCTGAGATGGCTCGAATCACCACAAAGGGCACCTTGTTTAAGTGTGCGGTCTGGGCAATGGACGCTCCCTCCATCTCCGTACAATATCCGTCGAAATTTTGGGCAATTTTCTCTTTGACAGTCCGATCAGAGATAAACTGGTCCCCGCTGACGATCCTGCCCCGAAACACCTGAATTTCAGGATTAACCTCCTCACAGGCCTTTTGAGCCAGCTTAGCCAGGTCCTCATCCGCCTCAAAGGAAAATGCCTTCATCTGAGGAATCTGACCCAGAGGATATCCAAAGCCCCTGGCATCCATATCGTGATGCACCAGGTCTGTGGATATCACCATATCCCCGATGTTGATCTCTGTCTTCAGGGAGCCCGCAATGCCTGTATTGATCACCGTATCCGCATGGAAATCATCGATGAGGATCTGGGTGCACACAGCTGCGTTCACCTTCCCTATTCCGCTGCGTACCACCACCGCATACTGTCCGCAGAGGATGCCCTCGCAGAACTCCATACCTGCCTTAGACACGATTCTGTGGATCTTCATATCTCTTTTAAGGCATCTACCTCAACCTCCATAGCTCCTATAATTCCTACTGTGCTCATATTGTCCTCCATATCTGCTTGGCCTGTTCTTTCTATATTAATAAAGTACGGGAACAGGTTATCGCTGTTTGCTCTGCCTAGTAGGAAGTATAGCAAATTTTAAGGAGTTTGCAAACGGAATTTTTCCAGCGCCTTCTGAAACCTCTCCTCTCCCATAAGCTCTTCCCACTCCTCCTCCGTCTCAAAGCTCTGTACTAACAGCCTGCGCAGCTGAGTCATATTTTCCTTTGATTCCTTGAGTTCGAGTGTGGAGAAAAAGAAGCTGTCCGAGTAGTCAAAGCTGATCCGGTCAAATTCTTCCAAGTATCGTTCCAGCCAGTCCAGGGCAAGGGAGCGGTCTCCGGAATTCATGTAAAGTCCAGGTATTGTTCACAGACCGTGGTGTGATGCAGTCCAAACATGGTGAGCAGTTCCGCTCCCATGTCAATATACTTCTTCGCCCGCTCCCTGTCTCCTCTTCGGATATAGATGCCTTTTAAGCTATTCAGAGCCAGAATAATCCGGTTCAGTTTCTGGAACAGCTCCGTCTCAAACATCTTCTGTGCTTTGTCAAGCTTATTCTGCTGAAGGTAGAGCGAGGGGTAGAGGTCTCTCTTGTCATAAATAAGGTCCGGCATACCGTCCAGTATCTGCTCTGCCTTGTCAAAATCCTTCTTTCCCATATAATGCCCCACCAGCATGACCTTTGCAGCCTCCGCCAGATCCACTCGCGTTCCCGCAGCCACCTCCTCCAGAAGCTCCCGGGCCCGCGCCTGGTAGTCTGTCCTGTCCCCCTGTACATTGCAGATGAGCAGCATAGAGCTGATCAGGTTTGCCACCCGGAACTTCAGACAGAGGCAGTTTGGATACTCCTTCAAATATTTCTCACAGGCTTCAAGTGCCGTCTCATACCCCTCTGCCTCAAACCGCTTTCCCAAGTCTGCCTCCAGTTTCAGCACTTCCCGGTCAGTGAGCTCTCTTTGAAAGGATAAAAGTTCATCCAGGGTGGTATCCAGTATACGGGCCAGGGGCGCTAACAGAGTAATGTCAGGGTAGGAGTTGCCTTTTTCCCACTTATTTACCGCCGGCGCTGTAACCCCCAGAGCATTTGCCAGCTGTTCCTGGGTCATCTGTTTACCCCGGCGCAGTTCATATATTTTCTCATTTATTTTTAAGTCCATTACATTGCCTCCATGGTTGATTGTATTACGTCAGGCCTTACGTTAACTAAAGTATAACCCGTTTTCCCGGATAGCACAATTGAAGGGAAATTAACTTTCTGTTTCTTTTTTAACGGTTGGTTAAGTGCATCGCTCCGGATTCTCCCACTCCGCCGCAGGGCGATCCCGCCCGGAGGGCTTTTTATATCATAGGGAATTCCGAAGGACTTTACTATGATATAAAAAAAGTCGCGCCTCTAAGTCCAAAGGCGCACTTTTTTATCTACTTAACAGTGACGTTCACTGTCACTTTCTTCCCATTGGAAGACTTTATGGTAATTTTTGCGGTTCCAGCCTTTTTTCGCTGTTACTTTCCCGCTCCTGCTCACGGATGCTACAGAGGATTTGGAGGAACGGTAGGTGAGTGTTCCGGTTGCGGTAACCGGGGGTCTTAATCACGCGGATTTTGTAAGTACTTCCCTTTTTTAAGGTTATTCTTGTTTTTCTGCCGTGATTTTGGTGATTTTCACAGCCTTCTTTGTGACTGTAAGCTTCAGGCTGGCTTTTGCTCCCTTTGCAGTGGTTACGGTGATGATCGTCTTTCCGGCTTTTCTGGCCTTTATTTTACCATTCTTGCTAACCGTGGCCACAGATTTCTTTGAACTGCTCCAGCTCTTGATCTTATCTCCCTTGATAAGGCCAGATGCTTTTATTCCAGCGGTGGTTTTGCCTTTCTGGAGTTTTGCAGTCTTTACATTTAATTTTACAGTTGGTCTTTCTGAGCCTTTGGTCACAGTAATCTTGCATACTGCCTGTACTCCATTTGCTGCTTTTACTGTGATTACTGCGCTGCCCTCTGCTTTTGCAGTTACTCTGCCATTTTGTCCACTTCAGCCACTTCCGGCTTGGAAGATTCATATACCAGTGTCTTATCCACTGCCGTAGACGGATATGCTTTCGCGTTCAAATCTACGGTTTCTCCCACAAAAGCCTCCGCTGTCTGGCGCACCGCTATGTCGGTCACTTCCATTACTGTGGGTGTCTTGAGACCGCGCACTGCCTCTGAGATTGCAACTGCCGCTTTGTCTACTAAGCTCTGTTTCTTCTCGCTGAGGTTCTCATCACCGATCAATTCCTTGCCCACTGCAACCGCATTTTTCAACGCCTCCACACTGTCCCTGGTATAGCCAGACAGGTCTCTGCCCTCTGCATCCGCAATCACAGACGCAAGGGTAGCGGTGTCCGCCCGTTTCACCAGATTTTCTCTACAGGTATCCAGTTTCTTCGCCGCTGCATCCATTTCTGCCTGTGTGACGCTGTCACCGCTCAATGCGGCTTTTGCCTCCTGTAATGCCTTATCAAGCTCATCTTTTCCGTCCTGAATGTAGTTTTCCAATACAACCGCCTCTGCCTTTGCAATAGCGCCTGTAAGTTCGTCAAAGTCTTTATAAACCAGCTTGCCGGCATAGTATTCCAGATCTTCGAGAGCGAAAGCCACATCATCTGCATTCGTTGCGGGATCTGTGAAGGAGGCCTTTATATCCTCTATGACTGCCTGCAGTTTCTGATATCCATCCGGCTCCACCGCAATCTGATCAATTGCCTGCAATTCTGCCAGTTTTTTCACCAGGCTGGTGCGGTCTACAATCTTATCTGCACTTGTGTACACCCGGAAACCATCCACCCGGAAAATCAAAGTGCTGCTGCTGGGGTTCTTCTCATTTGTGGTCTCCACCTTAATGGTGTGCGGTCCCTCCTCCAAATCTAAATAATCCTGTGAGTCAAAGAGCACCGCATTTTGAATTCCGTTTCCGGAATCATAGGAATCCAACTTTTCGGCCGCCAATTTTCCGTCTATATAGATATTTACATAGGATGAACCTTGAGCTTTCTCTACGATATACTCCACACGGTTCCCCGTGAAAGTCATCTATGCATATGACCATGCAGACTTACACATGGATGCCGCCATTGGAATATTTTGAGCCGGTATTTCGATACCATTCTCCCTTGTTTCCTGCGCTGGTATCTGGTCCGGACTCTCCAAATCCGTAGGTGATTTTGTCTGTCTCGCTGTCGTCAATTTCCGTAGTGCTGATATTGTACAGCTCGTTCACTGCGAGAAGCAGTTCTTCAGCAGCCTTAACCGCCGCTTCATTGGACACCTCCATAGCCGTGTACAGGGTTTCCAGCTTGGCCTGTACGTTTTCCCATTCGTCACAATCTGCATAGCTGGTACCGGAAAGCGCCTTAACATAGTTTACGGTCTCAATCACGAAATTGTAAGAGTCATCCCACAGAGTCAAATCTGAGAGTGCCTTCTCTAGTGCTGCTGCCGCCTCTTCCACTTGCTCCTGAGTAAACTCCTCCGCAGCCAGAACTTCCTCTGCCTTTGCAAGCGCTGCCTTCAGGTCTTTCACCGTAGCTGCTGTGTAAAGCAATGTATCCACAGCTTTTGCTTCCTTTACGAGTTTTGAGAGCTCTCCTCTGTTGACTGTCTCCAGAGTGTACACACCGTCCTTTACAGTGTCAAATACGATGGTTCCCCTGTCTGTCTCCTGGTAAGCAACGGTCTCTCCTGCCTGGTCTGTCACTGTCACATTTCTAAGCTTGGCTGCATTTATCTCTGCCCGGGCTCCTGCATTGGAGGTAATCACTGCGCTCTCTACCTCCCCGTTGGCCCACTGCGCATCCACCTCAAAGTTTCCTCTGGCTACCAGTCCCGTGTAGCTTCCGCTGTCCCACTCGTCCGGAACTGCCGGGAGCATGTCAATATACCCGTTCTGGCTCTGAAGCAGCATTTCGGTGATTCCCGCAGTACCGCCAAAGTTACCGTCAATCTGGAAGTAGCTGGGCTGATGGTAATCAAAAAAGATTCTCAAAGGTTCCTGTGGTCAGCAGGTTGTTCAAAAGCTTGTAGGCACGGTTGCCGTCCTGCAGTCTTGCCCAAAGGTTCAGCTTATGTCCCATAGACCATCCTGTGGCCTCGTCTCCCCGGTAGTTTAATGTCACCTTGGCTGCCTCCACCAGGTCCGGTGTATTGCTGGTGATCAGATTACCCGGATACAGTGCTACCAGCTGGGAATTGTGTCGGTGGTGGCCTGCGCTCTCCCCAAGGGTTTTTCCACTTTTATCTTTATTATATTCTACTTCCTGCTGCCATTCCTTGATCTGTCCGGAGGCCCCCGATCTCAATGGGGTCCAGCTTTGCCATGGTTGTCTTCAATGTCTGGGCAAATTCATCATCTACACCCAGAATTTCTGCTGCCTCCGCCGTATCCTTAAAAATCATGTAAAGGAGCTGCTGGTCAAAATAGGTACCCACAGTCCACGGTCCCTGTTCGGATGAGTAGGAGGAACCATATACAGCTTATCCTTGTCCTCCTCTGTCCGCCCCGGCTGCAGAATCTGAAGGTATGTCTTACAGCTCTCCTTCAGGATAGGATAAATCTTTTCCTTTAGATACTCCTCGTCCATAGTAAACTTGTAATAGTCATACAGATTCTGTGCGATAAAGGCTGCCCCTGTTGCGGTAAAGGAGGCCGTGGAATTGATGTTTCCGGTAAACCCAAGCGGTCCGTTTGAACAGTTTACGATCCAGCCGCTCTCGGTATCTCCTTCTTCCGGTTCAATACCCCAGGTTTTCTGGAAGGTAATACGTCCCGGCTCGCGCAGAGACTCAATGTAATCCACCAGCGAGTCTGCAGTCTCCACCAGGTTTGTCTCATAGGCCGGCCAATAATTCATCTGCAAATTGATGTTTGTGTGGTAATCCGCCTGCCACTGTGGTGCCTCCGAATCGTTCCAGATACCCTGCAGGTTCGCCGGCAGCGAAGTCTCTGATGAGGCAATCAAGAGATATCTTCCGTATTGGAAATACAGCTCTTCCAAATATTTATTCTTTTTCCCATTCTGGTAGTTTTTAAGCAGCTGGTTTGTGGGAACGTCTGTCGGAAAGGAGCTTCCCAGATCTAAGGACACACGGTCGAAAAGGTTCTTGTAATCCGCCTCGTGGTTTGCGTATAATTCCTCATACCCCATCTTCGCAGCCGCCTCAATGCGCTCGGTCACTGCCTGGTGGGGATTTTCCCCTTATAGTCTTTGGAAAAATCATTTACATAGCTTGTACCCAGTGCAATGATAATATAGGCGCTGTCAGCCCTGCTGACTTTAATCTGTCCATTGTCACCGCTGCTGTCATTGGCAGCCTGAATATTGCCGCCATCTGTAATTACCTTATATTGCCCCTCAAACTTCATGCCATTGTGCTTGAGTGAGCCCGCCAGGGTGATCGTATCCCCTTGTGCGTATACTTTTCCCTCTTTCCCGTAGGTGTTCTTGTCCACATTTCCGCCTGCGGATGAAGTTTTATTCGGAATCTGAGGTCTGAGGGTAAAGTTTACCGCTCTTCCTCCGATGCGGAAATTTTGTATACCATCACGTTATCCGGATAATTTGCGAACATTTCCCTCTTATAATGAACGCCGTTGTAGTCATATTCCACATCTGCTACAGCTGTATTAAGATCCAGAGAACGTGTATAATTCGTCGCTCCTGTGTGGTTAAAATCAATGTAGGTCTCCGCAAAATTCTGGTAATTTCCCAATGCATGGCGGTTGTTCGGCAGATATTCACTGGGGGGTGTTGAAGTATTGTCACCTGCATAAAAACGTTCAAAGGCTTTGTCTACCAGCTTCTGCATGGTGCCAGCCGGATCTTCCACATTTTTATTTCCGTACATGTCCGCATCGGTCTTACCCTGCGCAATATTGGAATCAGGGCCGCCGGTCCAGAGTGTTTTCTCATTCATCTGCCGCCGCTCTGTATCCGTCTTTCCGAATACCATAGCGCTGATATGTCCGTTTCCGATGGGAAGCGCCTGGGTCTTCCATGTTCCAGCTGGTTCTGTATACCACAGCTTCAGGTTTTCTTTTTCTTCTTCTGCACTGTTCTCCATTAACCCGGTGCATCCTGTTTTGCCGCCAGAGCTGACAGAGGCAGGGATGTTGACACCATTGCCGTAACCAATGCAGCCGACATAATCCTCATCCATCGCTTCTTCATTTTGTTGCCCTCCTGATTTTTTCAATCATCATCTACATTTATCTATATTAGCTAATATGTTCACTATTTTACTATTATTTCCCGTCATATTGCTAGCACAATTTTGTCCGATTGTGGACATTTTTGTCTTTTTTTTGATTTTTGCATCTGCCATGCCCAATATTTACTATTGTTTTTTGTGCAAAAGTAATATTTTACCTATTTTTCATAATTTTTTCCCTTGACATTGTGACAGCATTTTGTTGCAATCTAAAAATTTGTGTAAACGCCGGCTTCGTGGTAAAATATATAATATATAAGGTTAAAAGGGGAGGCTGTGACGTGAATATTAAGGATGCTCTGTCTACATTTCAATTCCATAAGAAGAAAGCTCCCCCTCGCCAGCTGACAACTGTGGGGGAGAGTCCCTGATCCAAAGCACATACTGGATGAATACCCAAGGCCACAGCTGCGCCGCAGCGCCTGGGTGAATTTAAACGGATGGTGGGATTATGCCATCTCCGCGGAAACACAGCGTCCGTCTAAATTTGACGGTAAGATTTTAGTGCCCTTTTCACCGGAAAGCCCCTCTCAGGAGTCCAGCGGACGCTTATGCCCGATGAGTACCTCTGGTACCACCGAACAGTCTCCCTGAGCGAGCTGCCCAAAAAGCAGCGCCTCCTTCTTCACTTTGGCGCAGTGGATCAGGACTGTGCGGTGTATTGGAATGGAAATCCGGTGGACACTCATTTGGGCGGATATCTCTTTTCACCGTGGATGTTACAAAGTACACCCGCATGGGCAGCAACACCCTTTGGGTGAAAGTGCGGGATGAGAGTGACCGTTCCTGGAAGAATCGAGGCAAGCAGAAGCTGAATCCCGGCGGTATGTTTTACACTGCACAAAGCGGAATCTGGCAGACAGTCTGGATGGAGGGGTTCCGGAAAATCACATTCATACCTTAAAGCTCACCCCTTCCCTGGACGACGAAACCCTTCGTCTGGAGGTCCTCACTACCGGGCCCTGCACAAAGAAGGTGTCCGTCTACGAGGAGGGCCGGCTGCTGCTGTGCCAAAGCTTTCAGCGCTCAGCCCATACCCTTTCCATACCCCCAGCCCCGCCCCTGGAGCCCGGAATCCCCGTTCCTCTACGATCTTGTCATTGAGACGGATTTCGACCGGATCGAGAGCTATTTTGCCATGCGCAAGTTTTCAGCGGGAGCGGATGCGAAGGGCCTTCCCAGACTCTTTCTGAACAATCAGCCCTATTTCCAAAACGGAGTATTAGACCAGGGCTATTGGCCGGACGGCCTGTACACAGCCCCCAGCGATGACGCCCTGATCTTTGATATTCAGGCCATGAAAGACTTGGGATTTAATATGATCCGGAAGCACTTAAAGATTGAACCCATGCGCTGGTACTACCACTGTGACCGCCTGGGGATGATTGTCTGGCAGGATATGGTCAACGGAGGAGGGCGTTCTCTCATGACCTTTCTCTGTTACCTGCCCACTGCCCTTCCCTTTGTCACCACCCACTTTAAGGACAGCTATTATCCCCTGTTCTCCAGGACATCCAAAAAGGGGCGCCTTCAATGGATCCGGGAGTGCCGAGCTGCTGTGGAGCAGCTCTACAACTGCCCCTGCATCGGTATGTGGGTGCCGTTCAATGAGGGGTGGGGTCAGTTTGACGCCCTGGAAATCACCGAGAAGATGAAACACTGGGATTCCACCCGGCTCATTGACCACGCCAGCGGATGGTACGATCAAAAGGGAGGAGATGTCCGAAGCGTACACAACTACTTCCGCAGGCTGCAGGTGATCCCCGAAAGCCGCCCCTATGTGATCTCAGAATACGGTGGATATACCTGTCATGTGGCAGGCCACTCCCACTCGGACCAGGTCTATGGATACCGAAAGTTCCAGACTCTGCTGCAGTTCCAGAAAGCGTTTGAGAAGCTTCAGGACGAAGTGCGCGGGCTGGCAGAGGATGGATTGGCTGCAGCTGTCTACACTCAGCTCTCCGATGTGGAGGAGGAGGTCAACGGCTTGTTCACCTATGACCGCAAAATAAATAAACTTAATCAAGAAAGGAAATGACTATGAAACATACAAGAAAATTACTGATACTTTTTTTCGACCTAGTGCTCGCCCTGGGCTTTACCCTCACTGCCCGGGCGAAATCCCTATGAGATTCAGCAAAGAGATCTATGTGATGACAGAGGGCAGAAACGGTACCCTAACGCTGATCAACTCAGACAGCCGTCCGGAATTTCTCTATGACAGCGAGCTCTTCACAAGTACGGTTCTGAGCAACACCAAGATTCGCGTCACTGCAAAAAAGCCCGGCATCGAATATATCAATGTAAGGTCCGGTCTGCGCACCGCCTCCTGCCGACTGGTGATTATGCCGAAAGCCAATCCAGCCATAAAAAAGAAGGCAGTCCGCAATGGTACCAGGATCACCTACAAAAAAATTTCTCTGACTCTGCCTAAAGTGTGGAAAAAGAACGCATATGTGATTCTCACAGGAAAAAACTACATCTCCTTTCACGCAAAAGGCAGCTATAAGACCGGGTACTATGGTAAGGTCTTTGATGTCAGCTGGTGCTCCGTAAAGCAGTGGCGCCAGCTCAAAAACTACCTGCCCAACTACACATACCTCAAAAAGAGGGGCAGCCGCGTTTACTATCTGACCTTACCCTCAGACGTGCAGTTTAACACAGAGCAGGAAGCTGATGAAGCAATACAGCTCCCTGAGTAATTCTGTGGACACCCTAAAGAAATCCATTAAAATCCGATGATTGTATCAAATTTCTCTTGACTCTCACGCTGCGTCATAAACTATACTGCCCTTGAGGTGATAAGGAATGAAACGAAGTATTAGTGAAACAGCCAGACTGTGCGGGGTCAGCGTACGCACCCTGCACTATTACGATGAAATTGGACTTTTACCTCCCTCGAGTACCACCGAATCCGGATACCGGTACTACTCGGAGGAGGCCTTAGAAGTGCTGCAGCAGATCCTCTTTTACCGGGAGCTGGAGTTTCCGCTCAAGGAGATACGAAACATTCTTTCCCACCCAGACTATGACAAAAGACTGGCTCTGCAGAGGCAGAAAGAGCTGCTCCAGATGAAAAAAAAGAGCGTCTGGAAAAGCTCATTGGCCTGGCAGACCGTCAACTGAAAGGAGAGAATACTATGAGTTTTCAGGAATTTAATCAAAGTGAGATCAATGCAGTGAAAAAAAAAGTACGCGGAAGAAGTAAAGGAGCGCTGGGGAGATTCCAGCGCCTATAAAGAGAGTGAGAAAAAAGACCGAAGGCTACACCCCGGATGACTGGAAACTCCTTACCCGGGAGATGGCTCAGATTTTTGAAGAATTTGCCGCGCTGCGTGCTGAGGACCCCGGCTGTGATGAAGCCAGAGCCCTTGTGAAAAAATGGCAGGACTATATCACCCAAAGCTATTACAAGTGCACAGATGAGATCTTGGCAGGCCTCGGGGAAATGTATACCTGCGATGAACGCTTTTCCCAAAATATAGACCAGGCAGGTGAGGGTACAGCCCGGTTTATGGGGAAGCTATCCGCGCTTACTGCGGCCGATGAGATTGTTACTGTGAGCGTGTGAACAGCAACATAAGATTCGCCGCCCGTTCATAATCTTTCTTATGAACATAAATAATGTACTCTTTCATGAGCGCCTGATCCTGACCGTAGGAGCCCACCCTGGCCCTGGTATTCGCCAGAACCGAGGGGCTGCTGCGGTCTATTACTTTCAGGCTGTAATCAATCCCCTCTGTTGTCAAAAGATTTCTGATTTCAGACTGTTCTTTTAGCTGAAAAGTGATGCAGAGTTCCCTGCGGTTCCATACAGCAATCATGATCCTACTCCTCTCTGAATACGGTGTATCATGTTTTGTAACCCTATTCGTAACGGTTTAATGCCTTCACAGTTACATGCAAAAATCTATTTAAACGCAGCTTCGGTGAGGGCGTTTATCACTCCTGGATTCTCTTCTTATATTTTAATCTATATTTACCCCAATAACAAGCTTTCCGGTATGTAATTTTTTTTTTTCTTTTAAGTATTATATGATATAATACATTTAATACAAAGGAGGTGTGCCCATGATCCTTGAACTAGATCTCTCATCTGAGATTCCCATCTATGTGCAGCTGCGAAACCAGATCGTAATGGGGATTGCCAGGGGCCAGCTGCGGACCGGCGAATCCCTGCCCACAGTGCGCCGGATGGCGGCGGATGCGGGCATCAACACAATGACAGTGAACAAAGCGTATCAGCTGCTGAAAGCTGAGGGCTATATCGAAATCGACCGGAGGCACGGTGCAGCGGTGAGGGAAAACCTGGACATGGACCGGGAATTCCGTGAGAAATTCACATCTGAGCTGGAGCTGTTAAGCGCTCAGGCTGCAGCGAAGGGGCTCCCAAAGGAAGAGTTTCTAATTCTATGCAGCCGTATTTTCGATGAGTTTTCCGGCTGCTCTAAAAAATACGCACAGCCGCGGGAGGGATAGCTATGTTTTTAATTATCATTTTATTCTGCAGTATCTCCATGCTGGGGGCAGGCTACTATGCCTTTATGGCTGCCGCCAAGCCGCAGCAGCATCTGCTTTTGGGGGCAACTCTGACTCCCCGAACAGATGCGCTCCCCTCAGGTTCAGGAAGTAGTCCGGAACTACAGGCGCCAGGTAAAGAGACTGGCTTTGCTCTGCATCCTGCTGCACGTTCCACTGTGTTTTTTGGCCAACTGGTATCTCTCCGTCTTCCTGATCCTGTATTTTCTCTGGTGTGGGATTCTGTACGGGGGCGGATATTTTCTGTATCAAAAATACTTTCAAAAGATCTACTCCCTGAAAAAAAGCAGCAAAGGTGGTTCATGGAGGACTCCGCCCATTTGGTTACCATTGATACAAAGTTAAGCCACGCCAGCGGGAAAATGCCACTCTCTGCATGGTGGTTTCTGCCCTCCTTTTTAGTCTGCCTGGCTCCTCTGTTCTACCCGGGCCAGGAAACTGCCGCCTCTCCAGGAGTCATCCAGCCGTTGCTGTTTGCACTCGCCTTTGGACTTAACCTGCTCTTTTTTGATTCTCTACTATGTGACTGCGCGCAGGCGCAATGTGGTGTACAGCCGGGACAGCAGGATCAATCTGGCCTGCAACCGGATTGCCAAGCGACTCTGGTCTCTGTGCTGGATCGTCACCGCTGTGCTGAACAGCTTGAGTCTTATATATCTGCAGTGGGAATGGCGGGGAGGCCAAAAGGAGGATTTCACTGCCCTCTGGATCTACCTCTGCTTTCAGTCAGTGCCTGTACTCCTGCTCTTTTGGAGCCTGCGCTCCATGGGAAAGCAGATTTCTGACCTTGTTAATACAGACCCGGCCTGTGGTGGTGGATGAGGATGCGTACTGGGCCAGGGGATATTACTACAATCAAACAGGAAGAGCTTTCTGGCGCCCGCCAGGCCGGTATGACCTCCAGCCTCAACTTCAACATGGCCCATCCGCAGCCAGGTTCATCTGCTACCTGTTCTGGGGAATCTTAGCTGCCTTGCTCCTGTGGATGGTGGTTTTGTTCCTGAGACTGGACTTTACGCCCTTTGGTCTGACAATTGCGGGAAATCAGGTTTCGATAACCGCAGGTTCCTATGACATGGAATTTCCCCTGGAGGAGGTGGAAGAAGTCTCCCTGGTGGACGGACTTCCCACCCAGGATACACCAAAAATAACGGGGCCGATACCGGCAGTACCTGTTGGGCAAGTTTCGACTCAAGGGGTACGGGCAGTGCCGTATGTACTACTATATAGGTTACGCTCCTGTGGTGAAGATTGTTCTGTCGGAGTGTACGGTTTACTTTAATACCCGGGATTCTGCAAAACCCGGGAGCTGTACGAACAGTTAGCGCAGAAAGTGCAGAAGCGACCGGGTCATTTTTGAAAAATGACCCGGTCGCTTCTGCACTTTTTACTTTATACGAGTTCCTTAAACAGTTTCTTCACACTTGGGTAGATCTTCCTGAACTTCTGGTACCGCTCATCGTACTTCCGGGTCAGCTCCTCGTCCGGCATCACTGTGTCGGACACCGGACCAGCTTCCCGGCAGCCTCCTGCACGGTAGCATACTCTTTGCAAGCCACCGCCGCCAGGATTGCGCCACCGTACCCCGGCCCCTCCTCAGTCCGCACGATATCTACCGGAATTCCCAGAACATTTGCGATGATCTTTTTCCAGAGGGGGCTTTTGCCCCTCCCCGCAGATCTTGGTCCTCTTAATCTGGATTCCCAAAGATCTTGCCACCTCAAAGGAATCCCGGATGGCAAATGCCACCCCTCCAGGACCGCCTGGGTTAAGTCTTCCCTTGCGGTATCCATTGTCATTCCGATGAAGGTTCCCCTGGCATCTGAATCGTTGTGGGGAGACCGCTCTCCCATCAGATAGGGGAGGAAAAACACTCTGTTCTCACCCAGCTTGGTGATTGTCTCCTGCTCTTTCCCCGTACTCCCTGGTATTCAGGATCTCCTCCATCCACCATTTATTGCAGGACGCGGCACTAAGCATACACCCCATCAGATGATAGTGTCCGTCCGCATGGGCAAAGGCGTGCAGGGCATTGTTTGGGTCCACTTTAAAATGCTCGCTGGAAATGAATATGGTTCCGCTGGTCCCCAGGGAGATATTACAGCATCCTTCCCCCACGGTACCGGTTCCCACTGCAGCTGCTGCATTATCTCCCGCTCCCGCTGCGATTTTTACATCACTGGGAAATCCCAGCTCTTCGGCCAACTGGGGCAGCAGGGTTCCCACTGCCTCATAGCTCTCATAAATCCTCGGGAGCTGGCTCTCTGTAATCCGGCAGATGCCAAGCATCTCATGGGACCAGCACTTGTGTTCCACATCCATCAGCAGCATACCGGACGCATCCGATACGTCAGTGCAGAAGCTTCCCGACAGCCTGTAGGCCAAATAATCTTTTGGCAGCATGATCTTACTGATCTTCCCAAAGTTCTCCGGCTCTTCTTCCATGAGCCACAAAATCTTGGGAGCTGTGAATCCGGCAAAGGCAATATTGGCGGTATACTGGGAGAGCTTTTCTTTTCCCACAACACGGTTCAAATAGTCTGTCTGCTTAGACGTCCTCCCATCGTTCCACAGTATTGCGGGACGAATCACCTGATCCCTGTCGTCCAGCACCACCAGCCCGTGCATCTGCCCCCAAAGCTGATTCCTCTGATGGTACTCCTGTCACATTCCACTGTCAACTCTTTTTAACCCTTTAAGCACTGCCTTCCACCAGTCCTCAGGATTCTGTTCTGACCATCCCGGCTGAGGAAAATACAGCGGATATTCCTTTGACACCGTATTTTCAATATCTCCTTCTGCACTCATCAAAAGCAGCTTTACCGCGGATGTCCCCAAATCAATTCCTATATAACGCATTTGCCTGCTACTCCTTCCTCCGTATACTGCCCTATATCGCGGCTGTTACGCAAACGGATTTTCCGTCTTGTACAGCATACTCTTTGGCTGGTTAAATCCGATATCCTCCACCCCTACTCCAATGTATTTGAATACCTCGTAGAGTGCTTTTCCAAAATGACCGAATGCCACTGCCCCGTGGTGAGGGAAATTCCCCTCAATAAGCACATGGCGGTAGAAACGTCCCATCTCGGGAATCGCAAAGATCCCAATGCCTCCAAAGGAACGAGTGGCAACCGGAAGCACCTCGCCCTGGGCAATGTATGCTTTTAACTGGGAGTCCGCAGTGCTCTGAATACGGAAGAAGGTGATGTCGCCTGGTGTAATGTCTCCTCCAGGGTTCCCTGGGTTACCTCCTCAGGCAGCGCTCTGGCCATGATCATCTGGTACTTCATGTTGCAGGAGGTCAGCTTCTTGGAGTTGGTGTTACCGCAATGGAATCCCATGAAGGTATCCTTCTGTGTGTAGTCAAATTTGCCCTGGATCTCCTCCTGGTAAAGATCTGCGGGAACCGTATTGTTGATGTCCAGAAGCGTCACCGCATCCTCGCTGACACAGGTTCCGATAAACTCGCTGAGCGCGCCGTAGATATCCACCTCACAAGACACGGGAATGCCCCTTCCGGTAAGCCTGCTGTTCACGTAGCAGGGGACAAATCCAAACTGGGTCTGGAATGCGGGCCAGCATTTGCCTGCAATTGTCACATATTTGCGGTACCCTCTGTGCTCCTCAATCCAATCCAGAAGCGTAAGCTCATACTGGGCCAGTTTAGGCAGAATCTCAGGCTTGTGGTTCCCTTCTCCCAGCTCTGCCTCCATTTCTTTTGACCAGTTCAGGAATTCGGCTGTCTCCTTCGTGTTTGTTAAACGCCTCAAACAAATCCAGTTCTGAATTCTCCTCAATCTCAATGCCCAGGTTATAGAGTTGCTTTATGGGCGCATTGCAAGCCAGGAAATTTAGCGGTCTGGGACCAAAGCTGATGATCTTTAAATCTTTAAGAGCTACCACAGCCCTGGCGATTGGGAGAAACTCCTCAATCATGTCTGCGCATTCCTGGGCCGTGCCCACAGGATATTCCGGAATATAGGCTTTTATATTGCGCAGCCGCAGATTGTAGCTGGCGTTCAGCATTCCACAGTAGGCATCCCCTCTGCCCTGAACCAGGTTGTCCCCGACTCCTCAGCAGCTGCAACAAACATAGCCGGTCCGTCAAAATGCTTTGCCAGTAAGGTCTCGGAAATCTCGGGGCCAAAGTTGCCCAAATACACCACCAAGGCGTTACAGCCGGCAGCTTTTATGTCCTCTAAGGCCTGCACCATATGTATCTCACTCTCAACGATGCAGACGGGACATTCATAGATGTTGTCCTCATCGTACTTTGCTTTGTAGGCCTCCACCAGGGCCTTTATCCTGTTCACAGAGAGGCTTTCCGGAAAGCAATCCCGGCTTACTGCTACGATTCCGATTTTAATTTTAGGTATATTGTTCATCATATTATCCCTTCCTTTCATTGCTTCTTGATAGCTGTTCTGTACCTTAACAGTTGATACTTAAATTCTCGCCCACAAGGCCCACAAAGGCGCCCTCTTTCCCAAGCCCGGAATCTTCATGGGCAATCAGCCACTTATTTCTCGCGGTCAGCAGCTTATCCTCCCCCATTTCCCGAAACCTGGGGGTCTCCGTGTTAGTCCCCCTGGGCAGTATGACGGCCACACGGAATCCTCTGTCATTCAGGCTGCAGGGAGCATAGTGCAGTGTAGTTCCATACAGCTCCACAGCCGTACCCGCAGGTACGCAGAAGGCTTCCATCAGGGCGGTATCGTAGGTATAGTCCTCCCCCACGTCCTGCAGACAGCCCAGCATCAATACCGCGCCTGTCTGTGTAAAATTGATCTCCGAATCCCGATGGTACTCCACTGCATTCAGGAGATGATTCCTTCCATTGCAGTAGCCAATCTGCACAGGCATCCCTCCAAAAGGCTGTTCTGGATGTCATCGAACTCAGCACAGTCCTCCAGTGATGCATCTGACGGCACATATACCACATCCTCTGTGACCTTTGTGTCATCCAAACGCCTTCCCAGATCAGCCAGGTCCAGATCCACTATTCTGCCATACTTTCGAAACGCTGAATCTGTAATCTTCTTTACTTGCATTAATGTCCCCCTTTTTCGTATATTTTTGTTTACTGATTAAACAAAATATGATATAAATGATATAATTATTTTACACTGAAAATTCGGAAAATTCAAGTCACATTTTTCTTTTTTGTATGAATTTTTTTGATAAAATATACTTTGAAGGTACTGTTACAAATCATAGGAGGAATGAAGTATGATAACCGGAAGCAAAGAACTGATACGATATATCAACACAAAACTTGTGCTGGATAGAATCCGGCATAAAGGTCCTATTTCAGAGCTACCATCTCAAAGCAGCTAGGCCTGACCAAAGCCACCATTTCCTCCATTGTTCAAGTACTGCTGGACAAAGATCTGGTGCTGGAAATTGGAAGTGACAATACAAAAAGGGGAGAAAACCCATACTGCTGCAGTTTAATCAGGGCTGCGGATATGTGATTTCCTGGACCTTTCCGCTGAATTCATCACCTTGATGACTGCGGATCTAAACGGACAGAACTGTTCACTGAAACGGATAGAGAATCAGGCAGGAAGGGCAAAAATCATTCCTGTGCTGGGGGATCTGATTGAAAATGCCATGGAAAAACTTCCCGATTGCACCTATGGTGTGGTGGGAATCAGTCTGGGAATCCATGGTGTAGTGCATGAGAACATTCCCCATTTTGTTCCCTACTCTCCTTATGCAGAGTTGGATTTTGCGCAAGAGCTGACAGAGCGCCTGGGCATCCCGGTTCTTTTGGAAAACGAAGCAAATCTGGCTGTCCTCGGGGAATGGAACTATAGCTACCATACTCCTAATATGCTGAGCATCAGCGTACACTCCGGTATTGGTCTGGGAATCATTATGAACAATGAGCTGATTCGAGGACAAAATGGGTTGGCTGGGGAATTTGGACATTCCATCATCTCCGTAGACGGACGGCCCTGTCCCTGCGGCAATCGGGGCTGCCTGGAAACCTATGCCTCGGGCGGGCACTTCTGAAGGCACTCTCCAAAGTAAAAAGGGGAAGAGATAACCCCCCCGACCGTTTTGCTGATCTCTACCAGGCTCAAGATCCAGATGCCATGCGGACCATGGATGACTTTATCAAGTATATTTCTGTTGGCATCAACAATCTTCTGAACACCATAAATCCAGAGATCATTGTGGTCAACAGCTCCTTTACCATGAACTTTCCTGAGATCACAAAAGAAATCCACGGGAAATTGCATAATTTCGCACAGAGGTTCAGGGAGGATAGAGCCCTCCCTGCTTCAGGATACGGCGATCCTACTGGGCGGTGTAACCCCAATGCGTCCGCCACTTTATAGAAACTTTATAATTTCCCCCATTTTGACCAGGTCATTTTGAGAAACGACCAGGTCATTTCCGAAAATGACCTGGTCGAAAATTAAATCTCATTCAGCCATGTATCCAGGGTCGCCGCTGTCATGGTATGCACCTCTCTGCTTCCCTGAAGCTTTACATAATAATCACCGTTTTCATCCTGTGTTCCCACCTCCAACACCACCCGTCTGGGGACCTCCATGGTTTCTGATCCTGTTTCGTCCCCCTCTGTTTCTCCCTCCTGGGTCTCGGTATAGTCTATGGTCACCACAGCCCCCGGTTCCTCTAACCCATACACACTTAAATCCTCTGCATTATAGTTGACATAGGATGTATAAATGAGACTATCCGCCACCCCCGTCAGTGCAGTCATCTTGTCGGAATCCGCCTTGCTTTCCTGCCCGTTTGCACTCTCTGTCCAACTGTCATCCTCCTCTGATTTCGTAAAGGATATACTCTGCTCTTCCTTCTCAACCTTGAATCCTGTCAGCTTTGCGGAAGAAACTGAGGGAAGTTGCTGGCCTTGACCAGATCATAAAGTCCGCAGGTGAATGCCTCCGCTGTGGCTCCGTCAATGGTATAAATCCTCTCTCCCACCCCGTGACCTTGCATAGTAGTCTCCCGTGGAAGTGTTCATATCTCCCTATATACAGCTCCTGCTTGACCCCATCCCCGGTCTCTGCGGTGACGGTGACTGCAGGTTTTGAAAGACCGTACTCATCCGGACTGCCCGCCCCTTCAAGGGTTCGCACCGCAGAAACTTCTTCCAAAATAGAAACCAGATTCTCAAACGTATCCTCATCCAGTGGAAAATTTTCATCTTCCTCATACACCCAATTATCATCCTTCTTGAAAAAATAAAGCGTACCGTTTGCATTTTCAATAGAAACATGGCGCAGCTCATCTGTGTCCATAGAGCACCTGCTCCCCCTGTGTTTCCGTCTCTGTCTTTTCCTCCCTCTCCCTGTTGCTGAAGTCCAGGATAAAATATACCACCAGCAGAAGGATCAGCACAAAGACGGAGGCCAAAAGCACCTGTAATTTGCTCTTTTTCATTACTTCTTTCTCCTCCTAAACCATATCACCCCTCAGTCAGCAGACACAGTGCAGGTAGCAGGGCCGTAGATACCATGCTCCAGAATCCCGCGCTGGCAGACGTCAATGTGAGATAGGAAACCTGCATACTTTTTGCTTGGAATGGAGACACTGGATTCCTGTCCGCACATCCAGCTCAGGACACTACTCATCAGCTCCATATTCGTGCCGGAAACTGCCTGGTTGATACTGTCCACAAACAAACTGCTGCTGGAGAGATAGACCATCTTCGTCTCCACGTCATCGCGATTCTCGGTGATTGCCACCCCAAGAGTAAAGGTCCCGGATTCATCCCCATCCTCCTTCTCCAGAGTGGTCATATTCTCTGCATCTTTTTTTCACATATGCGGACTCAGAGGTGGTGAGAATATTCTGGATATCAATGGTTTCCCTCGGTGTATCCAGCGTCTCGATTCCCTGTGCCACAGGCATGAGGATCAGGCTGTTCTTACTGCCCAGATCACCGGTGGCATCGCTTACTGCCACATCCGGCACCAAATAGGAGGGATTTCCGGACACGTAGTGGTTGGCATCTCCCTCCAGCACAATCCCATCCATGGTGCGCACCCCATAGTTCTGTAAAACCGACTGAAAATTCGGCATATCCTTACCCGTGTAGCCGGAGACAATAAACGCCCTGCCCCCGTTCTCCAAATACGTGATGATCTTGTCAGCCTCCTCCTGGGACAGGTCCTTCTGAGGCGCAAAGAGAAACAGGCAGTCCGCATCCTCAGGCACACTCTCTGATGTGAGCAGACTCAGATCCCGAATCTCAATATTTCCCTTCTCTACAGCAGCGGTCATATCAGAAGTCAGGGGTGACTCCTCATGCCCCCAAAGCACATACATCACCGGCAGCTCCTCCGTAGTCACGTAAGCTATGGCGCTTGTAATCTGTCCTTCCCGTCAAATCCTGTGGTACTGTAGGGTAGGTATTGTAGTCCATGCTGGTCTCATACATTTCGCTGTAGCTGATCACTTTATTGCGCTTCTGCCCTGCCACTATAATACTGTTGGAGGCCACCTCCTCATCCGTAAACTGGGAGGAAAATTTAGGATAGAGCACAGGGTCCTTTGTCTCCACCTTCAAGTGGGAAGACAATTCCTCATACCGTTCAGAAGCTTCTGCAGATTGTCATCCTCACTGCCGCTCTCCGCCACCAGATACAGTGTCACATCCTCCGTTAAGCCCTTCACAACCTCCTTCGTCTGCTCTCCAACCGTGTAGAGTTTGTTCTCGCTCACATCCACCTTAGCCGCAGAGCTGGGAAGTTCGCCCGCAATCAAATTTACCGCCGCCACAATGGCAATCACCACTGCGGTGATAACAACACTAAAGGAACCGTTGCGTACACTCTTGCTGCTCCATCTGGGCAGTATTGCTCTCTTGCTGCCCTTATGCCTTCCAGGCCTCTTTGTTTTCATCTTCATAGCTGCCCTCCTAACTCCAGCGTCTCTTCTGAATAGACTGTACGGTTAAAAACAGGAAAATCAGAATCACAGACAGATAATATACTATCCCTGTAAAATCCAGCATTCCATCCACAAAATTCGAAAAATGGCTGGTAAGGTCAAATATAGATAAAAACTTCTGTACTGCACCCTCAAAAAGGGCCGGTTTAATCAGATAAACCGCCAGCAACGCGCCCTCCCCGGCCACGCCGGCCACAATCCCCACAAACGCATTCCTGAGCATATAATAAATCCCCACGCAGACTGCCAAAATCAGGATTGCAAACACGGTGAAAGACACAAACGCCGTCTCTCCAAAGAGACCCTCAATCCCGCTCATCATATAGGAGACAAACAGCACCGCAAAGGTGAGCACTGCCGCAATGATCTGACTCTCTGTCACGGAAGAGAAAAGACCCCGATAGAAATATTGGCGCACCCCAGCAAAAAGAATCCCAGAACTGCTGTGTAAGCCATGGACAGGGATACGTCTCCAAAACTGCTCATGATCAGAGGGTACAGGCACAGCACTGCTGTGGGTATCAAAAAAGATCACTGCCAGGGCAAGATACTTCCCCGCTACAATCTGCGCCACAGAGATTGGTGCAGTGAGCAGCAGCTGATCGGTCTTCTGTTTCTTCTCCTCAGCCAGCACCCGCATGGTCAGCACAGGAGTAATAATCAAAAACGCAAACGTGATAGAGGAAAGCGTATAGCCGAACACCGGATACCCCATACTGAGGTTGTAAGCAGTAAAATAAATCCCCGTAAGCAGCAAGATAAAAAGCAATAAATACATAGCCTGTCATGGAAGTGAGGTAAGATCTCAGTTCCTTTCTGCAGATAATGGTCATGACACATTTCCTCCCCTCTCAGCCACAATTTCCTGCATTCCAGCCAAAACCACGTCCTCAGGGTGGGTTCTGTGCGCCGCAGGATACCCTCACCTATCCAGATGCTTCTGTTCTCCATAGAAGCTGCCCTGGTTTCCGCTTTCTCTGGCGCACGCTCTGTCACATTATCCTCATCTCGCCCTGAGACATTGTCCTGCGCACCGTCCGTTTCCCCCTCCTGTGCAATCTCGGCCGGGTTACTTTGAGCAGCATCCTCAACACTGCCCTCACCATTCACGTAGTCCCCGCCTTCCGGAGGCTCATGATCATCCCCATTCTGTTCCTTTGCGCTTTCCTCAGCCGTCAGCTCCAGGAAAATATCCTCCAGAGACACGCGCGAAATCTGCATGCCAAGAATGGGACATCCCCACCTCCGCCAGGGCATAAAGAGCTCCTCCCGGATATCCGCATCCTCCTCTGTCCTGATCTGCACATCCACTGTGCCTTCCTCCGCTCCGTCTGCAAACTCCATCTCCGTGATTCCGCTTATGCTCTCCAGCACCTGGCGCACTTCCGGCTCTCCGCCTTTTATGTTCACCTGCAGAGTACTCTGCCCCATGAGTTTCGCCAGATTCTCAGGCGTATCACTGGCAACCAGCTGTCCATGGGCAATAATCATCACGTAATCACACACCGCGCTCACCTCTGACAGAATATGAGAGCTGAGGATCACCGTATGCTTCTTTGCCAGACTGCGGATCAGGTCCCGTATCTCAATGATCTGCTTTGGGTCCAGTCCTACGGTAGGCTCATCCAGGATAATGACCTCCGGGTATCCCAGCACAGCCTGGGCAAGTCCCACCCTCTGCCGGTAGCCTTTTGAGAGAGATTTTTAATCAGCCGGTTCTGCATATCCGTGATCATGGTCATCTCCATAACTTCACTGATCTGAGTCCCGCGCTGTCCCTTGGGAAGCTTTTTTCAATCTTGCTGCAAATTCCAGATACTCCCTCACCGTCATATCAAAATATAAGGGCGGCTGCTCCGGGAGATATCCAATACATCTCTTCGCCTCCTCCGGCTCCTCTAAAATATCATGTCCATTAATTACCACCGTACCCTCCGTAGAAGCCAGGTAACCGGTAATAATATTCATCGTAGTGGATTTCCCTGCCCCGTTAGGCCCCAAAATCCATAGATCTGCCCTCGCTCAACCCGAAAGCTCAGATCATTGACTGCCGCATTGCTGCCATATTTCTTCACCAAATGCTTCACTTCAATCAAGATAGTCCCTCCTATTCGGCTTAAATCTGAAACTATCTTATAGAAATTTTGTGTTGGTTATGAGATGAGTCTGTGTTTTTCATTGAAAATTCTGTGAACAGGAGAGAAGCCCCAATGAATACGGCAGATTGGGGCAAAATCGCCCCCTCTGCTGTTACTTTGAAATGATTTTACTGAAAAGGAGAAAACTTCGGCGATGGGCTGACCAGCGACAATTTAAAGCCTCTTCCCCATGCCAATAGCGTCTGCCGAAGCTAAGGATCAGTCCAGCATCAGCCGAATTGACGTGGAAATCCTGAGTTCATCCGGCTGCATGCCGCATTTGAGCAGATACCTTTCCGCCACTGCAAACTGCCGGGTGACCAGCCCCCGGAAGCAGGCTTCAGCTTTCTGAAAGTCCTCCTCTCTCAGTGACCGGAGCATATTCTCTGTAAACCGCTCATCCTCCTGATCATTGCGCAACGTCTTTTTATGGGAAATCTTTAAGGATAGCCCCACAGAAAAAGTCCATATATTTTTCATATATCTCCCTCACCCCTCTCAGAGGGCTGTACTGCGCAATATAGATCAAAAGATGCCACAAGGAAAACTCACATCTTCCGGTATGTCTGTTTTCCTCAAGCTGCCTGATCAGACTATCCAGCTCCTCAGGTTCAGATCCCTTAAGTACCACAGGAACCACTCTCTCACTGGTATAGATAACCAGCTCAAAGGCCTGAAAGAACAACGCCACATTGCTCCGCACCGCGGGACTGGCAAAATCCGGCATCCTCTCTGTTTCTCCCACTGAGAGAATACGGATACCAACCCCATTCACCGGCTCCACCGCACCCATCTCAGTAATTACACGGATGGTTCTGCGCATAGTGCTGACTGACACATTGTATTTTCCCGCCATTTTTTTTTTTCATAGGAGGGCAGAAATCTTTTTCCCCGGTATTCCCTAAATAGATTTCATGCAGCAAGCGCATGGAAAGACTATAGCAGATCTGCGGGCGGTCATAGTATATTCTCCAGATAAAGGAATTTGCTCCTGATCCCGCCGGACTGGCAGATCCGCAGCTATTCTTTCCAGCGCCTTCTGTTCAGATCTTCTCTGATAGTCCACAATCGCGTCATTTAAATGATCCCAGTCCTGTTCCCGGCTGGTGGATATAATGTTCCTGAGAGCCTCATACACTTCAACAGGGTCGCGAAGATTTGGGATGATCTTCTCCCTACAAAGGAGAGCCCAAAAAACATAGAAGTTTCCCAGTAGAGGTTCATAGTCAAGGGGCTTTCCAATTTCTGCAAAACATAGCCAAAAAACTTCAGAACATAGTCCACCCTGCCCCCTGCACATAATGAGCGAGCTCCTCCAACTCCCCGCTGCTGATGCGGCGAAACCCTTCAATGATCATGGGAGTGAAGATCATGTCCGCTGTCTTGAAAAGATCCGCAAACTCCCACTGGCGGGCAGAAAGATATTGCTGGATTTTCTCCCACAACTCCTGCTCTGTCTGCCGGTAGATAACCTTAGTTGACCTGCCGTTGTGCATATCAATAAAGCCTTCTTCCCGAAGGCGCCGCAATGCCGACTTCACCGTCTGAGGGAAACACTGAATTCCCGGCATAGTGTCTCAATGGACGGAAGCGTGTCCCCGTATTTGTAATACTGAAAATGAAACCGCATTAGAAAAAAATCATATATTAACTTGGAAAGCTGGTGATTGTTTTTCATTGGTAAGCACCCCCATTTTAGTTTCTGGAACTTCGTAGATACGTAGCTTTTTATAGTTATTAGCACAGTAATTAATTTTATCATCTCCCAGTCCAAATTGCCATAAGACTGTTGAGTTTTTTAGTCTTTATGGTATGATTTAAACAAATTTACCTGAACAAGGTAAGGGTGCAGTGTCTTAAAAGAAAGGCGTCCCTTCAAGGACGCAGGTAGGAGGGAACACAAACATGACAGAGTCGGAAAGAGAAATAGAAAAAAGACAGCATTGGCTCTCAGACAACACCGGCTGATTATGAATACAACACACTAATGCGTCTTCTGGGTGTCAGTGTCAGCAAACACCTGCTGGACGAACATTTCACCTTAATCTGGGCCAATGAATTCTACTATCAGCTCATAGGCTGGCCTAAGAAGGAATATGCAGCCAAATACCACAACCGGCCGGATCTCTACTATGAACAGGACATGGAGGAGTGGAGGGAGCTTACGCAGACCGTTCTGACTGCCCTCTCAGAGCACCGCAGCGGTTACCAGATTGTCTCCCGGATAAGGCGGAAAAGCGGAGAGCTCATATGGGTACAGTTCTCCACCCAATTTGCAGATGAGTACATAGACGGGTATCAGGTAGCATACACTGTGCTCACCAATATTGACAAGGTCGTCCGTATGCAGAGAGAACAGAGCGTGACTTACGAAAGCCTCCCCGGTTTTGTGGCCAAATACCGTGTGGACCGGATCAGGGCAGATCTGCATCTGACTCTTCTGGAGGCAAATGACCGCTTTACCGAATACTTCGGAGGCGACATAGAGACAGACGGAGGTTCTCTCCACAGGGAAAATATAAAAGCCAATATGGATGTAATCAACACCCAAAAGCCAAAATGAAGAGTGGAGCCCCCCTGCAATTTGTCATGCGTGAAGAGCAGGCAAAACCAGCTGTTGTGGCTGCAAGTGAACGCCACCTGTGTGGACTGGCAGGAAGAATGCCCTGTGTATCTGGCAATCTTCATCGATATCACGGATGTGACGGAGCTGAGGGAAATGCAGAAACAGCTCACCCAACAGGCCGAGGCGCTCAGGGACGCCCTCACTGTGGCTGAAAACGCCAATCGGGCCAAATCTGACTTTCTCTCACGCATGAGCCATGAGATCCGAACCCCATGAACGCCATTATCGGCATGACCACCATAGCCGGCGCCTACATTGACGACCAGCAGCGTGTGGCGGACTGTTTGGAAAAAATAGGATACTCCTCCAAGCATCTTATGTCCCTGATCAACGATATTCTGGACATGTCCAAAATCGATGAGGGCAAGATGCGCATTGCCCATGAGACCTTTAACCTGGAGACTGTGGCAGAGTCCATCACCTCTATCATCTATCCCCAGGCTGTCTCCAAGGAACTGATCTTCACTGTTCCGCTAGTGGACCTCATAGATACGCTTCTGGTGGGAGATTCCTCCGCTTAAATCAAATATTACTCAATCTCCTCCAATGCCCTCAAGTTTACCCCCAAGGGAGGCTCCATACGGCTGGAAATCCGGCAGCTGCAGCGCACAGACAGCCGGGTCCGCCTGAGCTTTGCCGTGAGTGACACTGGATTGGGCATGAGCAAAGAGTTTCTGACCCATGTATTTACTCCCTTTGAACAGGAGAACCTTGCCGCAGGGAAAAGTTCAGGTGGAACCGGTCTGGGTATGGCAATCACCAAAAATCTGGTTACCCTCATGGGAGGAACCATCTCTGTAAAAAGTGAGGTTGGAATCGGAAGCACCTTCACGGTGGAACTGGACTTTGATTTGCCGGAAAACGAAAAAGAGGGTACAGCTGCAAAAACAGCCCGCGCTGGAATCCCTTAAAGTGCTGGTGTCAGATGATGACAGAGACAACTGCATCCACGCCTCACTTTTTTAGAGAACCTGGGTATCCACTCAGACTGGGTAATGACCGGCGCTGAGTGTATATCCAAGGTCCGGGAAGCGCATCAAACAGGAACAGACTACGATGTCTGCCTCATAGACTGGAAAATGCCGGACATTGACGGCATTGAAGTGACCCGGGGTATCCGGGAACTGGTAGGACCAAATACCACGATTATTATTATTACCGCCTATGACTGGACGGCAATTGAGGAGAGCGCAAGAGATGCAGGGGCCAATGGCTTTCTGGCCAAACCGATATTTGCCTCCACACTGTATAATACCCTGTTGTCCGTCACAGGAATAAACCGGTTAGTTCTGATTCCCACCCCCGGTGACAAAGGGTCACGTCCGAACCTGGCAGGACACCATGTACTGCTGGCCGAGGACAATATGTTGAATCGTGAGATCGCAATGGAACTGCTAAAATGACCAATATCACTGTGGACTGCGCAGAAAACGGAAGGGAGGCCCTGGATAAATTTCTCACAAACGGCGGACAGTACGACCTAATCCTGATGGATGTACAGATGCCTGACATGGACGGCTACCAAACCACCATGGCAATCCGCAAGTCGGATCACCCCAGGGCTCTCTCGATTCCCCATCATAGCCATGACTGCCGACGCCTTTCGTGAGGATGTTATCCGGGCCTCCTCCGCGGGAATGAATGGCCACCTTGCAAAACCCATTGACCCCAGCCTTCTGTTTCAAACGCTGGCTGAGGTCATTGAGAATAATGGCACTGTACAGAGATAGGCATAAAACGCCCCTAAAATCACTTATTCTTATATAATATGCGGATTGAATTCAACACACAGATCAAAGCTACCCCTGTATCCGCAAACACTGCCATCCACATGGAAGCATAACCGATGAGACCTAAGATCATAACCGCTATTTTCACCGCCAGGGCAAAGATTACATTTTGTTTGGAAATCCTGCTGCTGGCCCTGGCGATTTCAGGGATTGGGGATCGCTTCCATGCTGGACGTCATAAATACCACATCCGCTGCCTCTATAGCTGCATCCGCCCCGCTTCCCATGGCTGCTCCCACATCCGCTCCCGCAAGAACCGGGGCATCATTGATTCCATCTCCCACAAACATGACAGCACCTCTGTTTTCCCGGATCTTTGTGAGCTCAGAGAGCTTATCCTGGGGAAGAAGCTTGGCGTATACCTCGTCAACTCCTGTCTCTGGCAACTGCCATGGCACTATTCTTAGCATCACCTGTCAGCATGGCTGTCACAATGTTTTGTCTCTTCAGCCTTCCAATCGCGCTCTTTGCATCCTTCTTGACCGTGTCGGCGATCACCAAGTATCCGGCGAACTCTCCGTCTATGGCCACCAACACCTCTGCACCAAAGATGCCGTTTTGGATGTTCTTCACTTGAACGCCATTCTTTTCCATCAATTTCTGGTTTCCGCAGAGAATCCGGCTGCCCAAAAGCTTTGCCGAGATACCATGGCCCGCGGTCTCCTCCAGGGCGGATGAGTCATCCAGTTTCAGTCCCCTCTCCTTAGCAGCTGTTACAATGCTGTTTCCGATGGGATGCGTGGAATTCTGCTCACAGCTTGCGCAAATCCTTAAGAGTTCCTCCTCCGTCCATTTTCCGGTGGGGACCACCTTCTGCAATACAAAATTTCCTTCCGTGATGGTACCCGTCTTATCCATTACCACTGCCTTTATGCTGCTCATGGACTCCAGAGCCACTCCTCCCTTAAAGAGAATCCCTTCTTGGAGCCAGCGCCGATTCCGGAGAAAAAGGCCAGCGGAACACTCAGCACAAGCGCGCAGGGGCAGCTCATAACCAGGAATGTGAGGGCTGTGTAAACCCAATAATTCCAATCTCCCGTGACCAGAGACGGAAGTATTGCAGTTGCCGCTGCCAAAGTCACCACGATGGGGGTGTAGATTCTTGCAAAACGCGTGATAAAACGCTCCATCTTAGGCTTGCTGGCCGCCGCATTTTCCACAGAGTCCAAAATCCGGGTAACCATGGATTCTTCCAGAGGCTTTTCCACGCGCATACGCAGCTGCCCGGAAGTATTCACACAGCCCGAGATGACCTCATCCCCCACAGAGGCTTTCACAGGAACAGGTTCACCAGTCACCGGTGAGGTGTCAATACGGCTAACTCCTTCCACGATCCTTCCGTCCAGAGGAATCCGGTCGCCGGGCCGTATCAGAAGCACATCCCCCACCCTGGCCTCCTCTGCTGAAATCACTTCAATTTCTTTTCCTGTCACCAGATTAACCGTCTCCGGTCTCATATCCACTGCATCCATGATCTGGGAACGGCTCTTTTCCACTGCGCGGTGTTCAAAATACTCACCGATCCGGAAGAAAAGCATTACTCCAACCGCCTCCGGATACTTCTGGATGGCAAAGGCGCCAAGCGTTGCAATACTCATCAAAAAGTTTTCGTCAAATATCCGGCCTTTTACCAGATTTCTGGCCGCGGTCAGCACAATCTTTCCACCCAGGATCAAATAGGCTACAATGTTTATGGGAAGGGTGATCACTGTTCCAACCCCAGGTACTCAGGATTTTCCCAGCCGCAAAGAGCACAGCACCTATGATGATCTCAATCAGGGACTTTGTCTCCTCCGACATCCTGTTTTTAACATCCTCCTGCCGTCCCTCCCGGCTCACCGCTTTCCCCCTGGCGCAGTCTCTTTTTTCTTCACTACAACTTCCGACTCAATTGAGCTGCATATATCCTGAATGGCCGGCAGCATCGCTGCACCGTCCGCCGCATACAGACGAAGCTGCTTGGTGGCAAAGGTAATCGTGGCTTCCTGCACTCCCGGCAGCTGGTTGATCTTAGCCTCCAGCTTGGCTGCACAGTTGGCACAGTCCAGATTCTCCAGGATAAAAACATGTCTGGGAGCACCGCTGAAGCTCCTGCCTCTCGCAGCCTGTGTGTGTCGGTCTTCGTGGGAGTCATGTGCGAGGTTCCCATGTTCTCCGCCGCACCCGCAGGCCTCTCCCACGTGATGATCATGTGCGTGGCCGTGATGCTTCTCCTCTTCATCCTCCTCGCCGTGATGATGACCGCAGCCACATTCTTCCGAGTGCCCCTGGGCGCTGTTCCCGTCCGTTTCCCACTCATGTGCGTCATTATGTCCATCATCGTGTCCACAGCCGCATGTATCATCATGCTGATGTTCCAGCGGATATCTTCTCTCCTTCATATCAATACCTCCTGTTTTCCGAAATAATTTATACTACAACATTTTTATTTATCGAAACATATGAATAACTGTTCATATGTTAATTTAACCACGAGTTTTCTCTTTTGTCAATAGATTTTCACAAAAAAAAACAGGTCTTACAAAATTTGCAAAACCCGTTTAATAAATTAAATCAAGAGGTACTTTTCCGATCTCTTCAAATATTTTCTTTCTGCCTGCACAGCCTCACCTGCAGCTGTTCCCTTGGTATTTGAGCATATGGCGCGCCACCACAATCAGCGAGATCAATACCACGCCCACCAAAATCCCGGGATTTCCACGCGCATCACGCTGTATCCACATAGAAAGAGGTATGTAATCACAGACCGGAAGAAATGAGGTCCAATCACGATCACAAGGGAAAACAAAAGATAGAAGACAGCCAGCATAATAACAGGGCCGCACTGGGGAAAGAGTCCTAAAAAGTACTCCAAAGGAGACCGCAATGGATTTGCCTCCGCCTTTCAGGTCCCATAGCGGCCATCCATGTCCCAGCACAGGAGCCGCAAGTACCAGCCCAAAGACTGCCCGCTCCATATCCAGACACCTTCCAGCCAAAAAACACAGGCACAAACCCCTTGGCAAGTTCCAGCAATATGACCAAAATGCCCAGTCCCACACCCACATGGCGAAAAACATTGAAGGTTCCGGGGTTGTGATCCTCACTGATCTCACATACATCAATATGGCAGAAGAATTTAGGTATTAGCCGGGCAAACAGAATGCTGCCCGACAGATAACCGAAAATGATAAATAAAAAATATCCCATTATTTTCGCTCCTCACCGCACAGCTTAAGCAAAAGGTCCGCAATCTGCCTGGCTGCATTCGGATTGCAGTTATGCCTCTGTGCCTCCCGCATTTTCTCTCTCAGTTCCTCATGATCCATCAGCTTCATCCCCGCATTGATCTGGTCCTTAATGGTATCGGAGGCGTAGGACATTTTTCTCTGTGTAAAAAAATTTCTGTTTTTGTCTCACACCCGGGGATAGGTGTGGTGTGAACCATGGCAATATTTTTAACTGCAGCCTCTGTGCTGGTGAGTCCGCCCGGCTTTGTAAATATCACATCGCAGGCATCCATGTACAAAGACACTCTCTCCGTATACCCCAAAATATGGATATTTTCATTCCAGCGAAATTCCTTTTTTGAGTATGTATTCCAATTTTTATTGTTCCCGCAGATGATCACGATCTGTTCTCCCCGCTCGCATTTCAGAGCCAGCCTCGCCACAAAGAGATGAATTTTCCCAAATCCCATACTCCCGCTCATCACCAAAAATGCCGGTTTATCCTCCGGGAGATGACATTTTCTGCGCGCCTCCCTCTTCTGCTCCCGATCCAAAAACCTTGCGCGAACCGGTATCCCATAGGGAGAAGCCGTTCTCTCTTCATTCCCTTTGCTGCGTACTCATGAATCAGATCTCTGTGGGGTACAATGCAGTAATCACATTCTGTCTCCTCAAAAAAGGGATGCAGGTATAGTCCGTGGCTATGGACACGGTCTTTTGCTCAAGAAGTCCCTTTTTCATCATGCAAGTCAGTGTCTCCGCCGCAAACAGATGCGGTGTCACAATAATGTCAAAATGATTTTCCCTAAGAAACCGCTGCAGGTGTTTTACCATCAGCAATTGGCATAGTATACAGGAGATTTTCTCTTGGGCGAAGAAATCAGACCTCCCAGCCGATAGAGCAGTTTAAAAAATCCTGGCGCATGCTTCACAATACCCACATAAGCCCCTCCCACTGCCGTGGAGGTCTTTTTTTCCGGACAGCAGCATAATATCCAGCATTACCGACTCATGGCCAGATTCAACAACTGCCTCCGCCACCGCTTTCCCCCGCTGAATTGTGCCCCTCTCCTGTGTTGCAGGATAATATCAAAAACTCTCATATATTCGTCCTTCCTGTGGCCGCTTTCTCTATAGCTTTATCTTAACACGCAAGAGGGTACTTTGTAAACGTCAGGCCCGCTGTTCATAAAACTGTTTTTACAAAAATAATATGGCCCCGAAAGGCCATATTATTTAAGTAATGTTAATATGTTTTGGAAAAAAGAATGTTGATTGTATCTTCTTTTCATTAATGTTATGCGTTTGTATATCCTGTGATCCAAGGGGAGATAGCGACCACAGACACATAACATCGAAGGGATATTTATAATATAGCATACATTTCCAGTTTTGTAAATCCATTAAAGTTTGACAAATTTCGACAAAAGATAAGCAAAATTTCAGTTGAAACGCTCTCTATGTCCTGTGCAGCATCCGGCAAAATCTATGCCTCACCCCTGCGCCTGTGCCATTCATTCCAAAAAGCAATATACCCGTCTCTGTCAAATTCATTTCTGGACAAATCCTTTGGTGTACATCTATTATAAAACGCTTCGACTTTATCCGCAAATTTATAAACCTCCGCTTTATACTCTGGGAGCGCGACACGTGTCTCTCTGCCGCTCTCTGTGATTAACCTTACCTGGTCATCTTCATGCAGAACCGACCAATCAATGCCATTGTCGCACCCTATTATTGTAACATTGGAGAGGACCTCATTTGACATGATTAAATGACCGCAGCATGGAATCAGTTTACAATCCGTGTCTATGATATGATTTTCTGTCAACGTTTTCAATAGATAGAGGGCACATGCACTCACAGTTGCCTCATAATAAAACTTTTCTTCCCCGATAACAGCCGTCACATCTCCATGGAGACACCGATCCTCGGGATCATCTTGGCTGCCACTGATCCATCTGAAATGTTCTGCATTAATTCGAAACACTCCGCCGCGCCCTCCGAAGACTGTGTGATGTCAAAAAGATGCTCATTACGCTCCAATACTTCTTTTACAGATAAAGGAAACACCGGTGTCCACAAAAAATATGTTTGTCTGCCCTTCTCAATAAATCTAACATCTTACGGCTAAAGATCAATTTTTGATCTCGGAACGCCAGTTCATGCCTTGCCACATTGACATCACCCAGTTTATCAACTTTTTTCACAATCTATGTATGCATTGTGAAAATATTGCTGTTCGATATCCTTGGAATCCTTTTGTACAAAGCCTCCTGCCACACTTCTTGCAGTTTTCCTTCGTTTCTATCAACGAATCTGAGTAACTGCCTTCCGGTAATATATTGCTCCCAATGAACTGATATCCTGCCAGTCTTTTTCTTTTTATGGTCAAAATACGCCGGGCGAAAATTTTCGGGTGAAATTTCGTTCTCCCGCAAATACTTGTACATTGATACCGTTACAAAGGTTGCCAGTCCATCATCCGACGAAAACACTCTTTTTTGCTGCCGGCCCATTTTATTCTTAGATTGCTGTTCAGTATATAAGACCCTTTTTGTTCTGTGCATCTCCTGCACGCATCGCACCACTCAAAAATTCATCCTCGTCGTCAGCAACTTCATACTCCATATCTCCTTTGATCGTGTACCCTATTGCATCGTTCAACTCTTCCTCTGTATACTCCGGATTGTGCCCCATTATATAAATCTGGCATCCATTTATCCTGTCCTCCTCGGGGTTCCCTACGTCTACCTTTTTACCTAAAGTATCTCCCATTTTCTCGCCGTAAGTCTGCAGCAAATCAAACATTACTTCTTCATCTTCACCTGCACTTAACATCTTTTCCAGTTTATCATTTTGTTCATTATATAATTCCCAGAACCGTTTGCTCTCCTCATCCTTTTTGGCTGGTTCATAAAGCTTCTCCTCATCCACGATCTCTTTGTATATGAGCAAAATCTCACGGAACAGAGGATCATGCTGGTAAACCTGCAGATAGTAACTTTTCAGTGAATACTCTATGCTCTCCTCCCTAATCCCCCGTTCTTTCATCAGGTTCTCAATTTTAATACACCTCTCATCGTGCTTCTTTAAATCAATCTGCAACATTATATCTACTTTTACTCTCATCTGTAACTACCTCAAAATTTCTCGTTATGTCGGTGGACCATTATAACATAATCCTTTCCGGCTGTTTGATTACACTCATTAATTGTTTCTTCTATTTTGTCTAATACCTCAGCATTTTCAAAACATATAAAAACGTCCATATGATCCGTTGGAGACAACACTATTTTTTCCTCCGCAAAAACAAACTCTGCAAAAGTATTGTATTTAACGATAGATTCTACAAACAGCGGTATTACAGAGGATTTTTATGTATCTCTATCGCCGGAGTTTTTTATTTGAATATGAGCTTGCTTTTAAGCTTTTATACAGTTTCCTTGATCGTCTCTTGTTCTTTACCCATTCATCTTGATATTTCCTGATTATACATTCTTGATCCGCTATTTTGTCCATCAGTTTTGCAATAAACAGTTGTATGCAAAATAGCTCTTGATAAAAACACCTTGCCATTCACATGATACCCCGGATCAGCAAGAGAAAACTGATCTCTTCCAAAGTATATCACAACCTTATTTTCTGCGTCAAAGGATGAAAAATCATAAAACGCCATTTGTTTTTTTCTATTGTAGATAGTTGTAAATTATTAACTTTTTCTCATTTCACAATCACTTATCTTTCACAATTCTAATTTTCAATAGATATAGATTTGCTGTCAACCTGGATTCCTTCCCGGGAACATTCCTCGCAAATTACATCCATTAATCTATTCAGAATTTCTTTCCCCTGCTCTATTGCAATCGTTTCTTCCCCTATGCTCTCAAATGTATGGATTATTTTTTTTGACACGGAAAAAGCTCATCTTCTATTGTCACTCAATTGGCACTAAAACTGCCTGTCCCAAACACGGCTCATTTGTTTTGGATAATGATATCTGTTTAGATTGATCGAATAATTGTCTTGTACTGCTTCAACCAATTCGGAATTTATCTCACTCCCAGGGTGGAGACCAGCCGAATAAAAATCATAATTATACAGATAGCTCCCTAAGAATTCCAGCAATTGTGATACACCTGTATTCGTATTATCTATAATAAGGACCCTGGGATCTTCTATACTTTTTATGTACTCCGGGATTTCATTGATGAGATAGCATGGACATATATAATTTAAAGCATTTTCTAATTCTTTATTAATCCATGCCGCATTCCATATATTTCTAAGTCTTTGTATGCTACTTACCAGAGCGCTATATACATGATAATCATCCCCCGTATAGGTTCTTATCTTTTGGAATAAATTTTGAAGTCCTTCCTGATCACCAGCAATATAAGCCGTTTCCTCATAGGATGCCTCGACCCACTTGTTTTTCTCTGATTCCTTAAATCTGCACATTTTTTTTATAACTCTCCATACTTTCTACATTATAGCCAAAACAGTTTACCCACACATTAAAGTGGGAGGTTGCCGCATATCCACGGATCACATAATAACTATCTGTAAATAATTTTTCAAGTCGGGAAAGCGTTTCTAAAGTCCGTCCTATTTTTAATGAATCAACAGCAGCTACCCTTACCAGACTATCTTTATCATGCGTCATATTTAACAGATAATTTTCATTTTCCGGAGTATACCAGATTTCCAAAGCTTCTGACACGTCAAATCTAATACGAGAATCCTTATCATGTCCCAGAACGTATAGTTTTTAAGTCTCGTTTTTATTGGGTATATAATCGTTTTCCGATATGTAGTCTATAAATTTTACTTTTTGCGTATAGTTTTTAAATCTTTTCTTCATTGTACACACATTCCCTCTGGATCTGTATGAATGGCTTTAGAAAAAGCCTGCTCCTTAATTATTTAGCTTTTCCTCTATGTCTTCTCCTTCCTTTTCATAAGCTTCTTGACTTTTTCCTTGTAAGAGCAAATCGCAGTAAATTACATTAAAAAGCCTGTCCTCCGCTTCGGTAATTTTCCACTTTCCGTTCTTTTTTTTCTGTAGAGATATACTTAAATTGGCGGTTACTTCATCAGGTGGAAATTGCTTTACAAACTTCCGGAACGCTTCCTGTGCATATTTTTAAGCCACATTAAATACACTGAATCTTTCTTAGAACCCTCCTCCGATTCCACCACTGTAAAAAGAGTGGCTAAGTAAGCTTTTGAGAGGCTTCTATACTTTACCCTTACTCTCACTTTTGCCTTATTTCCAGTAATCCGGGTACTTTTAATTTTCCAGGACAGATTCTTACTATATGGCCTAAGCTCCTTACGCAGGCCAGCAGGAGCGTCAAAGATGAGAACGCCTTTAGATACAAAACACTTATTCATTTTCTTGCTATTTAGTTTTCCTGCATTGGCAAAAAAATGTGTTGACAGTCTTATTTACGGCTGCTTTTCTTGATTGGGCCTGGGCACTTACCGGCAACGCCAAAGATACCATGATAAATATAACCAGCAATGTCATTGTCTTTTTTCATTCTTTTCAAACTTCTTCTTCTCCTTTAAGTAGATTTTTTCTTGAGGTTCTTTTATAAAATATTTTAATACCCCTTCTTAATGTTGAAATTTGTTCTAATTGTTCCTTTTGCTTTTCATGCTGATATGTATTTACATTGTAATCACACCCTATGGCTTCGCAGATTTTACATCCCATATTGTATAACTCGTTCTGAGACTCCTTTCCCGAACTGCAATATTCCTGGAAGATTGTAACCATCTTTTCTGATGAACATAACTCCTCTTTTAAAATGATTCCCAGAGGAACAATATGATCGTACTCCTCCAAATTACATACGTGATTAATATGAAGTATACTTGTCAGATCCATTCCATACCACTCTTTTCCAATCGCAGCCACCCTGTCCGTCACCTTTGCCCCCCGGATTTAGCCCCGCAGAAAATACAGTAATATCATCAACCATAATTTCTTGCAAAACCAGCTCAAGTATCTGTGAAAGCTCTGTATTCGTCTCATCTACCAGCAAAATTTTTTTTTCTTTTCCTCAGGGTAACTATAATGTTTGCCGTTTAAAACATCAATGAAATGCCATTCTTCATACTCTTCATCATAGTATCCCTCATTGGGATATGTAGTAAATGCCTCAAAACAATAACCTTTTTCAAAGACTATTTTTAAATCTCCCACCTCATTTTTGTTAACCTCCAACAGTTTTAATGGCAGAACTGGGTAAACATCCCCAAAAATAATTTTCTCAAACAGCGTGCGCTTTCGCACAAATTCATCGTCGCTGCTCGTTTCTGTTTCATCGTCATCAATAATATTTCCATCTTCGTCAATTTCCGTATAAACATCCTGATATCCCGCAATCATTTTACTCCCCTGCCTAAATCGCCAAATACAGTTAATGTGGAAATCATAATCAATACTCCAGTGTTCTTCGGCTTTGGGATCTGTGATTGACAAAGGGTGTTTCGATAAACCCAAAAGTATCATATTCTGGAATCTGTTTATTGCTATTAAGTAGAGCGTATGATCCTTTCCCTCTGTTAACATGCTAATCATCAGCCAATATATCCTCCATATCTAAGCAAATCCCTCCCCGGCACATACTTTACAAATCTCCGCCACCAACTCATCAACCATCCTTTGGCCTTGGTCTATTGTTATCTGCTCTTCTGTCATATTCTCATATTTCCGGATAATCTTGTGGAAAGGGTATTGTTTCTCTTGAATCTTAACTCCCAGCGGCACAATAAACTGATAATCCTGAAGAAACTCCTGCTGCTTGGGGTACTGCCAATTCCTTATATCTTCTCCATAAGTCTCCTGCACTGCATGAATGACCCAGGGCTCGATGCCATCTCGTAAAACGAAGCCAGCTGAAAAAAAAATTGGAACATATATTTTACATTCCCCAGATATTCCAGCACTTGTGAGATCCCGGTATTTGTATGATCCAGGAAAAGTATCTGCGGATAGGCAAAAGATTCCGTCACCTCCAAAATTTCCCTCGCCGCCACGCCCGACTCTGGCATATTGAGTATACTATCCTTTAGCCCCTTGTCTATCCATTCCTGATTCCAAACATTTCTTATTTTCCTTATACAGCTGCGCAGTGAACTGATTTCCCTCAGGTTTTTGCCATCGCAGCTTTGCAGCCTATGCAGCAAAAACTCAGCGCCTTCTCTTATTCCAGCGTGATATCGATTCTCTTCATAATGGTTAAGTACCCAGAGATTCTCTTCCTTGCATCTGTATTTTTCTGTTTTTGCCAGATAGGCTGCTACACTCTCCCGGTTGTACCCATAGCAATTAAGCCAAACACTAAAAAGGACAATATGGAATACCCCTGGTCAGATAGTTGGTGCCCTGAAACAGCTCCTCCAGCCGCTTCAGTGTGGCCACTTTGTGTCCTATACAGAGAGCATCCACAGCCTCCACCCTGACCAGCATATTTTTTTGTCATAGGTCATTTGCAGCAAAACATCCTCGCTCTCCGGTGTATACCGATAGACAAGCCCTGACGCTGCCTCAAAACGTATGCATACATTTTTTATCGCTGCAGAGACGTAGTATCGTTCGCAGCTCTTCGTCATTGGTGACACGGTCTTGTTCGTCTATTTTATCTAGAAATCTTTGCTTTTCTGTATAGTTTCTTAATGTATGTTTGTTTTTCTTTTTTCTCATACTGCCACCTTCCTCCGTAATGATCCCTCATCCGTTTTCAATATACCTTGTCCGCAATATGGTCAAAGTCTTTATCATACTCTTTTTCACTTTTGCCTTTCAAAAACAAATCACAATATACTACGTTTAACAAACGGTCTGTGGCTTTCGTTATCTTCCATTTACCATTTTTTCTCTGTAAAGATATTTGAAGGTTGGAAGTGATTTTATCCGGTGTATACTTCTTTAAACATTTCCCTAACAGTTTCATCTTATATTTCTTTAGCCAAATCTCTTTAGCGGGGTTCTTTTCGGGAGCTTCCACTCCAAGAAACGATGTTTTCCACCACATTGCAAAATAAGCATTTGCAATACTCATATAATTTGCCTGTACCGCCACTTTTGCCTTATCCCCATTAATCTTTGTGCTCTTTATCCTCCAGGTCAGTTTCCCGCTCCATGGTCTGATTACATTGCAGAGGCTGGCCCGCTCATCAAATATGACCACACCAGCGGGTACAAAGCACTTCTCCATCTTCTTACAATTTAATTTCTTTGCACTGGTAAAAAACGTGTTGACGGTCTTGTTTACGGCTGATTTTTTGGTTTTTGTGGATTGGGCCTGGGTGCTTACCGGAACTATTAGAAATACCATGATAAATACAACAAGCAGTGGGATAATCTTTTTTATTCTATTCATAACTCGTTTTCTCCTTTTGGATAATATACGTGTTCTTTTCCATCATATCTTTAATCTCTTTTACATACTCTTCTTCACTTTTTCCTTTTCGCAGCAAATCGCAATATACCACATTAAGCAAACGATCTGTAGCATGAGATATCTTCCATTTGCCGTCCTTTTTTTTGTAAAGATATTTTAAGACGGGACGTAATCTCATCCGGTTTGACCTTCTTTAAACGTTCACGTAATAAATTCATCTTATACTTTTTCAGCCAAATTATTTTAGCCTGACTCTTTTTGGGTTCTTCTACCTCATAATACGATGTCTTCAACCACATTTCAAAATAAGCCTTTGAAATACTTCTATACTGTACCTGCACGGTCGCTTCTGCTCTGTCCCCAGAAATCTTTGAACTCTTGATTTTCCAAGTCATTTTCTTGCTCCATGGTCTGATTACATTGCAGAAACTGGCTGGGTCATCAAATATGACCACGCCTGCAGGTACAAAGCACTTCTCCATCTTCTTACAATTTAATCTCTTTGCACTGGTAAAAAACGTGTTGATGGTCTTGTTTACGGCTGCTTTTTTGATTGGGCTTGGGTGCTTATCGGCACTGTTAAGAATACCATGATAAATACAGTAAGCAACGGAATCATCTTTTTCATTCTTTTCATAACTTATCCTCTCTCCTTTTAAATAAGATTTTTCTCTCTCTATTTACTTTCATTGTCTGTTTCCGATTTGGTGTTATCACTCTCGAGAGGCACCCTTATGAAGGTAAGTCTTTCACCGTTGTAGTACTGACCCTTTCATCGTCAACATCTACAATCAATTTTTCTGGTCCAAATTTACAGTAACCTACTATTAAATCCTCTTCTGACCCATTTATTACTCTGGTAGTCTCATCCCAATCACTTTCCATAAGAAAATAAATACCATCTGCGGGGTTAAAAGTAACTCTGCAAGGATATACTTTATCCTCAATAGTAAGTTCTCCTTTTACAATTGGAGTATTCGCACGGGTGTATTCTACCTCTTCTTGCACCTCAAACCATATGTATGGTTTTTCTGAAATCCAACGTGCAGGTCCATAATCAGTAGGGCGGACTCCAAAATTGTTGTTTTGGCATCCGCAGCAGCAGAGAGCAGCATATAATACTATTAAATATAACCATTTCTTTTTCATCCTAACTCCTTCCACTTTGTTAGGTAGTGTCAAATTTATATACCTTTATGCCTCAAACCCAGTAAAATCAATAGTTTCAGGGGCAATGAGCCTTTACATCCACTTACTCTGGCTTGGGCAACAAAATTTTACGTTGGAAAACCTGTCAAGGCCGGGCTGAAAATCCGTTAAATCCAGCCTTGACGAGGCTTCTATAAGTAAAATATATAATTAGTCAGTCCAACGGAAAGTTACGGTTTATTCATATCTCACTTTATACTACCTTAAATAAAACTTTTAATGAAAGTATTTTATCTCTCTATTTACTTTCATTGTCTGTTTCTAAATTGTTGCTATCACTCTCAAGAGGCACCCTTATGAAGGTAAGTCTTTCACCGTTGTAGTACTGTCCCATATCCTCATTAACGTCTACAACCAACTTATCAGGTCCAAATTTACAAGTTCCCATCATTAATTGCTCATACGATAGAAGCATCACTTTGTTTTTTCATCCCAATCACTTTCCATATAAAAACAAATACCACCCGCAGGCTTAAAAGTAACTCTGCAGGGATATACTTCATCATCAATAGTAAGTTCTCCTTTTACAATTGGATTATTCCCACGGGTGTATTCTACCTCTTCTTGCACCTCAAACCATATGTATGGTTCTTCTGAAATCCAAAGTGCAGGTCCATAATCAGTAGGACGGCCTCCAAAATCGTTGTTTTGGCATCCGATACAGCATATAATTAAACATGATACGATACAAAATAATATTCTCTTCCTCATTCTGATCTCCTTTGGCTTCGTATAGTTACAGCACACAACGGCTAATCTGATAATATGCGCTTTTAAACAATCCATACGTATATTACATCTAGAGGCAGAAGAGCAGATGTCGAAAGGGTCATATGATTTTAGACCACGCATAGAGTTTAACTGATATCTGCCCTCCCGAATAATATAAAAAGACCACAGTTTTAATGAAAGCAATCTCTTTCTTTTTTTGCGCTTACCTATACTGATAATATACTTCCTTTTACAGCCTTCTTTTTTCAAAAGCCTCATATATTCAGATATAGATATAAAATTATTTTTATAGTCGTCAAGAAATGAACTGTAAAATTTAATCTTCTTTCCTGACGCTTTTGTAATCCCCGCAACATAATGCATTCTTTTACCCTTACCAGGCCATTGAAACAAAGTAATAATCCCACGGGAACGTTTTACTATATTTTCCCATCCCCACCAAAATTTGCTTTTCACATCTTCAAAATAATTTTTTAAATATCTTTTTACAGTAAATGGTAAAATTCCCCCTATCCCAACTGCATTCCATGCACGTTCTGCTTTATTTCCTCCTCTCATAATCACCAATGAATCTAATACTGTTTTTTAAAAGTGGGCTTATATCCGTGAAATATCATTAAATTATAGGTAGCTATCGCCGCACATCCATTATCAGCAACATTCCCAAATGCTCCAACCGGTATATCCTCCATCCGTTTACCATCTACCATCACGCCGTATCCCTGATCTTTTATAAATTTTTTATTATGTCCGCTTAAATCCAAGAAATTCACCGGATCATTTGCACAGTACGAGTACAAATGTAAGCTGGATGGTTCCTTTTTTCTCCCCTATAGGTATCCCTGGTAATAAACCGTCCGTCTTCCGGGTCATAATATCTGGCGTTAAGATAATATAAACCAGTGGCGCTGTCATAGATACCTCCTGTATAGCAAAAATCTGTGAAGATTTCTGAACCATATACCTCTGTCTCACCAAATGTTCCATATTGATAACTTTGTGCAATAGTACCTGTTGAATTTAAAATTGCAGTTGTACTATTTCTAACATCCTTATTATAGAAAAAGTATTCTCCATTCAACTGATCTTTACAGCGCTTGGCTGCTATTACGTTATTCTCACCATTTAATAGGTAAAGATCAACGGTATCATCTTTTTCATCTGCTGTTAAAAATACGGTAGCGCCCTGGTAGTAATAATGGGTGACAGAACCGTTTACCTTTGTTTCTGTTCTCTGCCCTTCCCCATTATACTTATTTTCCTGTGTTACTGACAGTTTGTTGTCTTTATAGATCTTCTGACTTTCTAACTGGTTCTTAATATCATAAACAGATTCTGTGCGCAAATTGTTCAAGTCATCTAATTCCAGAACAAGATTTCCTCTCTTATCATAATGATAGGTACATTTTGATTCTGGTGTTGTTCCCTTTTTCTGCTCAGCCGTTACAATCTGGTTAAGACTATTATACGTCATAACTGTCTCTATGTTGTCCTTTTTTCACTTATTCTATTTCCTACTTTATCATATGAATAAGTATTTACTGACGTTTTCCCTGTTTTTTGTTATTGATTGTAACCTTTATTATTCTTCCAAGAGGATCGTAATCATAGCGGACGATCTCGTCTACTTTCTCTCCTCCGTCATTCCTTTCGTATTGCAATACTTACTCTCCGTCAAAATGTGAGAATTTTTGTCATATGTGTATTCATAAGATTCCAGACAATTTGTCAATTCTGGGCTGTCATAGTAAGCAATTTTGCTTATCCTGGAGAATACATCATAAGTATATTTCTTATACACTATTTTATTAGAGCCTGTATCAAATAATCCTATATTAACAATCTCTGTATCCAAATTGCCTATTCCTGTATAGCTAAAATTGTTTAATATTTCTTCCTGACCGTTTTCCTGAACAGCAAGAATTTCCGTCTTCCAGCCATATTCATTATACACATACTTGAGACCTTTAAGCCCTTTTCTCCTGTTAGGTGGGGTATATGATTTCCGTCAAACGCCCATCCAAGTCATAGGAATATGCAATCCTGCCCCTGCAAGCTGGGCCTCACTTGGAATATCCTCTCCATTATATTCTGCAACACCTGTCAGTTGATCATTTTCATCATATGTATAGTTTGTATAGTGATATCGTTTCTTTTGCCCTCCACTGATTTTGAAATCCTCGATGACCAGTATCTGATCTGTCTCTGTATAGGTATATTTTGTCTCCAGAGATTGTGAACCGTTTTTATCAAAGCACCCTTCCTGTTTCAGGCGGCTTCTCTCGTCATATTGGAATTCTTTATAGTTTCCATCCGCATAAGTCTCCTTTATCACGTTATCATTATTATCGTATACATAAAATGTAGTTATAGGAGTTATGCTGCCATCTCCCAAGTCAGATGTCTTTATTTTATTTCCACTGGTATCAAAATACTCTTTACTCACATTGCCATTTGCGTCTGTAGTCTTAGAGCTAGTGGTTCCATCCGGCTCCAATACATCATTTTCAAATGTAGTAACATTGTCATTACCTGTCCCGTCATTTATCCTGACTTCTTTTAGGGCCTTAAGGTTCTCATAGACATACGTTACCACATTCCCTTCCCCATCTTTTTTTTGATGTTTGATGGTTCATGACATCATAGGTACTACTGGTTACAACTGAATCATCTGATATCATCCATGCGCCTGTTGCAGCATCCACACCCGGATTTAAAATACAAGCGGTTACATTACCATTTTCATCATAAAGGCTCACAGTAACTGTACCTTCCTCTGAACCGTCTTCTGAACAAATATGCTGGGCAATCACCTTGCCCTCTGGATCAAACTCACTCCAGGTCATTAAGCCACCCTTAATTGCTTTCACACTTAACCCACCCGCACTTGTATAAGTCTTTTCAGTGCTCCCTCCCGGACTCACGTTTTCCAAGACAGATAGAAGTTCTTTCTCTGTTCCCTGACTCCATTCATAATCATATGATGTTTTCCATATGAGTTGATTTGTGTCCTTAATCTGTTTTTTCTGGACGATCCGGTTCCTGGTGTCATAGCTGTAAATGAATTTTGTTCCGTCCTGGCTAGTTTCCTGAACTAATGTGCCGTTTTTGTCATAGATATATGAAACCGATGACCTCTTGCCATTCTCGTTATATTCAGCTAAACCTCTCTTCCCATAAAATCATAAGTATAAGTCACCGTATTGCCTGATCCATCATCCGTATAGATCAGCCTTCCCATAGTGTCACACCTTTCAACCGAGACTGTACTTTTCCCGTCTATAGTCACTGTAGTAGTCTCCGTCTTTATACCATCCTTGTCATAGGCATACTCATACTTAGTCGTGGTTGTCAGATAAGCCTCGGTATTGTCCTCGCCAATCACCTTTATCTTATCCACTGTCTCCTTTTCCTCACCAGGGAACTCACTGTCTTCATCATAATAAAATGTCTCTGAAATATCGCCGCTTATAAGGTCCTCCTCATAAATCAGGTTTCCATACTCATCATAATCATAGTACTCGTCATCATATATTTCATCATCATATCCCTCAGTAGTTCTGGTAGGCAAGTCATCAACATACTCATTAATCTGATTTGCGTATTCGTAGGTGACCTCCCCTCCATTTTCCTTATGTTCCATAACCGGATTCATATTCTGGTCAGGGTCATAAACGATTTCCTCTGTTTTTGTTTTTGACTTTGTAATCACTTTGCCGTCCACTAATTCCTGATAATAAACCTGAAATGTTTTTGTTTTTGGGCAGATTATCTTCATATGTGTAAAAAGACTCTAGTCCAAGAATATCTTTTCGATACAATATATTCCCAAACCGGTTGCATTTTACCATCTCCCTTTTCCATATACCCCTGTTAAGACCTTTTGGATTACCGTAGAAGAAACGTAATCTCCACTATTTAAATCTTCATATGCAAACCTTACTGACTCTTTCTGTCCGCCTGTTATAGGATATAGTAATTCACTTACCTTTTGCCCTGATAAACTACCGTATATGGAATTTCATTTGCGTCCTTGATAACAGATAGATTTCCCTGACCATTATACTCGTACAAATAGCTGACACTTTCACCATTTGTTTTTCCATCGCTTCGTACGACTTTGTTCAGATGATTCTGTTCATCATACTCATACTGAAGATCTGAGCCATCCGGAAGACTGATTTTTCGAACAAGGAGCAGATTATTTACAGCATCCTCCACAGAGACACCTGTGTTCGTTACATTATTGTTAGCAACTTGTGTCATATCCACTACCTTATTTTCTACCGGCATAGGCCCTTTAGATGTCTTACCGTTTTGCTCCAGATCTTCTATGGCTTGTTCTACAATCTTGTCTGCCTTCTCCTTAGCGTCTATTTCATAAGTAAAGGTTACCATAAGATTTTGATTTGTGACTGCTGTTAATAAACGTCCGGTCTTTCCGTCGTGAGTAAGCAGTAAAAAGCTCCCATTCGGTTCTTTTACATAAATCAATTGCCCACCGCTATTGAATCTATATTCCAGATTGTCTTTAGTTAACATAGTATAACTGCTTACAATCTCCTTAGATATTTTGCTGTTTCCATTTTTTGCTGGTATCTCTACTGTCTCCTTTTTCTCCTCTGCCTTCAAAGTAATGTATCTTCCCATAGAGGAGGCATACGTCCCATCCTGCAGTTTTTCGAAAAGGAAAATCGTCCCTGTCTCGTCTCTCAGGGCTTTACGGTCTATCAGCTTATCTGCCTCGTTTATATTTAATAGTTCTATATCATACGAATGATTCCAACCTAAGCCCAATGAGGATACCGTGCTTGCCTGACTGTTGTACGTCCGGTCAATCTTCACTGGCAGCTTTTCATTTTCTATCTCTGCATCTGTCTGCGTATAGACAAAGTTGCCCTGACTTTTCTCTACATATCCGGTACCAACAGGATTTTCAAAGCTTTCATATTCCCAATAAGACTTATAACCTAATAGCTTAGTATACTCATCTCCATCCACTACTTTTGTGCTGATGACATTTGAAAACTGCTATATACCGTCTCGTCTTTTCCCGTCTGCACATTCTTCTTTTTTTTCTGACAGCTCTGACTCTATAGTAAAAATCCTCACCGTAATTTATGTTCAGTTCACTGTAGTAATCATCTTTAATTCCTGTAACAGTTGCCTTCTCCATATTCAACAGTTCGTCTCTGCTGCATGCACGGTATATTTCATAGCTGACGTCATCCGGAATTTTTACTTCGGTTTTATCTGTCTTGTTTCTATCCCATGTAAGATATGTTTTATAATTTAGTTTACTGACTGCCGTTACGGATATAGGAACATAATTATCCATCTCCGAAACCCTAAAGCTTTCCGGCTCCACCGTATTCCCCACCAGCCGCAGTGCTTCCGTGTCCACGGGCGGTACCTTATCCTGGTATTTCACCGCCAGGCTGCTGACGGTCAGTTTGTTTGCAAACAGCTCACTGATCTGGTACTCTCTCCCTGCCTCTATCTCTATCCAGTTGGAACCTCCATCTTTACATAAAAGGATCTCACATTAGAACTTCCTGGCCGTACGTCCCTTACCAGGGTAAATCCCGACAGAGGTTCCTCGAACTCCAGTGTTTTTGCATTATTTGATGTAAGGTTCAGCTCTCTGTTATAAGCATTCTGATAGGACGGTACGGAGTAGGTTACCTTTCCTGCCGCATCCGTACATCTGGCGATAATCGTATGCTTTGTCCCATCCGGATAGCTGCCCTTTTAAGTTTCCGAAATTCAAAATCCACGGGCTGCCTGGCTGCTGATTGGTTCCTGAGATCTTCTGATTGTCAATATACCATTCCACGGTCCTGGGCGTTGTGCCATTGTTTGCTTTCAATTCCAGGTAATTGGTGTTTTGGGGTATGGAGTACTCAGATTCTCCCGTCCGCAAATAAGCCGGTTGCTCTAACACATAGACTGGGTCCACAATCGTCCAGGTATTGTCCCCCTCCTTCTTGGTATAGGAATACTGAGCGGTCTGTGAGTTACCCGCTACATCTTCAACACTCAGCAGAAACTGGTATGTCTTTCCAACCTCATAGTCTCTGCTTCCTATATCAATGGTCTGCAGGACGCCATTTTCTATGCTAGACGTTCCAAATCCCACCCGCTTGTAGGCGCTGTCCTCCTGTCCCTGCTCCTTCATCTGGAGGGTCCAGATCTTCAGGTATGCATCCATTGCGGTCCCTCTCATCGCTCCCTGCTGAAGGCTTGTGAGAAGAACCATTGGCTTTGTCCTGTCATAAATGCACTTTACCGTTGCTTCCCTGCCGGCGAAATCTGTAGTATCTACCGCGCGCACTTTTATATCATAAGCCCCTTCCTGTGCAGGCAGTGTAACGGTATAATACCCCCTGCATTTTACCGGAATTCGGAATTCGGTTCCAGGTGCTGCTGCCATTCATCTGGATTTCCATGGCTTTTTAAAGTATTGATGCTTGAGGGCAGACTCCACTGGATCTGCGCCGTCCGGTCATTCCGGTTGCTTCCCGTCAAGGTTGGGGCCGGAAGCTGGTTTTGAATTTTTACAGTCTCGCTTTTGGTCGTCTTGTGGTTTGCGTTGTCCTCAACGGTCAATACCAATGTATACGTACCGTTCTTAATATTCAGCGTATTAAATGGTTTTGTGACGGACGCAGTTGTCACGTTACTGTATACCGTATCCACCTTATTTCCGGATGTGTCCTGCAGTATAAGGCTGCTGGTCTTTATCCCGCTCCCGGTTCCGTCGCTGCAGGCCGCGGTGATCTGAACCGTATCGTGCAGCGCAGTCTTGTCCTGGGAGTAGGTGAGCGTCCCTGTGGGAGCTGTCCTGTCACGTTTGTAAGACACTTCTTTTATGACAGCATTATCGGTCCTGTCCTTAAGACGGATGTGGATGGTGTACGCGCCGTCCGGCTTGTTCTGATCCGTGCTGTCCATGGTAAAGTTTCCGGCATACGGGCTGGATGCAGAGGTGAAGCGCAGATTTGCCGCATTTTTGTAGGTCTGCGGTTTCTCCCCCTGGGGTGTTATATTATACGTTACCCCGGAAGCTTCCATTCCACTGTGTAGTTCCGTGATATTGCTAAAATAGATAATAGGATTCCCGTTCTCTGTCCACTGTCCTTCTGCGGGCTGTGTGGTGACTGTCCCAAATGTGGGCGGAGTGATGTCCACCTGATAGGTGAGTGATTTCACCGCGCTGATATTTCCCGCATAGTCTACCGCACGGACATGGATGGTATTGACTCCGAACTTGGAAAATTGGAAGCTGGTATTTCCACTCTTCCGGCTGCGCCCGCTTCCTGCCGCTGTGTAGGCTCCGCTTCCCACCTGGTACTGTATCTCTTTGAGATGGACATCCGATACACTGCTCCAGCTCAAGATGGGATTCCGGATGGCTGTATAGCCGGTGTGGTCAAGCGATACGCTTCCGATTACTGGCGCTGTGCTGTCGATATGGAAGTTCCAGCTTCTGGCAGCCCCTGCGATTCCTCCTTTATCCACACCGCGCACCCATAGGCGATAGCAGCCCTCTCCCCAGGTATTGCTGCCCCCTATGGATGCTGTTCCGGTCGCGGCTGTGCCGATCTTCGTACTGCTGCTATAGTCAATAACCACGCCCGCTTCCGTACCTGTGGCGTCATTCATCTTTACCAGCCTGTATTCCACGTGGTCCAGTGCTCTGAGGATATACCACCCAGGTTACCTGAACTGTACTTCCTTTCTTTGTAATAATTTGCGTTTGTCTGTACCTTGTCCGGCTTTGTGGGTGCATCGTAATAGACTACCGTCAGCTTTGGCCTCTGGGATGCGGTTGCGTATCTGGAATTGTAAAACTGTGTATACAATCCTCCTGTTCCTTCTGTGGCTGCGCGCAGCATAACACCATGCCCCGGAAAGTCATTTCTGGCCATCTGCCTGGCATTTTCCGTGATATTCAGTGTGCGCTTTGTTCCAGCCTTTCCCGTTGTTTTGAACTGATCGTAATAGCTGCCCGTGTTGTAGGAAGGTTTGTTGTTCCAGTTGATGCTTGCAGCCTCCCAGCTGTCCTTGTCCTGTAAGCGCGGACGTATTCTCCGGCCACACCGCCACCGGACTCATACAGATCCAGCGTTGCGCTCTCCACATACTTTCCTGCCAGCTTAGTCCGGATATCAATAAACTTTATGTAGGTGCGGTACAGTCCCTGCTTGCTGCTGCGCCCCACAGAAATGGTCTTTACACCGCTGCTGTAATAATTGGTAGCCGGACTTCCGCCGCACACATACACATCTCTGATCTGACTGGTTCCCGTCCAGGTAACCGTGGGGTCTATGGTCACCGGGTAGGCTCTGTTCTCATCCCTCAGATAGTTTTCAGACGGAATAACCGTCAGAATATAGGTATCATCGACACCTTCTTTCTCCTCCAGCTCACATACTATGTCTTCTGAATATGCTTCCCCGTGACGTCATTCATAAAGGGGCCTCAATGCCTCCCACCATATCTCCGGTAACTTTATCATAGAATGTAAAGCCTTCATCCGTGGGATTCTCCCTGATATCCATGCCCTGCAGATGAAATTCAAAGGAAAAACGGTTGTTTTCCAGAATCTCATTCAGCACAATGCTTTCCTTTACTCCGATATCGCTGGACTCGTACTCCAGCTGATAGGTCTGCGCCTCGTTTTCATAAACTGCCTTTAACGGCTGGTTGGATTCCTCACCGTACAGATCCACGCTTTCCATATCTTCGATAGACACAGGCCGGAGCGCGTCCGCCTCCTTCTCAGCGGATAAACCCCTGCACCTCTCCGCCACTTCCGGAATTGTCTGCTTCAGGCTCCCCGTCTATGGGCATACTTTCATTTAAAGAGTCCTGATCTGAAACCTCCTCCGCAATGGGCATTTCCTTACCCAATGGAGTTACATTTCCAGCGTCCGCCTGGCTCTCCAACCCCGTTGATTCCTGTATGGGATAAAAGGAGATGCTGTACCCTTCCTTTTCCATCTTGATCGGAGTCGTCTCAGACAAGATTTCCGGCAGATACTGTTTACTGTCTCCTTCCCTGTTTTCATATGCGTAGCCATCCAGACTCTCCCCATTTATGCTCTCCTCAGAGGCCACCGGAACCAAGGCGGGGTCATAATCAACTAATTCCCCTCCATCCTTATCAAACCGGACATCTCCACCATAAAAACCTCCATCTTTCTATTTCCGCCCAGATCAAATACGGTTGAATCTGTGGTCCGCTTCTCTGTTATTTCATTTTCCGCAGTAACCTGATCCGGTTCTATACTTTGTTCTGTCTCTGCAATTTCATCTGCTGCTTTAACCAGCAATTGATCCCACGACGCAGAGGTGGCTAACATACATACGCTTAATATGACTGCCATTGTCTTTTCAAATATTTTTTTCTTCATAGTTTTCCCTTTCTGTGATTTCACAACTCACTCTTTAAATGTGTTACAATAATTTTCCTTTCCTTTAATTATTTGTATTATTATATATTATACTGCTATTTGTCTTACTTTTCAAGTGCTATACTAACGTTTTTAAGATTGAATATTTATTAACAAATTCTCAACTTCCTCTTGCAATAGTGTCCTATTTGTTATAGAATATATTTAGTAACTATTCAGCAGGTGTGCGCATTTTACTGTGCAGACTGTAAGAAAATCATTCAAGAGTGCAAAAATTCCATCACCAAAGGTGATTTTAAATGGATTTTTGCATGTAACTGCGAAGGTACTGAACAGTTATTATATTTATAAATCTATTAAAAAAGAAGGGATGATCTTTTGAATACGAATCTTACAAACACAACGGAAGAAATTATGAATTACCTATGGGAACATGAAGACGGATTGACTTTTCGGCAAATCTATGACTACTTTACACTTACACAGAACAAAACCTGGAAACGCCAGACCCTGTATACCCATATTACCATTTTGATGGAAAAGGGGTTTATACGGGCAGAGGGAACACGCAGGAAGATGATCTATATTCCTGCCGTCACTTTAGATACCTATCGAAAATACTATGCTGAGAATGTATTGAATGCACGCTACGACGGATCACTTTCAAAATTTGTCTCAGCCTTTACTGACAATCACACTCTGACCCAGGAGGAGGCTGATGAGTTGTTGGAGCTAATAAACCGGAAAGAGAAATAGTATGAGTTTACTTTTTAGTATGTCATTGTGTGGCACGCTTCTTTTTCTATTTGCTCTTTGTATTGAACATTTATTTTTGAATAGAACCGGCGGACGCTATGTGCTGAGAGTTTATAAGATTGCTCTGGCATTTTTTCTGTTGCCATTACAGTACTTTAAATATAATTACTTAGATTTTTTGAATTTACTTGATAGCAGTTCAATGGATGTCTACAGTATTTCATTTGTAAAGCGTTCCGATAAAGTGCCTGTTCAGATAGGAAACAATGAATATTATTTTTACTCAAAACCGCTATTGATTTTCTTAGCTGTATCTCTCTGTATCTTCATTATATGTCTCACATATCAATGCTTTCGATATCACAGGGAGATGCAGAAAATCAAATCATTTTCCTTTCCTATGGAGGATGCTGTTTTTGATTTTTTTTTTGAAAGTGATTTCTTCGAAAGATGCGGTTGTCCCAAAGAGTACACACAATATCAAAATTTTTAAAAATCCATTTATACAGACTCCCATAACTTCCGGAGTGCTCCATCCAAAAATTATTTTTCCGTCTAAAGAGTTCACACCCAGAGAGCGCGAATTTCTTTACCGACACGAATTATGTCATGTTAAAAACAGGGATGTACTGCTTAAACTTGTCTGTATTTTGACACTCATTATTCACTGGTACAATCCTTTCGTGTATTTACTCTACATAAAAAATTAGACAGTTGTGTGAATATGCCTGTGACGAGATGGTATTGGAAGGGGTTTCAGAAGAAGACAGGATTTATTATGCTACACTTCTGGTAAATATGTCCGTTTCAAAGGAGACAGTAAAGGAAGAAGATATGGTGAGTAAACCTCTGTTTGTCCAGCGGTTCTCCAGTACCAAAAAAATGCTAAGAGCGAGGATATTGATTATGAAAATGTGAAGAAAAGCACAAAAATCAAGAAATTGTTAACATCCACAGCCGTGATTATGATTCTGATGTCCTGTACCATGTCTGTATTAGCCTATGAACCGCCAGCAGAAGAAATTATTTCATCAGAGACTCCTGATGATTACATTGTAAATAATGAAGATTTCTTTTTTGTGCCGGATGGTGTTGCTGCCAATCCTCTGGAACATGATGACATCACCATTGACTACTCTGAGTCCGGCAGTGTATTTATAGGGCCTGATAATATCCCTCACGCTGTAATATCAAATCAAATCACTGCCAAAAGTACATGCTCACACAACTATGTAAGCGGAATTATCAATAGACATGTAAAAAATTCCAGTGGAGGCTGTACAATAAAACAATACAATGGAAAAAGATGTACAAAATGCGGCGCAACTATTTTAGGTACTTATATTAACAGTTATTCCTATGCAAAATGCCCCCATTAAAGCGAAACCTTTTTGCTCTCTTTGAATATTTGTTACTGTTCACACTTTCATAGTAACAAATATTACAGATAATTAAGAACACATGCACAATTATGGTTTACAATCCTATACTTGCATGCTATATTTAAATTGTTATGTAGAACGTGGCCTTTCTTCTCCCCTTTTAGGCCAGCAAGGGGCGGTCTATGTGACAGGGAGGGAGCTTTTTGGCTCCCTCCCTATTTTTCCCCTTCTTTATATCTCACAATGATCTCTGTTACATAGCTGTCCATGTTCGTGCTCAGAGTCTCGTTCAGCCCTCTCTCATAAGCATATCCCACAAGCTCCAGGTCATGTTGATTTGCATACTGCCTTATCTTCCTGTAGGCACAGGGAGTCTTGTCCCAGTCCCCATTGCAGACAATGCGCAGATACGTGCCTGCGGGCGCAGGTTTAGTACCTTTCCCTCACTGTCATATGGTTTGATATAAAAGTAATCATAGTCCTCATACATCTCATTGCGAATCTTCTCACTGGAGAGCATAATCCCGTAATTGTGATTGTACAGGCGGTAATACCCTTCCCTCTGAATCAGCTCCGCAAGAACCATATAGTATTTCATCCGACGCCCCTGACAGGGGGCTGCTCAGGACAAACTCCTCATCCGGATAGGTGACTCTCTGTATCTCATCTCTTTGCTCTCCTTTGACAACACCGCCAGCTGCCTCTTTTCCTCAAGCAGCTGTTTCATATTCAGAAGATTTTCCATTTTCTTGTCAATCTCTGATATCTTATCCTCCACGATCCGGTTCGTGTCATCCACATTCCCACTGATTGCTGCCTTTATCTCCTCAATAGACATCCCAAGCTCCCGAAAGGCCAGGATCAGTTCCAGGTCCGCGATCTGCTCCAGGGTATAGTACCGGTAACCGTTCTCCCCGGTTTCGTTGGGGGAAAACAGTCCTATGGAGTCATAATAGTGCAGTGTCCGGTTGTTGATTTTATGCAGCTTTGCAAGCTGTCCTGTGGTCAGGGTCCTCTTCTGGTTTTTCAATTTACGAACCTCCTTGACATTACACTTAGTGTAAGGTTTATCATATCATAAGAAATCATGTTAAACAAGGAGGATACCGCCGCACAGTCTGCGGTTAATAAAATTATGAACAACAATCTGGACAGGGATTTCAACGCATTATCCCTATTAAAATTTACCATACCCAGTATTTTAAATCTGCTGTTTATGTCAGTGTATCAGATGGTGGACGCTATCTTTATCGCCAACTGTGTGGGCGAGAATGCCCTTGCTTCCATCAATATTGTATATCCGGTCATCAGTGTGGTGCTCGCAGTGACTCTGATGTTTTCCACAGGTGGCAGCGCCATTGTGGCCATGAACATGGGGCAGGGCAAGAATCGGACTGCCAGTGAGAACTTTACCGCTATCACCATTGTCTCCGCTCTGGTCGCTGTGGTTATTTCCCCTGTGCTCCGCCATTTTTATGGAGCCTCTTCTGGCCTTTTTGGGCGCTACCCCGGCTCTTTTGGAGGATTGCCGCGGGTATCTGAACGTTTTGATTTTATTTATGCCTGTGGCAGCCCTTCAGTTGGTCTTCCTCTCCTTCTTTATAGTATCGGGTAAGCCGGGGCTGGGCTTTGTGCTCACACTGCTTTCCGGCTCCGTAAATATTGTGCTGGACTATCTTTTTTTTCGCTGTGCTGGGGTGGGGAGTTCAGGGAGCTGCCCTGGCAACAGCCATAGGATATATGACCGCTGCCCTTCCCGGACTGTTCTATTTTCTATTTAAGAGAAAGGGGACACTCCTTTTTTGTGAGACCTAGGTTCCGCTTAAAGGTTCTGGGCTTTTCCTGCTTCAATGGCTCCTCTGAGATGGTAAGCAACCTCTCCATCTCTGTGACCACCCTGCTCTTTAACAAGATGGCCCTGCAATATCTGGGGAATCCGGTGTGGCTGCCATCACTGTGGCCCTTTACTCGCAGTTTTTCCTGACCGCTGTGTTTATGGGCTTTACGGGAGGTTCCGGTCCTGTGTTCAGCTTCCAGTACGGAAGGCAAAACGCCGGGGGACTGAACAAGCTGTTTCGCAGCAGCACCCTGATTGTGTCTGTGCTGACGGTTCTGGTGGTGATCTGCGCCTATGTGCTTGCCAGACCCATTGTATCTGTGTTTATCAGACCATCCAGCTCTTCCTACGGGCTTGCGCTCCACGGTTTTTTACCTATTTTCGCTGGGCTATCTGTTTGCGGGCATCAATATCTACGCATCCGGACTGTTCACTGCCCTACAAAATGGAAAGGTATCGGCTGTCATCTCCTTTCTGCGCACCTTTTTGTTTATCGCCGCCTCCCTGATACTGCTGCCCCTTATCATAGGCGCAGATGGAATCTGGCTGGCCGTGCCCGTGGCAGAGCTCTTTTCCTTCCTGGTGTCCCTGTGCTTCCTCTTTGCTTACCGGAAGAAGTATTTCTTTATCATGAAGGCTGCAAAGCTCCATCGGCACAGACTCCCCTGGCTTAGTGGGGGACGGATATCGCTTCGATGGCAACACTGCCGCCTCTACCACCTCTATACGCCCTGCAAACGATTCCCTCAGTTTGCAGATGAGGTGGTGTTCCTCTCCTCTGTCTGGGCGCATTCAATGAGAAGGGTATCTGAGCTGCCATCCACTATGGCTGCCTGGAAACTTTTTGCCACCTGAAACAGCATGCGGATATCCGTATCTGAACACTGCCTCACCTTCACAAACATAAACTCTTTCCTAACTGTAGCCGCCTCCGTGTAATCCACAACCTTAATGACCTCCACACACCGGTTCAGTTGTTTTTTACCTGTTCAAAAAATCGCATCATCGCTGATCAGGCTGATGGTCATTCTGGACATGGTTTCATCCTCCGCAGGTCCCACTGTCAGACTGTTCAGATTATAGGACTTGGCTGAGAATAAACCTGAAATCCGCGCCAATACCCCCACGTCATTTTCCACAAGCAGGCTGATCCATCTCTTTTTCATACTCCGTCCCCTCCATTTCCGTTTTCTTCAAAAAATCATTCCTCCCAGGGGGTTGCCGGGGGGGCACAATGGGGAAACACATTCTCCTCCCTCTCAATGATAAATTCAATCAGGGAGGGATCTTCTTTCTCGCCTTTGCCCATCTGAGCGCTCCCTCTACCTCATCCGGCCTGGTTACGCGCATCCCGTCCGTTCCATAACTTCTGGCCAGACTCACAAAATCCGGAATATAGACAGGACATTCCTCCGGGGCCATTACAGGCTGCAGAGCAGCCTCTCCTAAAGCGCAGGCAGGTCGCCGAATAGCGCTTTTCATAGAACATTTCCTGCCACTGTCTCACATTGCCCAGATACCCGTTGTTCAGCACACAGATGATTACCGGAAGCTCATACACCATGGCAGTTGCCATCTCTTGTATATTCATCTGCATACCCCCACCCCCGGAAATGACGATCACATCTCTGTCCGGATTTCCTATCTTAGCCCCCAGAGCCGCCGGAAAACCGTATCCCATGGTACCAAGTCCCCCGGAGGTGAGCAGCTGTCTCTGTCCGTCCAGCTCCAGAAACTGTGTGGCCCACAGTTGATTCTGTCCCACATCTGTTGCGATCACGGAACGGTCGAAAACCTTATTTATCCCATCCAATATGTGCTTTGGCGTCAGATATCCACATTTCATAGAAAGGGGGTGGATATCTTTCCAGCTTTCCACACACTCTCTCCACTCATCAACCGACAAATACTCCGCCCTCTGAAGAAATGCAAGAATTGCCTCTTTGCATCCGCCACAATGGGGATCTGAGCGCTCACATTGCGCGAGATGGAGGCGGTATCTATATCCACATGTACGATGACCGCATTCCTGGCAAACTCCTCCACCCGTCCTGTGATCCGGTCATTGAATCTGGTTCCTATGGAGAACAGCAGATCGCAGTTGGAGATGGCCGTATTTGCCGCGTAGCTGCCGTGAATCCCCAGATTTCCCACGTACAGAGGATGCTCAGTGGAAATGGCCCCTCTTCCCATAATGGTTGTGACCACCGGTACACCCGTCTTCTCGGCAAGCTGCGTCATCTCCTCCCCTGCATTTGCAATCTTAACGCCTCCTCCCACCAAAAAGACGGGTCTTTTGCATTTGAAAGGGCATTCATGGCCTTCTTAACCTGGCCCACATGAACCTGTTTGCTGGGGCAGTATCCCCTGATCGTCACGCCATCGGGGTAACAGTCCGAACCGGATTCCTTCTGAATGTCCTTGGGAATATCCACTACCACCACCCCCGGCTTTCCAGTGCGTGCAATATAAAAAGCCTTTTTAATGATTTCCCCAATTCGCTGCGATTCCTCACTGTCACCGCATATTTGCAGATACTGCGGGTGATCCCCACAATGTCCACCTCCTGAAAAGCATCGTTTCCAATCAGACTGGTGGGTACCTGGCCCGTAAAGCAGACCAGGGGCACACTGTCATAGTTGGCCGTGGCGATCCCTGTGACCAGATTGGTCGCTCCTGGCCCGCTGGTTACAAGACAGACCCCCCACCTTTCCTGTAGATCTGGCATATCCGTCCGCTGCATGGACCAGCCCCTGCTCATGTCTGGGCAGAATTACCTCTATCTCCTCTTCCCCATACAGCGCGTCAAAGAGATCAATCGCCTGACCTCCCGGATAACCAAATAAAATAGTTACCTTTTCTTCTTTAAGCGCCTTCACAAATAACTGCGCACCTGTAATTTCCATATACTGCACCTCCTTGTATGCATGTACTTGCTTGCTTAAAATTCAAGTGCGCCTTGGCGCACTCTCTAGGAAACCCCATCCAGAAACAGCCTAACGCTGCTTCGGGTATATTCCTCCTGTTCCAGTTGTGTCAAACTCTGCCCAAAAGAAGCTTTTAAAAGGGTATATCCAAAAGTGGAGGAAAAGATTGTCATGGCAAGGCTCTCATAATCCCTGTGAGGGATCTTTCCCCTCTCCTCCATTCCCTCAAAATACTCCTTGAGAGAACTTATGAAAGCCCGGGGTATCTTCATGATCAGGGGCGCGGTCTCCTCGTAGATCTGGGGGGCGCGCAGTCCTATGGACAGCCTCACAAAGTCCGGTGTAATCCTCCTCATATACTCTCTCATAAACATTTCAAGATCCGGCTCCAGTTCCCATACCACCTCCTTAAAGCACTCCTCCGTCAAATTTCCTCTCCATTTTTCCTGCTCCATTCCGTGAAGCACAATGTCCTTCTTATTCTGAAACTTTCGGAAAAGAGTACACTCATTGACCTCGGCTCTTTTGGCAATATCCTTTGTCGTTGTGGCAATGTATCCCTTTATCCCTCACCAGAGACATGGTCGCATCTATGATCTTTTGACTTGTTGTATCCAATTCGGCACCTCCATGCAAGTACTTGCTTTCAACTATTTTATATTAGATTGCAGAGATTGTCAATAGAAGAAACCGGGCCAACTCACAGCCGGCCCGGCATGTAAACGAAAAGATTAATGATAATTTATTTCTTTACCTTCACAACTCTGGAAACCTTACCCCCACTATATTTGGAAGATGTCTTTACTACAACTTTATAGTAATATTTTTTCCAGCCTTCGCTTTCTTATCCACATATGTCCTCTTTGCGGCCTTAGCAGTGGCGATTCTTACATATTCTTTGTTCTTACTAGAAGAACGATAGATATAATATTTGTCTGCGCCTTTTTACTTTTGACCAGGTAATTTTCACCTGCCTTTTCCAGATTGTTTTGCCAAAACCTTCCTGGGGTTTGAAGGCAAATTGATGGATACTTTCTTACTATTTGTACTGTCCAAATACTTCGTCGTGTCTTTAGAAATAACTTTAATGTAATAAAGAGCTTTCTTTCCACTGGCTGGAGCATTGTCATAGAGATAACCTGACTTTGTGGTCCCAATTAGTTTTCTATTTTTTCCAACTTGACGGTATACCTTGACTTCCTGTCCCATTGGCGGCTTTTTAAAGCTGATCTTCACTCTGCCTGTAGCCTTGTTCGCTATGCTGCTCTTCACCGAGAGAATCCGCGGCTGAGCAATCTGTACCGGCTTTACTGTAACCGGCGGTTTTTCATTTTAAGATCAATAATCTTTTTTTCCGCCTGCTGCAAAACCTGAATATTATCTACCTGAGCCTTCTGAGACTCTGTCAAAGCCTCATAAGCATTGCGGGCATCCCTGACTTTTGCCTCGTCCTCCAGTGTTACGTTTCCGAGCGCCGCAATCTGTTCTTTAACGGAATCCACTGCTGCCTTATCTGTCTTCAATCCTTCCAGTACGTTCTCCGCGTTTTCTAAGATACTGAGATTATTTACCAGCTCCCTCTGGCTTTCTGTCAGGCTTTCATAGGCATTCCGAACTGCCATGATCTCTGCTTCTGAGGCAATGCTTACCTCTCCGATTTTGTCAATAAGTTCTATTACCTTGCCTGCTGCATCTCCATCTACCAGTTCCGCAAATTTTATCTCTGCTTCTGTCAACACGCTCAGTTTCTCAGCACTGATCATTGCCTTTTGTGACTCCGTCAACGCATCATAAGCTGCTCTTGCCTCTTCAATTGCTCCCCGGGAATCCAATGTTACCGTGCCTACAGCATCAATCTTCTCCACAACTGCTTCTGCCTTTGCTTTGTCCGTCTTTAAACCTATAAGTGTTTCCTCTGCTTTAATTAGCACTTCCACCTGCTCTTGACTGATTAATGCTTTTTGACTGTCTGTCAGACCTTCATAGGCTTCTCTTGCCTCTCTGACAGCCTCCTCGAGTCCAGCGTTACCGTTCCGATTCCATTAATCTTCGCTGTCACACTGTCAGCCGCTTCCTGATTTGCTTTGTTTTCCTTCAACTCTTTTAATGTCTTTTCTGCTTCAATCAGCACTTTCAACTGTTCCAGACTGATCAATTCCTTTTGGTTGTCTGTCAGACCTTCATAGGCTTCTCTTGCCTCTCTGATAACCTCCTCGGAGTCCAGCGTTACCGTTCCGATTCCATTAATCTTTGCTGCCACACTGTCAGCCGCTTCCTGATCTGACTTATTGTCCTTCAAATCCGCCAGAGCCTTCTCTGCCTCGGTTAGTCTTTCACCTTCTCATCACTAATCAGGGCCTTCTGGCTATCTGTCCAGACCTTCATAGGCTTTTCTCGCCTCCTCAATGGCTTTTTCGGAGTTCAACGTGACTGTTCCGATCGCATCGATTTTCTGAATCACCTTATCGGCTGCTTCTCTATCAGAAATGCTTTCCAAAACAGATTTCATTTTTTCTATACGAGTGTTGATTTCTTCCTGTGTTGCCAATTCATTGTCGCGGATCAAAATCATATTGTTGTATGCATCCATGAACAGCCGTTTTGTTCATAGAAGAACCCGTCCAATTTACTGTCTGCAATCCATTTTGCAGCTTCAGCGATGACTTCATTTAACTCCGTGCGGTCCGCTTCCACTCCGCCTTTCCGGCCTGATATTTTAAAGCCGTCCACCACGGTATACTCACCTGCTTTTACTGGGCTGGCTTACAGCTCTCAGAATGTAGGTTCCTGCCGGCAGTTTTCCTGAGGTATATACCGCAGTCTGATATGCGCCATTTGGTTCCTTACAATTTGCAATTCCCGTTTCCACCTCATTACCTTTGTCATCACGAATTGTAATCTGGAAATTAGACTGATCATTCTTTGAGCGTGATAAAATAGTAATCTGTTCTCCTGCAAATGTTATTTCAAACCATGGTGCATCTCCTGACTGATAATTATAAGCCATGCACTTTCCGCCCTGATCCTGCACATTCATGCTATAAAACCACTGGTTTTTCACACCTGCTGTGGCAGAAGAAATAGCAGTACTATAGACAATGGATTCATCATCACATTCCACAACCGTATCCTCTACAGGATCTTCTACGGGAACGGTTACTTCTATGGTGCGTTCTGCTACTGTCTGGTCATCCAGTTTTGTTACACGATATGTAACAGAAACAGCTGTTTCCTCCTTAGGTCTTGTGATTGCCCCTGTGCTGTCAATCACATCCTGATTGCTGGTGGATGAAATAGATAAATGGTATCCCGCCGGCAATATCGATGGAATCAGGACTGTGGAGGAGGAAGTAGGCTGCTGCACGCTCAGCATTTTTGCTACCTGCTCTGCTGTCAAGGCTGCTTTCGCCCTCACGGTAAGCGTATCCGTTTTCTCCCCTGTACTTCCATCTGCTGTTTTTGTAACACGGTAGGTCAAAGTCACCTCTGTATCCTCCGTGGGAGTCGTGATTGTGCCGTCCAACGCTACCACTTTCTGGTTACTAGAAGAGATAAGGTCCACCTTATAGCCTTCCGGCACCACAGAAGTAGTCACCGACGATGCACCATAAGCCGGCTGGTACACACACAGATCATCTGCAACACTCTGTGCTGACTCTTCTTCATAAAATGCCTGATACAGTTCTACTTCTGACAGCGTAACGCCTGCAGCGCCTGACATAGTAAACTCAATGCGCAGCTTTGTCGCAATGGTGTCCGGAAGTTCCACGCCCAGATTAGCTCCTACTCCGCCTCCTTCTGCGATTTTCTTCCACTCACCATCAATCTCTGCCTCCACCTGATATCCGGAAACACGATTCGCAAATGAGGCCGCTTCCATAATTACCAGATAGTTAAAGGCTGTCTCCTTTTGTAAATCAAAGGTTATGGTTATCGGAGAAACATTGTCGTCAGTTGCCCAGCGGGTGCTCTGGTTACCATCTACTACGGCAGAGGGCCCATACTGAGCATTATTCTTATAGTAATTCGATGCTTCTGCGGGTTTGTTCAGCAGCAGATTATCTCCCTTCACTAAAACCCCTTTAGCCGGAACATCCAAATTGAACTGATTGATCACAACCCTATTTCCTGTTGCATAATTCCTACCATCTACATGCTTTATTGTCAGTGTGTGATCTCCCAGAGGAAGGCCTTTCTTCTGGTACAGGCTGCAGGAATCATTCGTTTCCTCAAATGAATATAAATCAACTGTCTTGTCCAGTTGTCCATCCAGATAAACCTCTATTTTCCCGCAATCTGTATTTGAACGTCCCATTACAGTAATTCCTTCTCCGTAGAAGGGAACGGTAAGTGTGTCTCCAGCAGCATCACTCACTATCTTTGTTCCAGAGTTCTGCCAATTGCCTGTTTTTGCACTTCACTGCTGGTTGCTACCAGTGTCTTCGTCTGATACCTGTCTGCCAGTTTTTCTCTTGCATATGCCATCTGCTCTCTTGCTGTCGTCATCTCTTTTCAAAGAAGGCATCTTCTCCCCTTCGAGTAAAAAGCAAGGGCCTTCTCTCTGGTTGACTGAAGCATTTTCCAGCTCTCATCTGTGTAATCTATACCTCTCAGGCATTTTGTGCGCTCATATTCCTGAGTCAGAGAAGCCAGATCATAGACATCTTTCCCTGATTTGAGAGTAAAGATGCGGCTGACATAGTCCGCTGATCTATCGATGCTAATCAGCACCTCATATGTGCCATCCAGATTTGCCGGTACTTTAAAGTCTGCTTGAAATCCACTGAAATGTTTCACATCGATCATCTGCTGCGCAATCACTTCTCCGTTTGACCTGTCAATTATCTGAACTACCGCTGTTTTATTTTTATCTGGCAGCTGATATGCGATAAAGGACAAATCTCCTTTTGCAGAATCATAGTACATTCTGATATCTGCTTCGTCTTCCCCTCCAATGCAACACGTGAAATCGGCAGTTCTTCATCAGCAACCCCAATGTTTTCAAATCCTGCCGGAATTGAATAAGCTGCTCCATAAGAGGTAGGCACGGGCTCCTCTTTCTCCGACGGAGCTGCCACCTGATAAGCGGAAGAAACTCTCTTATTGGGAGTAATTGTGTAAGTCTCTCCCTCTATTGTAGTGAATGTGATCGTATTGTCATCTTCCACAGTAAAGGAAATCCTGTTTCCCTTTGAGTCAACAACAACGCTGTCCTTAATGTTATTGTACCGAAGCTTCAGATCCTTCCCCTTGTTGGATCGTACTTTCATAAGAGTTAAAGCATTCTCTTCCCATTCAGCATCCACCTCAAAATTACCTCGGGCCATCAGACCTTCATAGCTTCCACTTATCCATTCCTCAGGAAGGGCCGGGATAGGCTGTATATAACCTGCATGGCTCTGCAGCAACATCTCTGTCACACCTGCGCTTAAACCAAGCGTTCCATCAATCTGGAATGGTGGATGGGTGTCAAACATATTTGAGAGGGTGCGCTCTGCCAGTATTCCTGAGAAGCACTCCATCGCATTTTTGCCGTCCAGCAGCCTCGCCCATTCATTCATTTTCATTGCCCGTGACCAACCGGTCTGAGCATTTCCGCGCTTTGTCAATGAAACCTTTGCAGCTGCAAATTCATCCGGTGTTTCCGGGTAACCATGAATAATGGATACAGGCAGACCAAATGGGAAGTATGACGATGCTGATCCTCTCCCTCTCCCTCCATGTTGCCCAGGCGTCCGATTTCAACGATATCTTCCTCTCTCCACTCTTTAATCTGTCCCCATTCACCAATGCGGATAGGATCTAAACGCTCCTTCTGCTCCGCTAATTTTTTAATAAATTCTGTATCCTTTTCACCAACCACCTTACTGCTCTCAATGACATTTTCAAACAACTGATAGGTGAGAGATTGTTCATAGGTTGTTCCCACTGTTACAGGTCCATGCTCTGAAGAAAAGCTGGGAGCAACTACCAGACTTCCATCACGAGGATCTTCCACCAGCAGCTCTGACAAATACTCAGCAGCTCCCCGCATAATGGGATAGATTCTGTCTCTCAGCATCTGTTCATCCCCGGTAAACAGATAGTAATCATAGATATTTGCACATATCCATGCAGATGAAGCAGGATTCAATGCATAATTGTAATGATTGTAAGGCGCTGTATAACCCAGAGGACTGCTGGAGCAATTTGTCATCCATCCTTTTTCAATTCCTGTATACTCGAAAGCTGTCACACTTCCAGGTGCGCGCAGACCGTCCACATAGTCAATCAGCGGGATCATCGTATCGCCCATGTTTGCGTTCATGGCTTCCCAGTAATTCATTTCCAGGTTTACATTCAGATGATAGTCTGAACTAAACATGGGGTTATTGTTGTCATTCCAAACTCCCTGAAGGTTGGCTGGAAGTGATCCTGCCCTCGAAGACGCAATCAGTGCATATCTTCCAAATTGATATGCCAGCATCTCAAATTCACGGTATTTACTGTCACTCAGATCTCCTGCCTTGAACCCTTCCTGGTACTGGCCCAGAAGTTCATTGGTGGGCAGTCCATTGTCAAACTGGCCCAAATCAATCCTTACTGTATCAAAAAGCTTCTTGTAGTCATCAATATGCCTTTCCTTTAAGGTTTCATATCCCTTCTTAGTTGCCTCTTCAATCCGTTCAATGACACCTGGAAGAGGGTCTTCTCAACATAATTTGGGTATTCATTTTTATAGTCTGTACCTATGGTCATCAACAGAACAACAGAATCGGCCCCATCAATGTGAATGTCCTTGTTCTCTGTGGCCGACAATGTTCCGCCATCATTCAATACACGCACTCTTGAAGCAAGCTTCATGTTATTGCTCTTTACATTTGCTGTAACCGTTAAGGTATTATCCTGTTCAATCTCTTTCTTTACATTTACCTTTGTCTCTTTACCGCTTGTTATTTTCTCTGTTACCAGCGGTTCCAAATTCATTGTAAAGCTTAATTTTCCAGGCTCACTGGCTGTTAATTTAAATGCCATCACATTATCAGGATAATTTGCCAGGTATTCTCTGGTGTAGGTAACTCCATCATGACTGTATGTAACACCCGATAAGGCATTCTCTAAATCCAGATACCGATGATAATCCCCGGTATAGCGGAAGGCGCCTCATCAAAGATTAAATTCAGATTACCAAAGGTCTGGTAAGAGCCTCTCTCGTATCCCTTTCCGAGCAGCAGACCCGTATCCATGATTTTATCTACTGCATCCTGATCATATTTGAAAGCCGCTTCCCGAAGCTCGGGAATCAGCTTATTTCCTCCTGTTTTATTCCCTCCTGTATAATCGGGGCGGGAATTCGGTCCACTTTTCCAAATTGTCTTTTCACTTAGCTGTAATTTTTCATTTTTAAATCACCGTAAATAGCAGCGCCCATATAACCATTACCAATCACTAAAGGTTGAAGATCACTGGGCTTTGTGCTGGAACTACTAACCCAATTATAGTTTGTTGCAGGTTTGTTATACCACAATTCCAGTTTAGCCGACTCCTCTGATAAGACAGCCTTTTTCTCTTCAACACTTCCTCCACCGGATGCACTGACAGATAATACAGGGATATCAGCAATGCTGCACTGACCACCAAACTAATAATTTTTCTTTTTCATAATTTTTACATCCCTTCATTTTCTTTTTAATCTTTCATTCTGTTGATTGACTTTAATGTCAGTGAGGGATACGATTTCTCTCCGTCCGTCACTGCCGTTAATCTTGTTTTAGGTGATTTGCCTCTTCACCTCCTTTTTTCAAAATTCGTCAAAGCTTATATCTTTTTTTGCAAACACGACTATTATATGTCTAAATTGTAGATATTTTAATAGAATATCTTATCAAAATAGGTAAAAATTCAACTTTATATATTAAACTTCACTGACATCTTATACACGTTGCGGGTTGAACTTTTCTGACAATTAGCTAGGTTGTTCTTCTTTTTTTAAATAAAGACGCCGGGCCAACTCACAGCCAGCCCGGCCTTCAAAGCAAAATAGCATTCTAATTATTTCACCTTTTTCACAATCTTCTTTGCACTGTAAACAGTATAAACCTTCTTATTGCTTATAGTCTTGTAAGCGCGCATTCTAAAGTAGTATTTCTTTCCGCTCTTTAGCTTCGTGATTACCTTGCCTGCTGCTTTTGCGCTGTTTACCGTTACGGTCTTCTTTCCTTTGAAGTTCGCCTTGAGTGCATACTGAATCTGATATCCCTCTGCACTCTCAACCTTCTTCCAGCTAAGCTTAACCTGTTTCTTCCTGGCGCTCTTAGCTGACTTGATGGATACTTTTGCCTTTTCAAACTTCGCCTGAGCCAGCAGATCTTCCATCTCTTTTTCAGCTGCTCTGCCCGCTCAATTGCCTTTTCTGCTTCCTTCGCTTTCTCTTCCGCAATCTTCTGAGCCTGCTCTGCTGCCTTTGCTTTTTCTTCCGACACCTTCTGAGCTGCCTCTGCTGCCGCCTGAGCCTTTAACGCCTCATCCTTGGCTGCCACAGCCAAGTCTTTTGCTGCCTCTGCCAGATTTGCATATTTCTCTGCTGATTCCGCTGACTTGGATGCTGCGCACTTTGACTCCTCTGCAGACTGCTGAGCCTTAGATGCCTCGTCTCTTGCCTGCTCCACTTTCTGCAGTGCTCCCTCCGCTCCTATCCGTGCTTCCTTAGCTGCATTTTCTGCGTCCTTGGCTGCCTTTGCAGACTGGTCTGCCGCATCCTTGCATCCTCAGCCAATTTTTGGCTGCGTCCGCTTTCTCCTGAGCCTCTGTTGCTGCTATTTTTGCCTGCTCCGCTGCCGCACTGTTTGTGCCTGCTGTCTGGGCTGCTGCCACTGCCTGATTCTTTGCCTTATCGGCCGCCTCCTGGGCTGCTTTTGCCTATTTCTCTGCTTCCTGTGCATCCTTCTTTGCCTGTCCGGCCACATCGGCTGCCTCTTTGGCTGCCTCGGCCGCTGCTACCGCCAGGTCTTTCGCTGCCACTGCCTGATTTGCATACCCCTCTGCTGACTGGGCTGACTGGGATGCTTCGTTCTTTGACTGCTCTGCTGTCTGCTGAGCCTGTAATGCCGCATCACGTGCCTGCTTGGCTTCCTGCAATGCCCCTTCCGCTCCTGTCTGGGCTTTCTTAGCTGCATCTTCTGCATCCTTGGCTGCTTGAGCAGACTGGCTTGCCGCATCCCTGGCAGTTTCAGCCAGCTTTTTGGCATCATCTGCTTTTGCCTGAGCCTGCTCTGCCGCTATTCTTGCCTGCTCTGCTGCTGCACTGTCTGTGCCAGCTGACTTGGCTGCTGCCTCAGCCTCCGCTTTCGCTGTATCTGCCGCATTCTGTGCGATCTGGGCCAATCTCTGAGCCTCTTCTGCGTCTGTTTTTGCCTGCTCTGCCTCTTCTGCCGCCTCTTTTGCCGCCTCTGCAGCCAGTCCGGCGATCTGTCCATTCAGATCAACATACAGAGCAGTCTTGCCCGGGATGTCAAATGTTCCTGTATCTTCCACTGTTCCATTGGTCACGCGGTAGGAGTATGTCCCGTTAGGAAGCATAGTCTGCCCGCCGTTCTGTACTGTGTATCCGTATCCATCCGCATCCAGCAGCTCTATTTCTGCATCCCGCGGCTGTACTTCAACACTGATCTCTGACTGTTCAGGTGCCTCATTGGCTGTCAGCAGATCTAACTCTGTATTGGAGTAATTAAACTCTGTATCTGTCCAGTAAATATAGACATCTTTTATTCCCTTTGCTGACTCCGCATTGCTGAGCACTGGATTCCCGCACTCTTTGAGTGTCTGCCAGCCTCCTGTCTCGCCTTTAATGTCAAAGATTGCCACTGTAGCAGCAGAATCCACATCGCCCTGCCCCGGTTCAGCAACCCTAACTTCCAGACGGCGTTTGTCTCTGATCGCCGGAGATGCAAAATAAGTTCTGCCTCCCTGAATACCATCCTTCAAATCCACGTTTTCGTATTTCAGCCATCCATTCGGTTTCAGGAATTCTGCCAGGTTTGGACCGATCTGCATCTGACCTGATTGGTTTGATCCGCCGGATTCATCGTCTCTGTCAATAGCGCGCAGCTTAAGCGAACCAACGGTGCCGTTAATCAACTCTACTTTTTTACTTGCACTGAGCGTGCCATTCTCTGCAGTTGCTGTGATCGTAAATTTCTGTGCTGCGCTGTTTGCCTTGATTCCAAGGACACCGCTATTTAACTTAACACCTGCATAGTTACCTGTGAGAGCCCAATCACTCTCAATTCCTCCAACCCTGACAAGACCGTCTGCATAAGCCACTGCCATATGGTATGCGTAGCTTTCATTCTTGCTGGCATTGATATAGATTGGTGAATTTCCCACAAGTTTTGTGCTGGCAGCTTCACCTGAGTCTGCTCCTCACCAAAGAACTGAAGGGACTCTAAATTTGCATTTCCGGTAAATACCAGGTACACATTGTGCTTTCCGGTAACGTTCCCGGCAAAATTCTCAAAGAATCTTAAATAATCTGTCCCCATATCTGCCAGTCCCACTGATGCCAGCAGTTCTCCGTTTTTGCTGTCCAGACGAACCTCTACCGCTCCGGCCTGGGATGGATTTTTGGTACCTGCGGAAGCTTTCAGTATAACGCTCTTTGCTCCCTCTTCGCCAAATGCCACATTCTTAAATAACAGGTAATCGCCTCTCGCTGTATCCTCAACAGCACTCTCACCTACGGTAAGGCTGCCGCTGATTACGTCCGCTTTCACCGCTGAGATTTCACTGTAAGCATCCACATTCTCACCAGAGGGCTGGATCTCACTGAGTGAATACACGTCACCCGCCTTTGCGTCTTTGATGATAATGGAATCTTTGTCACCCTCAATGGTTTCAAAGGCTGCTGCTTCTCCGTTTTTCGTCAGAACACCTGTCGTTAAATTCTCCGATTTAACAGTTAAATCTCCGTCAACCTGGGGACGCAGCTTCGCAGTCTTGAGTTCTTTTTTCATCCCACTGCATATCTATCTCTACGTTTCCTCTGGCTTTCAGCCCTGTCACCCGGCCGCTGTTCCACTTAGCCGGAAGTGCAGGAAGCAGTTCAATCGCGCCTCCCTGGCTCTGAAGCAGCATTTCCGTCATACCGGAGGTTCCGCCAAAGTTTCCGTCAATCTGAATGGTGCATGTGTGTCAAAAAGGTTCGGCAATGTAGACTCTGACAGGAGCTCTTTCACCAGCTTCTGCGCGCGGTCTCCGTCCCGCAGTCTTGCCCAGAAATTGATCTTCCATGCCTTACTCCATCCGGTACCGCCGTCTCCTCTGGTATTCAAGGTCACCTTCATGGCTTCCCCAAAAGTATCTTCCTCTGCGCTGCGTCCGATTACAATCTGATTTCCCGGATGCAGAGCATACAGATGATTTACATGGCGATGGCCATTGTCTCCAATGATATCCATCTGAATTTCATCTTTCCACTCCTGATACTGGCCGGCCTGACCGATCTTAGGACCGCTTAATCTCTCCTGCGCATTCCTGATTTCCTCAATGTCAGCTTCGGTATCTCCCACAACCTCACTTGCCCGTAATACCTGATCAAAAATTCCCCATACTACAGACTGCGGTTCCGTAGCACCCAGGGAGTATGCCCCGTGCTCCGGTGAATAGGAAGGACTCACTACTAAGGTACCATCCCTTTCATCCTCCACCAGGTTATCTACCCAGAACAGTGCTGCGTCTTTCAATGTCTTGTAATTCTCTCGCAAGAATGTCTCATCCTGTGTAAACTGATAATATTCCCACAGGTCATTTGCGATCCATGCACCATCCTCAGGGCTGAAGAAAGCATCGCTGGTAGCTGGCCCTACGCCGCCCCAAATGTTATTCTCATGCCAAATGGTCCATCCGCGTGTATCATTGCCAAAAATAGTCTTTGCGCCTGCATATCCTTTCACTGCAAGACTCTTGATATATTCAATCAGAGGCTTATGTGTTTCTTCCAGGTTTGTCTGCTGTGCCGGCCAGTAGTTCATCTGCAGATTAATATTTGCATGATAATCTGAATTCCACGGCGGATTCAGTCCGTCTGCCCATACACCCTGAAGATTTGCAGGTAAGCTTCCTTCTCTGGATGAAGAAATCAAAAGGTAGCGTCCAAACTGATAGTATAAGGTCTCAAGATACCGGTCTTCCTCCGGCGTGTTCGTCTTTGCGTACCCACTTAAAAAGTTCGTCTGTGGTTTTATCTGCCGGAGCACTTAAACCATCCAGATCCAGCTGTACACGATCAAACAACTCATGATAATCTCTTTCATGTTCTTCCAGCAGCTGATCATAACCTTTTTCCACCGCCGTCTGCATCCTCTCCTGAACTGCAAGCAAAGGATCTTCGCCGGTGAAGAAATCGTCATAATTTTCCGTCATGCTCAGGTTATAGTTTGTTCCTGCTGTCATCAGAATTACTGCACTGTCTGCTCCCTCAATGGTGAGGCCATCTTCCTCTGCTCTTACAGAACCGCCCTGTGGAATCACCTTTACCTGCTGTGCAAAATGCAGCGCATTGCTGAAATCCTCCTCACTTCCGTGAATCTGATCACTTGGCCAGCCTGTCATGGTGATGGTATCTCCCTCAGAAGAAATTGTTTTCATGCCCTGCGGGGATGACAAGCGCACATGCGTCGTGAGCTTTCCGCTCTCAGATGCAGATACACGGATTGCCATCATATTGCTCGGATAATTGACAAAGTACTCTTTCTCATAGTCTACACCATCTCTGGTATATGAGATATTTACCTTGCTGTCATCCAGGCTCAGAGTTCTCTCATAGTTTGAAAACTGAACTTTTTCTTTTTCTCCCGCGGAAACTTCGATCTCCGCTAACTGAAATTTTTGTGTATTGTCACGCAGATCGTTCACTACCAGACGATATCTCTGATAAGTGCCGGGAGCGTCCAAATCAAACTTCACGGTCTTTCCTCTGGAATCCTCTTTAAAGTCAATCACTTCAGAGACCTGAACGTAGCTGTCTTCTCCTCTGCTTCCTCAGATGCATATAATACCCATGACTTGGGATCTCTGCTGGGCATATCATTTCCTGTTGTCAAGGAATAGCTGTTTGCCAGAAATGCCTTATTGTAATCCCACTCTACTATGTAGGGAACTGTATAAGATGTGCCGTTTGGCGGATCTGCAAAATACTTGCTCCCTGTATTGCCATCAAACAGATTTCCGCTTCCCTCGCCGCCGTTCTGCCCGTTTTATGCTCATTGTTGGCAAATATACGCACAATCTTGGGACCAGTCAATCCTACGTCCTCAATATAGAGATTTGCCAATGCCTGATAAGACCCAAAGTGATTCTTATCACCTTTCAGCTGGTTGATGGCATTCACTGCTGTCTGATTTGTAGGATAGTCTTTTCCGATCCATTTGCCGCTTGCCTCATCATACACCGGCTTATTGGATTCATCTGCTGAAAATGCAGTCATCGTATCCTGCAGTTCTCTTCTTGCAGTCTCCAGGTTTGCCAGATTTTCCTCAGTTGTCTTTCCTCTTGGCATACCTCCATTATAATTCTCATCCGATCCCGGACCGCCTGACCAAACCGTTTTCTCATTAATCAGGATACGGTCACTATCTACCCCTCCGTATACCATTGCACCCATATACCCATTTCCAATGGGCAGCGCCTCAGCCAGCGGTTCCCCGTTTACGCTCATCTGAGCTGGCCTTGTATAGCGTGTCTTCAATTCCGGTTGAAAATGAATCTCTGCGGTCTCACTGGCCGGTGCTGCCATAGATGGTATGGGTACACTTGTAAATACCATCAAACCGGCAAGCAAAATTGAAAAAAATCTCTTTTTCATTCGAATTCCTCCAAAATCTTGTTGTGGATCTGTCATAGTTTCTTTTCTGACACCCAATTTATTTCTTTCCCTTTACTGATGATGCTTCTTCTCCGTATTGCCTGCATCCTTTCATTTACCATTTAAAGCTCTTACATATACCTTTAATAATTTCCTCCCTGTCCCTCCCTGGGAATGACTAGTTCATTCCCATCCTTGTTTCAACTACCTCACCTAAAATGTCTCTCCTTCACCCTCACCTACCATTCCTCTATATTAAGCATGGACTCTTTTGCACAGACATAAGCCATTTGGCAAAATGGATACCGTCCAATGTCTATGCGAACATTATATGTCTAAATTGTTAATATTTTAATAGAATATCTTCCTAAAAAGGGTAAAAATTTAACTTTCTTTATATTTTTTTACTTGTTTGTTCATTTTATTTGGTTATATAACCCATTATAAAAACAAAATTTAGTGTCACATTAAACAATGGTTGTGGAAATATTGTATAAAAAATTCCTCATATTTCGCTTTTTCTTATCAGAATAGATAAGAACAATTTTCCATTATAAATAGTTTAAGAATGATTCAGATAAACAAACCAATTTTTTATTATTTTTTAAAGCAAAAAATAATTAATTAATCTTCGTTATGTTTTGATTGAGATTACATACGAAACTTATAACTTATTCAAATGTAAATTTAATAAAAACAGTGATTAAATATCTGAAATCGGAACCCCCCTCTTATTCTATTATCCGCAAGCGTTCCACAACTGTTCCTCTGTTAAAGAAACGCAGAACGATTACCGGGATACTAGCAGCTAATAGCAGATAAACCAATGCGACAATCAACGCCGGAGCCAAAGTGAAATGCAGAGTGAAAAACCAAAGCGACGGCGAGTTCAAAACGCTTTTAAGACAGTCAATCCTATAATAGCTGCAAAAATGCCGCCGATCAGGTCCGCACCAGCCGCATAATAAAGTCCCTCGCAGATCATCATGCGGCGCAGCTGGCGGTTTGTCATGCCAATACTCTGCATGGTAGCAAATTCATGGCGGCGGGTGATAATGTTTGTAATCATCATATTTGTAAAGTTGATTAAACCGGCAAACGCCATAATAGCCCCAATCATTCCACCAACAATCAGAACCATGCTTCCAATAGAATTAAGCTGCTGCTTTAATAATGCTGTGGAAGTATAGGTGACAGAAGAGTTACTGCTTGTAAAATTGTTTAAGAAATCTTCAAGCTGCTGGCTGTGACTGTCTGCAACATTAAATCCATAGCTGAACAGTGTGGGGTTATCATAAAGCTGCTGAAACATTGCATCCGTCATATAGAGAAATGGAGCGTCCCCGCCTATGCGGCCGGCAGCAAGTGTACCCGCACTGGTTTCATATTCTGTTGGCACCAAATTTGCAATTGCAAGAACCGTATAGGTTTTGAACAATTTCCCATTCTTATAAAACGTAATATGGTCACCAACCTGAAACTGTTCTTCCCAGAGTTCCAAACCGGGTTCGCCAGTCAGACGGTTTATAACATACCCGAGAATAATATATTCCCCTGTGTCCATCTGTTGTTTGAGAGTGTCTTTATTTTTTCACCGTCATAAATCGTAACATCATCCCAAAACGCACTTGATGCTCCAAACACATTTCCATAATATTGATCTTCTTTGTCTGGTGCAATAGCCAGTCTTACACCATTTTCAAGCCCTACAAATTTTCGTCCATTTTCTTCATCTGTTCCTGTAACCGTCATATCATCAAAACCATAGTCTACCGTGACTGTCGTATCATCCAGTGTGTTTCGATACAGGTATCTTCCATTTTCCACCCCGGATTGCTGATTGATTCGTTCCGGCACTGATACAGGCAGCCCATCCGTATGGTATTGAAATGGGTTCGTGATATTGAGGCTTTTGGAGCTGTAAACCGTATAGTCTGTTTTGGTTGCACGGCTGATAAACTTATTTTCATCCATACTCTGTGCAATAACAAGAACAGAATTGAACAATACAATACACAAAAGCATGGAAACCATAATAAAAACAGTACGGCGTTTGCTTCGACCCAAATTAGCAAGAGCCATGTGCGGCAGCTTTGCCCCATGTGTCCTGCTTATCGTTTTCTTTTGGAAACTTTCTTCCCCTGTATATCGAATTGCCTCTAACGGAGATACCCTTGCCGCCTTTTTGCGGGCTTCCGTATACTGATCAGTACAGTCAGGATGGTAAACAGGGCGGCTATGACAAAAATCAATGGAGATACCGATACCTCAGTTGCTTTCAAGGCAGTATAGCTGAAAAATTCCATTATGGAGGGGGAGAAGCATCCAGCTCACTACAAAGCCAGCAGCCAAACCAATGGGCAGCCCAATCACGGTCAACCAGACAGCCTGACGGTTTACCAGCTTTTTAATTTGCCGGGTGGAACATCCAATGGTTCGCAGTAGCCCATACTGTTGGACATCCTGCGTGACAGAAATATCAAAAATGTTATAAATCAGCAAATATCCGCAGACCATAAACAAAAGCGCAAAGCCCACAACAGCAATCACCATGCCCGGCTGTACCCTTTTGTATGGTTACTTCATTCTCTGCACAGAGAATATAATTGCCTGCGTCCATATCCTCGGTGTTTCCGCCGACAGAACGGGCAAATTTCTGTAATTGTCCCTGCGCATCCTTTTTGTCTTTTAATACAACATCGGACAGATAAGTGCCCGCAAATTCCCCATCCTCTGCATAGGTGTTGAGAAACAAATTGGGATTTTGCTCTACATATCTTTCGGATACAATCATCTGGCTGACAGTATTATCGGGCGCTTCCCACCAGCCGGAAAGAACCATATCAAAATGATAAGTCTGTCCCCGCAATTCAAACTCTATGGGAACCTGTTCCCCAATCTCTGCTTTCACCCCCAAGGCCTCCAGCGCAAGATCACTGGCTGAAACCTCATTTGCCGCTTGTGGAGCATCCCCGTGTGTTGGAGAGCAGAATGTTAATTCCTGCTGTATATCATCGGCATATTCAATTTCGATAATATGTGCGGCTGTATTTGTTGCATATCCGATAACCCGCCTGCATCCGGCCTGTTCGATAAAATCGCTGTAAACCAGCTCTTCATACTGTTCTTCATTCATATAGCGAATATCACCATCCGCCTTACTCCCTTTTAGCATCTGCTGGGAGAGATGGATGGACGACGCCATGCTAAACGCCAGGGAGGTGATGGAAGTAAATAGAAATGCCGTTAAAAGAATTGCCAGAATTGCAGCAATGTTCCGTACTCTGTTTTTCTTAAAATACCGCTTTGAAAGGCGTTTGATTACTGCCGCGTTATTGTTGCCAAATAAAATGTCATTCATATTTCCGCCTCCCCTCACTGTATGATTTTTCCGTCCTCAATACGGATAATTCGGTCGGCAAGCTGGGCAATTTCATTGTTATGGGTAATCATTACAAGCGTTTGATGGAACTTCTGACTTGTAACTTTCAGCAAACCAAGAACATCACTACTGGTGCGGCTGTCCAGGTTGCCCGTTGGTTCATCGGCCAGTACAATAGCAGGTTTAGAGACGAGAGCGCGGGCAATCGCTACACGCTGCTGCTGACCGCCGGACAGATTGTTAGGCATACTGTTCAGCTTATCTTCTAAAGCCAGCATCTGCACAACCTCCTGCATAAATTTCTTATCCACTCTATCGCCGTCCAGTTCTACCGGCAGGACGATATTTTCGCAGACATTGAGAACGGGCACAAGATTGTAATTTTGAAAGATAAATCCGATCTTCCGTCTGCGGAAAATAGTAAGCTGTTGGTCTTTCATTGTGAACAAGTCTTTGCCATCCACAATAACCTTGCCGGAAGTGGGAACATCCAAGCCCCCGATCATGTTCAGAAGCGTGGATTTGCCGCTGCCAGATGTACCAACGATGGCAATAAATTCACCCTCCCCAACAGTAAGCGAAACCCCGTCCAGAGCCCGGGTAATGTTTGGCTCTGCGCCGTAGTATTTTTTCAGATCAATCGTTTCCAAAATGTTCATAGGAACACCATCCTTTCTTTGTGATGGCATCATTGTAACGACCAATCCTCACAGAAATGTCACGGTCATACCCAAACTCATCCCCAAAATACCTCAAAATGTCACAATTACGTGACATTTCAAGAGTGGGGCAGAAACACCGAAAAGGTGGAACCCACCCCCACATCTGAGGTGACAAGGATAAATCCTCCTTGCCGGGTAACGATCTCACGGGCCAGATATAATCCGATTCCTATGCCGGGAGCATCATGCACACTGCTCTCACGGTAGAACCGCTTAAAGATTGTCCCTTGATGCTGTTCGGGAATACCTATGCCAGTGTCAGAAATATCAATTTTGCGTACATCTTCCAACACGCAGCAGCAACATGAATTTCCCCTCCCTCTGGCGTGTACTTTACCGCATTGTCCAAAATGTTGAATAGAGCTTCTGCTGTCCATTTCGGATCATGGACAGCAGACACCGTTTTTTGGCAATCCACTGCGACCTCAATCCTTTTCTTTTCTGCGCTCAACAGAATACCCCCAGTGCCGCAGCGAGAGTATCATAGATAGCCTGCGGCTTCGGCTCCAAAGCAATCACCCCGGCTTCCAGCCGTGATGTTTTAATCATTGCCTGCATGAGAAAATCCAGTTTGTCTAACTGGCTGTCCATTGCCACAAGAAATTCTCTCTGCTTTTCTGGTGGTACGGTTTGTTCCAGCAAAGTTGCATCGAGCATTTTCAGATTTGCAATCGGCGTTTTTACCTGGTGGGAGATGTCCGAAATCAATTCCTGCAAGTCGGCCCGTTCCTTTGCAATGCTGCTTTTGCTTTCCTGCAGCACTTCATAAAGCCGTGAAAGCCGATGCTGGATTTTATAAAATAGGCTTTCCCTCCTCTGTGTATTGCAGTGGCCCTTGATCAGACGACATCATATCGTCGAGCAGTTTACACAAGGCATCTGAAAACAAGGTGAGCTTCCGCCGAACAAAAGCCAGAAAAATTGCCATGCACCCAATGACACCAACAGCATAGAGCAATCCGCAGTACAGAGCCAGTTTGTTTTGTGTCAGGAAGTACAGCATCAATGACATGAACACTGACAGCAGCGTAAGAACAGTACAGACTGCGATACACGCCCTATTGACCGAAAGCTTTTCCGTTCTCATTTTCCCCCGCCTCCAATCCACATATAACCCATTCCATAAACCGTTTTGATATAGGATTTGTCCGGCTTTTCTATTTTGCCGCGTATTCTGCTGATTGCTGAGGTCAAGGCATGTTCATCCACAAAATTACCATCAATATCCCACAGTTTTTCCAATAGTACCTGCCGTGTCAGGACGATCTGCGGATTTTTCGTCAGCACTTTCAAAAGCCGATATTCCATTGAGGTAAACAATACAGCCTCTCCATTGAGTGTTGCGGCCATTTCTGCAAAATTCACGATCAGATTGCCGTCATTGTAGCAGTCACCGCCATCCTGTTTTTGATTCGGTCCAGCAGCACAGACACTTTTTTCTGGAATACGCTCATAGGAAATGGCTTTGTTACATAATCATCCGCCCCAAGCTCATAGCCCCGGAGCATATCGCTTTCCATATCATTTGCCGTCAGGAAAATTACTGCGGTGTCTGGGTGCCGTTCTTTCATATCCCGGCAAAAATCAAAGCCGTTTCCATCCGGCAGGTTGATGTCAAGAACAATCAAGTCATATTCCTGTTTTCCGCAAAGGCATTTTGCAACGCCCTTTGTTAAAGCAGCATCAACTTCATAGCCAACAGCAGACAGATTGTAGCAAAGTGTTGTATTCAATAGTTGGTCATCCTCGACCACTAAAATTTTCATTTAACCACATCCTTTTTCTTTATAGAGTATCATCAAAATGTCACAGAAACCTCGCTATAGAACAATTTTTTGAACTGCTGCAAAAAAAGACGCAAAAAAGCCGCAAGCCTTTTTTTATCCAGGCTTGCGGCATGGTAATCAGCGTTCCCGAGGTGATTCGAACACCCGGCCTACCGCTTAGAGGCGGTCGCTCTATCCAGCTGAGCTACGGAAACATTTATCTAAATAAAAACGGTATTATTCAGACCAATATATATTCTATCACACATCAAGTGATTTCTGCAAGTATTTTCTTTCATCCTTGCAGAAGCTCTGGTGCCATGCACCTCGCTGTACGGCACCAAACCCAATGAAGTGCTGGGTCAAAAGCATCTGCCCATTGCCAAAGGCTATTTATGATGGGTTGTTCTCTTTATTTCTCCGGAAAATTGATGTACCCCTGCAGCCAGATCACGCCCTTAAAACGGCGTCCCTCAACAGGCTCTCCCACCAGATCCTTCTCATTGATACAGATATCAAAGATGATCTCATTGCACTCGATATTCATCTGGTATATCTTCTCCCCTGTAAGGCTGTTTGCTACCTTCTCCACGTTTTTAATCTCCCCCAAAACGTGGTACTGGTCACACTCCATACCATAGGGCATAAAAAAGAGATTCTACAATCGTAAACACATCCTCCTGTTGAATCCTTCTGGATATCATGGTGTAGGTATCGATATCCTCCAGAGTCAGACTCTCAATAGCCTCCTCGTTTCCCTTGCGGGCCTCCGCCAGCAGCCGGTTCCTGGTTTTGGCTGCCTCCTGATCTGAGAGTATCTGCTCCTCACTTTTACATAGGGGAAGAAGTACCTTTCCCTGCAGGGAGAGGCCGGAGAACGTTGTTGTGATATTCTTGCTCAGCAGATGATTTAAAATACTCTTTTTTTGTACCTGGCGGCATTCTGCAGATAAAAGATCATGGAAACACCCACTCTCATATCCTCGCACACTCCTGCAAAGGATTCTTTTCCGCCATGCTTTTCCACAATCAGGTCTTCCTTCGTGGTTACCCCTGTACCCCTGAAATACGGAAAGTAGTATTCCTGGTGATATCCCTCCTCATCCATAGTGCCGCACACGGTGATCCCCATATCCGGCCCAAATGATTTGGAGTACTCTATAAATGCGCTGTTGACTTCCTCTTTTGCAACACACTTCTCATTGTAATCCTGAAATACCTCCTGCAGGATCTTCTCAATCTCCCCGCCCGGTTTTCAGTTTACTGAATCCAATTGCCCTCAGATAACTGTGCACTGTATCCACCCCTTCTTTCTTTTCCCCTCCGGCGGCTGCTATTTGATAACCGTCTTGCCTCCCATATAGGGGCTGCAGCACCGCGGGGATATTTACACTTCCATCCTCATTTACGTTGTTCTCCAGGAATGCAATTAACATTCTGGGAGGAGCAACAACCGTATTATTTAATGTATGCGCGAAATACTTGCCATCTTTCCCATTTACACGAATTTTTAACCGGCGGGCCTGGGCATCTCCCAGATTTGAACAGCTCCCCACCTCAAAGTACTTCTTCTGTCTGGGGGACCAGGCCTCCACATCGATAGATTTCACCTTCAAATCAGCCAATCTCCGGAGCAGCACTCCAGTGTACGCACGGGAATATCCAGAGAGCAAAAAGGTCTACGGTATTCTGCCAAAGCTTGTCATACCACATCATGCTATCCTCCGGTCTGCATACCACAATCATCTCCTGCTTCTCAAACTGGTGTATTCTGTATACCCCTCTCTCCTCAATTCCATGGGCCCCTTCTCTTTCCGGAAGCAGGGAGAGTAGCTTGTCAGTGTCTTGGGGAGGTCTCCTCCGGCAGTATAGTATCAATAAATTTTCCAATCATAGAGTGTTCGCTGGTCCCGATGAGATAGAGATCCTCACCCTCAATCTTATACATCATGGCTTCCATCTCAGCAAAACTCATAACACCCGTCACCACGTCACTTCTGATCATAAATGGGGGTACACAGTAAGTAAATCCTCTGTCAATCATAAAATCTCTCGCATAGGAGATCACCGCTGAGTGAAGCCTTGCCATATCTCCCATGAGATAATAAAACCCGTTTCCGGCCACCTTTCTGGCGCTGTCCAGGTCAATCCCGTCAAATTTCTCCATAATCTCTGTGTGATACGGGATTTCGAAATCCGGAACCTTAGGCTCCCCCATGTATCTCTGAATCTCCACATTCTCACTGTCATCTTTGCCAATGGGCACAGAGGGGTCAATGATATTTGGAATCACCATCATATTCTTTTTAAGGCTTTCCTCCACCTCTTTTTCTCTCTCGGAGAGCCCTCAATCCTGTCTGCTTTTGCAGCCACCTGAGCCTTCACCTGTTCCGCTTCTTCTCTCTTGCCCTGTCCCATCAGAGCGCCAATCTGCTTAGATATCTTATTCCTCTCCGCGCGCAGAGATTCCACTTCCTGCTTAATCTTACGGTTCTCCTCATCTAATTTTAACACTTCATCCACAAGAGGCAGCTTGTGGTCCTGAAACTTATTTCGAATATTCTGTTTAACGATTTCCGGATTTTCTCTGACAAATTTAATATCTAACATGGCTGTTCCCTTTCCTGTTCTTTCTTCATAGTTTTTCCGGTATCTTCCAGCATATACAGCGCTGCCTTTGATTTCTTTTGCACCGGTTTTTCGCTGAATTATAGTAAAACTCTGTTGGAATTTTGCATTCCAGAATCATAATAACCTATTTTGTACTTTTAGTAAAGAAAAATGTAAGTAGGTCATCATGATCCACAAGAATCATGATGACCCACGTTTGAACTATCTATGTTCCAACAGCCCTACCTCTCATTTTCTCTATTTCGTGATCTTTGCGTTTGTCCTTCCTTTAAACTTCTTCTTGTAGACATTCAGCTTGGCTTTCGGTACCTTGATCTTTGCATTCTTATGGATTCCCTTGAATGCAGCAGTTCCGACTGTTTTGAGCTTCTTGCTCTTGATAACCACGCTTTTTAGCACCTTGTCACTATAGAAGGCACGTTTTCCAACGGTCTTAAGGCCAGTTCAATGGTTACTTTTTTCAGCTTCTTACAGCTTCTGAATGCATCGGATTGGATCGCAGTCACGTTGTTTCCAATTTTGACAGTGGTCAGCTTGGAGGCTCCTTTGAAGGCTGCTTTCTCTACACAGGTTACCTTGAAGGTAAATTTCTGGTAGCGGACCGTACTTGGTATGGAAACACTCTTCAGTTTCTTGTTCTTTGAAGTCTTTGCCACCCAAACAGTGCCTGTCTTAGATGAAGATGACACAGACTTAATCTTGTAGGTCAGGGCGCCTGACTTGAAAGCAGTTCCCTTCTTGGGCACAATTTGTGTAGGAGGCGTTGGGGTCGGAGGTGTTGGAGTGGGAGGCGTAGGCTTCGGATTGTCCGGTTTTGGATCATCTGGTTTCGGGTTATCCGGATTTGCCAGTTTGTCATAAGCCTCCTCGGCTGCTGTCAGCATAGCCAGGACCTCTGCAGGTATCTCCCTTTCAGTTCATCCTTCAATGCATCATATGCCTTTCTTGCTGCCTCGATCTTCTCTTTCTTTTCCAGGGTTACTGTTCCGATTCCTTAATCTTGTCAATTACATCCTGTATAGCCCTCAGGTCATCTGAATCTACAAACAGTGTAGCTATCGCTACTCCCTTCATATGGGTATCGGTTTCGGATGTCACCAGCTTTATGCGGATCGTTCCCGCCTTGGAGACCGTCAGGGTCTTCTTGTCTGATGCGTTCACCCGGCCTTTGCCGGTTCCGCCGCTACCACACTGTAAATGTGGGTCTTTCCTGCATGTTCATCAATATTAAACAGTCCCAGAGTACTTAAATCAACAGGAGTATCGTCTAATTCCACAGTCTTTTCGTTCACAGTGATCGTTACCGGATCTTTATAAACCGCATACAGGGTCAAATCAGCTGCTTCCATCACAACCTCATCTCCTGTGCGGTAACCTGTTCCGCTTCCGTCCGCCTTGGTGTTCCATCCAGCGAATTGTTTTCCATTTGGCCCTTCAATACCCTGGCCGCCGGCTGCTTTAAAAGCTCTCTCCCGCATTCACAGTTCCCTGAATCGGAGCAGTTCCGGTTCCTCCGTTCAAGTCATAGGTCACCATGTAATCCGGTTCTTTTTCCACCTCTACCAGCAGTCTCGGCGCCTTGGATGCATTGGGCCGGTTGCTCCCTCCTTGGACATAATCCTAAAGTCACATGCGTTGGGTTTGCGGTAATTGCAAATGCAATCTCTGTTTCTTCCCCGGATAAGCTCTCATAAAGCTTGCTAACGTCAAGCTCAACAGCCAGTCCGGCATCTTTTGTAGCCTGGAACTGGGCGGACTCCGCAATGACGTCCGGATTGATCAGCTCTGGATATTTGTTACTCCAGGTCACCTTGTTTTCTGACCAGTCGGAAGCTGCCCGTACTGCCAGGATCTTAATATCCTTTGTGGTTGGCTGGTTCTCATTGCCGTTATAGTACAGAGCCAGTTTCACGGATTTCATATTCTCGTCCTTCAGATCCTTCACATTAAATTTCACCAGAGAGGTCTTGATATCCGTGCCATCTGAGGTACTTGTGTTCTTAAATTTTTCACCAAACTGCCCGTAGCTCTTCGTGTCGTTGTTCTGGCGTATCAACAGATTAGAATCTAACCCATAATTTGTCTCTTTCTCAGTTTGCCAGGTCTTCATTGTAGTGTCCCCGTTGGTCCGGATGTATAAATACGGATCTTTGGTCCAGATGGCGTACAGCACCGTATCCTCCTCTACCTGAAGCTTATCCAGTTACACAGGCTCTTTGCCCGCCCTGTCTGTCGTCCATCCGCCAAAGAGGTAACCCTCTCTCACTGGCTGGGCGCTGGGAGCCGTCACTTTGCTTCCCTGTGAGATAAAGTTGGTAATGGCCTGGGTACTTCCGTTAATACTGCCTCCATAGGGATGGAAGGTCACATTGACACCTCTGTTTACGGTTACCTGATAGGTCTTCTGAACCTGCCCGTTGGATACCGTATAGGTCACTGGTTTTGTGAAATCCTGCGGTCCCTCCGGCTTCACAGAAGCCCCTGTGCTTGCCAGGATTTCAGGAGTGATGTTCTTTACATCCATGGAACTTGGTACTGTTATATTTACCGTCTTTGCACTCTGGTCAATCACACCTGCGTGCTCTCCCAATTTGAAGAGCGCCAGATCAACCAGTTCTCCCTCGCCGCCCTCTAAGTCAATGCCTGTCATATTAAACTGCCAGGTATTTCCTGCCGGGTATGTCACACGCAGGAAATTTGTCCCCCCTTCGGGAAGGAATCCGCGCTGTTTGAGGTATAATCTCTCTGCGCCCATACGGATTCTGTTCCGGTTCCGGGCAGCACATTCCCCTTTGTAAAGTCAGTAAAACTTGTCCAATCTGTACCATTGGAGGAAATCTCAAACGTAAAGCTGTTGCTGTTTGAAGTATTTGTTGTATTTGCCACATTGCGAATCTGGAAATAGTGCAGATCCGGCGTTGCAAATACGATCTGTTTTCCGCTTCCTGCGTTGCTTGGATAAATACCATATGAAAAACCATAGTTATGGACGTTCTCCACAAGCATGTCGGAGGAAGCTGAGTAAATCATCTTGGGAGCCAGTCCCAATGAGTTGAGGTTCACCTTTTCACTAAGACCAACAGGATAATCAAAAGTATCCTTCACGCTCCACTTTCCGATCTCGGGTAGAGACTGTCTGTCTTCACAGCCTCGCCGTAATCCGTGATATACTTAAAGGCCACTACGCAGTTGTCCGCTCCCTCCCGTTGGCCATAACTCCGCTGGACACTTCCGGATGTAAACATGGAGCTTGTCAACGGAGACAGCCAGTTAACGGTAAAATCAACCGGATCTGCGATGCCCGGAACTGTTGCCTGTACAGTTGATGGCAGGGGAAGGAACTTCTCCCTTTTTGTTGGTACAGATGGAGTTTGTCATAATCTTATCCACCACAACGTGAGCGGAAAGGAATTTAGCATCCACCCAGTCTGCCAGATCGACTTCAGGGTCCCCGGACTCAGACTTGGTTACCAAGCTGATTTTGGAAGCGCCCGTCACATCCACATCCACAAGCATAGCCTCGTTGGCTCTGGTCATTGTGCCGCTGGTAAATACCGGTTTTGTGTCATTGTCCAGATAAACTTCAAAGGAAACTGCACCCGGCGCCGTCACACGCCGTTTAACAGACTCAGATTCACATAAGAGCGGAACCGTTCGTAACCTTTTCCCGCAATGTCGATCTCAATCTTAGCAGGTGCTTTGGTCTCAAAACCTTTTTGCATATACTTCACCAGGTCCACCCTGCATACCTCTGGCCTGCAGTGACTCCCCGTTTACCATCTGGTCTGTGAATACGCGGTCAGGTTTATCTGTGGTCATTTCCAGATCACTTGCGTACACGGCAATGCTCACATTGATCCAGGCTGTAGCTGTCACGTCGGAGCTTAAGACCGTTCCGGTAATCTTCTTAACACCTGCTGATTTCACATCATCAGAAGATATCTTCCACTTCACACCCAGCATCTCTTCTGTTCCATCGGTAAACTTCACCGGAATGGTAGTGGGCATCTCAGGAATCTTCCCGATCTCTGTACTCAGGGTAATATCTTCAATGGACAGCATTTCCTTTACCGTTACCTCTGCCGTCACATTCAGGTTCTCTCCCACGCTTCCGACCGCATCAAAGATGCCCTCCTCCGCATACTTGGAAGCCTGCACAGACTCCCCAGGTCACCTGTGCGGACCCAACAGTTCCGTCTGTGTAATGAACTGTAACAAACTTAGGCAGAGCAGGTGCAACGCCTGCAATGGTGGTCACCTCTGCCGTCTCGATAGACTCAATATCCTTTACATAGATCTTGGCCTCAACCTTGCTGGTGATGCCGCTGGCTGTTCCGTAGGCAGAGTAAGTGCCTGGCTTTTTCAGGTTCACCTGGCTCATATCCCAGGCTTTTACTTCAAACTGCTCAATCAAGCCGTTGTCATAGATCACACCCACGCTGTCCGGCAATTCCGGAGTAATACCTACGCCGGTAGTTACCTCAGGAGCATCATAGGACTGAACATTGGTTCCATCGCCGATCTCTTCTTTTGATCCAACTTCCAACAGGTTGGAGCCAAGTTTCCCTCCATCTGCCTCTGCAGTGGCGGTCACTGTAATGTCTTCTGCACTGCCTTTTGTGGCTTTAATGATGGCCAAAGCCTTGCCGTTAAATGCCTTCCGGTTATTGCTGGTATTGCTGTTGTTGTTATTGTTAGTGCCTCTGAACGGCTCCCTGTCTCTTGGATCTCCATTGTCCAGGGCAACAATCTCGCCGCCTTCCACATGGAAGGTAATCCGGTTGTCTGCAGTGGGAACTTCAATCCCTGCACTGTCCACAACAGAGGCTTCCACGTACAGCAGATCGCTTCCGTCATTTTTGATAAAGGAGCGGTCTCCAGTGAGGACTACAGACTGAGCGTCTCCTGCTGTGTAGACCACATCAGTGGCGATCACATTTCCATCTTTGTCCTTTGCGACGGCTTTCAGTTCACCCGGCTGGTAATCATGCATTCCAAAATCCAGATAAACAGGTTTTGCCGTATCTCTATCATACTCCATCTCTCCGATGGACTTATCGTTGATAAACACTTCCACGCTGGCCCCATTGGTGTAGACCATGATCGGAACCGATGTTCCCATATCCCAGTTCCACTTCTGAGGCAGAAGGTGTACTGTAGGGATGTCTGTCCAGGCGGAGCGGTACATATAGAAGGCATCTTTCTCAAAGCCCGCTGTATCAATGATACCAAAGTAAGAGCTTCTGGAGGGGCTGCTGTGAGGCGTGGGCTCTCCCAGATAGTCGTGTCCTGTCCATACCATCTCTCCGAACAGGAACGGCATCATATCTGCCCTGTGTTCCCGGATGGATACGCTGGCGGCTACAAAGTTTTTGTTAAAGGGCCACTCTGAAGCATATCCACTGTAGTGCGCCTCACGGAATCCCTCTTCTCCGCCCTTATAGTGATCAATATTGTAAACACCTCTGGTATAGAAGGAAGAGGAGGTCTCCGTACCTGCCACACACATATTCGGATATCGGTTTTTATGAGCCGTGTACTGATTGTTGGCTCTGGAGTCATTATGACCTCCAATGTCTGCCAGGGCCATATTATCAATAAATCCATTCTTCCTGGTCACTTTGTTGCTTCCCGTGTCCCAGGTAGGAGGAGCGGAAGCAATGGGTCTCCCGTAGCGGGCACCGCCGCCTCTCACATTGTAATCCGTCTTGTAACCGTTGCTCTCATTTGGCAGAGCATTGTAATTCTCTTCCGCAGTGGGACGGATGGTTCTCTTATTTTCCTTGTCTATTACATTTGTGTATGGAATATTATCCAGAGAATCAATCTCTTTGACAGCTGCGGACAGAAGCCACTGGGTATCCATTCCATGTCCCTCTGCTGCATCATAGATCTCGTTTCCGGTACTCCACAGGAAGATGGACGGGGAGTTCTTGTCCCTGTCTACCATTGCCTGATATCACGTACACAGTTGGGAACCAGATCCGGATTTATCCATCTGATGTAAGAATCTGTTCCACCGCTGGAGGAATACTCAAACACAACGGTCTCTCCGTCGGCTGCTTTATTAAAATAATTGTGGTAATCGTCACTGTTTTTCGCAAGCAGCCACTGGTCAAATCCTCTTCAAAGATCAGCATACCCAGGCGATCAGCCGCTTCGATGTATTCCGCTGAAACCGGATTGTGGGAACAGCGCACCACATTCACACCCATATCCTTCAGTTTCCGTATTCTCCGGTCTATGGCCGCCTGATAGGTCTCCATACCGAGAGCTCCCAGATCGCGATGCTCGCAGACACCGTTGATCTTTGTGTATTTTCCGTTAATAAAGAGTCCGCCCTGCGTATTGTTCTCACTGTAGGGAGCCTCAAAAGAACCTGGATTCAGATACAGATAACGGATACCAAAACGGGTATCCAGGGTGTCTACCACCTCTCCATTCTGGACAATCTCGGTCTTCACCCAGTACAGATTGGGGTCGTCCACATTCCAGAGATCCGGGTTCTGTATGTCAATCAACTGATCAATCTTCTTCGTCTCCCCTGCAGGGATCTGAATGTTCTCATCGCTGGCCTTTGCCACCTCCGGGTTGGTCTTGCTGTAAATTACAGAATGCACGGAAACCTCTGTGGAATTTTCAGAGCTGTTTTCAATACTTGTCCTCACATTTACGGTAGACTTCTTCTTTAGAGCTTCCATATCCGGCTCTGTATGAAAATCAGGCTGGATATATTCTCCATCCTCCTCCACGACAGTGGCCACATGGACACCGTTCACAGGGATATGTACCTTATCCGTGGCAATCAGATAGACGCTGCCGTAGATTCCTGCTCCGGGATACCAGCGTGCGCTGTCCCTACTGGAATATGCCTTTACTGCAATGACATTCTCCTGCCCGTCAAAGCGGAGATAATCCGTAATGTCATACTCGAAGGTCACGTACCCCAGATATTGCTTACCTAAATTTTCCCCGTTGATCCATACTTCACTGACCATCTGAACCGCGTCAAACTGAAGCACAACGTTTTTCCCCTTCATATCATCTGAGAGGGTGAAGGACTTCCGGTACCAGCCAGTGCCTCCGGGCAGGGAGCCCTGAGCCGCTCTTGCATCACTATCCGTAAATCCTTGATAAATACTCCAGTCATGAGGAAGAGTAACGGTATTCCATTCGCCCTTCTCCGTGTAGTCCAACTGACTGGCCGTTTTGTCCAGGGAGTTATCAATCTCCCGTCTGGTAGTCAAAAGGTTGAACCTCCAGTTGTCATTGATCTTTATCTTTCGTTCCGCGGCGGATATCGACTCTGTCTGTGCGTCTCTCGATACCTGCTCTTCCACTTCCAACAATTCGTCAGAAGCAGCCAGCACACTTCCCATCTGTCCGTAGGGCAGCATGCCAAGATACCATAGCTAAGGCAAGTGCCCATGCTATGGTTCGTTTTAGAATCTTTCCTTTACCCATGTCTACTCTCCCTTGCATAATAAGTTTACAGACATAAATTAATCTGCAGACTTATCTTTTTAGTGGTATAGATTGATGTTAGAGTCAGAAGGTATTTTGACCCCTGATGCCTGCGGATTTCTCCGCACATTGTGACCCTGGCATCATACACTATCACATCTATACAGTTAATTGGTTACTTTATATCAGAGCTCCCCTATACTTAAGGATTCACAGGAAATCTCAGACAGGGGGCTGCTGTTCACACTACTATGAACACCCCCGAAAGCGGTTGTGCGGGTTTATTATATAAAAATAATGATTCATAAAATTTCACAGTTTTACATAAGAAAATATAGTAACACTATAATGGCATATTATACCTATTATTATTAATGACAGTATATACGATGTGTATTTAAGAAAACATAGAATATTTTATTCTTTTCATTGAAAATTTTATGCTAATATTAGTCATTTATAACAATTTAAAAACCCTGCTCTCAGCATATGTGCTGAAATGGCAGGGCTTCTGTAATCCTCTTCAGTATATTTTGTGTAACAGGCATATATCAAAGAATATTCTGATCTTAAATACTCAAATAAATTGTCTCCTTAACGTTAACATCTGCTAAACAAAATACCACTTATATCTCATTGTGCATATTCACAGCCTGTCTCAGAGCCTCTTTCTCCTCCTCACCTAACACGATGTAGATTCCCCTTTACAATCTCCTTGATGTAGGTATAACATCCCTCACGGCTGTGGATCGCGTTGAGCACAAATCCATTGTTCTCTTTATCCAACATTGCCAGGGCAAAGCTCAATTTACCGCCCATCTCCTTGATTGCATCGTACTTTACAATTGCAGGCGTGTTCAGAGAAATATTTTGAATTTCTTTTTGATCCGGCGGATTTCTTCCATGTGATTTTGTTGGATTCACTTAATTTATCCAGCTCATTGAATCGGCGGATAAACGATTTTTCCAGAGATATACCATCCTGTCCTCTCATAAATGTCTTGTATTTATTCAGGAACCGGGTCATCTTCATGGACACCTTGACCATATACAGTATCATCAGTATCATGACCAGCAGTACAACTATAAGAATAATTCCCGGATCAATTCCAATCATATCTAATATTGAACTATTCATCTTCTATCCCTTTCATTTTTTGACTTCATTGTATCGTCTCAAACAAATCAATAAGCCTTTCCAGCTCCTCATTTGAATAATACTCTATCTCTATTTTCCCGCGATGATTGTTTTTATGGTTTACATAAACTTTTGTTCCTAAAATAGACTTTATTTTCTCTTCAATATCTTTATAGATAAAACTATCGTCCCTCTTCTCCTTTTTCTCCTCCGGCTTTGCTTCCCTCTGAAGGCTCTTCACCAGCCGCTCAACTTCACGTACACTCAGTTTTTTCATCAAAGATTCTGTTTGCCAGAGCAAACTGCATCTGTGCATCCTCAACAGACAGAAGAGCTCTGGCGTGACCACTGGAGATCATATCATCAATTACCATCTGCTGTACGCGCTCATCCAGTTTTAACAGACGCATGGAGTTTGTCACAGCCGTACGGCTCTTGAAACTCTCTCCGCTACCTCATCCTGTTTGAGATGAAATTCCTCCAAAAGTCTTTTTAAAAGCCTGGGCTTCCTCAATTGGATTCAGATTCTCCCTCTGTATATTCTCGATCAGAGATATCTCCACTACCTCCTGGTCAGAATAGCTTTTTATAATCACAGGCACTTCCTTGATACCGGCCAGCTTTGCCGCCCGCCATCTACGCTCCCCGGCAATAATCTCATAATAATCCTCTCTCTTCTGAACAATCAGAGGCTGTATTACACCAAACTGCTTGATAGACTCCGCCAGCTCTAAAAGTGCATCCTCGTCAAAATTTTTCCGGGGCTGATCCCCTGTTGGGTTCAATCTCCGTTATTTTCAACATCACTTCTTCCTTTTTAATAACCTTTTCCACAACCACTTCTTTTTTTTGTGCTATGTGCAGGAATCAATGAATCCAATCCTTTTCCTAAACCACTTTTTTTGCTACCATTCTTCTTCTCCTCTATGTATCACTTCTTCCGCCAACAGACGGTAGCTCTCAGCTCAGTTGATCTTGAATCATACGCATTGATCGGCATCCCATAGCTTGGAGCTTCAGCCAGGCGAATATTGCGCGGAATAATTGTCTTATATATATTTTGATCAAGATTTCCTTTTACATTTTCTACTACCTGAAGTGAAAGATTTGTGCGGGCGTCATACATGGTAAACACAACTCCCTCTATCTCCAGATCTGGATTTAATCTGTCCTTCACCAAATCAATGGTGTGTATCAACTGTGTCAGTCCTTCCAAAGCATAGTACTCACACTGGATGGGAACTAGAACCGTATCTGCAGCGCACATGGAATTGATCGTCAGCATATTCAGTGAAGGGGGACAATCGATCAATACAAAGTCATACTGTTTCTTAATTATCTCCAATGCTTCTTTTAACAAATATTCCTTGTTTTCCACTCCGATCAGTTCAATCTCCGCAGCAGCCAGATTTATATTGGAAGGCAGTACTGTCAGATTCTCATAAACATTTTCAATCAGACATTCCTCTATCGTACATTCTCCCAAAAGAAGTTCATACACTGTATTCTCCTGCTCCTCTTTTTCCACACCAACACCGCTTGTAGTGTTTCCCTGTGGGTCCATATCAACAATTAGTACTTTTTGATTTAATTCTGCAAGGGAAGCTGACAAATTAATCGCCGTAGTTGTCTTACCGACTCCGCCCTTCTGATTTGCAATTACAATCGTTCTCCCCATTGAAATTACCTTCCTTCCGTGGAGTATCTTTGTTGCTTTTATAAAAGTATATTCTGAATAAGATTATAGCATTGTTTGTTTCTTTTTATCCACATAAAAAGCTTTCAATAAACACTTTATGTTTCACGTGAAACATTTCTTCCTCTAGAAAATGAAATTCTTATCTATATTGGAATAATGTTTCACGTGAAACATTTTATTTGTTTGCCAGTTTTTCCAACTCTTCCAATTCATCTGCCATAGTTTGAAACCTTTGCTCTTCTATCTCTAACTGTTCGATCTCAACCTAAGCTTGCCATTTAAAGAAATTAATTGATTTAATTTCTCATACATCTCATTTATCTTACCTTTTATTGAGTACTCCCCAGTTCTAGGGGAGAAAATTTCGAAATCAAGATCTTCCTCCTCCTGCATTTTGCGAATACTTTCCTTTATATATCTTTCCTGCTCCTGATTTCTATTCCATTCTTTGTTCTTTGTCTCCAGTGTATTTCGAGCTGTTTTCAGCTTTCCCTGTATGTACTCTTTAACCATATTTTTTCCTTCTTACCCTGTTTCTTTTCGTAAATGATTTTCTCACTTCTATCATATCCTACTCCATCTAATAATGCAAATTATAATTCTATAAATTGGACTTTATCTGTTGTATCTCGCTGCATTTTGGACTATAATAAAGGATATACGACACAATTTCATTTATGATGGAAGGAGTACGACTATGAAACATAAAATTAAAACAACTGTCATACTAACCACCCTGGCAGTTGGATGCCTTCATATTATTAACCGCTGCATTACTGCAGCCGCGGTATAAAAAATCTGTTGGTAAAAGATAGTGGAAAACGTTTTGAGTGGCGATTTGGAAATATTTACTACACAAAAAGCGGAACCGGAACTCCACTGCTGCTCCTACATGACTTATCGCCCTATGCCTCCTCTTACGAGTGGAATGAATTGGTGCGCAAGTTATCTAAGGATCACACGGTCTATGCCATAGACCTTTTAGGCTGCGGACGTTCAGACAAACCCAACATTACCTACACAAATTTTCTGTATGTGCAGATGCTGAACGACTTTATCAAAAACGTTATTGGACAAAAAGACAGATGTGGCTGTCACGGGACTGACCTCATCCTTTATAGTGATGGCCTGCCACGTGGAACCAGAACTTTACAACAAAATCATGATGATCAACCCCGAGAGTCTTACAAAGCTCAGTGCTATACCGGGAAAGCGCGCAAAAGTCACCAAGTTTCTGATGGATTTTCCTATCATTGGAACTGCCGTATACAATATGATTGTAAGCAAAAACAATTTGGAGTATCTGTTTACGGAGGATTATCTCTACAATCCTTTTAAACTACAGCAAAAGTATCTGGATACATACTACGAATCCGCACACCTTGGAGAATGTGGTGGAAAATATCTGCTCTCCAGTATCAACGGGTTTTATGTGAATGCCAATATATCGCACGCTCTCAGGGAACTTAACCACAGTATTTTCCTTGTGTGTGGAAAAAAGTGTGAGAATATAGAAGCCACTGTGGAAAGTTATCTGGAACGTAATCCGGCAATTGAGGCTGAGTATATAGACAAGGCCAAGTATCTTCCACAAATTGAGACACCAGAGGAATTGTACAGCAAAATGAAGATTTTCTTTTAAACATTACATAACTGTTCAGTATCTTCACAGTTATATACGAAAATCCATCCCCTTCTGTGATGGGATTTTTGCACTTCTGAACCACTTTCATACGGTAGCGCAATAAATGCGGAGGACTTTTTTTATATCATAGGGAATTCGAAGGACTTTTCTATCATACTAAAAACAGGAGCCTCGCGGCTCCTGTTTTCAGAAAGAGAAAAAAATTAAAATATTTTGAGGGTACTTCGCAGCGTGTGGGAGCTGCGAAGTGTGAGTTATGAAATATATTAGCTGTTTGCTAATATGCTTATAGTATACCCAATAATTGTGTTCAAAGTATGTTCTTTCTATAAAATAATTACAAATTTTTTAACTAATTTATTACGAATCCGTGAAGAATACCTTTCTTTCAGCGTTTATAAGTATCTCAGCAGCCATTGAAGCTCACTGAATCGGCTCCTTAGCAGGTATTCCGGCTTTTCTGGGATACTTCTTTGGGGTGGTATTTATCTTCTCCACTATTACAAGGGATCTCTCTATATCACTCCCCGGAAGGCAGAAATGAATGGTATCCCTGCGCTCCCCACCAAGTACAAAGACCGCCTTCTTTGCTTGTGTAATCTCCTCCTGAACATTTCCCGATTTATAGGAGATAAAATATCCTCCCCTTTTCACATAGGGAAGACAATATTCTGAAAGTGAGGCCAGATTTGCAACCGCCCTGGATACGCAGAAGTCAAACTGCTCCCTGTACTCTGCTTGCCTGGCAAAATCCTCTGCTCTTCCGTGGACTGCCCTGATCCCCGGCAGTTCCAGTTTTTCAATCACCTGATCCAGAAACTTGATTCTCTTGTTTAAGGAGTCTAAAAGCACCACTTCCAGCTCCGGGAAAGCGATCTTTAAAGGTATCCCCGGAAACCCTGCCCCTGTTCCGATGTCAATAAGCTTCTCCCCGCCTGACAACCTTTCTGTCCGCTTCAAGGCCAGACTGTCCACAAAGTGTTTCCTCATTACTTCCCCATACTCTGTAATGGCTGTGAGGTTCATCACCTTGTTCCACTCAATCAGAAGTTCATAGTATTGCATAAACTGAGAAACCTGTCTCTCACTCAGCTCTATACCAAAGTATTTGCATCCATCCAGTAATATATTTTCATTTGCCATATTTTTACCACCAATTTTTCATGTTTTATGGTACCCCTGCATATATATCTTTCTACTGAGTAGTACCCCCGCCTGTAAGGTCTCTCTGACCTCCTGCACCGATCAGGATCGCCTGTAAGCCCTGCTTTCCAGGTAAACCAACAACACTGATATATCAGCCGGAGAGACACCCGAGATCCTGGAGGCCTGTCCAATACTCTCCGGCTCATACAGCTTTAACTTCTGTACTGCCTCAATACGCAGACTGTTTATATCATCATAATTGATATCCCGGGGAATCTTCTTACTCTCCAGCTTTTTAAACTGTTCTACCTGTTTGAGCTGACGCTTGATATACCCCTCATATTTTATATTGATATTTACCTGCTCTCTGACTCCATCCGGGAGGCTGGGTCTTTGTCAATAGGCTCTAAAAGGTCATAGGTAAGTTCTGGACGGCGTATCAATTCTCCGATCGTAGTCCCGAGTTCAGGAGCGTGCTGCCCTGGGATTCCAAAAACTTTTGTACTTTTGTATTTGCACCCACATTTGCATGCTCTACTCTCTCCATCTCCTCCCGGATCAATCTTTTCTTTTCCAGCAGCGCCTCATACCTCTCCTGTGAGATCAGTCCAATTTCATAGCCTTTCTCAGTGAGCCGCAGATCCGCATTGTCCTGTCGCAGAAGCAGCCTATACTCCGCCTGGAGGTCATCATACGGTAGGGCTCCCGATTCTCCTTTGTCACCAGATCATCGATCAAAACCCCGATATACGCCTCGGACCGGTCGAGTACACAGGGGTTCTTTCCCTTTATCTTTCTGGCTGCGTTGATTCCTGCCATAAGCCCCTGCGCCGCCGCTTCCTCGTAACCGGAGCTTCCGTTAAACTGACCGCCGCTGAACAGACCGCTTATACTCTTAAACTCCAGGGAAGCCTTCAACTGCCTGGGGTCAATGCAATCGTACTCAATGGCATAAGCGTTTCGAACAATTTGCGCGTGTTCCAGGCCAGGCACTGTACGGTACATGCGGTACTGCACATCCTCCGGAAGGGAACTGGACATTCCTCCCACGTACATCTCATTGGTGTCCAGACCCTCCGGCTCAATAAACACCTGATGTCTGTCCTTATCCGCAAACTTTACCACTTTATCTTCAATGGAGGGACAATATCTTGGTCCTGTTCCCTCAATGATACCTGAATAAAGGGAGAACGATCCAGATTCCCCCTAATTATCTCATGGGTCCTCTCATTTGTGTAGGTAAGCCAGCAGGATACCTGATCAATCTGTACACTGCCTGGGTCTGTCGTAAAGGAAAAAAGGCAACACGTGCTCGTCGCCCACCTGCTCCTGCATTTTATCAAAGTCAATAGAACGCCTGTCGATTCTGGCAGGAGTACCTGTCTTAAACCGGTACATCTCAATTCCATGTGCCTTTAGGGAGTCTGTTAAATGATTGGCGGCCTGCAGTCCATTTGGCCCTGTGGCATTGCTCACATCCCCGTAAATACAGCGGGCTCTCAGATAGGTCCCTGTACACAGTATACAAGCCTTACAGTAGTACACTGCCCCAGAGTATGTCTTCACCCCTTTAACTTCTCCATCCTCAGCTATCAACTCTGTGACCTCGGCCTGTTTGATCCAGAGATTCTCGGTACTTTCCAGCACCCTGCGCATGCTCCGGCTGTAATTTGCCTTATCCGCCTGAGCACGCAGGGAGTGTACTGCAGGCCCCTTGGACTTATTCAGCATCTTGGATTGAATAAAGGTTTTGTCTGTATTGATTCCCATCTCTCCGCCCAGTGCGTCGATCTCCCGAACCAGGTGGCCCTTGGAGCTTCCTCCTATATTGGGATTGCAGGGCATCAGCGCAATACTCTCCACACTGACGGTAAACAATGCGGTCAAAAGTCCCAGACGGGCGCATGCCAGTGCCGCTTCGCATCCCGCGTGGCCTGCTCCAACCACTACCACATCTACCTGTTCTTCCAGTGTATTCATTGTTCTTCCTCTCTATTTTCCAGTACAAAATTTGCTGAATATCTCATTTACCAGGTCCTCCCCACTGATTCCCCCACTATTAGGCCCAACTCTTCATAGGCACTCATCAAATCAATGGAGTAAAAGTCCTCAGGCATCTGCATATCCAGACTCATCTGCACCTGTTTAAGGCTCTCTAAAGCCTGCGTCAGTGCATCTTTATGTCTCATATTTGTGATATATACCTGATCGTTAAAGGAAAGCCTGCCTTCAAAAAACATATCCCTCAGAGTGCTCTCCAGAATCTCAATCCCCTGATTCTCCTTGGCTGAGACAGAAAGAATCGGATGTCCGCAGAGCCTCTCCCCCAACATCTCCTCTGTGGTGACGGAAGTCAGGTCTGTCTTATTCAGCAGCACGATAACCTTTTTTATCGGAAAGCATTTCCATGATCTCCCTGTCACTCTCATCCAGTTCTGTGGAGGAATCCACAACATAGATCACCAGATCTGCATCCTTTACACATTCCCTGGCTTTATCCACACCGATCCGCTCCACCACATCGTCCGTCTGCCGGATTCCGGCTGTGTCCACGATATTTAAAGTAATTCCGTGTATATTCACTGACTCCTGCAGGATATCCCTGGTAGTTCCTGCAATTTCCGTGACAATAGCTCTCCCTGTCCCACCAGCAGGTTTAAAAGAGAGGACTTGCCCGCATTTGGTTTGCCCACAATCACAGTCTGGATACCCTCTGTCATAACACGTCCGTTTTCAGAGGATTGGATCAGTCTGTCAATCCTTTGGCACCATTCCTTGTTCTCCTCCTCCAGACGCTCGGGGTATCCACTCAGATCTGAGTGCTCCGGATCATCAAGAGCTGACTCAATAAAGGCAATGTGATAGAGTATCTTTCCCTCAGCTCCTTCACCGCCACCTGTACCGCTCCCTTTAACTGGCTCACTGAGCTTTTTTTAAAGGCATACTCGTTCTTTGCCTGGATAATATCCATGACTGCCTCCGCCTGGGACAGGTCGATCCTTCCATTTAAAAATGCCCTCTTGGTAAACTCCCAGGCTGGGCAGGCCGGGCTCCATTTTTGATCACCGTCTCCAGAATTTTCTTCATAGCTACGATCCCGCCGTGGCAATTGATTTCCACTGTATCCTCGGCCGTAAAACTCCTGGGCGCCCGCATGAGCATCACGAGCACCTCATCCACCGCTTCCTCCCCATCCCAGATGTAGCCGTAATGGATTGTGTGGGTTGGCATAAGGGAAAAGCTTTTTCTTATCCTGCTTTGAGCGGTACACTCTGTCCGCCACCAAAAAGCATCCTCCCCGCTGATTCGGATAATACCGATTCCCGCATCATTCATAGCTGTGGAGATAGCTGCAATTGTATCACTTCTCAAGGGAACTCCTCCTATTGCTACTACACGGCTGTGCAGTAAATACACAGACCGGCTAAATAGCTATGCATTTCAATATGTTTAAAGGGCTGTCGCGTTAAGCCTGCCGTATGCGCTTAAAGCGACAGCCCATTGTTTGCTGTCTGTTACTACTATTTTTTAATGTAACAACTACCTTGCGGTAGGGCTCCTCCCCCTCACTATGTGTGGAAACATAGGGATTGTTCTGCAGGGGCGGAGTGGATAATCCTGCGCTCATAGGGATTCATAGGCTCTAAGAATACCGGCTTTTTTGTCCTCCTCACCTTGGAGGCAATATTCTTTGCCAGATTCTCCAGAGTCTCCCTTCTCCGTCTGCGGTAATCCTCTGTATCCACCTTTACCCGGATATAGGAACCGTTTTCCTTGTTCACCACCAGGCTGGTCAGATACTGGATGGAGTCAAGAGTCTGCCCCTCTTTCCAATCAATATCCCCATCTCAGGGCCGGACAGATCAACATTCAGATTCTCATCCTCATCAAAGGCTGCCTTCACCTCAACCTGAAGCTTCATGGCCTTAAATGTGGCATTCAAAAACTGAATCGCATTCTCCTCAGCAGCCGCATGATCAATAGGAGCTTTCTTGACAGCTTCCTTCTCCTCCTTAAACGGCCTCTCCTCAGACTTTTTGAAGTTCCGGTTTTCTCGGTTCCGGGCTTCTTAGGCTCCGCTGGCTTTGCTTCCGGTTTTCTTGGCTCCGGCTTTCTCTGCTGTGGTTTGCCTGTTTCTTTTTTGGGCTCTCTTAATTTCTTTCTTCTCTTCTCTTTTGGTTCTTTCTTTATCTCAAGGTCCAAATCCAGATCATTCAGTGAAGAGCTGTATTCTTCCTTTTTGCGCGCGCGAATCACCGCCGGTTTGCTGCCAAATCCCAGAAATCCACTGCTGCCGCGTTCAATCACTTCATACTCAATGTTATCACTGCTGGTTTCTAATTGGATGGATGCCTCAATAATCGCGTCATCCACAGTTTTCGCTTTCACCTCAATATAATCCATCATTGTGAAACCCTCCTATTTTTTATTTTTCTCGTTGTACTGCTGCACCATGCGTGCCTTCGAAGCGATACTCCCCGGTTTTGCCTTTGCGTTCTGATTGTAGAACTCCGTCGATTTCTGGATTTGCTTCTGCTTGTCCTCCTCAGAGACATTCTTTTTCTGGGTAGAAGCATTGGGACTCTGAATATTTCTCACATTGGATTTGGCCTGATTTGTGATCTTCTGGGGCGGAAGTCCCATTTTTTCACGCTTTTTTTGTTCTGCTTCTCCATATTTTTCTCAATCAGTGCATCCAGATCCATGCTGTCAATGTGTCTGTTTACCATCACCTGCTGGATACTTCTGATCACTGCACCGGCGATCCAGTAGATACCCATACCTGCAGGAAGTGTAAAGCAGAAGAACACGGACATAAGGGGCATAATATTGTTCATGGTTTTCATGGTACTTGCCATATTACCAGCAGCCTCAGGAGTATTTCCCGTATCGGCTGTGGGCATAAGCTTCATATTCAGCCACTGGGTCAGACCGGCCAATACCGGAATGGAAAGCGCTGCAATCAGCGCCAAAATCTGAAAATCACCGCTGACAGCATCTTTTACCATTGCAAAAGGAGAGTTTGCAATATTGATTCCCAGAAAGTTATTCATATGGTCAACCTGCTGTTGTGTCTGTGTCACCAGGTTGGAAATTCCGGAGAAGCTGGGGTCAGATGCCATGGCGGACCAGTTTTCCGGCTTGAATTTGTAGAGGCAGTCAATAATGGTATTTGTAGTGTATCCTAATTTTTCAAAGTTTACCTGATTGGAAGACGCAAAATCAGCAAGATACTGCTGGCTGCCCGCGATAGCATGAATCTTATCAGCCAGAGGCATAAATACGTCCTTTACTCCGCTTACGTAAGCGGGAATATTCCAGATCACGCGATAGAGTGCAAACAAAATAGGTAGCTGTATGATCATCTGCAGACAACTTCCCATGGGAGATACGCCGTACTTTGCATAAACAGCCTTGGTCTCCTCGTTCATCTTCATCATGGAAGCCTGATCCTGCTTGCCCTTGTATTTTTTCTGAATTGCCTGAATCTCAGGATTCATCTTTGCTGACAGCTTGGAAAAACTTCTGCTGTTTGATGGTCAGAGGCATCAGCAGCATATAGATTATGATCGTAAATAAGATAATGGTAAGTCCAATGCTCGGGATGGTAAGCAGATTGCAGAATTCAAAAATAGCATCCATAATAAATCCGAGTATTGTTGCGATTGGCCCTAAAAAGCCGCCATTTTTGGTTAATAACATATGTTTCCTCCTAATTCAGGCCTCACTCACGGAACCGGATCATAGCCACCCTTAGAAAAGGGATTGCACCTCAATATCCTCCAGCAGGTCAGTATACCGCCTTTTAATGCACCATATTTTTCGATTGCCTCCAGCCCGTACTGTGAACAGGTGGGGGAAATAAGGACATTTTGTCCTTTTCATTGGTGAAAGATATTTTCTATATAATTTAATCATACCGATTAATATTTTTTTCACTTCTCATCATTCTCTTCCAAATCTGTGCGGATCTTATGAAGCTTGGCCAGGTGGAGCAGAGCGCTCTCAATTTCGTGAAAGCCGCAGTCTTTTCCGCCAGGCCGGACAATCACTACAATATCGTATCCAGCTTCAAACTTTGCCTCATTCAACCGGTAGCTCTCCCGTATCAAACGGGTCAGGTGATGCCTCACCACGCTGTTTCCAACTTTTTTACTGACGGAAATACCGATCCTGTTTCTTTCGGAATCATTTTTCAACAGATACATCACCAAATATCTGTTAGCCTCCGATTTTCCTTTTCGATAAACACACTGAAAATCCTATTTTTTTCTTCAATGATTCTGAAAATATCATGCCGACTTCCTTTTCCTAAAGTAAAGAGAAGAAAAGGAACCACAAATCTGCGGCCTATGCTGATAACTGTCTTCTTCCTTTTGCTCTTCTTGCAGCGATAACTTTTCTTCCGCCTGCAGTACTCATTCTAGCTCTAAATCCGTGAACTTTTTGCTCTGGATCTCTTTTTAGGTTGGAATGTCATTTTCATTAGTCCGGCACCTCCTTTATCTGACCAAATATCTATATCCATTTGGCAAATTCGTTATTCCACATGTTTAAAAAACATCATTTCAATTATATTCATAAAACCCGGCAAAGTCAAGCAGTTCCTTTACTTTTTTATATTTTTTCGTAACAGTTCAGACTGGTCGGGTCTGTTATGTACTTGCTGCCAGGACGTCACCCGGGCGTAGGCAGCTCTCACGCAAACACGTGCAGCGCTCTGGGGAACTAACCGTTAATTGTTTGCTTTGAGAGCTGCCTACGCCCGGGTGACTGTGTTCTGGAACCGAAAACTTTCCCAAAGCTTGTTAGGAAATCGCCTGGGTAGTCCGATCTTCCGGCTAAAAAGAAACAGCTTCCACCATACGATATCCCCAAAATGTTGAAATGTGGATAAGTATTATACACCACGCAAATGGCCTGTATTTTCAATAGATAGCAGAATTGTCCAAAAAGTTATCCACATTTTGGGGATATCTTGTGCATAACTTTTGGATTTAATGTGAAAAACTTGGGGGAAAACTGACAAAACCCGCTGTTTTCTATGTTTATAGTGTTGAAAGGAGTTATAAACACTGTCCAAAAATTGGTTTTTTGTCAAAAATTTATCCACAGTAAAATTTCTCGTTGCTAATTTACTTATTTTCAGGTATTATTAATGTAGAGAAATTGGGTTCAAAAGGAGATTTTCATAATGGACATATTATCGAACATCATTGATAAATGGGAGGAGATCCTTCAGATGGTCAAGCTTGAGCACGATCTGTCGGATGTCTCCTTTGACACTTGGCTAAAGCCGTTGGAGGTACATAATTACGAGGAAAGTGAAAATCGTGTCTACATCTTAGTTCCATCCGGCCAGATGGGGCTTAATTATGTCTCCAAAAAATATACCCTACCTATAAAAGTGGCACTGGGAGAAATCATGGGGCTAAACTGTGAGATTGAATATATCCTGCCGGAACAGGCCAAAAGGAGCACGCACCGAAGCCGGCGCCCAAAACTGCCCCTCTGTTTCCAATGATATTATTGAAAAATCCAACCTGAACCCTAAATATACATTTGATACCTTTGTGGTGGGAGGAAACAACAATTTTGCACACGCCGCATCCCTGGCTGTTGCGGAGTCTCCGGGGAGATTTACAATCCTCTTTTTTATTTACGGAGGAGTGGGACTTGGAAAGACCCATCTTATGCATTCCATCGCACACTTTATATTAGAAAGAAATCCGGAAACAAAGGTACTTTATGTGACCAGTGAATCCTTTACGAATGAACTGATCGAAGCCATCCGAAATGGAAATAATACGGCTATGACCAAATTTCGGGAAAAATATCGGAATATTGATGTGCTTCTTATTGATGATATTCAGTTCATTATAGGAAAAGAGTCTACCCAGGAAGAATTCTTCCACACCTTCAATGACCTGCACGGCGCTAAAAAGCAGATCATTATCTCCTCGGACAAGCCGCCCAAAGAGATTCAGACTCTGGAGGGCCGTCTGCGCTCCCGCTTTGAGTGGGGACTGATCGCAGACATTTCCTCCCTGACTATGAAACCAGGATGGCAATTCTCCGTAAAAAAGGAAGAGATGGATGGTTACAGCATTGATGATGAAGTCATCAAATACATTGCCACAAATATTAAATCCAATATTCGTGAACTGGAGGGTGCGCTGAATAAGCTGATGGCTTTCAGCAATCTGGAAAAAGCGAGAGATCAATGTAGCTCTGGCGGAGGAAGCTTTAAAGGACATTATCTCCCCGGATGAAAAACGGGTGGTAACTCCGGAACTTATAATATCCATTGTTGCGGAGCATTTTCACATTTCAGAGACAGATATCAAGGGCACGAAACGGAATTCTGAGATCGTATTTCCACGGCAGATCGCCATGTACCTCTGCCGAGAGATGACCAATACTCCCTTAAAGTCCGTTGGAAAGTATCTGGGAGGGAAAGACCACTCTACTATTATCAACGGGTGTAAAAAAATTGTGTCGGAGATGGAATCCTCCGAGTCCGTCCGCAATACCATTGAGGTCATTAAGAAGAAAAATCAGTCCAAGCTGATCCTTCCTCTCAGGCATCTTGGACTACATGAAACTCTATAAGATGAAATATCCACAGGTTCATGTTCATAGAGCATGGAAAATGTGTTTATAATTTGTGAATCGATTTTAAGGTGTTGATAAGCCATGCGTTTTCCAACCCCTTAAAATTTTTCTCACACACTTAGAAATGGGCTTATCCCCATATTTTATGCCGTTTGGAGGAGTTATACACAAATCAACATCCCCTACGGCGGATACTACGGATTTTCTTTACATTTTATCTTTTAGCAAAACCAAAAGGAGTTATCAACAAATGAAAATTATCTGTTCCAAGAGCAATCTTTTAAAAAGCGTAAACATTGTAATGAAAGCAGTACCCGGAAAAACTACCATGCCTATCCTGGAGTGTATCCTCATGGATGCCTCCTCCAATGAGATAAAATTTACAACCAATGACATGGAGTTAGGTATTGAGACAAAGGTGGAAGGCGAGATTCTGGAAAAGGGTATCATTGCCATTGATGCTAAGATCTTTTCTGAAATTGTTCGAAAACTTCCTGATAATGATGTTACCATAACCACGGATGAAAAGATGCAGGCAGTCATCACCTGTGAAAAAGCAAAGTTTAATATCTCAGGGCAATCCGGGGAGGATTTTTCCTATCTTCCCTATGTGGAGAAGAATGATTCTATTACATTGTCACAGTTTACCTTAAAGGAAGTGGTTCGCCAGACCATTTTTTCCATTGCTGCCAATGAGAACAATAAAATGATGACAGGTGAATTGTTTGAAGTAGACGGAAATATTTTGAAAGTGGTTTCCTTGGACGGACACCGTATTTCTATACGAAAAATTGAATTGAAAGATTCTTATCCTCATAAGAAAGTTGTCGTTCCTGGAAAGACACTCATTGAGGTAAGCAAAATTCTTTCCGGCGAGACTGAGGATGAAATCAGCATATTCTTCACAGAAAACCATATTGTGTTTGAATTTGCAAATACAGTGGTTGTATCCAGACTGATTGAAGGCGAATATTTCCGCATTGACCAGATGCTTTCCAGCGATTATGAAACAAAGGTGGAAATTAATAAAAGAGAGTTTTTGGACTGTATTGACCGCGCAACTCTTTTGGTGAAAGAGGGGACAAAAAGCCCATCATTATTGCCATCGGGGAGGGGAGCATGGAGCTGAAGATCAATTCTCAGATCGGTTCCATGAATGAGCAGATTGATATTTCGAAAGAGGGAAAGGATATCCTCATAGGGTTTAATCCTAAGTTTTTGATTGACGCCCTGCGGGTCATTGATGATGAGACGATCACGATTTATCTGGTAAACCCCAAGGCTCCCTGCTTCATAAGGGATGAGAACCAGTCCTACATTTATCTGATACTTCCGGTAAATTTTACGGCGTAAGTGATATCACATTTTAATAGATGAGATCACTGCAATATGTGACTTTAAGTGATCTTTTTCGGCAGCTCGCACTGTCAGGAGGGAAAGATGGAGAAAATTAAACTGAGAGACGAATACATTAAGCTGGGACAAGCTTTGAAAGCCGCGGGGCTGGTTGGCTCTGGAGTGGAAGCCAAGATGGTCATACAGGATGGCCTGGTAAAGGTGAACGGACAGGTGGAAACCCAGAGGGGGAAAAAGCTCCATGGCGGTGACCAGGTGACTTTTGGGGACGAGACCATTCAGATTACGGAATAGCGGTGCCGGGATGATTATTGAGTCGATTAAGCTGGACAATTTCAGAAACTACCAGACTCTGAAGCTGAAGTTTGACAATGGAACCAACATTTTTTATGGAGACAATGCACAGGGAAAGACCAATATCCTGGAGGCCATTTACCTCTGCGGGACTACCAAATCCCACAAGGGGAGCAAGGACCGGGAGATTATAAGGTTTCATCAGGAGGAGTCCCATATACGTATGAGGCTGGTTAAGAATGACAGCCCCTACAAGATTGACATGCATTTAAAAAAGAACAGAACAAAAGGGATTGCCATAAACGGTGTTCCCCATCCGCAAGGCCAGCGAGCTGTTTGGAATCGCCAATTTTGTGTTTTTTTCCCCGGAGGATTTGAATATCATTAAGAATGGGCCTGGGGAGCGGAGGCGTTTTATGGATTTGGAGCTCTGCCAATTAAGCCGTATCTATCTCCACAATCTCTCCAACTACAACAAAGTGGTGAATCAGAGGAATAAACTGCTCAAGGACATTGCTTTTCACCCGGAATACGGGGATGTTCTGGATGTATGGGATGAGCAGATGGTGTCCTATGGAAAAAAAGATCATTGAGGAGCGGGAGAACTTTGTGTCCCGTCTGGGCCTCATTGTGGCAGAGATACATAGCAGGCTCACGGGCGGAAGGGAAGAGATTTCCATCCGCTATGAGAAGAATGTGGATGCCGCCTCCTTTGAGGAAGCTTTGAAGAGAGGCAGGAGAAGGATCTGCGGTTTAAGATGACAGTGACGGGGCCTCACAGGGATGACCTGCAGTTTCTGGTGAAAGAGGTAGATATACGTAAATATGGCTCCCAGGGCCAGCAGAGGACGGCTGCACTGTCCCTGAAGCTGGCGGAGATTGAGCTGGTGAAGCGGGTCATCCATGATACACCGGTTCTTTTACTGGACGATGTGCTGTCTGAACTGGACAGCAGCAGGCAAAACTATTTGCTGAACAGTATCCATGATATACAGACTCTCATCACATGCACAGGTCTGGACGATTTTGTGGAAAATAAGTTTCAGATCAACAAGGTATTTCATGTGGTGGAGGGAACGGTTTCATAGATTTTTTGTATGTAGCTGTCAGGATATTGAGCAGTTACGATGGATATTAGTTTACGGCAGGCCTGCCGTTTGGGGCTTGTGTAGGAAAACAGGAGGTAACTATGGGTACAGAACAAACACAGGAGTATGGTGCAGATCGAATACAGATTTTGGAAGGACTAGAGGCGGTCAGAAAGAGGCCTGGAATGTACATTGGCAGCACATCTGTCAGAGGTCTTCATCACTTAGTGTATGAGATCGTGGACAATGCGGTGGACGAGGCGCTGGCGGGTTTTTGCGATACGATCCGGGTGTCGATCAACCAGGATAATTCCATTACGGTTATAGATAATGGACGAGGCATTCCGGTGGGTATCAACCACAAGGCCGGTATCCCCGCAGTAGAGGTGGTATTTACGATTCTGCATGCAGGCGGTAAGTTTGGCGGTGGGGGATACAAGGTGTCCGGTGGTCTGCATGGAGTAGGCGCATCTGTAGTAAACGCTCTCTCCGAGTGGCTGGAGGTTACAATTTACAGTGAGGGTAAGATCTACCGCCAGAGATACGAGAGGGGACAGGTTGTCTATAAGCTGAAGGTGATCGGAGACTGTCCTGAGGATAAGACTGGAACCATGGTTACCTTTCTGCCCGACAAAGAGATATTTGAGGAGACGGTATTTGAATATGATACCCTGAAGCAGAGACTGAGAGATGGCGTTTCTGACAAAAAATATAAGGATTATTCTAAGAGATGAGCGTCCGGAGGAGCCTGTGGAGAAGATTTTCCACTATGAGGGCGGAATAAAGGAGTTTGTGAATTACCTGAACAGGGGAAAGACGCCCATTTATCCGGAAGTGGAGTACTGCGAGGGGACAAAGGACAATGTCTATGTGGAAGTGGCCATGCAGCACAATGACGGGTACAATGAGGGGGCTTACAGTTTTGTGAACAACATCACAACCCCGGAGGGCGGAACACATCTGACTGGTTTTAAGAACGCTCTCACTAAGACCTTTAATGCTTATGCAAAGGCGAATAAGCTGATCAAGGATACGGAGAGCCTGTCCGGCGAGGACATCAGCGAAGGCCTGACCGCCATTGTCAGTGTGAAGATTGAGGATCCCCAGTTTGAGGGACAGACCAAGCAGAAGCTGGGAAACAGTGAGGCCAGGGGAGCGGTGGACAGCGTGGTGTCGGAACAGCTGGGTATCTTTCTGGAACAGCATCCCCAGGTGGCTAAGGTAATCCTGGAAAAGTCTATCATGGCCCAGAGGGCCAGGGACGCGGCCAGGAAAGCCAGGGATCTGACAAGAAGGAAGTCTGCCCTGGACGGACTTTCCCTGCCGGGGAAGCTTGCGGACTGTTCGGATAAGGACCCTAAAAACTGTGAGATCTATATTGTGGAGGGAGATTCCGCCGGAGGTTCCGCTAAGACGGCCAGGAGCAGGGCTACTCAGGCGATCCTTCCTCTGAGAGGGAAGATCCTGAATGTGGAGAAGGCCAGGCTGGACAGAATCTACGGCAACGCGGGAGATCAAGGCTATGATCACAGCGTTCGGTACAGGCATTCACGAGGATTTTGACCTCTCCAAGCTGCGCTACCACAAGATCATAATTATGACCGATGCAGATGTGGACGGCGCTCATATCAGTACGTTATTATTAACCTTTCTCTATCGTTTTATGCCGGATCTGATCCGGGAGGGGCATGTTTATCTGGCACAGCCGCCTCTGTACAAACTGGAAAAGAACAAGAAGGTCTGGTATGCCTACAGCGATGAGGAGCTGAACAACATTCTTGCGGAGGTGGGGCGCGATCAGAACAATAAGATACAGCGCTACAAAGGATTGGGAGAGATGGACGCGGAGCAGCTTTGGGAGACCACTATGGACCCTGAGAAACGGGTGCTTCTGCGGGTGACCATGGAGGATGACGCGGCATCGGAGCTGGATCTGACCTTTACCACCTTAATGGGCGATCAGGTGGAACCCAGGCGTGAGTTTATTGAGGAGAATGCAAGATTTGTAGAGAATCTGGATATTTAGGAGGAGAAGTCGTTGGAAGACAATATTTTTGATAAAGTACATGAGGTTGACCTAAAGAAAACCATGGAAAAATCCTACATCGACTATGCCATGAGCGTAATTGCTTCCAGGGCACTTCCTGATGTAAGAGACGGCCTTAAGCCGGTTCAGAGACGCGTCCTGTTCTCCATGATCGAGCTGAACAACGGTCCGGACAAGCCCCACAGAAAATGTGCGCGTATCGTCGGTGATACCATGGGTAAATACCATCCGCACGGAGACAGCTCCATTTATGGTTCCCTTGTCAATATGGCTCAGGAATGGTCCACAAGATATCCGCTGGTAGACGGTCATGGGAACTTCGGTTCCGTGGACGGCGACGGAGCAGCGGCCATGCGATACACGGAGGCCCGCCTGAGCAAGATCTCCATGGAGATGCTGGCCGATATCAACAAAAAATACCGTAGACTTTATGCCCAACTTTGATGAGACAGAGAAGGAACCCTCGGTGCTTCCCTCCAGATTTCCAAATCTGCTGGTAAACGGTACCACCGGTATTGCAGTGGGTATGGCTACCAATATTCCACCCCACAATTTAAGAGAGATCATAAGCGCAGTTGTGAAGATGATTGATAACCGCATCTTAGAGGACCGGGATACGGATATCGAGGAATTGCTGGAGATCGTCAAGGGACCAGACTTCCCTACAGGGGCTCAGATACTGGGAACCAGGGGCATCAATGAGGCTTACCGCACCGGACGGGGCAAGATCAGAGTGCGCGCAGTGACGGAGATCGAGGCAATGGCAAACGGCAAGAGCCGGATCATTGTCACAGAGCTTCCCTACATGGTGAACAAGGCCAGGCTGATTGAAAAGATGGCCGAGCTGGTGAGGGATAGGAAGATTGACGGAATCACAGCGATCACAGATGAGTCCAGCCGTGAGGGAATGCGCATCAATATTGAGCTGCGCAGGGATGTAAATGCGAATGTAGTATTGAACCAGCTTTATAAGCATACACAATTGCAGGACACGTTTGGCGTAATTATGCTGGGATTGGTAAACAATGAACCCAAGATTCTAAGCCTTTTGGAGATGCTGCACTATTACATCAAGCATCAGGAAGAGGTTGTGACCAGGAGGACCCAGTATGAGCTGAAGAAGGCGGAGGAGCGGGCCCACATCTTACATGGACTTCTGATTTCCCTGGATAACATTGATGAGGTGATCCGGATTATGCGCGCGTCCAAGACCACTCAGCTTGCGAAAGAGGGATTGATGGAACGGTTCCAGCTCTCAGAAGCCCAGGCTCAGGCCATTGTGGACATGAGGCTGAGGGCACTCACAGGATTAGAGCGGGAGAAGCTGGAGAATGAATACAAAGAGCTGATGGAAAAGATCAAAGAGTTAAAGGCGATTCTGGCTGACAGAAAGCTGCTTCTGGGTGTGATCAGGGAAGAGATCTCTGTGATCGGAGAGAAGTACAGGGATGACAGAAGGACCTCCATCGGATTTGACGAGTATGATATTTCCATGGAGGATCTGATTCCAAAGGAAAATGTGGTCATTGCCATGACGAAACTTGGTTATATCAAACGTATGACCGTTGACAACTTCCGCAGCCAGAACCGCGGCGGCAAGGGTATCAAGGGCATGCAGACTCTGGATGATGACTATATTGAGGATCTGCTCATGACAAACACCCACCACTACCTGATGTTCTTTACCAATACGGGAAAGGTGTACCGGCTGAAGGGATATGAGATCCCGGAGTCCAGCAGAACCGCCAGGGGGACGGCTATCATCAACCTGCTTCAGCTGGCGCCGGAGGAGCGGATTACAGCCATGATCCCTATCAAGGAGTACAAGGAGGGCAGATACCTCTTTATGGCGACCCGGAACGGGATTGTGAAGAAGACGCCCATAACCGACTATGCCAATGTGCGCAAGACCGGTCTGGCTGCCATCACTCTGAGGGAGGATGATGAACTGATTGAGGTGAAGACCACAAACAGTAAGAAGGATATCTTCCTGGTAACCAAGTACGGACAGTGCATCCGTTTCCACGAGACGGATGTGAGAAGTACCGGACGTGTCTCCATGGGCGTGATTGGAATGAATCTGACCCACGGGGATGAGGTGATCGGAATGCAGTTGGATACCCAGGGTGAGTACCTGCTCATTGTTTCAGGAAATGGAATGGGTAAACTCACCCGCACAGAGGAATTTACTGCTCAGAACCGGGGCGGTAAAGGTGTGAAGTGCTACAAAATCATTGAGAAGACAGGAAATGTCATTGGTGTAAAAGCGGTGAATATGGATGATGAGGTAATGATGATCAGCACAGAGGGGATTGTGATTCGCATGATGTGCAGTGATATCTCCGTACTGGGGCGTGTGACCTCAGGAGTGAAGCTTATGAACCTGGATAAGGACATCTCCGTAGCCAGCATCGCTAAGGTAAGGGAATCCTCCAATAAGACAGAGGAGGACATGCTCAAGTCCCTGGAGAAGGATCTGGAGGAAGACGCAGATAAGACAGAAGAGGTTTCAGAGGGAAGTTCTGAGGAAATAAAAGAATAGCTAAGAGAGTGCAATCAGGCCTCGGAGGACCGGAAATGATGGGGAAACCTAAATGATTTCCGGCCTGCCGGGGCATACTTGAAACATTAAGAAGTTACTGCACAGAACGTGACAAGTAATTTGGAGTGAACAGTAACAGAAAGAAACTGGGGAATACAAATATGGGTATACGCAGAATTTTGGCTGTATGGACTGCAAAATTAGTAAAGGTGGCCTGCCAGGCCGCGGGAAAACAGGGAGTTACCCTTGCAGGGCAGATTGCCCTGAGAATTGATCCCAATATATTGCGTGAGCTGTCCTCACAGGTAAGGGAGAAGATCTTTGTCACCTGCGGGACAAACGGGAAGACAACCACTAATAACTTACTCTGTTCCGCCATAGAGGCGGAGGGAAAAAAAGGTAGTCTGCAATCAGACAGGCTCAAATATGTTAAACGGTGTGGTATCGGCCTTTGTGTTTGTCCGCAAGCCTTTTAGGGAGGCTGGATGCGGACTATGCCTGCATTGAGATCGATGAGGCCTCAACTGTGCGTATCTTCCCGCATTTCAAACCGGACTACATGGTGCTGACCAATCTGTTCCGGGATCAGTTGGACCGGTATGGAGAGATCGATATTACAATGAATCTGCTGAAAAAGGCCATGGGTATGGCTCCTAAAATGAAACTGGTGGTAAACGGGGATGATCCATTGTCCGCGTTTTTGGCCATGGACAGCGGAAATGAGTATGTGACTTTTGGCATCCGTGATCCCTACTTTAAGCAGGAGGAGTCCAGGGAGATCCGGGAGGGCCAGTTCTGTAAACAGTGCGGGGAAAAAGTTGGATTATGCTTTTTACCACTACAGCCAGCTTGGGGATTATCACTGCGCTAAGTGCGGCTTTGAGCGTCCCACACTGGATTTTGGTGCAGAAAACATCAAGGCGGGTGGAAAACTGTCCTTTGATGTGGATAACATTCCGATTTCCGCCAACTACCGTGGGTTTTATAATATCTATAACATTCTGGCAGCCTATGCTGCAGGAAAGAGCGCGGGGATTTCCATGAGTAACTATAATCAGGTGCTGGCTGACTATAACCCGCAGAACGGGCGTATGGAGTCCTTCCAGGTGGGGGATACGGAGATTATCCTGAATCTTGCCAAGAATCCGGCGGGATTTAATCAGAATATCTCAGCTGTCATGGAGGATAACCGGGAAAAGGACGTGATTGTGCTGATCAATGACAATAGCCAGGATGGCACAGACATCTCTTGGCTCTGGGATGTGGATTTTGACCGCTTCCGGGACATGAACGCTTCCTCCATCACGGTCAGCGGTATCCGCTGTCAGGACATGAGGCTGAGACTTAAGTACGTGGATATCCCCTCCACTTTGGAGCCGGATGTGGAGAAGGCCATCCGGGACCGTATCCGTGACGGAGTGGGGGAATCTCTATGTGCTGGTGAACTATACAGCGCTTTACAGCACCCACAATATTTTGAAAAAAGATAGAGGGGGAACAGGCATGAGCAGTGAGAGAAAGATTACCATAGGTCATCTCTATCCCGACCTCCTGAATCTCTACGGGGACAGGGGAAACATACAGTGTATGATGAAAAGATGCCAGTGGAGAGGAATCGGCGCAAAAACCATTGAGTTTAAGCTGGAGGATGAGATTGATTTCTCCCAGCTGGACATCGTGCTTCTGGGAGGCGGTTCGACCGGGAGCAGATGCTGGTCTGTAATCGTCTTCAGGAGATTCAGCCGCAGTTCAAAGAATATGTGGAGGATTGGGGTGTGGTGCTGGCTGTGTGCGGAGGGTATCAGCTTTTGGGCAGTTACTATCAAACAGACCAGGGAAAGATACATGGACTGGATTTGGTGGATCTTTACACAGAGCAGAAGACTGGCAGGTTAATCGACAATATTGTACTTCAGAGTGAGCTGTTTGAAATGCCTGTTGTGGGATTTGAAAATCATGGAGGTCGAACGTACATTGGCGATAATAAACCCTTTGGGCGCGTGCTCTACGGTTCCGGGAATGATGGGGGAATCGGGATATGAGGGAGTGGTGTACAAAAATGTCTTAGGCACTTACCTGCACGGTCCTCTGCTTCCAAAGAATCCTCAGGTGTGCGATTATCTGATCAAGAAAGCCCTGGAGCGCAGGTATGGAGAGACGGTGACGCTGGAGCCGTTGGATGATAGGGAGGAAAGGGAGGCAAATGCCTATATCGTAAACCGCTTTGTTAAAAAGTAACAGTTCAGACGGGTCAAGTTGGTTATTGGATTAGGCGGACGCTTCCACCGGCGCAGGTCTATGCTTCAGGGACGCGTGCAACATTCCGATGAACTCTCTGCTAACTACAACTAGGTCGCTCAGGAAAGCTTTCGCGTCCAAGTTTCCGTAACCAGAGGATTTCATCTACATTAAAAACGCACGCCAATTGTCCCCGAAGCATAGCCCTGCGCCGGTGGAAGCTGTTTCTATTAGGCGGAAGATCGTGCTACCCAGACGATTTTTAAACAAGCTTTAGAGAAGTTCTCGGTTGCAGAACACAGTCACCCGGGCGTTGACAGCTTTCTAAGCAAACAATTTACGTGCGTCTTTAGTTCCCCAGAGCGTTGCATGTGTTTGCGTGAGAACTGCCAACGCCCGGGTGACGTCCTGGTGGCAACGCACCTTCCCCATCTGAACTGTTACGTTAAAAAAGTAGTCAAAACTGACTTTTTTCCTTTGGCGTATTGACATAAATTTCAATCACGGATATAATAATCTCGTCATGCGATATGAGTATTAACAGAATGTCCATGCAAATATTTTATCTGACCACCCCGAAACAGGGGTAAAGGCCATACGGACAGCCGGGTCAACTGCCGATGGGCGGCGAGCCGCCATTATTGATACGAAATGTAATAAGAATCTGCAAATGGCAGAGTCTTTACATTGGGGAATCGTACCCGTTTATAAGTTGGTTATTATATAACCAAAGTGCAATGAGGCACAACATCAACTTGTAAAAGGGTCAATAAGCGTGGTAAAAGTAAGTATTTGCTATATAGACTCTAAGAATCTCTCATTTATTGCAGACATATGGAAATAAACATGGAATATAACCGTCTTGCCGGAATATAAGTGATGATAGATGAACTTACAGGGCTGTGCGCTTTGCACACCCCTGTTTGTTTTACATAAAAAGTCCTGTGACTCTCTATGCAAGAACAAACACTCCGCGAGGACCGCACTGCGGCGGAAATTTCCGTTCGCGGGATTCTTTTTTAGAAAACCGGCTGCCGGTAAAATGCCCCAGCCAAGGAGGAGATGTTCCATATGGGAGAAAAACTAAAACTGTATGGCTTTAATAACTTGACAAAATCGCTCAGTTTTAACATTTATGATGTATGTTATGCCAAGTCAGCCAGGGAGCAGAGGGATTACATTGCTTATATTGATGAACAGTACAATTCGGAACGGCTGACAAATATTCTAACCACGCTGACGGATATGGTGGGGGCCAAGGTGCTGAATATTGCCAGACAGGACTATGATCCACAGGGTGCTTCTGTAACCCTGCTTATTGCGGAGGAGATCTTGAGCCGGTCCGGGGAGACGCAGGTGGCGCATCTGGACAAGAGCCATGTGACCGTCCATACCTATCCGGAATACCATCCGGAGACCTGCATTGCCACTTTCCGGGTGGATATTGATGTGGCCACCTGCGGAGAGATTACCCCTCTATCCACGCTGGATTATCTGATCGGTTCCTTTGATTCAGATATCATTACCATGGATTACCGGGTGAGGGGATTTACACATGATGTGACAGGAAAAAACTGTTTTTAGACCACAAAATCACATCGATCCAGGACTATATCTCCACAGAGATACGCAGAAGATATGATGCGGTGGATATCAATGTGTATGAGGCAAATCTTTTTCACACAAAAGATGATGGTCAAGGAGATTGAGCTTCAAAACTATTTGTTTAAGACAGATGTGTATGAATTGCCGCCCAGGGTCAGGCTGGAAATCATGAACAGCCTGCGGCGGGAGATGATTGAAATTTTCAGCGGCAGAAATATCTACCTGGAATGAGAGGGGATGCGGGATGGATTTTTTCACAGGAGAGAGCGCCTATTTATGAGGCACTCAGGAATTTAGAAAAAAAACGGATTGTTCCCTTTGACGTTCCGGGACATAAGAGAGGGCGGGGAAACCCGGAACTGGCCGCCTTTTTGGGGAGGGGTGTGTTGGTCTGGATGTGAACTCCATGAAGCCTCTGGACAATCTATGTCATCCCATCTCCGTCATTAGAGAGGCAGAGGAACTGGCCGCCGAAGCCTTTGGCGCAGCAAACAGTTTCCTCATGGTGGGTGGAACCACCTCCGCTGTGCAGGCTATGGTGCTCTCCGTAGTCAAGAGGGAGAGAAGATCATACTGCCCAGGAATGTCCACAGGAGTGTAATGGGCGCTCTGGTGCTGTGCGGCGCCATCCCGGTTTATGTAGACCCTCTCTGTGACAACCGCCTTGGGATTCCACTGGGAATGCGTCTGGAGGATGTAAGGCGTGCCATGGATGAGAATCCGGATGCCAGGGCGATCCTGGTTAACAATCCCACCTACTATGGAGTCTGCTCAGATATACGCAGTATTGTTACAATGGCACACAGCAGGGGAATGCTCTGTCTGGCGGATGAGGCCCACGGAACCCATTTTTATTTTGGAAAGGGCCTGCCTGTGTCAGCTATGGATGCAGGAGCGGATATGGCATCGGTTTCCATGCACAAAATCAGGGGAAGCCTGACCCAGAGTTCCCTGCTATTGACAGGACCTGGGGGTATCCCAGGGACATGTGCGCCAGATCATCAATCTGACTCAGACTACCAGCGCATCCTATCTTTTGCTCTCCAGCCTGGATATATCCAGGAGAAACCTGGCTCTTAGGGGCGAGGAGACCTTCCGTCAGGTGGTAAATATGGCGGAATACGCCAGAAATGAGATCAACCGCATCGGAGGATACTATGCCTTTTCAAGGGAAATGATCAATGATGAGAGTATCTTTGACTTTGATGTGACAAAGTTGTCTGTGCACACCCTGGATGTGGGGCTTGCAGGAATCGAAGTGTACGATCTCTTGAGAGATGAGTATGATATCCAGATCGAGTTTGGGGATCTGGGGAACATACTAGCCTACATATCCATAGGGGACCGGATGAGAGATATTGAGCGCCTTGTGAGCGCGTTGTCAGAGATTAGACGGCGTTTTGGCAGACAGCAGAGCGGACTGATGAGGCAGGAGTATATTGAGCCCCAGGTGGCGGCATCTCCTCAGCAGGCATTTTATGCAGACCGGGAATCTCTTCCCCTGGAACAGACAGAGAGCAGAGTCAGTGCGGAGTTCGTCATGTGCTATCCACCGGGGATTCCCATACTGGCTCCAGGGGAGCGTATCACTAACCGCATACTGGAGTATATCACCTATGCAAAAGAAAAGGGGTGCAGCCTGACGGGGTGTGAGGATCCCCATATCCGCTGTTTAAATGTTCTGAAAGGAGGAGTTTAGACTATGGAATTTTGGTTTTCAGAAGATCACACGCCAAACGCCAGGTTTTCCATCCGTGTAAACCGGCAGTTGTACAGTGGGCAGAGCCAATTTCAGCGGATTGATGTGTTTGAATCCCCGGAGTTCGGCCGTTTTCTCACATTGGACGGTTATATGATGCTGACAGAAAAGATGAGTTTATTTATGATGAGATGGTGACCCATGTGCCCATGGCCGTTCACCCAAGGGTTCGAAGAGTTCTGGTGATCGGGGCAGGGGACAGGGGCGTGATCCGTGAGTTGGTGAGATATCCTGAGATTGAACACATTGACATGGTTGAGATTGATCCTCTGGTTGTGGAGGTGTGCCGGACCTATCTGCCCCAGACAGCCTGCAGACTGGATGATTCCAGGGTTGAGATTCACTATGAGGACGGCCTCAGATTTGTGCGGTTCCATGAGAATGAATATGACCTCATCATTGTGTACTCCACGGACCCCTTTGGACCAGGGAGGGACTATTTACTAAGGAATTTTATGGAAATTGTTTCAAGGCTTTAAAGGAGGACGGAATCCTGATCAACCAGCACGAGAGTCCCTTTTACCCAGAGGATGCAGCGGCCTGTCAGAGGGCACACAAAAATATCGTGGAATCCTTCCCAATAAGTCGTGTTTACCAGGCCCATATTCCCACCTACCCCTCGGGTCATTGGCTCTTTGGGTTTGCTTCCAAAAATATCACCCCTTAAAAAACCTGGATGACACGCGCTGGAATATGAGAGGCTTGTCCTGCCGCTACTATACCACCACCCTGCACAAGGGGGCGTTCTATATTCCAGCTTACGTGGAGGAGATGCTGAAAAATGTTGAATAGAAATGTGGAAACCTTCCTGGCCTGCGACCGGGAATTTGACAATGCGGATACAGTGCTGTTTGGGGCCCCTTTGACTCCACGACTTCATTCCGCCCGGGAACCCGCTTCGGCCCTGGTGCCATCAGAAGGGAATCTTATGGGCTGGAAACCTACAGTCCTTATCTGGACCTGGATCTGGAAGATATGTCTGTGATGGACAGCGGGGATATTGAGCTGTGTATCGGAAGCGCTGAGAGAGCGCTGGAACAGATTGAGGAGAGGACAGATAAGATACTGGCAGCGGGAAAGAGGCCGTTTATGCTGGGAGGAGAACATGTGGTGACTCTGGGGGCTGTGAGATCCATTGTAAATAGATATCCGGACGTGCACATCATTCATTTTGACGCCCATGCAGATCTGAGAGAGATTATCTGGGAGTGAGACTGTCCCACGCCTGTGTGCTGCGCAGGTGCTGGGAGTTGACTGGAGACGGACGTATCCATCAGTTTGGCATCCGTTCCGGGGACCGGGAGGAGTTCAAGTGGGGAAAGGAACATGTGGAAACCCGGCTGTTTGATTTTGAGGGGCTAACTGAAAACTGCGAAGCCTGAAGGGTGAGCCGGTATATTTTACCCTGGACTTGGATGTCCTGGACCCCAGTGTCTTTCCGGAACCGGCACGCCGGAACCGGGAGGCGTATCCTTTGATGAGTTGAGGAGGGCGGCTGTGCTTGTGTGCCGGAATGCCCGGATTGTAGGATGTGATGTAAATGAACTGTGCCCCCACTATGATCAGAGTGGCGTGTCCACTGCTGTGGCCTGTAAGATTGTGAGGGAAATGCTTCTGGCTATGGGAAAAAAAGGTTTACTGCTCAGACCTGAGTGAACAGTAATAAAAAGGAGGATGAAAATGAGTAGAGTATTGATAATCGGCTGTGGAGGAGTGGCAAATGTGGCCATAAGAAAGTGCTGCCAGCACAGTGAGGTATTTCAGGAGATCTGTATTGCCAGCCGCACAAAGTCCAAATGTGATGATTTAAAAGTGCAGCTTCAGGGTAAGACAGAGACGAAAATTACAACCGAGCAGGTGGATGCAGACAAAAGAGAAGAGGTAACAGCCCTGATTAGGCGTGTACAGCCGGATCTTGTGATGAATATTGCATTGCCATATCAGGATCTGACCATAATGGAAGCCTGTCTGGAGTGCAAAGTCAATTATCTGGACACAGCGAACTATGAGCCTGAGGACATCACAGAGCCTGGGTGGAGGGAACTCTATGAGAAACGCTGTAAAGAGCTGGGCTTCTCCGCTTACTTTGACTATTCATGGCAGTGGGCATATAAGAAGAGATTTGAGGAGGCCGGGCTTACGGCCCTGCTGGGAACAGGATTTGATCCGGGGTTACCCAGGCGTACTGCGCTTATGCGAAGAAGCATCTCTTTGACCGGATAGACACCATTGACATCCTGGACTGCAACGGAGGCGACCACGGTTACCCCTTTGCCACAAACTTTAACCCTGAGATCAATTTAAGGGAGGTCTCCGCCCCGGGTCCTACTGGGAAGATGGACACTGGGTAGAGGTTCCACCCATGAGCATAAAAAGGGAATATAACTTTGACCAGGTAGGAAAAAGGGATATGTATTTGCTTCACCATGAGGAGATCGAGTCACTGGCAAAGAATATCTCGGAGGTAAAACGTATCCGCTTTTTTATGACCTTTGGGGAGAGCTATCTGACGCATATGAGGTGTCTGGAAAATGTGGGTATGCTCTCCACAGAGCCTGTGGAATATGAGGGCATCCAATTGTTCCCATCCAGTTTTTAAAGGAACTTCTCCCCGATCCCGCAACCCTGGGACCGCGCACTGTGGGTAAGACAAATATCGGCTGCATTTTTTACCGGTGTCAAGGATGGAAAAGTTAAGACTGCTTATATCTACAATGTGTGTGACCATCAGGAGTGCTACCGGGAGGTGGGCTCCCAGGCAATCTCTTACACCACAGGGTTGCCGGCCATGGTGGGGGCTATGATGCTGCTCACTGGAAAATGGAAAAAAGCCGGGAGTCTTTACCGTGGAGGAATTTGATCCTGATCCCTATATGGAGGCGCTGAATGAGTGTGGACTCCCTGGAAGATCTCAGACTCCCCGGCTCTGGTGGAGTAGGGAGTATGGGAGAAAAGATTGCAACTCCTTACTTCTTGGTGGATGAGGAGCGAATTGTGCACAACCTGGAGATCCTCAAATCTGTTTCAGATGAGACGGGCTGCAGGATACTCCTGGCCCAGAAGGCATTTTCCATGTATGCCTGTTATCCCTTCTTAGCAGATACTTAAGCGGGACAACTGCCAGCGGACTGTTTGAGGCGCGTCTGGGAGCGGAGGCGTTTGGAGGGGAGACCCATGTTTATTCCCCCGCTTACCGCCAGGAAGAGTTTGAGGAGATTCTAAAGTACGCGGACCACATCATCTTTAATTCCTGTTCCCAGCTGCAAAAATATGGGCCGAGGGCCAGGAACAGGGAAAAGAGGTTGGGCTTCGGATAAATCCCCAGTGCTCTACACAGGAGGTGCATGGCATCTATGACCCCTGTTCGACTGGTTCCAGACTTGGGACTATTTTAGAGGAATTTGACGAAGAGCTTCTGCCTCTGATAGATGGGCTGCATTTCCACACACTGTGCGAGCAGGATTCGGATGATCTGGAGATCACAGTGAGGGCTGTGGAGGAGAAGTTTGGAAAATATTTAAAGAGGATGAAATGGGTAAATCTGGGTGGAGGACATCACATTACAAAAGAGGGATATGATATCCAAAGGCTGAAGCGGGTGATCCGTCATCTTCAGAATACTTACGAGGTTGATGTATATCTGGAGCCTGGGGAGGCTGTGGTTCTGAATGCCGGTGAGCTGGTCACCAGCGTTGTTAGTATAGTAAACAATGGGATGGAGATTGCCATATTGGATACCTCCGCTGCCTGCCATATGCCGGATGTGCTGGAGATGCCCTACAGGCCGCCCCTGAAAGGTTCAGGACTTCCGGGGAAAAGAGGTTTACTTACCGTCTGGGGGGCCTCACCTGTCTGGCAGGGGACGTAATAGGTAATTACTCCTTTGACCAACCTTTAGAGGAAGGAGATATTTTGGTTTTTCAGGATATGGCCCTCTATACCATGGTAAAGACCAACACCTTCAACGGTATGAATCTGCCTTCCATTGTGTGTAGAAGAATTGACAAAAGCATGGAAATTGTTCGCTCTTTTTTTCCTATGAGGATTTTTAAGGGGCGGCTTTCCTGAATGAAGGGATCGAGTTATATAATTGTAAATACGGAGGCTTTTTCATGACAATAGAGTTAAGAAAATTTACAAAACAAGACATTGCAGACGCTATACAAATATGGAATCAGGTGGTGGAAGACGGGGTTGCATTTCCACAGATGGATATGCTTGACGAGAAGACAGGGACAGAGTTTTTGAGAGCCAAACATATACTGGAATTGCTTATGATGCTGAGAATGGAGAGATAGTAGGACTTTACATACTTCATCCCAACAATGTGGGCAGATGCGGGCATCTGTGCAATTGCAGCTATGCAGTGAAATCTGATTACAGGGGGCAGCATATTGGAGAAAAGCTGGTGAGACACTCCATAGAACAGGAAAAACGCTCCGGATTTAGAATTCTGCAGTTTAATGCTGTGGTGAAGTCAAATCTGTCTGCAATACATCTGTATGAAAAATTAGGGTTTATAAAATTAGGCGTGATACCTAAGGGATTTCTGATGAAGGATGGCAGTTATGAGGATATCATACCTCATTACCGAGTTCTATAGATGACTTTGCTATGGGGTGATTATGATTAAAGCGGTTAGAAAAAATGATATACCGGAATGTGGGATTTCTTTCCATTTACCTGTGGGTATATGGAAAGAAATCTGTTGAATGGATAAATGAACTTGTATTCTTACGCAGATATAACCATGAATGAAAGTCAAGACAGGAAATTCATGTCCAGTATAAGTCTGCAATCCTCTTTTTCCTGACCCTGAAAGTGATAGTCCACTCCCTTACTTCTGTGGAAGTGAAAAAGAGAGAGGAAAAAGCTAAATGGGTCTTTTTTTTTTTTTTCATTTAAGGGAAGTTTACCCGCCAGAAAAATAGAGGTGGGCCCATTGCTGCCTCCGATTATAGAAATACTGGATGCACCTTTGGTTCCGAGTAGGAAGCAATGGGTACCGGCTGATCACCAGCGGAAACACTGCGGATAAAATAACTGCCCTCCTCAAGCTCTGGTGAGAGCGTATAGTGCAGTTCCTCATAGCATCTGGGATGGCGGAAGTGTTTTGGCATATGTGACAGGGTATGTTCCGGTATCTGTCTTGAAATTCGGGAGTGTATTTCTAAAGTGTGTGTCTTACCGGATTCCGGGTGGGTAAAGCACACAGTTTGAGGCAACTCCTTATTCAGTATAAAACATGGGCCGGGGACAGGAAGAGGCTGCTGGGAGAAAAGAAATTCCTCAGCCTGGACATCACATGCCCCCTCCTCATCGCACGGATACCATCCCATGCTGCAGGAGCCCTGATTTGGAAGAAGTTCTCCATCAGCGGTCAGTTCTGACACTAGGTGGAGAGAAGTCGGATTCTCTGCTTCCAGAAACCCTAACTCTTGGTCTGACAACTTTTCGGGATCTTTCTCCTTCCAGTTTTTTGAAAGGCGTGGAGTGTTTCGGAATCAATTCTCTTACACAGGTCTACTACCAATCCCTCACTGCACTCATAGAGTGATAAGATCTTAAATTGTTCCCCATCCCATAAAAATTCACGGTTGACGGCTGTCTCTTTTCCAGGTCTGGCATACCGCTCATGTCCCCAGAAATTATTTCCATAGTATACCTTCCACTCGTTCATTGAAAATCCTCCAGTGTATTTGCGTTGATTTTATTATAACAGCAAATAGGAATCCACGGAAGGTGCAAATCATATCAGTCCGGATTTCCCTTTGGGAGCGTGTATTTTACTGCTTTGACAGAATAAGTGAGGACTCTTATACATCTATAGATGCAGCCGTATTCTTTGAAATTACAGAGCTTGAATTACTTTCTCATATTTTGTGCGGCAAATATACAGGTCTGTCTAAATATTAACGGCTACTGCACTTAAGCTAAGATTAGATTTATCCAATATGTATCTGAACCACTTAATCATCATTATTGTTTCTATTTTCCTCTGTGGGTATAGGGGAAAAACGCAGATTTTGCTGCAGTTAGCTGTCTGCATAGAACCATCAACACTTATTTCTTCAACTACGGTAAGTGGAATTACTTTGCTTTTGAGAGTCTTTTGAAAAGTGTTGTCATACAGGTCCTTTACCGGGAAGTTCAATACTTAGGGCAACCGGTTTTCTACATTTTGGATGATACAATCGTTTTGCATACCAGGCTTTCGTCACAGATTGTGCATCCAATTAAAGCAGTATATCTTCATTATTTCCACATAAAAGACTGTCAGGCTTATGGGCAGGGCATTAGGCTGTTTCTGTTATGCTTTCCTGCAATGGGATCATCTAAAATTAAGCTGTCATTCTGTATATTAAGTCGAAATTAAAGATAAACATAGTTTGGGAGATTGCAGAGGAATTTCCCATGACACCCATGGTTTTTTATTTCCTTTGTAACAATTGGTATACTTCTGCGAAAGGCAAGGACTGCTTTATTTAGAAAGAATTTTTACATAATTGGTGTCCTAAAGACAAACCGGATCATCTATCATGTGGGATTCATCAAAAGTCAGTGAATCTCCCCTTCATTTAAGCGAATTAGAGGTACTGGCTTGATCATGTCATTGAACCATTACGTGTTTGTATACATTTAGGAAATATTGCGCCGTTTTGGAAAAATATTAGTATTTTAAGAATTAAATCAAAACAGAACATTTCAATAATCTGCATCAGTTTATAAAAAGGGTACATCGCTCGAAGTTGTTTTGAAATTAGTAGGATAATTTTGTGAAATTTTTAATATTACTAAATTATAGTCCAATAATTAATGTTGACATAAATGATTATAAATGATATTCCGCTTTCAACACTTGATATGATTAACAAATCCGGAACCCCTTGAAAAATAAGGAAATTCCGGCTTTTTCTATGGCTAAAAATGTTGTATATTTTTCTAACTTAAAAATTTTTTAGCATTCTGTTTAAGTCCTTTGGCCTATAGTGGCGTCTGTCCAATGGCAGCATAGTCAATCGGGTCAACGCATCCAGGGTTTTGCTGCCTTTATATAACGCCATATAGTCAATATCATGTATGTTTGTGACGTTCATGTTCTTCAGTGTTGTCACCAGATTATCTGGCGTGACATGTGTTTTCTGCTCATCAAGCCGGGCTTCTAAAAGTCTGTATACAAGCAGTGCGGTATAACATATCAAAAAATGCGCTCTGATCCGTTCTGCCAGCCGATGGTTCACGGGGCGCCCGTCAAAGTTCGTTTTATGATCCTAAAACAGTCTTCAATCTGGTATCTTTTCTGTGTTACTGCAAGGATGTCTTTTGCGGGATCCGCAAGATTCGTGGCAACGGCATAGTAACCATCGTATTTTTCATCCTCCGCAATCTTACTTTCATCAAGAGTGTATTCCACAACCGCTTTTTCACCGGATTTTGTTTTCGAGACGCGTTTCATGAAACGCCCCATCGTTCGGACCTTTTTTGATTTCCTCCAGATCCTTCAGAGCCAGCAGTTTCTTTGCCCGTTCTATCTGCCGGTCCCTGACAGCCCTCTGGTATTCCATCATTTTTCTGGAAAAAGTGATGATAATGCGCTGATTTAAAACTCCTTTTGCCTTTCTCTGTACCGTCCGTCCATTTTTCAGAACCACATCTTCGTAAAGTCCCAGATCGAGTACTTTGTCAGCTGTAATGACTTTATATGCGGAGTCTTTATAGAGGGCAAGGTTATCTGGATCATGCCGGTCAAAATGTTTCATTTCTTCAATAGTGACGGGCGAATCGTCTGAAAAGAAGTTTGTAATCATAGTCATTAAAAACGGCTTCTTTCAGTGTGTTGCTCAGTTTCTTGATGGACTGGGTGACAATGAACGCTCTGCCGCCCATGCTGTTGAACTTTCTGATGTTGTAGGATCCAAGCCCTGCATCGGCACAATAGATAAATTTTGAACCCGGAATCATTTTTAAGACTTCTTTTTCCAGAGGGACTGCCGTCAGCTGTTCACTGGTGTTTCCGGGATGCAGACAAATGGTGATGGGGATTCCTCTGCTGTCCATGAACAATCCCATTTCCACTATGGGATTTGGCCGATGCTCTTTACTGACACCATATTTTCGCAATCCGGTTATGATCTCTCCAGTGACTTCGTCCACGATCTCGTCATCCGCCTGCTCACATTCAAAGTAGAAGTTTGTACACTCATAATAAAGTACGGAGGAATCCCTTTTTACGATCGTGTCGCTTTGCCTGTAGAGCCATGCCAGATAATCATCGTAATGTTCTTCCAAAAGGTCCATAAAGCGCAGGATATGCTGATAGCTGAAGTCCGGTTTTTCATAATAGGAATCCAGCTTGTCCAGCATAGCATATTTAGAAAGCGGTTCCATGATCCTCGAATAAACAAGAAAACGATGGATGGTGTGGCAGTCAAATGTCAGTTTCCTTCCGGCGGTCTTTTCCTGGAAGAAATCCTTGAGCCGGAGGCCGCCCATCAAGTACTGCAGGAAAAAAATATCCAATGTTCAATTCTGTGGATGCACAAGCCTCGTCATCTGTCTGTTCCACTCGTTCATTATAATTCGTTGAAATGGTATATTCCACCTTGCCGACACGGTATTCCTCGTTCATTTTCCGGATTTCTTCTTTCACATAGGAAAGCGGGTCATCGGTTATTTTAGCAGTTCGGAGTGTTTCCCGAACCGTTTGACGTTTCTGGTCGTGACCTTTTTGCCGTTTCGGATTCCAACCTGAGCATAGTAGATTGGATCTTTGCTATTTTTGTTATAAAAGAGTTTCATTCTATCACCGCCCTATCAAATATGAATGCCAATATGGGTATACAACAGTATGTCAAGCAAAATTTGACAAAAAAATACCGCATTTCTGCGGCTTGTAGAACTTTTATTCAATTACAAGTGTTGAAAAACCCGGTAATACCCGCATTAATCTAAGTTAAACTTGGTATTATACTACAAAATATGAATTTTTTAAGGTGTTATAGAAATAGGGGCAAAGTTATTTATGGTTTTGACCCCAACAGCATTTTTTATCAGTTATTATCAAAACATACGTTCAATCTATTATTTTATAAATTATTATTTTATAATAAAAGATATCACACACATATATGTATATAGAAATAATTTTCACTTATTAATATTAATATTTTTAGATTCACCGATATCTTAACCATTAAAATGAATCGTTAGTATAATAAAATGTAAAGGACAGTCATTCTTCTGAATGATGCATCCAATGGTTAGGAACAGGATATAGTTCTCATATGTTGCGCAGCGATTTTAGTTTTCATTCACGTAGCCTAAACCCACCGTCTTTAGACGGTATACGATTTTAGCCATATCATTTATGGACATACTTAACCGAGAGTAGAAAATATGCCAGAGGAATACAGTAAAAACGGGCATGCAGACCACATCATATGGGTGACAAAATATCGCTACAAGATGCTGAAAAGAGAAATACCACTACGATTAAAAGAATTAATAAAGAAAGAGGAATGGTAACCGTACAAGAGAGTATGGGAGGTAACCATGTACATCTGCTGTTGTCATGTCCCCCAATACTAGCACCAAGTAAGATTGTACAGTACCTAAAAGGACGATCTTCAAGGTTGTTGCAGGAACAGTTTCCAGAGTTGAAGAAAAGGTACTGGATCAACATTTATAGGGAAGGGATATTTCTGTGCGACCGTAGGAAGTGTAACAGAAGAAACCATTCATGGGTATATCGAAAATCAAGGAAACAAAGTGTTCAAGGTAGAAAATTGAGTTTCAGTCAGTTATTCCGGTTGCTTCAAGCGACAGTACATTTCAGAGGGATTAATCCCTTGTCTCCACTTTCAGTCGGAAGCACATTTATGTGCATACTCACCCGCTTTAGCGGGTGGTAGTTTAGTTCTTTTAACTTATATTTATATCTCTTGAACCATATGATAGCTCAAAAATTGTTTTCTCAACCGTTGCTATTTCCCCTGATAGAAATATACTTTTAGGGAAACTTCCTTTTATCTTTTGATTAAAGGAGGTTTTGTATGTCACCATAATAAGTCGAAATCATTTAAGTAGAAATTAGCAAAGACAGAGCCATAGCAGTTTTATACTTTGTTCTTATAATAAATATTTACTTATATGTGATAGATGACAGTATCATAATAGGAATGCATATTACCTTTGAAAGCCACTTGACATCAGTGGAGATGATTTTAATCTAAAGAAAAAAACGTTCTAAACAGCTTTAGTTTGGGCAGTAGTCATAAGCAGTTATCGAAAATTTATTGTTTTAAATAGTTTCTAGCATTATTTTTATGTTCTCCTGTAACAGTTTATCATCACTGAATGGAATGTTAAGCGGCCGGAATTTATTGTTCTTTTTTATAAATACTCCTTAACCTTAAAGTATAAGTTGCTAAAGGTAAGACAATACGTTTTTAGATAAGAGATTTAAGAATAGCTGATAATGTTAATAGTAGTTGTAACGATAAATGATTTATAGACATTAAAGCTTCATTAGGATTCCTTGCTTTTCAATGTAGCTTTTTATAATTTATATTATACAGTGGAATAGAAGTTATGAATATTAATTACAACTAGTTCCGCCAACTTAAAGGCGGAGAAACGGAGATTATTTATGAAAAGAAAAATTATTACTATTTTTACTATTCTAGGTATTGTAATAATACCACCTATGATTACTAATGCTTCGACTAAATTAGATAACTTAGACAAATCAAAAATTTCTAGTCATCAGGAATCAATAAATACTGAAAATATTAAGCAGGTAAATTTCATATCAGGCATTAAATACAATTCGGAAAGCAACTTAAACAATATGGAGATAGTTTCAGACTATATAGATCAGATAGTTTGTAATGTAAAAGCTGAAGACGGAACAATTTATTCTATAGGTGTATTAAATAATACGAGCCAACTAAATTTATCGGAATACGATGAGCGTTTAAAAAAGCAGTTAATCACAGTAAATGAAGTTGCAAATTCTAAACTAAAATATCAAGATATAGAAATTAGTAAATTTATATTATCTAAAAACAAATTCCACAACCGTTAGGAGCAGAGTCTGATAGTAATTTTGCTATTTCTATCTCAAATTTAGAAAATGTAGACTCCGTTTTGGATATAAATAACAATATATCAAAAACGCCGAAAGATTTAATATCAAACTTTGATTCTTTAAAATCTAGCAGTTCATATTGTTATCATGACTTTGACCCTAACTTTGGATACAAAACATGGTTTAATGCAATAACTAATAGCACTTCAGCATGTAAGGTGAGCCCAACAGAACCTCATATGGGAGATGGCAATGCAAGATATCTTGAAGGTAGATATTGGCATCCAGATTATCTTTCACCAAAGTTTAGGGGAAGCTTTATTACCTAATGGCAATAAAGAAAGAATGATACTAGTTTCTTATGATTATGATTCTGATATTTCGCTTAACTGGGCAAATATAATGGTTACAGATGATAATGATTCATTAGAGATAGAAGCATTATTATATAATTATCCTAATGCTGAAGCAAGTGATAGAGGATATGCATTCTTCACATATGACGAGATTACGTCATGGAGTGGGACTGGTAAATCAGCATATTTAGATACTCCTTTTGCAGATGATCCAAATGGCCCTGTTGCTATGTGTGTTGGAGTTGGAAATGCAAGAGACCTTTTCAACGCTTATAATCTTTACTGGAGTATCCAAGCAGAAGTTCCATCAGATTATATATGTGACGGTTCTCATCCACAAGATGGGCGTTTTGTGTTGACTGCCCAAAGGGGATATTCTATTTTGGGAGATGGAAGCCCATTTACAGTTTTTCAAGAAGAGCATGAAGGTACTTTAAAGTTTGCACTACCCGAAGGAAAGAATTGGTACGCAGACAGCTATTTTGATCAATATAATGAGCAATCCTATATAAATACAGCCAATTGGTATTTTCATATAACAGAGGATAATCTACCCGTCAAAAATGAGCTATGGGATTAGAAATGAATCTATTTACAATATTAATCTGGCTACTATTTATTATACTACTGATACTAATCTCATCAATAATAACTTTAATGATACTATCAATTTTAAAAAAACTATTAACGAAAAAACAAATAATAAACAGTAAAAAGACATTCATATTAACTCTTATTATTATCTTATCTATTTCTTGTGGATATATAATATTTAAACGTAATAACTTTAAAATAATTTGCCCAAATGAATATCACTATTTATTAACAGATAAACAAATCGAAATATTTAAAAATCGAGTTAAAACAAAATATTACCTCCCTTGTATCCCGATGTACGTTTCTGTTGATTATCTTGATGAAAATGGTTATTATAGCCTTTTCGTTAATTATGGACTATACAATTATCAATTTGAACGTAATTCAGACGGACTTTACGAGTTTCGTAAATGAAAATCCTAATCCCCAGCTATGCTGGGGAGAATAGAGTAGTTGGAGACGATGAGGATAACAAAAAATCCTCCTATGTTACAATTCTTAAGGAAAGTATCAGATTCAGAGCATCAAAAAAGAACAGCCTATACAAAAGATAAACTGCTCTGAATGTGATTCTTTCCAATTGTACCAATTCGCGGAACTTTAGCCGCAGACTGTATGGGGATAGTATCCTTTCCCGGAAGCTTAAAACAGGAAATTATGGTGGCCTGCAATGCAGAAAACAAGGGATCTTCAAGCTGATTTTTATTTTTGGGCATGCTTCATAGACCTTCCGGGGAGGTGTCAAAAAAGTATGAGAAACTGGTGTATCAGGAAGGATGGACATAGCACCTTCCAAGCTGTTTCATGGCAGACCGCCCACACTTTGGACACAGACAGACATCAAAATTCCAGACAGCCTTTAAAAGCTCTGCCATGCTCATTCCTGCGAAACGCTGCTTAAAGCGCTGACCGTTCTGAAGCATAAAAATAACCTTTAGATTTTTATGCTTCATCCGGTTGTTAAGGAAGCCATAGTAGCGTATTTTTTGAAAACCGGAAGGCAGCACATGCATCAGGTAACGGCGTATAAACTCTGTATGGTGCAGGGTAATCTGACGTTTCGGGTCACCCGGCTTTTTCCCTCTGGCTGAGAACGTGACCGTATCTTGCGTAAGGGAAAGGATCCGGTTGTTGGAAATAGCGACTTTGTGGGTGTAGCGTCCGAGGTATTCAATGGCATTGCCAAAGCCGTTAAAGGTTTCCTTAACGTAGGGACACCAGTCCATTTCATAAAGCTTATTTTTCCATTCCTTCCAGTGATAGGGATTGCATAGTTTTTCACAGGAAGATGAAAAGGTGAGGGAACCATTTTTATAAAGGATGGCAAGATGCGCCAGGTATTTTCCCTTAAATTTGTCCCGCAGGACAGCCACCGGAATAAAAAATGATTGAGGATTTACGGATGTTGCCATCCTTTGTAAGCCCGCCGCCGGAGACGATGCAGTGCATGTGCACATGGTAAGCCAACTCCTGATTCCAGGTGTGAAGAACCTGAATAATGCCGGGTACTGCGCCGAGCCGCTTCTTATCAGCAGATAATTCCAGAAGTGTTTCGGCGCAGCATCTGTGAAGCAGTCCATACAGGAGCTTCTGGTTGCAGTAAATAAGCAGATTTAGTTCATGGGGAAGGGTAAACACCACATGAAAATAAGGAGAGTCTATAACCTCAGCCCTGCGTTTATCCACCCAGATTTCCTTCTGTACAGCCTGACAGTTCGGACAGTTACGGTTGCGGCAGGAATTATTGTGGATTTCCATATGTCCGCAATCGGTACACTGACTTAAATTAAAGCCAAGTCTGCCGGATTTACAGTTTAAGATGGCTCTTGCAGCGATCCGCTGGATCTGCGGCTGATAAAATCGCTGTGTAGAATCGGCTTCATAGGAGCGTTCAAATATCTGCCGAATTTTGTAATCACGCATGGCAGGCACCTGCCAGGAGGTTAAAAGGGATGATGGCGCTGCGGATGGCCTTGCCGGAAAGATGGACATAAACGGTGGTGGAATGTAAGGATTTATGTCCCATAAGGGCTTTATGGTAAGCAGGTCCGTTCCGTTTTCATACAAGTGTGTGCCAAAAAGCATGTCGGAAAGAATGGCAGGTAAGCCTGCGCCTCCATCCGAGCCTGTCCTCATGTGCATGGACATGCCTTGAGAGGAAAAAGGTGTCAATGGGTCTGTCCTGCCCATTCTGTTTCGGAAAAAAAAAGCCCTTTGGCCGTCCGCATTCAAACCAGTACTGTGTCAGAAGGTCAAGAGCAGCCTGTGAAAGAATGGCATAACGGTCATTCCTGCTTTTTGGAGTGTGTGATGTGCAGCCGCATATTTTTGCGGTCAACATCTTCATAACGGAGGCGGCAGACTTCCCCAATACGAAGCCCGGAGGAATACAGGAGGGTAACCATGGTCTTTTGTTTTAAATCGGGAATGGTGGAAATAAACTGCCAGGTTTCCTGTTTTGAGGGAACATAAGGAAGGTATTGGTTAAATCTGCGCATGGGAAGCTGCGTGTCATCCCATGCTTTATGTAACACATACAAGGTGAAGAAACGCAGCTGTGAAATGGCACAATTGATGGTGCGGTCAGAAAGGCCTCTGGATTTCTGTAGCCACCGGATGTAAGTACAGTAATTTTTGAGAGTATGTTCAGTAAGGCCACGAAGGAGATCATTTCCTGTAAAGTTTTTAAATATTCGTCCATAAAGGAATCTCCTTAGAATTATGATTAAAAAGCTGCAATATTTCATAAAAAGGGGGTGGACGAATAAAAAATTTAAATATGTAGTTGTTGAATGCGAAAAAAAATGATAAATTAAACATAGCGGAATGTTGTTATATGTGTTTATTTTTGTCTGGTGGTGATTCAACAATAAAACATATAGGAACAAACCGCTACTTTTATTTTCAAAAAGATTAAAATATTTCAAGAAAGTGGCGAAAATATTGAACTGGGGCCAGCCGTCGCGTTAGCGACTTGGTACAATAGTGAAAACGTACAAAAATGCAGGGAGGAAAAAGAATATGTTCCGGGAAATGCGCAAAAGGACAGAGAGTTGGCAGTGGAAGAGGCATTGCAGATTTTGAAGGCACAGACTTATGGGATATTATCTACCATGGGGAGGACGGATATCCATATGGCGTGCCTGTAAACTATGTGGTAGATAAGGATAAAATTTATTTTCACTGTGCAAAGGATGCAGGGCATAAGGTGGAAAAATATACGTTACTGCCCAAGGGGTTTGTTTTACGGTAATGGGGGATTCGGAGGTGCTCCCATCAAAATTCAGTACCCGGTATGAAAGTGCTGTGGTATACGGAGAATGCAGGGAGGTGGATCATAAGCAAAAGGCACTGGAGAAGCTGATAGAAAAGTACAGTCCTGATTATAGAGAGTGTGGACTGAAATACATAAAAGAAGCTATGGATATAACAGGAGTTTATGAAATTACCATAGAGCAAGTTACCGGGAAAGCGTGCAGGTAGGATTGTATATTTACCGTACAGACAATAAACGGACATGTCCGCGACCTTAGACACAATATAAATGAAACAGAGGTATTTATAAATGGAAATAAAGATAAGGAAATTTACCGGAAATGACGTTTCAGACGCTGTTCAGATTTGGAATCAGGTGGTGGAGGATGGAATTGCTTTTCCCCAGATGGATATGCTGGATGAGAAAACCGGTCTTGATTTTTTTGAGAGTCAGACCTATACCGGAATTGCATATAACGCAGAGAATGGCAGTATAGTGGGACTCTACATACTCCACCCTAACAATGTGGGCAGATGCGGCCATCTCTGCAATAGCAGTTACGCAGTGAAGTCTGACTGCCGGGGCCATCATATCGGAGAAAAGCTGGTGAGACACTCCATAGAACAGGGGAAACGCTCGGGCTTTCGGATTCTGCAGTTTAATGCTGTAGTAAAATCAAATCTATCCGCGCTACATCTGTATGAAAAGCTAGGATTTGTAAAATTGGGCGTAATACCAGAGGGGTTTCTTATGAAAGATGGCAGTTATGAGGACATCATACCTCATTATCACATTCTATAGATACTTTTCCATATCCAGTGTAAGCCTGTATGCCTCTTTTTTTCTGACCATGAAAGTGATGGTCCATTCTCTTACTTCTGTGGGAGCAAAGTAGAGGAGAAAAAGCAGAATGGGTCATTTTTTCATTGAGGGACATTTACCTGCTATGAAAATGGAGGTAGGACCATCGACTCCTCCAATGATAGAAATACTGGATGCATCCTTAGACTCCGAGCATGAAATAGATACCGGAGGATCACCAGGAGAAAAGCTGCGGATAAAATAACTGCCCTCTCTAAGCTCCGGAGAAAGAGTATAGTGCAGCTCCTCATAGTATCTGGGATAGCGAAAGCGCTTTGTTAACGGTGACAGTGTATGTTCCGGTACCTGTTTCGAGATGCGGGGAGTGTATTTCTACTGTGTGTGTATTACCGGTTTCCGGATGGGTAAAACAAACGGCCTGGGGTAATTCCTGATCCAGTATAAAATGTGGGCCGGGGACAGGAACAGGCTGCTGGGAAAAAAAAGAAATTCCAGATGATGTAATTTAGGCTTTTTTTGCTGATTGCCATGCAAAGCTGGTGCGCACCATGATCCAGGCATAGTTTGAGTCCAGTTTGTAATGCATAAGAAAATCCTCAGCCTGGGCATCACACGCGCTCCTCCTCATCGCATGGGTACCACCCCATGCTGCAGGAACCCTGATTGGGAAGATGTTTTCCGTCAGCAGTCAGTTCTATCTCAAGGTGGAGAGAAGTCGGATTCTCCGCCTCCAGAAACTCTAATTCTTGGTCTGACAATTTTTCCGGGTCTCTCTCCTTCCAGCTTTTCAGAAAAGCATGGAGCGTGCTGGATTCGATTCTTTTACAGAGATCCACCACCAATCCCTTTTGCTGCACTCATAGAGTGATAGGAGCTTAAAGTATTCCCCTATCCCATAGAAATTCACAATTTACAGTTATCTCTTTTCCAGGTCTGGCATACCGCTCATGTCCCCAGAAATTATTTCCATAGTATACCTTCCACTCGCTCATCGAAAATCCTCCAGTGTATTTGCGTTGGTTTAATTATAACAGTTAATAGGGATCCACGGAAGATGCAAATCGTATCAGTCCAGATTTATGTATCCCTCAATTACTTTTTCATCATTAAGCAGTAAATATACAGAGCTATCTAAAAGCTTAACGGCTACTGCAAGTGATAATGTGGTATAAAAATGAATGATATTGACAGAAATATATGATGACATTATAATTTTATTATATATAAATAAATAACTAATTAATGTATCTGTAAAACTAATGTATACATTAAAAAGAACTGATATCCTCCATTTGTATAAAGCAATACATAAATATCTATTACATTTATCGTGCTCCACAGAGGTGTCAGGTAAAATTGAGAATAAAGAGAGGTAAAAATATGGAATTGACCAGAAACGAACTGGAAATTATGGAAGTGCTGTGGGAGGCCGACCGCCCGCTTACAGGTACGGATATCGTGCAAATGTCTGTAAAAAGTCTTGGAAAGACAGCTCGATTCACATTTTAATAAACAGTCTGTTGAGAAAGGAGGCCATTCGGGAGGCAGGATTTATTCGCTCTGGCAAAGGCTATTCACGCACTTTTGAGCCTACGGAATCAGGTGAAAAAATATTATGCGGATGTTCTCGCAAATATTGCAAATAAGACCAGCGTAGCCACTTTGTTTTCCGCTCTTTTTAAGAGTAATAGTTTGTCTAAAGATACCATACAGGAACTGGAGGAGATGTTAAGTAAGAAAAAAGAAGGAGCTTAAGTAATATGCCAATTGTAGAGATAAGTGTGTATTCATTTGTAAGCGCTATCTTATTCTTTAGTATAGGACTGGTTATAATCAGGAAGCTGCGAAGGATACTATTTTTTTGTAAAGAACAGTACAACAGATTTAATCATATTGTTTATGCTGTCTATCTGTCGTATTTTATTGCCGCTGGATCTTTCCTATGCATTTATAATATCATCTGAATCAGTACTTCCTTTTATAGAGAGAACCTTAAACCATGATATCTGGAAACATACTACCATTGGTATGATTTTGATTGGTGTATGGATAACAGGAGCACTGGGTGTTATAGCTAAGGAAATATGGGATGTTGTAAGAGAAATTAAGGTAATAAGGGGTTACAGAATTGTACAGAGCGAGCAGGTTGAGCGGATTGTATCGAAGAGTTTTGCAAATAAAAATATAAATGTGGTGGTATCACCGGAGGTTGATGTTCCTAAGGCGATTGGATTTAGAAAAGCGTTTATCTATCTGCCGGTAATCTCTGTTACAGATCAGGAGATGGAATTTATTCTGAGGCATGAAGTGCAGCATATAAAGGGAGGGATATTTTGTAAAGATATTCTACTTGCTTTTAAAAAGCAGTATTTTGGTGGAACCCCATTGTCTATATTTTCCAGAAAGAAGTAGAACATCTTCTGGAACTTAAATGTGATATGTCGGTTACCAAAAACATGAAGATGGAAGAGCGCTTGACGTATTTGGAAACCATCTTGAATGTTATGAAACAAGTAAGTTTGGAGTATAAAGATACTTCCTGCAGTTTATCACAATTGTTAAACGGTGATTTACAGGAATTATGAAACAGAGATTTGAGGTGATTCTCAATAAACCGGTGGAGAATAGGAAAAAAAAATAGAGTTTGCAGTAAGTTTATCATTATAATAGCGTTTTTGTGCTCATATTTAATTATCATACAACCTGCATATGATCCACCGGCTGAAGACATTGTGGAAAGTGTTACAATAACGGAAGATAATGCGTACATAGTTATAGATGAGGAGGGGGTTATTCAAATATTTGTTAATAACAAACCGTTTATGATTCTTTCAAATAAAGATTTGAATATGGAACCATTTAATAAGTTACCAATAAAACAAGAGGAGATAGAAAAAAAATGAAGCGAATACTTAAAAAAATAATTATTGGAATTGGCGCAATTGTTTGTATATTCATAACAATTCCGAGTCATGCAGCATCAGTAATAAATAAGGACATTCCAAATACAAATTCAAGTAAAATCTCACCAAGAAGTGACAAAATGGTATTATAGATTAAAGAACAGTGTAAATCAGAAAAGACTTTGGTCAGTAACATATGGTTATTGGAAGACAGATTGGATTAATTATTAAATGGAAAATCGCCGCAAGCTTAAGAAAGGTTCGAAGCTTGCGGCGATTTTCTGAGGTCTCATAAAGTATAGTAATTTACTCTCTTATATTTCTTTTTTCTAAATAGTTTTCATTTGCATTCTCATTATTGAATGGTATCTATTATAGTTTACATAAAACTTAAATGTGTAAAAAGATTCTGAATTTCTGATTTAAATATAATTAGATCAACCAAAATGATTTATATTGACATAAATTATTCTAAATGATATTATATATTTATGAAATAATTAAACTAAAAAATGTTATAACACTGTAAAAATCAGCAAGTTTTACTATATAGCATAGTAAGGGGTGATGCCATTGCGTTAGTTGTTACATAGGACTTTACACAAAAAAGATGAAAAATCATACAATTAGGAAATTGTTAATTGTTTTTTTTTAAGTGTGGATAAAGATTCAGTATAAAAAACAGGCAATTATTCAGAAATATTTCTTAAGTGATACAGATGACTAGTGTAATAACACATTTATATTTAAACAAACTTCTTTCCTTATTATGGAAACCTGTGTTATGTTAAAAAGAAAACGATTGGTGGTGTTTTCTATGGCTAGACCTAAAGTATATAAAATTCAGTTAACACAAGACGAAAGGGATCTTCTTGATAAAACTTCGTGATCTGAATGAAATTTATGGCGCTTCCCTCACTCACAGCCAGATTGCCCATACTTATGCTGTCTGTCTGGCAACTGTAGATAACACAGTCAGTGCTTATATAAATAAGGGCATCCATGAAATTACTACTTATCATATCAATCCTAATTCGGCCAACGCCCTGCGTAAATCAGATGGCAGGACAGAGGCCCAGATTATCCACCTTGCTTGTAGTGAGCCGCCACAAGGACATGCAAGGTGGACTCTTGAACTCTTGGAGGATAAAGCACGTATCGTTTTGGATACTCCTGTCAGCCGCGAAACGATTCGTAGAACTTTAAAAAAAAATGAACTTAGACCTCACCGCAATGAATACTGATGCATTCCCCCAAAAGAAAATGCTGAATTTGTAGCGTGCATGGAAGACATTCTTGATATTTATGAACGTCCTTATAATACACAGTTACCAGTAGTATGCATGGATGAAAAGCCCTACCAGTTATTGGGAGAGGTACGTGATCCTTTACCCATGCGCCCGGGAACACCGTACTGCAAAGGACTGGGCAGAGGAAGTGCGTTATCTTACCGATATCATGTATCCAGATGTCGAATAGATTATTCTTGTATTTGTAAATATGAAAAAAAATTATGATTTATTAAGGAGACCAGCTATGAAAAAATCATTTAAAAATTTGTTTTATTGACAGCAAGTATTGTAGTGGCATTTTGCCTTCTCGTATTACCGGCAGCCGCTTCCAAATCAGCAAAACCTGCTATGAAAACCCGCATGACAATCCAAGTGGGAAGTATGAAGAGGTTAAGTGTAACCAATGCCAGCCAAAAAGTAAAATGGTCCATTAAAAATAAAGCCCTGGTTTCTGTGAAAAAAAACAGATGATAACAGTATTGTCTTGACGGGGAAGAAAGCTGGATTCACAACGGTTTCCGCAAGGGTAGGAAATACCACTTTGGAATGCCGTGTAACGATCAAAAGTAGATTTTCGGAAACAGGTGCCGAAGGTGGAAGTAGAGACGGGAGTAAAACGTAAATATGGAGTAAAAAGTAAGATGGAGTAAAATAAAAGGTGCGGATGGATATGAAGTTTACAAAGAGACAAAGGATGGCGGTAAAAACTGATAAAGAAGTATGAAAAAGCAGTTACCAGCTACAATGATAAGAATGCTTCCGTACAAAAGCCAGGAAACTACTTTGTGCGGGCGTATAAAAAGCAAAAGGGAAGCAAAGTTCTTTATAGTTCTTTTAATAAGAAAACTTACGTGATTGAATAAAATAACATATTATAGAGTCACATTTTGTTGCAAGGAGGACATACTTATGATTGAAAAGAACTATACCATTAAAAGACACAGAATATATTGTGGTCTGGTTTTGGTAGTTATATTAGTATATGCAACAGCATGTGCGAGTTCTGAAAATAATAATAAATTAGAGTCAACAAATGATTTTGAAATTGATGATATTCTTGAAAACCCAGATCCTGAAATCGATTTCATATCTGGTATGGACTTGGACATTGTTGACGAGAAAGAGTACAATAATTTTTCCTTTGAATTATCAACTCAAGAATTTATTAAAAATAAGGATAATCAAATAGTATGCAAAATTATTAATAATAATGTTGGTAATGGTTTTTATTATTATCAAATTCCATATATAGAATTTAATAATAAAGGAGAGTGGCAGCGTTTAGCATACTATCCTCCTGAAGTATTTTATGAGGGGAATTGGTTTTACAGTGGGGTTGAAGGAAACAACACAGAGCCAAATACCGCAGAAGTATATTTTGAAAAAGAGTATTTAAACGATGAATTATACGAGGGAGAATATCGCTTAGTATTGTTTGTCGGGCCTAAAGTTTTTATGCAAATTTTAAGGTAACTTAAATAAAACATTAGAAAGGAATGTATTGTATGAAGAAGAATTAAATTCTTATTGCAGCAAGTTTGATAGTGGTATTTTTAGGTGGAATAAAGGTACAAGCTAAAGAACCTGACTTAATAACATATGATTATATAACTCATAATACAATTATTGAAAAGTCGAATGAAGTAAGCCCTATGACACGAAGTGGAGTGCGGATTGAACCAGAATATAAAATCGGTTTACCCGAAATTATGCCTAAGGTAATTATTGGTGACACAGACAGTAGAAAAAAAGTAAATCCTAATAATGAACCATACTGTAGAGTTGTTTGCCTAAGACCGGGGTTTGATACAGACGGAGATAATAAAATAGATAAATGGAGTTATGGAACAGGTTTTATGACTGGTGATGATGTTATGGTAACAGCAGGACACGTTGTATGGCACACAAAAAATAAAATGCAGCCACAACAACTCAGGATATATCTGAAACAGACTGGCTCGAAACTTAATTCAACTTACTATTATCCTAAGAGATGGACACTGTCAACTGCCTTTACCAGTAATAATAATTCTAATTATGATTGGTGTGTTCTTGAATTGCAACAGGACTTGGGAAAACAGACAGGATACTTTGGATATGGAACAGGCCTTACAGGAAGTAAATCCGTTACGGTGTCGGGATATCCATCGAGTAAGAAATATAACCAGTACAAAGCGACTGGAAAAATGAAAGTAACATCCTCATTCAGGTTTTCACACGATGTGGATACAGAAGGTGGACAAAGTGGTTCTCCAGCATATTCTTCGAATGGAATTGTATGGGGAATACATACGTCTGGAAGTAAAACGTCAAAGATAAATAGTGGGTGCTTGTTAACTCAAAATGTATATGATTTGATATCAAAATATAAATATAATTAAAATATCAGTATTAATATGAATATTCTTGTGCGATGAAATCGCACTTCCGGAAATTTGGAAATCAGATGTCCGGAAGTGGAAATCATCTTATATGAGTTTACTCGCGTAATGTTTTGTCTAAGCCATATACCTCTCGCATTGAGATGTCATGCTCGACATCTATGCTTGTATCATAGGAAAGTCCTTCGAATTCCCTATGATGATTAGGGTGTCAAAAGCCACTTAAATAATAATCGATATTTACTTGTACCTTGAAAATTTAACACGAAATGGTTTTAGACAATAAAAGATGGTAGTTAGAGGTTACCTGATGAAGTATCTTCCTATGACTTTTATACTACTTTTAATTTTGGGTCACAGTTAGCCAGGCTATTAGTGTAATTTAATAGCTTTTTGAAAATTTAGTGCCGCTATTTTGAACCCAAAATGAAAACGGGTTCTGTACTTTCCATGCGTTGGTATTTTATCTACGTGGTATCTTCTCCTAAGAAGAGACGGAATTGCTTCTACACCATTGCGAAAGCGGGCATACTGGCTGAATTCTTCCGTTTTCATATACTGTAATTGTTTTGCTCTTCCAACCGATTTCCATGAGACCTCTTTCCGGACTCTTGTTTTTAAGAAGCGGGGCAGACATTTTTCTTTGTAGGGACATGAGTTGCAGGTCTCAATTTTAAAATATGCAACCGAACGATCCTTACTCGGATCGTATATGCATTCTTCTGGAGCACACTTATTTATACATTCTATCAAATACTGTCCGTCCTGCGTAAACTTGAATTCAGCATAGATTTCATCTGGTTTGCGTCCTGTAAAGTTTGTAGTTACAAGCTTAAGATTATGATCTTTTGCCAGCCTGGAATTCTCTTCACCACTGTAAGCACCATCAGCGACTATAAATGCTTCCTCTTCAAAAGTCTGCTGGTTGTGAAGATAATCTTTCATGAATTGATTGTCAGCATAGACATTTTTTTCATATGAATAATCAGTGATAAGACTGCCTGTTTCACCGACAGATTCTACTACGTTACCAACATACCCGAGATTTTTCCCACCAGCTTTATAGCGAAACGTCGCCTCTGGATCTGAAGGATTTAACAAAACTTCAGAAGTATTTTTAATCTCTTTTTTTTTTTCAGAAGGCGGCGGGAACCATCATCGTCGATAATCGTTCTTTCTTTTTAGCAAGCGAATTAGAAGTTGGTACTCACTTGTATCATCAAAGTCACCTGTATTATCACACAGTTGAATAAGCACTTCGGCATCGTGCATTACAGCAATGGTTCTTTCTGCAGCATCCATATCCCTTTTATGGTAGATGCAACGATTATAATCATCTTTTTCGATGTAATGATGTTGTTTCTCAGGGATTTCTTTTTCACGTTGATTCATAATCTTTGCTAAATTTGCAACGCAAGTATAGAAAAGCTCCAGTAATGAAAGATTTCTAATATTAGCTGCAATCATAAGACTGTCCATTCGCTGCATATTTGGAGTGATTTTCATAAATTCTGACAGTTCCTTCGCCATTTTTACAGTGCATTCATGAATGAGGTCAACATCATGCTCTGTTTCATAAGCCAGCACACGTGCTCTGAACCGGCTGAGCGTTCTATCGCTAAGGGGCTGTTCCTCAAAACTTGTTGTATGAAGTGCATACTGATAACGAACATCAAACATAAGCGCTTCTACCAATTCATCATCCGTATCTCCAAGAGCTTCTTTTTAGAATAAGAGCACCTACAATAACATTTACCGGAGTATTTGGACGTGACGCTTTACTGCTATACAATTCTGAAAAAATAGTTTCATCGATAGCAGGAAAAACATACTCAGCAAAAAGCTTTTGCCCATGATTTTTCCAATACGCGTTTTTCTCTTTCAGTAAGATTGAAAGTACTATCCATTAAAGATAATTGTTGATTATTATTAGCAACAAAAGCCATTTCATCACCTCCATATTTGATAACTTAATTATAACAAATATCAGGTATTTACGATATATATCGTGTTAAATTTTCAAGGTACAAATTTATATCAAAGGTCACTGACCTTTTGACACCCTAATCCTATGATATAAAACCCTCCGGGCGGGATCGCACTGCGGCGGAGTGGGGAGATGGCTGCCGGGGCAGCCCCGCCGCAGGCGGAGAATCCTGCGTGCAGGATTCTTTTTATAATTGTCACGGCAGACCTTCTTCCTCCTGAGTACAGATGGGCAGTACCAGCTCCACGCAGGCGCCTCCATCGTTGGAGAAATGCCACCGGAAGTCCCGGTAGAGATACTGGAGCTGCTCCAGGTAGCTGATGATGCCAAAATGGCTGCCGTCTGCGGCCCGGATGTCCTGCCCGCATTCAGAGCCGCAAGCAGCTCCTGGCTGTATCCGGGGCCGTTGTCCCGGATGATAATTTTGATATAGGGATCGTAATCGATCTCCAGATACTGGGTTTCCAGGCGAATCAAGAGCGGGTGATCCGCGTTCATGGCGTATTTGATGGAATTTTCCACAAACTGGTGAATCAGGAGAGGCGGTATCATGGCTTCTCTGGTGAGGGAGTGGATCTCCTGTACAAAATCAAAATTCTTCATATAGCGCAGCTTCTGGATCTGTACGTAGGCATCAATGTGTTCAATCTCGTCGGCTACGGGGATCACATTGTCAGTAATCCTCATCATGAAACGAAAATACTTTATGGTACACAGGATCAGTGATTCGGCACTCTCCGTCTGTTGGGCGTACAGCAGGTTGTAGACCATATTTAGGGTATTGATAATAAAGTGGGGCTTTACCTGCAGTTGAAGGATATTTACCTTAAATCTCTGGGCCGTGAGCTGCTCCTCGTAGACCTTGATTTTCAAATTTTGGATTTCATTTACCATTTTATTGAAGGTCTGGTATAGAAGCTGGAACTCGGAGGTATCCGCCACCTTCTCAATCCGGTAATCCAGATCGCCTTCGCCCAGCCGCAGCATGGATTCATTCAGGTGAGTGATGGGCCGGATTACGATCCGGTGGATCAGCACCAAAAATAATAGAAAGGCCAGGATCAGCACCAGACAAAGAAGAACTGAGTAGCGGTTCACAAAGGACAGGTGAGCGCCCACCTTATCTGCCGGAAATTCATAGGACAGTGTAAAGTCGTAGGAGGAGGGAACGGAAATCTTCACCAAATCCTGGTTCATGATGGTCTCCTGTGAGAGGGTCTCTCCAGGCTGGAATATCAGACTGCCGTAATCCAGGTTCGGAAGTTCCAGAGTCTCCATGAGCTGATCTGTATCAATATAGCTTCCCGTAACGATATTTTCATTTAAAATCATTTGAAAAAAGATAATAGTGGCCATCCAGATTGAGCAGCCTCCAGGGGTAGCTGCGGGTAAGGGAGGTGCTTTGACAGATCTCATCCTGAATATGCCCCTGTATGGTGGAGGAGAGTGCACTCTGATCTCCATCCGCACTTCGGCACAGATAAAAGTCCTGCTCAGGCAGGTAGATAAAGAGCGTTCCCAGGCAGCCGTATCGGGGCAGTTCATCATCAAACTCCTGGGAAAGGGCATACTGGGCGTGAATTCCCTCTGGGCTGACACTGGAGTGGGAGAGAATGCGGGGCTCTGTCCGGTTGAACGCCAGATCCATGGTATAGTAATTGATCTGGGAGAGCTGAGTTTCCAGCTCGGCCATATTTTTCTGCAGTACGGATTGATAAGCATTTACCAGAGCGGATATGGCCTGGTTGCGGGATCTTTGCATGTTGTACATGGAAATTAGCAGTATGGGCACCACAAAGCACACCAGACAGAGGAAAAACTGCGACACGGTGGAGTGAAAGAGTTTGTGAAATTTACGTTTCATGGCAGGCTCCTTCGGAAAGCTTGTACTTGTATTCTTTGGGAGAGATACCCACAATCCGGGTAAAGGTTTTCTGAAAACTGCTGTAGGACTGATAGCCCAGGTCCAGGGCGATCTCACCGATGGGCTTGCTGGTCTTCATATCCTGCATGGCCTGTTGCATTTTTTGCTCCTGGATATACTGGTGAATGGAACATCCTGTCTCTTTTTTAAAAACCCGGGCCAGGTAGCTGCTGTTCATATGGACATATTCGGAGATAGCGGATACGGTAAGGCTATCCCGGATATGTTTTTGATGTACGATTTTATCTTATCCACAGGGGTCAGTTCACGCTGATGGCTGTGGATAGCAGACTCAGCGTCCTGGTGCTGTACTTTACCCAGGAAAGCATCTGGTTCAGGGAGGCAGTGGCTTGGGAGGTGTAGGAGAGACATTCCTCAGGAGGCAGGATATAGGTAAGCAGCAGCTGGTGACGGTAGGCATAGGTCACAAGCAGCTGGTAGTATTCCAGTGAGAAATGCTCCAGAAAATCAGAGGTCATCTGGCGTTTAATCGAGGGTTGAAGAAGATAACTTGTGATGGCTTTAAAAATCCCGAAAAATCATCGGATTCCAGCAGTTCACTCCACGCCTGCACCGGGGTATCCGGAGGTAGAGTCCTCAGATCCTGCGAATGGACAGAATAAATAAGCTGCTGCTCCAACACTACATTCTGATAGGCCAGGGTCTGTAAAGCTTCCATCTGTTCCGGCAGCTGACAAATATTTTCCGGCCATCCCAGATAGCAGTAATACCGCAGTTCCTCGTCATCTTTTATTTGGTTCAGGAAGGAACGGCAGATAGAATCTCCAGTTTCCGGCAGAGGACAATCGTCATCCGAAGATTCCAGGATAAGGAAATAGGAATCATCCGTCTGGGGATCAAATAGCAGGTACAGGGGCACTGCCGCAGATCTTTTCAAAAGCCTCTGGTTCCTGGAGTGATGCTTCCGGGGAAAGCGGGAGGCGCTGCCGGATATGGCAGTGAGTAAAATGGCATAAAAATGGCTGTGGATGCCAATGTCCAGCTGCAGGTCATAAATCTGCTGTGATACAGAGGACTCATCCGGCGAGGTGGTGCCGTCCAAGAGCTCCATCCAGAACTGACGGTAAATAGCAGGGAGGCTCTGCTGCCAGGACCGGGTCTTAAGCTGCAAAGCCTGTGACTCCTCCTGGCGGGAGATTGCTTTGGCAATAGAGTCTTCCACCTCCTCCGGAATGATGGGTTTTAAAATATAATCAATACTTCCCAGCTTCAGGGCCTTCCTGGCATAGGAAAAGTCTGCATAGCAGGTGAGAAAAAAATGCACTGGGTGGGTATATTTTGGCTGCGAATCCAGGATACCAGATCGAAGCCGGTGCCGCCCGGCATCTCGATATCACAAAGAATGATTTCAATGGTTTCGGACAGCAGGAGAGAGCGGGCTTCTGTGATATTTTTAGCGGTAAAAATATGAGCAAATTGAAAGCGGCTCCAGTCCAGACGGGTTAAGAGGGCTTCCAGAGTCAAGTGTTCATCATCAACTAATAAAATATTCATTACAATCCCTCCGATTTTTGTAAGTACCTCAAACGTACCATAAATAGAAATAAAATGCAATGAACGAAGGAAGAAAAGTTGTTACCATTCATTCCCTGGCCAGCAATATGCATAAATCTACAGAACTGTTTGGACAGTTAATGAAAAGTCAAAAACAGTTCACAGATGAAGGAAGATCCGGTATACTGTTATTGTTCACACGTTCACAGTAACATGCATCTGAGTGAACAGTAATGGTATACGAATGGGTAGGATTGGTTTACAGGAGGAAGATAATGGATAAAAGAAATATAAGAAGATGGCTGACAGCGGGTTTATGCATAATTCTGATGTCTGTCAGCGTGGGATGCAGAAGACAGGAAACCCGGGCAGATGAGAGTGAACAGACACAGTATGATACTCTGCATCTGTATATGTATTCTCCTGTAAAGCCTCAGGACGAAGAACTGGTAGAGGAGGAGATCAGCAAAATTACCAGGGAGAAGCTGCAGATTAATGTGGATTTGGAAACCTTCACGAAAACAGATGCCAACGAGAGGCTTTTTCTGGCAGAACATGAAGAGGTAGACTTGTTTTCTTATCTGGGAAGCAGCCAGAGGTTTATCAGCATGATTTCCGGTAAAGAGATTCTGGCCCTGGATGATTTGTTGGCGGAACGGGGAGAGGGAATTCTGGACTATGAGGGGGAAATGCTGGATGCGGGAAAATGGAATGGGCAAATCTATGGCGTTCCCTCCAACAGGGAAAAGGGAGATGCTTACGGTGTTGTTCTTCTGAAGAGTCTTGTGGACAAGTATGAGATCGATGTGTCAGAAATCAGGACATGGGAGGATCTGGACCCTGTTTTTGCCATAATTAAAGAGAAGGAAAAGATTTTTGACTGTACTTGTGACGGAGATAAATGATTGGAGCGTTGCGGGGCTCATGAATAGTATGGATACCCTGACGGATGCCAGATTTGCAGTGCTGAAGGAGGGGACTAAGGTTCCCCGGGTGACGAATTACTACGAGACGCAGGAGTGGAATCAGGCTGTAAGGAAAGCACATGAATGGTACAAAAAAGGGGTATATAAAAAGGATGTGCTTACTTCTCAGGAAGAAGGCAGAAAGCTGTTAGATGAGGGAAAAGCCTTTGCAAAAATGAGTTTGATGAATATCGACCGGAACGGGGAGATGGAGAAGCCGGAAAAGGTCTATATTCCGCTGACAAAGACATTGGCCACCACTACCTGTGCATCCAGGGACCTGTGGGTGATTCCTTCCGCCAGCAGTATGCCGGAAAAGGCCATGGAAATGCTGAATCTTATGTACACGGACCCGGATATTGTTAATTTGCTGCAGTACGGGATTGAGGGGGTACACTATACCATGCAGGAGGACGGTACCATGCTCCATGAGTATAATGCCACGGGAAAAAGCGGATATTACCGGGGGCTGGTCAGGCGGGAAACCAGAGCCTTTTGCATGTGGCGTCCCTGTTGGGAACAGATTTTGAGGAGAGATGGAAGGAAAAAGAAGAAAATACAGAGATTTCGAGGGCCTTCGGTTTCCGCTTTGACCCGAGTCCGGTGCTGGTGGAGATTGAAGAGGTGGAGAAGGTCATTGATGAATATGCCAAGCCTCTGGAGAGCGGGGTCATCGATCCGGTCAGTGAGCTCCCGAAATTTAAAGAGAGGCTAAAGGAGGCTGGAATCTACCAGGTGATCAGGGAAAAGCAGCGCCAGTTGGATGAGTGGGCGGCAAAGCAGTCGGAGTAGCAAGACACTTATTATTCAGACAGTTCTGTGCATTTACTGCACAGAACGAGAAAGTGATTCAGGAGTGCATTAAAGTCAGATTCTTACCAGCGGAGGTCAGATTTGCGAATGGAACCATTGAAAACCTTTGTTACAATAACAGTAACTACTCTACTGGCGGATATGGAAAACCCATTTCGGAGCAGAGGAGAAAGGAAGGAGAATGAGAAAAATGAAAAACGAATGGTTGCAATGGTACTGAGTCTGGCGATGATCATGACATCCGTACCGGCTTATGCGGCGGGAGACCAAAGTGCAGCACCGGTGGATACCGGATTGGAGAAGAGTCCTGATTTTGAAGAGTATCTGGAGAGCAAGTATGTGGACCCTGATCGTGTGTACAGCTCTGACGTGCGCTGGTGGCTGGGACAGGCGTCCAACACAGACGAGGTTCTTCTCGATGAGATTCAGGCACTTTATGATGGTGGATTTCGAGGCGTGGAACTCTGTATGCAGACTGACACTACTGCTGCTGAAGAGGATTACGCATATGGTTCCGAAATGTGGGCACATAAATGGAATCTGATGATGAATAAACTGCTGGATCTGGGGATGGGTGTATACCTGACTTCTGGTACCAACTGGGCCACATCTAATGTTCCGGCGTCCAGTCTGGACCCGTCAAGTGAGGCGGCTCTGCAGGTTCTGGCTATTTCCGATGTGTCGAAAGCTATGATTGTAAAAGCTGGGAGACCTTCTCCGGCGCTCTGGAGCTTCCGGCGTCACCAAAGAAGAATACAAAGCTGAACACTGTCTATGCCTATAAGGTCGCAAAAACCGATGACGGCACAGACAGGACTTCTATCGTTTTTGGATCAGCCATAAAGCTGTATGACAAGAGAGATACGAATCACGAATCTTATGTTACAAAAGGGGAAAGCGATACGGATTACACCGTAAACTGGAAAGCTCCCCAAGGAGAAGGAGAATACCAGATCATCGCAACCTGGAGCCAGGGCGCATATAACAGCTCTTCTCCTGGTATCGAAGAATGCTATACCACGAACTACTTTGATGAACGAGGCGTGGAGGCTTTGAAGAGTTTCTGGGAAGAGCACTACCTGAGTGACCCGGAGCTTGCAAAAAAGATCAAAAATGGTGATGTACAGTTGTTTATGGACTCCCCTGGAGCTCACATACGGCGACGGTTTTACCTGGTGGAGCGAAGATGCTGTGGAGCAGTTCAAGGAAATCAAAGGCTATGATCCCATGCCCTACATTATCATGGTCAGCGGCATTGGTTCCGGATTTGAGTTTGCGCTCAATACATACTATGATATGAACGGTGTGAATGATTTTATCTTTGGTGCAAAGAACATGTCTACATTTATGCTTGAGGACAGCGAGGATTATGATTATTTGACACTTCGTGAGCAGCTTGTGAATGACTGGCAGGATGTCATGACACAGCTCTATGAGACCAGAATGCTGATGCCCCTGAAGAAATGGCTGAACAGTGTTGGTATCAAAACAAGGGCACAGATCTCCTACGGGAAAGCTATGGAGATCACAGAGCCGTCCGCTTACGTAGATTATCCGGAGGCAGAGAATCTTAACCAGTACAACCAGGTGGATATCCTTCGACTGCACACAGCTGGTGCAAAGCTGCAGAACAAGGTCCTTTCCACGGAAACAGGCGGTAACGAGGACAGATACGGCCAGTCCTACCAGAGACTGCTGGATGAAATTTACAGCCAGTATGCTGCAGGTTTCCAGCGTGTGGTGTGGCACATCTGGACTTCCAACTTTGGTTACGGCAATGGGATTGGCCGGGTTATACCAGTGGTTCCAGCGGATTCTATCGCTGGGAAACAGGGAACCATCCTACGTCAATTACGATGAGTTCAATGCCCATATCGCACGTATCCAGCAGCTTTTGCAGACAGGAAAGTCCCGTACGGATATCGGATTCATTCACAACAGCTGGGCGCAGGGTATGAGAACAAACGGTGAGGATGGTACTTTCTCACAGAAATCCAAAAACTGGCAGTATGCACATGAGGGTGTTCACTACCGTTCCACAGAACTTCAGGATCACGGTTATACATACGACTACTTAAGCCCCCTGACCTGCTGACCATTGACCGTACAGGCGACAGCGATTATGTAGCTATGCCGAATGAGGTTACAAAGGTTGTTTACAACAAAGACAGGTATCCTTGAGGGTGCAGGTTACAGAGCACTTGTTATTTATCAGGATTGGATGGACCCTGATGGAGCGGGAGACGGTTCTTGATTTGGCAAAACAGGGTATGCCGGTAGTAATCCTTGAAAATGCTGCCAAGCTCAGCACATTCCAGAGCGATGTCAGCAACAAAGGCAACAAGCTTTCAGACATCATGAAAGAGATGAAAGCATTGCCGAATGTAAAAGAAGCAGCTGTCAATGATAAAGAAGTGAACTACAGAAAAGGCGAAACTGGTGCTTACGATGATGATGTTTATGAAAACTGGTAGAACTGGGTGTTACACCTTACGCTGAATTTGAAAAAGAGAACCATCAGCTTCTGACACAGACACGTGTGGATGAAGGTGGCAATATGTATCTCTATGCGTACAACTACTGCCCGAATGATTACCATCAGCACAGTTCTAAGAAAGATGTACAAACTGAAAATCATGGTACCAATATCAAGACAAACATCAAGATGGATGGTCTTTATATCCCGTACATGATTGACTCTATACGGGCGAAGTTACCGAGCTGGCCCAGTACACCTATGAAGATGGCAAGACAGTATTCCCAATCGATCTGGATTACACCAACATTGCTCTGTATGCATTTGAAAAGTAGATGCACAGAAAGCGGATACCATTAAATCCACAACCGCAGCTTCTTCTTACATGAGTAAAGACGGTTCCGTTATCCGGGTGACAAAGAAGGGTGTTTATGCAACAGAGCTGAATAATGGAAAGACAGTCATCACGAAAGTGGATAACATGGCGTCAGCTTCAGATATTAAGAACTGGAATCTTGATGTCACATCCTGGACAAAAGGTGATGAGGTACTGACCTCCACAGAGAAAAATCGGGGACCTGACAACAGTAAATAAACTCACAGCCACGAAGAAGACGGTTATTAAGGACATTAAACTTGATACACTGACCACATGGGATAAGATTGCACAGATTGGCAAGAACGTTTCCGGTACAGGTGTTTATACAGCAGAGTTTGACTGGGATACCGCAAAAAGCGGACGGCGCGTACATTGACTTTGGTGATAAACTTGACCAGAGTATGACAGTAGAAATCAACGGCGTTAAAGTTGGCGGCGCAGAAAGCCAGAATCCCACAAAGGCTGTAGCAAAAGTTACCGGTAAGGTCTTTGATGAAAATGGTAAGGAAGTTGACTACAAGGGGTGCGGACGAAAGAAGCCAGTACACAGGTGGTGTGAGCTGGGATAAACCAATCGCAGACGTAGGACAGTATCTGAAGAATGGGAAGAATACTATAAAGATCGTTTACAATTCCAGTATTACAAACGCTGCCATTGCCGCAGGAATTGTCAAAGAGCGGGATATGGTAGGCAGTGCATGGTACGGTGCGAAATCTATCTGGTGGGGAACTGACATAACATACAGATCCAATGGACCAGCTCAGGCTAAGCTTGTGCCATACAAGGATGTTAACTTAACTGCTCAGGCGGCCAACGATGAGGCAGCAGTCAAAGAGGCCAAGAAACAGCTGGAAGAGGCCAAGAAACAGCTGGAAGAGTTGAAAAAGCAGGCAGACGCCAGTGAAAAGGCCCTGAAGCAGGCACTGGAAGAGGTAAAAGCAGCTAAGAAACAGCTGGAGAAGGTGACCTTTATTAACCGGAAAGTGAGTGTTAAGGTAAAGGCAACCGGCAAGAAGCGCATGAAGGTGACCGTTAAAAAGGTCTCCGGAGCCCAGGGGCTACCAGATTCAGTACGCCATGAAATCAAATATGAAGGGCAAAAAGGTTGTGAATGCCAAAGGAACCAATAAGGTTATCAAAAAATTAAAGAAAGGCAAGACCTACTTTGTGCGTGCACGAGCTTACAAAACCATTGATGGAAAGAAGGTCTATACAGGCTTTAGTGTGAAGAAGAGAGTAAAAATAAAATAATGTAATGCGAGTTTTGCCGGGGGCGAATCCAAAAATCGGGATTCGCTCCCGGTTTCTTTTTGTTAACAACGGGGCTGGTGTTACTGTTCACACGTTAACAGTAACGAGCTGGTTCACCGTCCGCTCAGGTCTGAGTAAGCCCGTGAGAAGATGATTCAGGCGTTAGCTCCTGAGGGATGTGGCTGCTTCCGGTACTGAAGAGGGACACTCCGGTTATTTTTTTGAAAATTCTGTGGAAATGGGTAGTATTTGAATAGCCCACATACCTGGAAATATCCTCCACATTCATTGAGGTGTGGAGCAGCTTATCCTGGGCCACAGAGATCCGTATCATCTGCTGAATCTGCATGAAAAGTTTTCCCGGTATTTTTCTTGAGCAGCTGAGGCACATAAGTTGGGTGATAGTGGAAGGTTTCCGCTATGGAGTCAATATCCGCGGTCCGGAAATTATCAGTGATATATTGGATAATCTGCTCAATGCTGTCATTGGGCGCTTTTTTTTTCTGCCGGATACCGTGTTTTTCCTGCCTGTCATATAGGTTCTGGTCAGCTCCAGACAGAAGAGCTGAAGGCTGTATTCCATGGCTTTTTCTGGCACTGGGGTTTCTGGACAATACTCTCGGTGATAATATTGTGCAGAAAAGAGAGGGAATCCTCAGTGCTGTAGATATCTCCTTAAAAAGTATATGTGTATTTTTGTTTGCCCGTAAAGGCAGCTGGAAAAGAAGTTAAACACAATATTATCAGTGGAAGAGATCAGGGCAATGGCGTTGGAGAGCATCTCTTTGTGGATCAGAATATTAAAAATAATGGTGTCATCGTCTATCTCGGATAAGTGGTGGATGGTATTGGGATTGATAATACAGATATCCTTTGGATACAGGGTAAACTCCTCATCTCCTATGTAATGATGAACATGGCCATCGTAAACATAGATCGGTTCAAAAAATCGTGACAGTGGGGAGCAACAGCCATGGGAAAAGTTAGGTGCATGACGGTCTGTATTTTTTCAAGTTCCGAAAAAAGGTGTCTGCCCCAAGCAAAAAGTACCCTTTTTCCTGAATCTGCTGATTGATGCCCGAGGCAGCAGCCTGATATTGCTGTTTAGCTTATTTTTCATTCGGCTGTGGTAATCTCTGACAAGCTGGTCCGTTCTCAGATCATTCATACTTATTCCTCCTGTAATTCTCACCATAGGCTGCAAAGGTTAAAAGCTTTCGCTGTTCCTCAAGGTATGCACAGGAAATGCGCACACCAGCCTGAACTGTTTCCATACAACATCATAATATAAGAACGACCACAGAAAGAAAAGAGGAAGATTCTTGATAGCAGGTAAATTTTTGTGCAAAATTTTGTCATCCTTCTGGATATAAGAAAAGGTAAAGAAAATATAAGGAATGAATGTTGTACAAAAAAAAAGAACTGCTGTTAGATTTTTATATGCAAAGTAACGAAGATCGTGTGAGGGATAGGATCTTTAGCAAAAGAAAATGTAGGAGGAAGAGAAATGAAGAGAAGAAACCGATTTGTGGCGGCTATGATGTCGGGTGCATTGATGGTCAGCACTATATTAGCAGCAGCGCCCATGACAGCTTTGGCCAGAGAAACCACCAGTATCCACAGCCTGACTGTAAATTACCAGGAACAGGCAGCAGGGGTGGAGACAGACCAGGTGATCCGTTTTGGCTGGAAAATGTCATCAGAGGAACAGGGAAAGGAACAAGTCTCCTATAAGATCAATGTCTACCAGGACAGTGAAAAGGGGAAACTGGTCTGGACAAGTGGGGAGGTAAAGAGCGGTAAGTCAGCCGGGATCGCATATCAGGCGGATGAAATGAATCTGGAGGATGAGACAAAATATACCTGGGTGGTTACCGTAACCTCTCAGGACGGCGGAACGTATCAATCAGATGCAGGCAGCTTTATCACAGGTACAGATATGAATGATGCTTCCTGGATTATTCCGGAGCAGAATGAAAATGCAGTTTCCCTTTTTAAGAACAGAGCAGGAGCTGAAGGGCCAGGTGGAAAGTGCTTATCTGTATATTTCTTCACTGGGAATCTATACCGCTTACATTGACGGACAGGAGGTGAAGGTAAACAGCTCTTGTGACGATATTTTCAACCCGGGATGGACAGATTATAAATACTATACTAATTATCAGACCTATGATGTAACGGACTATATCCAGGACTCCACAGTGACTGTGGGCGTGGAGCTTGGAAAGGGCTGGTATGCGGGCAGAATCGGAGAAACCGGAAGCTATGGAGCTGTATTTGGACCGGATGATGAGAAATGCGAAATGGGACTCATTGCAAAGCTGGTGGTAAATTACAGCGATGGAACCAGACAGTACATTCGTACGAATCAGGACGACTGGAAATCCAGTGCCTACAGCCCGGTCACGGAAAATGATTTCTTTGATGGGGGGAGACCTATGATGCCAGAATTGCGGATGAGATCCGGGGATGGAATGATGACGGATATCTGGCCGCTTCTGCAGAAGATATTAACAATGCCTGGGCAGGGTTACGGAAGGTTCTTACAAAGGTGACCTGCGCTCCGGGACCGGCGCCGCAGCCAGGATTGCGGATGAGTATGACCGGTATCCTGTCAGAGCCTACACTTACAAAGAGGAAGAAATGATCTCGGCAGAGGATGCTGGAAATGACTACGGAACTGTGAGAGAACATGAGGAAGACACAGACAGGGCGATCAGTCTGAAAAAAGGGTGAGAATCTGATTATTGACTTTGGTCAAAATGGAAGCGGTGCGGTAGAGTTGACTGTGGAGGGAAAAGAGGAACTGCGGTGACCATTGATCACTCTGAGATGCTCAATGACGGACGTAGGAATACCACCCTGGAGAGCGGCGGCAGCGATGGGCCCAGTGGAACACTTTACAAAAGGCCATCACAAATGCCAATGTGACTGACAAGTATATTCTTTCCGGAAAGGGAACGGAAACATTTCTGCCTAAGTTTACCTTCCAGGGCTTCCAGTATGCAGAGATTACAGCAGACCAGGATATCCGGATAAAGGGGTCAAAGCCAAAGTATACACCAGTGTGGGGGAACAGACCGGGACTATAGAGACAAATAACAGCGACATCAATAAGCTGTTTTCTAATACCCTGTGGAGTCAGAAATCCAACTATCTGTCCATTCCCACAGACTGTCCCCAGAGAGGTGAGAGGGCAGGATGGACCGGGGATGCCCAGCTCTTTGCAGCAACGGGTGTGTATAATTATGATGTATATTCATTTTGGAGAACTACAATGATATCATGCAGGAGCATGCGAAAAACAATGGAGATGCATATGGGGCTATCATGCCCACCAGCTTTGTTGGGTTCTTCGCCACGATGATATCCAGTGGGTGGAGTGATGCGGGAATCATTATTCCATGGGTACTGTATCAGCAGACAGGTGACACCACTTTGATTGAAGAATATTATGGCCAGATGGATGCGTATATGAGCGTGGTAAATCAGAAGGGGTATGGCCCCATGTTTGGGGACTGGCTGGCATTTTCAGGGGCCTCCACTCCGTATTTGAATGCAGTGTATCAGATCTATTGTACCAGTCTGATGGAGAAAATGGCGGATGTGCTGGGCAGAGATGCGGATGCGTCCAAATACAGAGACCGATACTCTGTGCTGAAGAAGGCATTTATGGAAAAATATGTGGATGAAGATGGTAATGTGCTCTCATCCACAGCAGATGATGTGACCGTATCCAACCACGGCTATCCTGTAGTGGACAATGCGCAGACAGCTCTTCTGTGGGCTCTGAAACTGGGGCTTTACAGGGACAATGCCCAGAGGGATATCATGATCGCAAGTCTGCTCAAAAACGTGAAAAATGAGGGTGGGTCTGTACGCCCGGATTATGAAGAAAATACCCTGAGCGTGGGATTTTTTGGGAGTCAATGTAATCCTTCCGGTACTGACCGAAATCGGTGCTGCGGATGTGGCCTATGACTTATTGCTGCAGGATGCACTTCCATCCTGGCTCTACAGCGTAAAGAACGGGGCAACCACAATTTGGGAGAGGTGGAATTCCTACTCTACGGAGAACAGCTTTGGCGATTCTGGTATGAACTCCTTTAACCATTACTCCTACAGGGGCGTGCGTGGAGTGGATGTTTAAGTATATGGGCGGTATTACTATGGATGAGGAGAATCCGGGATTCCAGGACATCATTCTTCAGCCCACAGTGGATGAATCAGGCAGGATTACTTTTGTAAACAGCTCTTATAATTCTGTGTATGGAAACATTGTATCCAACTGGCAGGCAGAGAGCGGTAAAATGTCTGTTTATCATGCTGAGATACCGGCAAACACCAGGGCAGTTCTGTATCTGGAAGTCAGCGAGGGAGTTGCCCGGAAACTGGCGGGAACACAGGGAGTTACCTTTGTTGGAATGACCACACGCAATGAGAAACAGACCGCTCAGTTTGAACTGGTTTCCGGTTCCTATGACTTCCGGGATTTTAAAGAAAATCAGGTACAAGAACAGGATGTAAAAGTAAGCCAGGTTAGCTTGAATAAGGCAAGCCACAGACTGTTTATAAAGGATACGATGCAGCTTAGCGTATCTGTCAATCCGGCCAATGCGTCAGACAAGTCTGTGGCGTGGTCCAGCAGCAATGCAGCTGTGGCTAAAGTGGATGGCAATGGAAAAGTAATGGCAATGAAGGCAGGGACAGCAATTATTACAGCAGCGGCGAAGGATGGAAGTGGTAAGAAGGCAGAATGTAAGGTCACGGTGGTGAAGCCCACGGTAAAATTGAATGTGAAATCCGCCAGGCTTCAGGTGAAGAAAACCACAAAAGCCATCAAGGCCAGTGGATTAAAGAGCGGGGATTCCATCAGTAAGTGGACAAGTTCTAAAAAATCAGTGGCAACTGTGGATAAGAGCGGGAAGATCAGGGCGAAAAAGGCAGGAACCACTACCATTAAGGTTATCACCAAAAGGGTGCAGCTGCATCCATGAGGCTGACAGTCAAAAAGAAGGCAGTAAAAACCACCGGCATCAGAGCTAGTGTGAAAAAAAGTAACCATGAGGAAGGGGAAAACTTATCAGCTTGTAGTGACCAGAAAACCTGTTACAGCTACAGAAAAGATTACTTACAAGTCATCTAAGAATTCAGTGGCAACGGTGACAGGTAAAGGAATGATTCGGGGCAGGAAAAAAGGAAGGGCTACAATCACGGTTAAGACATCTAATGGGAAGAAGTGTATGGTGAAGGTTATAGTTAAGTAGAAACTGTTTTAAGAGTTTGGGAGTGATGGGCGTAAATGGGAGGGGGGACGCCAGAGGATCGGAAGATATCCTGCGGCTGCTGTACCGTGTCGCCGGAAACTTCTAAAGGGCCGAGTGCTGCTCGAAACGCAAAAAGCGTTCGGCAACTCGGCCCGTTTGCTGGATGCAAACGCGCCTCAGACAATGCCTCTCTCGGGTCCGGGGACCCGTTTTTGCTCACCGCAGCAATCGCCCCTTAAGAAGTTCCAGGGCTCACTATATGCAGCCGCAGGATATCTCCCGCTCCCTCTGGCTGGCTTCTGCGTTTGCGGGGGCTGTTTCTGGCATAATGTTCTCGGCAGATGGGTTAGAATAGTTTTACAATTTACTGTAATTTGGTTTAGCTTATATTGTTTTTATGTTTGTATTGCTTTTGGAGGAATTTGTTTTATAATGTAAGTATACTTGATGGATTTTTTACATAGATACTGAGTGAATGTGTTTTTGCACGCTGGTTAAGCGGAGTTCTGATTCAACAAGAATAAATGAAGATTCTTACACTGACATGAAGGCAATCAACGCATCTGAAGATGTGGTCGTACTCTGTTAAATTATCGGGCAGAAGCAACTGTGGAGATGGATAAGGAGGAATCAGGATGGCTGTTTTAGACGGATGTGAATCAAAATTCAGAACACCGGAACCGGAGGAACGTGTTTGTCCTAAGTGCGGGAAGGCGGTGGAGGTGTTTACGATCAGGGGGAAAGTTATTGAGGAGGTAAAGTGTGACTGCGGCTATGTGTTTGAGGCCCAGGAACCGGATTCTCCTAAGGTTGAGAAAAAGGTTAAGCATAGCGGAAGATCACTAAATGATAGAGCGCAGTAAGAAGGGAATGATCACCTCTCTTACTGCGCTTTTTTCTGGATATATTCCGCGTCAGATCTGCTTATTTTTTTACTTCATATATTACTTCTAGACCATCATCTGGATGATAGGACCAGCTTACTTCTAAACCATCATATTCAGAAGACTGAATCCCATCGAGTGCGCGTGTAGAAGACATCTTTTCAATTAACGAATCGGGTAAATCAAGTGCTTCGTTAATGTAAAAGATCGCCGAAATTGCATCATCTTCGGTATGATTTTTAATATCATTTGGATTTGTGTCAATTGATAAATAGGAACCATCATCAGCCAATGTTGCAAAAGATGATTTACAATATTTAATATAAACAGAATATAAATCTGGACCATTAGGTATAACCGTTAATTTACATGAAGATTCTTTACCATTATCTGACGTTATTGTAATGGTGCAGGTACCTTCTTTATATCCGGTAAGATTGCCTTCCTGGTCAACTCTACAAACACTTGGGTCTGAGGACTTCCATGTTACATGTTTATTTCCTGCGTTATTTGGTTCAATTGTGTAACTAATATACCCGACTGTTCCTAATTTATGTGTTGCCGATGTGAATTCCAATGTAATTGATTCTACTTGTGGTGTTATATTGACTTTGCAGGTGGCATCCTTTCCATTGGACGTTGTTGCTGTTATGAAGCAATTTCCAACCCCAATTGCAGAGATTTCTCCTTCTTCATCAACAGTTGCTATTTTCTCGTCAGAAGAAGTCCATTTGACCTTTTTGTTTTTCGCGTCGCTTGGTTCTATTACATAGGATAACTTTTTAGTCGTATCTTGATCAATAGTCACATTTGTCTCAGTAATCATTATTGATTCTGGCTGTTTACCACGGATAATGAAGAACAAGACAATTACAAGTAAAATAGAACAGGCACCCGCTATAACTTTATATTTAGGCTTAATAGAGGACTTTGACTTGTAAGAAATGTCTTTCTGTGTATTTTCAGCTCCTTCATAAACAGTAACCTTGCCGTTATTTTCAAAATCAGGAGCTCTGTAATTAATATCATTATCTAAAGATGTTTCACTATCTTCTATTATTATTTCGTTTTCTGTAAATATTTCTTCGCTAGCATTTTGTGTCTCTTGTAAAGGATCTTCGACTTCCATAGCCGTATGTCCCGTTTGTTGTGTTATTGTCTTTGCCGCTTCATTTTCAGACCACTTATTTTCTGCTTTTCTTTGCAGCTTCTCTTCGGCCAACAGCTTTTTATTCTGTTCTTCTTTTAGTTTTTCTTCCGCGATTCGGATCTTTTCTTCCGCTAACCGGGCTTCTTCCTTAGCTTTTGCAATCTGATCAGCTAAATCATCTCTTATTCTGTCATTATCTTCAAATGGATATCCACACACATTGCATACTTCTAACCCTTCGTCTAAAATCTCCCCACATTCAGGGCAAATTTTTACTTCAACAGAAACTTCTGTTTTATCAAATGGATATCCACAATTTGTACATTCTTCCGATCCCAATTCATTAAACTTTCCACACTCTGGACATTTTATTCTTTTCATACTCTGCTCCATCCTCTCCTTAAGATTTGTATAAATTAACACCTGACAGGACAATGTATTGACCATCGGAAAGTGTTAAATATTTTTGATCATCTGGAGTAAGCAGTACTTTTACCGCATCTTCGGTAGAATCAAGAGAATTCAGTATGGAATACCCAGAAAAGCCATGAAATCCGTCTGCTCCGTGTGATCCTGACTTTGCCTTATATTCTCCAGCGTCAATATCCTTACCTACAGTAAAAATTCCATATTTCGTTAAATCGTTTTGATCTAGTTCATCAAATGGGACAAGTGCCCCCAATCTACAATATCTATATATTGCCCCTCTTCTAAATCTATGCACTCAAAAAAACGCTACTATAAAACATTGCCCCATCTGTAGTATTAGGATCAGTTCTTACCATAGTATTGGAGCATCCTTTTATTCCAAGCATAATATATTTACCAGGTTTAATTTCGTTTCCACATTTGTAGCTACCTTTTTCTAAGATATTCTCAAAAAAGATCAGTCGGACAATATGCGAACCCAAGTGTTGCATCAGACGCAACCGAGTTCGATTCATTTGTATCAGCGGATTTTTTATTAGTCTTATCTTGTTTCATGGTTTCTATATCGTCTGAGTTATAACTTTGTATAATCTGATCAGATTCACCGTTATTTTGTGATACTATTTTTGCCTTTCCACCAGGCGCAGCTAGAAAACCAATAGTTGCTCCAGCTATCAAACAAATTCCGCACAATACTATTGTTAACCCTATTGATATACCACTTTTTTTATGTTTTTATCTTTATTAATACTATTATTATCTTCCAGATGCGCCCCACATTTTGGACATTTTACAGCTTTATCTGAAATCATTTCTCCACAATGTTTACACTTTATTAAAGGCATCGTAATTCCCCTCTCAATATAAAAACAGACTTTTAACTGTTTTTCCTATTTATTTATATATACATTTAGTATAGACGAAATATGGTAATAATGCAATATTATTCGTCATAGCTCTTGTCGAAATATGAAATATCTTTATCAGGAAACGCTCCCAGTACTTGGGCAATTCTTTAATAGCTGCTGTATGGCAACATAAAAAACCTCTGATAGCAGACAAGAGGTTCATGAAAATGTTTGCTATCAGGGGTTTTCACTTTTTATCCGATTTAACAGGACTATACGCCATAATATTTCTGAATAGTATATGCAACATATTCGGAACAACCTTTTCCAAATTGGGTATCTGTTGCTTCCGCAAGAAAAGGGTGGTAGGCTTTTCTGTCACCATATAATCGCCAAAGCTGGATTCATAGAATCCATGCCCCAACCTCCAAAAGAGTGAAGGGTGAGGTAAAGGAATATTCTATTCTATCATGGTCCATGGAAAATTTCACAGGTTTTTCATTCAGTTCCTCAATATTCCTGATTTTAGGCATTTTAAGGGTACAGTTCGCAGGAGGGAGATCTCCCAAACCGGCATTACAGAAATCTTTGTTTCCTCTCCGGCAGGTATCCGCATTTCACAGGAATGTACCAGGATTCCTACCCGGTAAGTTCCCTCATTATGCTCCTCAATTTCTCCGACATAATGAGGGATATTCAGCCAACTGTTTCTCCATTATCATCCAAATCTTCAGGGTGGATGAAAAAAAGCATCTCTGTCTAATAGAATTGTTTTATGGTTTCCTGAACCACCGGCGGCATTCTAAAATTTTTTTAATACCCATAATGCCTTCTCTACTCTATCACAAAAATAATTATACTCATATTATACCAAGCCGCTAGCGCGGCGGCTAGCCCTAAGTACGTGAAACCACCACTTTTTTTCAAAAAAAGTAGCAGTTTTCTGAAAATTTTTACCGTCCGCCTCCTGAGGCAGGGTACTTTTTTGTTTCCTGCCATCATTTTTCACTATGGAGGTTTCATTATGGACAATTATTTAAAACAGTTTTGGGAGATGATCTCCCTCCGTGGCCTTACCGGCCATACAATCAAGTCTTATTCCACTTACATCCGCGCTTACCTGGTTTACCTTTCCAACGTCCTCGGTAAACTCCCGGAGGATGTTTCCTGGGAGGAGCTCATGGATTACATACGATGGCTCTAGAAAGAGCGTTCCCTCTCTGACCGTACCATCAACCACTGTATTTCACAGCTCCATTTTTTTACCATCTATGTTTTACACAAGCCCTGGGACCATACATAGCTCCCCTTGCGCAGATTTGACCACTATCTTCCCTATGTCCCCTCATAGAAAGAGGTCTGGCACTTTATCTCCACTATGCCGGACCTGAAGCAGAAGAACATGACGGAATTCCTGTACTCTGCCGGTTTGCGTATCGGTGAGGTCTGTCAGCTCCGATACGAAGATATCGACCGTAAAAATATGCGGATACATATCTGTCATTCCAAGAGCCGGCAGGACCGCTATGCCATCCTTTCCAAAACAGCTCTTGATCTGCTCACTCAGTACTGGTTTGCCTATGGCAAGCCTCTTGGCTGGCTCTTCCCTAAACAATCCGGCGCTGACAGGCCGATCGACACGTTCTATCTTTCCCGGCACATCCACGCCCATGAGCGCAGGCTTGGCTGGGAAGAACGTCTCACCTGCCACACCTTCCGACATGCGTTTGGCACCCATCTTTATGAAAACGGCACCGACCTGTTCAAGATCAGGTCCCTTCTTGGACATAAGTCTCTAGAATCCACAACCATCTATGTCCATCCTTCCCGTAATGCTGCCGGCAATGCGGTCAGTCCTTTCGACCGGATGGGAGGTGGACCCCTGTGTGTAACCTGAAGATCCGACGGATATGGGAACTCTCCTATGGGGAATACAAGGCTTCCGGGCACATTCAGTCCCATGTTCAGCAGAAAGCCTCCCATGCCATCATGGACTGTAAATCCGGAAGGCTCGGAGCCAATCTCTCTCAGTGCCCAGACTGCGAACATCTGGAATTCCATAATAATTCCTGCCGCAGCCGCAACTGCCAGGCAGTCCAGAAGGAGGTCTGGGTGGATAAGCGCAGGGCAGAGGTCATTGATGCACCTTACTTCCATGTGGTATTCACACTCCCCCATGAACTTAATCCCTGATCTACTATAACCAGCAGCTTCTTTGTGGTTTCCTGCACTAGGTGCTGCGCACAGACACTGTTGGAACTCTCTCCGGCAGAAAGTATCCCGGCGTAACTCCCGGGATCATTCAGGTGCTCCATACCTGGGATCAGGAGATTGGCTACCCTGTGCATATGCACTGCATCCTTTCCGGCGGCGGCCTGACCCCTGACCACAAAATACGCAAAACAAAGAAGAACTTTTTATCCCCGTCAGGGTACTCCGGGATAAGTTCAAGGGGAAATATATTGCCGGCCTTGATCGATTTTATAAAAATGGACAACTGGAGTTTTCTGCATCCTGCGAAAAACTCCGGAATTCTTATCAATGGGCTGGATTCCGCAACGGTCTTTACAAAAAGACTGGTGCCCTTATAACAAAGAGACGTTTAACGGATTTGGCAATGCCATTGAATATCTGGGAAGATATACCCACAAGACTGCCATAGCAAACAGCCGCATCCTCTCCGCGGATAAACAACAGGTGACCTTTTCAGCCAGGAGCAGGAACCCTGAGGACCTCGTAGAACAGTCACTCTTGAGAATACCGAATTTATCCGGCGTTACCTGATGCATGTACTCCCACCAGGATTTCAGAAGATCGGGTACTATGGGTTCCTGAACAATCGGGGAAGAGCAAGAACCTGAAACTCATCTTTACGCTCCAGGGACATCAGCGTTTCCGCAGCAGATATCCGGGGCTTTCCATGGCGGAGCTCTTAAAAAGCCATATGGGATACAGACATCCATATCTGCCCGAAATGTGGCTGCCACGGGATGCAGAGCATTGGAAGAATCCGCTGGCCTTCCTGACAATGCAGTCCCTTCACTGAATATTGTTTTTAAGACTTCCGCAAGAAGGTCTGCGGAGCATGCCCTTTTGCAAAAAATCCCCGCGGATATCTGTATATAGTGCTTTTCAGGCAGTGAAACATCCGGTATCACTCTGTCATTTTGACGAAATACGGACAATACTATCCCCATACACATCTGGCTGAACGTCCGCATCCTGGTACAATTAGAAAGAATTGTAAAATAAATTCTTACAAAAGCAATATAGATTTAAAACAATGTATGCGAAATCATCCTAACTCACCGTAACGGACTTTACAGAAATTATATATTTGGAAAATGAAGTTCTTACATTAATATGCTAAATTTCTTTTACTTAAACTATTTACAGATGAAGGAGGAAATTTTGTGAAAAAATGGATTGTAAGTCTTTTGAGTAAAGGATTGGCGGCATCTATCTTGCTGAGTGCTGTACCTGTGCCAGTTTTGGCGGCTTACGGAAAAAGGGAGACGCCTGCCGGCGAAGGAATGCCCTCTGTTGTGGCTGACTGGAAACTGGGTGAGGCATTTGCAGCGGAGGGGACTGGTATTGCGGATGGATCTCTGCGCATGGTGGATCAGTCAGGTAATGGAAATGACCTTGTGATGCAGTTTTATGAGGGGAAAAAGGTGACGGATGCGGTGCCGGAGGAGGATGTGCTTTTGCAGAATCTGAGCTTTTCGGATGAAACCATGAACGGCAGCAGTGACGGCAGTATGGTGTTTGACGGGGACAGTGACAGCGGTGCGGGGGTTGACCTGGTCACTGTGGATGGAGCGCCTATTAACAGTGATAAGTTTGAAAATGGATATACGATTGAGTTTCTATATAAATTTCCGGTGGACTGGACAAAGTCTGATGAGTGGATGGGACTGATGGCACGCCAGACCAGCTATACCAGGGAGGGGGGGATCGCTATACGTTTCCGGTAAACTCCATGGATGAACCACAGCTTGGGAGTATGTCTATAGCAGTTTCCAACTGTAAGGAGGTACAGTTTTTGACAGCCCCGGCAGAGGATAACCATCAGATGGGCAGCGCCGCCTGGTCAGTTTCGATGGACAAGGGGGATGAGTGGTATCACATTGCCGTTGTATCCGATGGAGATGTGATCCGAACCTACATAAACGGATGTGAGGCTTTTCGCAATTATGAGAGCGCAGATATGGATGGTCTCTTTGCGGATAAAGGGGACGGCAGATTCCGAATCGGTTCCTCCTGGTATGTGGAAAAAAAGGAAAATTGGGGAATAAAGAGCTGGATAAGTTTCTTCAGGGAAATCTTCAGGAGGTCCGCATATCAGAGGGGGCGCTTACACAGGAGAATTGGCTGATTCCCAATCCTACGGACTTTGCCGGGGAGTATGGGAGCAATGATGCGTACACGCTGAAAAGTGAGGATAACTACAATTTCGTCCTGATTCCTGACACACAGAACACGGTGAAGTTTAAAGGTGCTGTGATGGATAAGGCGGTCAGGGAACTGGTAAGCACTGCAGATGAACTGAATGTCAAGGGTGTGATTCACCTGGGCGACGTGGTGGAGGACAACAATGACGGGATTCAGTATGACACTGCAAGACAGGTGTTCTATCAGATACCGGATGCGGGAATCCGTTTCCTGGTACAGCCCGGCAATCACGACGGCTGGGCCGGCGGGACCACCAATTACTGGAATAGCTTTGGGGAGGACAGCAAGGTATTTGCTGACCGGACGTCCTGGTATCTGACAAACAAGGGATACAGTTCATATATGCTGGTGGATGCGGGGAGCTATACTTACCTGGTGATTTCTCTGGCATGTACTGGAAGTGATCCCGAAGGAACAACAATACCTCCTGGGATTCCTCCCATGAGGCCTGGCTGAGAGAGGTTCTGGAACAGTATCCCAACTGTCCCACCATTGTAACCACCCATGATGTACAGAACTGCTCGGACACAAAGCCCAGTGCCGTTAAGCTCAGTGCCAATGGGCAGAAATTGTGGAATCTGGTGAGAGGTTATGATCAGGTTTTTATGATGGCAGGAGGACACAGCCACGGTTCCGGTCTGGAAACCTTGATCAATGACAGCGGGAAAGAGGTAATCTCTATTCTGACAGACTATCAGTTTGCCTACAACGGGGGAAATGGTATCTTCCGGTATCTGGAGTTTGACGAGAGTCAGAACAAGATTTACTATTCCGCCTACTCCCCTATGCAGCGTCCTTGAAGGAGGAGGAAAAAAGCTTTTTGATGTGAATTTTTAAACGGAGAGGGCAATGAGGGGAGTGTGAACCTGAATTTTTCCAAGCGCTTTGAGGGAATGGAAAAGAAAACCCCACCCGCTGCCCAGGCTAAGTGGATGAGCGGTGAGTATCATACCCACACCGGGCAATCCAAGGATGCCACAGAAAGTTTTATGTCTCTGTCCAATGTGCTGGGTGCGGCTTTCAGAGACAAGGAGGTATTGGAGGAAAATCAGGGCAGCGCCACAAAGACAGACAACATTTTGAGCGGGGCCGGATTTGATTTCCTTTCCATTGCCGATCATCTGCGCAAATCCTACAATGGGGTGGACGGGCAGGGAAATGGTAACTATACCACGCCATTTTATGTGGCTGTACAAACACAGCAGAGAGAGATCGAAAAGCTGCAGGCACAGGGGAAATATGCGGATAAATTGATTTATTCCGCTGCGGAGTGGGATATGCCGGGTCTGGATCATGCAACCGTAGGGCTGATGGGTACGGACAGCAATACGGTTCCCTACAGTGGAATCCATGAGTTTGAATGGAAGTATGCCAGCGCTAAGGAGGGAGATGACCCCACATCTATGTTTACAGGTACGGGAAACAATTACAGCGGGGATTTTGATGAAGAGGCAAAATGGGGAAACGGAAGAACCAGGACAATCCGTCCGCAGACGTGGCTGTGGAGGCGGTAGAATGGGTAAAGGAGAATTTTCCGGACAGCTATGTGTTACCAAATCATCCCTCACGCCACAACGACGGTGACGATGAACCGGACTACGGTGAGGTGACGATTGAGACGCTGCGAAGGCTGAATGATGCAGCTCCGGATGTGGTCTTTGGCATGGAGGGGATGCCGGGAAATCAGATGGACCCGGCCTGCGAGCTGCCAGCCTCAGATATCCGGGCAGGGGCGGATGAAATGATTTCCGTCACCGGAGGGGTGTGGGATGCAATGCTTTCCGAGGGCAGAAGATTTTACAATTTCGCAAACTCCGATTTTCATTTTAAAATCAGCAGCAACGAGAATTATTCCAGTGGATACTGGGCAAGTGAGTTCTCACGCAATTACACATGGGTTGAACCCGGGGAGGATGGGACATTTTCCTTTGCGGATGTAGTGAATGGCATGCGCTCCGGAAACAGCTATTCTGTAAACGGGGAGTTGATTTCTGATCTGAGTTTTACTGTCTCGGACAAACGGGGCAGTGCGGGAATGGGAAGTGAATTAAACACGGAAAAAGGGAATGAGATACTGGTTACGGTACGATTCCGGGTACCTGAGACGAATAATTATGAAAGTCTGTACAATACCAATACGGGAATTGATGTGGACAACACGCCGGAAGTAGACCATGTGGATTTGATTGCCGGTCATGTGACAGGGAAAGTGGATGAAACTGCTTACAACAGCACGGAAAATTCGGATGCCAAGATAGTAAAGACATTTACAAAGGAGGAGCTGGAGCAGGCTAAGGGGGAAGATGGATATTACATTGACCTATACCATGGAGGCGGACAGAGATATGTATTTCCGTCTGAGGGGTACCTCCACAGATGAGGTGGACCGCAATGGAGATCCGGTTTCACACGAGCGGTCCATTCCGGATGAGAAACCTGCGCGGTTTGACTATATAAATGACTACAATTACAGTCATCTCTCCTTTTACGCAAATCCGATTTTTGTGTCCGTGGAAGATCACACCCATGCCATGATTTTGGAACCTGACAGGAAAGCCGACTGCGGCAATGATGGCAATAAAGCTTACTATGTATGCCAGAGCTGCGGAAAATGGTTTGAGGATGAGGCCGGGGCAAAGGAAATCACGGACAAAACCAGTGTCAGGATTCCTGCAGACGGTATCCACACCTATGGAGAGTGGAGGGTAACTAAAGAGCCCACTACCATGGAAACAGGCAGGAAGGAACGGGAGTGTTCCGTGTGTGGGTATCAGGAAATGGCAGATATTGAAAAAATATCCCCTGAGAGAATGCTGCTGGCTGCTGTATAGTGTATTCCTCTATAAATACCACAGCCTATACAAAGGAGAGTACAGGGAGACTAAAAGAGGCAGTTGAGAAAGGAGCTGAAGTGCTTAAAAAGAGGATGCTTCTTTAGAGGAACTTCAGGAAGCAGCGGAACAGATTCTTATGACAGCATCTTCCCTGGTATTGGATACATCTGATCTGGAAACAGCGCAGGCAGCACAAAAAGAGGCGAAGGAGGCCAGAGAAGAAGCGCTACAGGCGTTAAAAAAGCGGAGAGCCTGGAGAAAAAGTGGATTTCCAAGGCAGAAAGGTGACCTTAAAGAGTGCAAAGAGTATGAAAGCTGGGAAACTTCAGGTGAAATGGAAGAAAGTGAAAGGAGCTTTAGGATATCAGATCCGTTACTCTGTCAGTTCTAAATCTGGCAGAACAAAGACCAGAATGCTCACTGTAAAAAACCCAAGACAACTGCAAAGATGCTATCAAGCCTGTCTAAAGGAAAAAATATGTTATCCGGGTACGTGCTTATAGGAAAATCGATGGGGATATGGTTTATACAGGCTGGTCATCAAAAAAGACAGTTAGGGTAAAATAATTCATTAAATATTTGGCACATTGCATAAAAAGGTAAAAAATATCCAACAAAAAGTCACAAATCAACAAGAATCCTCCGAAGGATAGTGATAAAGTAAGGGTACTATTTAAGGATGGAGGAATTTATATGAGAAAGAGAAATGCAAGAGTCCTGGCCGGAGTCCTGACTGCGGCATTGGCGGCAAATTCATTTGGCTTGTTCAGTCCTGGGGCAGCTGCGGTGGAGGCAGCTTCAAGATCAGCCATTGACACAGAGGAATTTGCAACCCCGGTAAGACTTATCAGCCGGGCGTGAGATGGTGGTGGTCAGGCGGAGCTGTGGAGAAGGAGGAGTTAATCCGGGAACTGGAATACTTAGCGGATCAGAACATCGGCTATGTGGAGATCAATCCTTTTGGAAAAATTGATGTGGAGGAAAAAAGACAAAGAGAAGTTATCCTCTGTTTACACTCCGGAATTTTATGAGCTTTTGGATACCGCTGTTACGAAGGCAGAGGAACTGGGAATCACCGTTGATCTGAATATGGGTTCCGGATGGAATGCCAACAGTCAGTTCGTAAAGCAGGAAGATTCTATGGGAAATATGGCTCTTGGAAGAGCCACAATTTCTGCAAAAGAGATGAACCTGGCCTCTGTTGCTATACCGGATGTGGAGAAGAGCAGCTTCTATTACGGAGCATCCCAGAAAGGGGTTTGGGATGATGCAAAAATAAAACTCCAGGGCGTACTGGTTGCAGAGAGGACGGGGGAAAAGGGTGAGGACTTTACCCCGAAATTTTCCTGGGCAACCGGAATGACCTCTGCCTATAATGAATTTACAACCAGCCAGGGAACACAGACAAGCAAAACATATGCATCCCAGATAGAGATTAACGCCCATAACAGTGTTTATGTGGACGCCTCTGATATGAAAGGGGACACCATAAATCTGGAGGGAACAGGGCTTACTGTAACCGATGGCAAAGAGTATGAGGTCATCGCGCTCTATTACCTTCCCAGCGGTGCAAAGGGAATCGACTCCGCAGCAGATTGGTATGTGGTAGACCATATGGATGGGGAAAAGGCAGCAGAATATATCAATCAGTGGCTGGGTGAGGCTTACATGAACCAGATCCTGAATAGACACGGAAATATCCGTGCCCTCTTCAATGACAGCTATGAGTTCTACTCTGATGTCTATTACACAGAAGATCTGTATACACTGGCGAAAGACAGCGATAACAACGGCATCGGATATGATTTTTCAAGCTATCTGCCCACTATCTACAAGGAATACAGCGCAGCGCCCTTCTATATGGGACTGGGAACAGCAGATACCTTCCTTACGTACAAATGGACGCGGGTGAAAGAGCAGGATCACCTATGATTACAACACCCTGGTGGGTGCAAAGTTCGCAGAGGGTATGGAGGGATTCCAGAGCGCTGCCAATGACTTCGGGCTGCTCTACCGTCAGGAGGCCTATAATCCTCCTATCGACACACTTGCCTCTGCAAAGTATGTGGATATACCGGAAGGTGAGCAGGAAATGAAATGTCCCTGATCCGCGTCTCTTCAGGAGCACATCTCTACGACAAAAACCTGGTAACCTGCGAACAGTACACACTGGGCTGTACACCGTTTAAGAACACTCTGGAGCAGGTGAAGATCGGGTATGATAATATGGCTACCAGCGGTGTAAACAATTTTTCTATCATGGGTTTAATTATCACTACGGTGTAGGTTCCGAAATCTACAGGGGAAAACGGATGGTCACCAATGTCCGGCACAGGTATCAATGTAACAGAGATGAACACCTTATCCCCCTACTTTGTAGACATGAACCTTTATGCTGCAAGAGTAAACTATATGATGCAGCAGGGGGATGCCAGCAAAGACGTAGCACTTTACATGCCGTTCAACGGAAGTCTGTCTGAGACAGACGGTGTAAAAGCCATGAACTACAACGGTATTGCATGGGATGCCATTAATGATGACAGTATTCAGGCAGACAATACCAAATATCAGGGTGGAAAAATTTCTGTCAATGGCGGAAATATGGAATACGATGCCATTCTGGTAGAGACTACATCTCTTCCTGTGGCAACGATGGAGAAACTGAAAGCCATGGCGAAAGCGGGCGCAAACATTATTTTCTATGGGGAAATGCCTTCCTCACAGCCTGGATTTGCAGACGGGAACTATGAGAAAGAGGATGCGAAAGTGGCAGCCATCTCCAAAGAAATGGCCGGTTTGTCAAGTGTTTCTCATGCAGATAATATGGATACACTGGAGAGCGCGCTGACCAAAGCGGTTGATCAAAAGTAAGCTATGAGAGAAATGAAAATGTAAGATTTGCAAGGCGTACCTTAAGCGATGGAGGAGAGCTGGTATATATCCGCAACATCTCCAGTGAGGAAAAATACCATCACTGTAAATGCAGACAGCAAGTATGAGAACTTCTACTGGCTGGATCAGAACACTGGTAAAATCTACGAGGCACAGGATAACAACGGAACCATCACATTCAACATGGATGCGGGAACAGATACCTACTCCAATAAGTACAGCATGGCGCTGGCTCTGCTCTGTGAGCCGGAAGGGGCAGAAGTAAAAGCATCCGCAAGCACAGAAGGAACTCCCTCTGCCATTGATGAGGTGGAGACAGAGGAGAAGGCAGAACTGACGGTTAATTCCTTAACCGTAACGGCAGACAACCTGGATGGCGTGATCGGCGGATAAGAGAAGACAGTAACCTTTACAGAAAATGTATTGGGTAAATGGAATGATGAAAGTTTCCACGACGGAATGCTCCAGACCGTAGTAGCTGACGGCATTTATAAGACTTCCTACGAACTTCCTGTAGGAGAAAAGGCAGATAAGGCGGTCCTGAAGCTGAATAACGTCTACACAGCGGCAAGTGTAAAAGTAAACGGAAAAGATGCAGGTAACGTGATGTATGCCCCGTATGAACTGGATATCACTTCCCTGTTGACTGAGGGAACGAACGATATTGAGATTACCGTCACACCTCGCAAGATGAACCGCTACTATAATATTACGGATGGACAGTACAGTTCCAAAGAGCTCATTGACACTGGCATGGAAGGCCCGGTTGTATTGGGGATCACCAAATCCCTGACACAGGCCGGAAAAGAACTGGCAGATGCCAATGCAAAGCTGGAAGCAGCCAAAAAGAACTGGAAAAAGCCAAAAAAGATCAGGAGGCAGCACTCGCAGCAGCCAAGGCGGAAGCTGAGAAGGCTGTGAAAGAAGCAGAAGCAAAGGTGGCAGCCGCTGAGGCAAAACTTGCGAAGGTTCAGTTCTCAAATACAAAAACCTCTATCAAGGCGGTAAAGAGCACGAAGAAAAACAGGTGAAAGTATCCTGGAAGAAAGTAAGCGGGGCCGATGGATATGTGATCCAGTACGCATCCAACTCTAAATTAAAAGGCGCAAAGAAAGTCACTGTAAAGAAGGGCACAGCCACTGTTCAGACAATTAAGAGATTAAAGAGCAGAAAGAAATATACCTTCCGTGTGAGAGCTTATAAGATGATTGACGGTAAGAAGGTTTACGCGAAGTATAGTGGTAAGAAGAGCGTTAGAGTGAAATAAGAGAGAAAATAGTTACAAAATTGGCAGAAATAAGGATACAGCCCCGGCGATTTGCAGAGGTGCGCAAATGTATTATGTCATGCAAAGCATGACGTGCGCCTCAAAGCAAGAACGCCGGGGCGTTCTTATATATTCAATAGGTGTTCACCGAATTTAAACAATTTCCCCTTATTTTGATCACAAATTTACTACATTTTAAACACAGATTCAGGATATCATGGAAACATGAAAACAAATGAAACAAACAAAAAATTCTGAAGAAGGAATTGATGTATATAAAAATGAAGGAGGACTTGGATATGTCAGATTATTATGATTTTCATTCAGAGGAACACTATGAAGAGAGCAGGATGAGTGGTTGCCCGGTTTTGCCAGAGGGGATTGCTCCAACACCGGACCCTGAAAACCGCAATTTTAGACACAAGAAGAATAGGAAAAACAGCCTTGGAAAGAGGATAGCATCCCTGACATTAAGTGCAGTGCTCTTTGGAGCCATAGCTGCCGGGACTTTCCAGTCCATAAATTATTTCTCTGATGGAGCGGTGAATGCAAAATCATCCTCAGAAAATCAGGAAGCAGCTTCTGCCGGAACTTCCGGAACCGATACGGGGCTGCTGAAAAATACTTCAGCTTCAGGGGAGGGAACCAGTAACAAGGGAAGCCTGGATGTGACGGATATTGCAAAGGAGGCCATGCCATCTATTGTGGCAATCACAAAGCAGATCGGTACAGGAAGTGGAGAGCTTTTTTCAGCCAGTATGGGTACGGAGGAGGATATTTTGGTGAGCCGCAGACGCAGGAGACGGAGAGCAGCGGTTCCGGTATTATCATTGGGAAAAATGAATCAGAGCTTTTGATTGTGACAAACAACCATGTGATTCAAGGAGCAGATACCTTATCTGTAAGCTTTGTGGATAATGAGGTTTACGAGGCAAATGTAAAGGGAACCGATGCGGATCTGGACCTTGCGGTAATTGCAGTTCCCCTTGAGAGTATCTCAGAGGATACGAGTTCAAAGATTACTGTGGCGACTATAGGCGATTCGGATGCCCTTCAGGTTGGAGAGCAGGTGGTGGCCATTGGAAATGCGCTGGGATACGGGCAGTCCGTTACCACAGGTATTGTAAGCGCCATAAACCGCACTATTACAGAATCAGGATATCCGGAGGAAGAAAGCCAGGAAGATGTTTCAGGAGCAAACACCTACATTCAGACCGATGCAGCCATCAATCCTGGCAACAGCGGAGGAGCACTTCTAAATATGGATGGAGAGGTGATCGGCATCAACTCCGCAAAGCTGGCCTCCACAGAGGTAGAGGGAATGGGATATGCCATCCCGGTATCTAAGGTGTCGGATATCATTGAAAATCTGATGAATCAGACCACCCGGTCCAAAGCTTCTGAGGGTGAGCAGGGTGCGCTGGGTATCCAGGGAACAGATATCACCACAGAAGCCCAGGAAGTATACGGTTTCCACAGGGTGTGTACATCTCAGAGGTGACAGCCGGCGGCGCGGCAGAGTCAGCGGGCATTGCCTCCGGAAATATTCTGACCTCCTTTGACGGACAGGAGATTACCAGCATCAGCCAACTCAAGGATCTGCTCCAGTACTACAAAGCCGGGGAGGGCGTGCAAGTCACACTTCAGGTGCCGGGCGGGAATGGATATGAAGAGAAAACCGTTTCGGTTATACTGGGAAATAGTGCAGACACCCAGAGCCAGGAACAGATTGTAGATGAAGACAGTCTGTTTAGAAGATAAGAGAGCACAAGCATTTTGCCAAATGCAAGTAGGGGGACAGGGCCTGTCCGGAACATTGAAATGTGTCCGGGCAGGTTTTGCTGTGTTTTTATATTTACATTTCCCTTTTGACACAGTATGATAGAGATTACGGAAAATAGACAAACAGAAGGAGTTATATAAAATGAGTATTTTAAGTGTGGAGCATCTGTCCCACGGATTTGGGGACCGGGCGATTTTTAAGGATGTGACCTTTCATTTGCTGAAGGGGGAACACATTGGTCTTATCGGGGCCAACGGAGAGGGTAAATCCACCTTTTTAAACATTGTCACCGGTCATCTCATGCCGGATGATGGGACTGTGGAGTGGGCAAAAAATGTGCGGGTGGGATACCTGGACCAACATGCAGTTTTGAAAAGGGTATGACCATCAGGGATGTGCTGAAATCGGCCTTTTCCTATTTATATGAATTGGAAGAGAGAATGAATGAGATCTGTGAAAAGCTGGGGAAGCCGATGAGGAGACAATGAATGCCTTGATGGAGGAGCTGGGAACTATTCAGGATACCCTTACCATGCATGATTTCTATGTGATTGATGCGAAGGTGGAGGAAGTTGCCAGAGCTTTAGGATTTCTGGACATTGGACTGGACAAAGACGTGACGGATTTGAGCGGCGGCCAGAGGACCAGAATCCTGCTGGGAAAGCTGCTCTTGGAAAAGCCGGATATCCTTCTTTTGGACGAGCCTACCAATTATCTGGATGAGACCCATATCAACTGGCTGAAGAGATATCTCACCGAATATGAGAATGCCTTTGTGCTCATATCCCATGACCTGGCCTTTTGGACGAGGTGGTGAACATTATCTACCATGTGGAAAACCAGGAGTTGACCCGCTATGTGGGCAATTATGAAGAATTTCAAAACGCCTGCCAGGTAAAAAAGCGCAGCTGGAAGCAGCGTATAAAAAAAGCAGCAGCAGGAAATCAACCAGCTAAAGGATTTTGTGGCCAGAAATAAGGCCCGGGTAGCCACAAGGAATATGGCTATGTCCCGCCAGAAAAAAGCTGGACAAGATGGATGTGATCGAGCTGGCCGCGGAGCGGCCCAAGCCTCAGTTTCATTTCAGGCAGGGGCGCACCCCGGGTAAATATATTTTTGAAACAGAGAAGCTGGTCATCGGATATGGGGAACCGCTCTCCAGACCCCTGGACCTGATCCTTGAGAGGGGGAGCAAAATTGCACTCACTGGGGCCAATGGTATTGGAAAGACAACCTTAATCCGCAGTCTTATGGGACTGGTGCCTCCTGTCTCAGGAAGCTGCACACAGGGGGGAGAACCTGGCTATTGGCTATTTTGAGCAGGAGACTTCCCCGAGAACCGGAACACCTGTATTGAGGAGATCTGGAAGGAGTTTCCCTCCTATACACAGTACGAGGTGCGTTCCGCCCTGGCAAAATGCGGCCTGACAACAAAGCATATCGAGAGCCAGATGCGGGTGCTCAGCGGAGGGGAACAGGCAAAGGTGCGCCTTTGCAAGCTTCTAAACCGGGAGACCAATGTACTGATGCTGGACGAGCCCACCAATCATCTCGATGTGGATGCCAAGGCAGAACTGAAGCGGGCTTTGAACGAATACCGGGGAACCCTTTTTGCTGATCTGCCATGAGCCCGAGTTTTACCGGGATATCGTCTCCCAGGTATGGGATTGTTCCAAGTGGACCACAAGAATTGTATAACGGATGTAAAGGACTGTGAGCAAGCGGGACTGCCGCATCTTTGATTATTTAATAAAGGATGTGGCAGCCTCGTTAATTTTAACAACTATTTTTGATCAATTTCCTGTCACGTTCTTCTTTACCTTTTTTGTAACCCTTCCTCCAACCCTTCCAGCAGTCCTTCTTTTAACCCTTCCTCCCGGGCTTCCTGTTTGGCGTAATATTTCTCTTCCCATTCCTGCAGTTCTTTTTCTGTTTCACTTTTTGTCAGCAGGGGAATATCATGGCCAAAAATAATGCTGAGGGCATCCTGCAGAGCCAGAGGATCTTCCATGACCTGAGAAAAAGGAAACGGTCTGTAAGGTTTAGATCTCTTAATGGTATCATTTTCACATTATTGTTCATATATCTCTCCTTTATTGTAACACGACTCATTGTATATGAATAGGTAGGAAATTTACTTCAATTCAAGCTCGGTAATCTGACGGAGTACAATTACATGTTTAGAGGCGGCTATGTAGAGATTTACTTTTTAGGGATTGAGTATAAAATGTGTTAAAAGGCAGGAACATCTGTATTTCAGAAAGATAGAGGTTACTGCTCAGACCGTGAGAAAATGATTCAGGGATGCGCAAATCCCATCGCTGAAGGCGATTTTGCATGGATTTATGCATGTTACTGTGAACAGTAACAGATAGAGGACAGAGAGTCAGAGAAATATAAAAACAGGTCAGAAAATACTGAGCTGCCTATGGTATTCTGTAATTATATAAATGAAGAAGTCGGAGACTTGGCTTTAAGGGGGAACCAGGGAGGATTTAATGAAAAAAAAGAGGAAAGGTTTGGAAGATATTATTAGCTGCACTGTCCATATGGGGAAGCCTGCTCTTAGCGTCAGGCTGCCAATCAAAGGAGGAGGAACGGGGTCATGCAGATCGGGGAGTCTCTTCCGTTGATCCGCATGGTCACCCTTCGCACCACAGAGAGAGCGTAAAGGATGAGAAAGAGGTGGAACGGGCGGCAAGCGCTTATCTTGAGCAGCAGCTGGGCTGCAGGCTGGAAATCGAGACAACAGTGATGGGAAGCTATACACAAAAACGGAACCAGATATTTGACTCTGAGGAGCAGGTGGACCTTTTGGTAATTTATGGACAGTCACTGCATGAACTTGTGGAAGAGGGTCAGGTAAGCCCTCTGGATAAACTGTTGAGCACCGCAGGATCAGGGATTGAAAAGGTACTGAACCGGAATTATCTGACAGGCGGCCGGGTAGATGGAGTACGCTATGGGATACCCACAGTAAAGGATTATGCCAAACAGACGGCCTTTGAGTACCGAAGCGATATAGCGGATAGATACGGCCTGGATATGGGAAGTGTGGACAGTATTGAAAGTCTGGAGTCTGTATTTTTAAAGCTTATGGGCCAGACAGATCATGTGATTCCGGTGGGTTTACAGTACAGTTTCCAGCCCCGCATAGCAGCAGATGCTTTCGGAAATTCTTTTGGAGCGCTGATGAATTATGGGCAGGATAAGCGGGTGGTAAATCCTTTTGAGACAGAGGAATTTGAGTCTTGGGTTCGGCGGATGTATGACTGGCAAAAGAGAGGGTGGATTGCGGATGATTTTGCGGACAATTTAAACAACATTCACTATCTTCGATCCGGTCTGGTGCTCGGCTGTTTTTCTACCACCTGCCCGGGATTTGACGTACAGGAGACCCGACAGACAGGCTATCCCATTAAGACTGTGGTATTGGATCAGGCATATATCACGTCCGAGGCCAATACCGTGTTTTGGACAATTCCGGAAAAGAGCCGGCAAAAGGAGCTGGCTATGGAAGTATTGAACCTGCTCTATACAGACTGCCGTCTGCAGAATCTGCTGACTTATGGAATTGAGGGAAAACATTATGAGATCAGGGAAAACGGAGACATTGGTTATCCCTTCGGAATCAATGCCAAAACCAGTGGCTATGCCCAGTTTCTTGGATGGATGTATGGAAATGAATATATCACCTACCAGTGGGAGGAAATGAGCCGGGGCTGTGGGAGAGACTGGAGTCTTTTAACGACCAGGCTCTTCTGTCCAATGCCTTTGGAATCGATTACGATGACAGCCTCGTACAGGAGGAGATAAAGGCATGCCAAAGCGTATACAACCAGTATTATAATGGACTGGTGTGCGGGCAGCTGGCTCCTGATATTTATCTGCCCAGATTTCAGGAAGAACTGAAAAATTCGGGGATTGAGAAAATTATTGAGGATAAGCAGAGGCAGTTAGACCAATATTTGAGCAACGGGCACTGGCATGAGCAAACAGGGATGGAGAAGACGTACCCTGGCAGGAGGTATGAGTTGAGGGAAAGAGAGAACAGAGCCGCTGGTCCATACGGAATTTGTGGAAGGGATTTTATCTGATCACTATGGTGGTGGTAATCAGTGTACTGATTGCAGCCTTTATGTTGTCCAACCGTGCTCTGCAGCTGGAGGCTGCCCAGAACAGCCGTACCATGTTGGACGGATATATCAGCCAGCTGGATCAGCAGCTTATCTTCGCAGAGTCTCAGTTGTATCAGCTGGCAGTGGTTATGGCAGATAATCAGGAACTTATCCGGATAACAGAACCCAATGAACAGTATTTTTCTCCGGCGTCAGATGAAAGAAAATATGCAAGAGGTACTGGCAGTTAACCAAGTGGTAAATGGGATATGGTATTACAGGCCAAAGGGTCCGGGAATTACTTATCTGGAGACCAGTTCAAATCTGACAGACTATGCGGAGGCAGTAGGGATAAAGAAATCCGTGGAGTCCCTGAATCTGGAAAGCATCCTTCGGAGTGGTTTTTCAGGGAGATTCGGGGAAAAGAGTACCTGTTTCGCATGATGAGAAGAAATGACTCCTACCTTGGCATGTGGATTCAGGCGGATGTAATTCTGGACACACTTACGAACTTTAACACAGAGGAGGGAAATGCTCTGTTTCTCTGCGATCAGTCAGGAAAACTGGTGGAGGGAAACGACAATTCCATAATGGAAGAGATGAGAGTGATCTCCCGCGAGGAAGAAAACCAGGTGCAGACGGTGAACGGGGAAAAAATATATTCAGGTGAGCGCCCAGTCTGATCCGGGAAAATTTTAGGGTGGCCTCCGTGATTCCTATGAAAACAGTTTTGAAAAATGTGTCCATTGTGAAATCCCTCATGTACGCTCTTGTGGTGCTGCTGGTGATTCTGTTTGCGGGAAGTATTCTGCTTACAGAGCAGCTTTTCTACAAACCTTTCCGGATTCTGCTTGGCCATATCGGAAGGATGCGGACAGGAGATTTAAATACGCACATACAGGAGACAGGAAACAGCAGAGAGTTCGTGGAGATTTTTGTGAATATTAACCGGATGCAGGACGATATCCGTAAACTGAAAATTGATAATTATGAACGACAGATACAGGAAGAAAAAGACGAAGAGGCAGTTTTGCAGATGCAGATCAAATCTCACTTTTTATGAACTGTCTGAACATCATATACTCACTGGCAGAGCTTCAGAACTATTCCCTGATTCAGAAGATGGATATGTGTATGGTAAACTATCTGCGTTATCTGGCCAGAAAGGAGGATGAGCCTGTAAATATAGAGCAGGAACTGGAGCATATCCGCAACTATATGGAGATACAGGAACTGCGCTATCGGACCGTTTTTCCTATGAGATCCAGGTGCCGGAGGAAATGATGTGCATCCTATTTATCCACTGGTGATCCATACTTTTGTGGAAAACTCTATGAAATATGCCATGGATACTGGAAAAGAGAACGAGATTGCCATCTCCATCGACAGGAGTGGGGGATGGGTAAAGATTTGCATCACAGATAATGGGCCTGGATTTTCAGAAGATATACTTTCTGTATTAAACAGCGGATGCAGACAGATGAAGCTATACGGATTGACAGGTGTGGGGATCGCCAATATAAAAAACAGGATGGAGATTTACTATCAAGGGAAGGCTGTGATACGATTTTCCAACAGGGAACCATGCAGGGGCAAGTGTGGTCATAGAATATCCTGTGGCAGTTGATAAGGGGAAATTTCCGTTTGAATAGACAACAGAAAGGATGGGAATAATGGCGGAAGTGCTTTTTAGTGGATGACGAGTATCTGGCAGTATGCGGAATACAAAAAGGGGTAAATTGGGAAAAAGTGCCAGGTGTCCAAGGTACATACAGCATTCAATGCGGTGCAAGCCAGAAAGATAATTGAAGAAAATTCCATTGATGTGCTGGTCTGTGATATTGAAATGCCCGGGGATTCGGGGATACATCTCTATGAATGGATCAAGGAAAACAGCCCAGATGTAATATGTATCTTTCTCTCCTGCCATGCGGAGTTTGACTATGCCAGGGATGCAGTGGAACTGGGGGTATTCCGGTATCTGCTAAAGCCAATTCCCTACCCTGATCTGGAGAGGACGATTCAGGAAGCGCTGGAATACGGCAGGAAACAGAAAATAAGCCGGGAGCTTTATGAGAATATCCAGATACAGGGACAGGACGCCGAGGGATCTCTTGTGCGCAAAGTGCAGCAGTATATATTAGAGCACCTGGATTCCGAGTGCAGCCGGGAGCATATTGCGGAAGCGGTGTTTATCAACCCGGATTATCTCTCGCGTATGTTTAAGAAAAATACGGGAATGGGTCTGAACGATTACATACTCAGACAGAGGATTTCTCTGGCAAAACAGATGCTGGCCAACACGGAGGAATCCATAGGAAGGATTTCAGAGAAAACAGGATTCAGTTATGTAGCTTATTTTCCAAGGTATTTAAGCGGGAGACTGGGTTGACACCCATGGCATACAGGAATCAGAATAGAACAAGTCAATAGATTATAAATCAGCAGCAGAAAATTCATATTTTTGCTGCTGATTTTTTTACAATAGGGATATGAAAAAGAAAGAGAAGGAGGAAATTACATGAACAAGAAAAGACTCACAGCCCTGGGGATGGCAGCAGTGATACTTATGAGTGCTGCGGTTCCCGGGACAACCCATGCAGAGAAGAAAGCATCACAGTCTGCCATTGTCAGCATGGAAACCAATCGGTTGGAAAGCCCTTTGGGAATAGAAGCGGAAGAATCCCTGTTTTTGGATGGGCCATACGGTCAGAGGCCATTGGCGTAAAGCAGGGGTCATATCAGATCGTGGTGAGAGAGGGAAGCTTGGAAGGCCCTGTGGTATGGGACAGCGGGAAGGTGACAGGAGATGACACCCAGGATATTACATATGAGGGAAAAGCGCTGAAACCGGAGACGGCCTATTACTGGCAGGTAACCTCCTGGGATACGTCGGGCAGAGAAATCGCCAGCAGCCAGGACAGCTTTGAGACAGGTGTGGACAAAGAGTCCGGATGGGACGGGGCTAAGTGGATTGCTCTGGATGAAGACAAGGTGGATTACGAAGTGGATTCCTATACGGTTTCCGGCAAGCTTCGCTTTGACAGCAAAGTTTCCCATTCTTACGCCAGCCTGGTGTACAGCTATCAGGACGTGAATCACTATTACTATATGAAGTTTATTCAAAATGCGGACGGGACCATCTCCTACGCTCCCTGTGTGGAGACGGGAACCACACAGGAGAGTTTCCGGATACTGCTCTGATGATTGTTGATGAGACAGATACAGATTTTGATCCTTCAAAGATACCGTCTAATGTGACAGAAGATGCAGCTATGTATCAGGTTCTGGACGGCATTCAGGTGGGAGATGAGATGGAGGTTGAGGTTCATGCAGACCTGAAATCCGGAAAGGTTACTACCAGCGTTAATGGAAAAGAGGTGGGAAGCTTCTCCAAGCCCAAGTACTACTATAATTCGGCAAAACTAAAGTATTATCCATCCTGGAATTATACGCAGTTTACAAAGGGATTTGTACTGGATGCCAAAGATGTGGAATTAATGCCCTCCAGTACGGTAGAGTTGGCATGAAGCAGAATGCGAACTCAGATTTGAAGGTAGCCTACGACAATATCAAAGTAGAGGCAGTCAGGAAAGGCAGTGACACCCCGGTGGTGACCTATTCCAAAGATTTTGAGGATGGGGTAAATGCATTCAATTTTGGAACAGTTATTGAGAACGGGAACAATCAGGAGCTTTTGATCCAGTCCCACCCGGGAGATTATGATCTGCTGGTTACCCAGGAGGATTTTGAGGGCCAGAGTGCACCGATGCTGCGAAAGAAGTTTTCACCGAAAAAGGAGATCGCCACTGCCAGAATCTATTCTACGGCCCTGGGATTGTATGACCTTTATCTGAACGGGGAAAGAGTAGGCGTACAGGATGATGAGACCGGGGAAACCGTCTACGACGAGATGAAACCAGATTGGACGGTATACGGGGAGAAGGTAACGTACAATTCCTATGATGTGACAGATTATTTGAAGACAGGCGAAAATACGCTGGGGGTATATCTGGGAACAGGATGGTACCAGGGACGTATTTCCAGAAACACCTATAAGTCAGACGACCTGGAGTTTCTGGCAAAGATGGTTGTTACCTATACGGATGGCAGCCAGGACACGATTGTTACGGATGAGAGCTGGCAGTGCTATAACAAGGGGCCCATCACATCCAATGATATCTGGGACGGTGAACGCTACGATGCAGCTAAAGAAGTGGCCTGGGATGATGATACTGTGGACTGGGCTCCGGTGGACGATAGTTTTCGATTTACAGGGGAAATTATCCCTCAGATCGGTGAGACTGTGAGAAAAGTGGATGAGCTGACGGATGTGGAACTGTTGGACAGCAGCGGGGATAATACCTATTTCCTGTACGATTTCAAACAAAATTTTGCTGGATGGGAGAATATGGAAGTTGAAGCAGCTCCGGGTACCCGAATTGAAATTCGTCACGGGAGATGTTAAATGATCCGGCCAGCGTAGAGAATGGCAAGGGCGATGGGGAAGTAGGTACTCTTTATACTGCAAATCTTCGGTCAGCAAAGGCGAAGGAAGTCTATGTGGTGGGAGACAGCGGAAAGGTAAATGTGAAAGCTAAATTCACGTTCTTTGGATTCCGCTATCTGGATATTCACGCATCCGCGCCCATCACTGTGAAATCTATTAAGGGGAAGTGATCGCCTCTAACCTTGACAAGACCATGGAAATGACTACAAATGATGAGAAAGTCAACCAACTGATCCGCAATATTTACTGGAGCCAGGTGAGCAATTATTTAAGCGTACCTACGGACTGCCCCCAGAGAGATGAGAGATGGGGATACTCAGGGGATGCCAATGTATTTGCCGGAACCAGTGTCTACAATATGGACGTTCAGAACTTCATGAAGCGTTACAGCACCAATAGCTACGATGCCGCCCTGATATGGGATGGCCTGATTCCCGCAGTGGTACCTGAGGTGGGGAGCAATGACGGATACTGGCTCTGGTCGGATTCTGCCATCATCGTGCCCTGAAATGTTACATGCAGTATGAATCCCTGTCCCTATCTGGAGGATTCCTATAAGACTATGAAGGATACATGGACTACATGGAAAAAACGTTTTCCATGGGGATGGATCTGTGGAAGGTTCCACATTGGGTGATCACTTGGCTCCGGGCATGAGCGGCGGTGACTACGGAAATGAATTTGCGGGCACAGTGACCAGTACAGATGTGCTCCGCCATCTGATTGCTGCCTACGATATATCTATTATGGAGCAGACCTGCCGGCTTCTGGGATATAAGGAAGAGGCGGAAAAGTATCAGGCAACTTATGAGAAGCTGAAAAATTACTTTAAAAAGACTTTTGTAAAAGAAGACGGAACACTGACAGACAATACACAGGGTGCCTATGCACTGGCTATATCCCTAGGCATGATTGACGGGGATCAGATCGGCAGCGCGGCAGATGCACTGCAGACATGTATAGAAGCGGTGAATGACAGAATCACCACTGGATTTATCTCCACAAATTGGCTGATGCCTGCCCTCTCTCAAAAGCGGAAAGACAGACAAGGCCTACGACCTGCTTCTTCAGACCATGGCCCCCTCCTGGCTTTATGAGGTAGAGCAGGGAGCTACCACCATCTGGGAGCGCTGGAATGCTTACAGTGCAGAGGGAGGATTTGGTGATGTATCCATGAACAGCTTTAACCATTATTCCCTGGGATCTGTGGGAGAGTGGATGTACGGTTACATGGCAGGCATTATCTCCGGAGATACACCGGGCTATCAGGAGTTTGTACTTCAGCCAATCATAGATGACCAGGGCCGTATTGATTATGTAGATGGAAGTTACCGGTCTGATTACGGAACCGTTCGCAGCAGTTGGCGGTCCGCAGAGGAGCCATCACTT
>VOFB01000734.1_pt1 | contig 205819 bp, 184 predicted proteins | sample 5384141 | NCBI WGS metagenome assembly VOFB01 (sample SAMN12384721, study PRJNA508395) | human gut metagenome | isolation source: healthy gut A | host: Homo sapiens | reverse complement strand
GAGCTGGTCGATATCGTCCGTAAAGCCGAGACCGACAGCAAGGCAGGTCATGTAGTTGATGGAGGAGAAAATATCATCAATGATGATGTGGTTCGGGATCAACTCGTCATGGCGTGCGGTGAGCTGCTCTTTGAGCTTCTCTTCGTCGTCGCCGCACGCTTCGAGAATCTCGGAGAGCACTGCGTAGCGCACACGTTCGTTGATGCCGCACTCCGCCTCTGCATCAAAGGAAACGTATTTTGCGATATCGACCATACCGTTTGAGATGACCTTCGTCTCCTTGTCGTCCTCAAGGGCGACCCAGGCGGTGGTCACACCGGCGTTGTCGATGTCTTCGGCAAGCGTGCGGGACACAACGGTGCCCGCCTCTGCCATCACCTCGCCGGTCGCCGGGTTGACGATCGGGCGGGAAAGCTGACGACCGGTGATTCTGCCGGCAAGGTTCAGCTTCTTATTGTACTTATAACGGCCGACTCTGGAGAGGTCGTAGCGTCTCGGGTCGAAGAACAGGCCGTTCAAATGGAACTGCGCGCTTTCAACCGTAGGCGGCTCGCTCGGACGGAGCTTTCTGTACACCTCAAAGAGGCCTTCCTCCATGGTGTGCGTGGTATCCTTATCGATGGTCGCAAGGATGCGCTCGTCTTCGCCGAAGTATTCCTTGATCTCTTCGTCGGTGCCGAGACCGAGTGCGCGGATGAACGCGGTCATCGGGAGCTTTCTGTTTTTATCGATACGCACGTAGAGCACGTCGTTCACATCGTTTTCGTACTCCAGCCATGCGCCGCGGTTCGGAATGACGGTGGAAGAGAAAAGCTGTTTGCCTGTTTTATCGTACTCCATCTTATAATAGACGCCCGGAGAACGAACAAGCTGGGAAACGATAACACGTTCTGCGCCGTTGATCACAAAGGTGCCGGACGGTGTCATCAGCGGGAAATCGCCCATGAAGACTTCAGATTCCTTGATCTCGCCCGTTTCCTTGTTGAGAAGGCGTGCAGTGACGCGCAGAGCTGCCGCATAGGTAGCATCGCGCTCTTTGCATTCCGTTACCGTGTAATTGGGTTTTTCGTCGAGCTTGTAGTTCACGAAGTCCAGAACCAGATTTCCGTTGAAATCCGTAATGCCGGAGACGTCGTCAAAAACTTCCTTCAGACCTTCCTTCAGGAACCAGTCGTAGGAATTTTTCTGAATCTCGATCAGGTTCGGCATATCGAGAACTTCATTGATGTGCGAGAAGCTCATGCGTGTGTTCTTGCCAAGCTGTACCGGCTTAACATTCACCATTGACTCAACCACTCCATTCTTAGTATTTGACCCGTGTTTTTAAGCAAAATCACTTAAAAACGGCGGAAAGAATATCCGTTCATGTGAATTTTATAGATTATGCTTGATTATTTTTCGGAACTGTGTTATAATGCAGATCAGAGAAAGAAATGGCATATCTATCCATGATGATACATTGTAATATGATACACCGTATCTGTGGATTTGTCAAGCCTTTTCCCGAAATTTTTCGGGTTTTATTCCCTTTTTCTTTTCTCAAATTCCAAAGCAGAATAAATTGAATTTTGACCCGTATACCCGATAGCACATGGACCCTGTAAACTGCAATCGGGCTTTATTTTTATCCGCTGCTAATCATTTTAATTTGAAGAGGAACACTGTATGAAAAAGCATTTCGCAAAGCAGATTTTCGCCGCGGCCCTTGCAATCAGCTTCGTGTGCGGGCTTTCGGCATGCCGTGAACGCGAAGAAGAGCAACTCACGTTAAAGCCGGTGATTTATCTTTACCCGGAAGAAGAAATGGACGTCTCGGTTACGCTCGCGTACGACGGAACGCTCACTTGCACCTACCCGAATTACAAAACCGGCTGGCATGTTTCGGCAAAACCTGACGGTACTCTGACGGACGAGGACGGCCAAACGTATAACTACCTGTACTGGGAAGGCACGGACAGCGCGGAATACGACCTTTCCCACGGCTTCTGCGTAGCTGGCAGCGACACCGCCGCTTTCCTCGAAAATGCCTTGCGCGACCTCGGACTCACCCGCAAAGAAGCGAATGAATTCATCGTGTACTGGCTTCCCCAGATGCAGGAAAATCCCTATAATCTCATCGCGTTTCAGTCCGACTGCTATACGCAGGTGGCGCAGCTGGATATCTCCCCCGCGCCCGACACGCTCCTTCGGGTCTTCATGGCGTGGAAACCGCTTGAAGAGAAAGTCGACATTCCCGCGCAAACGCTCACCGCTCCCGCCCGCGACGGCTTCACAGCGGTGGAATGGGGCGGCAGCCGCATAAACTGAGCCATAGCTCTTGCCCGTGCAGCGTCTCACGGCGTTCATACCGCTTAAAAACACGCAAAACCTTCCCGGTTTCCAAACGGAAACGAAGCCGGGAAGGTTTTTGTTTTGTTTATGTTGAATTTTGGATGCCGAAGAAATTAAGTTAAAAAGCGAAAGCCGCTTTCAAAACGAATTATTGTGTTTTAAGTATGTATTTGCGTGTACTTTTACGCGGATTCGCTTACGTTTCTGCCTCTTTCTCCTCGCCTTTTTCGTCCGCCTCGGTATCCTCGCAGGCACAGATGGACGCGAACGGGTAGGACTCCAGCTTATTGCGCACAAGCTGCGAGACCTCACCGTAGATGTGATGCAAACGGCACGAGGTGCGCTGGCAGCTGTACGCATCGCCCTGGCAGCGGGAAATCATATACGGCCCCTCCACCGCCTCGATCACGCTGCGCAGCGTGATCTCCTTCGGCGGCTTTGCAAGCTCATAGCCGCCCTTTGCGCCCTTTATACGAGCGCACGATGCCGTCCGAAACGAGCGTGCGCAGGATCTTCAGCGTAAAGCGCAGCGTGACGTTTGTGCGCTCCGAGATCGTTTTGGCATCTGCTCGCCCGGGGTTCACGGCCAAAAATTCCACGATGCGGACTGCGTAGTCCGCTTCCAGTGTCATGTGCATGGTATGTGCCTATCCTTTCGGGATCAATCCAGAAAATCCTTCAGCTTCTTGCTGCGGCTCGGGTGACGGAGCTTTCTGAGCGCCTTTGCTTCAATCTGGCGGATACGCTCACGGGTGACATTGAATTCCTTGCCCACTTCCTCGAGCGTGCGGCTTCTGCCGTCTTCAAGGCCGAAGCGCAAGCGCAGCACCTTTTCCTCACGCGGGGTGAGGGAATCGAGCACATCGCCGAGCGTTTCGCGCAGCAGCGTATGGGAAGCGGCATCTGCCGGGGCCGGTGCGTCGTCATCCGGGATAAAGTCGCCGAGGTGGCTGTCCTCTTCCTCGCCGATCGGCGTTTCAAGGGAGACAGGCTCCTGCGCGACGCGCATGATCTCGCGCACTTTATCAACCGGCATATCGAGCTCGTCGGAGATTTCCTCCGCGGTCGGCTCATGGCCGCTCGTGTGGAGCAGCTGGCTGGAGACCTTCTTCACCTTATTGATGGTCTCCACCATGTGCACCGGGATACGGATGGTGCGGGCCTGGTCGGCGATGGCGCGCGTGATGGCCTGACGAATCCACCACGTTGCGTAGGTGGAGAACTTGAAGCCCTTTGTATAATCGAACTTTTCAACAGCCTTGATGAGGCCGAGATTGCCCTCCTGAATGAGGTCAAGGAACTGCATGCCACGGCCGAGATAGCGCTTCGCGATGCTGACGACAAGACGCAGGTTCGCTTCGGAAAGGCGCTTCTTTGCGGCTTCATCGCCGTCCTTGATGGCGATGGCAAGACGCACTTCTTCTTCGGAGGAAAGCAGCGGCACGCGGCCGATCTCTTTCAGGTAAACTTTGACTGGGTCATCGATGGCGACGCCTTCCATGCCCATGCCGGCATCAAAATCGTCCGTATCTGCGCCGGATACTTTGGAAAGGTCGATGTCATCAATCTGGATATCGCTGAAGTCATCGATAATCTCAATGCCGTGCGATTCCAGTGTATCATAGAATTTTTCAATGTGCTCCGGGTCGAAATCCAATTCGCCGATGGCGTCGAGGATCTCCTTTGTGGTGAGCTGGCCTTTGCTTTTGCCGAGCTCAATCAGATCGCGGATCACGGTTTTCTTATCGGGTGCTGCCATAGTTTATCATACCTTTCCTGTGTTTTCCCTTATTCCCTCGGCAGCGTCTGCACGCTGCCTTTTTATCTCAATTCTGTTTTAAAGCATAACGTTCCTATTTTTTCTGTTTGCGCAGTGCATCGAGCTGCGCCTGCAGGTCGGCGGGGTTCGCGCCACGCACCTTATCGGTATCGGTCAACGCGCCTTCGCTCAAAATGATCTGCACGTATTCTTCCGCGTCTTTGGCGGTGATGCCGGCGTTTTCCTGCACAATCTTCGCAAGGCGTCCCATTTCGTCCGGCGTACATTCCGCCGAAAAGTCTGTAATCTGCGGCGATGTGACCGTTTCTTCGTTTATAATCTTGCCCAGGAGGCTCTGATATAACCGGCGATTGAACGCCGTCACGAATTTTCGGGCGGCACGCGGCGGTTCAGGCTCTGTGCGAGGTCATTATTGTGGAAAAGGCACGCGATGAGCCGTTCTTCGGCGTTGGCCACGCGGACATAGCGGCGCTTTTCGGGGTTTACGGTATCGCGCCGCGCGGAAAGCTGCTCCGTCATGTCCCTTTGCTGCTGCCGCTGCGCCGCACGCGCTTTTTTGCGCACGGAAACGGACATCTGCTGCAAAATGGCGTTTTTGTCAACATTCAATTCCTGCGAAAGGCGGCTAACGTACACATCGCGCTCAATGGCGTTTTCAAGGCCCGCCAGCAGCTCTACGGCGGCCATCAGGTATTGAATACGCCCGTTTTCGTTGCTTAAATCATACCCGCTTTTCAGCTTTGCAAGGCGGTATTCCACATCGTTGCCGCTTTGCTCAATGAGCCTGCGGAAACGCGCCGCGCCTTCATCACCGCATGCGTTGATGAACTCGTCCGGGTCTTTGTTGCCGGGCACGGCCATGACGCGCACCAAAAGCCCTGCGCCGCGCAGAATGGGAATGGCGCGCTGTGCGGCCTTTTGACCGGCTTCGTCGGAATCGTAGCAAATGACGACCTCTTTCGCATAGCGGGCAATGATGCGCGCCTGCTCTGCGGTGAGTGCCGTGCCGAGCGACGCAATGGCGTTTTCAATGCCCGCTTTGTGCAGCGAGATGACGTCCATATAGCCCTCAGCCAAAATGATGCGGTCGTTTTCAAGCGCGTTTTTCGCAAAATTCATCGCGAAAAGGCCGCTGCTCTTGTGGTAGACCGGGGTATCCGATGTATTTATGTACTTCGGCTTTTCGTTTGTCAAAATGCGCCCGCCGAACGCGACCACGTTGCCGCGCAGATCAATGATAGGAAACATGACGCGTGCGTGGAAACGGTCCATCGCGCGGCCGGAGCGCGTCTCCACCGCGACGTTCGCCGCAATCATCTCGCGCTCGGAATAGCCCTTGGAGCGCAGGTGATTAACGAGCGCAAAGCGGCTTTCCGGCGCCCAGCCGAGCCCGAAATGGCGGATCATTTTCATGGGCAGGCGTCTGCGCGCGAAATAATCAAGCCCCGGCTTACCCTCCGGGCTTAAAAGCGCGCTGTGGAAAAAGCGGGCGGATTCGCGGTTGATTTCCAGCACGCGCTGACGCAGGCGGCTCATGGAATCGTCCACGCCCTGCTCCGGCATTTGCAGCCCCACGCGGTCCGCGAGCATTTTCACGGCCTCGATGTAATCGAGATTTTCAATCTTACGGATGAATGTGATGACATCACCGCCCGCGCCGCAGCCGAAGCAGTAAAACGAGTTATTCTCCGGGTAGACGTTGAAGGACGGTGATTTTTCGTTGTGGAAGGGACACAGTCCCACCATGTTTTTGCCGCGCCGCTTTAGGTTGACATACGAGGAAACGATGTCTGTAATGTCGCAGCGTGATTTTAAGTCCTGCATAAAGGACTCCGGCAACGGCATTCCACCGCCCCCTTTCGTGACCGCCGGCGCGATGCCGTTGGGATTACGGGCAAAGCTCGGAGCAAAACGCTCTGATTTTTGCCCTCATAGTATTATATACGCCGCAAACGGCGAAATTACTTCTTTTATTCTTCAAATTCAAAAAATTTTTTTCCGTCTTCTGTCACATCGACCTGCCCATTTGTGGCATCCGCAAGTTTTTTGCGGAATGTGCCGAGCAGCTCGGGCGCCAAATGGAATTTAACGGTGACTTTTTCCTCAAAGACCGTGTCGTCCGTCACGCCGCCGCATTCCGGAACAAGCGATGCAACGCGGCCGTACCGGCCGTAATCGCAGGTAAGCGACAACAGCAGGCACTCGCGCATGGTAATGATCTGTGCCGCCTGCAGGGCGATGGACGCGGTGTGCGAATACGCACGAACGAGACCGCCGCCCCCGAGCAGAATGCCGCCGAAATAGCGCGTGGCAACCGTGACGACATCCGTAACGCCGCTTTTGCGCAGGACATCCAGCACCGGCATACCGGCCGTGCCCTGCGGCTCACCGTCATCCGAAAAACGCATGGTGCCGTCGCGCAGGATATACGCATAGACGTTGTGACTGGCATCCCAGTGCTCGGATTTTTTGGACGTGATGAAATCGAGCGCCTCCTGCTCGGTCTGCACCGGGCAGGCATAGCCGATGAAACGCGATCGCTTTTCCACAAACTGGTTCTGCGCGTTTTTCCGCACGGTTTTGTACTCTGCCATTTTTACCGCTCCCCTCTGTTTTGAAACGAACGCGATTTGCCTTTGGAGAAAAAATGGGCGATGCCCGAAAGAGCACCGCCCTGAACGATCCATATAAATTTACTTCGTGATACCGTAGCGCTTGTTGAACATATCAACACGACCGCTTGTATCAACCAGCTTCTGCTTACCCGTAAAGAACGGATGGCACTTGGAGCAAATTTCAACGCGGATGTCCTTCTTTGTGGAACGCGTGTGAATCACATTGCCGCATGCGCAGGTAATGGTCGTTTCCTGATAGTCCGGATGTATATTCTTCATATCTGTCACCTCTTTCGGTTGATCTGCGGTTAGTCGGTTAACAGCGAAGTTAACACATAAACATAGCGCTAATTATGTTAGCACAAAAATTCTAAAATGCAAGGTCTTTTCAAAAAAACAGAAAACTTTTTTCTTTTTCTTCCCGAAAGCATCCGTTTTTTCGTTAGGCGCCGATGTAGCGAAGGTATTCTTCGAGGCAAAAGGAGAGTCTGCGGATGGCGGCGGCGTGCTCTGTGCCGACATAGCGCAGGACAAGATCATTGCGTTTAAGGCCGGTTTCGTCCTCTTTTCCGGCGGGATAGCGGAACACAAAGCCGTAATGCGCCATGTTTCTTTGCAGCCACCCGTAGGTATCCGTTGTCGAAAACGTTGCGGGGTCGTCCTGCACGGTGACGCACAGGCCGCTTTGCAGGTCGCTTGTGCCGGGCGCGGACACGGTGGATTTTGCGTCTTCGCACGCCATAATCTTGGTGGAACCTGCCGCGATAAGGCGCTCGACTTCGGCGTTATAAAGCGCTTCCTGCTCTGCATAGGACACATAGCCGCCGGAAAACTTGAGCGTGACACCGTCTGCCTTTGCGGCATCGCACAGTGCGGTGAGTGCCGGCACAATGCGGGCATCGACCGTGACGCTGTCAAACTCGGCGGTCTCCTCGGGGGCGAAATCCGCGTCCGCAGGGTGGTCTTCGTTGATGACGAACAGATTCACGCTGTCCTCGAGCACAGGCAAGTCGTTTTCCTCCGTGCTTGCAGCGGGGGACGCGGTGGGCAGTACGGTGGCCTGCGGCAGGGAATCCTCCGGATCTTCGGGCGGGAAAAGCACCGGCAAACCCCACATGACGAACAGTGCAAGCGCCATGAAAGCGGCGGCGCAGATAAGCAGAATACCCGTCCAACGCTTTAGGTTCATAATGCGCTCCAAATGCAGCGGACGCGGCTTTTGGATGGGGCTGTATTTTTTTCGTTTCCGCACGGTGCTCTCCCCTTTCTTTCGGTATCTTTTACTATTATATCGGATGACGGGAAAAAAGCAAGTCGAATTCCTTTACAACAGAAAAACGCCCGAGCCGTGAAGCCCGGGCGCTGTGCATTTCAGTTAACGCTATTTTTGGAAGAATTACTTCTTTTGCTTTTACGGGAGGGATCTCGGTGGTTTCCGGGTCTACCTTTCCCATTTCGGAAGCTGCACTGCTAAGACCGTCCTCGCCGCTACTGAGCTTGCCGTTATTGACGATGAGGTTCGTGACAATGCCGACGATGAGGGCAACAGCCAAAGACGTGATGTTCAGCAGAGCGCCGCCGGTGATGCTGTTCGTGCCGAAGCCGAAGTACAAACCGCCGATGCCGCAGACGAGGATGGAGCTGACGACAAACAGGTTCTTACTGTTGCCGAGATCAACACGGTGGAGCATCTGGAGACCGGAAACGGCGATGAAGCCGTAGAGCGCGATGCACGCGCCGCCCATGACGCACTTCGGAATGGAGTTAATGAGCACGACGAACGGAGTGAAGAAGGAAAGCACCATGCAGCCGAGTGCCGCGGTGAGGATGGAAACGACGGAAGCGTTGCCGGTGATGGCGATGCAGCCGATGGACTCGCCGTAGGTGGTGTTTGCACAGCCGCCGAAGAACGCGCCCACAATGGAGCCGAGGCCGTCGCCGATGAGGGTCTTATCGAGGCCCGGGTCTGCGATGAGGTCACGGTTAACAACCGTGCTGAGGTTCTTGTGGTCAGCGATGTGCTGTGCGAGCTCGACGACGCCGATCGGAATGTAGATCATGGCGATATTGCCGATGGCAGCCGCATCAAGCGGATACTGGCCGTTCGTCTCGATTGCTTTGAGGAAGAAGAACTTCGGATAATCGACGATGCTGGTGATGCTGAATGTGCCGAATGCATCGATGAACGGCTGGAAGGAAAGGAGCTTGAGGCTCTCTGTGCCCGTTGCCATGCCGATGATTGTAAAGACGAGTGCAAGCGCATAGCCCGCGCCGATGCCGACGATAAACGGAATGAGCTTGACGGTTTTGGAGCCCTTAACGGACGCTATGACAATCATGAAGAAGGTGAAGATGCCGCAGATGATGGCAGCCCAGTTGTAGGTCTCGCCGTATACGACAGCTGCAGCGCCGTTGCCCATGATCCAGCTTGTTGCCGTGCCGGAAAGGGACAGACCGATGAGCGCGACGATCGGCCCGATGATGACGGACGGCATCAGCTTATTGACCCAACCGGAGCCGACGACCTTGATGACAAGACCGATGATGACGTAAACAAGACCTGCGAACGCAACGCCGATGAGCATGCCCCAGTAGCCGTAATTCTGACCGATTGTAGCCGCATACGCGCCGAGGAAGGTGAACGAGGAGCCGAGGAATACCGGGCTTCTGCGCTTGGTGCAGAACAGGTATACGATGGTGCCGATGCCCGCGCCGAACAGTGCGGCTGCGGCGTCTGCCTGCAGACCGTAGCTGGTGACAAGCAGCGGTACGAGCAGCGTAGCCGCCATGATGGCGATCATCTGCTGGAATGCGAAGACCAGTGTTTTGCTGAACTTCGGCTTATCTTCGATGCCGTAAATCAACTTCATGAAATCATTTCCTTTCTTCCGAACCGTGGTTTCATTTCTTACCCCAAAACACGTTCTCTTCTCCCCTACGCTTTTCCGAGCATAAAGAAAAGCTCTGCCTGTAAAATAGGCAGAGCTTGAGCCTTGTCAGCACGCCGTCTGTAAAGACGTATTAAGAGTCAATCTTGCCAATATCACAGTATCGGGGTTAAAGATCGTATTTCGTTTTCCAACGCTAAACTATAGCACAACATTCGACGAAAGTCAACGTAATTCGCGCACTTGTGAATAGTTTGTGAATATTCATCAAAAAAGGCAGCACAAGACAGAAAAAGCTCTCCGAACCATGCGAAGAGCTTTTACATTTACAAGGATTACTGGTTTTTATTCGGTTTATAGCTGACTGTGCCGCACAGGCGATCGCCTGCGTCACCGGCTGCGGTGGGAATGTAGCCGTTCTCGTTCAGCGGGCCGGGTGCGTAGTTTGCCGCGTAGATTTTGACATCCGGGTGCTTTTCATACAGCAGCTTGATGCCTACCTCGGACGCGAAAATGCACATGAACTTGATGTTCTTGCAGCCTGCGTCCTTTAAAAACTGGATGGCAGCATCTGCGCTGCCGCCTGTTGCAAGCGCCGGATCAACAACGACGACGGGGCCGTCTGCGGTATCGACCGGGAGCTTAAAGTAATACGTCATCGGCTTTAGGGTCTCTTCGTCGCGGTAAAGGCCGATGTGGCCGACCTTTGCCGTGGGCGAAAGCTCACGCAGGCCGTCTACCATGCCGAGGCCGGCGCGCAGAATCGGAACGATGGTGAAATCCTCTGCAAGCACCGGGGTAATGATCTTCTGCAGCGGCGCCTGGATCTCCACGTCCTTCGTTTTGAGCTCCTTGAGCGCCTCATAGCCCATAAGCATGGCAAGCTCTTTGACGAGTTCGCTGAATTCCTTGGTGCCGGTGTTAACGTCGCACAGGTGGCTGACCTTGTGCTTGATGAGCGGGTGGTTGAAAACCGTAAGATTGGAAAGATATGCTTCCATGTTTGACCTTCCTTAGTCCGTAAGACGGCGCACCGCCTTGTTTCGTTTATTTTCAAAGAGTATCATAGCACACGCTTTGACAAAAATCAACCGAAAGAGACGCGTCTTGACGGAAAAGCGCCGAAATGCTACAATAAATCAAAGAGTTTAAAAAAGGATTGACAAACATGCCTATGAAGCTGAAAGCCCAGCTGATGGACGACGTTACCGTAAAGCGCGCTTTGACGCGGCTTTCTTATGAAATCATTGAAAAAAGCCGCGACCTCGAAAACGTGGTGCTCATCGGCATCAAAACGCGCGGTGTGCCGCTTGCGGAGCAGATTGCGGCGAACATGGAGGCGCACACCGGTGTAAAGGCGCAAACCTGCACACTGGATATTACATTCTACCGCGACGACCTGACAAAGCGGCACGACCTGCCGACTGTGAACACGCAGACGCTTCCGGTCGACCTCAACGACAAGGAAGTCATTTTGGTGGACGATGTGCTGTTTACGGGCCGCACGGTGCGCGCGGCGATCGACGCGGTGTTCCGTTTCGGGCGGCCGGCGCGCATTCGACTGGTCGTTTTGGTCGACCGCGGTCACCGCGAGCTGCCCATTCGCCCTGATTTTGTGGGCAAGAATATCCCCACCTCTCTACGCGAGATCATCGCCGTGCATTTGGAAGCTGTGGACGGCAAGACGAACGTGGAAATCTACGAGCAGGACGAGAACGAACCGGAAATCTACGGGCAATGACCCGCTTTTAGTGCAAAAATCAAATTAAAAGAAGGTATAAACATGGCTGTAATTTTGGCAAGCAGTTGCCTTTTGGGCTGCGAATGCCGCTATAAGGGCGACGGCTGCAAGTGCGATGCGCTCATTAAGCTTGCAGAAAGTAACACGATCATCGGCGTATGTCCCGAGCAGATGGGCGGCCTGCCCACGCCCCGCGACCCGGCGGAGCGGCAGGGTGACAAGGTGATCTCCTGTGCAGGCAAGGACGTGACGAAGGCGTACACAAAAGGCGCAGAGACGGCGCTGTACTTTGCGAAGCTGAACCACGTGGATTTTGCCGTGATGAAGGCGAAAAGTCCGTCCTGCGGCAAGGGACTCATTTACGATGGCACGTTTACGGGCAACAAGATTCCCGGCAACGGTGTAACCGTGGAGCTTCTGAACGCGAACGGCATCCCGGTGTTTACAGAGGACGAATTGGATCAGCTGCCGCTGTAAAGCAAAACATCTTAACACAAAGAATTGGGCCTGCTGCGCTTTGCGGCGAGCTTTTTGCTTGAAGATATAAAGAAAAGCTGTACGTAAAGTTTCATTGCTTTACGCACAGCTTTTTGAATTTTATGTAATGCTATTTCGCTTTACAGCTTACTTCTCGTCGAAGAACGCCTTGAAGCCCTTGTAGGCCATGTAGACATCGAGCTTGGAGACAACCTCAAACGGTGCGTGCATGGAGAGCACCGGCACACCGATGTCGAGCACGTCGGCATTGAGGTTCGCGATGAACTTTGCGACCGTGCCGCCGCCGCCCTGATCGACCTTGCCGAGCTCGCCGATCTGCCAAAGCACGCCTGCATCGTCAAACGTGCGGCGGATTTTGGCGACGAACTCTGCGTTCGCGTCGGACGTACCGCCCTTGCCGTGTGCGCCGGTGTACTTGGCTATGCCCAGACCGCCGTTGATGTAGGTGGAGTTCTGTGCCTCGTAAACGGAAGCATAATGCGGATCATATGCCGCGGTGACGTCGGCGGAAATGCAGGTGGACTTGAGAGCACGTGGCGCGGCTCTTCACCCTCTGCCTGCGCGAGGTCAGCGATGAAGTAACGCATGTACTCGGGTTGAGGCCCGTGTTGCCGTCGCTGCCGGTCTCTTCCTTATCGGTGAGCACAGTGACGACGGTCTGCACCGGGTTCTTGCAGTTGAGGATAGCTCCAAGTGCCGGGTATGCGCAAACGCGGTCATCGTGGCCGTAAGCGCCGACGAGGCTGCGGTCAAAGCCGATATCCACCGCCTTAAACGCCGGGACGAACTCGATCTCTGCGGAGATGAGGTCGGCTTCTATGATGCCGTACTTCTCGTTTAAGAGACGCATGATGTTCAGCTTATATGCATCCTTAGCCTCCTCGTCGCGAACCGGGCGGCTGCCGATGAGGATGTTAAGGTCTTCGCCTGTAAAGGCAGTACCCAGCGGCTTTGTAGCCTGATCCTGACCGAGGTGCGGCAAAATGTCTGTGATGGTGAACTGCGGATCGCCCGCTTCTTCACCGATGCAGACCTTGATGACCGTGCCGTCGCTCTTCACGACAACGCCGTGCATGGCGAGCGGAATCGCCGTCCACTGGTACTTTTTGATGCCGCCGTAGTAGTGCGTTTTGAGGTACGCCATCTCGGAGGATTCATAAAGCGGGATGGGCTTTAAGTCGAGACGCGGGTTATCGATGTGTGCTGCGGCAATGCGAACGCCGTTTTTGCAGCCCTCTTTACCCATGACGGCAAGGCAAATTGCTTTACCGCGATTGTTGTAATACACTTTGTCGCCCGCCGCATACTTGTGCTTCGGGTCGAACGGCACAAAGCCGTGCTTTTCTGCGGCCGCGACCGCGTACTCAACGGATTCGCGCTCGGTTTTGGCGCTGTTTAAAAATGCCTTGTAGCCTTCGCAGAACTTATCTGCTTTTTCGATCTTCTCATCTGTGACCTTGAAAAAGCCGTTCTTGCGCGGGTTGAAGAGCATTTCGGACAGCTCTTTTGCGGATTTTTCCGCTGCTTTTTTAGCCATTTCCAATTCCCCCATACAATTTTTCGTAAGTTTCTTTATACTGAAGGACTTTCTGGACGTAAAGGCGCGTTTCTTCAAACGGAATTTCTTTTAAGGTCACTCCGTCTTCGGAATATGCGGGGTCCGAAAGCCACGACGTAACGTTTCCCATGCCTGCATTGTAGGCGCAGACCGCTGTGGCGAGGTTGTCGTACTCGTTTAAAAGCACGCGCAGCAGCGCACAGCCGTATTTGATGCTGATTTCGGGGTCGAGCAAAGCGCTTGCGTCATATTCCCCGCCGATATGCGTTTGCATCCAGTCAAACGTTTCGGGCATCATCTGCATAAGCCCGAGCGCGCCGACCGGGGACTCCGCCTCAGGGTCGAAATCGCTTTCCGCCTTGATGACGGCATAGACAAGGCTTTGCGGCAAGTCGTACTCCTTCGCTTCTTTTTTGACGATGGATCCGTACTTGCGCGGGTAAAGCATGTGGTCTACATCGGGATGCAGCCTTTGCACCGCGAAAACAACGAGCACGGCAGCTGCAATGCCGGCGATAAGAATCCATGGCCACAAGGGCTTCTTTTTGGACTTTTTAAATGTTTGCTTCTCTTATTCAATCGGATTCACCGGGGTGTGCGCAGCCAAGCACTGCGAGCATATGATCCATATCGTCCGCCGAAACAGCGACGGTGTTATCGAGTGTGTAATCGGAGCGGTCGATGTAAAAATCGTCGCTCTGCTGGGCGTGCATGCGCGTCAGGGCCTCCTGCTCCGTGAGACCGTCGCGGCGGCAGATGCGCCCAAGGCGCACGGTTTCATCCGCAAGAACGGAGACCACGCGGCGGCAAAGGCGACCTGCACCGGCTTCAAACAGCGTCGGAGCGTCGAGCACGATGACCTTTGCATCTTTATATGCGGCAATCTCCTTTTTGAGACGTGTTAAAATCACGGGATGCGTGATGGCGTTCAGCTTCGCTTTGCCCTCTTCGCTTGCAAACGCGAGGTTTGCGAGACGGCGGCGGTCTAACGTGCCGTCTTCCTTTATAATAGCACGGCCGAACGCATTTTGCAACTCCGTAAGACATGTTCCTGCATAAAGAGACGGATCGTGCGTAACGGCGTCGCAGTCGATGATGACGCAGCCGCGCGCCTTAAGCTGCTTTGCGACCGTCGATTTGCCCGCGCCGGTCTGGCCCGTAAGGCCGATGACGAGCTGCTCGTTCGGCGTTACGATGCGGAACGCACAAGCGCGGATCAAACGGTTATAAACCGCAAGGCCTACGCCGCTTTTGCGCGGCATACGGGCGTAAACGGTCTTTGCACCGATCTCATCGAGGTGATGGAGCGACGTGAAAAGCCCGTGCGCCTGCGAAAGGGAATCTGCGGCGCTGCCGTAGGGCACGCACCGGTTTTTGAGGTACGGCACGTCTTCGTTAAAGCAAAGTGCAGCTGCTTCGGGGTGCGTATGCAAAAACGCGGCGTAATCTTCGGCGGAAGCGTCCACCATGTAGACATCCGCTTTCGGCGCGTAGTGCTTATATTTCATGCCGGGCGAGGCGACCTTGGCATTTTCCGCGGGCTTTTCCAGCACGGCGCGGTCCACATCTACCCTGCCGAGCACGCGGCGCAGCTGCTCCACGGAAATGCCGCCCGGGCGCAGCACGCGCGGTATCTCGGTGACGACGGTGATAACGGTGGACTCCACGCCGACCTCGCAGTCGCCGCCGTTCACGATGCCGTCTACGCGGCCCATGAGATCATCGCACACATGCGGGAATGATGTGGGGCTGGGCAGGCCGGAGAGATTCGCGGACGGCGCGGCAAGCGGCACGCCTGCGGCGTTAATGATCGCCCGCGCGGTGGGATCGGACGGCATACGGACGGCAACCGTATCGAGACCGCCGGTCGTCTGCATCGGCACAAGCGGCGATTTTTTCATGATGATGGTAAGCGGGCCCGGCCAAAAGGCATCTGCAAGCTTTTTGGCAGCTTCGGGAATCTCTTCGACAAGCGCAGGCAATTCTTTGATATCCGCGATATGCACGATGAGCGGATTGTCCGACGGGCGACCCTTCACTTTGTAGATCTGTGCGGAGACGGTAGGGTCCAGCGCATTGCCGGCGAGGCCGTAGACGGTCTCCGTGGGGATAGCGACAAGGCCGCCGCGGCGCAGAATCTTCCCCGCTTCTTTTATATCCTGTTCGTTTTTTTCATCCAATAATCGCGTATCCATGTTCATCCGTTCTCCATGCTCTCTTTCAATTTTTCGGCGCGGTCTGCGGCGATGAGTGCATCAATGATTTCATCGAGGTCGCCGTTTAAGACGTCGGACAGGCGGTAGATTGTCAGGCCTATGCGGTGATCGGTCACGCGCAGCTGCGGGTAGTTGTAGGTGCGGATGCGCTCCGAACGGTCGCCGGTGCCGACCTGACTTTTGCGGTTTGCGGCAATCTCGGCGTTTTGCGCCGCCACCTTAGCGTCTAACAGTCGGGCACGCAGGACGCGCAGGGCTTTATCTTTGTTTTTGTACTGGCTGCGCTCGTCCTGGCACTCGACGACCGTGCCGGTGGGCAGGTGCGTAACACGGATGGCAGACGACGTTTTGTTGATGTGCTGCCCGCCCGCGCCGCTGGAGCGGAATGTATCAATCTTTAAATCTTTCGGGTCGATCTCGAGCTCGACCTCATCGGCTTCCGGCAAAACGGCGACCGTGGCGGTGCTTGTGTGGATGCGGCCCTGCGTTTCCGTTTCCGGCACGCGCTGCACGCGGTGCACGCCGCTTTCAAATTTTAATCTGGAATACGCGCCGTCACCGTCGATTGTGAAGCTGACTTCCTTAAAGCCGCCAAGCTCCGTTTCATTCAGGCTGACGATCTCCGTTTTCCAGCCGCGCTTTTCGGCGTACATGTTGTACATGCGGTAAAGGTTATAGGCAAACAGTGCCGCTTCCTCGCCGCCTGCGCCGCCGCGAATTTCCACGATAACACTGCGGTCGTCGTTGGGGTCGCGAGGCAATAATAAAATTTTGAGTTCTTCCGAGATGCTTTCGATATCGCTTTTGGCGGCGCTCATCTCGTCGCTCGCCATTTGGCGCAGCTCTTTATCGGCTTCGGAGTCGTTTAAGATCGCTTCGGCATCCTCGAGCGACGCTTCGGCCTTTTTTAAGGCGCGGTATTTTTCCACGATGGGTTCGATTTCTTTGTGCTCCTTCATGAGGTCGCGGTAAAGATTGCGGTCTGCCGCAACGGCGGGATCATAGAGCTTCATATTAAGCTCTTCATATCGGTTTTCAAAAACCGAGAGATTTTCAAACATAGCAAAGCTTCCTTTCAGACAGATAGTAAAATGAGACGGTCTGAGAGGCGCTACTGCTCGCTGCCGGCACTTTCGCGCACGATCTTGCGAATGTTCTTTTCACACTTGTGGCGGGGCACCATGACTTCTCTGCCACAGCCGGTGCAGCGGATTTTAAAATCCGCGCCGATGCGCAGCACTTCAAACACGTTTGTCCCGCAGGGTGCGGCTTTTTCATTTGTAATTTGTCGCCTACCCGAACATCCATGGTACAGCCTCCTTTATCGTGTATTGGGCGCGAATGCTCCCTTGAAAATTCAGTATAGCACAATGCTGTATTGATGTCAAAGCAAAAGACCGCCTGCGCGGGACTTTCCCTTGCAGACGGCCTTTCCGGTTTCTATTTTATTCCAAACGCTTTGTGAAAACGCTTTTACGCTGCGATGTGAATGCCGCTCTTCTTCAGCGCGAAACTGAGGGCGGTCGCTACGCCGTAAGCCGCCGCAACGGAGACGATGTCCTTGACGAGATACGGCACGGAGGCCACAAGGAACGCCGCCCACGGGCCGTTGCCGGAGATAATGCCGAACTGAATCGTGCCGCACAGATGGCAAGCCGCAAGACCCGCAACACCGAGTACAATGGCGAGCACACGGTGCGGCATTTTTGTGCCGAGACCGCACAGCGCAGCCATGGGCAGGAAGCCGTAGATGTAGCCGCCCGCGAGACCGACAAGCGAACCGAAGCCGCCGGAAAAGTTTGCAAACACCGGCAGACCGACAGCGCCGAGCACGATATAGACGAGCACGGCGAGCGTGCCGCGCTTACAGCCGAGTGCATAGCCGCACAGGGCGACCGCGAAGGTCTGTAAGGTGACCGGGATGCCGCTCGGCAGCGGGAACGAAATCTGCGACAAAACGGCGAGCACGGCGGCGAATACGCCGACCATGACGATATTGGTGATTTTCTCTCTGTTGCTGTTCATGTTATTTACTCCTATTCATTTCGGAATACGGCACACTAAGCAGTTTATTCGGCTTTCGGGTTTGCAAAGCCCTTGTGGATCTGCACCTCGCCTGCGGAAAACGCGCGCTCCTCTCCGCTATCGAGACGGACGAGCAGGTGCGCTTCGTCGCTGATACCGGTGACGACACCGCGGTACGTCTCCTCCCCGAGCGAGAACGTGATGGCGCGGCCGGTGAGAAACGAATGGCTGCGGTACGATTCGATGAACGCGTTCGAGCCGAGGTTCTTATACAGCGCGAAAAAGCGGCTGATGACGGCAGCCGAAATGCGGCTGCGCATCTCCACGGGGCACGGGCCGTCGAAAATAGCACCGGCGATGGAGCGAATCTCCTCCGGGAAGCCCTCTTCCGGCACAGCGATGTTGATGCCGATGCCGAGCACGGCCCAGTTGAGACCGCCGTTTTCAAAATCAACGGAAGCTTCCGTTAAAATGCCGCAGACCTTTTTCTCGTTGAGGTAAACGTCGTTCACCCATTTGATTTGCGGGTTCAGCCCCGTGACCTGCTCAATGGCTTCGCACACGGCGACCGCTGCGGTAGTCGTGATGAAAAGCGATTTTTCAGCGGTGCAGTGCGGGCGGAGCAGCAGGCTGAAATAAATACCTGTACCCGGCGGCGACGTGAAGTGCCGACCGAGCCTGCCCTTGCCTGCCGTCTGCGATTCCGCAATGAGCACGGTGCCCTCCGGCGCGCCCTGCTCCGCCTGTGCCTTTAAAAGCGTATTGGTGGAGGTGACTTCGGTCTGCACCTGCAAGTAAACCGGCATATCGGTATCGAGGAACCGTGAGACACTCTGCACGGTGAGCACATCGCTTTCCGGCGCCAGCGTATAGCCGCGCTTTGGCACGGCGCGAATTTTATGCCCGGCTTCTTCAAGCTTTTGGATGGCTTTCCACACGGCATTGCGGGAAACGCCGAGCGACGACGCAAGCTGCTCGCCGGAGAGGTATTCTCCGCGATTTTTTTCAAGCGCGTCTAAAACTGCATCTTGTATGCGCATAAATTTCCTTTCCGGCAAAACCGGCAGCGAAAATTTCGTCTACCAGTTTACCACACACAAAGCGTTTCGTCAACCTAAAATTAGAATTAAGGTGACGAATAATAAAACACCGATTGAATGGAAAAGCAAAAGCCCGCACAGCGCATGGTTTTGCTCTGTGCGGACAACTATTCCATTACTTCTTTTTCTTGAAGCCGTCCTTCAGCGAAACGGAGCGGTTGAAGACAAGGTGGTCTTCTGCGGAATCCTTGTTATCCACGCAGAAATAGCCCTGACGCATGAACTGGAAGCTCTCGCCCGGCTTTGCGGTTTTGAGGCCCGCTTCCACCTTGCAGCCCGTGAGGGTCTTGAGGGAATCCGGGTTTAAAAGCTCCAAGAAATCGCCTGCATCCGGGTCTTCCACAGTAAAGAGGTTATCGTAGAGGCGAATTTCGGCGTCTTCGGCGTTTTTCGCGTCCACCCAGTGGATGGTGCTCTTGATCTTGCGGCCGTCTGCCGGGTTGCCGCCGCGGGACTCGGGGTCATACTCCGCATAGACCTCGACGACGTTGCCGTTTTCGTCCTTTTTGCAGCCGGTGCACTTGACAACATAAGTGGTCTTGAGGCGCACTTCATTTCCCGGGAAAAGGCGGAAATAGCCCTTTACAGGGGTCTCCATGAAGTCTTCGGCTTCAATGTACAGCTCGCGGCCGAACGTAACCGTGCGGGTACCGTCTTCGGGACGGTTCGGATTGTTTTCAACCTCGAACGTCTCAGTCCTATCTTCGGGATAGTTCGTCAAAATGAGCTTTACGGGGTTCAGAACGCCCATGACGCGCTTTGCCGTGAGGTTCAGGTCTTCGCGCAGGCAATGCTCGAGAAAGCTGTATTCCACGGTAGAGTTCACCTTGGAAACACCGTTGCGCACGCTGAAATTGCGAATGGAAGCCGGGGTGTAGCCGCGGCGGCGCAGGCCGCAGATGGTGGGCATTCTCGGATCGTCCCAGCCGCTGACATAACCGCCTTCGACGAGTGCGCGCAGCTTGCGTTTGCTCATGACCGTGTTGTTGATGCCAAGGCGGGCAAACTCGATCTGACGCGGCTTTGCGGGCAGCGTGACGTTGTTGATAACCCAATCGTACAGCGGACGGTGATCCTCAAATTCCAACGAACACAGCGAGTGCGTGATGTGCTCCATGGCGTCCTCGATGGGGTGCGCGAAGTCGTACATCGGGTAGATGCACCATTTGGTACCGGTGCGATGGTGCGGCATGTGGTTGATGCGGTAGATGACCGGGTCGCGCATATTGAAGTTGCCGGAAGCGAGGTCAATCTTTGCGCGGAGCGTCATTCTGCCGTCTTCAAACTCGCCGGCGCGCATGCGGGCAAACAGGTCGAGACTCTCCTCCATCGGACGGTCACGGTACGGGCTCTGCGCCGGGGTGGTGAGGTCGCCGCGCATTTCACGCATCTGGTCAGGCGTGAGCTCGCAAACATAGGCAAGACCCTTTTTGATGAGCTCTACGGCGCCGTTGTACATATCTTCAAAATAATCGGAAGCATAGTAGAATCGGTCTTCCCAATCGTAGCCGAGCCAGTGGATATCTTCCTTGATGGCATCGACGTACTCCACGTCTTCCTTTGTGGGGTTCGTGTCGTCCATGCGCAGGTTACAGATGCCGTTAAAGCGCTCTGCGGTGCCGAAATCGACGTAGATCGCCTTGGCGTGGCCGATGTGCAGGTAGCCGTTCGGCTCCGGCGGGAAACGGGTGTGCACCTTCATGCCTTCGCAGCGGCCGCCTTCTGCGAGGTCTTCTATAATAAAATCATCGATAAAACTGCTGCTGATCTCCTCGGAGACCGCTTCGTTTTTGATCTCTTCACTCATAATTTGTCCATACCTTTCCTAATATCAGGTTTTTCCTCTTGCTTTATGCGTTCTCGATCTTTTGAAGGCCGAGCTGTAAACGGCGCAGCGCCTCCTCTTTGCCGAGCACGGCGAGAATTTCCATCGCGCCGCCGGGGGTAACGGTCTGGCCTGCCGCCGCGATGCGTACCGGCCACAGCAGCGTGCCGTTTTTCACTTCGAGGCTCTGTGCGAGGGCAATGAGTGCATCGTGGATGGTATCAACCTGCCAGTTTTCGATGGCGGACAGTGTCTCGATGGCGGCACGCAGCATGACGGGCGCGTTCTCGAGCGTTGCCTTGCTCTTTTTGTTTATGAAGAGGTCTGCGGAATATTCCGGCAGCTCTTTGAAGAAGCCGAGCAGGCTCGGGATTTCCTTAAACTTCAAAACACGCGGCTGCAAAATGGCGTCGAGCACGTCGAACGGCTTTTCTGCGTCGCCGAAAATCTCTTTGTAGTACGGCATCGCCGCGGTGCGGAACTCTTCCCCGCTCATCTTGCGGATGTATTCGCCGTTGAACCACAGGAGCTTATCGTAATCGAACACGGCGGGCGATTTGCTGATGCCGTCGATGGAGAATGCTTCTTCGAGCTCTTTCAGCGAGAAAATTTCCCGGTTATCCTTCGGGCACCAGCCGAGCAGCGCGATGTAGTTCGTGATGACCGGTGCGAGGTAGCCGTCTTCGAGGAGGCCCTGAAAGCTTGTGGAACCGTGGCGCTTCGAAAGCTTTGAGACGGAGCCGTCTTCGTTTTTGCCCATGATGAGCGGCAGGTGCACATAAATCGGCTTTTCCCAGCCGAACGCGTCGTAGAGCATGTTGTACTTCGGTGTAGAGGTGAGGTACTCGCAGCCGCGCACGACATGCGTAATGTGCATGAGGTGGTCGTCGATGACGTTTGCAAAGTTATAGGTCGGGTAGCCGTCGGACTTTAAAAGCACCTGATCTTCGATCTCTTTGTTTTCGATCGTGATGGTGCCGTAAACGGCGTCTTCAAAGGACGTGGAACCCTCGAGCGGCACACGCTGACGAATGACATACGGCATACCGGCGTCGAGGTTCTTCCGGATTTCCTCTGCGGGCAGATCGCGGCAATGACGGTCGTAGCCGCCGAACTCGCCGTCCTGATGAATGGACTCGAGGCGCTCTTTGGTGCAGAAGCAATAGTATGCCTTGCCCTCGCGCACGAGCTGTTCCGCGTAAGGCAGATACATATCCTTGCGTTCGCTCTGAATATACGGGCCGTATTCGCCGCCGATGTCCGGTCCTTCGTCATGCTGCAGACCGACTTGCTGCAGTGTATTATATATAACGTCTGTTGCGCCTTCTACATAGCGCTCCTGATCTGTGTCTTCAATTCTGAGCACAAACGTGCCGTTTTGGGACTTCGCCACCAGATACTCGTACAGCGCCGTTCTGAGGTTTCCGACGTGCATGAAACCGGTGGGGCTCGGCGCAAAGCGTGTGCGAACCATTAAAACAACCTCCTTGGTTTTTCGGTGCATTGCTATCCATGCCGCCGGCATGAAAAAATACTACACCATCATATAATGTTCTATTATATATCTGTGCGCAAAATTTTGCAATAAAAAAACGGGAAAAAGCGCCATCTTTTTCCCGTTTTCTGTTCTTAATTGCCCTTGAGGAACGCCACGTACTCTTCAAGGCACATGTTAAGCTCGTTCATGCGCTGCGCGTGCTCCTTGCCGACGTAGCGGTAATGCCACGGCTCGTAATCGATGCCGGTGATGCTCTCCTTGCCCTTGGGGTAGCGCTCGACAAAGCCGTATTCTGCGGCGTGCTCCTGCAGCCATGTGTAGGCTTCCGTCTCGCGGAAATCGTCTTCAACATCGTTGAAATCGACCGCAAGGCCGGTGTGATGCTCGCTGTACCCCGGCGCCTGAATGGTGATCCGCGCGTCTTCATACGCTTTTTCATAGGTCATGCCGTCTGCCATGCGGCGCTGCACGGCGCGATCCAGCACGCTTTCCTGCTCCTCCACGCTGCGGTAGCCCGAGGCAACCCACAAATTAATCTCGTCGTTATACGCTGCATTGATAAGCGCCGTAAGCTCCGGGTACATTTTGGAGTTGACGGTGATGGTATCGAACAGCGTCGGGGTCATTTGGAAATCGTCCGGCAGCGGCACTTCGCTGTTCACAAGCACAAGCCGCCAATCGCCGAGCTGCTGAAAGGCAGATTCGGGAGCAGAGGTCGTTTTAGAAAGCACACTTGCTTTGTCTGAAGTGCTCTCCGCAGCGGTGCTCGGTACCGCTTCCGGCGAGCAGCAGCTTCTATGGGCTCTGCATTTTGATGCGGCATGGCAAGCAGCGCTGTGATGATAAGCACAGCCGCAATGCACCCTGCCCCACTAAGCAAAAAGCCGTGCACGCGATTTCAGTACACGTGCGGGAATCCTGTTACGCTTCTTCCGTTTTTGCGGCTGTTTTAATCTGTAATGTCCACCTTGCGGCCCTGCCATGTGCTTTGCCACGTTCATGCTCCCTTTTCTTTCGTATCTTCTATTGCAAGTATACCACATAACTGGTATACTAATCCATAGTCCCTAAATTGTTTTTTCATCTTTTTTTTCATTTTGAAGGAGTGACCTTGATGAAAAGGATCTTTATGCGCGGCAACCCCGGCGATTTTGCAAATTATGTGGCGGCGCTGACGGCTTGCGGCGCGGAGCCGGTAATCTCGATGACGCTTTCCGACGCAGACACCTGCGACGGCCTGCTGATCCCCGGCGGCGCCGATGTAAATCCTGTGCTCTATGGGCAGGAAAACACGGCGAGCGAAGGCATCGATGACAGCCGTGATGCAGACGAGATTGCGCTTGCAAAATGCTTTTTTACAGCAGGCAAGCCGGTATTCGGCATTTGCAGAGGGCACCAGGTGCTGAACGTGGCATTCGGCGGCGACCTCATTCAGGATGTGCCGGACCCGCAGCACCACATGGCGACAAAAGAGACCGGCGACGCCATTCACACGGTGCGCGCGCAGCATGATCTGATGCGCGAATTTTACGGCGAAGAATTCCCCGTGAACAGTGCACACCATCAGGCCGCAGGTAAGCTCGGCGCGGGACTTATCCCCCTGTGCGTCAGCGACGACGGCATCAACGAGGGCTTTATCCATAAAAACGGCAAGGTGATCGGCGTGCAGTTTCACCCGGAGCGCATCGGCTTTGCGCACCGCCGCCCCGATGCTGTGAACGGCGAAAAGCTGTTTCGCTATTTTCTGAGTCTGATTTAAAGCCGCTTTCCTCTATTTTCCGCTTCCGCATAAAATTGTGAAAAAACTGCTTGCTTTTTTCCCGGGCATCGTGTATAATAAATTCGTTATCCGGGTGTAGCGCAGTTTGGTAGCGCGCTTGAATGGGGTTCAAGAGGCCGCAGGTTCAACTCCTGTCACTCGGACCATAACTGGACACCAATTTTGATACAACACGTATCTTGATTGGTGTCCTGTTCCTTTATTACAGAGGTTTTGGTTTCCATGGGTCTTTACCATACGATTTAATCCTCTTTTTTCGCAGAAATCCTTTCCGGTGAAAAATATTGCAAAGACCTTCGGTGATGAACTCCGATGTTTATTTTCACCATGTATTTGTTCTATTCAAAGATAAAGCAGGGATTTTAATGAAGCAAAACAAAAACGGATTCACATTGATGGAAATGCTAATTGTCATTGCAATCATCGCCGTATTGATTGCAGTTGCCATTCCGGTATTTGCGTCACAGCTTGAAAAAGCCAGAGAAGCGACAGATCTTGCAAATGTCCGCTCCGCTTATGCACAGGTGTCCACAGAGGCGTTGCTCGGAGATTCTGAGGCTACCGTAACCGTCAACCTAAAACAGAAGCAGGCCGACTGGCAATCCGTAGATCCTGTGAATATCGGCGGTATTGTTCATTCCAAAAGCCAAGGAGACACGAAGAACTGGATAGGCGTTGCTGCGCCAAACGGAACCTGTGTCGTATCGTATAAGGAAGATTACGGAATCATTCTCAATTGGAGCGGAAAAGCCGATCCATCTATATCTAAATACCCGTTTAACACAAACGAGACGGATTTCTTCCCACTTCTATACAAAACGGATTTTTGGCAAGACATGAGAAACAATACAAACTTTGAGTTTGACTCCAGATGTCCGGATTCGAAATATGTTCCATCCATTATCGCAGAGATTAAAAAGTTGGATAAGAGTCTTTTGCAGCAGCCTAATTGCACATGGGCCTATCTTGGCGACGGAAGAGATAGACGAGAAGCATATCGGTATCTTTTCTGGACATCTCTGGATACGAATAAGGTCGGGCCCGAAAAGGAAATCCCCGTAATTATTCAAACCGGTGACAAGAAATATTATGTTTCCGAAACCACGACCGGTACGCGAAACGGCAAGGAATATGTCACCATCTCGAAATCGCTTACTACGCAAAATCAGTATAAGGAAATTCTGAAAAACGGAAAAAAGTTTTCTACGTTGGAAGAGGCTTACGATGCCTACCTCAAAGCATTGGGTGATTCCAAATACGATTCCGTACGCCAGTCCCAGTCTTAAAATACTCTATTCCGTTACAACCTCTAAATCGGCATTCTCAGCAACTTCATCAAATACAAAAAGAGACAGTCTAAAGTGATATGCCCCCCATACCGGGTGTCCGGTATGGGGGGTACATATCAAAGCAGACTGTCTCTTTTTTACTTGATTGATTATGTAGTTATACTGCCTGCAAGCGGTATTTTTCCGCGTAGGTGCCGTAGGCGCGGCGGAAGTCGGGGTCGTCGGCACGCATGGCGCGCAGCGTTTCGTGCAGATTAAGACCGTGGTTTGCCGCATCCAGAACACAGCCGGCAATGTTGGAGCAGTGGTCAGCCGTTCGCTCGAGATCCGTCAGCAGGTCGGACCACACGAAGCCCGCTTCAATACTGCAATGACCCTGCTGCATGCGCAGAATATGGCGCGTGCGCATCTGCTCCTTCAGTGCAACGATGACCTGTTTCAGCGGTTCTACCTGTGCGGCGGCCGCAAGGTCTTTTTCGCTGAACGCGCGCTCTGCCGTATTCAATATCTCACTCACCGCGCCGATGAGCACCTTCAGCTCTTTTTCTGCGGTGGCGCTGAAGCCAAGTCCCTTGCTGCGCAGCTCTTCCGATGCCGCAAGCAGGTTCACGGCGTGGTCGGAGATACGCTCAAAATCGCCAATAATTTTTAATAATTCGGTGGCTTCTTCGCTTTCGGCATCGCTCAGCTGCTGGGCGCTCAGGCGCACCAGGTATGTACCAAGCTCGTCTTCGTAGCGGTCGCAGCGGCTTTCGTTTTCACGGATGGATTCCGCAAGCTCCGGCGAATAATTTTCAAAGGTCGTCAGCGCCATATGCAGCGCTTCGCCTGCGCAGCGTGCCATTTCACTCGCAACGGCACGGCAGCGGCCGAGCGCGACGGACGGTGTGATGAGCAGACGTTCTTCAAGCTCAACAGGCTGCTCTTTGCCGCCCTTATCCGGCACGATGCGGATTGCGAGCTTTTCAAGCAGGCCGCCTGCCGGCAGCAGCATCGCCGTGCACAGGATATTAAAGAGCGAGTGCGCAATCGCGATGCCGGACATGGTGGCGTTTTCATCCAGAATAGCCGGTGCGAACACGATCTTTACAATCCAGAAGGCCGTCAGTAACACGACCACGCCGATAACGTTGAACATCAAATGGACAACTGCCGCGCGCTTTGCGTTCTTCTGTGTGCCCACGGAGGAGATCAGCGCCGTAACGCAGGTGCCGATATTCTGGCCCATGATAATCGGGATAGCCGCCGCGTAGCTGACCTGCCCCGTTACGGCCAATGCCTGCAAAATGCCCACGGAAGCTGAGCTGGACTGGATGATACCTGTCAAAAGCGCGCCCGCAAGCACGCCAAGAATCGGATTTTTGAACATCAGGAACAGCGAAGCGAACGCCGGGACATCTTTAAGGCCCGAAACCGCGCCACTCATGGTTTCCATGCCAAACATCAAGGTCGCAAAGCCGAGCAGGATCATGCCGGTATCTTTCTTTTTTTACCGGACTTGCAGAACATATAGAAAATGATGCCGATGAGCGCCAGAACAGGCGTGAAGGATGACGGCTTTAAAAGATTCACCCAAATATTGCTGCCGCTGATGCCCGCAAGGCTCAACAGCCACGCCGTGACGGTGGTGCCCACGTTCGCGCCCATGATAACGTTAATGGCTTGCCGCAGTGTCATGAGCCCGGAGTTTACGAAGCCCACTACCATAACTGTTGTCGCCGACGAGCTTTGAATGATGGCTGTGATGCCGAGGCCCGTCAAAAAGCCCGCCGGTACACTGCCGGTCATTTTATTGAGCAAGCTTTGCAGCTTACCGCCCGCGCGGCGCTCCAAGGCCTGCCCCATCAGGTTCATGCCGAACAGGAAAAGACACAGCCCGCCAATCATCGTCAGTACATTGAAAATATCCATACCCGATTTTCCCCTTTTAACATTCTTTTACACGTATAGGAGTATATCGTGTCTATGTCAAATCAACTGTGTGTTCTTTGTAAAATCCATGTAAAATCGCTTGTTAAAAAACGACACAAAGCATGAATATCCCCCGGCGAAAAGCCGGAGGATATCTACGCTATGCGTCCTGCTGAATTTTGCTTTACACGGTGCCGGTGATAACAACCTCCGCGGTGCCGGGTGTAGTAGCCCATGTGCCGTTTTCGTTTTGCGTATACTGCGCGGCGGGAACGGTGATCTGCCCCGGAAGCGTTGCGAACACGCCGGTCGTTTCGCCATACGTGTACTGCGTACCTGCTGTCCAAGCGGTGCCGTTAAACGTAACCGCAATGTTTTTGAGGATCGGGTCAAACGTATCGGTCAGCACGATGCGCTCGGCTTCGGAAGCTTCGGTGTTGCCCGTGTTTTCGATGACGAACGTATACGTAATCTGCCCGTTCCCCGTGACGACCGCAGGACACAGCGCTTTGCTGATGGTGAGCACCGCGCGATCCTCCGTGGAGACCGTTTCCGACGCGCTGACTTCCAGATTGCCGTCCGTGACATTTGCGGTATTCGTGATGCTGCCGTCCGTGCCGAGCGGTGCATACGCTGTGACCTCTGCCTCGTAAACGAGCATGATGCTGCCGTTTGCGGGGACATTCAGGGACCGTAATGACGAGCGGCGGCTCCGACGTTGCGGTGGGCGCGGTCTGCAAGACGCCGTTTACATAATACCGAACAGAATTCGGCACATACGCGAGCGGATAGACGGTCCCGCTATTAAATTCATACGCGCCGAGGTTATCGGTGACCGTGAGATTTGTCACCGGCTGCGCACCGCTGTTTACGATAGAAATGATATACGTAATCTTATCGTTTGCGGCGTAATTTTTCACCACGGCGGTTTTGGTAACGGTCAAGGCCTCCAAAAGCTCGCCCGTGACGGTGTTGGAATTCGTTGTGCCTCCGTTATACGAAAGCGTCGCGAAATTTGTAAAAGATGCCATATAACCCCTCCTTGTTTTCGGGGACTTGCCCCTTGTACAAGTTATGCCGAAGGGGGTTTAAATGACACTTTTGAGCTTGTGTCTTTTTTGCATTCTTCATGTCTGTTTTAAAAGGCTTTGCCTTTTTAAGGAACCTCTTGATAGGGTTTCTTACGGCTAAACAGCCCACCGGACCGTTTAGCCTATCTTCCTGATCTGTTGTGAGGCAAAAAGATTTCGGGCTCTGCGGAGGTCGTGGGCGAGCCCGGCGTGCTGCGCATGCAGCCGGAACCGGTGCGTGCGGCCTGTAAACGCGCCCATGCGCTCGACAAATTTCTTTAACTTTACATAATTTAGTTTACATAAGGTTATTGACATAATCAGATTTCGATCCATTAAAAATCTCCTTTGAAGAACCCATAAAACCGGGCTTCAAAGGAGATTTTCGTTTTGTTATTGGCCGAGCAGCGAAAGATTATAGTCTTCAATGCACGTCGCAAGGCCTTCGGCAGTCGTCTCAAATCCACCGCCGGCGTTTTTGAGCTTTGCACAATTCATCCAGAGGTTTTCGCCGCCGGACTTTTCCTGCAAATTGAGCTTCATGCCTGTTTTTTTCATAAACAGCTCCGCAAGCGCGTACATGGAGACGTCTGCCTCGCTGCCGAAGTTATACGCGCCACCGGGCAAATTCACAGCCTGCAAGGTCTGCTCTGCAACCTCGCGCACATAGGTGATGCCGCGAAATTCCTCTTTGGAAAGTGCAAGCGGCTTTTGGGTGATGGCGGCGTTCAGGAACATCGTGATGAGGTTGCTGCGGTTCGGCACGCCAAACATGGGCATGTCATACATCCATGTCGCACGCAGCATGACGGCGTTCGGGTCGATCGCGAGAACGCGGTTTTCCATTTCCAACTTCTCTTCGGCGTAGAGATTTGCGGTCGCAACGTCGTCTTCCGTAAACGGCTTATCGCCCTTTGCGCCGCTGTACACCTGATCGGAGCTGAACAGCACGAGCTTCGCACCGTTTGCGGCTTTGGCTAAATACTCCGGCACCAAAACGTTTGCGTGGTACGAGCCTTCCGGGTCTTTGGCGCACGCACCGATGTCCGAGATTGCCGCGGTGTGAAGGATGGCGTCCGGCTGCACGGTGTCGATGAGGCGGTCGATATCCTCTTTTTCCGCCCCGCGCAGAGACGGCGCACAAATAACAGGCGCCGCCGCACGGATGCGTGCCCCCACAAAGCCATTTGCGCCGGTCAACAGAATTTTCATGATAAACTCCCCCCTGTTTTTAAAAACGACCCGACAAAACTGCCGGGTCGTCTGGATGCAAAATAAATTATGCGTTTTCGGTCTCTTTGTAGCGGCGTGCGCAGTCCTGCACGATGGCGTTCATCGCGTCCATTTTATTCAGCATGTCCTTTGCAAGGGCAACCTGGCAGCGCGTACGGACAAGGTTATGCTGCAGCTTTTTGACCTTAAAGTACTTATCGCCGACGATGTAGTCCGCGAGGAAGCGCGTTGCAAGCTCGCAGGTAAGCGCAAAGCAGCTGAGCGCCAGCGTATCCACTTCGGTTTTCGTCAGAGACGCGGCGGTCTTTTTGAGGAAGCCCTCGGCAAATGCCCAGAAAATATTGAGGTTTACGCCGGCCTTTTCCGGATAATCGCAATCTTCTTCCACAAAATTTGCAGCGAAGCGGATGGCATCGCCGAAATCGTGGCCGACAAGACCCGGCATAACGGTATCGAGATCGATGACAACGAGCGCCTCGTGCGTCTTCTCATCGAACAGCACGTTGTTGATCTTTGTATCGTTGTGCGTAACGCGCAGCGGAAGCTCGCCTTTTTCAAAGAGGTCGGTCAGGCGGCAAGCCTCGTCCTCTACGGAAAGCAGCCAATCGAGCTCTTCGCGCACCTCTGCCACACGATTGCACGGGTCGGTCGCCATATCTTCCTTCAGCTTCTCATAGCGCTTGCGCGTGTTGTGGAAGTCCGGGATCGTGTAGAAAAGGGAGTTCGCATCGAAATCCGCCAACATCAGTTGGAAATCGCCGAACGCCTCACCTGCACTGCGCACCACGTTCAGGTCGTCGCAGGTATCGAACGTCACAGACGGCACGTAGTTGCTGAGCCGCCAGAAGCCGTCATTATCCATCAAATAGTTGACGCCGTGCTTCGTGTGATGGAAATGCAAGCTTTTCGTATTCGGGCATTTTTCGCGGATGTGCTCCGTGACACGGTCAATGTTCTGCATCAGCTCAATCGGGTGCTGAAACGCATATGTATTGACGCGCTGTACAAGGAAAGACTTAATCTTTGCCATGCCGGTACCGTCATCGCGAATATAATTGACTTTGTAGGTGTGGTTCACGTTGCCCATTTTGATTTCTTCGTACGAGAAGAACGGGCCTTCAATGCGGAATTCTTCGCCGACCTCGAGTAACTTTCGGGCGATCTCCGGGTTCATGTCCATTTCTGAATACTCATAATCCTCTGCTCCTTTAATTTTCTGGCAGTTTGGCCACCACTTTTTAAGCATAAACATAAAGGGATAACTATAAAGATTATAGCAGAAATACGGTAAATTTCAAGTCGAAATTATAAACAGGCGCAAAAGGCCGTTTTTCTTCAAAAAATGATATACTGCCGACAACTTTTTTTGACTGCATGACCTCTCAAAAACACAAACAAAAAAGGACTCTGCATCTCTGCAAAGTCCTTCTTGGAGCTGCTAACCAGATTCGAACTGGTGACCTCGTCCTTACCAAGGACGTGCTCTGCCTACTGAGCCATAGCAGCATACGCAAAAGGCAAGATGAACTCGCCTTTTGTGGCGACCCGGAACGGGCTCGAACCGTCGACCTCTAGCGTGACAGGCTAGCGTTCTAACCAACTGAACTACCGGGCCATGGTGGCAGGGGCAGTAAGATTCGAACTCACGGCACGCGGTTTTGGAGACCGCTGCTCTACCAACTGAGCTATGCCCCTATTTATCTCGCGGCCTCTTTTCGACCGCTCGATTATTCTACCACGAACTACGGAAAATGTCAACCTATTTTCCCAAAAATAATTATTTTTTACCCCAGACAAGGTGCTTTATGCAAAAAATGCAGACACCGTGCCGAAAAACAGAAAACGCCCGTCCTTTTGGAACAGGCGTTTCGGTAACTAAACTTTAGCGGGAAAGATCCTGAGAAATCTTGTAGAGCTTCTCGTCGAAGACGCGCGGCATCTCGAGGGCTTCGGTAATGTCGAAGTCTACGATGCGTTCGCCCTGCATGACGACAACGCGGTTGCTCTTGCCGTCGCGGAGCAGCTCAACTGCGTGGTAGCCCATCCGGCTTGCCACAACACGGTCGCGGAGCGTCGGGGAACCGCCGCGCTGTACATGGCCAAGGATGGTCGCACGGCTCTCGATGCCGGTCTCCTCTTGGATGCGCTTGCAGATATCTTCGGAGTGACCTACGCCCTCTGCAACGACCACGATGAAGTGGCGCTTGCCGGTCTTCTGTGCGTAGCGGATGCGCTCGATGACGTCCTTTTCAAAGTCATACTTCACTTCCGGGACGAGCGTTGCGATTGCACCGACAGCGATGCCGGTGTTGAGTGCGATGTCGCCGCAGCGTCTGCCCATGACCTCTACAACGCTGCAGCGGTCGTGAGACTCTGTGGTATCGCGGATGCGGTCGATCATTTCCATAGCGGTATTCATCGCCGTGTCATAACCGATGGTATATTCGGAGCTCGAAATATCGTTATCGATGGTGCCCGGAACGCCGATGCAAGGAACGCCTGCGCCGGTCAGGTCGCGTGCGCCGCGGAAAGAACCGTCGCCGCCGACGACGACCACGCCGTCGATGCCCAGTTCGCGACATTTGGCAGCCGCCTTCTGAACGCCCTCCGGGGTATTGAACTCGGGGCTGCGCGCCGTAAAGAGCGCCGTGCCGCCGTGCTGGATGATGTTGGAAACGCTGCGAAGCTCCATTTTCTGCACTTCGCCGGTCAGAAGACCGTTGTAACCGTGACGTACGCCATATACCTCCATGCCGAAGGAGATCGCGGTGCGGACAACAGCACGAACCGCAGCATTCATGCCCGGTGCGTCACCGCCGCTCGTAAGTACTGCGATTTTCTTTGCACACATTGTAAATTCCTCCACTTTCTTATTGAAAATTGCAAAGTTAAAAATGCAATTCAGCAATTTATTCCATTCATTTTTGATTATACCCCTTTTCCCTGACGGTTTCAAGAGGTATTTTGCCTTTTTGAATCGGTTTTTGTTTTTTGAGAATTTCTTATTCTTTCAGCGCAACATTTCCCTCGCCGAGAAGTTTTTTCAATGCGGAGACGAGTTCGTAGTTCACCGCAACGCGGTAACGGGCAGGCGCGCGGACCAGCTTTTTCGTGTCCGTATAATATAGATAGAGGTCGGTCACGCCGTCGAAAATCTCGATGTACTGCATCGCCTTTTTGCAGAGTGGGTCTTCGGCGTTCGGCACACGCAGGTAAAGGCCCTTATAGGCTGTGTTATAGCCCTTAATCTGCACACCGGGCCGCTCTTCCCCGCGCGGCGGCGTGACGCTTTCCGGCACAGCGGCAGGCTTTTGCGAGTCCCTTTTCTTTTCCTCAGGCGCAGGCCTTCTGCGGATCATCATTTCTTCCGGCGAAAACGGTGCCGAGGCATATTCGCAGATGAACTTCGGGTCTTTTTCTTCCGTAAAGCTGATGCGTCCGTGCGCCCAAACAGAGCCGCCCGGCGCAAAAAGGTCGCCGTATTTTTCCAAAACCTTCGGGAAAACAAGCGCCTCCATGGAGCCGTACATGTCTTCCAGCGTGACGAACGCCATGGCAGAGCCGGAGCGCGTCACCTTCTTTTTCACGCTTTCCACAACGGCCAGAACGTCCACATACTGCTCGTCTTTATATTGGTCGGATTCCCCGGCGGCGCTGCGGGCAATCTCATCAAAGCGCGCGGCGATGCCGGCGTTATAGACCTCCGCATACGGCGACATGGGGTGCCCGGAAAGATACATGCCGGTGACTTCTTTTTCCATAGAAAGCAGTTCGGTTTTGGGGAACTCCTCGGCTTTCGGCATCTCGAAAGATTCCGTTTTCTCCTCCCCGCCGAAGTCAAACAGGCCGATCTGTCCCTCTATGTTGCGGCGCTTATCGTCCTCCAGCTGATCGAGCAGCGGGCCGACCGCCATCAGCATTTCGCGACGGTTGTTGCCGAGACCGTCGAACGCACCGCAGCGGATAAGACTTTCCACGGCGCGGCGGTTCAGGTCTCTGCCCTGCATGCGCTTGCAGAAATCGTAGAAGGTCGTGAACGGGCCGTTCATCGTGCGCTCGGACAAAATGCGCTGTATCAGGCCGCGTCCGAGGTTGCGGATGGCGAGCAAACCGAAACGAATGCTGTTTTCAAAAACGGAAAAGCCCTGCTCGCTCTCGTTCACGTGCGGCGGCAGCACGGCAATATTCAGCCTGCTGCATTCTTCCATATACGCCGCAATCTTGCCTGCGGACGCGAGCACACTTGTGAGCAACGCGGCCATGTATTCTTTCGGATAGTGATATTTGAGGTACGCCGTGCGATACGCCACAACGGCATACGCGGCGGCATGGGACTTATTGAACGCGTAGGACGCGAAGCTTTTCATCTCATCGTAGATTGTCTCGGCGGTCTGCTCGTCCACGCCGCGGGCGATGCAGCCTTCAATCTCCACGGTGCCGTCCTCACGCTTTAAGCCGTGAATGAAATACTCGCGCTCCTGCTCCATGACATCGTGCTTTTTCTTGCTCATGGCGCGGCGCACAATGTCCGCGCGGCCGAGCGAATACCCCGCAAGCTCGCGGAAAATGCGCATGACCTGCTCCTGATAAATGATACATCCGTAGGTGACATCCAGTATTTTGGAAAGGCGCGGGTGGCGGTACGTGATTTTATCCGGGTGCTTGCGATTTTCGACGTACATGGGGATGAACTTCATCGGGCCGGGGCGATACAAAGAGATAACGGCGATGAGATCTTCAATGCTTTTGGGGTCGGATTGCATGATGACACGGCGCATACCGGCGGATTCGAACTGGAACACGCCTTCTGTCGCACCGCTCGCGATCATTTTAAACACGTCCGGGTCGTTATCCGGCGCGTTTTCCACCTTAAAGCCCGGCGTGTGTTTCGCAATCATCTGCTCGGCGTGGTCGATAACCGAGAGGTTGCGCAGGCCAAGAAAGTCCATCTTGAGCAGACCGAGCTGCTCGATGGCCGTCATCGTGTACTGCGTGACGGGCGAATCGTCGTTCATGCTCAGCGGCACGTAATCGACGACCGGACGGTCTGTGATGACAACACCGGCGGCGTGCGTGGACGTGTGGCGCGGCATGCCCTCAATTTTGCGTGCCATGTCGAGGAGCTCGTGCACCTGTTTATCGCTTTCATATAAATCGCGCAGCTCGGAAACGCGTTCCAGCGCGGCATCAATCGTGATGTCGAGCTCCATCGGCACAAGCTTTGCGACGGTATCGCACGTCGTGTACGGAATCGCCATGGCGCGGCCAACGTCGCGTATCGCAAGGCGCGCCGCCATGGTACCGAACGTGACGATCTGTGCCACGTGGTCGGCGCCGTATTTTTCCGTGACATACTCAATGATCTCCTGTCGGCGCTCGTCGCTGAAATCGACGTCGAAGTCCGGCATACTGACACGCTCCGGATTCAAAAAGCGCTCGAACAGCAGGTCATACCGCAGCGGGTCAACGCCCGTGATGCCGATGCAGTATGCGGCGAGGCTGCCCACGCCGGAGCCTCTGCCCGGGCCGACCGGGATACCCATGCTTTTCGCCTGACGGATGAAATCGTACACGATGAGGTAGTAATTTACATAACCCATCGTATCAATCGTCGAAATTTCATATTCAAGGCGGTCTACGATTTCTTTTTTCGGGTTTTCGCCGTAGTATTTGTGCAGACCCGCGTAACACATGCGGCGGAAATATTCGCGGTTGTCGCTGCCGTCCGGCGTATCAAAGCGCGGCAGCTTCGTTTTGCCGAACTCAAATTCCACATTGCAGCGGTCGGCGATTTTCTGCGTGTTGTCCGCTGCCTCGGGACAATCCTGGAACAGTGCACGCATTTCGTCTTCGCTTTTAAAATAGAATTCATCGGAGCCGAATTCCAGCGTATCCTCATCCTCCACCGTGCGGCTCGTCTGGATGCAGACAAGGATGTGGTGCATTTTGGTGTCTTCTTTTTCAATGTAGTGGCAGTCGTTCGTCACGACGAGCGGAATGCCCGTATCTTTTGACAATCGGATTATTTGCGGGTTGATATGTGCCTGTTCGCGCAGGCCGTGGTCTTGTAATTCGAGGTAAAAATTGTCCTCGCCGAAAATCTCACGGTAGCGCAGGGCGGCGGCTTTTGCCTCGTCATAGTCGCCGACGGAAAGCGCACGCGGGATCTCACCCGCAAGGCAGGCGGAAAGCGCGATGAGCCCCTCGCTGTGTTCACGCAGCAGCTCCATATCGGCACGGGGCTTGCTGTAAAAGCCCTCTGTCCACGCTTTAGAGACAATGGCGACAAGGTTGCGGTAGCCTGTTTCGTTTTTGCACAGCAGCACAAGATGCCGGTTTTCGTTATCGATGCCGTGAATTTTATCAAACCGGCTGCGCTTAGCAACGTAGATCTCGCAGCCGATGATCGGCTTGATGCCGCGCTTTTTCGCTGCTTTATAAAAGTCGATCACGCCGTACATCACGCCGTGATCGGTAATGGCAACGCTTTTCTGCCCCATCTCCTGCGCTTTATCGAGCAGCTTTTCAATGCGGCAAGCGCCGTCCAAAAGGCTGTATTCGGTGTGCACATGCAAATGTGTAAACGCCATTTTCGCCCTCCTTTTCCATTTAAGTTTACATAATTGAATTTACATAAACCTCTAATTGCTGTTTTCAATCACAAGGGTAAATCCGTGCTCGGTGGAAAAATAGTGGTTTTTATCCCCCCACGCGGTATCGATCACAACGTAGTATGTGCCGTCGTTTTCAGGGTACGCAAACCGCTCGCTGCGGTAGTAAAGCTCGGAGAAATCCTCGTTATAAACCGTGTAATACATCGCGCCGTAGGGATCCTGCGAGGCTTCAAGCACGATGCCTTTATCCATGCGAATGACCGGGAATTCATCGGCAACCTCTTCAATTTCAAAATGCCCTCCGCACGCTTTTGAACCGTTCTTCCTTTGCTCGCCGGTCACGTTCTGCAGCGCGGTAATCTCTTCATTGCCGGAGCGCACCACGATATCGCCGGGCACAAGCTCGGCTTTCAGCGCATCGGCGATGAAATACGCGCCCACGCCGAGCACCGCAACAATCAAAATGCCCAACACAAGGTCTTTAAAGCTCTTCGGTCTTTGCATTTTCAGCATGCAGCTTTTCCTCCACTTCAAAAACGCTCTGCTCCGCAAGGGATTCCTCCGGCGAGCCGAGCTGTTCCGCAAACTCCAAAATGCGGCGCAGGCGGTGATTCACACCGGAACGGCTGATGGAAAGCCGCTCCCCCATTTCGCGCAGCGACATTTCGGGGTTTTCCAGCCGTAAAACGGCGACCTCGCGCAGGTCGGCGGGCAGCTCGTCCAGCCCCACCTTGTCGCTGATGAGCGCAATGGCAGCAATCTGCTTTGTTGCAGCAGAGTACGTTTTATCAAGATTCGCGGTCTCGCAGTTCGAGACACGGTTTAAATTGTTGTAGGTCTCTTTGTACATTTTGATCTGCATCAGGTTCATGGCGGAGTTTACCGCGCCCGTCAGCGTGAGGAAATCCTCAATGGCGGCGCTTTCCTTTATGTAGACAATGTAGCTGTTTTTTCTGCGTGCAATAGACGGCGAAAGCTGCGCGGCCTTCACGCGGTGCAGAACAGCCACAAGGTCTTCCGCAAGGTGCAGGTACGGCGTGGAAAACTCAAGGTGATACTCCTTCTGCGGGTCTGTGACCGTGCCGCAGATGAGGAACACACCGCGCAAAAACGCCGAAATGCAGCAGTCCTTTTGCAGATTTTTCTCGTGAATATGCAGGTTCACGTCATTCTCATCGTGCCCGAACGAACGGATCATCTGAATGCGTGCGGCTTCACCCGGAATGGTGATGGCATACGCGCCGATATTCTTGCGCCTTAACTGCGAGCGCACCTCGGCGTATACACCGGCCGAAACGGCGGCGGCCTCCGCCACACGGCGTGCAACGGCGGCATTTTCGCATACCATCTGCGATTCCCGCGCGGAAAAACACTTTGAAAAAAGCAGAAGGCCGTAGCATTCCGCTTTCAAACAGCACGCGCGCTTATTTTCAATCATACACAGCTCTTGCTTGCAATCCGCAGCAAATGACATAAAAACGGCTCCCTCCCGCTTTATTGTTTCGTGATATCCCGGTGCGAGACCGTGGCGTGAACGCCGTTTGCGACAAGGTGATCGTGCATATACTGCGCAAGCGCCACGGAGCGGTGATGCCCGCCGGTGCATCCGACCGCGATGACGAGCTGGCTTTTGCCCTCCTGAATGTAGAGCGGCAGCATGTAATCGATCATGTCCGTAAAGCGGGTTTTAAAGCCCTCGGTTTCCTTGCAGTTCATCACGTAGTCGCGCACGGGCGCTTCAAGGCCGGTATGTTCACGCAGCTCCTCCACGTAGAACGGGTTCGGCAGGCAGCGCACGTCAAACACAAGGTCGGATTCGAGCGGCAGACCGTATTTAAAGCCGAAGCTGATGCAATGCACCGTAATGGCGTCGTTGTCGTTCTGCAAAAACAGGTCGGAAATGCGCGCTTTCAGCCCCGCCGCCGGAATGTTCGACGTATCGATGACGTAATCGGAGACCTCTTTGACCGGGCGCAGCATCTCGCGCTCCAGGCGCACGGCCTGCTCCAAAGAGCCCTGCATCGCTTCGGAAAGCGGGTGCTTGCGGCGCGTCTCCTGAAAGCGGTTGACAAGCACGGGCTCGGACGCATCCATAAACAAAATTTTATACGGCTCGTTCTGCGCCTTCAGTGTTTCGAGCGCGCTGAAAAATGACTTAAAAAGCTCGCCGCCGCGGGTATCCGTGACGACCGCCACGCGGCGCTGAATACCCTCGGATTTATCGCAAAGATCGTAAAAGACCGGAATGAGCGCCGGGGGCAGATTATCGACACAATAAAAGCCGATATCCTCCATGGCGTGCATGGCGCGCGTTTTGCCCGCGCCGGATAAGCCGGTCAAGATCACAAATTCCATTTTAAAAACCACCTTTTCGGCAGCCAAATGCCACCGTAAATCCCACAAATTTTACTCGTTGAGCGAAATGCGGCGAATTTCCGGCTCCAGCTCCACGCCGGTCGCCTGAAATACCGTATCCTGAATGGCGCGGATGAGCGCTTCCACATCGGCACACGTCGCACCGCCTTTGTTCACAATGAAGCCTGCATGCTTTTCGCTGACGCACGCGCCGCCCACGGCAAAGCCCTTCAGGCCGCACTGTTCAATAAGCGTACCGGCAAAATAACCCTCCGGGCGCTTGAATACGCTGCCCGCGCTCGGCAGCTCGAGCGGCTGCTTTTCGCGGCGACGGCGCATGAAATCTTCCATTTTCGCGGTGATCTCCGCTTCCGCACCGCTTTCAAGGCGCAGCTCCGCGCTTGTGATGATACGCTTCGTGCCCATAAAGACGCTTTTGCGGTAGCTGAACGCGAGGTCTTCCCCGCTCATTACGCCGGGCGTGCCGTCCGCTTCAAGGAAATGGACGCGTTCGACGACCTGCTTCATCTCGCCGCCGTAGGCGCCGGCGTTCATGTACACTGCGCCGCCGAGCTGCCCCGGAATGCCCCACGCAAATTCAAGGCCCGCGAGCCCCTGCCCACGTGCAAAGCTGCATACCGTCGCAAGCGATGCACCCGCGCCGCACAAAACATGACCGCTCGCAAGGCTCTGCACTTTTTTAAAATCGCCCTGCAACGTCAGCACCGCGCCGCGCAAGCCCTCGTCCGGCACAAGCAGATTGGAACCGTTGCCGAGGATGAAATACGGGACATTCCCGTCGCTTACAGCATTTAAAACCGCCTGCAATTCAGAGACGGTCTTCACTTCGACAAACCGATCCGCCGGGCCGCCGATCTTAAACGACGTGTGGGCGGACATGGGCTCATCGGTCTCATAGCATACGCCGGCACTTTGTAGTGCGGCGTCAAATTTACGGTAATCAGACATTCTCAAAGCTCCTTAAAATAGCATCGGCATTCTTGCGGTTTTCAAGGATGTTCGTGTGCGCGCGCAGATACTCGATGAGGCGATTCGTGTTCGCGTTGAGAATCAGCTCCTCCGGAAACGCAATCTCGCGCAGCATCTCGAGCGCCGCAGTGTGATCTTTCACCTGCGTCTCAAAATGCGCGTCCGAACTGACGATAATCGGCACACGGTGTTTTTTGCAGCACAGCGCAATCTCGCGGCAGTTCGGGATATTCGCCTTGCGCACCTCAAAGGAATGCGCGTTAATCTCCACAAGCTTGTGGTTTCGACCGAACTCCGGAATGACCGTTTCATAATCGTAGCGGAACTCCGGACTGCCGCTGTGGCCGATGACATTCACCTTCGGATCGTGTGCAATGTTGAGCCAAAGCTGCGTGCATTTTTCGACCGTGGGATTCTCAAGCCCCGGCAGTCCGAGGTTGTGAATGGACGCCACAAGCCAGTTGACGTCGCGGCGTTCGGTCTCATTGATGTCGAGCGTGCCGTTCAAATCGATGACATTCGCCTCCATGCCCGCAATAAGCAGAATGCCGCGGTATAAAAGCGGCAGTTCATGCATGGAATTAAAGAACCACGGGCCGGGCGCACCGGGCATGGTGCGGGCGTGGTCGGTGATGGCAATGGCTTTGAGACCCTTTTCCGCAGCGGAATCGACCATTTCGCGAATGGTGCTGTACGCATGCGTAGACGCCAGCGAATGTGTATGCAAATCTGCAATGATGTTATACATGATGATATTTTCTCACTTTCAGCTAACCTTAAATGCGGTTAAAAGTCTTTGATGAAACTTTCTTCAGGAAGTTTACAGGTTCTTAGGGCAGCGCCCTAAGCCGCTTTCCGCAGAAAGCGGAACCCTTTTGCCTACCAAAAGATCAGGAAGGCTGTTAAATATCCAAATCTCTCTTAATCTCCTCGTGCGGCATCATGGAAGCATCCATGCCGAGCGCGGAGAGCAGCTCGTAAGCGGCGTTGTAGCCCATTTTCTTCTGGCGGTTGTTCATCGCCGCAACTTCAATGATGATGGCAAGGTTACGGCCGGGCTTTACCGGGATCGTCATCACCGGCACCTTGATGCCGAGAATTTCCGTGTATTCGCTGTCCATGCCCATACGGTCGTAGACCTTCGTCGCGTCCCAGATCTCCAGATTGATGCACATGTCAATCTTTTCCTGCAGCTTAACGGCGCCCATACCGAAAATGCGACGGGCGTTGATGATGCCGATGCCGCGCAGCTCGATGAAGTGGCGGATGTTCTCCGGGGACTGACCGACGAGCGATTTGCTGGATACGCGGCGAATTTCCACCGCATCGTCCGCGATGAGACGGTGGCCGCGCTTGATGAGCTCGATGGCCGTCTCGCTCTTGCCGACGCCGCTGTCGCCGACAAGCAGAATACCTTCGCCGTAAACCTCCACCAAAACGCCGTGGCGTGTGATGCGCGGCGCAAGCTCGACGTTCAAATACGCAACAAGCGACGCGACAACATTTGAGGTCGACTCCGTCGTGCGCAGCACCGGCACATGGTACGTTTCGGCAATCTCCATGAAGTCCTTGCCGGGGTCAATACCGCGGGCAACAATCACTGCCGGCGGCTTCAGGGACAGGTAGCTATCCAGCGCCATGGCGCGGCGCGACGGCTTTAAGCTCTCCAGCATGTACATTTCCGCACGGCCTAAAACGGCGATGCGATTCGGGTCAAAATATTCGTGGTAGCCGTTCAGCTCCATGCCGGGGCGAACAACGTCTCTCGATTGAATCAAAATATCATCGGCGCTCTTCGGCAGAAAAGCGGTCTCAAGCTGTAACTCGTGAATGATCTTGGAAAGCGGTATGGTGTAAACTTCCGGCATCGTGATCTTCCTCCCTAAAGTTAAGACGGCTGCAAAAGCCTTTTTTATGCTGTTTTAGCGGCTTTTGCTCCCTTGTTTTCGGCGTCCCACACAAAGCACGCCTAAGGTATCTGTTATTTTATATTATTATAGCGGATTTGCCGCCAAAATCAACTTTAAACTCCGCTTTCCGCCGTGGCGTATTAATTCTTCTTGAAAAGTCCGTTTTTGTGCGCTATACTGGTGAAAGCAAAGCGCTTTCGCGCACGAAAGGACGGTGAGCGATATGGTTCGGATCAATTACCACGCATTTTGCTTCCGAATCCGATTCGATGTGCTCCGTGCAGGCTCTATGGACAGAGACTAAGGCTATCCATTTGTACGGAGCGATTCTTTGGATCGCCTGATGTATTCTGCCTCGGCCTGCTTTTTTGAATGTACAAATCAATTCAAAAACAGGAGCGATAAAAATGACAGAATTCAGTTTTTCACATGTAAATAAAAATTTCGGCTTCAAGCCCGTCTTAAAAGATTTGAGCTTTGAAGTGATGACCGGCGAGCGCGCCGCGCTCATCGGGCGCAACGGCACGGGTAAATCGACGATTTTAAAGCTGCTTGCGGGCGAAGAAAGCCCGGACAGCGGTGAAATCTCCCTGCGCCGCGGTGCGAACACTGCGCTTTTGGAACAGATTCCCCGCCTGCGCGGCAAAGACGCAACCGTGTACGACGTGCTTTGCGAGCCGTTTGCGGAAGTTTTCTCCGTTGAAGCGAAGCTGCGCGAACTGGAAGAAAAGATGACGGAGGATTTCGAGCGCTATGCCGACGCATACACCGAGGCGCAAAGCCGGTATGCGGCGCTTGGCGGCTATGACGCAGAAACGCGGCTGAAAAACATTGTGCAGGGGTTTAAGCTGAACGACCTGCTCGAGCGGCCGTATAATGTGCTCAGCGGCGGGCAGAAGACCGTTGTGAACCTCGCCGCCGTCGTCCTGCGTGAGCCGGATATTCTGCTGCTCGACGAGCCGACAAATCACCTCGACATGCAGACGCTCGACTGGTTTGAGGGCTTCCTCGCAAAATACCGCGGTACGGTTTTAATGGTCTCGCACGACCGCCGGTTTTTAGACCGTGTGGCAACGCGCACGCTCATTTTAGAGGACGGCATCTGCACAAGCTACCCCGGCGGCTACACGGCTGCGAAAGAGGAACAGGAACGCCAGATGCTCCTCGAATTCGAGCAGTACAAAAACCAGCAAAAGCAGATTGAAGCAATGAAAGCCGCCATCAAACGTTTTCGCGAGTGGGGCGCGCAGGCGGATAATCCGAAGTTCTTCCGCCGCGCCAAAATGCTGGAGCTTCGCCTTGAGAAAATGGAGATGATAAAGCGCCCGCAGCTTGAAAAGCCCAAAATCCCGATGCGCTTTGCGGGCGACCGCACCGGGCGCGAGGTTTTAAAGCTTACGGGTTTCTCCCTTTCGTTCGGCAAGACCGCGCTGTTTGAACAGGCAGAGCTGCTTGTGGAGGAAAAAGACCGCATGGCGTTTCTCGGCGCGAACGGCACGGGCAAAACATCGCTTTTACGCGCAATTTTCGGGGATGTCCCATTTTCCGGCACAGCGAAGTTCAACCCCTCCGCGCAGCTTGGGTATATTCCGCAGGAAATCCGCTTTTTAAACGACAAGGACAGCGTGCTCGAAGCATTCCGCCGCGAGTGTGTTTGCGGCGAGGGCGAAGCGCGGCAAATTTTAGCAAAGTATTACTTCTGCGGCGCGGCGGTGATGAAGCGCGTCTCTTCTCTTTCGGGCGGTGAAAAGGTGTTGTTAAAGCTCGCCGTTCTTTTGCAGAACCGCGTGAACTTTCTCATTCTCGACGAGCCGACGAACCACATCGACATTGAAACGCGCGAGATGCTTGAGGACGCTTTGTTGGAGTTCTCCGGCACCTTGTTGTTCATTTCGCACGACCGCTATTTCATCGATAAACTTGCGACGAAGATCGCCGTACTCGAAAACCGGAAAATCAACGTTTTCGACGGCACCTATGCGGACTATCTGCGCGTGACGGGTCACGCATAAGCGAGCCGAAATGCAATGAAATAACAAAAGCCTTACGCCTTGCTCTTTTTTTGAGCTTGGTGTAAGGCTTTTTGCCGTTTATGCTTTCTTTTTCAGCGGATTCCACACGCCAAAAAGGTAAAACGCAAGCGACAATGTACTGGAAATCACCCAGCCGAACGGCCACGAAAGCCAGATGCCCGTGATGCCGAACGGGTGCACCAGAATAAACGCCAGAACAACGCGCAGAATGAGGTCTAAGAACGTGGTAATCATAAAATATACCATTGCGCCCGCACCGCGCAGCACGCCGTCCGCGGCAAGCTTTAATGCGAGGAACAGATAGCACAGCGAGACAATAAGCAGAAATTTTTTGCCGATCTCGATGGCCTCCGCCGAGGTGCTGTTCATAAAGAGCAGCAGGAGGTTTTCGCCGCGGAACACATACGCGCCCATAAAGACGAGCGCCACAGCAACCGACATCACAAGCCCTGCTTTGAAGCCGCTGCGCACGCGTTCCATTTTGCCCGCGCCGATGTTCTGCCCCGTAAAGCTCGAAACCGAGTTGCTGAGCGCCGTCAGCGACGTGATGGCGAACGTGTTGAGCTTTACGCCTGCGGAATAGCCCGCGATGGCGGAGGAGCCGAAACCGTTAACAAGTCCCTGAATGCACAAATTGCCGACCGAAACGAAGCTTTGCTGCAAAATGCTCGGAATGGCTACGATCGAAATGCGGCGCAGCATCGCACCGGAAAACAGTGCAGGCTTTTCTTTTGTCTCAACGGACTTTAAGCGGCGCAAGACCGCCCAGAACGCACACGCGGAAGCCACGCCCTGCGCGAGGAACGTCGCCCACGCAACACCGCCGACGCCCCAGTGGAATATGATGACGAACACGGCGTCGAGCACGATGTTGCCGACGGACGACGCGATCAAAAACCACAGCGGCGTTTTGCTGTCGCCGAGCGACGTGAACACGCCGGAAGAAATGTTGTAGATAAAAAGAAATAAAAGCCCCCAAATGTAAATAGCAAGGTACAGCGCCGTATCTTCCATGATGTTCTCCGGCGTGCCGAGCATGCGTAAGATTGGCTCGCACAGCACCGTGCCGACGACCGTGAGCACCACGCCAAGCACCGCAACAGAAATAAAGCCCGTATACGCCGCCGTTTTCATTTCTTTAAAATCCTTCGCGCCGAAAAGCTGCGAGATGACGACCGAAATACCGATGTTCATGCCGAACGCGACCGCCATGAAGATCATCGTCACGGGGTACGAAGCGCCCACCGCCGCCAACGCGTCTTCACCCGCAAATTTGCCCGCGATGACGCTGTCTGCGATATTGTAAAGCTGCTGGAACGCCACACTCAAAAGCATCGGCAGCGTGAACCGCAGCAAAACACCCGCCGGCTTGCCGGTCGTTAAGTCCTTATTCATGTCCGTTTCCCCTTCTCTTTTCAAAATACGCACATTATTATAAGGAATTACAACCAAAACGGCAATGTTCAAAATGCCCAAGCATTTTCACCCACGTGCGGAAAAGACTGCGCGTTCGGCAAAATCCCGCCCAAAGTCATAAACAAAGCCCGCCGAAAAACGCATTTAGAACGTCTTTCAGGCGGGTTTGTTCACTTCTATGCACGTCAGCGCGCCGTTTTCCGCTTTGTACAGGCGCGTGCAGTATTTCAGCGCGCCCGGGCGGTGCGTCGTCAAAATGCACGCGGTGTCCGGCAGCGCGGTTAAAAGATTTTTCAGAACCTGCGCTTCGGTCTTTTCATCAAGCGCCGAGGTCGCTTCGTCAAGGAGCAGGATCGGCGCGCCGCGCAGCACCGCGCGGGCGATGGCGATGCGCTGCGCCTGCCCCTCGGAAAGCCCGCCGCCGTGCTCCGCGATCTTCGTGTTCACGCCGTTTGGCAGCGATGACACAAACGCCCATGCGCAGGCGGTTTTGAGCGCCGCTGTCATTTCCTCCTCCGTGGCGTTCTCTTTTGCCATGCGCAGGTTCTCCGCAATCGTGCCGGAAAACAGCGTGCTGCCCTGCGGTACATACGAAAACGCACGGCGCGTCTCCGCGCTGATGACGATTTCGCATCCATTCTTCCCGCGCAGCACAGCACGTCCACTTTCCGGGTAAATGAGTCCGAGCAAAACACGCACCAGCGTCGTTTTCCCCGCGCCGGATGTGCCGACAAGCACGGCAATCTCCCCCGGCCCTGCCGCAAACGATACGTTTTTCAGCACCGCTTCGCCGTTTCGGTATGCGGCTGTCACATTTTTGAGCTCTACCATCAGTGCGCCCTGCGGCAGTGCCGTTTTACTGTGGCGCTCCTTCGGCAGCTCGCAAAGCTCACGCACACGGTGTGCAGAGATCGCCGTGCTCAAAAACTTCGGGATAAGCCCTGCGGCACTTTCAAACGCGCTTGTCAGGCTGCTGCGCTGCTGCAAAAAAAGTGTCAGCGTACCGAATGTAATGGCACGCGTCCACAATAAATACAGCCCGTAGCCCATGGCGGTAAACTGCGTGAACGCCCCCGCAACCCGCAAAAGCGCATTCACGCGCACGGAAAACATGTTGTATTGCAAACTGCATGTGCGCAGCGCTTCCTGTTTTTCCTTTAGCTTCCGGCTTTGGCTTTGCATTGTGCCGAGCGATTTCACCGTATCGACCGTGTAAAACGTCTCCGCTTCAAACGCGGTCATTTCGCTGCCGAGGCGGCGCAGCTTATTTTCAAATGCCCGCCGCTTTTTGAGCACGGCGGCAGACAGCAGCAACACCACCGGCGCGCCGCCGAGCGCGATGAGCGCCATCACGGGGCTGTAAATCCAGATGAGGAAAAACACCGCGCACAGCCTGTAAGCCGTCACTAAAATTTGCGGCAGCCAGCTCACTGCCCCGCCGCCTACAGCGCCCGTATCCGTTTCAAAACGGTTTAAAATGTCGCCGCAGGAAAACGCGTGCAGCGCCTGCCAGTCCGCGTCTAAAATGCGGTCAAACACATCGGCGCGCACGTTGTTATTGAGGTCAATCTCCAGCTTTTTCAGCACGCGGCTCACCACGCAGTCGAACGCGATGGAGACCGCCGTGCTGCCAATAGCCGCGAAAACCAAAAGCGGCAGACGGGCGGTATCGTACCCCGTGACGATGTCGATGAGGTACTTGCCCGCCACGCTGCCGAACAGACCGACCGTGGTACCGAGCACGCCGAGCGCGATATACAGCGCGATCATTTTCTTGCAGCGGCGGCTGTACGTGAGCAGCCATTTCCAGTCCGCCAAAACCTCACTGCGCTCGCAAAAGCGCACTTTGTTTTCTTTACGCTCCATTTGGCACCTTTTCTTTTCGGGCATGGCGGCGCGCAAGCATCGCGATAAAAAGCGGCCTTACCGGTGTTAAAACGAGCCACACGGTTTTGAAAAACCGCCACAGCGCACTGTTTCGGCCGTACCACTTACCCTTGCGGCGCACGGCAATGACAAGGCAGCAAATTTGCTCGCCGTGCACGGGGCCCTCGGGGTCGGTCTGGCTGTCGCCAAGGAGATACCACCCGCTTTTCGTCACGCGCCAAACGCGGTGCAGAACGTACTGCCCGTCTAACCGCCGAAACAGCACGATCTCCCCGCGCTTTGGTGGGTGCGTGCATTTTACAAGCCGCACGGCGTCCCGCCCGTGGATGAGAAACGGCACCATACTGCTGCCGAACACCGGCATTTCCATCACGCCGCCCGCTTCCGTTTCGGAAAGGATCGCGCCGATGTACGCGCGCAGCCCCGCAGCATCTATAAGCATGCGCGCAGGCGGACGGTCTCCGCCACGGTCGCGGGGTACAGCGCCTCATACAGGCAGTCGACCGCTTCTTCCGATATGGTACAATCCAGCAAAAACGCCGGTACGCGGCGCAGCAGTGCTTCCACGGCATCGAGCACACGCGCAGATTCCGCCTGATCCCAGCGGTTCACCGTCACCTGTCCGTAAAGCCGCAAAAATGCCTCCCCGCGCGAGAGCCTGCGCACGGCGTTCTTTTTCGCCTGCCGCAGCAAAACGACGGCACTCAGCCGCGCATCCGCATTTTGGCAGATGCCCGACGTGCCGCAGACCGGCCAACCGCGCGCCATCCAGCAATCCTGCACCTTCTGCAATAAAGCGCGGTCGCCGTTGATGATCTCCGCCCCGGCGTATTGCGCCCAGAGCGAGGCCTGCGTGCTCTTCCCCGTGCCGGACGGTGCCGAAAACAAAATAGCCCGTCCGCGGTGGCGTATGTAGGCGCTGTGCAGAATAAAGCTGTCCTTTTGCAGCATACGGCGCTCAAGCGCGAAAAGCGACGCGAATACCGGGTCAAACACAAGGCAGCCGCGGCAGTCTTCGGCGATCATCACCTCGGCGTGCGTGTCGTCCAGTTCGCGATACAAGGCGTAAAAGCCAAGCATGCCCTGTATACCCAAAAGCCGCGATTCCTTTTCGCCGTCGCGATACACGATGAGGTCTTCCCGTACGGCCGTGCACACGCCGACGGGGTTCGGGATGCTCTTTACAAAGCGCAGCGTGTAGAAATACGCAGGCTGCACGTCTTTCGTTTCAAAACGCAGAAAATTCGGTGGAAAAACGAGTGTATCGGGGTGATCTGCCGCAAAGCAGAAACCACCCAACTTAAAGAGCCTGTGCATGGGGTACAGTCTCTCCTTTCTTCAAAATTTCGGGCGCTGTGCTTTCCGCGCACAGCAGGCGGTAGAGCGCTTTTGTGTAGGCGCACACATAAGGCGGCACCGTGCCGAACGCGCCGCCCTCGCGCAAAGACGATGCCGGACACGCGCGGCACAGCGGACGCAGCTTGCACACGACGCACGCTTCATTCTGTTTAAGCGCCGCAGATTTCTCCCGCACCGCGCGCCAAGCGGCCTGCACGTCGTTGTGTTCGATCGGCACGGAAAGCGCCCCGAGCATCACGCACGGGCGCAAATCGCCGCGCCAGCCGACGGCAAACGAACACCGCCCTGCAAGGCAGCGCATGCCGGCTTCCGTTTCCGGAACAGCGCTTTCCAGCGCCTGTACCGTGCGTTGCGCATATTCGTGAAAACCGACTGTGCCAAGCTTTATTCTCGTTGCTGCAAGGCTTGCGGCCGCGGCTTCCTCCGGCGAGAGCCGCGCTTCATGCTGTCCGCTTTCCGTGGACATCATATAGGTGTCCGGCTCCAACTCTAAATCTTGTTCCTTTGTGATTTGAAATAACGTTTCAAGGTCATGCCGGTTTTGCCTGACCACGCTGACACCGACCTTCACCGGCACGCCGTGCGCCTGCAAAAGCTGAATGCCGCGCATTGCTTTTGCGTACCCGGTCTCGTCACCGCACAGCGACTTGTAGGTCTCTCCGCTTGCGCCGTACAGCGTAACGTTCACGCGGCGCGGCGGATTTTTCGCAAAAAATGCCGCCCAGTCTTCATTCAAAAGCGTGCCGTTCGTGTTCACCGTAACGATCATACCGCGCTTTCGCACCGCGAGATACACCGCGCGAAACGCGGGGTACAAAAGCGGCTCGCCGCCCGTGAGCAGCAAAAACAGCGTGCCTGCGTCGCGTAGCTTTTCCGCAAGCGCTGTCCACTCCTCCGCCGTTTGCAGGCGGCTGATTTTCTCCTGCTCTGTCCTGTTCATGCGAACATAACACATTTTGCAGTTTAAGTTACAAAGTGGGGTCAGCTCAAAACTGCCGGTGATGGGCACGCCCGTTTTGGCGGCGCGGCGCAGTAAAAACGCTTCCGCTGTGTCTTTCTCCGGGTGCATCACGAGTGGTTCGGCCGCTCGTTCTGCGTCAGCGTTGTGGTGACATGGTAATCGTCAAAGTTCCATACAGGTGTCGCATTTCCGAACCAGTCCACGACGAATGCGTTCTTCGCCGGCATCACGGAATCCTGCCCGGTGATGGAATACTGCTGTCCGCACGCCTCGTTATAGTACTTTCTGCTGTCAACGCCGCGGTCATACACACCGTTGCCGTTCGAGTCCAAAAACACCTCTCCCGAAATATCGCACACGCCCGTGTAGCACGCGGCGATGTACTCGTTTGCCTCAAACACCTCCGTTTGCAGCATTGGAGCGCTCCATGCTTTTTTCATTTTATACCGCCTTTCCTTCCGTTTTTTCCGCAGCGGAAGCCTCGCGCAGCAGCCCTGCGCGCAGCCCTGCCCGTACAAAGTTTTCTATGCCGCGCAGCATTTCTGCCGGCTGCCCGGTGTACTGCGCCTCTGCCGCAGCCGCGGCTTCTGCCACCGTGCACGGGTGCTGAAACTGCATCCACAAAAACCGTCCCGTTTCGTTCAGCGCGGTGATGCGGTTCTGTGGCGCGTCCGTCTCCCCGACAGGGATCAGCACGTACAGCCCGGCGATCTCCCGCAGCAGGTGTCTGCCGTTTACATAAAATCTTTTCATGTCATTCGGCGGCAGCCCTGCCGTTTCCATTTCCGGGCTTTTTGCTTTTTCCGCCCGCTCCATGCTTATCCCTGCCTTTCTGCTTCGTGGCTTCGGTTATAATCATAGCAGAATTTTTGGTATTGTCAACCAAATATATTTTGTAAAATTCAATTATAATCAGTAAAAATAAATATATTTATGCGTCTTTTTGTCAAAAAAGAAGAGCCATGCAGGAAAACGGGGTGCGATTTTTCCGTTTTCCGCACAGCTCTGAGCTTTATCGGTATTCTGTTTTCACATTGTGATCATGATCTGTACGTTCGGGTTCTTCTCTCCGACAATCACGATCATCTCAATCATTTTGTTTACATAATCTAAAAGTGCACCGGAAATTTTGCCGTAGTCCGTAAACTCAATTTCCGCTTCCGTTTTCGGCATTTCCAGTGCCGCCTGCAAAGCTTCCAATGTCGGTGCAACGCGGCGCAGACGCAGCTCCGCGTTGATATACTCGTGCAAATCGCGAATGTCCTTCACGTCCGTCAGCTTTATTTCTGCTCGCATACGCTTTTCCCTTTCGTGATGTAAATTTCGCGCATAAAGACCTCGTCGCGCGCAGCGGTGATCTGTACGCGCACGCCGGAAAACTTTTTGTTCGTGTGGCCCGTCAGCGGGTTCTGCACGGCGAACGGATCTTCCAGCTCGCAGATGTGCTTATTGCCGATGCACGTGCCCTCGAATAACGCGTAATCCGCCTTGTTTTCTTCGTCGATGCCGAGAATGCGGAAGCCCTCCACGCGCTGACCGTGCGTGAGATCCTCGCGCAGCACAACGCAGCCGATCTCCACCGGCCCCTCGGTCTTCAGCTCATACACGGGCTGCGTGGGCGTGCCGCCGATGCGCTCCACCGCGCACGGAATGCGGTTTTCGGTCGTCTCGCGGATGAGGTCGCCGAGCTCCTTCAAGCGCTTCACGTCGCGTTCATCGAACTTGCCCTCGCGCGTCGGCGGTACGTTAAGGTTCAGGCAGGCGTTTGCGCCGCAGGAACGCAGGTAGGTATTGTACAGTCTCTCAAGCGAATGCGGTTCCTCGTTTTCGTGCCAGAACCAGCCCGGACGAATGGACATGTCGATCTCCGCCGGTGCGAAAACAAGCCCCTTCGAGTAGAGGATGTTCGGCATGGTGCCAATCTCGCGGTTCGTGTTGTACATGTAGCTCAAAGAGCCGTCTTCCGCCATCGGACCCGCGCCGGTCTGCACCTCGCTGTAAAAGCACAGCTCGCTCGGCACAACGGCCCATTCGGCATGGCGCGCCTCTCCGGCCTCATTGCCGCACCACCGGGTATCCGGGCCGAAATCATTGAAAATAACGGCGTTCGGCTGATACTTGCGGATGAGCTCAAAGTAACGCGGGAAGTCATATTCCTGCTTTTTGCCGTTTTCGCCCTCGCCGCAGGCGTTATCGAACCACACGCAGAAAATATCGCCGTAGCCGGTCAAAAGTTCCGTCAGCTGGTTGCAGAAGTAATCGTTATATTCCGGCGTGCCGTAATACTTTGAGTTGCGGTCCCACGGAGAAAGATAAAAACCGAACTTGATGCCGCCGCGCTTGCAGGCTTCTGCGGCTTCACGCACGACGTCCCCCTTATAAGGGCTGTTTTTCACGCTGTGCTCCGTGTATTTGCTCGGCCACAGGCAGAAGCCGTCGTGGTGCTTCGCCGTGAGGATGAGTCCCTTGAGGCCCGCAGACTTCACCGCTTCCACCCACTGGTCGCAATCGAGCGCGGTGGGGTTAAAAATCTTCTCGTCCTCTGTGCCCTCGCCCCATTCGCGGTCCGTGTAGGTGTTCACACCGTAATGCACAAACGCATAGCGTTCCATCTCAAACCAATCGAGCTGTCGTTTAGACGGCACCACACGTGCCGCCTCTTTCAAAAATTCAACCATACTGTCCTCCCGAATTTCGGTTTTGCTGCTCTGCTCGTATTATAGCACAACCGTGCAAAATGTCAAAAATAAAAATGCGGCGCAGAAAGCTCGCTTCCGTACCGCATTTAATCGTTATTTTAGAACGTGACGCGCACCGTGGTGCCCTTGTTCGGCTCGCTTTCAAGCGACACGCGCGCATGGTGGAACATGGCGCCGTGCTTTACAATGGAAAGCCCAAGTCCCGTGCCGCCAATCTGCTTGGAGCGGCTCTTATCCACACGGTAGAAGCGCTCGAACACGCGCTCGCGGTCGGCCGCCGGAATGCCAATGCCCGTATCGCTGACCTGCATATATGCGTGGCCGTCTTCCGTGCCGGTGGAGATCACCACGCGGCCGCCGGGACGGTTGTACTTTACAGCGTTATCCGCAAGGTTATACAGCATCTCGTCTAAAATGTACGGCACGCCGGTGACGAACGCCGAGCTGCCCTGCACCGAGATGACAATACTGTTCTGCTGCGCCGGGATTTTCAGACGGCAGGCCACCTCCTGCGCAATGGCGTAAAGGTCTGTATCGGCGCGGCCCAGCTCTACCGCATTTTCGTCAAGCTTTGAAAGCTTCAAAATATCCTCAACAAGCGTGATAAGCCGCTGTGCTTCGGTATAAATGTTGTTCGCAAAGCGCGGCACATCGGCACTCTTGACGAGCCCGTCCTTCATAATCTCCGCATAACCCGAAATAGAAGTCAGCGGCGTTTTGAGCTCATGCGAAACGTTCGCGGTGAACTCGCGGCGCAGGCGCTCGTTCTCTTCCTTTTCGGTAACGTCCAGCAGCACGATCACCGCGCCCTGCACGCCGTTATCGTTCGTAACGGGGTTCGCGATGAGGCTGTAACTGCGCCCCGCCAGCTTTGTGATGCGCTCGCTCGCCGTACCCGTCAGCGCGGAATCCACTGCATCACGGAAATCGGGGCTGCGGTTAAACGCCAGCACGCTCTGTGGGCGGTCGTCCTCCGGGTGCACGTCCAAAAGGCGCACAGCGCTCGTGTTGTACGAAAGCACATCGCCCTTTGCATCCACCACAATGAAGCCCTCGCGCATGTTTTCGGTGATGGCGGTAAACTCCGTCTGCTTGCGGTGCGGCTCTTCCATTTTCTCCTTGATGGTCTCGTTCTGGCGCTGCAAGCGCAAAAGCAGCGGCGAAAGCTCGCCGTACACGTCGTTTTCCATCGGATGGTCAAGGTCAATGGCGTTAACCGGCGCCACAATCTGCTTTGTGCGGTACGTGGAAAGCAAAATGGCCAGCACCAGAATAACGACGGAGCACAGCAGCATCCACGGCACCATGCGCTCAATGGAGCCAAACACCGTCTTCATGCCGACCGAAAGGCGCAGCACGCGTCCGTCCGAGAGCATCACAGCGTAGTTATACGACTGCACATTCAGCGTATCGGATTCACGCACGGATTCCCCCGCACCGTTTTCTCTTGCAGCAATGACCTCCGGGCGGTCGTTGTGGTTTTCCATGTTTGCGGCATCTGCAACACTGTCAAATCGCACCGTGCCGTCCGTATCGATGACGGTCACGCGCACAGACTGCGCGGCGGCTGTATCATACCCGGCGGAGCGGATGTCGGAAAGGTAATCGTCCCCGCCAAGGGCGATGCCGTTTTGAATGTAGCGGCTTTCCGCTATGGTCGCCTTTTTTACGATTTCCAGCGAATCGTAGTACGAAACGACGCCGGAAAGCACCATAGAAAGTAAAATGGAAAGCAGCGCAATGCACGACATGCTGAAAATGATCTTTTTCTTCATGCGTCTTTCTCCTCTTTAATCCTGTGCCAGCCGGTAGCCCACGCCGCGCACGGTCTCAATGAGCGCACCGGCATCGCCGAGCTTTTGCCGCAGCGTGCGGATATGCACGTCTACCGTGCGGGTCTCGCCGCTGTAATTGTAATCCCAGATCTTCGTGAGAATCTGATCGCGCGAAAGCACCACACCGCGGTTTTCCAGCAGATAGCACAGCAGTTCAAATTCTTTGTACGTGAGGATCACGGGTTCACCATCAACCGTAACGGCGCGGCGCTTCACATCCACCGCAAGCGGGCCCGCCGTAAAAAGCTTATCCTCCGCCGCGGGCTTCGCGGCCCTGCGCAGCAGCGCACGCACACGGGAGACAAGCTCCATCATGCCGAACGGCTTCGGCATGTAATCGTCCGCGCCGCTGTCCAGCCCAACCACACGGTCATATTCGCTGCTTTTCGCCGTCAGCATCATCACGGGCAGGTCGGCCGTTTCCGCACCTGCGCGCAGACGCTTCAAAATATGCAGACCGTCTTCATCCGGCAGCATAATGTCGAGCAGCACGAGCTGCGGCAGCTCTTTTTCAAGCGCCTGCCAGAAATCGGCCGCATTCCGGAAGCCCTCGGCTTCAAAACCGGTGGTGTGCAGTGTATAGAGTACAAGCTCGCGGATGCTGTCGTCGTCCTCCACAAGATAGATCATAAACCCTTAAATCCTTTCTGTGCGGCTTTGCCGCTTAATCGTGCTCGCCGGTGAGTGAGAACACGACCCACTCCGCAATATTGACCGCGTGGTCACCGATGCGTTCAAAATACTTCGCCACCATCAGCAGGTCAAGGCATGTCTCGCCCTCCTCGGGCTTTTCGGCGATGAGTGCGATGATCTCACTTTTCACCTCGTTAAAAAGCGCATCTACTTCGTCGTCCGCTTTTTCCACGGCGCGCGCAATATCAATGTCACGGCGCACAAACGAATCGACGCTGTTCGTCACCATTTTCACGGCAGCGCGCGCCATTTCGGCAATGTGCAGACTGCCCGGCAGCACCTCTGCGCGGATATGCTCGACCATTTCGGCAATATCCGAAGCCTGGTCGCCGATGCGCTCCATATCTGCGATCATCTTCATCGCGGCAGAGATGAGACGCAGGTCTTTCGCAACAGGCTGCTGCTGTAAAAGCAAGCGCAGGCAGATTGCTTCAATCTCGCGCTCCTTGCGGTCGATTTCCTGTTCCGTTTCGTCCACGGCGCGGCGCAGCGCTTCGTCTCGTGTCACAAGTACCTTTGCCGCCTGCGCAATGCCGTCTTCGCACAGTGCGCCCATGCGGATAAGCTCTGTATTGAGCAGCTCCAGCTGCTCGTCCAAACGATTTCTCATTGTCGTCACGTTCCTTTCTGCAAGCCTTAACCGAATCTGCCGGTGATGTAATCCTCCGTGCGCTTATCCTTCGGCATGGTGAATAAGCTCTCCGTCTCGCCATACTCGATGACCTCACCGAGCAGGAAGAATGCCGTTTTGTCCGAGATACGCGCCGCCTGCTGCATGTTGTGCGTGACCATAACGATAGTATAATCCTTTTTCAGCTCCACCGCAAGGTCCTCTATTCTGGAAGTGGAGATTGGGTCAAGGGCGCTGGTCGGTTCGTCCATCAGCAGCACCTCCGGCTCCACAGCCAACGCGCGTGCAATGCACAGTCTCTGCTGCTGTCCGCCGGAAAGCCCCAGCGCGCTTTTCTTCAGTCTGTCTTTAAGCTCGTCCCAAATGGCGGCGTTTCTTAAAGAACGCTCCACAATGTCATCGAGCTTCGCCTTAGAGCGGATGCCGTGCGTGCGCGGGCCGTAGGCGATGTTGTCGTACACGCTCATCGGAAACGGGTTCGGCTTTTGGAACACCATGCCGATACGTTTTCTCAAAAGGTTCACGTCCATGCCGTGGTAGATGTCCTCGCCGTCCAATTTTACTGCGCCGGTAATCCGGCAGCCCTCAACGAGGTCGTTCATACGGTTCAAGGATTTCAGCAGCGTACTTTTGCCGCAGCCGGAAGGCCCGATGAACGCGGTGATCTCGTTCGGCTGAATTTCCATATGGATGGATTTCAGCGCATGGAAATCGCCGTAATACAAATTCAGATCTTCGATTGCCAATTTACAGCTCATATCGTTTCCCCTATCTTTTTCTGGTGTGATTTTCTAAAAAGCTCGCTTTAGCCCTGTTTCTTCGTAATTTTCTTCGCGACGAACGAGGACAGTGCGTTGATGCCGATGACGATAACAAGCAGCACAACCGCTGTGGCATACGTTTTGTCGATGTGCAGGCCCTCGCTCGAAAGCACATACATGTGCACGGAGAGGGTTCGCACGGAATCGAACAAACCGCCGCCCGCCTGGCCCGGCATCTGTGCCACGGAGCCCGCAGTGTACATCAGCGCCGCGGATTCACCCACAACGCGGCCAATGGCCAAAATCACGCCGGACAAAATGCCCGGCACGGCGCTCGGCAGCACGATGTGAAACACCGTGCGCAGTCTGCCCGCGCCAAGCCCGAAGCTGCCCTCGCGGAAGGAATCCGGCACCGAGATGAGCGCCTCCTCCGTTGTGCGCATGATAAGCGGCAGAATCATGATGGCGACCGTAAACGCACCGGCAAGCAAAGAATAGCCCCAGTGCAGCGCCGTCACAAAGCACAGATAGCCGAACAGGCCGTACACGATGGACGGAATGCCCGAAAGTGTTTCGGTCGTGATGCGCACGAGCTGCACAAGCTTGTTGCCGCGCTTTGCGTATTCCACAGAGTAGATTGCCGCGCCGATGCCAAGCGGCAGTGCAATAACGAGCGCGATGATCGTCATGACGACCGTAGAAATCAGCGCCGGCATCAGCGACACGTTATCCGATGTATAGGTGAACGAGAAAAGATCCGGTGTGATATACGGGATGCCCTTCACAAGAATGTAAAAGATAAGGTATAAAAGCGTCAGCATCGTGATGAACGCCGCGCCGCAGACAAGCAGCAATAGAATAAGTGAAAGCGGCGAGCGCTTATACGCGCGCATTTTATCCTTGAAGGTGAGCTTGTTGATGGTCTCTGCCGCCACGGGTTTACAGGTACGTTCCATAGTCATTTCCGTATCCTTTCCGGGTCATGCCCTGTCTTTTCTGCGCAAAAGCGAGAACGTAACGTTGATCATTAAGATAAACACGAACAGCACGACCGCCGTCGCAATGAGCGCCTCGCGGTGCAGGTCTGTGGCATAGCCCATTTCCATAACGATGTTCGCCGTCATGGTGCGCACGCCATCGAGCAATCCTTGCGGCATACGCGCCTTGTTGCCCGCCACCATGACGACCGCCATCGTTTCGCCGATGGCACGGCCGATACCGAGCACCACACCCGCCAAAATGCCGGAACGCGCCGCCGGCAATGTCGCAAAGAACACGCTGCGCTCATGGCTCGCGCCGAGCGCCAGAGAGCCTTCATAGTAGCTGTCCGGCACGGCGCGAATGGCACTTTCCGAAACGCCGATGATCGTCGGCAAGATCATAATGCCGAGCAAAACGGACGCTGTCAGCATCGTGTTGCCCGCTACGCCGAAAATGTTCTGCACAAGCGGCACCAAAACAACGAGACCGAAGAAGCCGTACACAACGGACGGCACACCCGCCATCAGCTCCGTTGCAGGCTTTAAAATCTTATAAAGACCCTTCGGGCAGAACTTTGCAAGAAAAACCGCCGTCAAAAGTCCAATCGGCACACCGATGATGATTGCGCCCGCCGTGACGTAGAGGCTGCCGAGTATCATCGGCAGAATGCCGTAGATGTCGTTGCCCGGCTTCCACTTAGTGCCGAGCAGAAAATTAAACACACCGATCTTACCAATGGCCGGAATACCGTTTGCAAACAGAAACACGCAGATCAAAACAACGGCAAAGATTGATACGCAGGCTGTGAGAAAAAAGAGGATATGCATGAGAAGCTCTTTTATGTTGCTCCACTTCACGGTTTGCACGCACCTTTCAAACTTTCAAAACTACTAAAAACTGCTTTATTGGCTTTCTTGCGAAAAGAGCCGGACCTTTCCGCCCGGCTCTCCTGCGTTTTATGGACTGTTTCTTACTGCAGCTCGGACCAATCGGTCGTTTCGCCGGTGTAGATGCTCAAAACCTGCTCGCTCGTAAGGCCGGTCAGCGTGTTTTCCTTGTTGACGATAACAGCAATGCCGTCCTGTGCGATGACAGTCGGGGTAAGACCGGCTTCAAGCTCGCTGTCCTTCAGCTCACGGGAAGCCATGCCGATGTCATACGCACCGTCGATGGTGGAGGTCATGCCCGTGGTGGAGTCGCTCTGCTGCACTTCAACGGTAACGTCCGGGTTCAGCGCCATATAAGCTTCCTTCAGCTTTTCCATGACCGGCGTAACAGAGGAGGAACCGCCAACAACGACCTTGCCGGAAACGCCGGATGCCGCATAAGCCGGAGCCGCATCATCAACGGTGATATAACCGTTTTCGGAGACGACCTTCTGACCGTCAGCGCTCATGATGAAGTTGATGAAGTCCTGTGCAGCTTCGCTTGCCTCGCCCTTTGTTGCAATATTGAACGGACGAACAACCTTATAGGTGCCGGCCTTTACATTCTCAACGGTCGGCGCCGCACCGTCAATCTCCACGGCTTTGACAACGCTTTCGTCAAGGGAGCCGAGGGAGATATAGCCGATGGCCTTCGGGTTGCCCTGTACGGTGGTCATCATAACGGAGGTGCTGTTCGTAATCTGCGCATCATCCGTCGTCATATCTTCCTTTTCGCCGGCGTCGTTCTTCTGCTCGATGCCGAACAGCTCGATGAATGCGCCGCGTGTGCCGGAGCCGTCTTCACGGGAAAGAACGGTGATTTCGCCGGTCATGTCGCCGCCGGTCGTTTCTTCGGAGGAAGCGCTCTCGGAAGATGTGCTTTCGGAAGAAGCGCTCTCCGCAGATGCAGCGGAGGATTCGGAGGACGGTGTCTCGGAGGAAGCGGAGCTTGCTGCGCCGCCGGAGCAAGCCGTCATAGCTGTCATGGTGAGAAGTGCGGCTGCAAGAACCGCGGTGATTTTTCTGAGTTTCATAAATTACTCTTTCCTTTCGGGAGCTTTCTGCTCGCCTTTTATCTTTTCCTTTGGTTTACAAGCGAAAGTATAGGGCCGTTTTGTAAACTCAAAAAAGAAGTCTTGTGTAAAATCCACGTAAAACTGCTTAACATTTCGGGTTTTACAAAGCCAAAATCAAAAAGTACATTGAAAAAGGCCCGTTTTGCGGTAAAATAAACCTATAAAACACGGAGGAGTTTTTATGCGCAGCGAAAAAGAAATGTATGACCTCATCCTCGGCTATGCAAATGCCGATGAAAATATCCGTGCCGTCATCTTAAACGGTTCCCGTGCGAACCCGAACCGTAAGCCCGACCCGTTCAATGATTTTGACATTGTGTACCTCGTGCGCGATCTTACTCCGTGCAAGGAAAAAGCCTATTATAAAGACTTCGGCGAAATCCTCGTCTGCGAGCGCACCGACGAAAGCGAGCTTTTTAAAGAGCACTTTCCCGAGTTCGTATGCTATCTGATGCAGTTTGCGGACGGCAACCGCATCGACCTGACCGTATCGAGCATCGACCGCTGGGAAGGATATTGTTATGACGACCGCCTTTCCGTCGTATTATTAGATAAAGACAACGCCCTGCCGAAGCTACCGGAGCCGAATGAGAGCACGCACTGCGTCAAAAAGCCGACCGAGCGTATGTTTTTTGACTGCCGCACAGAGTTCTGGTGGGTCTCGCCGTACGTCTCCAAGGGCCTGTGGCGCGGCCAGCTCCTGTTTGCGCAGACGCACATGGAAAGTTGTATTCGCAAAATGCTGCTGCAAATGATGAAATGGTACGCCGGGACGCTGCACGGGTTTGATTACAGCGCCGGCAAATGCGGTGACGCCTTAAAAGATCTTCTCCCCGCAGACATCTGGAACGGCTACCTTGAAACCTTCGCCGTATGCACCGAAGAAGACATTTGGCGCGCACTGTTTAAGGCAGGCGAGCTTTTCACGGAGCTCACCAAACGCACCGCAAAAGCGCTCGGCTTTTTACGGTCACGGACGAATACGACCGCCGCGTCACAAGCTTTTTAAAATACACAAAAGATTTGCCGAGAAACGCCAAAACGCTGGATTTTCATATTGACTAAAAGAAAGGACCCCTATATGCAGATATTATGTATCGGCGACGTGGTGGGCAGCCACGGGTGCGACTTTCTGCGCCGCACTCTCCCCGCCTTCAAGCGCACTAAGGGCATCGATGTCGTCATCGCAAACGGCGAAAACTCCTCGGACGGCAACGGCATCACCCCTGCCTCCGCAAACCACCTGCTCGATAGCGGCGTGGATATCATCACCACCGGAAACCACACCTACCGCCGCCGCGAATTTTACGATTATATCGATGAAAGCGACTGCGTCATCCGTCCCGCAAACTTCCCGCCGGAAGCCCCGGGTAAAGGCATGACCGTCTTAGATCTCGGCCGCACGCAGATCGCCGTCATCAACTTGATGGGCAATGTATACCTTGACGAGCACCTCGCCTGCCCGTTCCGCACACTCGATACCCTTTTAAAAACGCCCGACCTTCCGAAAATCTGCATCGTGGATTTTCACGCGGAAGCCACCGGCGAAAAGCGCGCGTTCGGCTATTATGCAGACGGCCGCGTCTCCGCTGTGTTCGGCACGCACACACACGTGCAGACGGCCGATGAAACCGTTCTGCCGAAGGGCACCGGATACATCACCGACGTCGGCATGACCGGCCCCATCAACTCCGTACTCGGCGTCAAAGCGGAGCTCGTCATCAAAAAACAGATAAGCAAAATGCCCGTGCGGTTCGATTTTGCGGACGGTCCGTGCAAGCTCGACTGCATTTTGTTCGATATCGATGAAAAAACAGGCCTCACCCGCAGCACAGAGCGTTTCTCCCTGCGCTAAACGTGATTTCTGTGCGGTATTACCCTTGTTTTTTCCCGCAAACTATGGTATAGTGTAGTTTGAAAATACATGCAAATATCTATCGGGAGCCGGTTTTTTCGCCTTCCGAACGTTTTTAGACAGGATGTGTATGCAGTGATTACAGGTAAACAGCTTCGCGACGCAGTCATCTCCGGCGCGAACAGCATATTGAAAAACCGGAAATTTGTGGATGACCTCAACATCTTCCCCGTTCCGGACGGCGACACGGGCACGAATATGTCCATGACGATCGGTGCAGGCAGCGACGCCATGCAGGCGCTTGCGGATAACGAAACAACCGCTAAGGTCGCAAAGACGGCGGCTTCCGCCATGCTGCGCGGCGCAAGAGGCAACTCCGGCGTTATCCTTTCCCTTCTGTTCCGCGGCTTCTCGAAAGGTCTCGAGGACACCGTAGAAGCAGACGGTACACAGCTCGCAGCGGCGCTCGCCATCGGCGTGGATTCCGCTTATAAAGCCGTCATGAAGCCGACCGAAGGCACCATTTTAACCGTTGCCCGCGTGGCGGCGGAAAAAGGCGCTGCGGCAGCCGAGATCGACAACGACCCCATTTACGTTTGGGATGCCATCTGCATGGGCGCGGCGGAAGCACTGGCCACCACACCGGATCTTCTCCCCGTTCTGAAAAAAGCAGGCGTCGTCGATGCCGGCGGTCAGGGCCTCTGCATGATCTTCGATGGCATGATGCAGGTTTTCAAGTACGGTGAGATCGTCAAAACCGACATGACCGAAGCCGAAAAGGCCGAGGAGACCGCCCAGTTCTTTGCAAGCGTTGCGGCGGAATTTGACAGCGAAATCAACTTCACCTACTGCACGGAGTTCATCGTCGGCCGCGACCCGGAAGTCACCACTGAGCCGAACGAGCTGCGTCTGTTCCTCGAAACCCTCGGCGACTGCGTTGTTGTGGTCGATGACGAGGAGATCATCAAGGTGCACGTACACACGGAGCAGCCGGGTGTGGCGCTCACAAAAGCGCTGGAATTCGGTTCCCTGCTGACCATAAAAATCGAAAACATGAAAGAGCAACACAAAAAGCTGCCGAACTCAATAACGCAAACCGCGCGGCTTACGAAGCGGCGCAGACCGGCAAAGAGGAAAAGGAAACCTTAAAGCCCGTTTCCCCCGAAGAGGAACTCGGCTTTGTTTCCGTAGCGGCAGGCGACGGTCTGCGTGCCCTCTTTGAAGAACTCGGCTGTGCACAGGTTGTCAGCGGCGGCCAGACGATGAACCCCAGCACGGAGGACATTGTCGAAGCCGTTCTTGCCACCCCGGCAAAGACGGTTTTCGTACTGCCGAACAACAAAAACATCATCCTTGCGGCAGAACAGGCCGTGCCGCTCGTCACCGACCGCAAGATTATCGTCGTACCGACCCGCACCATTCCGCAGGGTCTCTCCGCACTCTTAAGCTTTGACCCGGATGCTTCCGCAGACGAAAACGCTTCTGCCATGCTTTCCGCAGCGGAAAACGTCGCGACCGGCACGGTCACGTTCGCCGCACGCGATTCCGAATTCGGCGGCTTCAAAATCAAAGAGGGCGACACCATGGGCATGACGAACGGCAAGCTCGAGTTTGTCGGCGACACGCCGGTGCGTTCCGTCTACAAGGTCGCAAAGGCGCTGATGAATAAGCACACCTCGTTTATCACGCTCATTTATGGCGAAGGCATCACCGAGGAAGAAGCCAACGAAGCACTGCGTCTCATCAAGAACAAGGCAGGCGACGGTGTGGACATCAACCTCGTAAACGGCGGCCAGCCGGTCTACTACTTCATTCTTTCCGTGGAATAATTTCAAAACAGCTTAGGGCGGGGCTTTATGCCCTGCCCTTTTTCGTTTTATGTCGGAGGTTTCATGGCGTCTTTATTTGAAGCGGACATTGCGTCTTTAAAGGGAGTCGGTCCAAAGCGTGCGGAGCTGTTCCGCAAGCTCGGCGCGCCCACGGTGGGCGATCTGCTGCGTCTCTATCCCCGCGCTTATGAGGATTGGCGCGACGCGGTGCCCATCCGCAATACACGCTTAAACGAAGTGAATATCGTAAAAGGCACAGTGCTGCGCCGTCCTGTCGAGCAGCGTATCCGCGGCGGCATGACGCTTTACAAGACGACCATCACGGACGGCGAAGACGACATGCAGCTGACATTTTTCAATAACCGCTACATTACAAGTCTGCTTACGGAGGGCGCGGTCTACGCGTTTCGCGGCAAGGTGACCGGCACGTTCATGCGCCGCGAAATGGCCTCCCCGGAGTTCGTTCCCGAAAGCCGCATGCAGGACATGGTGCCTGTTTACCCGCAGACGAGCGGCCTCACCTCTCGCATCATCGCAAACGCGGTAAAAGAAGCCCTACGCCTGCTCCCCGAGACCATCAAAGACCCGTTGCCCGACGCGCTTCGCCTGAAATACGCGCTGTGCCGCCTCGAATACGCGCTCAAAACGATCCACTTTCCGAATTCGCCCGAAGCGCTTTCCACGGCGCGCAGACGACTCGTGTTCGAGGAACTGCTCGTCTTGCAGCTCGGCATGGCGGAAATCCGCCGCGCAGGTGTGCGCGAAAATCCGTATCCGCTCAAAAAGGATTATACAAAAGAGTTTGCCGCCCTGCTCCCCTTCACGATGACCGGCGCACAGCAGCGTGCCGTGCAGGACGGCATCCGCGACATGCAGGGCCCGCACCCGATGAACCGCCTCATTCAGGGCGATGTCGGCAGCGGTAAAACAGCCGTGGCGGCGGCGCTGTGCCACACGGTCATTCAAAACGGATTTCAGGCGGCGCTCATGGCTCCTACGGAAATTCTGGCGGCGCAGCACTACGAGTCCCTCTCCAATCTCCTCGCCCCCTGCGGCATCAAAACGGTGCTCATCACGGGCAGCATGCGCGCCAAAGCAAAACGCGAAGCCATTAAGGGACTCAAGACCGGCGAGATTCAGCTTGCCGTCGGCACGCACGCACTCATCAGTGACGGCGTGGAGTTCTCGTCCCTCGCGCTCGTCATCACGGACGAGCAGCACCGCTTCGGTGTCAATCAGCGCACCGCGCTCGCGAAAAAGGGCAACTTCCCGCACACACTTGTCATGAGCGCCACGCCAATCCCCCGCACCTTGGCGCTGATGATTTACGGCGACCTCGACGTTTCCGTTCTAAATGAGCTTCCCCCGGGACGTCAGCCCATCGAAACGTATCTCATCGATCCACCAAAGCGCCGCCGCGCGTTCGGGTACATCAAAAAGCACATCGACGAGGGACGACAGGCGTACATCGTCTGCCCGCTTATCGAAGAGGGCGAAAGCGACGCGGCAAGCATCGCGGCGTATGAAAAGATCGTGCGCGATTACTTCGGTGACATGCCCATCGGCATTCTGCACGGCAAAATGAAGCCGAAGGAAAAGGACGCCGTCATGACCGATTTTGCAGAAAACCGCACGAAATTATTATTGTCCACCACGGTCGTCGAGGTCGGCGTGGACGTGCCGAATGCCGTCATTATGATGATTGAAAACGCCGAGCGCTACGGCCTTTCGCAGCTGCACCAGCTGCGTGGGCGCGTCGGCCGCGGCAAATACGCCTCCACCTGCATTCTGGTGACGGAAGCACAAAACGATGAAACATTACAGCGCTTAAGGCTCTTTTGCAGCACCACGGACGGCTTCAAGGTCGCGGACGAAGACCTGCGCCTGCGCGGTCCGGGCGATTTCTTCGGCGAGCGCCAGCACGGCCTGCCGAAATTAAAGATTGCCGACATGTTAAACGACATGCAAATTTTGCAGGAAGCGCAGCAATGCGCCAAAGAATTGACCGAGCGCGACCCGGAGCTCAGCTCCCCCGTCCTGCGCGGCCTGCGCGCCGAAATGCGCCGGCTCTTTGCATCAAATAACGGCACAGTAACCCTATAATAAAACAAAACAGCTTCCGTTTGGAGAAATCCCAAAACGGAAGCTGTCTTTAATTTTTATCTCTCGTAAAATACTCTTTCACCAAAATCGCAAGCCCAATGAGCGTAACGATAACCGCAAGCACCAGCGGCCGACTCAAGCCGACCTCGGAGATAGTCGAGAAAAACTGCCCCGGCGGCGTTGACCAACCGCTTACAAGGTTCATGCCGCAGGCAATAAAGATTGCCGCGCCCCATATCGAGCCGATAAGCGCCAAAAATCCGCCGACCAAAACTCTTTTCAATGTGCCTACCCCTTTTATTCCATGATAAGCTCTTTGTCCTCCGGCAGCTTAAACGGCACCGGCTTCGGCTCCGTCTGGTACCAATATGCCACAGACGTGTAATCGTCGTAGCGCGGGCCCGTCCAGCCGAGGTTATCAATCGTCATTTTAAAGTCCTCATCGAAATAAACCGGGTCTTTCACGTGCCAGCGGTACAGCATAAAGCGCTTCTGGTGGTTATACATTTCCTTCGTGTCGCCCAAAATCGCATACAAGCCCGTATAAAGCCCGCTGAACGTCTGGTAGCGGTTGAGGTAAATGTCATTGCCAAAGCCATACGAGCCGCCGAAGTAATCCTCCGTGCCCGTGTAGTTCATCGTGGGGTATGTGTCGCCGTCGATATACATTTTGGCTTCGCCTTCCACCCAGCAGGTGTTGTGCCCGTTCATGCCGGAAGCCAGCGTCACGCCCGCAAAGCAGCCCTTGCCGTGCACGCCGTCCAAGATCACATACGAGCGTCCCTTCTGCACAGGGTGCTCCTGCCGATATGTCGCGTGAAAATAACCGCTGTTTTCGGGAATCTCTCCATACCATCCGGAAATCATATAGAAAAGCGTCTCTGGCTTTTCACCGCGATTTTCCATTGTAATACGGCAGTGTTTTCTGAATGGCATTTCAAAGTAGCTGTTGAACCCGCGCCCCGGTGCGACGAGCATCGCAGCTGAGTTCAAAACCGGGTAATTGCCGTCGCGGTCAGAAAAATTCTCGTCATACGCGCAACCGAAAAATGCCGAAAACGGTGCTTCCACGGACGGCTGTTCATTGTTTTCCCAGTAGATTCGCAGAATAAACGAGTGTCCCACGTAACCCGTGAACCACATGTGTGTCACCATGCCCGGGCCGTCCGTGTCACACAGCGTAACGGTCTCGCCGGGCTGAATTTGAATGCATGGACTCAGCTTTTCACAGTCCTTGGCGCGTGTGCCGCCGCCTTTTGTGCCTGTTGGATTTTCTGCGGAAAACCCAAAGTTTCTGCGGTTTTCCATTTTAAAAAGTGTCATGAAAATGCCTCCTTTATTTTTGTTAGAGTTTAATACTAAGCATTTCTTCAATTGAACCGAGTGCCGCGCGCCCCTCATAAAGTCCCTCGTCATGTAAAGCGAGCAGCGCGGGAACCTCCGCCTTTGTGCGGCTGACGTTGAGCGGCTTTAACGGACGAATGATGACCGCCCTGCCCGCTTTTTCAAGCTTTTCACACAACGCCAACTGGCGGTTATAAATCTCATGACGCGTGCGCATCGCTTCTGCCACAGCAGGGTACTTGCGAAACGCCGCTTTCAAAAACGCCGTGTGCCCAAACGGTTCCTTTTGGTAGCCCTTGTTGCGCGTCAAAACGATCACATGGAACGTATTACCGTCTGCAAGCGACTTTTCGATTGAATTGGGTCACTGATGCCGCCGTCCAAGAGGTCATAGCCCATATAATGCTGAATTTTCGTGATGAGCGGCACGGAGCACGATGCACGCGAAGCCATAAACGGCGCTTTTAGCGTGTCCTTTTCAAACCAAACGGTCTTGCCGTCCGCGCAGTTCATCGCGCCGGTCAAAAAGCGCGTATCCTGCTCATGAAACTTGTCCCAGTCGAAAAAAATGTGCTTTTCCGGCACCGTGCCGAAAATATAATCAAAGTCGAACATCGTGTGCTTTGTCAAAAGATTTCGCGTGCTCACATAGTCGGGGTTCCCGACATAGTGTTCAATGATCTCTCGGCTGCGCCCCGGTTGGCCCGATATGTACGAAAGCGCGTTCGCTGCGCCCGCCGAAACGCCGATAATATACGGAAACAGCAGATCTTTTTCCATGAACGCTTCCATCACGCCGCAACTGTAATAGCCGCGCAGGCCGCCGCCCTCTAAAACGAGCGCTGTGCCCTCAGGCAGCCGGCGCGAGAGCGTCTTGCCGGGAATCGGCTGCAATGTATAATCGGTCACAAATCTCACCCTCTTTGCGCTTATCATACAATATCAAGTTTAAAAAGTCAAGGAGGAAAGCCGCAGCTTCCTCCTTGCAACAAAACGGTTCAGTTTAGAGTTTCAAGCATCTTTTCAAGCTCCTCCGGGCTCCAATCTTCGCCGAGCGCAAACACGGCTTTGTGAAACACAAAAAGCTCGTCTTCGCCCAACTCACCGCTATCGAGCTTGCAAAGCATCCCCGGCGCGATTTCGATCAACCGTTCGGTGATGGCAAATTTCTGCTTCCGCACAGCCTCCCGCGCGTTACGCACAGTGCCGAAATCTAAATCGCTCGTGCTGCCGCACGGCATGGCGCAATACGCACAGTCCGGCGCAATGCGGTTTTTCTCCGCGTGGGCGCACGCCAGCATGTTCTGCAACGCTGTTTCATCATCCTCCGCAAGCGCGGCAAAGCCCTCAAAAAGCACTCTGTCCGTTTCCACGGTCTTCGCGTTTTTCTGCTCCGCGCGGACAACGCCCACAAGCGCCCCCAGCAGCGCATCCCACGCTTGATTTCCCGTCCTCATTCTACGAGACTGCCGTCGGTCGCGATGACCTTCACCTGCCACGGGATGAACTTGCCGCTCGCCTTCAGTGCGTTCACTGCTGCGTGCTCAAGGCCGCCGCAGCACGGCACCTGCATGCGCACAATTGTCAGGCTCTTGATGTCGTTCTGACGGATGATCTCCGTCAGTTTTTCGGTGTAATCGCCCTCATCGAGCTTCGGGCAGCCGATGAGCACTTTTCGGTTGTGCACAAAGTCGCGGTGAAAATCACCGTACGCATACGCCGTGCAATCCGCCGCAATCAGCAGGTTCGCGCCGTCAAAATACGGGGCGCGGATCGGCGCTAATTTAATCTGCACCGGCCACTGGCGCAGCTCGGATTCAATCTTGCCGCTGACCGCACGGTTATCCGTATTTACGGGTTTTCTCTCAATAACGCGTGCCATGCTGCCCGGGCAACCGGTGAACTTCGGCGTGCCGAGCTTTTCTGCCATTTCCTCTGCCTCTTTCTTCGCGGCTTTCTCTGCCATAGCCATTTTCACGGCTTCCTCGTCAAACGCCGCCGCTTCGCGCTCCACAAAAGAGATTGCGTTCGTGGGACATGCAGGCAGGCAGTTGCCGAGGCCGTCGCAGTAATCGTCGCGCAGCAGCTTCGCCTTACCGTTTACAATGCCGATGGCGCCCTCCTGACAGGCATTCGCGCACAGGCCGCAGCCGTTGCATTTTTCTTCATCAAAGTGAACGATGGTACGGATCATATTCAAAATTCCTTCCAATTTTTAAATTTTGCAAAAGCCACAAGGTTTTCTCTTGACTTTACGAACACAGTATACTACGATTAGGCTGTAAAGTATGTTGTTATAACAACGAAGATTGAAAAAAGGAGGCTATTTTACGGATTACAGCATCTTAGGGCGCTCGCCGCTGTTTCGGGGCATCCCCGCAGGCGATTTCGGCGTTTTGCTCGAGCATCTAAAAGCGGAAACGCGCAGCTATAAAAAGGGAGATCTCATCTGCCACGCGGGCGAGCACACAAACGCGCTCGGCATCGTGCTCACGGGCAGCGTGACGATTGAAAGCGACGACATTTTCGGCAACCGCAGTGTTCTCGATAAAGTCGGTCCCGGGCAGGTCTTTGCAGAGACCTATGCCTGTGTGCCGAATGAACCGATGCTCGTCAATGTCGCCGCCGCAGAAAACTGCACCGTGTTGTTTTTGAAAACCGCGCAGATTCTCTCCCCGTGCGCCGTAAGCTGCAGGCACCACGGCAAGCTGATTGAGAACCTGCTGCTCGTCAGCGCGCAGAAAAACCTGTCGCTTTCGCGCCGCATTTTCCACACCGCACCGAAAACGATACGCGGGCGACTCATTTCATACCTGTCGTTTCAGGCCATCCGCGAAAACAGCGACAGCTTCACAATCCCGTTCAATCGCCAGCAGCTTGCGGATTACCTCAGCGTAGACCGCAGCGCACTTTCCAAAGAAATGGGCAAAATGCGCGACGAAGGCATTTTAAACTTCTCCAAAAATCATTTTGAACTCAAGCGCACAAGCTGACGGAAAGCGAGACGAATAAAGTCTTTGTTCAACTTTCTTCGAGAAAGTTTGCGGGTTTTTAGGGCAGGCCCTAAATCGTCGTCCGCAGACGACGAAATCTTTTTGCGTTCGCAAAAACTAGGAAGGTAGTTTGGAACGTCCGGAGGACGTTCTAAACGTAGGAAACCCAGTTGCATGGGTTTCCTAAAGGACTTGCCAAAGCAAGTCCTTAGAAAAATCACCGCCTCACAGTAAATTATAGAAAGGACTTATCTTCATGAAAAACATTTTCTTCCGCACCACGTCTCTTTGGGCGTCCGTCCTTTACATGGCGCTCGGCCTTGTGCTCACGTTTTGGCCGGGCATGTCCGGCACCGTCTTTTGCTGGGGCATCGCCGCTGCACTCATTTTGTACGCCGCACATAGCTTCTGGTATTTTATAAAAGCCAGAAACCTCGGCTTCACTGCAGGCGGCACGCTCGGCATCGGCATTCTCTGCCTTGCGTTCGGTATTTTCTGCTTTTCCCGCCCGTACGTCGTCCTCTCTTTCCTGCCCATCGCGCTCGGCATCATGCTGCTTGTAGACGGCATCGGAAAAATGCCGCTCGCCGTTGATGCCCTCTCGGCGTACAGCCCCTACCGCTTCTGGGTACTCATCTCCGCCGTACTGCCGCTCATTCTCGGCATCGTGCTGCTCGTAAATCCGTTCCGTGCCGCAAAAGCCGCCATCATGTTCTTCGGCATCAGCATTTTAGCAGACGGTCTCTTTGAGCTCATCACCTACATCCAGCAGCGCCGCGCAGAAAAATCCGAGTACAAGGATATCCGCTAAACAACCTTTTTGCAATAACAGGCAACACATACCGTTTGACCGAATGCACGTCGCGTGGTATAGTATGCTTGTAATATTCTGTATGGAGGTACAAACATGAACCCGAACATTGAAAAGGCGTTTCACGATTACGAAGCGCTCATCGCAAAAGAGAACAAGCCTGCCGCTTTTTACAACGGCATTTACACGCGTTACGAGAACCCTGTCCTCACCCGCGACCACATTCCGCCGTTCTGGAAATTTGACCTGAACGAGGAGACAAATCCGCTGGGTCTTGAGCGTCTCGGCGTGAACGCCGTCATGAACTCCGGCGCCATCAAGCTGAACGGTCAGTACTGCCTCGTCGCCCGCGTAGAAGGCAATGACAGAAAGTCCTTCTTCGCCGTCGCGCGCAGCAATAACCCTGTGCAGGGCTTCCGCTTTGATGATTACCCGGTCATCCTGCCAGACACCTCCCCCGAGGAAACGAACGTCTACGATATGCGTTTGACGCAACACGAAGACGGCTATATCTACGGCGTGTTCTGCAGCGAAAGCAAGGATAAGACCGTGAACGACCTCTCCGCCGCATTCGCCGCTGCCGGCATTGTCCGCACAAAGGATCTCGTCAACTGGGAGCGCCTGCCGGACCTCAAGACGAAATCTCCCCAGCAGCGCAACTGCGTGCTGCACCCGGAATTCGTCAACGGCAAGTATGCGTTCTACACCCGCCCACAGGACAGCTTCATTGAAGCCGGCGACCAGGGCGGCGTCAGCTTCGGTCTATGCGACGACATCACAAACGCTGTCATCGACGAAGAAAAAGTCGTCAGTCCGCGCCGCTACCACACCATCACCGAGTCCAAAAACGGCGCCGGCGCTGTGCCGATCAAGACCGAAAAGGGCTGGATCCACCTTGCACACGGCGTGCGCAACACCGCAGCCGGCCTGCGCTACGTGCTGTATGTCTTCGTGACCGACCTGCAGGACCCTGCAAAGCTCATCGCAGAACCGGGCGGCTTCTTCATCGCCCCGCTGGGCAAAGAGCGCGTCGGCGATGTTTCCAATGTCGTGTTCACGAACGGTGCCATCGCTGATGACGACGGCAAGGTCTACGTCTACTACGCTTCCTCCGATACACGCATGCACGTCGCGGAGACGAGCATTGCACAGCTGCTCGACTATGCGTTCGGCACCCCGGCCGACCCGCTGCGTTCCGCAGACTGCGTCCGCCAGCGCTGTGCCCTCATCGAGAAAAATCTCGAATATATGAAAGCGCACAAATAATTTCTCTTAAAGCATAAATAAACGAAGCACCGTGTCCTTGAACTGCACCCCATTTGTTAGACAGTATGATATAATGTCTAACAGGTGGGGTGATTTAATGCCAAAGGGTATACCAAACAAACGATACACACCGGAATTTAAGAAACTGGTCGTGGAAACCATGCAGAAAGAAAAGCTGAGTTACCGTGAAACGGCAAGACGGTTTGACGTAAGCAGTGACACTCGAATTAGAGACTGGGAGCGCATCTATCTGACGGAAGGGCCGGAAGGCTTTGCCATCGAACGGCGTGGCCGCGGCAGTAAGAGCCGTCCGCCAAAGCAGCTACCCAAGAGAGTGGAATAAGATCTTCTGGCAGAAGTCCAGCGGCTGCGAGCGGAGAATGAATACCTAAAAAACTTGCAAGCCTTGGTTTTGGAAGACGAGCGACGCCAGCACAAAAACGTTGGTAGTTCAGAAGCTGAGGCAAAAACACGCACTAAACATTCTTCTCTCAATCGCTCAGCTGCCCCGTGCAACCTTCTACTATCATCTGAAACGGATGGAGCAGGCGGATAAGTACGAGTCAGAAAAACAAGAAATCACAGCGATTTATCATGAAAACAGGGGCGGTACGGCTATCGCCGAATCACAGCAGAGCTTCGCAAGCGTAAATTCTCCCTGAACCACAAGACAGTTCAGCGGCTTATGAAGGAGCTAGGCTTGGTTTGCCGTGTCCGAATAAAGAAATATCGTTCTTATAAGGGTGAAGTCGGCAAAATCGCACCAAACTTACTGAATCGGACTTCCATGCGGACAAGCCAAACCAGAAGTGGGTCACGGATGTGACGGAGTTCAGCCTGTTCGGAGAAAAACTCTACCTGTCTCCGATTCTCGATCTGCACAGCAGCGATCTGATTAGCTATATCATATCTGATCGTCCTGTGCTCAGTATGGTAACTACCATGCTGGACAAGGCGTTTGCAAAGATTCCGGACGGAACAAACTTGATTCTTCATTCCGATCAGGGCTGGCAGTACCAGCATAAGCAGTATCAGCGGATGCTTCGGGAAAAGGGTATCCGGCAAAGCATGAGCCGCAAGGGAAACTGTTTGGACAACGCTGTGATAGAGAATTTCTTCGGGCTGCTCAAAAGTGAACTGCTGTACTTGCAGGAATTTCAGTCTATGCAGCACTTCAAGCAGGAACTAATGGAATATCTGGATTACTACAATAACTGCAGAATCAAGGCAAAGCTAAAGGGCTTGCCGCCTGCAATTCACAGACAGCAAGCCCTTTCGGCTGCTTGAACAATTTTACTTCGAAATATTGTCTAACTTTTTGGGGTCACTTCACCTTGTGAGGCACGGTGCTTTTGTTTTGACTATATTCGTTTACTTCGTAATTTTCAGCTCGCCGTTCCAGACCTTGCTGCCGCTTTCCTCAACGTAAAGCTCCACTTTACTCTCTTCCGGCGCAAACTGCATTTTGCGGTTCCAGATGCTCAGTGCGTCGCAGTCAAGCTTCAGTTCTACCGTCTTCTTTTCGCCGGGCTGGAGATACACCTTCTCAAACGCTTTCAGCTCGCGCACGCGGCGGACGATTGTGCCGCTCACGCCCTGAATGTACAGCTGCACCGTCGCATGGCCCGCTGTGCTGCCGGTGTTTTCCACCTCGCACGTCACGGTATGCGCTTTTCCGTTTTCAAGTGCCGCAATAGAAATTTCCGGCGTGCCGTCCTTTACGGTCGTCTTGAACGTCGTGTAGTGCAAACCGAAGCCGAACGGGTACAGCGGCGTGTTCTCCAAATCGCGGTAGCGCATCACATCGTAGGAAGCGCGGGCGTTGTAGTACACCGGCAGTTGTCCCGTTGTGCGCGGCACAGAAACCGGCAGGCAGCCGCACGGATCTGCCGCGCCGCTCAAAACTTCCGCAATGGCCGTGCCGCCCCACGGGCCCGGATAGAACGACCACAGCACCGCGTCGCTCTTTTCCGCGATCTCGGGGATAGCATGCGGGCGGCCGGAAATGAGCACCGTCACGACCGGCTTACCGCTTTCAAACACGGCATCTGCCAGTTCGTTCTGCGCGCCCGGCAGACGCACATCAGAGGTATCCACGCCCTCGCCGCAATCCATCTGCAATTTCGTACCGACGATTGCCGCGCCGTTCGTGTCAAACTCCGCGCCCGCAAAGCGGCTTGAAGAACCGCCCAGCGCCAAAATGACGAGGTCGCTCTCCTCCGCAAGCTTCTCCGCCTCCGCAATACCGGAAGTATCGTCGTCGCAGATCGTGCAGCCGAGCGCATAGCGTACATCGGCGTTCTTAAATTCGTTCCGAATGCCGTCAAGCACCGTCACACCCACACCGTCACGCAGCGGCGGTGTGTAGTCGCCAAGCTGCTGATACAGCGCGTCCGCGTTCGGGCCAATAACCGCAATACGCAGCTTCTTCTCCTTTTTCAGCGGCAGAACACCGTTGTTTTTGAGCAGCACTGCCGACTGCCGCGCAATTTCAAGGCTCTGCGGAAACGTTTTCGGCACATTGTATTCCGTCAGCGGCTTTTCTTCGAGGTACGGGTGTTCAAACAACCCGCGCGCAAATTTCAGCTCCAGCACGCGCAGAACCGCCTTGTCGAGCGTTTCTTCGGAAACGAGCCCGCGCTCCACGGCTTCTTCCAGGTGCGGGAAGCTGTCGTCCCACAGGCTCACGTCCACGCCTGCATTTAAAGCATACGCGCTGTTTGCCGCCTTGTCGTTACCCGTCAGCATATCGAGACGGTCAATCGCTACGCCGTCCGCCATCACGATGCCGTCAAAACCAAGCCCCTCGCGCAGCACGTCCTTTAAAAGCCACTCATTCGCATGGCACGGCACACCGTCAATCTCATTATAGGCTGCCATCACACCCGTCGCGCCCGCTTTCACAGCCTCTTTCATCGCGGGCAGATGAATTTCGCGCAGCTCGCGCTCGCCGATGCGCGCCGCACTGGCGTTTACTCCGCCGGTCGTTTCGCCCTGTGCGCAGAAGTGCTTCGCAACAACCTCCAAACCAGCGCTCGCACAGCCCTTCACCGCCGCAGCAGCGTTCTGACCGCAGAGGTACGGATCTTCGCCGTAGCACTCTTCGCTTCTGCCCCAGCGCGGGTCACGCAGAATGTCCAGCATGGAAACGAGCGCAAAATCCACGCCCATTTCTTTTTGCTGTTCGCCAACGACCTTAAAGCCCTCTTCAACGAGCTTCGGGTTCCACGCCGCGCCCATGCCGAGGTTCACCGGCAGCAAATAGCCGTCGAGCGCCTGGTGGCCGTGCGGGCACTCGCTGCTCATCAGCATCGGAATGCCGAAGCGAGAGTGCTCCAGTACATAGTGCTGCGCCAGATTATAGGCGCGGATTGCGTTCACGCCGGTAAGACCGGTCGTATAATCCTTATTCGCCCACGGGTCTGCGCGGTATAAGCCGTAAAGCACACCGAGGCCGCCCCATTTTTCCACTTCTTCTTTAAAGCTGTCCGCAAGCTCCACGTGCTCGCCGTTGCAGGTGTAGCTCTGAAAGCCGTAAAGCTTCTGATTCACCTGACCGACCTTTTCGCGCAGCGTCAGGCGCGGCAGCAGGTCTTCCGCACGCTCTTTCGGGGAAAGCGCACTGTCTTTAAATTTTTCTTTCATTTTTATTGTCCTCTCCATTGAAACTGTCAACCGACACAAAACTCAGTTGTGCGTACATGTTAAAGCATAGCACACCTTTGCACGGTTGACAAGGAAGAAAATCAAACGAATTTTTCGTACAGCTTTCACGGAATTTCATCACTTTCCTTTTTGCATATCCTGTGTTATACTATAGAAAAGCATCCATGGCCGAAGGAGCACCCCTATGAATCCAAAAAAATTCCCCATGCCCACCGGCATGCTCTTAAAAACCGACGACGAAGAAAAATTCCTTCCGTTTCAAAATCCAACTACCTATAAAGACATCACCGTCGAGCTAAAGCCGAACGGCGAAGCTCTGCGCGTATACGTCACCGCTGATACAACGCCCGTGCAGCGCGTCACGCTCTATTTCGCGGACCCGCTGCCCAAAAAAGCGCAGGTTTTAGGCGGTGTTTGGGAGCGCGGCTACGGCGACTATGAATGGCGCGGTTATGTCCCCCATCGCGTCATGCCGTGGTACTTCTTCCTGCAGAGCGGCAACAAGACCGAAGCCTTCGGCGTGCACACGCAGCCCGCTGCCATGTGCTGGTGGACAGCCGAAAGCACCGGGTACAGCGTATACCTCGACGTGCGCTGCGGCGGTCTCGGCGTGCGCTTAAACTGCCGCACCCTCTGCGCTGCGGAGCTTTGCCGCGCAGAATACGAAGACGCCGACGGCTTTACTGCCATGGGTGAATTTTTCTCCATTTTGAGCCCGAACCCCATTCTACCGAAATCCCCCGTCTACGGCGCGAATAACTGGTACCATGCCTACGGGCATGCCACGGAAGATGACGTTCTGCGCGAAGCGAAGGCCCTCGCCGAACTCACCGAGGGGCTCGCAAACCGCCCGTGGTTCATCATCGACGACTGCTGGCAAATCGACCGTGCGGATAACTACAACGGCGGCCCGTGGTGCGCGGGCAACAAGGGCTTTCCGGACATGCCGGGCCTCGCCAAAAAGCTGCACGAATCCGGCATACAGCCGGGCATCTGGGTACGTTTATTATGGGATCACAGCGAAAGTATTCCCGCCTCTTGGCGCTCGAAGCGTAACCCCGAATACCTCGACCCCTCCGTACCCGAAGTGCTCGACCACATCGCAGAGGACATCCGCACCGTCTCAAGCTGGGGTTACAAGCTCATCAAGCACGATTTCACTTCCTACGACATACTCGGCCGTTGGGGCTTTGAAATGGGCGACGAGCTCACGGACAGCGGTTGGCGCTTTGCGGACGAGACCCGCACGACGGCCGAAATTTTAATTGAATTATATAAACGCATCTTAGCTGCCGCGGGTGACGCCATGGTCATGGGCTGCAACTGCTTCGGCCACCTCGGCGCTGGGCTTATGCACCTCAACCGCACCGGCGATGACGTCAGCGGCAAGCTCTGGGCACGTACGCGCCGCATGGGCATGAACACATTGGCATTCACCGCGCCGATGCACGACCGCTTCTTCGCCATTGATGCCGACTGCGTACCGCTCACCGATGCCATCGACGAAACGCTCGGCATGCGCTGGCTGGAGCTTGTGGCAAAAAGCGGCACACCCACGCTGCTCTCCGTTCCGGCTTCCTATTTAAACGGCGAGCGCAAAGCCATCATCCGCGACGCTTTCCGCCGCGCAAGTCAGCCCCAGCCCACCGCGCGCCCGCTCGATTGGCACGAGACCACCTGCCCCGCCGTGTGGAAACTCGGCGAGGAAACGAAACACTTTGACTGGACAGAGCCGTGCGGCATTCTGACCGGCAGCGTATAAATTCTTAAGGACTTTTCATGAACAAATTAGACAGAACGGCTTTTTTGCCTGTTTCAAAAGAAGATATGGCGGTACGCGGCATCGAACAGCTCGATTTCGTGTACATCAGCGGCGATGCCTACGTCGACCACCCGTCGTTCGGCACGGCGATCATCTCCCGCATTCTCGAAGCAAACGGTTTCACGGTCGGCATTATCGCACAGCCGAACTGGCGCGACCCCGAAAGCGTGTGCACACTCGGCGAGCCAAAACTTGGCTTTCTCGTTTCCGCCGGCAATATGGATTCCATGGTGAATCACTATTCCGTCGCCAAAAAGCGCCGCCGCAGCGACTTTTTCTCCCCCGGCGGCAAAATGGGCCTGCGCCCGGATTACGCCGTCATCGTATATTCCAACCTCATCCGCCGCACGTTTAAGAAAACGCCCATCATCATCGGCGGCATCGAGGCCAGCCTGCGCCGCCTTGCGCATTATGATTACTGGTCGGACAAAATGAAGCGCTCCGTCCTGCTCGATTCCGGCGCGGATATCATTTCCTATGGCATGGGCGAGCGCTCCATCGTCGAGATTGCCGAAGCCCTGCGCAGCGGCATCCCCGTGCAGGAGCTCACGTTCATCCGCGGTACCGTGTATAAAACGCACATCGCGCCCGACGGCGACGACGTGCTCCATCTCCCCGGCTTCGATAAGATCTCCACCAGTAAAGAGCTGTACGCGAAAAGCTTTTACAATCAGTATCTCAACACCGACCCGTTCACGGCGAAAACGCTCGTCGAGCCCTACCCGGACGATCACCTGTTCGTCGTGCAGAATCCTCCGCAGATGCCGCTTTCGACCGAAGAAATGGATGACACCTACGCCCTGCCCTATACGCGCACCTATCACCCGGATTACGAAGCCCTCGGCGGCATCCCCGCCATTGAAGAAGTGAAATTCAGTCTTGCCAGCTGCCGCGGGTGCTTCGGCGCATGCAGCTTCTGCGCGCTGACGTTCCATCAGGGCCGCATCATTCAGTCCCGCAGCCACGAATCGCTTTTGGAAGAAGCGAAAAAAATGACCGAGGATCCCGATTTTAAAGGCTACATTCACGACGTCGGCGGCCCCACGGCAAACTTCCGCAAGCCCGCCTGCAAAAAGCAGATGAAGGTCGGCGTATGTAAAAACCGCCAATGCCTGTTCCCGGAGCCATGCCCCAACATGGAGATCGACCACACGGATTACGTCTCCCTCCTGCGCAAGCTGCGCGCATTGCCCAAAGTGAAAAAGGTCTTTGTGCGCTCCGGCATTCGGTTCGATTACCTCATCAATGACAAAGACGAAACGTTCTTCCGCGAGCTTGTTAAATACCACGTCAGCGGCCAGCTCAAAGTCGCACCGGAGCATATTTCCGACGGCGTGCTGCGCATGATGGGTAAGCCGCAGAATTCCGTCTATCGCCGCTTCGTCAAACGCTACAAAGAGCTGAACGAAGAAATGCACCTCAACCAGTACCTCGTGCCGTACCTCATGTCCTCGCATCCCGGCTCCACCTTACAGGACGCCGTAAAGCTCGCGGAATATCTGCGCGACCTCGGCTATATGCCGGAGCAGGTGCAGGACTTCTACCCCACCCCGTCCACGATCTCGACCTGCATGTACTACACGGGGCTCGACCCGCGCACAATGAAGCCTGTATACGTCGCGCGAGACCCGCACGAAAAAGCGATGCAGCGCGCGCTCATCCAGTACCGTGACCCGAAAAATTACGACCTCGTCACAGAAGCGCTCATCAAAGCGAATCGCCGCGACCTCATTGGCACAGGCAAAAACTGCCTCTTGCGCCCCCGCCACGGTGATACCCGTTTTGCTCCCCCAAAGCCCGCCGCAAACAGCAATAAACCGTTTGACGGTAAAAACAAAAACGGCGCAAAGCACGGCAGAACGAGTCAACCGCCGGCGCCCCAAAGCCGCCGTTGGACAGGCGAGCCGCCCAAAAAGCGCGGCAAACGATAATGTAAGACAGCAAAAAGCTCTGCACCGAATTTCAGGTGCAGAGCTTTTGTCATTGCTTTATGATTTAATACAAACCCGGCTTGCAGAGAATCTCGTGAATTTTCGTGTCAAGACAGTCTGCCGTATACGCCGGCGTGATGATACACGCGGTGTCCGCACCACGCGCCGAGCCGCCTACACAGACAACCGGCTTATTAAGCTCAATCGCGCCGTTATCCAGCGCCATCATGGCGATCTCCACGCAAACCTTCGTGCCCTGTCCGAACATGCGCAGCGTGTGCGCCATGATCTCCACCGGGTACGCGCCGCTGAATTTACGACTGATGCCGCGTTCCGCACCGCTCAAGGCATGCGCGGCGTGAATGATATGCACACCGGCTGCGGTCAACTCCGCGCGCCGCTCGTCCGTCATGATGTTCACGCCCTGCTTCGGGTAGCCGTACGCCTGCCCCACCATGACCATCGGCACATTTGTCCCGAGCTCTTCCTGCATTTTGATGAGTTCTATAAGCGTGTCGCCCGCGCTCGAAGCCACCACAAGCGTCGTTCCGCGCTCCTTTGCGGCGTTTAAAGCAATGCAGCGTCTCCAAGGTATTCTCTTTGCCTTTATTTTCAAAAAATCATTTTTATTCACCTCGTCAGTCATTTCGGGTCTTCCAAAATCGCGTAGCTCACAAATGCAAACCGCATGCTGTCTCCGGCCCAGGAGTTCACGTTGATCGAACCTTGCCCGCCAAACAGCGACAGGATTTTGTGCTGATTTTCGCCGTCCGCATCCATCAGCCACAGCTCCACCGGCATGTTCGGCAGGTGCTCGTGCGGCTCCAGCTGCTCCGGGCCGTAGGAAATATAGACCACCCGTTTTCCGTCCGGTGATACATGCGGGAACCAGTTGTTCCGCCGGTTTTCGGTGATCTGCGTTTGCTCGCCGCCGTCCCGCTCCATGCGCCAAACCTGCATCAAGCCGGAGTTTGTAGCGTTATACCAAATGTACTTTCCGTCCGGGGAATACTCCGGGCCGTCGTTAAAGCCACCCTTTGTCAGTCGCTTTTCCACGCCGCCGTTCACCGGGATCGTGTACACGTCCACTTCCTGCCTGCCGTCGATGTCGCGGAAAGCGCAGTAGGCCATCTCCGTGCTGTCCGGCGACCAGCCGTGCAAAAAACTCGGGCTGTTCGGCGTCACCAGACGAGGCTCACCGCCTTTCATCGGCACGATATAAACACGGGAAGTAAAGCCTCCGTTGTCAAACGTCATGTGGCTGACCGCAAGCTCCGTTTCGTCCGGGGAGACCACATGGTCATTGTTGCATTGGTCGCAGCTGCCGGTGTCGAGCAGCCGTTCCGTGTTCGTGTTGAGGTCATAGGCATACATGTGCCCCTCGGCGTTATAAAGAATGGTATCGCTGTTTTTCAGCCAGTTCGGCGCTTCAATCACGCGGTCAAAACTTGCCACTGTGCGCACCGCACCGGTCTTCACGTCGTAAACATTCAAAAAGCTCACCGTGTCTTTTCGGTTTTGGGCAAACCCGTTCAGCATCTGACAAATTTTTGAAGCTCGCCCGGCACATCGGAGCCAAAGTGCTCCTGGTCGACAAGCTGCGGAATGTCCCGACTCTGGGCAAAACGGAAGCACGCGGCAAGGTCCACGTTGCCCGTGCCCACCGGCATGTCAAGCGGCTCGCGGCCTGCACCGAAATCCTTGTGGTGCACGGACTGCACCCGCGCCGCGTTGCGTTCCAAAAATGCGACCGGATCTTCTCCGCCAAACTGCACCCAGCCCACGTCCACCTGTGCGCCTACCTTGCCCATGCAAAGGTCAAGCAAGTGTTCATACGCCGTCTTGCCCGCGATTTTCGCCTGTATATCCCCGGCCTCATTGTGCAGCAGCAACCGAACGCCGAACGTCTCCAGCATATCTGCCGCTTTCATGTAGTTCAGCGCCGTCTGCTGCAAGATGCTTTCCGTACTGTTCTCCGGCGTTTTCACCACAAACTGCTTCAGCCCGGTCTTCTCCGCAATCGCCTTCAGCTTATCCATAGACTGTACCAAATTCTCCGCAAAAACATGGATTGATACAATCCGCAAGCCCATATCCCGAATTTCTTTGACATGTGCAAGCAGCCAGTCTGCGGGCCAGATCACGTCCTCCGGGCCGAGGATTGGCCCCGTCGTCATGCAGGGTTCAATTTCTGTAATACCGGCCTTTGCCAACGCAGAAAGCTTCTCCAAAACCTCGCCCTGCATGTTGTTGAGCGGGCCGTAAAGCTGCACACCAAATTTCATGCTTTCAACTCCCCCAGATTATAATGGGATCTTACGCCTCCGGCGTGTGGTCGTATTCAAACCCGCACTTTGAGAGCCATTCCTTCGCCATCAGCGTCGCGCCAATCTGGTTCGGGTGCACGCGGTCCCATGCGATGAGTGAGGAGTGTTTATACTGCAAAAACTTGTCATACACCGCTTGAAGTTCACAAAACGGCAGCCGTATTCTTCGGCAAGGCGCTCGCAGCTGTCCACATATTCCTGCATTCTGGCACGCATAAAGTCGCTCTTGTTCGGCTCCATGTAGTACGGCGTGCAGACGATAACGCCCTTCGCAACCATTTTCGCCTGCTCGATCATCGTGCGCAGATTTTCTTCATATTCCACCGGGTCGACCGCCTGATCGGTAAGCGCCGGAGAATCAAACTGCCGCCACACATCATTGATGCCGATGCAGATAGACACCCACTGCGGGTTCAAGGAAAGCACGTCGCGCTCATAGCGCGCAAGCAGGTCTTTCGACGTATTGCCGCTGATGCCGGAGTTCGTAAAACGAATGCTCAGCTCCGGGTAAGTCGCCGTCACAAGGCTCTCGATGACGCGCGGATAGCCGTGACCCATGTTGTCAAACAAGCCCTCGCCCACCGGCTGTGCGCTGCCCATATCCGTTACGGAATCCCCTGCAAAAATAATGCGATCCATATTTTCAAAAATCATGGTAAACTCCCCCTAAAAGAGTAAATTTCTGGTTATATTATAATCGGATTTCTACAAAATCACAAGGGCACTGTGCAAAATACCTACCACGGTGACAAAGACCCGCAGCTGACGCACAATGTGAAATACGTGCTGCCGCACTTGTGGAATTTGATGCTACGCATCAAGTGAAATGAAATAAATCTCACGCGCCGCAGCGCATTTCACAACAACCGTAGGTTGTTTTTTCACTATACCGAAGGTATATTTCACAAATCCCGAAGGAATTTATTTCACAGAAAAAAGGACTCTGCAAAATGCAAAGTCCTTTTTCTGGTGGAGGAGGGTGGATTCGAACCACCGAAGCTAGAAGCAGCAGATTTACAGTCTGTCCCCTTTGGCCACTCGGGAACTCCTCCATATACAGAACTGCGTAAACGCAAACTCATATTATAAAAACAGAAACAAGTTCTGTTTATTGTTGCCAAGAAAACACTCGGAAACAATATATAAAAACGAAAACAAAATGTTCCCAATTTAAATCAACTGGAGCTGGTGAACGGACGAAGCCGCTTGCGCGTCTTCACGGCTTGCAGCATAGCTGCTGCGCCGCTTCCGACTAAAAACTTTCCACCGGAAAGTTTTCTTAACGCCGAAACCCTTCAGGGTTCGAGTCCGTGCCGAACTCAATAAATATATAGAAAAACGAAAACAAAATGTTTTCAATTTTAATCAACTGGAGCTGGTGAACGGACTCGAACCCTGACCTGCTGATTACAAATCAGCTGCTCTACCAACTGAGCTACACCAGCGCATAGCGCGTAAAACGCGCTTGGTGACCCATCGGAGATTCGAACCCGGACACCTTGATTAAAAGTCAAGTGCTCTGCCAACTGAGCTAATGAGTCATACAGCTTTAATATTATAGCAATTTCGCGCCGTTCTGTCAACTCTAAAATGAAAAAAATTTGAAAATTTCCTTTTTCTCCGCAAAACCGCAGAAACATAAGAAGAAACAGCCCGGCAAAAGCCGGGCCTTCCCATCAAAATTATTTGTGCTCCGTAAAGAAATCATTCACAATGTCGCTCACGTCATAGTGCACAAACGGGCCCAAACCGCTGTTGACATCGATTGTATATCGGCAATCGGTTTCCGTATAGGCGTCGATAAAGTAGTTTTCTACGATCTCAATGTAATTTTTCACACCGTCTCTTTCAGCGGCTTCATCATCTGTGCGCACATAGACGCTCTCGTCAGACAAAAGATATATGAAGACAAGCTCTCTTGTCTGACCCGGCTCCAACAGAATATTCCCGGTCTTGTTCGGGTCTTCCGCATTCATCGGAACTTCTGCAATGCCGTTGATCAGCTCTCGCTTGTCGGTCGTGCACTCGGACATATCCAAAGGGCATCCGTCTGTGTCATACTGTCCCATGGCGTATGCCCCGGAAAGGAATCCCGTCGCTTCATCTCCGGTGTTCTCAAAGCCGATTGTGACATACGCAAACGCATAATGCGGTGAAGAAAGCGTGCCGTCTTCGTTCAGCTCGCAGGTCTCCAGCCACGGGTAACCACCATTTATCCACCACGGAACAAAGCAGTCGTTATCCGCTGGCGTAAGGCCATATTCAAGTTTATTGGACATATGCACGTCTTTGATCGTGACTTTCACATTTTTACCGCCGTAAATGCTCGATGCAGAAAAGTACGGGTCATTCTCTGCATCAAAGCTGCCGTCGCCGTTTTCAATTGAAATGCTCCCGTCTTCCGTGCGAACGATTTTCGGTATCTTGGAAAAATCCAGTTTTTCATCCGCTGTAAAATGCGATTCAAATTCTTCTTTCGCAGAAGATACCTCTGCCGTTTCAGATACTTCGGAGATTTCGGGATTTCCAGAGATCTCCGGCACCTCCGCTTTGCTTTCTTCCGAAACTACTGCTTCATTCCCCGGTGCCTCCGTGACCTCCACGCCGCCGGAGACCGCCTCCGCCTGCACACGCGGCAAATTTGCAACGCCAAAGGCCACGCCGCTGACACACGCAACTACCAACACACCACACCAGATTTTCGTCCTTAACGTCCGTTTCATAACCAATGCTCCTTTCGGTTTTGTGTAACCTTCCTACGCCCAGAGCATACCACACCCGCCCCGCTGTTTCAATATAAGCCGTACAGTTTTTGCAGTTCCTTTGCAATACTTTTGCAAGTTTTGCCGCACAAAAAGAGCCCCGCAAAACGCGAGGCCCATAAACCTTTATATTTTATATATCAATCTTTTCCATCACTTCCGTGAGGCTCAACCCGTTTTTCTCGGCGAGCGCCGCCAGGTCATCGTGCTCAACCTTCGCGCGCTGCACGCCGTAACCGGAAGACACCTTGCGGCGCACCGGGCCAAGGGCAGTCTCCACCGTCTCTTCCGTGCGGGTCAGCACATAGCGGCGGCACAGCGTCTCGCGGATGCCGATGGTCGCCGTGTGTTTGAAAATCGCCTGCACAACGGCCTCCTTCTGCGCCTCGCGGCACAGCACCGTCAGCAGCGTGCCGGGGCGGTTTTTCTTCATCATAACGGCGGTCGTGAAGACCTCCACCGCGCCCGCCTCGCGAATCTTCTCCACCGCAAAGCCAATCGTCTCGGCGGTCATATCGTCGACGTTGCAGTTCAGCTCGCAAACGGAGTCCGCGCCGTCGCCGGTTTCGCCCAGCATCGCGCGCACACAGTTTGCCGCTTCAAAGTCCTTCTTGCCCATGCCGTAACCCACGCGCTGCACGCGCATAACCGGCATATCGCCGAACGCTGCCGCAAAGTGCTTCAGCAAAGCCGCGCCCGTCGGCGTGCAGAGCTCACCCTGAATGCGCCCGCCGTAGATCGGCACGTCGCGCAAAATATACGCCGTAGCCGGGGCCGGAACAGGCAGCACACCGTGTGCACAGCGCACCTTTCCCGCGCCTACATGCACCGGTGACGCAACAATCTTCTCCGGCGCAAGCTTGCGGATGAGCAAGCACGCCGCCGTAATGTCCGCTACCGCGTCCATTGTGCCGACTTCATGAAAGTGGATCTCCGAAACCGGCATGCCGTGCGCATGGCTCTCCGCCTCCGCGATGAGCTTATACACCGCAATCACGTCTGCACGCACCGCATCCTCCAACTGCAGATGCCCGATGATATGCTCGATATCCGCCATGCTGCTGTGGTGATGCCCGTGGTCGTGTTCATGCTCATGCGTATGTTCGTGATCGTGGTCGTGGTGATGCTCATGTTCATGAGAATGTTCATGTGCGTGTACATGGTCGTGAGCGTGATGTTCGTGGTCGTGCACGTCAGCGCTTTCTTCCTCCTCGCCGTTCACCGTAACGGAAAGATGCGTGCCGTTGATGCCGCATTTCGCGCTCACTTCCGCCTTAAATTCCACACCGGGGATACCGAGCGCGTTCAGCTCGTCGAGCACTGCCTGTTTGTCGTCAAACAGTTCTAAAAGCGCCGCCGAAAGCATGTCGCCTGCCGCACCCATGCCGCAGTCAAAATACAAAGTCTTCATGCAGATTCCTCCTAAAATCAAAAAGGCGCACGAACCCCATACAGTCCGCGCGCCTCCGCTGGCACAATTTAATCCTATAAAAAAAGATCCGGCGCTCCAACGCCCCCGCAGCTTCCTGCCGCAATAAATACAGTATACCGCCCCAAAGCGATGATGTCAAGTCAAGCCAAACCAGAACCGCAAAGTCTTTCCCCGCGAAAAAACACAAATTTTCGCAAAAACAGGGTTGACTTTTGCATACCGATGTATTATAATAACGATTGTCTCAAGCGAGCAGTGTGTTCGTCTTGCAACAAACGGGTTTCCCGTTTTTATAATATGAGTTTGCGTTTACGCAGCTCTGTATATGGAGGAGTTCCCGAGTGGCCAAAGGGGACAGACTGTAAATCTGCTGCTTCTAGCTTCGGTGGTTCGAATCCACCCTCCTCCCACCAGAAAAAAGGACTTTGCGTTTGCAAAGTCCTTTTTTCAACGAAACGAATCCCTTCGGTATGTGAAATTGCCCTGCGGGCAGTGAAATACACGGCGTCTCCAAATCATCCATGGTTCTGCGCCATCACGCCGACCAACGCGTGCGGCACGTAGGGCTCTTCAAGGTATGCAATCTCATCAGCGGTGAGCCTCAATTCAACGGCGTTCACAAGCCCCGTGATGTGCTAAAGATTCGTTGCGCCGCAGATGGGCGACGCAACCTTCGTCAGCAGCCACGCGAGGGCGATCTCCGTCATGGTACAGCCGCGCTTCTCGGCCAGCTCCGCCACACGGTCAATGATCACACCGTCGGTCTCGGCGGTCTTGTCGTACTTAAATTTCGCGTAATTGTCTTCCTCAAGGCGCTTGGAGCTCTCACCAGGATGCCTCGAGAGCCGCCCTGCGGCGAGTGCACTGTATGGCGTCATCGCAATGTTCTCCGCCTTGCAGAACGGCGCCATTTCGCGCTCCTCCTCGCGGAAAATGAGATTATAATGCCCTTGAACGGACACAAACTCCGCCATGCCGTGCATACGGGCGTAGTAATTCGCCTGCGCCAGCTGCCACGCATAGCAGTTCGAGATGCCGATGGCGCGGACCTTGCCGGCCTTCACCGCGTCGTTCAGCCCCTCCATAATCTCCTCAATGGGCGTGCGATAGTCCCACATGTGGCAGATGTACAGATCAACGTAGTCCATACCGAGACGCTTCAGGCTTGCATCGAGGCAGTTTTCACGTGCTGCTGCCCCCGTCACGCCGTTTGCAATCTCCTCATCGGTGCGCGGCTCAAATTTCGTCGCCAGCACCACATCCTCGCGGCGGGCAAAATCGCGCAGCACACGGCCGACAAACATCTCGCTCGTGCCGCCTTGGTAGCTCATCGCCGTGTCGAAAAAGTTGATACCGTTCTCGAGCGCCGCTTTGATGATCTCGTTGGAGCTTTCCTCATCCAGCGTCCAGCGGTGCTGCCCCGCGGCCGCTTCGCCAAAGCCCATGCAGCCAAGGCAAATGCGCGAAACATTCAGGTCAGAGTTGCCGAGTTTTACGTATTCCATGTGTCTTCCCCTTTTCTATAAAAATTCGTGATTTCTTGCTTTCAGTATACTAAACCATCAAAAGAATGTCCAATACCTATTTTTTATCCTTCTCCATGCCGGAAATGTATTTCTTCGCAAAATCGAGAAACGCGTTCGTCAGCGGTGAGAGTACACGGTTCTTTTTCCAAACGAGCACCGTCGCGGCGCGGATCGGCGGCTGCAGCGGCACGAATTTCAGGCCGTTATGCTGCAAGTCGAGCTTCAGCGTGAACAGCACGCCGTTTTCGCGGCGAATGACCGAGGCCATGTTGTACTGCAAATCGCCGTGCGCGATAATGTTGAGCCGGTCCGCGCTGTCGCCGAACCAGTTCACAATCTCACTGCGGATCTGGTCCCGGCGCGAAAACACCGCCGGGTACGGCACAATGTCCTGTGGCGTCAAATACGGCTTCTGCGCCAGCGGCGAATCCGACCGCACCAGCGCGTTCCACGTTTCCGGCACCGGGAAGTGCAGAAAATCATACTTGCTGATTTCTACCGGCTCCAACAGCAAGCCGATGTCCAACGTGCCGCGTTCAATGCGCTCCTTAATGTTATCGGAGTTGCCGCTATAAATGCTGTACGTCACGTTCGGGTGTTCGGCGCGAAACGCCGCCAGAATGCCGGAAAGATGGCAGGAGCCGTGGTACTCGCCGCTGCCGATGGAAATTTCGCCGGTCAGCATTGCCTCCTGCTTTAATTCCCGCTTTGTCATTTCGGAAAGCGTCACGATTTCCTCTGCGCGGCGGCGGAATAACATCCCCTCCTCCGTCAACGTGACGCTGTGGTTGTTGCGGCTGAACAGCTTCACGCCAAGCTCCTGCTCCAGCCCCATCAGCTGGCGGGAAAGTGTGGGCTGTGTGATATGTAAAAGCTGTGCCGCCTTCGTGATGTTCTCCTCACGCACAACAGCCAGAAAATACTGCAAGACTCGTATATCCATAGATATGAAAGCAGCCTCCTAAACCTCGGGCGGCAAACGCGCACCCTTTATATTTCGTATTATAGCACGCCTGTCATGCCCATTTCAATACAGCGCATTGTTCAAGTTGTGCAGACAAACCTTGTGCAACTTCAATAAAGTTTTTGCGCCTTATGTAAATCTTCTGTTCAGTTTTAAAATCAAATCTTACAAATCTCTTTATAAATGCAAAAAAGCTGCAAAGCCCTTGTAAATCCAGAAAAGTTGCGCTAAAATAGTAATCTGCGCCGGGGTATTTCTTATTTATATGAGCGTGCTCATGTACGCATGTACGCACATGATTTGAATTTTTATGATTTCGTAATTTCTTGAAACGGTTTTACCGGATCACGGTATACGGCCGCGGTCCACAGGAGGTGCATTTATCTGCAAGTATTCAGAGCACTGAAAAAGGGATTTTTAGAGCTTACCCCAAACGAAAAGGTCTTGCTCGTTTTAACGGCTTCCATTTTCCTCACCGTCTATGCCGAGATGCTGGCGCTGCTTTTATTGCCGTTTTACATTGCCGCCACGAAGCAGAGCTTCGTTTTCTTCCGCCGTAAACAGGATTTATTTTTTCTTTCGGCTTTCTGGGTGCTCTCCCTGCTCGTCACGATTTTCTCAGGCGGCACCGCAACGGATATTCTGCTCGGCGTTTTTATGGTGTTCGCATTCATCGCCGTCATTTTCGTCACCTATACGATGACCCAACGCGCGTTCCGCCTCATTTTGTCTTTTGTCTGCCTCATGAGCCCCTATTGCCTCCTTGTCGCGCTCGTTCAGCGCGCGCTCGGCATGGAGTGGGTTTACGGTGCGCGGTATAACTCCATCTTTACAAACCCCAATTACTATGCGTTTTACATTTCGCTCGTCGTGCTCTTCTGCATCTACAACATCGTAAAAAGCGAAGACACGCCGCTACGCGGTGTATACGCTGCCCTGATTCCGTTGAATCTTATCGCGCTTGAGCTCACCGAGTGCCGCACCACTTTCATGGTGCTGCTCATCGTCTGCCCTGTCATGCTGTGGTTCTGTGGCAAGAAGAAGTGGCTTTCCGTGTACCTTTTCACCATGCTCGGCATTTTGCTCACACTCGTTCTGTTCGGTGAATCGCTCGATTTCCTCCCGCGCATCGATCTCATCCGGCACGATTTTGCAAAGCGCATGAGCATCTGGTCGGGCGCCATCGGCAGTATTATGGACGCCCCGTGGTTCGGCCGCGGCTACAATACATACGCGCGCATCCATGACCTCTACGGCTCATACAGCATCGCAAAGCATTCGCACAACCTGCTTTTGGAGCTCCTCATGGACTTCGGATTTGTGGGTACGGCGGTCTTACTCGGTTACTTTGCCATCAATGTCGGCAAGATTATCTGCCTGCACCGCAGCCACAAGTGCCACCAGCGCTACGCCCTCACGGTCTCCGTCATCGTTTGCGTTCTGCTGCACGGGCTTTGGATATCTCCATGCTGTGGCCGCAAACCGGTCTGCTCGTTATTTACATCGTCGGCTTCAGCACCGAGTACGACAAGCAGCACATCTTCGGCACAGACCGCCGCCACGAGATTTTTGCGCTGCACGCAAGATCCATTCAGGCAAAAGAACCCATCTTGTAAAAAATTCTGTTATCCTTTACAAAAAGGCTGCCGAAATTTCGGCGGTCTTTCTCTTTTGTGTCTCTTTTCGGATAACGCGATTTTTGTTATAATAAAGAGTTTTGGACAATACCGCATAACTCCTCCGCGGTACTGCCCCTTCAATTTTTCAGCAAAGGAAGATCTATTTTATGGGCGGTTTTTTCGGCGCAGCATCGCAGACTGACTGCGTTTTCGACCTTTTTTTCGGCATTGATTACCACTCCCACCTCGGCACACGCCGCGCGGGCATGGCGGTTTACAGCCCGGAGACCGGCTTTGACAAGGCCATTCACAACATTGAAAACGCTCCGTTCCGCACGAAGTTTACAACGGAATCGCAATCTATGCACGGCACGCTCGGCATCGGCTGCATCTCCGATTATGAAGCACAGCCGATTTTGGTGCGTTCGCATCACGGCACCTTCGCCATTACGACCATCGGCAAGATCAATAACGCCAATGAGATCGTAGAGGACATCATCGGGCGCGGCACGCATTTCTTTGAGATGCAAAACGGCGAAGTGAACCCCACAGAGCTCGTCGCCGCCATCATCGACCAGAAAGAGAATTTCATCGACGGTATTCGCTACGCGCAGGAAGTCGTCGACGGTTCTTTGAGTATGCTTGTCCTGACGCCGCGCGGCATTTACGCGGCACGCGATAAACTCGGCCGCACCCCCGTCGTGCTCGGCCAAAAGGAAGACGGCTACTGCGCAAGCTTTGAAAGCTTCGCGTATTTAAACCTCGGCTACCACGACCTGCGCGAACTCGGCCCGGGCGAAGTCGTTGTGTTCGACGCCGACCATGTGCAAACGCTCGTCGCCCCCGGCAAAAAAATGAAGATCTGCACGTTCCTGTGGGTCTACTATGGCTACCCGTCCTCCAGCTACGAGGGCATCTCCGTCGAGAGCATGCGCTATAACTGCGGCCGCGCGCTCGCCCGCCGCGATAACGTCCACCCCGATATTGTCGCCGGCGTACCGGATTCCGGCATCGCGCACGCCATCGGCTATGCCAACGAGTCCGGCGTACCGTTCTCCCGCCCGTTCATCAAATACACGCCCACATGGCCGCGCTCCTTCATGCCGACGCACCAGAGCAAGCGCGACCTCATCGCCAAAATGAAGCTCATCCCGGTGCACGACCTCATCGAGGGTAAGAGCCTCCTGCTCATCGATGACTCCATCGTGCGCGGCACACAGCTGCGCGAAACGACCGAGTTCCTCTACGCAAGCGGCGCAAAAGAAGTGCACATTCGCCCCGCCTGCCCGCCGCTGCTCTTCGGCTGCAAATACTTAAACTTCTCCCGCTCCACGTCCGAAATGGAGCTCATCACCCGCCGCGTCATTAAAGAGCTTGAGGGCTGCGACCCCGACCGCGCCACGCTTGAAGAATACGCCGACCCGGACAGCGAGAAGTACCGGAAGATGGTGGAGAAGATCGGCGAAAAGCTGCACTTCACCTCCCTTCACTACCACCGCCTCGACGATATGATGGAGTCCGTCGGCATCGACGCAGACTGCCTTTGCACCTACTGCTGGAACGGCAAAGAGTAATGTAAAAAAAGCATGGCAAAAGTATTTTTGATCTGCGGCAAAATCTGCAGCGGCAAAGGCTTTTACACCCGGCAGCTCAAGGAAAAAAGAACACGCTGTGGTGCTCTCCTGCGATGAGATTGAAAACGACCTCTTCCACCATGACCTCGGCGACCGCCGCGATGCGATTAGCGCGGACATCAAAGCGTATCTCCACAAAAAAGCCGTGGACATCGCCCGCGCGGGCTGCAATGTCATTTTAGATTGGGGCTTCTGGAGCCGCAAAGAGCGCACAGATGTTTCTGCCTACTACAAAAATGCCGACATCGACTTCGAGTGGCACTACATCGACATTTCCGATGCAGACTGGGCGAAAAACATTGAAGCGCGCAACGCTGCCGTTGCCGCCGGTGAAACGACCGACTACGCCGTAGACAGCGGCCTACTGCAAAAAATTCTCACGCTTTTTGAGACCCCCATACCCGATGAGATCGACGTGTGGTTTACAAACCGCAGATAATTTTGCACAGTACAAAAGGACGACAGTTAAGCGCAACTGCCGTCCTTTTTTCTATGCTCTGATTGTTTTTACACTTCGCCGTTAAACAGCTTTTCCGCGTAGCGCACACTGCCCATCGCATCTTTGGAGTAGAAATCCGCGCCAATCTCCTTAGCGTACTCGGGATTCAGCACCGCGCCGCCCACCATGACCTTGCAGTCATGCGCTTTACGCAGCTGGCGGATCGTCTCCGCCATGCTCTCCACCGTCGTCGTCATCAGGGCAGAAAGCCCCACAAGGCGCACATTTTTCTCGATCGCCGTCTGCACAATGATCTCCGGCGGCACGTCCTTACCGAGGTCGAGTACGTCAAAGCCGTAGTTTTCAAGCAGCACCTTCACAATGTTCTTGCCGATATCGTGAATGTCGCCCTTCACGGTCGCAAGGATGATGGTACCTTTCTTTTCCTCCTGAATGCCCTTTTTCGCAAGGTTCTGCTTGATGCGCTCAAACGCTTCCTTCGCTGCGTCTGCGCTCATGAGAAGCTGCGGCAGGAACACCGTATTTTTCTCAAAGCCCTGCCCCACTTCGTCGAGCGCCGGGATAAGCTCACCATTGATGATTTCCAGCGGCGGCGTCGTTTTCAGCATCTCGTCCGTCAGCTGTCCCGCCTGCTCGCGCAAGCCTTTCACAATGGCGCGGTGCAGCGAAACGCTTTCGGCAGACCCGCCGCCTGCGCTCTGCTGCGCGGCGCCCGTGCGCACGTCCGGTGCCGCCGTGGTGTTCGCATACGCTTCGATATACGCCTTGCAGCCCACGTCTATGCCCATCAGCGCGCAGAACGAGCGGTACGCCTTCATCAGCTCGTCGCTCAGCGGGTTGATGATACCGGAGCTTAATCCGCGCTGCATCGCCATCGCGAAGAACGTGGAGGTCACCAGCTCGCGGCGCGGCAGACCGAACGAAATATTGGAGACGCCGAGCACCGTGTGCACACCGAGCTTGTGGCGGATGGTGTCAAGCGCATCGAGTGTGATAATCGCGTTATCCGCGCCCGTGCTCACCGTCATTGCAAGCGTGTCCATAATCACGTCGCTGCGGTCGATGCCGTAGCTTTCCGCCGTTTTCAAAATCTTCTCCGCAATCGCCACACGCTCCGCAGCAGAAGCCGGGATGCCCTTTTCGTCGAGCGTCAAGGCAACCACCGCAGCACCGTACTTTTTCACAAGCGGCAGTACCGTGTGCAGCGATTCCTCTTTGCCGTTCACGGAGTTCACAAGCGGCTTGCCGTTATAAATACGCAGCGCGCGCTCCATGGCCTCCACGTTCGAGGTATCGATCTGCAAAGGCGTGTTCGTCACGCTCTGCAAGTTGATGATGGCCCTTTCCATCACCGCGGGCTCGTCAAGTTCCGGCAGACCCACGTTCACGTCCAGAATGTCCGCGCCGTGTTCCGTCTGCGCAATGCCCTCACGGCACAGATATTCCAAATCGCCTTCGCGCAAAGCCTGTTTTAAGCGCGGCTTGCCCGTCGGGTTGATGCGCTCGCCAATCAAAATCGGTCGCGCACCGAACGTCACCGTATGCGTGTACGAGGACACCACCGTCTTCTTTTCAATGTGACGCTCCTTCACCGGCTTGTTTTTCAGGCGTTCTGCAAGCAGTCGGATATGCTCCGGCGTCGTGCCGCAGCAGCCGCCGAGAATCGCCGCGCCTTTCTCCGCAAAGCGCTCCATGTACGCGTAAAATTCCTCCGGCCCCACGGGGTACGAGGTCACGCCGTTCACGGAAACCGGCAGACCGGCGTTCGGGTTGATGACAATGGGCAAATTCGTCAGCGTCAGCATTTCATCGACAAAGCTTTCCATCTGCTCCGGACCGAGGCTGCAGTTGATGCCCACCGCATCCGCACCGAGGCTCTCCGCCAGCAGCAGTGCCGCCGGGATGTTGCTGCCCGTCAAGAGCTTTCCCGTGCTGTCAAACGTAAACGTTACAATGACCGGCAGGTCACAGTTTTCCTTTGCCGCCAGCAGCGCCGCCTTCGCTTCGTAGGCATCGCTCATCGTCTCGATGATCACGAGATCGGCGTTGTCCCTGCCCGCGATAATTTCCTCTTTAAAAAGCTCGTACGCGTCATCAAACGCCAAATCACCGAACGGCTTCAAAAGCTTGCCGGAGGGGCCGATGTCGAGCGCCACCGCCGCCTTGCCGCCGCTCGCCGTGTGTGCAAGCTTCAACGCCTGTGAGACGACCTCCTGCACGGTGTGACCCGTCTTTTCCAGTTTTAAACGGTTCGCGCCGAACATGTTCGCCGTCAAAATATCGCAGCCCGCGTTCACGTAGTCGGACTGAATTTTCAAAAGCACCTCGGGGTGTGTCAGATTCCAAAGCTCCGGCAGCTCGCCGCCCATAAGGCCGTTTGCCTGCAAAAGTGTGCCCATGCCGCCGTCCACAATGACAACAGATTTTCCGAATCGGTCTATAACAGGATGCATAAATTTTCTCCCTTTCTCTGCGCGTCAGATTTCGCGGAACTCGCAGTCGGTGTTCGCGCAGCCGCGGCACTTTACGTATGTGCATGTCGGCGCGTCCGTCACGCCGATGATCGCCGTCACGGATTTAAACGGCACCATCAGCATGGTATCCGTCAGCGTCAGCCCAATGCGCTTTGCACATTCCAGCCGCGCAAAGATCTCTTTTTGGCTTTCGAGCGCAAAGTCGCCGTACCCCGGCGAATAGCGCGGCTTCAAAAATAAGCCCGTTGCGGCTTCCTTTTCCGCGATCTGCGCCTGCATTTCGTCACAGTAGTCTTCAATGAGCGCATTCGCAACGGAATGCGCCACCGTGCCGCGCGCCATATTGAGCGCGGATAACCGCCGTATCATCATATCGGCCTGCAAACCCAGCGTCGCCGCAAACAAATACGCTGCCTTGCAGCCGCGTAAATGACGCGAAAGCTTTATGCTCTCGATACGCCAGCCGTCCAGCTCCACCGCGTTCTCAAGTACTTTTATGTCGTATCTTTTATATACGCATTTCGGCGTGAGTGTGCGCAGCATCTCGCCGCCGATCTCGCGAATCATCTCATCGGTGTCCGCATCGGCCGGCTTCCCGCGAAAGCCAAGGTAGCGCAACGCCTCTTTCTCATTCAGCTTCATAGCCGTCAATGATCTTTGAAAGGTTCGTCATGATGCTGCCCGCAATGTCCGGGCGGTTCATCGTGTAGATATGAATGTGCGTCACGTCATTCGCGATGAGGTCGATGATCTGCTCGGTCGCGTACGCAATGCCCGCCTGCTTCATCGCCTCCGGGTTGTTCGCAAAACGGTCGACGATCGCCTTAAAGCGCGTCGGCATAGAAGAACTCGAAAGGCTCATGATGCGCTTGATCTGCTTCGCGTTTGTCACCGGCATAATGCCCGCAATGACCGGCACGCGAATGTCGTGGCGCAGGAGCTTGAACATATAATTATAAAGAATATTGTTGTCAAAGAACATCTGCGTCGTTAAAAACTCGCAGCCGCTTTCCACCTTGCGGCGCACGCCGTCAATGTCCGCATCACTGTTGTACGATTCCGGGTGTCCCTCCGGGTAACATGCGCCGCCGATGCAGAAATCCGCACCCTCGCGACGAATGGCATTGATGAGATCGCTCGCGTGCGGGAACGTCTGCGGCGCCGTATCACCCTCCGGAATATCGCCGCGCAGCGCCAGAATATTCTCAATGCCGCTCGCCTTAAACGCATTGATGGACGCTCTGAGGTTCTCTTCGTCCTGCCCCACACACGTCAAATGTGCCAGCGCCGTAACGCCGCTTTTCTGCACCTCTTCTGCAATGGACAGTGTGTTTTTGGAGTTGGAGCCGCCCGCGCCGTAGGTCACGCTCATAAAAGAGGGCTTATATGCCGCGATCTCATGCACCACCTGCTGTGTGTTTTCCAATGGTTTGCCCGGCTTCGGCGGGAACATCTCGCAAGAGACCGTCACCTTATTGGTCTTCAAAATATCGGAAATTCTCATAAGTCATCACTTTCTGTATCGGTTTCGTATTTTCATGGATATACCGTTAAAGTATAGCATAAAAATGCAGGAAACGCAATTTGAAAATGCAGAATTTCGCTGTTTTTTCCGCTTACGGTTCCGGCCGCATCAGTGGGAACATCACCGTGTCGCGGATATTCCTCGTGCCGAGCAAAACCTGCAAAACGCGGTCAATGCCCATGCCCCAGCCGGAAATGGGCGGCATGCCGTATTCCATCGCCGTCAAATAGTCGTCATCCATCACCATAGCTTCCTCGTCGCCGTCTGCGTGGCTCTGCGCCTGAATTTGCAGTCTGCGGCGCTGCTCATTGGGGTCCACAAGCTCCGAGTACGCGTTGATGATCTCCGCGCCGTTGATGACAAGCTGAAAGCGGTCCGTAATCTCCGGATCATCATCATTCGCGCGCGCCAGCGGCGACAAGTCCGTCGGGTGCGCAATGAGAAACGTCGGCGCGATCATCTTCGGGCGGCTCACCTTCTTGTATAATAAATCGATGAGGTTTCCGCGCCCAAGCTTTTTCGGGTCGTCGGTGGAGTTTAATTCAATGTGCCGGCTTTCAATTTCCTGCAATAAAGCCTCCGCCGTCTTAAACTCGTCAATGTCAATGCCGCAGTCCTTTAAAATGAGCTCGCGGAACGTCACCACCGCCCATTCCGCGCCGAAATCGATCTCGGTGCCGTTAATGGAGATGACCGCGCTGCCCCGAATCTTCGTAATGACCGTTTGCAGCATGTCCTGCAAAAAGCGCATGTTGTCGCGGTAGTTATAGTACGCGCAGTAGCCTTCCAGCATCGTAAAATCCTGCAAATGCGTCGTGTCCATGCCCTCATTCCGAAAGCACCGCGCAAACTCAAACACCTTCGTAAACCCACCCACAATGGCACGCTTCAAATACGTCTCCGGCGCAATGCGCAGATAAACGTCCATGTCAAGCGCATTGTGGTGCGCAACAAACGGCCGCGCCGTCGCGCCGGACGGATGATCGATGAGCACCGGCGTTTCAATTTCGATGTAGCCGTTGTCCTCCAAATACCGCCGAATCTCCCGCACAAGCTGCGACTTGAAAAGGAACCGCCTGCGCGTCTCCCTGTTCATGCACAAATCGAGGTACCGCCTGCGCCAACAAAGCTCCGTGTCCTGAATACTGTGGAACTTCTCCGGCAGCGGACGGAACGCCTTGCCTAAAAACGTGATGCACTTCGCGCGCAGCGTCTTTTTCGCCCACCTTTGTCGTGAACATCTCGCCCTCCGCGCCCATAAAGTCGCCTACGTCAAAGCCCCTCTTGAAAAAGTCATACGTGTCCTCGCCCACTTCGTCGCGCATCACGGCAATTTGCAGCTTGCCCTCCATATCGGAGAGCGTCACAAACGAGAGCTTCCCCATGCGTCGAATGGCCGTCACACGCCCCGCAACACACACGTCCCGCACCCCGTCCGGCAGCTTTGCCGCATCGCACAGCTCATGCGTTTGCGCATAGCGCTCCGGGTACGGGTTTACGTGCTCCCGTACATAATGGAACTTTGCCTTTCTTGCTTCCAATAACGTGTTTTCGCTCATTTTCTACACCCTTTCGTGCTGTTATTTTCATCGGGCGGGAAATTTAGAGCGTAAAAAATCCCGTCCCTGTTTCCAAGGACGGGATACAATAACCCGTGGTACCACCTTAGTTTGCCCGCGCCTCACGACGCACGCCTTTGCAAGTACAGACTTCGCCGCAGGAAAAGCACGGAAAACATCGATACTCCTGTGCTGTAACGGGCACGCCCGGCATAGTCTCAGCGCAAAAACGCAGTCGGTATGCAGCTCCAAGGCTTTGTTCGGTGATCCGTTCCTGCACCCCATCGCAGCTTACGGGGCTCTCTGTGCCATTCCCGGATCCCTACTGTCACTCTTCATCGCTTGTTAAAACGGAGTATAGCACACGGTTTTCAAAAAAAGTAAAGAGAAAATTTTCATCCCCGCGCATTTTCCTCGCTTTGCACGTTGTGCGGGCTTGTTTTCGCGCCTGCCTTGTGCTAAAATAAATGAGAAAAAGTCGCGGAACAGCCGCGGCGGTTGTATTGATCTCATTTTCTCTCGGGAGGGCTTATCATGTCAGAACCTTTACGCGCCATGATGATCGGCGCACACCCGGACGATGTCGATATCTGCACCTGCGGCATCACAAAGCGCTTGGTTTCAAAAGGCTGCATTGTCCGCTTTGTCTCCATGACGACCGGCAACGCAGGTCACCAGACCATGCGCGGCGAAGAACTCATCAAAACGCGCGCGGCAGAAGCGCAGAAAAGCGCTGCCTACCTCGGCGCCACCTATGAAATTCTGCCGTTCGACGACGGCCGCCTGACCCCATCGCTCGAAGCGCGCGAAACGCTCATGCGCACCATCCGCAATTTTAAGCCGGACGTCATCTTCACGAACCGCGCGTGCGATTATCACCCCGACCACCGCGCTACGGGCCAGCTCGTGCAGGACTGCTCGTACCTCATGGGCGTGCCCGCCATTTGCCCGGATACCCCCGTGCTGCGCAAAACGCCGACCATTCTTTACTGGGCAGACGGCTTCACCGACCCCAAACCGTTCCGCTCCGACTTCGCCCGCCCGGCGGATGACGACCGCAAAACGCTGTTTCACGTCGAGTGCTGCCACGCCTCCCAGTTTCTCGATTGGCTTCCGTGGGCAGATGACCACGTGGATCTCGCCGGTAAAACGCACGAGGAGCGCGTAGAGTACTTGCGCAGTACGTTCAACTGGGACCGCGGCGACGTGGACGAGGACGTGCTCGCGTGCCTCACCCGCCAGTACGGCGCAGAATTTGCAAAAAACGTTCGCTTTGCCGAAAGCTGGCAGGTGAGCGAATACGGCGCGCCTGTTTCCGATGCGCTCAAAGAACTGCTCATCGGTCTCGACTGAGCCGAATATTTCCGCGGTTCACCCCGCAAATCAAAGACCAAAGGATAGAAAAATGAAAATTTTAGCCATTGAAAGCTCCTGCGATGAGACCGCCGCAGCCGTTGTAGAAAACGGCCGCCGCGTGCTTTCCAGCGTCGTCGCAACGCAGGTAGAAGAACACAAGTTATACGGCGGTGTCGTGCCGGAGATCGCCTCGCGCCGCCACAGCGAAGCCATTGTAGGCGTCGTGCGTGAAGCACTCGAGCGCGCAGAGCTCACCGTAAACGACCTCGATGCCATCGGCGTCACCTACGCGCCGGGGCTCATCGGTGCGCTGCTCGTCGGCGTAAATTTCGCGAAAGGCCTTTCCCTTTCTGCAAATTTACCGCTCATCCCGGTGCACCACCTGCGCAGCCACATCGCGTCAAACTACATCACGAACCCGGAACTCGAGCCTCCGTTCCTGTGCCTTGTCGTCTCCGGCGGCCACACGCACATCATCGAAGTGACGGACTACACAAAGCTCCGCATTCTCGGAAAAACGCGTGACGATGCCGCAGGCGAAGCATTCGATAAGGCCGCGCGCGCCATGGGCATGCCCTATCCCGGCGGCATCGCCATGGATAAACTCGCTGAGACCGGCAACGACAAAGCGTTCAAGCTCCCGCGCCCGACCGTAGACGGCGCCCCGCTCGATTTCAGCTTCTCCGGCCTCAAGACCGCCGTCATCAACATTCTGCATAATGCCGAGCAAAAGGGCCAGACCGTCAATATCGCCGATCTTTCCGCCTCTTACCGCAAGGCCGTTGTCGATTGCCTCGTGCGCAACTTTCTGCACGCCGCAGACGAGACCGGCCATAAAAAGCTCGTCATCGCGGGCGGCGTCTCTGCAAACTCACTCCTGCGCCGCCGCCTCACGGAAGAATGCAAGCGTACCGGCCGCACGCTCTATATGCCCGACCTCTCTCTCACCGGCGACAACGCCGCCATGGTCGGCGCACAGGCCTACTACGAATATCTCGCCGGCCATACCGCCGGCATGGAGCTGAACGCCTGCGCCCAGCGCTCCATCGACTTAGGCTGAGTTTTCACTTTAAACCATAAGAAAGCGCCCGAACAGAGCACATTTCGTGTTTTCTGCTCGGGCGCTTCCTTTTTTGGGGCGTGATTATGAAGCACAGTCCAAATAGCTGTTATTTTTTCTCATGCAGACCCTGAATGGTCTTGCCTTCCATGTGACTCACAAACGGTACGACCGGCGCAGTGTTGCCGTAAACCACTTCCGGCGCATCGGTCGGCGCCGCCCACTTCACGGCGTTGATGATGACCTTTTGAATCTCCGGCTGGTAGTAGACCGGGAACGCCTCGTGGCCGGGGCGGAAGTAGAACACTTTGCCCTTGCCGCGGTGCCAGCAGCAGCCGCTGCGGAACACTTCGCCGCCCTCAAACCAGCTGATGAACACCTGCTCGTCCGGCTGCGGAATGTTAAAGTGCTCGCCGTACATCTCCTCGTGCGGAATCACGATCTTTTCATCCAGACCCGCAACGATAGGATGTCCGGGGTCGACCGCCCACAGGATCTCTTTTTCGCCGTCCTCGCGCCATTTCAGGCAGCCGCTGTCCGTACCGCACAGCTTTTGGAAGATTTTAGAAGCGTGGCCGGAGTGCAGCACGATAAGCCCCATGCCGCTCAGTACACGGCGATATACGCGCTCCACGATCTCGTCCTTCACGCGGTCGTGCGCCATGTGTCCCCACCAGATCAGCACATCGGTGTTTTTCAGCACTTCTTCCGTCAGGCCGTGCTCGGGCTGCTCCAAGGTAGCTGTCTGTACCTCCATGCCTGCTTTTTCCAAAAACTCCGCAATGCAGCCGTGGATGCCCTTCGGGTAGATCGCGGCGATCTCTTTAAACTGAATTTCATGCAGATATTCGTTCCAAACCGTTACTTTAATGGTCATTTACTTTCTCCCCTTTCTTTATTATAAGTTCTCCCATTCTCCCGTTTCTCCGGAGCGGATCACGGCGTCCACAAGGTGCTGGTTCACCCTGCCGTCTTCGATCGTCGCCGCCTTGCCGTCCGCCTTGCCAAGGATAATATCGGCAAAGGACTGCATCTGATCCACCTTGAATTTATCCGGGATCGGCAGCTTTGTAAACGTGTGCGATTCCTGCCCGACTTCGCCCATGCAGACGTAAATTTCGTCCACATCCGGCGCAGCGTGGTCAAGCTCATACTGAATTGCGCCGCGGCTGCCGTAAATTTCCATCGTCTGGTAATTGCCGCGCCCAAAGCCGAAACGTGTGATGCGGAACGTCGCCGCCGTGCCGCCGTCCATCTCCGCAAAATAGTTGGAGAAGTCGTCCACGTCCACCTTGCCCATGCCGCTGCTGTCCAGCTTTTCGCGCTCGTGCACAAACGTGCCCGTGTGGCTGATGAGCCGTTTATATTCCTTGCCCGTCACAAACCGAACAAGATCAAGCGCGTGGCTGCCAAGGTCGCCCAAAGCGCCGGAGCCCGTGTGCTTCTGCTCAAAGCGCCACACAAGCGGCGTGTTGCACATCGGCAATCCCCATGCTTGATAATACTGCATGTCCACATGATAAATATCGCCGATGAGCCCGCGCTCGATCAGATCTTTTGCGTAACGCGCAGAGGCCTTAAAGCGGTAAGAGAAGCACACCATGCTCTTTACGCCGCGCTCTTTTGTCACCTGCGCAAGGTGATCCGCCTGCTCGCCCGTCATCACAATGGGCTTTTCCACCGCATACGGCTTTCCGGCCTCCGCCGCCGCAAGCGCCACCTCGTAGTGTACGTCGTTCGGCGTGGAAATATCCACCGCGTCCACATCCGGGCAGTTGATGAGGTCGTGGTAATCCGTAAAGCAATGCGCCTCGTCAATGCCGTATTTTTCCTGCGCGTAACGCAGCGCCTCGGGGTCAATGTCGCACACCGCGACCAGCTTCAAATCGGGGCTGCGTTCAATGCCCGGCAAATGCACGTGGCGGGAAATACCGCCGATGCCGACGCTGCCAACTCGAATACAACTCATAATTTGTACCTCCCAACAAATTTATCTGCGTTTCAGTAACGTCCAATCCAGCTCCGCGCCCTCCCGTACAAATACGGGCATGACACAAAGCGGTGTTTCACAGTTCACGGTTTGTCCGCCGGCATAGACCTTCCCCGTCTCTACCTCGCGCCAATCCGCACCTTTTGGCAAGTAGACCGCTTTCGAGGTGCAGCCGGCCTCCGTGACCGGCGAGACCAGAATATCCGGACCGAACAAGTAGGCGTCTCCATGCTTCCAAGCTTCCTCGTCTTCGTGGTAATCGAAGAACAGCGGGCGCATGACCGGCGTGCCCTCTTTGTGGCAGCGCTCCATCTGCGCTTTGATATACGGACGAATGCGCTCGCGAAGCTGCATATACTGCACGAGGATTGGGTAAGCCTCCTCGCCGAAGCTCCACACTTCGTTTGCCGCGCCGCTCGGCGCCATACCGCCGCCAAGCTCCTCAGACATTGGCTCGCCCTCAGGCGTGCGATTTCCGTGCAGACGGAACACCGGGCAGAACGCACCGTACTGGAACCAGCGCACCAGCAACTCGCGGAACGCCGGGTCATTCGGGTCACCGCCGACAAACCCACCGATGTCAGTCGTCCACCACGGAATGCCCGCCATCGCCATGTGCTGCCCGGCTATGACCTGCCTGCGCATCGTCTTAAAGTCCGAAACAATGTCGCCCGACCACACAAGCGTGCCAATCCTCTGGCTGCCCGCCCATGCGCAGCGCTCCAAATTGATGATCTCCGTTTCGCCCTCGGCACGCAGCCCGTCATAGACCATCGTGCCGTACATGAACGGATAAATATTCGCCACCTGCAAGCCGGGGCCCGCTGCATAGCGGAAGTTATCGAAATGATACGGAATGCTCTCCGGCTCTGCGGCATCCAGCCAGTAGTTTTTAATGCCGCAGTCATAGTAGCTCTTTTTAAGCTTATCCCAAACATACGCCCGCGCGTCCGGGTTCGTGGTGTCCATAAATGTCTCATAGCCGCCGCATTCCAGCATCGTTCTGCCGCCGCGGTCGGTATGCACAATGTAGCCCTTTTCGATCATCTCACCGTAATACGGGCTGCGTGGATCTACCGTCGGCCATACGGATACAAACAGCTTAACGCCCATCGCGCGCAGTTCATCCGCCATACCCTTCGGGTCGGGCCAATACGTTTTGTCAAAGTCCCACACGCCCTGATTCGGCCAGTAGAAAAAGTCGATGATGATAACGGAAAGCGGCAGCCCGCGGCGTTTATACTCCCGCGCTACAGATAAAAGCTCCTCTTGCGTCTGGTAGCGGCATTTACACTGCCAAAAGCCCGTCGCAAAGTCGGGCATCTCGCTCGGGAAGCCCGTCGCGCGCGCGTACTGCGCCATGATCTCCTCCGGCGTGTCGCCGGCCGTCACCCAGTAATCCATCTGTTCCGTCGAGCACGCCGTCCACTGCGTTTTGTTCGTGCCGAACGTCACTTCGCCGATTGCCGGGTTGTTCCACAAAAAGCCGTAGCCAAGGCTCGAAACATAAAACGGAACGCTCACCTGTGCGTTGCGCTGCGCAAGCTCCAGCACAGCACCCTTTAAGTTAAACGTCTCCTGCTGGTACTGTCCCATGCCGTAGATCTTTTCTTCGGGGTCGGATTCAAAACGCACCTTCAGCGCATACCCGCCGCCGGGGTTCGGCATAAACTCGCGTGCCGAGATCATCAAAGCGCTGAAATCCGTGCCGCGCACCGTACGGTCGCGCACAAATTCCTGCAAAAGCTTCTTCCCGTTTCGGTCTAAAATCGTCACGCGCCCGTTTTCTTGTACGATCACGCTGATTTTTCCGTTTTTTAAGCAAAGCGCCTTCAGACCCTCATATTCCGTCTCCGTGATATCGATCTCGGTATTCTCGGACGGCAGCAGCGTCCAGTCCGGTGCCTGCCCTATTTTTCCCATTTTCACCGCGCGCACACGCACACTTGCGTCACCCCACGGCTCTGCGCGCAGCGTTTCTCCGTCGTAAGACCATACGATCGCGTTTCCGCTCTGTTTCAGCATGTTAAGCCTCCTTCGGCAAGTAAAATTCTGCGCAGCGCACCGCGTACATTGACGGCGCTCACCACAAACTGCGGCAGCTTTCGGTAGTTTTCATTGATGCACTCGCAAATTCCGTTTTCCTCAAAATCCGTCAGCAGCTCGTCCAGCATGTGCGCCGCATAAGGCGGATCACAGCGGTCAAAAAGCTCCAGCGCCCATCCGCTCGCCGTCGCCCAATACGCGCCGTTCTGGTATTCGCCCGCCGGAATGTCGATCAAAAGCTTTTCCCACGCCGCACCGTCCAAAAGCTGGCAGATCTGCCCGCGGTACATGTAGCGCTCCCGGTTGCGGAGCAACCATGCGGTCATGCCACTGCGCAGACTTTCCTCCATCGGAAACCCGATAGCCCACGCATACAGCATGCCCCATACATCGTGCTGCCTGCAGTCTCCGTCCGCCGCAAAGAATGCTTCGGCCTGCGCGTCCCAAAGCTTATGGATATTCTCTTCCACGCAGCGCGCTTTCCGTTCGTATGCGGCTGCCGCTTCCTCCTTTTGCAGCAGCGTGTCATACAGCCGCGCCATTTGCTTTGCGGCCCGCCAGAAAAGCACAGATTCCATAAAAAGCCGCCCGGTCTTGCACACGGTATCCGTAAACCCATACGGCGAGTGCGGCGCCGCCGCATCGTTATAGACCAGCCCTTCTTCGCTCAGCGGAATGCACGCCATGCCGCGGTCAAGTGCCGCACACCACACCCGAAAGAGCGGCTGCGCACGCTTTTTCCCGATCATCTCAAAATACGCCGATACCGCAAAAACGAGAAACGGTGTGTTGTCCAAATTCGCCAGCCCAACAGGCGAACCCTTCGCGCCCGCCGCATAAACGGTTTCTCCGCTCGCCTCCACGCGGTCAGGGAACCACCCGTCCGCACGCTGCCCGCGCAGGATAAACCGAATGCAATCGCCTATCGCTTTCTCCCCCATCAGGTCGCCGACGTATTCTGTCATATAGGCGAAATCCCGCACCCACAGGGCATCGTAGTTGCCTACGCCGTCCGGCGTAAACAAAACCGTGCCGTCCGGCGCCGTTTTTTCACAGCCGCGCAGCAGCTCTGCCGAAAGCTTCGTCAACGTCTCATACGCTTTTCTCTTGTCCATTTTTAGCCCTCGGATCAGCCTTTCACGCCGCTGAACGCAATACCCTCAATGAAGTATTTCTGCGCGCAAAGGTACGCGATCAAGATCGGCACAACGGAAACGATAGAGCCGGCCATCACAAGGTTCCACTGCGTGGTGTAAACGCCCTTAAAGTACGCAATGCCAAGCGTCATCGTGTATTTTTCCGGCGAAGAGAGGTAGATCAGCGGGCCCATGTAGTCGTTCCACGTGTTCATCAGCGTGAACACACCGAGCGTCAGCATCGCCGGCACAACAAGCGGCAGCATAATGCGCCAGTACGTCATAAACGGGTTGCAGCCGTCAATTTCCGCCGCTTCCTCCAGCTCTCGCGGCAAGGACATAAAGAACTGCCGAAGCAAGAACACACCGAATGCCGAGAAGAACGCCGGCAGAATCAGCGCCAAGTGGTTATCCGTCAAGCCCGCCTTTGCAAACATCAGATATGTCGGGATCATCGTCACCTGTCCGGGCACCATCAGCGTCGCAATGTAGAAGAAGAACACCACGTTTCTGCCCTTAAACGAAATGCGCGCAAACGAATACGCCGCAAGGCTGCTGAAAAACAACTGTCCCAAAACAACGAAGAACACGATCTTAATGGTGTTCAGCATGAACTGGAACATCGGCTGCTCCGTAAAGAGCTTCACATAGTTCTCCCACTGCGGCGGATCCGGGATCCACACCGGCGGGATCTTCACCGCGTCATACTGCGTTTTCAGCGAGGTGGAAAGCATCCAAAGAAACGGCACGACCATGATAACGGCAATGAGGATCAACACGATATACAGTAAGACCCTGCGCAAAACAGCGCTGCTTTTTTTCTTTTTCATAACAACTGCGGTACTGCTCATATCCCTTGCACCTCCTTATATGGATGACTCCGCCCAGTTCTTGGAACTGCGGTTTTGAATGAGCGAAACAATAAACACCAGAATGAACAGCACATATGCCGCGGCGCACGCATAGCCCATTTTGTAGAACTGGAAGCCGTACTGGTAAAGGTACATCGCAACGGTCTTGGTCGCGTTGACCGGGCCGCCGTTCGTCATGATATACACCTGGTCGAACACCTGCAAAGAGCCGATCAGCGACATCAGGGTCACAAAATACGTCGTCGGGCCGATCATCGGCACGGTGATCTTGAAGAACTTCTGCACGGAATTCGCGCCGTCAATCGTCGCCGCCTCATATAAGTCGTGCGGCACGCCCTGCAAACCCGCAAGGAAGATCGTCATATTGTAGCCGAGGCCCTTCCAAATGCTCATGATCGCAATGGAGATCATCGCCATGTTCGTGTCGGTCAGCCAGTGCACCGGCGGCAGGCCCACATAGCCGAGCAGCGTGTTCAAAAGGCCACCGTTATCTTCATACAGCATGCTCCAGATCAGCGAGACCGCCACCATGGAGGTGATGACCGGGATGAACGTCAGCGTGCGGAACGCGCCGATGCCGGGGATCTGTCTGTTAAACAGCACCGCCAGCAGCAAAGCTAAGATCACGCCCGCCGGGACCGTCAGCACGCAGTACCAAAGCGTGTTGAGCAGTGCCGTGATGAATTGATCGTCCTGAAAGAGCTTTATGTAATTTTCAAATCCAACAAAATTCGCTTCTGTGATCACGTCATAATCCGTAAAGCTGTAATATAGGGACATGAGGATCGGAAGCAGCATAAAAACAACAAAACCGATAAAGTTCGGGGCAATGAACAGGTAGCCCCAGAAGTTTTTTCTTCTTTGGATCTTATTGTGCTTCGTACTACTGTGCGCCATAAGCAGCCTCCCCTTTAGTAAAATGGGCAGCGGCGCCCGAACGGATAGCCGCTGCCCGCAAGCAGTTTTCTTTACTTTTCGTCCGCAAGGATCTTATTCACATCTTCGGCAGCCTTATCCAAAGCGGCCTGTGCGTCGTCCTCTTTGTCAAACATGTAAGACTGCAGGTCAATACCGAGCGTATTTTCAATCTGCGGCCAAGACGGGGTGAACGGACGCGTTCTGGAACACTCCATCTGATCGGAGATAACCTGAATGTAGGGGCCGTATTCCGAGTTGTTTGCATAGAAGTCCTTAAACTCCGGCTGCGGCGGAATGGTGATCCAGTTCTCCCAGAAGGTCTGTACAAAATCGGAGCAGGTCAGGTGAACGAGATAATCGTACGCTTCCTGCGGGGACTTCGTGTTGCTGAATACCGCAACGCCTTCGCCGCCGACTACGGTCGCCCGTGTCTTCTTCTGCGGAAGCGGTGCTACGCCGAACTTATCCTTGAATTCCGGGTCGCTGAGGAATGTGTTCAGGCTCCACGGGCCGTCGAGAACCATTGCAGTGATGCCGGAAGTAAAGCGGTTGACGCCGGTCGGCGCTGCCTGCAGCGGCACGCTCTTGTCCTCCTGTACCATCTTTTTCCAGAACTCCAGCGCTTCAACGCCTTCCGGAGAATTAAACACCGCCTCCGTACGGTCGTCATTCAGGAATTCGCCGCCGTTCTGCCACAGGAATGGGAGCCAGTTCCAGGTGTAACCACCGTTCTTATCGTAGACCGGCAGGTCAAGGCCGTAAATGTTGTTGTCCGCGTCGGTCAGGGTCTTCGCTGCATTGCGCAGGTCGTCCCAAGTCCAGTCCGCGGTCGGCTCTTCAAGGCCCTTGTTCGCAAACATTTCCTTGTTGTAGAACAGCGCAAGGTTGTTAGAGGTGATACGCAGACCGTAAACGTCGTCCTTATAGACCATCGTGTCCCAAACGGAATCGTAGAACTTATCCTTGTATTCCTCAACGCCGTATTCCTTCAGCGCGAGCAGCTTGCCCTTAGAAGCGAGCTGTGTGCTCTGCACGCCTGCGTCTACAAAAGCAAGGTCAGGGTTGTTGCCGCCTGCCAGTGTCGCCTGAATTTTCGTGCTGTAAGAGTCGCTCGCGATCGGCACGACCGTCACTTCCACGCCGGTCGCTTCCTTATATGCCGCCGTGTCTTCCTGGATCTTATCGGCGCTGGCCTTTTCCCAGCCGTACACCCAGATCGTCAGCTTTGCGTCAGATTTACCGCCGTTATCGGTGTTGTCCGTTGTGCCGCCGGTTGTCGTGCTGTCCGTACCGCCAGAAGTACTGCTCGTCGTTCCCGAGCTTCCGCATCCGGCCGCCGTTCCAAGCAGCAGCGCGCCTGCCATAAGCATCGCCAAAATTCTTTTTGCTTTCATCTTCCTCCGTCCTTTCTTTCCGGCTCTTCCCCAATATTTCATGATTCTGCATCATGTCTGCCGGTTTTGCTTGTCCTTATTATAGCCCGTACGTCTCCGTTTCACAACGTCACATATTTTGCTGTTTTGTATAACAATTTTTACCTAAAGGAGATTTTTTATCACAAATTATTGACTTTACCGCGTTTTTAGTCTATCGTAACGGTATCAACAACCGCTGAAAGAGGGTATAAAACCAGTGGCATATAAGACCTTTAACCGTTTTTTAAAATCGCTCAGCATCAAAAAGAAACTCACCTATACCCTCATCCCGGTCATTCTGGTCACGTACCTGCTTTCGGTCGGATCCGTTTATATGGTCTCTTTTCATGAAACGAAAAGCATCGTCAATCAACAGGCGCAAACGCTCGCCAATCAAAGAACACAGCTCGTAGACAGCTACCTCGACCAGCTACGCACCGAAACAGAAATTTTCATGTTCGATACCGCTTTTCAAAAACGGTTTCGCACAAACCGCAGCACGCTCTCTTTAAGCCAGCAGGAGGAACTGAACAAGGAGATCACCCAGTATATGTACAGCATGATCATCAGCTATAACGTGTATGTGGAAAGCATCACGCTCATCAACAACCATCTCGATTCTTACAACTGGCACATGGACGGCCGCAATTCGTACAGCGCCTACATCTCCCGCCTGCTCTCGCTTTCCGATACGCTCACAGAGCTGGACGGCGGCATTTTGTATACATACGATAAGCTCGACCAAGGCGTCGTCACCATCGCCCGCCTCATCAAAGACCCCATTTACGACCGAAAGATCGGCATTTTAATGCTGGATTTCAACTTGGGCTTTTAAACAAAATGACCGGTGTGCGCACAAAAGACCAAAGCGCTGCCGATGCCCTGCTCGCCATTGCCGACCAGAACGGCGACATCATCTATAACGACTCTCCGTTTTCAAAGGACGAGCTGTTCTCCGTTCAAAACGGCAGCGCCCGTCTTTCCGCCGACGGCATGCAGTACCAGATCGATTTCTCCAAGTCCGATGCGAACGACTGGATCTTATACAGCATCATCAACGAAACGGCGCTCTACCGAAACATCAACCGCAATCTTGTCTGGCAGGTCACGCTGATCCTCATTTCCATGCTGCTGATCTTTGCCGTGATTTTGCTCGTCTCCCGCACACTTTCGGGGCAGTTCCGCCACTTCATCGAAACCGTCAGCCACACCACCGCGCCCGATGAGCACGCGCTCATCACCGTGGACAGCGAAGACGAATTCCGCGACCTCGCGCAGGTCTATAACGATATGATCCTGCGCATCAACCATCTCATCGAGACCGTATACACAAAAGAGCTTCTGCTCAAAAACGCCGAGCTCAAAGCGTTTCAAGCGCAGATCAACCCGCATTTTCTGTACAACACGTTAGACTGCATCAACGGCCTTGTGGACCTCGACCGCCCGAACGACATCAAAAAGACCATCACCGCGCTCGCCAGCATCATGCGCATGAGCATCAAGGGCAAAGAGATCATGACCGTGCGCGAAAACATCCGCTACATCAACGAGTATATGTTCATAGAGCAGCTGCGCTACCCGGATAACCTCATTTTCTTAAACGAGATCCCGGAAGAAATGATGGAGTTTTATATCCCGAAGCTGATCTTGCAGCCCATCCTCGAAAATTCCGTCATCCACGGCACCTCATCCCTGCTCGGCAAGGGCATGATCGCCCTTCTCGGCAAAGAAGAGCCGGACGCCCTCATTTTCACGGTAAGCGATAACGGCGTCGGTTTCCCGGAAGCCATTTTGCAGCTGTTCCGGGAAAGCCCGGAGAATCATCTTGATGATACCCAAACGCAAAGCCGTCTCGGCCTTTTAAACATCCAAAAGCGCATCCACCTGATGTACGGCACGGAATACGGTCTCACGCTGCAAAATCTGCCCGCAGGCGGCTCCCGCGTCACGATCCGCCTGCCGAAGATCACCATCCCCTAAACAGAAAGGAACCTGCCGCCATGAAGATCCTCGTTGTAGATGATGAACACATTCTGCGTACTCGCCTGAAATCCGTCTTAGAGCAATCCGGGCTGCCGCTCAGCGCCGTTTTCACCGCAGAAAACGCACTAAACGCCATAGAGTGCATTGAAAAAGAGCAGCCCCAGATCGTCATCACCGATATCCGCATGCCGATCATGTCCGGCCTGGAGCTCGCCACACACATCCACACGCACTATCCGCAGATCAAAGTTATCCTCGTCACCGGCTACTCGGATTTTGAATACGCGCGCACCGCCATTCAAAACAACGTTTTCGAGTACCTTTTAAAGCCCATCGATTCCGAAAACCTGATCGCGGTCATCCTGCGGGCGCAAAAAGAGATCGAATCCGCCGAGAAAAACGAGCGCCTGTTTAAAGTGTTCAAGGAACATTTTTCCGATAACCTGCAATCCGCCCGCCGCCAGTTCGTAGAGAACCTGCTTTTCAGAAGCGGCGTGTTTCAAAACGCGGACGACCTGCGCGAAGCCTACGGGTTCAATTTCAAAACCTATCGCCTCGTTTCCGTGTGCTGCCGTACCGCCATGGATGCCGCACAGCTTGAAAGTGAATATTACTGCACACACCTTGTCGATGAGTATATGCAGGAAGCGCAGCCCGGCATCATCACCTACATTTTCGGCAATTTGGTCTTCATGCTCTGGAACGTCGAAAAGCCCGACCCCTACGACGATAACGAAGCTCTGCTCGGCTTCCTGCGCGACCTGCACGCCAAAGCGCGGCGCAATTTTCTCGGCATGCTCTCCGCCGGCATCAGTCAGGCTTCCTCTACGCTGAACAACATCCAAACGCTGCGGCACCAAACCTCAGAGTGCCTCGAATACATGCAGGAAAACAAAAAACAGGAATTTCTCTTTTACGAAGACATTTTAAACGATACCATTCATTGGGAGATCGAACCACAGATCGAAACGCTGACCGCCTGCGTACATGCCGGCAACACCGCCGGCGCGCTGCGGTATTTCGACCAAATGCGCGCCGATATACAGGAAAAACAGCCGGATACGGTCTATTCCGTATTCCTGCTCATCGTCTCCAAAGTCTGCCTCGTCATGCGCGAATACCGCAGCGAATCGTATGCGCTTTCGGAAGAAGTGGCCTTCATGTTGTCCGCCCTCAATACACAGCCCGATACAGGCATCGAATACCTTCGCAAGTGGCTCGCACAAATGTGTACATTAGTCTCGGAAGCGCAGAAAGAGCGCTCCAACTTCCTCGTCAGCGCCGTGTGCGAGTATATCAACACAAATTACGCACAGCCGATCGGCCTTGCGGAAGCCTCCCGCCATGTGGGGCGCAACGCGTCCTACATCAGCCGCCTGATCCGCGAGTGCACAGGCAAAAGCTTCACGCAGATCTTGACCGACAAGCGTATGCAGGAGGCCAAAAAAGCTGCTCAAAGAAACAAATTTAAAGGTCAACGAGGTCGCTGAACGCACCGGCTACATGAACGTCCGCTATTTCACGCGCATCTTCAAAGCCGCCATGAACATGTCTCCTCCGATTACCGCAGCTTAAGCGCCGCCTTTTTGTAATTTTCAGCACAAAAAACGACCCGCAAACGGAATTTTCTCCGTCCCGGGTCGTTTCTTTATGCCTGTTTGGTTTTACTCCCGCGGCACCACAAACCAGTGCTGGTTTTCCTGCAGCTTTTCCTCTGCGCGCTTCAAAAGCGCTTTCGCGTCGATAAGGTAGCACGTCGCGTCGCCGATCTTCCCCGTGACGATCTCATTCCTCAAAGGGTCCAGAATCTCCTTCACGCGGCGGTACGTCGTCTCCCAGCCCTTAAAATCGTGGCCGTACATGTACTTTTCCTCGCCGTTCACAACGTAGCGGATCTTCTCCTTCGTCAAGACGTAGTCCGTGCCGAAGCGCTCCTCCACGCCGTGCATAAACGTGCAGCAGTCAAGCACCTCGCCGATGAACAGCAGCCGTCCGTTTATTTCCGGCAGCTTCATAAACGGCGAGTTCTTCCCCACCGGGGTGATGTCCTCCCCATGCAATGCTGTCAGCTCCGCAGCACGCTTGCCGCGCGCACAAACGGAGTGCGTCGGGTGCACGCTGCGCACCACGCCCGGCATTTTCCAAAACGTGCGAGGCAAAAGCCCGATGCACGGCACGGTTTTGTCCGCGTCAAACACCGGGTGCTCCGGCGTGACGTTCTCATACGTCAGTGCAGGCAGCAAAAGCGTGCCGTCGTCGCGAAGCGCCGCCTGCAACGTGTCGAGCACCGTCTCCGGCGTCTCCTTTGTCCCCAACGCCTTCATCGATGCGTGCACCAAAATCGTCTCACCCTCTTTGATTTCCAGCGCTTTCATATCCGCCAAAAGCTTCTTCGCATCATTCATTTGAGTTTTCCTCCCCATAAAGCAATACCCAAGCAGCGCTTACTCAGGCTTTTTTATTTCACCGAATCAATCGTCCCGCCGCCCAAAACGCGGTCACCGTCGTACAGCACGACGGACTGCCCGCAGGTGATGGCGCGCTGCGGCTCGTCAAAGACGACCTTCAGGCTGTCCGGGCCCGTCTGCGTCACGGTCGCCCACTGCTCGGGCTGGCGGTAGCGCACCTTCGCCTTAATGTGCATCGGCTCCTTGATTTCTGCGACGGAAATCAAATTAATGCCGCTCGCTGTGAGCTCCTTTTTGAAAAGCTCGCTTTCCGGGCTTAGCGTCACGGTGTTCTTCTCAATATCCACCGATTTCACATACAGCGGTGCCGGCAGCGCGAGCCCCAGACCCTTGCGCTGGCCGATCGTGTAGCGGATCACGCCGCGGTGTTGCCCCAGCACGTTGCCATCTGTGTCCACAAAATCCCCGGGCGGGTACGTTTTGCCCGTGTACTGCTCGATGAAATCGGCATACGAGCCGTTCTGCACAAAGCAGATGTCCTGACTGTCGTGCTTTCTCGCATTGATGAAATTGTGCGCCTCCGCAAGCGCGCGCACTTCACATTTCTCCATGCCGCCGAGCGGGAACTGCACGTGCTTTAGCTGCTCCTGCGTCAGCGACCACAGCACATAGCTCTGGTCTTTATTGTGGTCAACGGCCTTTTTCAGGAGATACCGCCCCGTATTTTCGTCAAAATCGATTTGCGCGTAATGCCCCGTGACAACATAATCATAATTCAGCTCAACCATGCGCTGAAACAGCTTATCAAACTTCAAATAGCGGTTGCAATCGATGCACGGGTTCGGCGTTACACCCGTTTCATAAGAGTGCACAAACTTGTCGATAACATCCGTTTTGAAGCGGTCGGCAAAATTAAACACATAGTACGGCATGTCAAGCGCATACGCCACACTGCGCGCGTCCTCTACATCATCAAGCGAACAGCAGGTATGCTCGCGGCGCAGACCGACGTCCTCATTCTGGTACAGCTTCATGGTCGCGCCCATGCAGGTGTAGCCCTTTTCTTTCATAAGCAGCGCCGCCACACTGGAATCCACGCCGCCGCTCATGGCTATGATCGCTTTTTTACACATAGTTTCGGTAAAACCCTTTCGTTATCGTTTCACATCGCCGCGCGCGGTGACGATCTCATAGCCCGCCGACTTCACGCGCTGCTCCAGACACCCGCGGCACTGCGCGGCCTCTTCCCCTGTACAGATCTTGTTCTCGTACAGCTCATAAAGCTTTCGCACACGCACCGGCGAAAGGTTCGGCATCACAACGTTTCCGCCCGCCTTCAGTCCCAGCTCACGCCCTTGCGGGTGGATGGTGCCAAGCGCCGTCGTAGACGGCAAAAGCGCATACGGAAACAACAAACGCAATATTGAGAGAAGCCGCAGTGTCAGCTCGAGCGAGCCGCTCTTTTCGTTTGCAAACGGCGTCTGCGCGTGCGTGATATACGGCCCGATGCCGATCATGTCCGGCTGCAACTTCTGCAAAAAGCGCAGGTCAGAAATAAGATTCTCCGTCGTCTGATACGGCGAACCCACCATAAAGCCGGAACCTACCTGGTACCCGATGTCCTTTAGATCAAAAAGACATGCTTGCCGGTGTAAAGCGCTCAATTCATTCGGGTGCAGCTTGCCGTAATGCTCGGGGTCGGCCGTCTCGTGACGCAAAAGATAGCGGTTTGCGCCCGCATCAAAATACTTCTGGTAGCTTTCGCGGCTCTTTTCGCCGATGGAAAGCGTAATGGCGCAGTCCGGGTGCTGCGCATGGATGGCCGCGACGATCTCGCAGATGAGGTCATCCGTGTAGAACGGGTCCTCGCCGCCCTGCAAAACGAACGTGCGAAATCCGAGGTCGTACCCCTCCGCGCAGCAGGAGAGAATCTCCTCTTTCGTCAAACGGTAGCGCGTCGCGTTTCGGTTATCCCGACGGATGCCACAATAGTAACAGTTATTTTTGCAGTAATTCGTAAACTCAATGAGTCCGCGCACGTACACGTCCGTGCCGTAGCGCGCGCGACGCACCTCGTCCGCGGCCTTTTGCAGCGCCGCGTCATAGGCGTCCGTCTCCAAAATCGTCTTAAATTCCGCATCGCTGAGGTTACGCTGCTCGCGCAGACGGTCGACCAAAGCGTTAATTCCATTTGCGGTCATGAAATTCCGCCTTTCTTTATTCGGTGTCGCTCACTCCGCCTGCGGCTTTTCCAGCGTGCGCATCGCAAGGATCGTGTCGGAAATGAGGTCGTCGAGCGTCCAGCCCAGCATATCTGCGCCGCGCTGAATGACCTCACGGGAGCAGCCCGCGGCAAAGTTGAGCGCCTTGTATTTTTCCTTTACGGATTTAAGCTCCAAGTCGAGCGTGCTTTTCGACGGACGCATCAGCGCCACCGCGCCGATGCGTCCCGTCAACTCGTCCACAGCGTACAGCACCTTTTCCATCTCGTGCTCGGGCGCAATGTCCACCGTCAGCAAATAGCCGTGGCTCGCCGTTGCGTGGATAAGGCGTTCGCTTTGCATCCCTCCGCAAAAGAACTAAAAGCATACGGTTTTACTATGCTTTGATTTTACACACGAAGCGTCGCTTTGTCAAGGAAATTAAGCGAAGTTGCGCCATACGCCGAAAATGAGCGCCGAGAGGAACCACGCCGCCCACAGCGCAATGGAAAAGCGCTTAAAAAGCAGCGGCGGTTTGCCCTTTGCATACCGCACCGCTTCCAAAACGCCCCAAAGGAGCGCAAACGGCAAAAAGAACAGCATAAAGGGGTTCAGCGCCCACGCACCGGCAAAGTCCAATTGCAAAAGCGCTGCGATCATCCGCGTCGTTCCGCAGGAAGGACATAGCACGCCGAAAACCTTGCGGACGAGGCACGGCGGACGAAGAATATACAAAACGACAAGCACAGCCGCAGCACCGAAAACCGCTGCCAAGGCCCGCTTAATCCGTCTTTGTCTCTCCCCGCTCATATCTCGCTCTCCTTTTAAACTTAACATTTCTATTGTACTGCAAAAGCAGAATACCGTCAAGCGCTGCAAATTTGTTTATCTTTTGCACACTTTATGTAAAAAGTGTTTGCATTTTCGAAAAAACTTCTTGCAATTTCTGTGTTTTGTGATATAATCAAACTTGCAGTAAACTTTAATGTGTTGTACGAAACGGCACAACTATTCTCGGGAGGAATTCAAAATGAACACTGGTTATCTTGGCGATACGACCCCGAAGCTCGGTTTCGGTCTCATGCGTCTGCCGATGATCGGCGACGAGATCGATATGGAGCAGACGAAAGCCATGGTCGATACCTTCATGGCAAAGGGCTTTACGTATTTTGACACCGCATACGTATACATCAACGGCAAAAAGTGAGGTCGCAGCGCGCGAAGCCATTGTGAAGCGCTACCCGCGTGACAGCTTCACGCTCGCTACAAAGCTACCCCTTTGGGACAACATAGAGACGGAAGCCGACATGCAGCGCATTTTCGATGAATCTATGGAACGCGCAGGTGTCGAGTATTTCGATTACTACCTGCTGCACTCCATGGACAAAGCGAAGTTCGAGAAAGCCGACCGCATCGGCGCGTGGGACTTCCTTTTTCAAGATGAAAGCACAGGGCAAAATCAAGCACTGCGGATTCTCGTTCCACGACAGCGCGGAAGTGCTCGACGAAGCGCTCACCAAGCACCCGGAAGTCGAATTCGTCCAACTCCAGCTCAACTACATCGACTGGGAAAACGATAACGTGCAGTCCAGAAAGTGCTACGAGGTCGCCGTCAAGCACAATAAACCCATCATCGTTATGGAGCCGGTCAAGGGCGGTTCCCTCGCAAGCATGAACAACGAAATTCAAGGCATCATGAAGGCACAGAATCCTGATCTTTCCATCCCGTCTTGGGCTGTCCGTTTCTGCGCAGGTCTCGATAACATCCTCACCGTGCTCTCCGGTATGAGCACCAAAGCGCAGCTTGACGATAACGTCTCCTACATGGAGCACTTTGAGCCGCTCAGTGACAAGGAGCACGAGGTGCTGAAAACCGTCGTCGAAAAGCTCAACGCCATTCCCACTATTCCATGTACCGGCTGCCGGTACTGCGTGGATGACTGTCCCATGCAAATCCACATTCCGGACATTTTCCGCGCCGTAAACCACCAGAAGCAGTTCGGCTCCGAGGATAATGTCGATCGCAGCGGCTACGAATCCGCAACCCGCGAAGGCGGCAAGGCAAGCGAATGTCTCCATTGCGGTTCCTGCGAAGCGCACTGCCCGCAGCACATCCACATCATCGAAGAGCTCGAAGATGCCGCAAAGCGGTTTGAAGGCTGAGTAAAAACCACGACATAAAATCGACCGGGAAGCACAGCGCGTGTTTCCCGGTCTTTTTCCGTTTATTTTTCCTGCACGGCAATGATAACCTTCATCGTCGTCTCGCGGTTCGCGTCAATGTATTTATACGCGTCAAGGTACTGCGCAAACGGGAAAATTTTCGAGATAAGCGGCTTTAACTGCACTTTGCCCGCTTCCACCAGCTCTATCGCGCCCACGTAGTCCTCGTGGCGGTACATCATCGTGCTCTTAATGTCAAGCTCGTGGTCGTTCGCCACGGCCAGATCAACAGTCGCCATGTCGGCAAACACTGCCACAAGCACAATCACGCTGCCCTTGCGCGCATACTGAATGGCCTGCCCCATCGTCACGTTGTTGCCCGCGCAGTCATAAATGACGTCCGCCTTGTCCGGGCCAAACGCTTCAATGAGCGCCTCGCCGAAGTTCTTCTCCTGCGTGTTCACGCAAACGTCCACGCCGCATTCCTTGGCTTTCTCCAAACGGTAGTCGCTCACGTCGGTGATCATCACCTTCGCCGCGCCAAAGCCTTTTGCCGCCTGCGCCACAAGGTTGCCGATCGGCCCCGCACCGAGCACCGCAATGTTCATGCCGGTCACGTCGCCCATCTGCCGCACGGCGTGCACCGCCACCGCAAGCGGCTCCAGCATCGCGCCCTCTTCAAAGCTCATGCTTTTAGGGATTGGTGTCACTTTCTTTGCGTCCACCGCAAAAAATTCGGAAGCCGTGCCCGTCGTCTGGAAGCCCATGACTTTCAGCTCCTCGCACAGGTTGTACTTGCCGTGCCGGCACGGATAGCACTTGCCGCAGTACACCTGCGGCTCAATCGTCACTTTCTGCCCGACGGTAAGCCCTTCGACATTCGCACCGCACTTTACAATTTCGCCCGAGACCTCATGCCCCTGTGTCACGGGATATTTCGTGAACGGATGCTTGCCGTGGTACACGTGGATGTCCGAGCCGCAAACGCCGATGTCCATAATTTTCACCAGCACCTGCCCGTCCCCGATTTCCGGCACGGGAATTTCCCGGAAAATGATCTTGCCCGGCTCTGTCATAACTTGCTGAAGCATACGCTTTCCTCCCAACTACTTTAGTAATTTTCGTATCTGCACTTCCGTCGACGGAAGCAGGTTTTTAAGGTGTGCAATCATTTTTTCTTCGGAGTCCTTCGGTTCGCTCTTATACGCAGACGTCACATAATCGTACCCGAATAAATGCTCCGGCGTCGTGTACTGCGCCACCGCCCAGCCGTAGGGCCTGCCGTTTTTATCCTTCAGGCGGATAAAATCCGAAACGCACAAATACGTCTGCATTTGCAGCCGCGTGATGCACGTTTCAAAGCCCGTGTTGCCGCCTTTGCGGTAATCGAGCTTCTTTTTGAGGAATTTTGAAAGAATTTCGCCCTCCGCATGGACTGTGTTATACAGCTCCTCGTCCTTGTGGAACACCAGTCCGTCATCGCAGCGCGCGTCAAAATCATAGCCGTCACGGCGGAAATTTACAAGCTCCGGCAGCCATTCCCGGCTGACAAACCCCGCTTTTTTCCGGAAAAGCTTGCCGTACGCGCAGCGCTTCGTCTGCGCCGCCGGGCCTTTCCACTCCCAAGGTCCGTCGCGGTCTTCAGCGAACCAATACGCCGGCGCGCATATCTCCTCCACCGAAAAGCCCGGAATGTCATTCGGAAAAAACGGCAGAAAGCCGTAGTATTCCACCGCCTGCAAAAGGTCTTCCATGCTCTCCAATTTCCGTTTCATTTTTCACGCCCTCTTTTCTTTATATCGCTTCCAGTATAGCATGTTTTCACCATAAAATCAAGATATGTTGTTTAATTTTAGGCGCATATAAACAAAAGTAGTCTGCATTTTCTGCAAGCTATCTTGTGGTTTTATTCGGAAAGAGATGCGATTCGCCGTTCATTATATCCAAAACGAGCTTCACGATTATAACGACCATGCCCACACCGCCCATCGCAATGCCGATGTCGGTCTTTTCAGCGACAGTGCGTCTGGATCTCTGAACGTGCATCACGGATCTTATACAAGCAGGTGACCCGTGCTTTGGCGTCAGGAAGCCAAAGCTTCGGGCACAATTTATGCCCTCAAGGCAGTTTAACTTAACATGAAATTGAGAAGTATGTATCGTTTGTTTGGTGGAAAATTTCACTGCGCAGCGATATACTGAATGCAGAAAGGAAGTGGAACCTATGCTCGCCGATAATCTCATTTTGCTGCGCGGTCTTAAGGGGCTGACGCAGGAGCAGGCGGCGGAAATCGCCGGGGTGACGCGGCAGTCCTACTCCAAGTGGGAGCAGGGCGAAACCGTGCCGGACATTGAAAAATGCGACCGCCTTGCAAGGCACTACGGTGTGACGCTGGACGCGCTTTTGCACGACCAAAACCGAGTGGGCCACACGGCCCTCGCCCCTGCCCCTGCGGGCAAACACCTTTGGGGTGCGGTGACGCTCGGCGCGCGCGGGCAGATCGTCATACCGAAGGCTGCGCGGGAAATGCTTGACTTAAAGGAGGGCGACCGGCTGATCGTGCTCGGTGACGAGGGTGAAGGCATTACCCTTGTAAAGGCAGAAGACTTTGAGCAAAAAATGCAGAAAGCGCTCGAGATGAGCCAACACCCTGCCGAGCCGTAAGGTTTGCTTCCGCAAAATTGTTATACATTCAGAGAGGAGAAAAATTCTATGAATTGCCCGAAATGCGGAAAAGCGATGCGCGAGGGATACTTGTTTACAAGCAAGGACGGCGCGTTCAGCTTTGCGAACACCGTGCCCGGCGTATTTGAAAACGCCAAAAATGCCGACGGCTTTGTGGAGATCACGCCGTTAAAGCCAAGCCACCGCGTGCGAATACAGGCAAATATCTGCGAAGACTGCCGCACGATAGTTTTTGACTATTAAGCTTTTGCCTAAGCCCGAAAAAGGAAACTGAAAAAGACGAAATACGAGAGAAACTAAAAACAGCGAGGTGCTGTGGGTATCCCCATGCACTTCGCTGTTTTGTTTGATTTTCAGCCGGGATCAGCCCATATTGGAGAAGCGTTCCACAGCTTTTGTGAAGTTTTCGATGATTTTATCTGCGTCGCCGTGCTCGATGCCGTCGCGCACGCAGTGCTTGATGTGCCCCTCTAATACGACCTTGCCGCAGCCGTGCAAAGCGGATTTTGCAGGAAACGGCTTACAGCTTTAAAAGCGGGATAGACGCTCTGCACGTTTCGATCAATTCGCGGTCGGCGAGCGCAGGAATCGCGCCTTTTTTCGTCGCACAGACGGAGCCTGCGGCGTTTGCGAAATCGGCCGCATCGCGCAGCTCGGCTTCGTTGATCTCGGAAACGGGCTTGCCGGTCTCCATGAGCTTTGTGAGGAACGCGCCGAAGAAGCTGTCTCCGGAGCCGGTGGTATCGACGACTTTTGTATCGTAGGTGTTGAGCGTTAAGGTTGTTTTCGGGGTGCAGACAACGCAGCCCTTTGCACCGCGCGTGATGACCGCCGCCTGCACGCCGAGCTTAAAGAACTCCTTTGCGCCCGCTTCGATCTCGGTGCAGCCGGTGAGCATTTCGAGCTCCTCATCGGACGCTTTGACGACATCGGCAAGCGGCAGCAGACTCTTCATGGCGTGGATGCCGACTTCGGCATTTGGCCACAGCGGTGCGCGCCAGTTCGGGTCGTAGGCGGTGATAGCACCGTGCTCGCGGGCGTAGGAAACAATCTGCGGCACAGCCGTGCGACCGGGTTCTGCGGTGAGCAGAAGCGAGCCGAAACACAGCACCTTGGCGTTTGCGAGCGCATCCTTATTGACCTCATCGAACGTGATCTGCGTATCGGCACCGGGGTTGCGGTAAAAGCTGAAATCGCGGTCTCCGGATTCGGACAGCTGCACAAACGCGAGCGACGTTGCGGTATCGTTTGAGAAATGGAGGTTTTCGACATCGACATTTTGCTTAACGAGCGTATCGCGCAGGAACGTGCCGAACATGTCCTGCCCCACCTTGCCGATGAAGCCTGCGGATACACCGAGGCGCGCCGCCTGCACGGCGACGTTTGCCGGTGCGCCGCCGGGGTTCTGCTCAAAAATCGGGATGCCGGCCGGCGTTTTGCCTGCGGGGGTAAAATCGATCAGAAGTTCACCGAGTGCGTAAAAATCTGCCATGAAAAACAGCTCCTTAATTATAGAATATTTTCATCAATGCACTTTAAGACAAATTCGCTGAACAGGGAATTTGACCATGCGAACCACGGGCGCGTGAACTTAGAGGGGTCGTCCTTATGGAAACCCTCGTGCATGAAGCCCTTGCCGTCATCGGTCGTTTTTAACATGTGGAGAAGCGCTTTGCATTCCTCCGGGTCACGGCTTGTGAGTCCCTGCATGGAAAGTGCGATATGCCAGATGTACTCCGGCGGGGTGTGCGGGCTGCCGACACCCTTGGCCGCGGTGCCCTCGTAATAATACGGGTTTTCTTTGCTCAAAACAAAGGCACGGGTGTTTTTATAAATTTCGTCGTCGGCGCTGCAGTAGCCGAGGTACGGGATGGACATGAGGCTCGGGACGTTGGCGTCATCCATGAAGACGTAGTTGCCAAGGCCGTCGGTCTCATAGGCGTACATTTTGCCGAACTTCGGGTGCTCGACGACGCCGTATTTTTCGATGCCGTCGCGGATCTCGGACGCGAGCTTTTCGGCACGGGCGGCGACTTCCTCGTCCTTATAGATCTCACGCATGATCTCCGCGGTGTAGCCGAGGGTTACGACGGCGAACATGTTGGACGGGATGAGATAGCCGTAGACGCAGGCGTCGTCGCTGGGACGGAAGCCGGACCATGTCATGCCCGTGACGGCGACCGGCGCGCCGCGGCCGTCGTGCGTAAGGGTATCGGTGGGCGGACAGTTGGTGCGGCGGAAATAGTACGGGGACTTGCTGTGATCCTGCTCGACAGTGAAAAGGTCGAGGATGCGCAGGGTGCTCTTTTTGTACTGGTCGTTGAACTGGCCCGTGCGGCCGGTCTCTTTCCAGAGGAGATATGCGAGCTGCACCGGGTAGCAGAGCGAATCGATCTCATACTTGCGCTCCCAGACCCACGGGGTCTCGAAATCGGTATCGTCGGACTCGCCTCCGGCGGTCTGACCGAGCGTTTCCGCAGCGTATTTCGGCCAGCACATGCCGTTCGCTTCCTGATTGAACGCGTTTGCGTAGGGGTCGATATCAATGCACTTGAACTGGCGGTTCACGAGGCCCTCAATGCAATCGGCAACCTCCGCGTCGTGCTTTGCGACGGGCAGATAGTGGCGAACCTGCGCGGTGGAATCACGCAGCCACATGGCAGGGATGTCGCCGGTGATGACGAAGGTATCTTTTTCGCCGATGATTTTGACGGTGGTATCCATGGTGTTGGGGTAGCAATTTTTAAAGAGCTCCGAGAGCTTCGCGTCATTTGCGAGCTTTTCCTCGCAGATGCGCTTGACTTCCAAATCAATGGCTTTCATGGGATGATTCCTTTCGGGTATTTTATAAATGAGGTATCGGTAAGCGGAACGTAAACGTTTCGCCCGCCTTTTCAAAGGCAGCGGGGGCAGCGGGGTCTTGGGGCAGCGCCCTAAGTCGCTTTCCGCAGAAAGCGAAAGCCTTTTGCCTGCTCCAAGATCAGGAGGGTAGCCGAAACAGTCCAGTGGACTGTTTCGGTGTAGGAGACCCTATCAAGGGGTCCCCTGAAAAGGCGAAGCCTTTTAGAAAAGATCGATCAAAGACTTTATTCGTTCGCGATTACGGAAAATCGGTGATTAAAGGCTCTGCAAAAACTCCGCTGCGAGATCGAACCACTTGCCGACGTGCGGCAGGAGCTGGGCATCGCTGTTCGAGGTGACTTCGTTGCAAAGCGACAGGCCGTGGCCGCCCTCCGGGAACATGTGGAACTCCGTTTTGATGCCGTTTTTCTGCAAGGCGCTGACGAGCATCAAGGCGTTTTCGACCGGGACGCAGTCATCCGGCTGGGTGTGCCAGACGAACGTGGGCGGGGTATCTTTCGTGACGAAGTTTTCAAGCGACTGATTCGCTTTTTCGAGCTCGTACTGCTCACCGAGAAGGTTCTTGATGGAATCGTGGTGGGCGAACGGGCCGGACGTGATGACCGGATAGGAGAGGATCTGGCCGCTCGGGCGCAGAAGCTCGGACGGGCAGTTCATAGCCTCCGCAACGAACGGGCGGCTCCAGAAATTGCCGTAGCTTGCGGCTAAATGGCCGCCGGCGGAAAAACCGATGGTGAAAACCTTTTCGGGGTCGCAGCCGTACTTTACGCCTTCTTCGCGGACGTATTTCACGGCGGTGGCGACTTCCAGAAGGGCAGTCGGAAAGCGCGCCGGGGCAACGGAATAGCGCACGACAACGGCGTTCATGCCGATGGCATTGAAGCGCATGGCGATGGGCTCGGCTTCACGGTCGGACGTAAAGGCGTACGCGCCGCCCGGGCAGACGATGACGGTGGGACGCTTTTCGATGGGAACCTCTTTTGAAAGATCCAGAAAATACGTATACATGGCTGCGTAATCCGCAGAGCCCGGCACGTGCAGTTCGATTTTTTCATGTATCATAAAGACAACTCCTTTGGCCGCAAAATTGCAGGATAAACCATACTGTCTTTAGTATATCAGCTGTTGACGGGCGGTGCAAGGCGATTTTGTGAAAATTTGGGTATTATCACGCTTTTTAGAATAATGTTGGGTAAAAAAGAAAGCCGCTGCCCGGTTTGGGTGCGGCTCTCAGCTAAACAAACTTACTTCGTTTTCTTTGCGGTTTTGGTGGTTTTTGCAGCTGCCTTTGTGGTTTTGGCGACGGGCTTGGCTTCGGCTTTCACTTCTGCCTTGGCTTCCGCTTTCACCTCTGCCTTAGCTTTCTCTTTTGCAGCCGGCTTTGCGGTTTTTGCGGCGCACTTTGCCGGGGCTTTCTTTTCCTTTTCGACCTCGGTGAGCACCCAGTTCTGGTTATCGCCCTTCACAAACTCCCAAAGCTGTGCCGGTGCGCCGTCTGCATCGCTGATGTCCTTGATGTCGACGACCTTGCCGGACGCGACATGCGTGATGCGGCGGCAGCCCTTGACGGTAGTGGTCAGCTTCCAGAGCTGGGAAGCATTGCCCTGTGCCTCTGCGAGAACGAGTGCGGTGCCGTTTTCTGCCTCACCCGGAACGGTGAGCGCGAGACCGCTGACCTTATGGACGAGCTGCACGGACGTGCCCTCTGCCGGGACGGCGCACCAGACCTGCGTTTCGCCGCCGTTTGCGGTCATCTGCACGGCAGAGCCGCCGCAGGAAGCGAGAACCTTACCGCTTCTATGGTTTGTGATAACGTATTTCTTTTCTGTCTTTTCTGCCATGAATGATCTCTCCTTTATGAATAAACCTATGCTTTTCGCATATCATTTTCTGATTTTCTATGTACGATAATTAAGTATAATCATAAACTCCTGCAAAGTCAAATCGGCCGCAAGGGCTTTTATCTGCGGGTTTTACAATGAGGATTTTGCTGTTTACAGCAGATTTTGACGGGTTTTTATCTCTCTATCGTGAAAAGTGTCAAAAATTCGGATAGATTTCAGGATAGACTTGAAAATTGAATTGACTTTTTCCATAAAATGTTAATTTGTTTTTTGCGGATATTCTACAAGCAAAAGGAAAGAATTCACAAAATCGTAAGAGAAATTTACGTTTTATATCCTTGCATTCGGGTGGTGTATCGTGTATTCTTATATCTAGATAAGAAAAAGGAGATCGTAACGGGATGGATAGCTTAGACCGTAGACAGGGGCTTTCTTCGGAGCAAGTAGCGCAGCGCGTGCGCGACGGGCTTTCAAACGCCGATGAGGGCATTAAGACCAAAACCGAAAAGCAGATCATTTTAGAAAACACGTTCACATTTTTTAACATTTTGAACTTTGTACTGGCGCTGTTCGTTTTGCTGGTGGGCTCGTTTAAGAACCTTTTTATTTTTGGGCGTTATCTTTTCTAATATTATTATCGGTTCGTTTCAGGGCATAAGAGCGAAACGGACGATTGACAAGCTCTCCCTCATTTCCGCACCGAAGGCTTCTGTGCTGCGCGACGGAAAACTGCAGACGATACCCGTGAGCGGGATTGTGATGAACGATGTGCTGCACCTTTCGACCGGGCAGCAGATCTGCGCCGACGCCATCGTTTTGGAGGGCGAAGCGGAAGTGAATGAATCGCTCATCACGGGCGAAAGCGATCCGGTCTTGAAGCGCGCAGGTGACGAGCTGCTTTCCGGCAGCTTCATCGTTTCCGGCAGCTGTTACGCCGAAGTGGAGCACGTAGGTCGCGAAAACTACGCAAACCGCATCGCAAACGGCGCGAAGTATGTGAAGCGCACGAACTCCGAAATTCTCCATTCCCTCAATTTCATTGTAAAGACGCTCGGCTTTACGCTGGTGCCGATTGGCATTTTGCTTTTCTACAAGCAGTTTTTTTTGCTGCATGACACGATCCGCGAAGCTGTTGTGAGCACGGTCGCCGCAATCCTCGGCATGATCCCGGAGGGGCTCATTTTGCTGACAAGCGTGGTGTTCGCCGTGAGCGTACTGCGGCTTTCACGCTACAAGACGTTGGTGCAGGACCTGTACTGCACCGAATCGCTGGCACGCGTAGATGTGCTATGCTTAGACAAAACAGGTACGATCACCGAGGGCACGATGCAGGTGGACGAGCTGCACCCGCTGACGGGCTACACCGAAGAGGACATGACGGCTCCGCTGAAGGCGCTTGTGCAGGTTTTGACGGACGACAACCCGACGTACAACGCGGTGAAAGCATACTTTCCCGGCGGATCGGACTGGAAAGCTGCGGCGACGGTGCCGTTCTCCTCTGCGAGAAAGTGGAGCGGCGCGTATTTCGGCGAGCGCGGCACGTATGTGATGGGCGCGGGCGAATTCATTTTGGGCGAACGCTTCGGTGCGCTGCGTGAACACACGGAGGAATATGCGGCGCGCGGCGAACGCGTTTTGCTGCTGGCCCACTCCGCAAAGCCTTTCCTTGAAAACAAGGTGCTGCCGGACGACATTAAGCCGGTGGGCTTCATTTTAATCAGTGATAAGATCCGCACGGAAGCACCGCAAACGCTGCGCTATTTTGCAGAGCAGGGCGTGACGCTGAAGGTCATCTCCGGTGACAACGCCGTGACGGTCTCTAACATTGCACAGAAGGCCGGTCTGCCCCACGCGGAAAACTACTGCGATGCGACGACGCTGCACACCGACGAGGAGATTGCGGGGGCAATTGAGCAATACAGTGTGTTTGGCCGCGTGACGCCGCAGCAGAAACTGAAATTTGTGCAGGCGTTAAAAGACCACGGCCACGCGGTGGCGATGACGGGCGACGGTGTGAACGACGTTCTGGCGCTGAAAGAGGCCGATTGCAGCATTGCGATGGCTTCCGGCAGCGACGCAGCGCGCACGGTCTCGAACCTCGTTTTGCTCGACTCCAACTTTGCTTCCATGCCGCAGGTGGTGAAGGAAGGCAGGCGCTCCATCAACAATTTGCAACGCTCTGCATCGCTGTTTTTGCAGAAGACGATCTATTCGACGGTACTGGGTGTGCTGTTCATTTTTCTTTCTGCTTCCTACCCGTTTGAGCCGATTCAGCTGACGTTTATCAGTTCGATTACGATTGGTATTCCGTCGTTTATACTGGCGCTGGAGCCGAACAACGAGCGCATAAGCGGCAGCTTTTTGGCGAACGTTTTGAAGAAATCGTTCCCCTCTGCCCTGACGATGATTCTTGGCGTTTTGTTTTTGACGCTGTTTAAGGAGCCGTTGAATTTGACGAACCCGCAGGTCTCGACACTTTCGGTCATTGTGGCGTTTGCCGTTGGGTTTATGCTGATGTTCAAGCTTTGCCTGCCGTTCAACGCGCTGCGCGGGGCGCTGTTCGGCACGATGGTGGCGGCGTTCTTTGTGGGATACATCGGCTGCATGGACCTGGTTTCCATGGTGCCGCTGACCGCCCCGATGCTGTTTATTTTGATTCCGCTGCTCATTGTGTCGGTCGTCTTTATGGTGCAGACGAACCATTTTATGGAGCATTTTGCAGAGCGCCACACGCGGCGTTTGCTGCAAAGCAGGTTCTTCCAGAATCACCGCAGAAAGCGGCATGAGGCGGCGCACAAAGACCGCCACGCCGCCCGCAGAATGCGCCGTCGCACAGAGCAGCCAAGCAGAGTGCGAGACGGTAAAAGAGCTTAATTTAGTCGAGATAATATGAAAATACCCCGGCAGGCGGTTTGGATGGCTTGCCGGGGTGTTCTTATGCGCCTGTTAATTTTACAGGATGCAATATTTTGCCATGTAGTCTTCCATGGCGGGGAGGATATTGTTGTATTTTTCGGACTGCTTTAAGTACTCGTGGATGTCCTCGACGGTGACGATGGCGTGGACCTTGATGCCGAACTCCTCGTTGACCTCCATGATGGCGGTTTTGCCGGGAACCTTGCCTACCTCGCAGCGGTTGACGGAGATGAACATATCGTTGACTTTCACATTGCCGCAACCGTAGAGGATCGGCATGGTCTCACGCACGGCGGTGCCGGCGGTGATGACGTCTTCGATGATAATAATTTTATCGCCGTCCTTCGGCTTGTAGCCGACGAGGCTGCCGCCTTCGCCGTGGTCTTTCTCTTCCTTGCGGTTGAAGAAGTAGGGCTTCGAGATGCCATACTCGTTATAGAGGGACGCGGCGGCGGCTGTGGCAAGCGGAATACCCTTGTACGCCGGGCCGAACATGGCGGAGAAATCTTCGCCGACGGTCTCCTTAATGAGCGATGCGTAGAACTTGCCGAGCTTTGCGATCTGCTCGCCGGTCTTATAGTTGCCGGTATTGACGAAGTACGGCGTATTGCGGCCGCTCTTCGTGACGAAGGAGCCGAAACGCAGCACGTCTGCGGACATCATGAACTCGATAAACGCCTTTTTGCTTTCTGTCAGCATAAAAACCATCCTTTATTTCCGTCATGGGTCGGAATTTATTTTTATCAGTATAGCATAGATTTGTGTTTTCGTCAAAATTTTTTACGTGAACTTACGCCGCCGGAGAAAGGCCGTTTTCCGCCGACCACGTATAGACGGAATACGTATTGCCGTCCGTTGTAACGGCGACGGTGCCGTCTGTATCGGTGCGCAGGATCTTGCAGTTACGTTCAGAAAGACTTTCGAGCGTTTCGTGGTGCGGGTGACCGTATTTATTATCCTGCCCGCAGGAAATGACGGCGACGGCGGGGTTCACGGCGCGGAGAAAATCCATGGAGGACGATGTGGACGAGCCGTGGTGACCGCACTTTAAAACGTTTGAAGTGATGTCCGTTTCGCGTGCTAAGATATTCTCTTCAACCTCGGTTTCGGCGTCGCCGGTGAGCATAAAGGAGATATTGCCGTAGGTGAAGCGCAGAACAGCGGAATAGTTGTTGAGGTTATCGAATATCCCGTCCTTTTCCGGGGATAGGACGGCAAAATTGGCGTTTTCGGGCGCGGAGATTTTTGTATCGGTGGAGATCTGCTCGGTTTGGACGTTTTTGTCGAGCAGGGCATCAAGCATATTTTCGTATGTAGCGGTGGTGGGCGTTTGGTCGTCGGGCAAAAGGGGCATGTAGAACGTGCCGATGGTGTAATCCTCGATAATCTGCTTCATGGAGCCGATGTGGTCTGCGTGCGGGTGCGTGGCGACAACGGCATCGAGCGATGTGACGCCGAGCGCCTGAAGGTCGCTTTCGATGGTCTCTCCCGCTTCGCGGGTGCCGGCATCAATGAGCATGTTGTAATCGGTGCCGATTTGAATTAAAATGCTATCTCCCTGCCCGACATCTAAAAAGTAGACGGCGCAGTCGGCGGCGTCGGTGCTTTGAGTGGGCTGTGCGGGGGCGCTTGAGTCTGTGTTCGGTGCACCGGTGAGGTACGTTTCAAGCTCCGGGAAATAATAGACAAGCACCGCCGCGAGCACAAGGACGGCGCTGATGACGGCGGAAAGCGTTTTTTTGTTCCGGGGTTGGCGGCGACGGACTGCGCCGGTTCTTTTTGTGGCATGAGTCTCTCCTTTTTGTTTACATAATTTGTTTTACGTGATACAAAAAAGCTGCCGCAGTTTTTACTTGCAGCAGCTTACTTTGCAAATCCTACTCTTTACTTACCTTGCGTTTCGTCCTTGTAAAGGTTAAAGCGGAACAGCTTGGATTCATCCGCTTCATTATCGCAGACCACAAAGGCTTCTGCGATCTTTCCGCCTTCGATCAGAGACGTAAGACCGATGAGCTGACACAGCTTGCTTTTCAGGTTCAGCTTATCACCGTCGCGCGTCATCAGATACACATTGCCCTCGCAGCTATCCAGTACAGACAGGAAGCCCGGAACATCGATGTCGTGAAGTTCGATCATCTTGGACATCAGTCATCTCTCCTTCGATATGAGATTTAGTCTCATTATGGTTTGCCGATAGGGTTCTATGTGGAAAACCATAATATCCTATGATGGCTTTATTCTATCACAACAGCAGAGAATACACAAGGGCTAAACGGAAAAAAGGTGTGTTGCATTCAGGTTAAATTTTCAGTGAATTTGTTAAACTTTGAGAAAGTTTATGAATCTTTTCAATCATTCGCCGGAGGCACCGTAGTTCGCGAGCACGCGGGCGCTGGGATCGTTGACGTCGCAGCCCTCCCACGCTTTGTTCGGCATCCAAAAGTCCTTGACCATTTCCGCCTGACCGGGATAGTATTTTTCAAAAATTTCACGGTAGAGAAGGGATTCTTTCGTAAACGGCGTTGCGAACGGATATTTTGCGGCGCGGAGCTTCATTTCGTCATCGGTATACTTTGTTTCGGCGTAGGCCTTGAGGTAATCGACCATAGAGTGACCGACGGCATCGGAGAACGCGGCTTTTTCGCGGTATAAAATCGGCAGCGGGAGGTAATCGCCCTCGAACGCGTGGCGCAGGAGGTATTTGCCTTTTTTGTACTTGTTGAGCTTCATCTCGGGATCGACGGACATGACGTATTTGACGAAATCGAGGTCACCGAACGGGACGCGGGCTTCGAGCGAGTTGGCGGAGATGCAGCGGTCGGCACGGAGCACGTCGTACATATGAAGCTCCCGCACGCGCTTTTGGGCTTCCGTTTGGAATGCAGCGGCGCTGGGGGCGAAATCTGTATATTTGTAGCCGAAGAGCTCATCGGAAATTTCACCGGTGAGCAGCACGCGGACATCGGTCTGCTCGTGAATGGCTTTGCAGACGAGGTACATGCCCATGCTGGCGCGGATGGTGGTGATGTCATACGTGCCAAGCAGCGCAATGACGGTTTCGAGATTTTCGATAACATCGTCCTTTGTGATGATGACTTCGGTGTGGTCGCTGTGAATGTAATCGGCAACTTCGCGGGCGTATTTTAAATCGATGGCGTCTTCACTCATGCCGATGGCGAACGTGCGAATGGGCTTCTTTAAAAGCTTTGCCGCGACGGAGCAGACGAGGGAGCTATCAAGCCCACCGCTGAGAAGAAAACCGAGCGGGGCATCGGCATCGAGCCGCTTTTCGATGCCGGCAACGAGCTTATCATGGATGTTTTTACAGACGGTCTCGAGGTCATCGTGGCAAACTTCTTCGACTTCGGCGATGTCGCAGTAGCAGGTGAATTTGCCGTCCTTATAGTAGTGGCCCGGCGGGAACGGCATAACGCGATGGCACAGGCCGACGAGGTTTTTCGGCTCGCTGGCAAACACAATGTGGCCGCTTTCGCTATACCCGTAGTAGAGCGGGCGGATGCCGATGGGGTCGCGCGCAGCGATGAAGCGATCGGTCTCGGCATCGTAAATAATCAGGGCGAACTCGGCGTCGAGCTTTTTGAACATCTCGGCGCCCTCTTCTTTGTAGAGAGGGAGTAAAATTTCGCAGTCAGAATCACTTTTGAAGGTGTAGCCTTTTCTCCGGAGCTCCTCTTTAACGGAACGGAAGCCATAGAGCTCGCCGTTGCAGACGACGGCGGAACCGTCCAGCTCAAACGGCTGCATGCCTTCTTCTGTGAGGCCCATGATGGCGAGGCGGTGGAAAAAGAGCCAACCTGCGGACGTTTCCAGTGTGCGGGACATATCCGGCCCGCGGGAAACGGTTTTATCAAAGCCCTTTCGTAAATCTTCCAAACGAATGTCTTTTGCTGTGTAACCCATAATCGAACACATATCGGTTCCCTCCAAATAAAATAATCTCAGTCCAAACGCAAATAAAAAAACAGCCGTTTGTCCCAATTTCTTAGGACGAATAGCTGTTGTATCCGCGGTGCCACCTAAATTATCTTATAAAGAAGATCACCTTTACTGTCTCTAACAAGACAGGCACGGCTTAACGCGCCGCCACACGTCGCACCTACTGAGATATGCGCATCTTTTCGGCTTGAGGCTCCGAAGTGTTATTCGCCGGTGTGCTTACGCGGGGTTCACACTCTCCCCCGCTCACTGTGCAAAGCGGTCTGCCGGGTACTTCTCTTCATCTGTGCCCTTGAATTATTATGCTAAGTTTATACCACCAAAATTTCATTTTGTCAACACTTTTTTGAAAAAATTTTTGATTTTACACGAAATTTGCAATTTTTCAGTTTACAACTTGCAGTTTGTAAGCGGTTTTTAGCCATACGAAAACGTATTTGTCAAAAATCAAAAAGCTCTTTTCATTTTACGGGAGTTGTATTATAATAAGCTTGGATAAAATGCAAAATGAAACAGGAGGTCTTTTCCATGTTTGCCTATAAAACTTTGAAAAGCGGCACTGACATTCGCGGTGTTGCAAGTGAAGGCGGCGGCGCGCCGATTAACCTGACCGATGAGGTCGTGGAGCGCATTGCGGCCGGTTTTCTCGTTTGGTGCGAAAAGCACCTGGATAAGTGCGCCGAGGGGCTGAAAATTGCCGTCGGCCATGACTCCCGCATTTCCGCAGACCGTATTGCGGCGGCGCTGTTCCGCGCGTTTACGACGTACGGTGCTTCGGTTTACGACTGCGGCCTTGCCTCTACCCCGTCGATGTTCATGGCGGTTTTGGAGCTGCCGTGCGACTGCTCGGTACAGATTACGGCGAGCCACCACCCGTTCTTCCGCAACGGACTGAAGTTCTTCACGCCTGCGGGCGGCCTTGACAGCCCGGATATTTCCGAGATTTTGGAATATGCACAGAACGGCGCTGCGCCGAAGGAGACCGACAACGGCACGTTGGTGCCGGTGGACTATATGTCGAAATATGCAGATAATCTGCGCGAGATGATCCGCAAGGGCGTGAACGCGGAAGATTATGCGCACCCGCTTGCGGGCTTTAAGATCGTTGTGGACGCCGGCAACGGCGCGGGCGGTTTTTACGCAAACGACGTGCTGAAGCCGCTTGGTGCGGACATTACAGGCAGCCAGTTTTTGGAGCCGGACGGCCGCTTCCCGAACCACATTCCGAACCCGGAGAACGAGGAGGCCATGGCGAGCGTTTGCGCGGCGACCGTGAAGGCCGGTGCGGACCTTGGCGTAATTTTTGACACGGACGTAGACCGCGGCGGCGCTGTGGACAGCCGCGGCGAAGAGATCAACCGCAACCGTCTTGTGGCGATTGCTTCCGCCATTGCGCTGGAGGGCAACCCGGGCGGCACCATTGTGACGGACTCCATTACGTCCGACGGACTCAAGACCTACATTGAGCAGACGCTCGGCGGCAAGCATCACCGCTTTAAGCGCGGTTACAAGAATGTCATCAACGAAGCGGTACGCCTGAATAACGAGGGCGTGAACTGCCCGCTGGCGATTGAGACGAGCGGCCATGCGGCGCTGCGCGAGAACTACTTCCTTGACGACGGTGCCTATCTGGTGACGAAGATCATCATTAAGGCGGCACAGCTGCGCCGCGAGGGCAAATCGCTTGATAGTCTCATCGCCGATCTGAAGGAAGCCAAGGAAGAAAAAGAGTTGCGCTTCCCCATTACCGCAGAGGATTTCCGCCCCTATGGTGAAAGCACCATTGCGGCGCTTGAAAGCTACGCGAAAGCGCACAACTGGGACATTGCGCCGGACAACCGCGAAGGCATCCGCATTTCGTTCCCGGAAAACGACGGCGATGGCTGGTTCCTGCTGCGCATGAGCGTACACGACCCCATTCTACCGCTGAATATCGAAAGTAATTCCGTCGGCGGCGTACGCGTGCTGGCCGAAAAGCTGCTGAAGTTCTTTGACGAAGTGAAGCCGGAGAATGTGGACTATGCGGCGCTGAAGGGATTTTTGGAGAAGTAAGCTGAAATTAAATATTTAAATAAAAAGAACTCCCGACTGCTGCGGTCGGGAGTTTTTGTCAAAACTCGATGATATGAAGTTTTTGGGCGATTTCTTTGGCGTCGCCGCGGCGTTTGACGCCGAGCTTTTGGAGGATGTGGATGACATGCGTTTTGACGGTGGCGACCTTGACACCGAGAATGTCGGCGATCTCCTGGTTGCTGCGGTTGCCGCACAGGAGCCGGAGCACCTGCGTTTCCGCGGGCGAAAGCGGTTCTGAGAGCCGCGGCATGGGACGCAAGAAATTCGGGTACAAAACAGCCTGACGGCGCGTTTCCTGTAAAAGGAGTGAAAAGAAGGACTCGTCCTTTTTGTAGCCGGTAAACGTCAGCATAGGCATTACGGCGGCGCCAAACTGCGCAATAGGCATAACGAAGCGGTACTCATGGGCGGCATCAAGCGCCTGCATCCACTCCTCCTGCCACCGGGCGTTATTTTGCCGCTGATAGCAAACGGCCGTTAGGATGCGGATATATATGCGGTCCATCACACGGCCGCAGCGCTCACAGAACGGGATGAGTGAGGCCAATGTGAGCAGCGCGGTGTTTTCTTCTCCGAGCGCGATCTCAACCATGGCACGCGTTATATACTGGTAGCGCCACATGGTACGGATGCGCGGCGTGATCTGCGGAGCAGATGTACGGTACCACTGCTCTGCCTTTTCCATTTCACCGGTGCGCAGCCATATACGGCAGCGCATGGCATCAATATTCGGCAGGAAACGCTTGTTGTCTTCCTCAAACTCTGTTCGCAGACTGTCTAAAGAAGAAAGCGCCATGATGGCGTTGCCCTGCTTCGTTTGGGCGCGCGCCATGAGACCGATGATGGCGAACGTCATATCCGGCGTACCGTGACGCTCGATCTCGGGCAACTGGGCTACAAGCGTCATGAGCCACGGAAGGTTATCCTCCCCTTTTTCAAATTTGCTTTCACAAAGGGCGCAATCGGCAAAACCGATGCCGTCTTTGCCGAGAATGGCCTCCATCGGCTTGCGGATGGTTTTGTAGAGCAGTTCATCGTGCTTGGACCACGAACAGAAATCTTTGCCGCCGTTCATAAGACTTGGCAGCATGCTGGTGACAGAAAACGTGGGTGTTTGCAAGCTTTTATCCGTTAGAATTTTGAAATAGTTGCCGATATTCTCTGCGATGCCTTTGCTGCTGCGCTGCGGGAGGGAGATATCGAGATATGCAAGCTTGCCGCGCACCTCTTTGTAGGCGGTGTCGGTCTTTTTGAGCGGGGCTGCATACTCCTGCAGGGCGGAATACCACATTTCGGAGGCTTCGTAATCCATGCAGAGGGACGTGAGCATGCTCATACCGCACATGAGCGATGGCGAGCGGAGAATCTCCTCTTTCGGGATAGCATAGTAATACTTTTCCATCTCATAGTAATGCCCCACACCGGGGTGCTGCTCTGCGTTGCGGATGAGCATTTCCGAGACGCGGCGGTGGTCTTTGCAGCGCGAATAGCACTCGAGCGCATGCTCGTAATCTTCGTGCAGCTCATAGTAAAGCCCGGCGCGGCTGTACACTGCGGCCTGCTCCTGCGGCGTATAGACTTGGCGGAGTTCCCACATGAGAAACTGTTGGAAAAAGCTCCAGAAGCGGTATTTCTGTGCATCGGCATTTAAAAGCATGGTGGTATCGTGCCGAACGATGGAAATAAGCTCGTTGATGTGGCTGTCGCCGGAAATCATCTGGGCAAGCTCGGCGTCGAATGTATCGAACGGGGCGATGTCGAGCAGCATACGGCGCAGCGGCATTGAAAAGCGGTTGAAGATGTTATCCTCAAAATAGTGATAGATTTCCTGCTGCACAATGCCGACGATCTCCGGCGTATAGGGCTGACCGTTTTGCATCAGGCGCGAAAGCGCCGTTAGGGCCAGCGGGTAGCCGAGAGAATCGTGGATGATGACGTTGATCTCTGCTTCCGTTGGTGTGCAGCCATTCTTTTCCAGAAAAACACGCACGGTATCGCGGTCAAACAGCAGATCTCTGGCCTCGATGAGCTGCAAAAGCCCCGTAAAGCGGAACGGCATGAGCCAGCCGGGCAGCACGCCGCGGCTTAAAATGACGAAGTGCAGCTCCGGATTTTCGCGGATCCATGCGCAGAGCGTTTGCTGATCTTCCGGGTCTTTGAGCGCGGGCAGGGAATCAATCACAATCGCATCTACATTTTTCGGCACGGGCTCGCGCAGGAATTCCGGGTCTTCTGCCGAAAACACGCAGGTTTTGTGATTGCTGAGCAAGGCGGTGGCGGCTGTAGACTTGCCGAAGCCGCACGGCGCGCTGAAGAAAATAACGCGGCACTGAGCCCAACCCTGTAAGAATTGCTCGCGCAGCGATGGCTTGATGACGACTTCATTCATGTGCTCTACTCCCCTTTTATGGTTTATAACCACAATATATCATATTTCGCGCGAAATGTAATCCATCTAAAGATGGATTTTTGAAAAAATTTTGGTTTTGTCGAGGAGAAAAGGTGGAAAGGTAGTACGATTTTGCGGAAATGAAAAAAGCCTCTCGGACGCCGGCACGTGCATGCGGTGTTCGAGGGGCCATTTTGTTGTATTTTGTACAACTGTATTTCATACAGCTTTTATGCGGCTTTTTCCTGAAGCTTCTGCTTTTTTCTCTGCGTCTTCGACGAGACGGCTCTTGGAGAGGTCGGCGTGGCGATAATAGAGCAGTGTGAGGGTGCTGCACACGAGCCAACCGGCAGGGTAGCCTAAGGCGATGGGAATGATGGTGTTGGAGATGAAGTTCGCCATGATAAAGAGGTAAATCTGGCGGAAGACGACGAACGAGCTCAGCATGATAATCATCGGTGCGCGGGAATTGCCTGCACCGCGCAGCACGCCGGAGTAGACCTGATTGACGCAGCAGAACACGTAGAACGGCGAGCAATAACGCAGCAGCATGGAACCGTATGCGACGACCTCTGCTTTACCGTTGAAGAACGAGACGAGCTGCGGCGCGAAGATGAGCAACGGGATTGTCAGAATGACGGTTGCAACGACGGACATGATGAACGCTGTGCGTGCGCCCTTCTTGGCGCGGGCGACCTGATCGATGCCGAGGTTCTGTCCGACGAATGTGGTAGACGCGAGCGCGAGAGACTGCATCGGCAGGAAGAGAAGCTGGTCAATCTTACTGTACGCTGTCCAGCCGGACATGCAGTCTGCGCCGAAGTAGTTAACATAAGACTGTACAAATACGTTTGAGAACGCGGTGATCGCCATTTGGATGGCGGCCGGGATGCCGACGCGCACAATCTTCGCGAGCATTTCTTTATCGAGCTTCAAGTATTTGAGCTCGACCTTGATGCAGGAATCCGTGCGGAACAGCGTAATCATCGTAAGCATGGCGGAGACACCCTGCGAGATGATGGTCGCATACGCAACACCCTCAACGCCCATGCCGAGCGACAGCACGAAGACGAGATCGAGAATGATGTTGAGCACGGCGGAGACGACGAGGAAATAGAACGGGCGCTTGGAATCACCCACGGCACGCAGAATGCCCGCGCCCACGTTGTAGAGCATAAGGCCGATGACGCCCGCGAAGTAGATGGTGAGGTATGCGGAGGACTCCGGCATGACCTCTGCCGGGGTCTTCATGAAATTGAGCACGAAGGGGATCATAGCGATGCCGATGATCGTAAAGAGCACAGCCAAAATGAGCGTCATGACGATGGAGGTGTGGACGGTATCGCGCACCTTATCATACCGTTTTGCACCGTAATACTGTGAAATGACGACGCCGGCGCCGCTGGAAAGCCCTAAGAATATGCCGATGAGCATGTTGATAACGGGACCGACCGTGCCGACCGCCGAGAAAGCCTCGTTGCTGACATAGTTGCCGACCACCCAGGTATCAACCGTATTGTAAAGCTGTTGGAAAATGTTGCCGATGAGAAGCGGAAACGCGAATGTGATGAGGTGGCGGAAGATGCTGCCCTGCGTCATATCCACATCGCGCTTAGTTTTCTGCTTCAGGATGCTGAGTTTAGACATAATAATATCACCTGCAACTGATTATACACGCTCTGTTTGAGATAATCAACTAAAATCTTAAAAATGTGGAATATCTTTTACCTCGATACGCACAATATACCCGGTTAAACAGAAAGGGTGGTCGTATGAAAAAGAAAACACCGCAGCAATATGACGCGATGGTGCAGAAGGCTTCGCCGCACTCCCCCGTACTGAAAAACTGCCTGTTTGCGTTTTTATCCGGCGGGGCCATCTGCACACTGGGGCAGGCGCTTGCGAACACGTTCATGCTGCTGGGGCTCGATTTAAAAGACGCGCGGACGTGCGTTTCGATCTCGCTCATTTTCATTTCCGCCGCGCTGACAGCCTGCGGCGTATACGACAACATAGCGAAATACGCCGGGGCAGGCACGCTGGTGCCGATTACGGGGTTTGCGAACTCGATGGTCTCCCCTGCGCTGGAATTTAAAAGCGAGGGCTTTGTGACGGGCCTCGGCGCGAAGCTGTTCACGGTGGCGGGGCCGGTACTGGTGTTCGGCATTTCGGCTTCGGTTTTGTACGGGATCGTGCTGTATATCATCGGGCTGTTTTAAGGAGGGCTTATGAAAAGACTCGGACGTTACACGCTTCTATTTGAGCGCCGCCCGGCGATTTTGGGCCACGCGGCGGTGTGCGGAAAAAAAGAAGCCGCGGGCCCGTTGGCGCGCGACTTTGACCAGACGTTTCTCGATTCTTATTTGAATCAGGAAAGCTGGGAAAAAGCGGAAAGCATGCTGCAAACGGAAGCCGCGAACCTTGCGATACGCAAGGCGGGGCTTCAAAAGCAGGACATTAACATGGTATTTGCGGGGGGATCTGCTGAACCAGTGCATTTCGAGCACGTTTGGTCTGCGCGGAATGGACATTCCGTTCCTTGGGCAATACGGGGCGTGCTCCACGATGGCGCAAACGCTCATCATGGCCTCCATCATGGTGGAATGCGGCGCGGCGAACTACGCCTGCGCGGTGACCTCTTCCCACTTCTGCACCGCGGAGCGGCAATTCCGCACGCCGCTGGAATACGGCAGCCAGCGCGCGCCGACTGCGCAGTGGACGGCGACAGCTTCGGGCAGCGCGGTGCTCGGTATGAGCGGCGACATTCAAGTACGGCACGCGACCGTGGGGCGCATTGTCGATCTCGGTGTGACCGACATGACGAACATGGGCGCGGCGATGGCCCCCGCTGCGGCGCAGACTTTGCTGGATTTTTTAACGATACGGCGACAAAGCCTGAGGACTACGACCGCATTTACACAGGCGACCTCGGGGCGGTTGGCACAAAATTATTATACGAATTACTGCGCGAAAACGGGATCGTTCTGCGCAACCACGAGGACTGCGGGCTGATTCTATTTGACCGCGAGGCACAGGACGTGCACGCGGGCGGCTCCGGCTGTGGATGCTCAGCCGGTGTATTATGCGGGCATATTTTGAATCGCATGGATCGCGGAGAGCTGAAAAATATTCTCTTTATGGCGACCGGCGCACTGATGTCCACAACCTCTTCGCAGCAGGGCGAGAGCATACCGGGCATCGCGCATTTGGTGCATGTGGGGAGGGGATAAATTAGCGCTTAAATATAAAAACACAGCGTTGGAAATGGCTTGTACCAACCAACACTGTGTTTCCTTATTTCTGTTCTGTATTGCCCTACGGTTTATCACCGACTGGGTGGAAAGTAGGCACCATCTGCTCGACCATTTCCACGATATGCGGGTCATTATGGTAGCTGGCCTGTGCCAACTCTGCGAGCTGATCTAAGAATGTGAGAAGATCAAACGGAATAGGTTTGCCGATATGGATCATCTTGTTATCGGTCTTCAGCAAGCCCTCTTCTGCCATGAGCTTTTCTTCAAACAGCTTCTCGCCCGGACGCAAACCTGTATATTCGATTTTGATGTCCACATCCGGTTTATAGCCGGAAAGGCGGATCAGGTTGCGGGCTAAAGTATCGATTTTGACCGGGTCGCCCATATCCAGAACGAATATCTCGCCGCCCCATGCATATGTGCCTGCGAGCAGTACAAGACTTACAGCTTCCGGGATCGTCATAAAGTAACGGATGATATCCGGGTGCGTGACTGTAACCGGACCGCCGGCTTCAATCTGTTTTTTAAAGAGCGGGATAACGGAACCGTTACTGCCGAGCACATTGCCAAAACGTACAGCCACAAACTGTGTATCCGTTCTGTTTTTGCTTTTGACCGATTCGACTTTAAGCTGCTCGCGGTCTGCCTTTTCTGCAGATCTTCTGAGATGCTCAAGCTGCTGCTCGATGCCGTCTTCCCCATGCGCAAACAGCACAGGCAGCAGATCCTGCCTGCCACAGCGGCTGATAACATCCATGCTCTGGATAACCATTTCACACAGGCGCTTACTTGCACCCATGATATTGGTTGGGTTTACAGCTTTGTCAGTACTGATCAAAACGAACTTCTTCGCTCCGTATTTTAACGCGGCGCAAGCTGTTTTGTATGTACCGATCACATTATTTTTAATCGCTTCATTCGGGCTTGTTTCCATCAGCGGCACATGCTTATGCGCTGCAGCATGGTAAACGATATCAGGACGATATGTTTCAAACACCTGCTCAATCCTGCGTGTATCGCGCACGGAACCAATCAAAGTGTGTAAATTCAATCTATCGCCGTATTTACGTTTGAGCTCCTGCTCAATCGAATAGGCGTTATTCTCATAGACATCAAAGATGATAAGCATCTCCGGCTTATGTGCTGCGATTTGACGGCAAAGTTCGCTGCCAATAGAGCCGCCACCGCCTGTAACTAAGATTCTGCGGCCCCTGATCTGCTGAAAAACGTCTTCCATATCGACCTTGATCGGTTCGCGGCCCAGAAGATCTTCCAGCTCGACCGGGTGCATTTTGCTCATCAGCACTTCGCCGTTTGCCAGCTGATAAACACCGGGCAAGCTTTTGATCTCACATTTGCTTTCCTGACAAATATTCAAAATATCTCGTTTTTCTTCAGGTTTCGCCGTTGGGATAGCAAAAAATATCTGGTCAACATCATATTCCTGAATCGCCGTCAGGATATACTCCCTGCCGCCGACGACCGGTACGCCATCAATATAACGATTCCATTTATTTGAATTATCATCGATAATACAGACCGGCTTTGCGTTGATACGGTTGGAAAGCAATAATTCCTTTGTGACCATTTGACCGGCAGCACCGGCGCCGATGATCATAACATTGTGTTTTGCTTTTTCACGGTTATTCTGTGCGATCAGTTGCAAAAGGTATCGATACGCAAAGCGGATCGCCAATGTCAAAACAAGCTGTATGCCCGAGCCAACGATGTAGTATGAAATCGGCATGCGGGTATAAAACAGTGTTATCACGATAACATGGAAAAATACAACAATTACATTCGCAATAAAAGTTTTAGTCAACTCGCGAACACCGGCAAAACGCCAGATGCTGTTATACAGCCGACAAGCAATGAACACACCAACTACAACAACCGAATAAATCGGCGCAAAATGCAGATAGGCTTCGATATAGCGCTGCGGAATATTGGAATAAATAAAATCAAATCTAAGCAACAGAGCAAAAAGATAGGAAATGTTAGCGGCCACCACATCATACACCGCCAAAAGTACCGAAACACCCATCCAGTGCTCAAGTTTTCGCTTAGGCTTTTTGGTTTCTGAAACCATTCATAATCCTCCTAAAAAGCAATTATTATGCTATACACGACAGATTTCGCCTCTCGACTGCTATGCGTATTTGATTTTTGAGCCGAAAACAAAGTATATATCTAAAATATTAGAAGCATATGGGTAATAGCTTTTATATTATATTTTATGCGCAGTGGTTTGTCAACTATTTCATAATGATTTTTTATCAATAATATACCATCTACATATCTTCTGCTGCCAAATTTAAATTCATTTCAAAACATTCACTTTAAGCCACCTACTTACTTGATTTATAATTACCGCACATAAAGCCACAATTGAACCTATTATAACTACATTCACAAAAATCCACGGTGTTAATTTCATAAGCGAAAATGGTCCCAAAATGAAGAACTGATTAGTCAAATAAATATCATAAGAATATTTGTCCGTAATTTTCAACACAGAAATAATGCCCAGAATACCGAATGTTATATAATAACGAATGCAAAACAACGAAAATTCTTCCAAGCATTAGATGTGCATAATCACAATACACATTCCAATATTTACTAAATATAGTTACAATACTTAGTGGCATAATATAACTATGAATCACTTGAATTCCGTTCATTACACAACCTATGATTACAAACACAATTTTAAACGTGATGCGCAAAGTAGACCTTTGTTCCGTACTTCTTTAATCTGAGCGAAATCCGCAAATTCAGCTCCGTTGTCTACCGTGATAGTCTTAAACACCTGGCTGAATTTCTCACCCAATTCCTCATGGAGTCTCTCCATAGCGGTGTTCACTGCCTCGCTGGTCTTTCCGGGAATACGAATCGCAATGTAGTTCTGCGTTTTCTTTTCCAGAAGAGTCAGAATCACAGACTCTTTGCCGTTGCGTTTGCCTACAACGGTATCACCTTCCAATGGCCTTCCTCGGTTCGGGAATCTACAATTTCTGGCCGCTCATCAATGCTTGTTCCATACACTTTCTTTCGTTTTACGGGACTTTTATGATGCTTTTTCCGTTTTATTGCTTCGGGAAGTTCCAAGATGTTGAGGGACAAATTGCCGCCCCATACCTCATTGTAAAGGGTTTTGGTGCAGACCATCTTCTCTTCCGGGAAGAGCTTGTTCTTGCGGGCATAGCCGACACAGGCATCAATAGACCACTTTTCCGTACGCACTTGCGTGACGACCCACTGAACAAATGACGTACACTTGTCAATGCGGTGCGGCTTGTGGCTATTCTTTTCTGTTTTCCTTGTACACAGCGTCCCCACGCTTTGCGCTATAACCGGGAGCACGGCCCCGACTGCCCGTTCTGGGCGGTGTACCGCGCTTTAGTTCATTGGAAATGGTGCTGGGTGCGCAATGCAGGTATCGAGCAATCGCCCGATTGGAGTGTCCCAGTTTCTTCATAGCCTGAATCGCTCCACGATCTTCCATGGTTAAATGCGTTCCGGGCTTGCGTTCTGCTCCATTTGTGGTATACTGAGTGTGATCCATAGTGATTACCTCTGGTGAATGGTGTTGGGGAACTTCATTCTACCACATTGGAAGTCACTATGGATTCCTTTTTCAGGTGTCCAACTTCATTTTACAATCGACCAAAAAATACTCTAAAAACACCTTTTCCAGCAACTCTGTTATACAAACTAGAAATAAGTGGCGTCAGTAGGTAACATGCCAATATCGTGGCTATGAACCACAGATGTCCTCCTCCATCCAAGGTATCACAAACTAAGAGAACCCGAATAGATTTGGCAATATTAATGCAATTTTTCGCTTCTACCCAATATGCTCCAAGTGCGACAATAATAACAACATAGTAGTCAACCAGTATCTTTTGAATCGTTTTTTATAAAATTCAATAGGGTCACTAATTTCTCTATCCGAATACAAATAACCAGATATACACAAAAGACTTGCACACCAACATTGAACCACCAGGCCAATTCGATATCCAAATACTGCATAAAATGACAAGTTATAATTGCCACCATACTCATAGCACGTATCATACTGATGGAATAGTCATATTGAGAAGCCATATCGTTATTCACGTTCATTTTCCTCTTTTGCTTTTTTAATATACTCGATTACTCTCTTAGTTGCTTTTCCATCATCGTAAGAACCCATTTTCTGCAAATATTCTTTAACGCGTTCACTATATTGTTCTTCTTGATACATACTTATTGCCGCATACATTGCTTCTTCTGTTTCACACAACATACCAGGCCAAGTGACGGGATCCGTATAAAAGCCACGCTCGATATCATAGTCTTTTAAATCTGGGGTAAACAATATGCAAGGTTTTTGGGTCAATGCGAAATCCCATATGCTCGAAGAATAATCTGTAATTAACATATCCGCTGCCGACAATAATTCTTGCATGTCTGGATAATTCGATGCAGAAACTACCTTTTCGAATGTTAAATTTGAATGATTAAAATAATGCATTCGCACAAGTACTACTGCTTCTCTTCCAAATCTACACTTTATTGCTTTTTGGAATTTATCAATATCAAAAGGAATGCTTGTTAACTGATCCGTCCCTACCACACCTCTATAGGTTGGTGCGTAAAGAACACTACAAAATCCTCATCGGCTAAGCAAAATGCTTCCAGTACTTTTTTTCTTGCGTCGCTCATGCGCTCAGAACAAAAAAATACATCGTTTCTAGGCATTCCAGAAGGAAAAAAGCGATTTGCAGGAAGTAAAACGGATTCCGTCATTACGTTTGTAAACATTTTACTAGAAGAAAGATATATACTAGTCTGTTTAGATGTCTGCTTAAGCCAAAACGAATCCGATTTGAACTCTGTCTTTATACCAAATCCAACTCGTTTATATGCACCTCCACCATGCCAAGTATTTATATTCAACTGGCAGCGACGCAGTGGCAATGTTCCACTGATCCCACTATTGGTAATCAATACTTCACTTGTAAGAACTGCTAATATGTATTGGAATGAGTTATGACGAACAATCTTAACCGGTTTTTTCGCGATCAACTTTTCCTTCGTGAAATCATTTAGCTCCCATATCCACTTTGTATCCACAAATTCAGGAGCTTCCACCATTGCCTCGAAAATAGCTCTTGGATTACAAGAATACTGTTTTCCCTCATACGCAGAAAAGAACAAGGTATTTTTCTTTATCGGTATGATCCAGAATGCTTTTAATGCCGTCCTCACAAGCAATAATTTTACAATATCTACATATTTTCTAATTCCCATATTTTCCTCCTCATATAATCAAGCGTATTGTAAACTTAAATGAAAGTTGAGAACCTCTCGTCCCTTTTGGTATAATGGTTTCACCGTAAAACGCATTTACTCTCAAAAGAAAGAAAAGGTTCTCTGATGAAATCATATCACATTCAGGTGTCCAAAATGCAACAACAATCATTCATTTTATCGTTACGGCAAAGATCCCGATGGGTACCAGAAGTATCTCTGCCGAACCTGCCAACATCAATTTGCACCCGATCGACTGAGGTCGGAGGGGGAAAATTGTCGGCGGAAACATCCGCCTTGCCCTGTGTGCGGAAAGGCTTCCTTTCTGCATCACGATTATGAGCATTACTCCAACTACCGCTGCACTGACAAAAAGTGCAACCATTCCTTTTTTGTATGGAAATCCGCTGCCGTTACAGCTCCGTCTATGTCAAATCTTTTCGGAAAACACGATTTTAAGCATATGCGTTATCCCGTTCAAATGATCATCACGGCTTTGTCAATGTTTTATCTCGGCAAGAATTCTTTTCGGAATATCAGTCTCATACTTAAAACTGCCTTTACTATTAAGGTCTCTCATACCACTGTCAGCAACTGGTGTGTGAAATTTGCCCCCATGTTCGACGATATGCGGATTCAGCTTGTTTCCTTATTAGACCTCGATTCCGATGAATGGCATGCCGATGAAACGGTAATTAAAATAGCAGGTGTAAAGCACTATATCTGGTTTATCATAGACAGTGAAACAAGATTTGTTATCGGGTTTCACTTGTCCCCGCACCGAGATTCTCCTCAAGCTGTTTCTCTGTTCAGCGAAGCTGTTAAGCTCGGTAAACCGTCCGCTGTTGTTTCAGACCGTTATTCAGCCTACAAGGTTCCGGTTAAGTCCATTTTTGGCGGTGCTAAGCATATTCGCGTTCAAAGCTTTAAAGAAGACATTTCAAACAATTTAATCGAATGCTTTAACAAGCAATTCAAGGCTTGGTACAAAACCAAACAGGGCTTTTCCTCTTTTGAAAGTGCCAATGTCCGTGCTAAAATGATATGACCCCAAAAAAGAAGAGAAGTAAACCTCAAAGTGGTATAGTAGAATCACCACAAACCACCAAAACGCCACAAAGAGGTAACTTCTCATAAACAGGATAACACAAGAAGCATATAAGCGTCAAGCCGTAGTGAAAACAGCACAGCGAAAAGGAAAAACCTATGCAAGCCGTATGTATGGGGTCAGTCTGTCCAGCGTGAAGCGTTGGTGCAGAAGATACGACGGAAGCTGGCAATCGTTGAAAGAAAAGTCGCACAGATCGAATAGCCATCCGCATCAGCATACAGCTCGTGAAGAAGATATGATTCGTGAAGCTGTGCGGCAGTCTTACTTTCGCTACGGCTGGGAAGGTGCATATATGGCAGCAAAGGAAGGCGGTTACAGCAGAAGCTACAGCGGATTCATCTATGCCGCCAAAAGACTCGGACTGTGCGGAGGCAAGCAGAAAAAGCCAAATACCCGTAAGAGTGATCACCGGTATCCCGAGATTCTCGTCCCGGGAGAAAAAGTGCAGGTAGACGTTAAAGAAGTGCCGTATAACTGCCTGAAAGGCGCAGCGAGACGGGACGAAAAGCACTTTTACCAATGGACAGCCATAGACGAATGCACCAGAATACGATTTGTTTACGGGTTTGAGGAGCATACACCGGAAAACTCGGTAAAGTTCTTCAAAATGCTTCAAAAAATATTTCCGTTCAAGATTCAGACGATCCAGACGGATAATGGGACTGAGTTTACATACAAGTACATCAGCGATACGGAACTCTGTCTGTTTGACATTGCTTTGAAGAACGCCGGTGTGCAGCACAAGCTGATTCCACCCAGAACGCCTTGGCACAACGGCAAGGTAGAGCGGAGTCATCGAAACGACCAGCGCTATTTTTACAACTGGGAAAAGTTTGCAAGTGTAAAAGATCTAAACCGAAAGCTCAAAGATCATTTGCACTGGAGCAACAGAAAGCCCATGCGCACGCTGGGCGGCAAAAGCCCTCTTGATCTCCTCCGTGAAATTCTTTCTAACGCCTGATTCTTTTCTATCCCTCTTTTCTTTACCTTCTGTGGGTCATATCTATTTACAACGCAGACGGTTTTACTCCAAAAAAAGCACTTGTTGCTTTTGCGGGTATTGACGCTCCGCCGAACGATTCCGGCGATGTGATTGGCAGACACAAATCCATAAGCAAAGTCGGTTCATCGTATCTGCGCCGGACACTGTTCCTTGTTATGAGTGTCTATTTGCAGAACTCGCCGCAAAACGAACCAATCTATCGATTCATGGACAAGAAACGCGCTGAAGGCAAGCCCTACCGTGTTTACATGATGGCGTCCGCCAACAAATTTCTGCGGATCTACTACGCCACTGTAAAAGCATATTTGGATTCTTTAGAACAAGCCTGATATTTTTTTACATATATCGCCAGTCAGCCGCCGTTTTTTGAAACGCTCAGCGGCTTAGAGAAATGTACTCTTTTTAACTGCTCATTTTTTCTGAATTTTACTCTTGACTTTTTATTAGCAGGTCTCACTTAACAGCCTTATTCCTATAATGAAGCATTTTTTTATAATTCTATATTCACTTTGACAAGATATTACACTTGCAATTATTAAACAAATAATCTCAATTACAGAAACTTTAAATGCATACAATATCCACGCGCCAACTGACAAAGTTCCCATATGGAATATTTTTATTGAAACAAACGCGCATACAGCGGATGCACTTGAAAAACTTATCAATTTCTTCAAAAAATGCTTACCGGCCTACGTATGGTATACTCTTGCGTGTACCATACTTGAATTAAAGTACGGTATGTAATAGAAATAAGCAATCCAATCGCAACACCGATCATGCCAAATAGTAACGTAAATATAACGGATAAAACAACATTTAAGATTGCTTCCATATACGCATATTTGCTCACTTGACGAAAATCTCCTGCAGAATAAGCCATATTCACATATGGTTCGCGAATGCAAAACATACATTCCGCTACAGATAATATTGCTCCTAATGCCGGTTGCCAATAATTAGCATCAGTTACCGACGCTGTATAAAGCATTGTAAAATGAGAAATCGTTATCGCTGCTATTGTGTAACATAAAAAAGAAACAAAAAACATGATTGTATCATACAAATCAAACATTTTATTACATTCTCGCAAATCCCCCTTTGCATATGCTGTTCCAATTGTCGGAATTATACCCGAAGAAATAGACGTAATTAAGCTCTTCAATCCATTTACTACCAATAAGTATACAGATAATACCGACACACTTTCTAATCCCGTTAAAAGTGTTAAAACAATTGTAGCGGTACTTGCGTGCACCATAGACGCAATGTTGATTCCAAAACCATCCCAGCGCTGCTTTAAAAAGTTCACTATCAGATTTTACTTTTGGATTGATTACGTAGTGTTTCTTAATATATCGATTCAAAATAATTGGTTGAATAAAATAAAGCGCACCACCAATTAATTTAACCATATGAATATTCGGTAAAACACGGATAATAATAATGGTTGTAAACAAATTCAATACCACAGCCAATCCCTGTACAAAAGCTGCAACAAACATTTTTCTATCAGCCTGAAGCATTAACTTCCAAGAAATAGCAAAATAATATTGTATAAACGTGCTAACTCCCATAATCAATGTAAGTGATGCAATGTATTCCCAACTAAGTTGCGTCTTGATGAAAAAGGGATATATAATTGCTAAGCCAATTTCATAACCCAGAAAAATTAATGCTAGGTGTTTAAAAAAACGGTTGGCTGTCACAATAACTGCACTAATTTTCTCGCTGTCATTATTTGCTAAAGGACCATATAAATTGGCAAGAATTACCGCGCCGACCCCACCTTCAACCAAACTTATATACCCTAAAAACTGTGTTATGGATGAAACTAAACCATTTATCTGAGATCCAAACGCATCTAAAATAAATTTAGGAACCAAGAAACCGCTAAGAAGTGTAATTATTTGTAACGTAATTGTTGAAGCAACATTTAATACTGTGCGATCCTTTTTAATTGGACTCACGCTCACTTTCTTCAATATACTTCAATAATCTATCATATCCATCTTTAACCGAAAACTGTGGATTCCACCCTATTTGTTTAATCTTCTCATTAGAAAACTTTGAACGATTAACCTCTGCGTATTTTTCTTGATGACTTAAATCAAATCGCACCTTTTGATTATCTTTTCCATATGTCTTAACCAACCATTCAGCTATATCTCTGATTGTTATTGAAGGATCATCATTGATCAGTGTATAAGTTTCACCATCTTTTCCATCTAGCAAAACCTTAAGGATACCAATTATCGCATCTGCCGTATAGCAATAATTTGATACCGTTTCACCTGTTGTTTGCAAAACTATATCTTCTTTGTTTCGAATCGCATTGCAAAATTGCATAAACACTCGATTATCCTTCAATGAAACCCCAGGGCCAAAAGTTTGAGCAAGTCTTACCGTTTTTACAGGAATGCCATATTCCATATTATATGAATAGGCATAAAGCTCTGCAGTACGCTTCGCTTGCGGGTAAGAGCTACGTGTTTTAGAAAGAGATAAACTTCCTAAATCATTTTCTTTCATTATCGTCATTTCGCTCTGACCAAAAACTTCCATACTTGAAAGCCACACTACACTTTGTACAGTCATTGCTTTGTGCATACTTTAAAACAGATTGCATTCCAAACAAAATAGCATCCATGGTTTCTATCGGATAGGAAACAAAAAACTTTGATTGTGTTGGAGCTGCACAATGAATCACATAATCCGCCTTATACGGTATCTGCTCCAACTTTTCAATTTCTGTTTCAAATAGTTTTACGTTACCACTTTCCAGTATGTCACTGATACTACGCTTCGCTCGTACAATATTTCTTACCGGTAAAATCAAAGATGTATTACAACTGTATTTCTTATTTCTATATATAAATACTTTTGCTAACAAATGTCCAAGCAAACCTGTTGTACCAGTAATCAAAATCGTCCGATTGTTAAACTCTGACCAATTAATACTCTCTGTCTCAGCCATATATCGAAGATCTTCTTCAATTATTTCCATTATTCTACTCCTAATATTTGTGCATTTTCTTTTTGCTGAAAGCAATGCTTTGAAAATATAGAAATCATCCGGCGTTGTTATCTTTATATTTTGAGAAGAAGTCTCCACAGTATGTAACGCCTTTTTGTAATAAAGCATCAATGTACAACTGTCAATAAACTCTAATTTTTCCTCTCTTGCTTTATTGTGATAGTAGAGAATTTCATCCAACCAAAAGCTCTGCGGTGCTCGCGCGAAACAAGTCAAACTTCTATCTGTCGTTTCGCTTATTTCCCCATTCTCATTAACAATAACAACAGTTTCCTTTGCTGGTACACAACTAATAGCGCTACCAAATTGATGTACAGATTCGATATTGCGGCTGATCAAATCATCATCAATTAATGGCCTGACTCCATCATGCAGAAGCACCACACTCTTTTCTTCTTTAGCAATCAAACTTGCAGCATACAGTCCATTATAAATTGATTGTTGACCAGTACTACCGCCTTTTACAACACTGGCTACTTTTTTAATATGGTACAACGAAATCAAACTTTGCAGATATTTAATGTACTCATCTATACAAGCAATCACGATTTTATCAATTTCTTTGCTGTGTTCAAATACCTGCAATGTATGAATGATGATTGGTACCCCATTAACTTTTAAAATTGCTTAGGAATTCCTCTCGAGTTCATTCTACGTCCAACGCCACCGGCAAAAATTACTGCTATATTCATTTCATTCTCACCTATCAAATATTATTTTTAAATCGATTCCTTAATATTTTTGTAATTTGATCACATGCTGTACCGTCACCGTAAGGATTTATCGATTTCGACATACGTTCATAGTACATTTTATCATTTAAAAGCTGTTTAACTGCCTCATATACTACATTCTCATCTGTCCCCACAAGCTTAAGTGTACCCGCCGAAACACCTTCAGGACGTTCTGTTGTATCGCGCAAAACCAATACAGGTTTTCCAAGCGATGGAGCCTCCTCTTGGATGCCACCACTATCAGTCATAATCAAATATGACCGTGCAATAAAATTATGGAAATCAATCACGCTAAGTGGAGCGATTATATGCACCTTATCATTATCTCCTAAAACCTCATAGGCAATTTCTCTAACGATAGGATTCATATGTATAGGGTAAATAACCTTAACATCGTCATAAGACTCCGTTATTTTCTTGATTGCCTGAAAAATATTCCGCAACGGTTGACCCCAATTTTCACGGCGATGAGCAGTCAAAAGAATCAGTCTAGAATCTGCTGCCCATTCCAATTCTGGATTAGTATAATCAGATTGTACCGTTGTGCTCAGTGCATCAATTACAGTATTACCCGTAACAAAAATGCTCTCTGGAGATTTTCCTTCCCTGAGCAAATTCTCTGCACTTCTCTGCGTCGGAGAGAAATTTAAATCGGCAATAATTCCAACGGCTTGTCTATTAAACTCCTCTGGAAACGGAGAATAAATATTATAAGTCCGTAAGCCAGCTTCAACATGGCCAACAGGAATTTTCAAATAGTAACACGCCAGCGCAGCATTAAACGTCGTAGATGTGTCTCCGTGCACCAATACAATGTCTGGTTTCTCTTTTTCTAAGACTTCTCTCATTGCTTGTAAAATTCCAATTGAGACATCAAAAAGAGTCTGCCGCTCCTTCATAATATGTAAGTCATAGTCCGGTACAACACTGAATACATCTAATACCTGTTGAAGCATCTCTTTATGTTGGCCTGTTGTACAAACAACTACCTGAAAGTTTGGCTCTTGCTTTAGTCGATTTACTAGTGGGCACATTTTAATCGCTTCTGGTCTTGTCCCAAAAACAAGCATAACTTTATTCATTAGTCTTCTCCTTTGTTTTAAATAAAAGTATTAATGCTATTGATATAAGAATCATCCAGTACGGATAGTATAAAGAATTATCCACTACACCCTCTCCTAGCATAAACAAAATCAGGAATAGTGCAACCAACGTATTAATAAATTGAGTCATATTTCCGACCGAAAAGCTCTTACAATTGCACTTACAAGGAAATACAAAAAACCGATCCAATCAGCAAAAAACCAACGATTCCTGTTTCACACAGTAATTGTAAATATACGCAATGAGCATTTGTGGCATGTGTATTTCCTGACTCAGGAGCAATCCTCGAAAAAAAAGCCCCAGCCGTGTCCAAAAATTGGTTTTTCCAAAAATGCATTCCATGCCATTTTCCATAAAATAATTCGTCCATTACCTAATGATTCTATTTTTTCGTTTACACTAGTTTCTGAATTTTCTTCTGGTTGCGCTTCTTCAGTTGCGAATGATTCATTCTGAGAAGTTTCTTCATCTATAATTGAATTTTTATTCTCTAACTCAATATCAGTAGATTCATCAGTCACTTGATTTGCAATTTCAGTAACAGTTTTATTCATCTCTACAATTCTATTGTTCGGATTTATTGCAACAAAACTGAAAAAAGCTACAATAATACACAGAAATTCTATTAGAATCGTCGCGTAAAACGAACGTTTATCGTGCGCTGAGAACATTTTGGCCTTTTTTGTAGAAATCAACATTATAACCGCTGTTACAGCAAGTGCCACAGCACCTATAAGAATCTCTCCTGCGCTGCAACACATTCAACGCAAAAGCCAGAAAAAATTGTAAAACAATCAGCAAGCCCCGCATTTTAACTATACATTTGGGAGTCGATATAAATAAAATTCCGATACCAACAACTATCATTACCGCTGTATATCCAACATCTTCTCCAAATGCAATACCATAACCCTCTCCCAAAAATTCGCTCATTATATTCAACGCTTGTAGAAGAAAATATCGAGAAAATTGTACTTTTTATTGTTTCCGGAAAAAACACATACAAAATATTTATAATTGCAAACACAGTGGCAACCGACACCAAAACAACTTTTGTGAAAAATATCAATTTATTCGGAACTTCTTGGCTCAAAATATAAAGTAACATTGAAACAGCCAGAATAATACCATAATACATTACCGTCCGGCTAAATATACCACTGCGAATCACATTAATGCCGACAACACACGGAAACACAGCGGAAATAACATCACTTTTAGTAAGCTGATATTGTTCTTTTGATATTTTTAAAAAATCCTTGTATTATAACAAGCCCACACCAAATACACAGCCATAACACACCTAATACTGCAGATACAGAAAAATCAGAAAATATAAAGCTCAACGCAACATATAAAGCTAATATAAACACGCTAAATTTCGCTATCATTGTTTTTTCCTCTAACCGCCCCAACATTTCATCCCCTTATTTTATACCTATTTTATCCATCAAACGAATAACAGCCTCACATAATTTGGGCCCAAGAATTTTCTTAATCACTTTTCGAAAACCAGTCTTTTTGCCTACCCAAGTTCCAGAAAAATGATGAATTGTATGTGTATTAGAGGTGACTGCAATCTCTAAAGTTCTACTGTTTTTCGGGCAAAAGAAATCACTAGGATACATAGTAAAGCCATTAATTGTTTGCTTTTGGTTATTTAACACCAAACCATTCTCTACAAAATATGCGGTAATAGCTTCAACATTCGTACTCATGTCCATTTTTCCATCTTTATCTAAAAAATGGCGATCATTGTATGCGTTTAATAAATCTCCAATTGCTTTTTGCTTTGGAATGCCCGCCATAATACCAGTTGGTACAGCATTAACGCTTTCAAATCCTGAAAAAGCCTCTAAGTCTAAAAAACTATCTAACGGCTTAATTACCTCAACATCCGTATCCATATATACACCACCATAGTTATACAACGCATATAGCCTGACATAATCCGTAACAAATGCCCACTTTTTACATTCATATGCTTCTTTTACATACGGAATACTATTAATATCAAAATTTTTCTCATTCCATTCAATTATTTTATACCCTGTGCAATATTTCTTCCACCCATCAATGTAATTTTGAGCAGATTCTGGGATTGGATTTCCACCAAACCAGCAATAATGAATAATCTTCGGAATCATAAAAAAGTCTCCTTCTAACACTTTAATTCAAAAATTTCCAAGCGCAGTGTTCTCGATTAAAGAAACATTAACATTACTTGCAAACTAGGCAATAATAGAAAGCACATACTCCACATAAAATATATATTTTATATTTCCAATCATTTTTCTGCGTAGCTCATATTTCTAAAAGTAACTCTATCTCCCCTCCATTACTCATATTTTTTGCAATGTATAAAAAGCATCAACATTTCGTGAAATAAAACCTTCATTTCGAATTGTTCCGATACAGCATCCACCACACAAAAAATAAGTTAAATCATGCTTCGTACAAAACTTATCAAAATAGCAAAGCATTTCTAAGCCCTTTTGCTGCATTTCCCTGACCTGCTTTTCAGATATCTCAAACTTGGCCACTCTGATCTCTCCTTAAGCTTTTTTCACCTTTTTGACCCAAAACGGCATATCTATCAATCCAACCAAAGTTCCTACCCCATAGCTAACATGAAGTAACAGAAAAACAAAAGGCAACAATAATTTAGCTATTGAAAAATCTGACTTTATTAACTCTGTCACCGTGCAAGCCAGAATTAACAATACATATGCTGACCATATTAAAACCGCCAACATAGGATGACCACACACCGCCAAGATAGAAGTCAACAAAATGCCCAGCACAAATACAAATGGCACAAAATGATAGACAGAAAAGCAATGAGGATTAATTCCCATCGTTCGACCAATCCAAAAACCATTAAGATATTTTTGGCGAAGCATACCTTTTAACGTACTACGCGTATGCTGATATGAAACAATCTCTGGATCATAATGGAGTTTATATCCCGCTTTAGAGATACGTTCGCTCATATCATTATCCTCTGTGCGCGCCAGCCGCGTGTCATAAAATCCAACTGTATCATAAACTTCTCTGCTATACATTCCATGAAAAATTGAAGATACATATCTTGGCTTATCAGCATTTCTATATGCCGCTATACTGCTGCCAAACATTGATTGTTCCGCTGCAAGTAACATATTTTTCCATGGTGTCTGCTCATCAATAATATTTGGTCTTTTTCCTCCGCTAACTTTTTCACCGCTTTGCAAGATCTTAACATTTTTAGAAATAAAATCATTTGGTATAGTTGCATGTGCGTCTATACGAACAATAGCATCTCCAGAATAATTCTTTAGCGCAACATTGCAACCAAATGGCAGAGTCTTTTCAGGATTTTCTAAAACTACAACTCGAAAGAAATCACTATGTGTTTCAGAAAATTGTTCCATTATAGATTTCGTGCTATCTTTTGACATGCTATCAATCAAAAGTACTTCTATCTTATTATGAGGATAATCCTGATTTTCCAAATCATGCAATAATTGCGGCAAGCTTCTTTCTTCATTATAAGCTACAATTGCAAAAGACACTAACATCTTTGAATCCCCTTTTTAACCTTATGAATTCTTCTCTACCACAGCAAAAACGGTTTGGAACATGGTTTTGATATCTTTGAAGAAGCTGTATTCTTGAATCGACCTCAAGTTATATTTCATTTTTCCCGGCAGGACGTCTTGGATGTATGTGGTGTCGACATCTTCGGCTGCATCCAGTAAGGCAGCTTCGTCTTTATAGCGGATACTGGCTTCAGATGTTACGCCGGCAGGCAGCAGCAATGTTGCCCACATCTCCGGTGTGTATTTTTCTACATATTTCGGCACTTCCGGGCGCGTTCCTACAAAGGTCATAGAACCGCCAAGAATATTAAGAAGCTGACCGATCTCATCCAAGCGACATTCACGAATGACTTTGCCCACACGGGTGATCCGGCTGTCTCCTCCAACTGTGACTTGAGAGCCTATTTTATCTGCATTATTGACCATAGTCCTAAACTTGAAAATACGAAACTCTTTTCCATACTGCGTTACGCGCACTTGCCTATAAAACACAGGACCTTTGGAATCTAGTTTGATCGCAATAGCCAATACCAAAAAAACAGGTGATAAGATCAGCAGCATAATAAGGGATACGACAATATCAAACAAGCGTTTAAATATTAAGCCGATCTGTTTCTTTTGAAGAATTTCATAATACGGTTTAACGGCTTCCGTTTGCATCTGTGGCGGAAGTTTTTCCCATGAGATCATTCTCACTTATAAATACTCCTTCAAAATCTCTGTGAAGTTTTCGATCACATACGCAACGTCTTCATCGCTAAGCTTCGTGTGCAGCGGCAGCGTGATCTCATTTGCATAGTGCTTATACGCATTCGGATAATCCTCAATATCAAAGCCAAGCGTTTTATAAGCAGTCATCATCGGAAGCGGTTTGAAGTGAACGTTGCAAGCAATTTCACGCTCTGCCATTTTTACAATGATGTCATTTCTCTGCTGTTCCGTGATATTTGGTACTCGTGTAATATAGAGATGGCCGGAACTCCGATAGTCTTCACCAAAATGTGTAAGTGTTTCGACGCCAAGCGGCTTCAGCGCTGCATCATAGCGATGGATGATCTCTGCGCGGCGCTGAAGCAGGCCAGGATACCGTTCCAGCTGTTTGAGTCCGATAGCCGCCATGATATCAGTCATGTTGCATTTATACCAAGGGCCAACGATATCATATTCCCAAGCGCCCAATTTAGTTTTTGCTAAAGCGTCCTTAGACTGACCATGGAGGCTCAAAAGCTGATACTGATGATAAAGCTCATCATTGTCTACGCCCGGGATCGTTTTCCAACAAGATGCGCCGCCTTCTGCCGTAGTAAAGTTTTTTACAGCATGAAAAGAAAACGATGAAAAATCGGCCAACGCACCGGTCATTTTCCCATTTTTTTCCGCACCCAGAGCATGTGCGCAATCTGCCACAACAGCAATTCTTCCCATTGCTTTTGAATTTCAGAATTCGGTCTGAAAAGGTCTTTCTTTCTCTCTACTGCTTCGTAAATTCGATCATAATCACAAGGTATACCGCCAAGGTCGACCGGAATGACCGCTTTAGTCTTTTCGGTAATAGCAGCCTCCATTCGGTCATAATCCATTTCCAGAGAGTTTTCTTGGCAATCAATGAATCTCACGGTTGCGCCCGTATGGATTGCGGCCGAAGCAGAAGCCGTATATGTATAAGCAGGGACCAACACCTCATCTCCGGGACCGATGCCAAGCACGCGAAGATTCAATTCTTCTGCAGCTGTAGCGGAGTTGAGACAAACCATTTTATCAGTATGACAATACTGAGCAAGCTCTTGCTCTAATTTCTTCGTTCTGGGACCGGTAGTGATCCAGCCGGAGCGCAGTGCTTCACATACTTCCTGAATTTCAAGCTCGCTGATATCCGGCGGGCTAAACGGGATCTTTCTCATCAATAAAATCCTCCAAAAAAACATACTTAATCTTCTATATTGACAGCATAAAATCAAGCACCAATGCTTAATTAGATATGATATTAGTATACAACATTTTGCACTATAAAGCAACTCTGCAAAGGTCGTAAAACTGCACAATAATTCTCAAAAACAATTTATAGCACTTATTGTTCTTTCGTTTTCGCTTCTTCCGTTATCTGTTCGGATCGCTTTTGTGTGAAGCCTTCTGTAGATTCCGGCACGAACATGATCTTGATTGTCAGCAGAATCAGCTTAAAATCAAGCAGAATTGACTGTTTTTCGATATACTGAAGGTCGAGCCGCAGTTTATCGTAGGGGCTCGTGTTGTATTTTCCGTAAATTTGAGCATAGCCGGTCAAGCCGCCTTTGACGCGCAGGCGGTAAGAAAATTCCGGTATTTCTTTTGTATAGGCCTCTACATGCTCGACTCTTTCGGGACGTGGGCCGACAATAGACATATCGCCTTTTAAGACGTTGATGATCTGCGGGAACTCATCGATGCGCAGTTTACGGATGACGCGGCCGACATGTGTGATGCGGGGATCGCCCGTACGGCAGGGAATGGTCTCACCGCCTTTTTCCGCATCTACGATCATACTACGGAACTTGAGAATTTCAAACACTTTTCCGTTTTTGGTGCAGCGCTTTTGCCGGAAGAAAACAGGGCCTCGGTCTTCGATTTTGATCAGCAGTGCCGTTAAAAGAAGCAACGGCGACAGTATAATCAACGCGATCAGAGAAAGCAGGATATCCCCTATACGCTTAGCAAGGTTATACCAGAAGCGTTCGCTGCGGTACTCATATTTCATCATGGGTGTATCGATCAGATGGCGCGCGCCGAAGCCCTCCATGGTGATCTCACCAAGCTGCGGTGTGACATAGAGACTCTTGCGGCTCTGCATGCAGTACCAAATAACCTCCGCGCGCTTTCTGGACGAGACTTCGTAGAAAATGATGGCGCGGTACGGATCCACTTCTTTTTTCCAATCGCTTTTGAGAATATCCGCGGAGACTACCTTTTCTATTGAAAAAATGTGCTTGATCTTACCGAACTTTTGCAGGAACTCATCAACATTGTCCGCGCCGGAGATGACGAGGGTCTTTTCCGGTTTGCCGAAAGCAATGGTGAAACGCTTGCCAATCAGAGCCCAGCAAACGGCTGCCAAAAGCTGACAGCCGACCATCATTATGCCCGGCACGATATTCACATAATTATGGCGAATCATGCAGAATTCGCCATAGAGAAGCAGATCCGCCATACCAAAGGACAGAAACTGCGAAAAAATAGTTTCTGCAATGGAATAATCTGTAATTTTAAACGCACGGAAAAGATTGCCGAGCGCTACATATACGATGGCATAGAGAATCAATGTGACCGCATATCCGATGCTGTCTGCTCTACGGAAAAGTCTTGGGCCGTAATATTGGAACAAAACCATGGCAAAAAAGCCGAATATCAACGCAAAGATTGCGAATTTCATGACCATAGAAAGAGCAAATTTTCTATTGTTCATTTATGTTTCACACACCTCATTTTGTAATGTATATAGGTATAGTATTGTAATAATAGCATCTCGCTTTTTGCTTGTCAATCGAATCGGGAATTTCCGACCTCTCCGTCAATAAATTTAAAAATTCCGACATTTTTTGTTTAAACAGCATATTTCATAGTCCTTTAGTTCTCACCGAGGTGCAAAAAATTTAGAACAGATCCATCATGGAGCACTTTTTGGGGTAGAAGACGTTGAGGACGGCGGGAGCTTGGCGGAGGAGGCGGACGTCAGGCATCCAGGGGATATTGACGGCGGCGCGGGCACCGGTGATGAGGGCAGAAAAGGCGCGGATGTTGAGGATGAGGTCCGGTACGGCGTCGGTTTTTTCGACTTTATTTTGCTCGCCGGGGGCAAAGTGCAGGCGCCATGTGCCGTTATTTTCCGTGATGATATCGTCTTCGATACTGAGGGTGATCTCCCCTGTGCCGCGGCAAGCACAGTTTTCTAAAACACGCTCGACGTTGACAACGCGCAGCATGCCGTTTGGGAACACGGAGCAGAACGTGCGCGTGTTTTCGCCGATGAGCTGCTCTAAGTGCATATCGGACGGGACGGTGAAGCGAAGCTTCTCGTAATCCGACGAGAAAGCGGATTTTGCGAAAAACAGCAAGCCGTTGAACGCTTCGGCATCGCACGCGAGGAAACCGCCGGGGCTTTGGAACGTGTGGGTGCAGTCAAGATATGTGACGCCGTCTTCTTCGATTTTATGGGTAATCATCAGGCCGCGCGGCTGATTTTCGTTATTGTACCAGACGAATACATAGCGCTTATCGTTCCAGAGGTTCGCTTTTTCGAGACCTTTATCATACGTTTCGCGGACGGCGGAGAGATTGTGGTCTGCATAGAACGCGTTATAGACGGTGAGAAGCGGGGTAAAATCGCCGCCGGGGAAGATCTGCTCGACGTGCCCGCCGACATCCTGCGGCTTCATCGCTGTGAACGGCACCGACCAGCGGTATTCCGGCGCACCGGCTTCAAAGCCGAACTTGCGGTAATACTGCATGCTGAACGGATACAAAAAAGCGAACGTGAAATCGTTTGCGTACATGTCTTTGAGAGAGGCCGTCATGCAAGCGCGGATAACGCCGCCGCGGCGGTACTGCGGCAATGTAGAAACACCGCCTACACCGCCGAGCTTATACGTGCCGCCGTCGAAGCGGCAGAGGTACTCGCGGCTGTTCACAACACCGCAGATGGTCTCATCGTCGTCTAAAAATGTGCCGAAGCAGCGGTTGCGGGCGTCTTCCCTCTTTTCTTCTTTGGTGCGCTCACGAGCGGCGCTTTTGGCTTTTTTTCGAGGTCGTAATCTCCCTCAAAGGCGACAGCCATGGTGAGATTTGATTTCCAGTTTTCTTCCGGGCGCAGTAATCTTGTTTTCATACAACTTTCCTCCGTTTTGCAAAAAAACCGGCAAGCGAAAAGGAACTTGCCGGCTTTTGTCTTTATATTGTGATATATATTAAATATATTATAGTATACGGGCTCATTCCGAAAGGGCATGGATGATTTCATCCATGTGCATGCCGCGGGAACCTTTGCACAGCACGGCATCACCGGGATGCAGACGGTCTTTCAGATACGCGATGGCTTCCGCATTCGAGGCGAACCACACGCTATTCTCACGATTTTTAAAGCCCTCGACGATGTGCTTTGCGAGCGGGCCGACGCCGATAAGGACATCGGTGCCGTTTTCCGCCGCAAACGCACCGGTTTCATAGTGGCCGCGCTCTGCGTAATCGCCGAGCTCCAGCATATCGGCAAGTACGGCGTACTTTTTGCCGGTCGCTTTCAGGCCGCCGAGAATTTTCAAAGCGGCACGCATGGAATCGGGGCTGGCGTTATAGGTATCGTCAATCAGCGTGATGCCGTGCGCTTCTTTAATCTGCTGGCGCATGGCGGGCGGTGCATAGGTGCGGATGGCCGCGACGGCTTTTTCCTCCGGAACGCCGACTTCCACAGCGACCGCGACGGCGGCAAGGGCGTTGCGCACGTTGTGCTCTCCGGCAACGGGGACGTACATTTCTATGCGTTTACCGTCGTGCACACAGATAAACTTTGTGCCCTCCGTATCGGCCTCAAGCTCTACGGCGCGCCAGTCGCAATTTTCACCAAGACCAAAGCGCACGATCTGCTTTTCCGGGGTGCTTTTTAATGTGGAAAGCAGGTCGTCATCGCCGTTTACGAACACCTTGCTGCCGTTTGGCAGGTAATCCGTGATGCCAAACTTCTCTTTCATGATGTTCTCGCGTGTTTTCATGAACTCGATGTGCGACACGCCGATATTCGTCATGACGGCGATGTTCGGCTTTGCGACTTTTGCGATGCGCGCCATCTCACCGGGCATGCTGACGCCCATTTCGACAACGGCGGCTTCGTCCTCCGGCGTGATGCGCAGAACGGTCATGGGCAGGCCGATCTGGCTGTTCGCGTTGCCGGCGGTTTTCATCGTTTTGAGACCGGCGGAAACAGCTAAAGCGACCATTTCCTTTGTGGTGGTCTTGCCTACGCTGCCCGTGATGCCGATAACCGGGATATTGAAGCGCTCGCGATAGCGTTCCGCGACCTTTTGCAGTGCCGCGCGGGTGTTTTCAACGTAGACAACATCGCCTGCGGGAGCATCGAGCGACTCTTCGGAAAAAGTCGCTGCCGCGCCCGACGCGAAGACCTGCGGGATAAAGCGGTGTGCATCGGTGTTTTCGCCGCGGATGGGCACAAACATTTTGCCGGGCGTCGTCTCGCGGCTGTCGGTATAAAACGACGTGACGGTATTTTCGCCGCTGCCGACGAGCCTGCCGCCACACATTTCGGCGATCTCAGATACCTTTAAATTCATAAATGCAGTAGTTTCCTTTCGTTTAGCGCACCGAAGCGAGGGAGCCCATCGGATCCCACGGCTGGAGCGTGATCGGCTTCTTGCTCAAGCGCTTTGCGCTGTTCTTCTGTGAGGTACTTTTTATCAACGACGACCTGATACATATACTCGTCAAACCAAGCGTCGCTCATGATGTAGTAGCCGTCTACACCGGCATCCTTGCCCCAGCTGTTTTCGACTCTCCAGCGGTTCGGCTTACCGTTATCGTCGATATTGACGCCCTGGAAGACCATGGCGTGCGTCATGAGGCTCTGGCCGTAATCAAGGCGCTGAGCTTTATCCATGGTGAACTCGGTGTTGAAGAGCGTTTCGAGGTCAAGAGCGTTCAAATCCATAACGCCACCGTCGCGAACGCTACGCTTGCCGACATCGCAGCCGAACCAAACCGGCAGGCCGTCCTTCATCTGGGCGATGGCTGCCGCTTTCAGGTCTTCAATGGGCAGGTTGAGGTACTTGACGGGGCGACCCTCTGCGACGTTACCAAGGAACGCGACGGTGTAAGTCTTGCCGTAGGGCTTATCGGACGTCGGCGCATTGATGAGGCTGATGTACCGGGAAAGATCCATGTCGACGTACTTTTTGAAGAACGACTGCGGAGTGATGCCGAGGTCGCGCACGAAGCCGTTCGGGGTCTTGACCTCGAAATCGAACTTCACAGGCGGCTTGCCGAGGCTGATGCACAGCATGTTATAGATGGTCTGTATCATGTCGTCCTTCTTTGCACGGAGTTCTTCCATGGAAGCGCCGTTCTGATACGCGGTGCGCAGCGTGCAGGCAAACTCACGCAGCTTTTCGGTGAGGTAGCCGATGATCTCACGCGTGGAGGAAGATGCGGCGGTTTCCGGCATGACTTCCTTCGGCACGACGCCGTACTTCTCTACGAGGTTTGCGAACATATCCCACTGACCGCCGTCGCCGAGCGGACCGGAAAGCAAATATGTAACAAGGCGGCCTGCGGTGGGCTCGTCGAGCGTCTCTAAGATGCTCTCGAGGAAATAGTTGCTCTTTTCAAGCTTATCGAAGAACAGCGCGTAATTCTGAGAGAGCTCAAACGTTTTGACGCCGAGCTTTTTGATGATGCGGAAGCGCATGGTGTTGAGCGCCGCGAACATCCAGCAGCGGCCGCTCTGCTTCTGATTCGTGATGTCGCCCTGCTCCAAAGAAATGTTGAACGTATGGCGCATTTCGCGGGCGTTCTCAAAGCGCACGGCGGCGTTGTTGACCCCATTCTTCGTGGCAGCATCCATGGCGATGCGGTTCGCGCGGTCACCATCGAACGCGGTCTCATAAGAAGCGAGCTGTTCCAGTGTGATTTCCTTATTCATTTCTGCACAAGTCCTTTCCCGAAAGTAATTTATAAGCTTTATTTCATGGAATCAAGGATTTCCCGAATGACGACACGCTCGTCAAACGGGTATTTTTTACCCTCGATCTCCTGATAATCTTCGTGACCCTTGCCTGCGAGGACAATAATGTCGCCGGGTTGTGCGTTTTCAATGCACCAGCGGATGGCTTCGCGGCGGTCGGGAATTTCAATGTATTTGCCGTCGGTCTTTGCAAGGCCGACCTTGATGTCCGCTAAAATATCGAGCACATTTTCGTAACGGGAGTTATCTGCCGTGATGACGGAGAGATCGGCTAAATTGCCGCTGACCTCGCCCATCTCGAAACGGCGCACCTTGGGGCGATTGCCGCCTGCGCCGAACATGCAGATGAGGCGCTTCGGGTTATAGGCGCGCAGCGTTGTCAAAATGCTCTGCATGCTGACGGCGTTGTGCGCATAATCGATGAGCAGAGTGAAATCGCCGGGCATCGGCACGGGCTCCACGCGGCCCTTGACTTTGACGGTTTTAAGCCCCTGCTGCATGGCAGTGACGGGGATATTCAAAACGCTGCACGCCGTGATGGCGCACAGGGCGTTATAGACGTTGAACTTGCCGGGGATGGCGACATCAGCGGTAAAATTCAGCTTGCCTGTGACGGAGAAGCGCACGCCGAGAAAACCCGGTGTGGTAACGAGTTCTTCCCCATGCGCAACAAAATCGGCCGATTTATCGTAGCCGTAGGTAACAATATTGCACGTATGATTTTTGATGATGCCGGTATAATTCGGGTCATCGATATTGATGATGCCGGTGCGGCACATGCGGAACAGCATGCTTTTGCACGCCATGTACTCTGCCATATCTTTATGCTCTGCGCCGCCGATGTGATCCTCGGAGAAATTCGTGAAGAGGCCGAGCTCAAACGTGAAGCCTGCAACGCGGTGGTCCTTGAGACCGATGGACGAGACCTCCATAACGCAGTATTCGCAGCCGGCGTCGACCATTTGGCGCATGAACTTCTGCACCTCGTAGTTTTCGGGTGTGGTGTTATCGGTTTGAACGAGGGTTTCGCCGTACAGTACGCCGATAGTGCCGATGACGCCGGTTTTATGGCCTGCGGCCTCCAGAATGGAGCGCATCATGAACGCGGTGGTCGTTTTGCCCTTGGTGCCCGTGATGCCGATGACGTGCATCTGCTCTGCGGGGTGGCCGAAGAACTCGGCGCTCAAATATGCGAGGGCAAGGCGGGTGTTATCCGTTAAAATGACCGGCACGGGCGCTTCCACGGGCTCCTCTGCGATGATGACGGCGGCACCTTTTTCCGCTGCCATTTTCGCGTACTTATGGCCATCTGCATTCGCACCGCGCAGACAAACGAACGCGCAGCCCGGCACAGCCTTGCGGGAATCGTACACAAGGTCGGTGATGTCGACATCCAGCACCTGCTCCGCGCGATACTTGATGGCGGTTAAAAGTTGTTTCAGTTTCATTTTTATCCCATCCTTTTTCGTGAATTCGGATGATGTATACCGACATGGTATACTATGTGCTTATTATAGTCCGTCTGCGTGGTTCTGTCAAAGAAAAAAGAGAGCTGCGCGTAAAAATGTGCAGCTCTCTTTTTTAATTTTCGGTATTTGCGGGTTCGTCGTTCAAAAGACGCTCGTACAGCTTGACGCTGTCATTGCGGTAATCGATCTTTTCCTGCTTTTTGAACGCAGCGCCGTCTTCTGTACGGACGGCGACCTTGAGCTCACCGAGGACGGAAAGCACGCTTTCTTTCGTTGCGCCCTCCTCATTATAGTGGTTGAGCTCTAAGTTGTTCAGCGCCGGAATATCTTTCCAGAGGTAATAGTCGTTATCGGTGCCGTCTACGGGGCCAAAGAAGCCTTCTAAATCGTCCTGATCGAGGTACTTATAGCTTGCGTCGTCGTAAGCGAAAATCATGCTGTCACCGGCGGAGGCATCGGTCGCGAACTTGACGAACGAGGCCTGCAGCTCTGATGTTTCAAACTCCGAGGTGCCGCTTGTATTAAAGCGGCAAAAATTCATGGCGACGTATGTTTTGCCGTCACCGTTGCGGTCGTCTGCATATTTCTCGAAAAGCTCCTGAATATCGGTTTGCAGGTCGCTCGGCACGGTATACTGCGTCATGACGGTAATGGTATAATCGGGTTCCGTTTTGGATGTGACCGAATATATGAAATAGCCGACGACGGCTATGGCGAGCGCGACGAGCAGGACGTGCACCTTGTGATAATCCCACCAGTTTTTGCGTTTATCCGCCGCGGTCTGCGGCTTGATTTCGTTTTTATGAATGGTGTCTTCCGTATCGTCCAGCAGATACCGCTCTCGTGCCATGTGATTTCCTCATCTCTTCTTTAGTATTCTTTGGCTGTGTGGTTTTTGAAAAGGCGGCTTTGTGCCGCCTTTCAGGGAACCCATGCAACTGGGTTCCCTACGGCTCAACAGTCCACCGGACTGTTGAGCCTACCTTCCTGGTTTTTGGGGAGGCAAAAAGGTTTCGTCGTTTGCGAACGACGACCAAAGGCGCTGCCTTTGGAATCCGCCGCCTTTGAAAAGGCGGGCGAAACTTTATCCGTTTGCTTTACGTTAGATTTATGTTGATTTTACGCCGTTATTCTTTCTAAAAAGCCAATTTGCTGTGAACAAATTGTAAAATGCAAAAAGCACTGCCCTCAACACAGGCAGTGCTTTTATTGTAACACAGATTAAATTTGTGTCAAGCTTTATCGAGCTCAGTCTACGACCTCGTAGCCCTTATCTTCGATGGCTTTCTTGAGCTCGGCATCGGAAATTTCAGCATTGAGCTGAATGACCGCCGTGCCCTTTTCGTGGCTGACTTCTGCAGATGTGACCTGCGGGAACGCCTCCAGACACTTTTTAACAGTGGCTTCGCAATGCGGGCACATCATGCCGTTAATCTTAATTGTTTTTTCCATGGTTTTTGTCTCCTTTACTTCGATGGTTTTCATTTCGGCGGGTTTTGCCGATTTTATTTTTTTATCGTGCTTCGTGCTGCGGATGTTCAATAAATTCAGACGAAGCGCGTTTGTGACGACACAAAAGCTTGAAAGGCTCATGGCTGCCGCGCCGAACATGGGGTTCAGCTGCCAGCCGAGCAGGTTAATGAACACGCCTGCCGCAAGCGGGATGCCGATGATGTTATAAATGAACGCCCAGAACAGGTTTTCGTGGATATTGCGCAGTGTGGCGCGGCTTAAACGGATGCCCGCAGGAACATCGGACAGGCGGCTCTTCATGAGCACAACATCTGCGGCGTCGATGGCGATATCCGTACCGGCGCCGATGGCGACACCGATGTCGGCTCTGGTAAGCGCGGGCGCATCGTTGATGCCGTCGCCGACCATCATGACTTCGCCCTGCTCTCTGAGCTTGCGGATGACGTTTTCCTTGCCGTCCGGCAGGACGCCTGCGATGACTTCATTAACGCCTGCCTGTCGGCCGATGGCCTCTGCGGTGCGGGCGTTATCGCCGGTGAGCATGACGACGTGAATGCCCATGTTCTGCAATTCGCGGATGGCCTGCGGGCTGTCTTCCTTGATGACATCCGCTACGGCGATAACGCCGATAAGCTTACCGCCCTTGCTGAAATACAGCGGGGTTTTGCCGGACTGCGCGAGGGCTTCGGCCTTTTCTTTAAAAGCTGCGGGGACATCTGCCTGTGTGGAGATGAACTTCAGGTTGCCGCCTGCGAGAACTTCGCCGTTCAGGGCAGCGGTGAGGCCATTGCCGGGCTTTGCCATGAAGTCTGTGACTTCTTTTGCCTGCACGCCGATCTCCTCAGCGCGCGCCATGATGGCTTTGGCGAGCGGGTGCTCGCTCTTTTTCTCGAGCGCGCTTGCGGCTTCCAGAAGGTTTTTTTCGGTGATGCCCGGGGCGGATAAAATATCCGTGACGCGTGGCTCGCCGCTTGTGATGGTGCCGGTTTTATCGAGCGCGACGATCTGCACCTTGCCGGTTTTTTCGAGTGAAACAGCAGTTTTGAACAGGATGCCGTTTTTCGCGCCCATGCCGCTGCCGACCATGATGGCGACCGGCGTCGCGAGGCCAAGTGCGCACGGGCAGCTGATGACGAGCACGGAGATGCCGCGCGCGAGCGCGTAGCCGAACGTCTGCCCAACGAGCATCCAGACGATGAACGTAACAACGGCGATGCAGATGACGGTCGGGACGAACACGCCGGAAACCTTATCGGCGATCTTCGCAATCGGCGCTTTCGTGGCGGCGGCATCGCTGACCATGCGGATAATCTGGGAAAGCGTGGTATCTTCGCCGACGCGCGTTGCTTCGCAGCGCAGGAAGCCGGACTGGTTCACGGTCGCGGCGGAAACAGCATCGCCCACGGCCTTATCGACCGGAATGCTCTCGCCGGTGAGGGCGGATTCATTGACGGCGCTGGCGCCTTCCAAGACAACGCCGTCTACGGGGATATTCTCACCGGGGCGTACGACAAACACATCGCCGCGGCGGACCTCGGAAACGGGCACGGTGACCTCTTGACCGTCCCGCACGAGCACGGCGGTTTTCGGCGCGAGGTTCATGAGACCCTTTAAGGCATCGGTCGTGCGGCCTTTGGAGCGCGCTTCCAGCATTTTACCGACCGTGATGAGCGTTAAAATCATGGCGGCAGACTCGAAGTAGAACTCGTGCATGTAGCCCATGACGGCGGTCATATCGCCGCGCATCTGGGCATCTGTCATGGCGAACAGCGCGTAGGTGCTGTACAGGAACGACGCGCCCGAGCCGAGCGCCACAAGGGTATCCATATTCGGTGCGCGGTGGATGAGCCCTTTAAAGCCGCTGATGAAGAACTTCTGGTTGATGACCATGATGATGACGGTGAGGAGCAACTGGATGAGGCCCATCGCGACGTGGTTGTCTTTGAGAAAATTCGGCAGCGGCCAGCCCCACATCATATGCCCCATGGAGATGTACATGAGGACAGCCAAAAAGCCGACGGACGCAATGAGGCGCTTTTTGAGTTTTGGAGTTTCGCGGTCTTTCAGGGCATCTTCTGCAGCAGCGTTGGGGCTTGTGCTATTCTGTGCCGCACCTTTTTTGGACGCGCCGTAGCCGGCATCTTCCACAGCCTTGATAATACTTTCCGGCGAAGCCGTGCCCTCAATGCCCATGGAGTTCGTGAGCAGGCTGACTGAGCAGGACGTAACGCCCGGCACCTTGCTGACCGCTTTTTCCACACGGGTGCTGCACGCCGCGCAGCTCATACCCGTGACGTTATACTGTTCCATTTTCTTCCCTTCCTTTCATAAAAATGCGCCGAAAATTATCGCATCAGCTTTTGCAGCGTGGTGACAAGCTCATCGATGACTTCATCGTTTCCTGCGCGGATGTCGTCCGCTACACAAGTCTTGATGTGGTTTGCGAGCAGCTCTTTCGTAAATGCGTTGAGCGCCGCGTTGGCTGCCGCGACCTGTACGAGGATGTCCGGGCAGTAGGCGCTTTTCTCCACCATGCCGCGAATGCCGCGGATCTGCCCTTCGATGCGGTTTAATCTGTGGATGAGTTTTTTGTACTCCTCATCGGAGCGGTGCTTTGTTTTATGACAGCCGCAGCACTTCTCTTCGGTTTTTCTTCGGTGCAGTCTGTGCACGCTTCCGTATCGGTTGCATTGCTTTTGCAGCAAGCGTACAGCTCTTTTTCTTCTGTATGTTCCAACGGAATTCTCCTTTCCGATTTCGCTTTATATACCCCATTGGGGTATCTTGATTATATACCTATATAGGGTATATTGTCAACTCTTATTTTAGCTTTTTTCAAAAATATTCTGCCCGGATTTTTGACCTGCATTTAAAGTAAAAGCACCGCTTGGCTTTTGGCTCAAAACGGTGCTTTGGGTGTTAATCTTAGCTTGACTTACACTTCGTATTCCATTTTCTCCGGCGTCCAGTCCTTGAGGACCTCGAGCATATCGACGGCAGTCTCTTTGGCGCCCTTGAGGTCGTGCTCTTTGTAGTTGCCGCACTCTTCGCGGCGGCTGCCGGGGATCTCTCCCTCAAAATCGCGGATGAACGCGAAGGATTCCTGCACGAGATGCAGGGCATCTAGGCGGCTCACGTTGTCGCGCAGGAGGAAATAGAAGCCCGTGCGGCAGCCCATGGGGCCGACGTAGATGACGGAATCGGACAACGCGGAGTTGCGCGCATACGTGGCGAAAAGATGCTCGAACGTGTGGAGCGCGCCGTTTGAGAGGTAATCTCCGGCGTTCGGCACCTTCATGCGCAGGTCGTAGGTTACAACGTCGCCGTCGATGCGGGAAACGTACATGCCTTTTTTGAGCTTATCATGATTGACGGAAAAGCTGGCGATTTTTTTCATACTCTATCATCACTTTCTTCTATAATTTCGGGAATTTCTTAGAGTATACCACGCTTTTCTTTGAATTTCAATTCCGTCTTATTTTTCGACGGTGACGGTTTTCGGCTCGTAGCCGGCGTGCCAGACGGTCTGTTTCAAAACGGCTTCTTCGACGGGCTTCTTTGTGTAGATGCGCACGAATTTGCCGGCAAGGTCGACCTTTGCCATGCAGTCCGGCTGCTCGTTGAACGCGTTTTCAATGCGCATGGCGCAGTTTTTGCAGTGCATGCCCTCGATGTCCATGCGGTAAACGTGGTCGTAGTCGTTCACGTTCGTATCCTGCGGCTTGACGTGCTTCACTTCATCGCCGCCACCGCCGCAGCAGCCGTTCTTCAATTTTTTGCGATAGCTGATGACCGCAAAATACAAATAGCCGCAATCACCACACAGATGATGATCGTAGCAGGGCTGATGTCCGCGCCGGTCGCATTCAAAATATACGTACGCATTTAAACCGCTTCCTTTTGTGAAAATAGTTCTTGTGAGAGAAGACTCTCATATACCCTTTGGGGGTATACTGATTATATACCTCGGCGGTAGAGAATGTCAAGAGAATAAGTTAGCTTTTTCTAACTTATTTTTGAATTCCTGCGTTGCTGCGCGTGTGGAAAAATAAAAAATGCCGCCCGGCACTGTTCTAAACACAGCAGTCGAGCGGCGTTTTCATTTACTTTTTACGGTTTCGCGTTCCAGAGGGTAACTTTCCCTGTTTCGCGGGTCTTGTTCATGTCGATGATGCGCTGGTTCGACGAGCCGCGAAAGCGCAGAGAAATGTCTTTGAGTTCATCGACGAATGCGCCGTCGACGAGCACGTCGAGCAGGGACAGGAATTCGTCCGTGACCTCGCAGCGGTTGCGACCGCCGTCTTTCAGCATATCGGTCTCCAGGGTGGAGCCGGAATAGCACCAGATGTCCTTTTCGGGGTATATTTCGCGCACGCGGTGCAGAAACGGCACCAAAGCTCGTTGATTCTGCGGCTCCATGGGCTCGCCGCCGAGCAAAGTTAAACCGTTGATGAAACCGGGTGCAAGGGCTGCGAGCACCTCGTCTTCCGTTTCTTTTGTAAACGGCTTGCCGTAGTTGAAATCCCACGTTTCGGCGTTGAAGCAGTTTTTGCAGTGGCGCGTGCAGCCGGAGACGAACAGCGTGACGCGCACGCCGATGCCGTTTGCGATGTCGGTTTTTTTGATCTCACCGTAATTCATGATGGTTTCCTCTATTCATGAAATACCGCACAAAGCGCCTGCCCTGTGCGGTACTGTTTATTCTTGATTTTGACTTAATTACAAGTGCAGCACACGCTCTTTGATTTCGGCGGTACGGCCCTGGTTCCAGAACTGGGTGCCGATGTAACCGCAGGTGCGGCGGGCGACGTTCATGGTATCCTGGTCGCGGTTGCCGCAATTCGGGCACTCCCAGACGAGCTTGCCGTCGTCCTCGACGATCTGAATCTCACCGTCGTAGCCGCACTTCTGGCAATAATCGCTCTTGGTGTTAAGCTCGGCGTACATGATGTTATCGTAGATATAGCGGATGATCTGCAGGACGGCTTCGAGGTTATTCTGCATGTTCGGGACCTCGACATAGCTGATCGCACCGCCGGTGGAAAGCGCCTGGAACTGCGACTCGAAGCGGAGCTTTTCAAACGCGTCAATATGCTCGGTAACGTGGACGTGGTAGCTGTTTGTGATATACGGCTTATCCGTGACGCCCGGGATGATGCCGAAGCGGCGCTGGAGGCACTTTGCGAACTTGTACGTGGTGCTTTCAAGCGGCGTGCCGTACAGACCGAAGCCGATGGTGGTCTCTGCCTTCCATTTTTCGCACGCAGCGTTCATGTACTTCATGACAGCGAGCGCAAACGGCGTTGCGCTCGGGTCCGTGTGGGATTTGCCCGTCATGTAGCGCACGCACTCGCACAGACCGGCATAGCCGAGCGAAATGGTGGAATAGCCGCCGTAGAGAAGCGCATCGATGGGCTCGCCTTTTTTGAGACGGGAGATTGCGCCGTACTGCCAGAGGATTGGCGCGGCGTCGGACAATGTGCCCTTCAAGCGGTTGTGGCGGCACATGAGTGCGCGGTAGCACAGGTCGAGGCGCTCATCGAAGACCTTCCAGAATTTCTCCATATCGCCGCCGGAGCTGAGCGCGACATCGACAAGATTCAGTGTGACGACGCCCTGATTGAAGCGGCCGTAGAACTTATAGTTGCCGTTTTCATCCTTCCACGGGCTTAACGCGCTGCGGCAACCCATGACCGGGAAGCAGTTGCCCTCTTTGAGCTCTTTCATCTTCTTTTCGGAGATGTAGTCCGGCACCATGCGCTTTGCGGTGCACTTTGCGGCAAGCTCGGTGAGGTAATAGTATTCGCTGCCGGGGGTAATGTTATCCTCCTGCAAAACATAAATGAGCTTCGGGAATGCCGGGGTAACCCACACGCCCTTTTCGTTTTTGACGCCCTCATAGCGCTGGAGCAGCACTTCCTCGATAATCATGGCGAGGTCGCGCTTTTCGCGCTCGTTTTTCGCCTCGTTCAGATACATAAACACGGTGATGAACGGCGCCTGACCGTTCGTCGTCATCAAAGTCACGACCTGATACTGGATGGTCTGCACGCCGCGCTTGATCTCCTCACGCAGACGGCGCTCCACCATTTTGGAGATTTGGGCCTCATCCGGGGAAACGCCAAGCTCGCCGATCTCGACTTCGACCTCACGGCGGATTTTCTCGCGGGAGATCTGCACGAACGGCGCGAGGTGTGCGAGGCTGATGCTCTGGCCGCCGTACTGGTTACTTGCAACCTGCGCGACGATTTGCGTGGCGATGTTGCAGGCGGTGGAGAAGCTGTGCGGCTTTTCAATGAGCGTGCCGGTGATGACCGTGCCGTTTTGCAGCATGTCTTCGAGGTTTACGAGGTCGCAGTTGTGCATGTGCTGCGCGAAATAGTCCATATCATGGAAATGGATAATGCCCTGCTCGTGTGCTTCGACGATTTCGCGCGGAAGCAAAATGCGGCGCGCGATGTCTTTGGAGACCTCGCCGGCCATGTAATCGCGCTGGACGCTGTTTACGGTTGGATTTTTATTCGCGTTTTCCTGCTTGACTTCCTCGTTGTTGCACTCGATAAGGCTGAGAATCTGGTTATCGGTGGTATTGGCGCGGCGCGCAAGCGAACGCGTATACCGGTAACAGATATACTCCTTAGCGACATCGAACGCACCCTGCCCCATGATCTGCTTTTCTACGAGGTCCTGTATTTCTTCCACGGACGCTGCACGCCCCATGGCGACGCACGCTCCTTCGACATTTGCAGCGATTGTGCGAATTTGCTCGTTCGTAAGTCTCTGACGCTCGTCGATCTCTTTATTTGCCTTGGAGACAGCGACGATAATCTTAGTGATATCGAACGCTGCTTCCGAGCCGTTTCTCTTAATGATCTTCATGTTCCTTACCGCTCCTTCATACCGCCCGCGGGAGCTGCATGTTTCCAGCCCCTTTGGTTTTTCATAATCAGTTTCCATAATTTTCTTTATATTGAATATTTATGCGTAACCACAAGATATTGTGTTCGTTTTTGCGGTTCCTGCCGCAAGCACCCTACCAGTATACACCGAAGTTGGCATCTTGTCGAGTAGTAAATGCGCTTTATTTTAAATTTCTTTTTGTACCCTTTTTACCCATTGCGCAATAAAGCGTGAAAGGGCACTGCAGAGCGGCGCGGCAAAGCGCGGGTTTGGATAAAAAGGGCGGTCATTGACCGCCCTTGCAGGAACCCATGCAGCTGGGTTCCCTACGATTTGAATGTCCCCCGGACATTCAAATCCACCTTCCTAATTTTATGTAGGCAAAGAGATTTCGCTTTCTGATGAAAGCAACTTAGGGCGCTGCCCTAAGTACCCGCAGTCTTTTGAAAAAGGCTGGCGAAAACTTTTGACCACCGTTACGGGAAGCTTCTTTTCTTACTCTTCCTCTGCTTTTTCCGGCAGAAGATCTGTCATGCTTTTGAGGCTGATGCCGAGTGTGGACATATTGTGCAGGAGTGCGGAGGTAGTCGGCTGGATGATTCCGCCTACGCCGAGCAGGATAAGCATGAGGTTGAAGCCGACGATGAAACGGTAGTTGCGGTGGATGCGCGCCATGAGCGCAGTGCTGAGCTGACGCAGGGTGACGAGCTCATAGAGATCGCCTGCCGCAACGGTGATGTCCGCGATCTCTCTGGCAATGGCGGCGCCGGTATTGATGGCAACGCCGACGCTTGCTTCGGACAGCGCCGGAGAATCGTTCACGCCGTCGCCGACCATGATAACGGTGCGGCCCATTTCTTTTTCGCGGCGGATGAAGTTCGCTTTATCCTCCGGCAGCACTTCGGCGTAGAACTCGTCCACGCCGACCTCTGCCGCAACGACCTCGGCGGTCTTGCGGTTATCACCGGTCATCATGACAACCTTCTTGATGCCGCAAGCGTGCAGAGCGCAGATGGCGTCCTTTGCTTCCTTACGCAGCGGGTCGGAGATACAGATGACGGCTGCGAGCACACCGGAAATGCACAGATAAAGGTGCGAATACTCGGCCGGAAGTGCGTTGAACTTCGCTTCTTCGCCCTCCGGGATCACGCAGCCCTCGTCTTCAAAAACGAAGTGCGCGCTGCCGATGATGACCTTTTGGCCCTCCACAGTGCTGGAAATGCCGTGCGCGACGACGTATTCCACGCGAGAATGGTACTCTTCGTGGGAGAGGCCGCGGTCCTTGGCTTCGGCCACGACAGCGTTTGCCATGGAGTGCGGGTAATGCTCCTCAAGGCAGGCGGCAAGGCGCAGCATTTCGCTTTCCTCACGGTCGCCGAACGTTTCGATCATGGCGACACGCGGTGTTGCGTACGTCAGCGTGCCGGTTTTATCGAACACAATGGTATCGGCGTTTGCAACGGCCTCCATGAAGCGGCCGCCCTTGACGGAAATATGGTGTGCGCTGCTCTCGCGCATCGCAGACAGCACCGCAATCGGCATGGAGAGCTTTAACGCGCAGGAGAAATCGACCATCAGCACGGCGAGCATCTTTGTGACGTTGCGCGTGAGCAGATAGGTCAGCGCCGTGCCGCCAAGCGTGTACGGCACAAGCTTATCGGCAAGGCGGGAAGCCTTGTCTTCTGCGGTGGATTTCAATTTTTCGGACTCTTCGATCATGCGGACGATACGGTCATAACGACCGCCGCCCATGGCTTTTTCGACGCAGATGACGCACTCGCCCTCTTCGGCGACGGTGCCGGCATACACGTAGCTGCCGACGGACTTCTGCACCGGCAGAGATTCGCCGGTCATAGAGGCTTGATTGACCAGGGCTTCACCCTCGACGACCTTACCGTCGAGCGGAATCATATTGCCCGTGCGCACAACGATGCGGTCGCCCGCCTGAATGTCGCCGATTGGCATGAGCACCTCGGTGCCGTTTGTCTTGAGCCAGACCTTATCGACATTGAGGGACATGGCGCCCGCGAGGTCGGCAACAGACTTTTTGTGCGTCCACTCCTCGAGAATCTCGCCGAGGCGCAGCATGAACATGACGGAGCCTGCCGTATCGAAATCGCCGCGCACAAGAGAAACGGTGACAGCCGTGGCATCAAGCACAGCAACGGAGAGATGACCGTGCAGCAGCGCCTTAACGCCCTCTTTGATGTACTTTGCGGAGCGGATGATGGCAAGCATCATGCGAATGGGCGCCGGGAAGAACATTTTAGCCATGGCGCGGCGCAGCACCGTGAAGACGAGCTTGTCTTCAAACTCGCGGTTCAATGCGCGGGCGGTGTGATCCGGCACAAGCTCCATGCTTTCGGCTTTTGCGAACGAGAATGTCGCGAGCGCACGAATAAGGGATGTGCGGTCGTTTTGATAGACGATGACGGCGTCCTGTGTGCGGTCGTAGACCTTAACTTCCTTTACGCCGTCCACGGCGCGCAGGTAATACTCTAAAATGTCGGCTTCTTTCAGCGTCATGCGGCCGCAGACGAGATGTACACGCATGTGCCCGCGCGCTTCATGCAGAATTTTACACTTCATAACTTTATCCTTCTATGCAACAATATATTGGAAGCTCCGAAAAACAGAGCAGTTGAACGAAAAAAGAGAGCCGCTTTCGGCGGCTCTCCGGTAATTCAGACCCGGGATAGACCCGCGATCAGGCTTCGGTGGATTCTTCCGCGGAAGCTGTTTCTTCCGTGCATGCGCAAGCTGCATCTTCGATGACCTCTGCGGCAGCATCGGCAGCGCGCTGCTCGTTGATCTCCTTAGCGTCGGTCAGGATGTCGTTTGCGTTCTCCTTGATGGTCGTGACCGTTGTCATGACGCACTCCTTGGCACGCAGAGCAGCTGCAGTGGTCTCGGTGTAGACCTTCTTAGCGTCCTTGCTGCCGAGCACCTTGATGCCGGCGGTACCAAACAGAACACCTGCTGCGAAAAGACCGATTTTTGCCCAATTCATAAAAATACCTCCTGTATTGCGGGCCGCATTTTAACCATGCGGCTCATAAAATTATTTTTTCATGTGTCCGCTGATGAGAGTCAGCACAAAGAACAAAACGGTAAGCCTTGCAAAATGCTTATGCATTTTCATATTCATTCACCACCTTGTTTGTTCTGGCAAAAAGAATAGCACGATTTTTACCTAACTTCAACAGTTTTCACACAAAAAACACAATTTTCTATTATTTGTAAAAACAACCTGCAAGTTAGCAATACCATTTTGGACAATTTGTTAAAACAGAATCGGTTAGTTTAAACAATCACAGGTTTCATGCGGCTTTTGCGGTTTCAGCACAGACGCGCATACGATGTATATACAGCTTAAAAGAAACATTTTGGCAATTTTTGAACCAAAAAGACGAAATTGCTCCATTTAGACTTTCGACATAACTTTCTCTTCCCGCAGCATTGGAATACAGCGGTTTACATTGCGCTTATAGGAACAATTAGACGCGCCACAGGTATTCTCTATTTCCCACTCTGTACGGTACACGAGGACAGACAACAAAGCGTGCGGCACGGGAAGCACCCATAAAGGCTGCTCATTACCGTTTCGGTTCTACGTACTCCTCTCTTTTGTTTCATCGTTTTTGCACCCTAACGACTTTGTTCTGGGTTAGTCAGAACAAACTTGCAAGCTTATTGTACGCCTGCTTCTTTCGCTTGTCAAGAGCCATGTGTAAAAGCAGGCGCTTTTTTAGAAATGAGACCTGTGCGCGTGGGCTTCTTCGGTGACACCTTGCGTAAACCGCTCGAAAAACAGGGTATCCCCTACCACCTTGCCGTGACGCTTATACAAAATGAGCTGCAAAAGTCCGCTTGTTTGGTTTTGCGATATCCCTATCGGACGTTTTAGTCCCTTTTTTTCGCTGAAAACGACGAAAGCACGAGTCATACAGAATGAAGCGTGCAAATATATCGGCGTGAAGCCCGACCTCTATGACCCGATTGAAGAAGATGTAAAGGCGGGGCTTGAGTGCATCGCGTACCAGATCACTGACCTTACGCTGCGCATGGCACAGGACGCAGGTCTGCCGCTTTCCGAGCTGCGCGCGGACGGCGGCCCCACTGCGAACAAGTACCTGATGCAGTTTCAGAGTGACATAGCGCAAGTGACAGTCTCTGTGTCGGATGTGGCAGAGCTTTCCGGCTTCGGTGCAGCATGCGCAGCAGGGTTTTCCTGCGGATTATATGACCCGGAGACGATCTTTGCGAACACGCACCGCAGCTGCTTCACACCGGAGATGGATAATACCGAGCGCGAAGCACGCTACAATGGCTGGCAGAAAGCCGTGCGGCAAGCGCTGACGCACTAAAGCTTATTGAATTTCAAAACGCATATTCGCAAGGCAAAACCGCGAATGTGCGTTTTTCACTATTTTTACACCTTGCGGTTGACAACGCACGCGGTTTTGTAATAGACTGGAGATAACGCCGAAATGCGGCGAAGAATCTTGGGATAAGAGGTAAGTTTACTATGAAAAAAGGTGCGAAACGCAACCAAATTATCAGCGAGCTGTTACATGTGACGGACGAGGAATTCACGGATGAGGAACTGATTCATCAGCTGATTGCAACGGAAGTCACAAAAAACGCAGACAAGGACGAGCACATGACGTTTGGGCAGCGTGCCGCGGACGCAGTGGCGCGCTTTGCGGGCAGTTGGGCGTTTATTTTCAGTTTTATCGCCGTCATGGTCATTTGGATGGTCATAAACCTCGTTTTGGGTTCGAGAGCATTTGACGAATACCCGTTTATTCTGTTAAACCTCGTACTTTCGTGCATCGCTGCCGTGCAAGCGCCGCTCATCATGATGAGCCAGAACCGCCAAGAAGCAAAAGACCGTCAGCGTGCAGAGAATGACTATAAGATCAACTTAAAAAGCGAACTCATCATCGATGATCTGCACAAAAAGCTTGACCTTGTTCTGGAAAACCAAAGGAAGATCAACCGCCGTTTGGATAAGATTGAAGCGGAGATTGCGCCGGAAAACGAGGAAAAATAACGCTTTACACATAAAGATTTGGGAAATCGTATTAAAAAGCATCACCATCCGTAAAGGAACGACGGCGGATATCTCCGCCGTTTTGGAACAGAAAAAGCAGATGCACCCGATGTGGATTCGGGGCATCTGCTTTTTGCTGTCTTTCGATTTCAAATTTTACTCTGCTTCGCTCAAAAGCATACGGTCATTATCGAGGGCTTTGCCGGCGGCTTGCTTGAAGCGGTCGAGGAGGTCGGCAACAGTCATGTGGGTACGCTCTTCGCCGGTGACATCCAGAATGATCTTACCGGCGTTCATCATGATGGTGCGGTTGCCGAGCTCGAGCGCGGACTGCATATTGTGCGTGATCATCATGCACGTGAGGTGGTTTTCCTCCACAGTGTTTTTCGTGATCTCGAGCACCTTTTCGGCGGTGGCGGGGTCAAGCGCGGCGGTGTGCTCATCGAGCAGAAGGAGCTTCGGCGGGTTATATGTGGCCATCATAAGCGTGAGCGCCTGACGTTGGCCACCGGAAAGCAAACCCACGGGCTGGGTCATGCGGCCTTCGAGCCCCATACCGAGCAGGGAGAGGCGTTCGCGAAACGCCTGTCTGTCCTTGCGGGAGATGGAGCTGAGCCAACCGCCGTGCCCCGCTGCGAGCGCGAGGTTTTCTTCGATGGTCATGCCCGGTGCGCTGCCGCGCATGGGGTCCTGAAACAGGCGGCCGATGCTGCGGGCACGCTTATACTCCGGCATGAACGTGATGTCCTTGCCGTCAAGCTCGATCTTGCCGCTGTCCGTGAAAAAGCTGCCGGAAATGGCGTTAAAAAGCGTAGATTTGCCCGCGCCGTTTGCGCCGATGACGGTGATGAAATCGCCCTTTGCGGCGTGGAAGCTGAGGTCTTCGATCGCCTTTTTGGCGTTGACCGTGCCGGGTTGAAGGTCTTCGAGATATGCGTGAGTTTAAGCATGGGTGCGCTCCTTTCCGAAACGGCGCTTCAGATACGGAAGCTGTTTTTTGAGGTACGGCCCGGAGATTGCCAGAATGACAATAACGGACGAGACGAACTTGAGCATGAACGCGGGCAGGTTGAATCGCAGCGCGATGGTATACACAAGGCGGAACACGAACGCACCGACGACCATGCCGAAGATACGCAGCGGAATTTTACCCTTGCCGAAGAACGCGCCGCCGATGAGGAGCGATGCCAGCGCAACCGTAACCATGCCGGTGCCGATATCGATGCTGACAGACTTTTGCGACTGCGCGAGCAAGCAGCCTGAAAGCGCCGTAAACGCATTAGAAATGCACAGGCCGATGATGGTCGTTTTAACCGGGTTGATGGACGAGGAGCGAACCATGTCCGGGTTATTGCCCGTCGCACGAATGGCAAGGCCGAGGCGTGTGCGGAGGAAAAGTCCCAAAACGACCGCCACGAGTACAACCGTGATGGTGATGACGATAAGCTTATATTGCCCCGCAAGCGGTGTGTTTTCGAGCACCGAACGCATTTTGGTGAAGACTGTATCGGAATTATTGAGGTTCAGAAGCGACGCGCCGTTCATGATGCCGATGTTGACGGAATAAAGCGCAGTATTGACGATGATGCCGGCAAGCAGACTATCAATGCCCATTTTCGTCTGCAAAAGAGCCGTGACGAAGCCGGAGACCATGCCGATCGCCATAGCGGCGGGGATTGCCAGAAACGGATGCCCGGAAAGCGCGACGGACGCGCCGACGACCGCGCCGAGCGTGAAGCAACCGTCTGTGGAAAGGTCGCATACGTTCAGCATGGAATAGCTCAAAAACAGTGCCAAAACAGTCAGCGAGCTGATGAGACCGAGCTCCAGCGCTGTCTGCCCAAGGGTCAGGATTGAATCGAAAGACATACAAAAACTCCTCGTTTTGCAGATTTGTGGTGATATGCCGAAGCCACGCGCCCGAAAACCAAAATGGGTGCATGGCAGCGGTGATTGCATTCTTATGGGTAAGTAAGGTATTGATGAAGTATGGTAGTATGAAGTGTTTGAAAGCTTATGGGGTAGGATAAGCTTCTGAGAGATTTAAATTAAGACTCGAGATCGCTGAAGCTCTCTGCGGTCGTGATCTCCTCCACTCTCGTGCAGTACGGGGCAAAAGCTTCGGAGACGGTATCGAAGTCGAGGCCGAGCTTTTCGCAGATTTCGGTGTTAACCGTTGCGGTGCCGTTGTCGAATGTGATGACCGGTGTGGTCGCCGGGTCTTTGCCTTCGGTGAGGATGGAAGCGATCATATCTGCGGTCTCACGGCCGAGGTTTGCGTAATCCACGCCGTAGCCGAGGAACGCGCCGTTGAGGGCGAAGGAGTCCGCGCCGGTGTAGTGCGGGATGCCTGCGTCAGCAAAGGTCTCGTAAATAGCGAGCTCTGCCTTCATGATGGTGTTATCGGTCGGGGTGAACACGGCGTCTACACCGTCGGAAACGAGAGCCTGTGCGGCGAGCGCGACTTCTTCGGCGGTCGTTGCGGTGCGCTCTACATATTCAACACCTTTGTCGTCGAGGTACGCCTTTGCGTGCTCGATGGCGGCGGTGGAGGAATCCTGTCCTACGTCGTACAAAAGGCCGATCTTCTTGGCATCGGGGTTCTGGGCGAAGATAAGGTTCATGACGGAGTTGGTATCGAGGTTATCGGAGGAGCCCGTCACGTTGCTGCCCGGCTCTTCAAGGGAAGCGACAAGACCCGCGCCGACCGGGTCGGACACGGCAGCGAACACGACAGGCGTTTTGCTGTCTTCGGTTGCGGACTGCATCGCCATGGCGACCGGGGTCGCGACACCGACCATGAGATCTACGTTATCGGCTGCAAAGTTTGCGATGATCTGATTCATGACGTTCGCGTCGGCGTTACAATTGTCGTACTTCACGTTGATTGTGATGCCCTGCTCGCTTTCAATCTCGGCGAGACGTGCATTGATGTTATCAACGATCTGGTTTAAGGAAGCGTCATCGACGTAGTTGCAGATGCCGATGGTGTACGATGCGCCGGAAGATTCTTCGCTTGCGGTGCTCTTTTCACTCGACACACTGCTTTCGGAAGCGGCGGACGAAGAAGAGTCGCTTGACGCGGAGGACGTGGAAGAAGCTGTGCTCTGACCGCTGCAAGCGGCGAGGCTGAGGGTCATAGCGGCAGCGGTGATCATGGCAAATACGTTTCTGAGTTTCATAAATTTATCGATCCTTTCAGGTTTGTTTTAATGCGTTCAAATGCGGGTTCAAAATTTCGGATGCAGCGCGGCTGCGCCATCGTTTTGTGTAAACAAACATGAAATAACCTCCCTGAAAAACAAAAAACTCCTGTCCCTGCAATCACTTGCTGGGACAGGATCAAAATTCCTGCGGTGCCACCCGGCTTGGTATGTGAAACACACACCCTCTTACGCGTACCATCATACGCAGACCTTTGTTTACGGAGAGCCACACTCCGTCTCACATACTCGGGAAATCCTTTTCTGTTCGCCCTCAGAAGTCCATTCCGCTTTATCTTTCCGCCGTGATTCCACCATCCACGACTCTCTGTGAGAAAAAGTTGCCTAAAGCGTACTCACTCTTCCTCAACGGTTTAGTGCATTGTAGCACACATTTTTTCGGTTGTCAATTAGGTTTTTGAAAAAATTTTGATTTTTTGTAAAAAAGATAAATTTCGTTAAAAATGGCCCATCAGCAATGCTCAAGATTTATAAGCCACTCGGCGCAGGCGTTCTCTACGACGAGCCTTGCCGCAAGGGCGGAATTGCCCGGAGCTAAGCCACACCCACCGCTCGTTGCGAGTGGCAGAGTTCCTATCGCCTTATTATGCAAATCGTATTGCGGTCATCCTGTGACCTTTTTGTTATTCAAATGCAGCACGCGGTCGCACTTTTCGGAGATGAACGCGTCGTGTGTGACGATGATGCAGATCTTGTCTTTGCAGACCTGCTTCAGGGCTTCAAACATGCCCTCTGCGGAGGCTTTATCGAGGTTCGCGGTGGGCTCATCGAGCACGAAGACCGGGCGGTCATCGTAGAAAATGCGCGCCAGCGCGACCTTGCGGCGCTGACCGCTGGAGAGATTTTTGCCCTCTGGCTCGATCTCGTACTCCGCTGTTTTTTCGTTTACGAACTCCGTGAGGTTGGCGAGTTCGACAGCCTTGCGGAACTTTTTCTCGTCAAACGGCTGATCCATGCAGATATTCTCTTTGAGCGTGCCCGCAAAAACGGAGACAAAGCCGGAATCGTAGCTTAAATAATTGCGAATTTCCGCGCCGTGCACGGTTTTATTGCCGATTTTGAGCTCGACTTCGCCGCCCGTGGGCGTATAAAAGCCGATAAGCAGCTTTGTGAGCGTGCTTTTGCCGCTGCCGTTTTCGCCGGTGAGCGCGACGATCTCGCCCGTGTGCACCTGCGTTTCGGCGTGGGACAGGATGACTTTTTCTTCGTCATACGCAAAGGAGAGGTCTTTTTGCGGTGAGCGCTGCATCACCTGCATTCTGAACAGAGGGCTTTGCCGTTTGCGTGGTGTCTTCGGTCGGCATGGAGAGGATTTCCCCGATGCGGTTTGTGGAGACCTTCACTTCGTTGACCTCGGCCATCCAGCCCGAAATGTGCAGGAACGGGCCGTAGAAGAAGCTGACGAGGTTCACGACGGCGATGAGCGTGCCGACGGTCGTTTCGCCGCGCACGACGAGAAATGAGCCCATGCCGAGCGCAATGATGAACATGCCGACGCCGAGGAAGTTATTGAGGAAACCGATGGCGCCCTGCAAAACGCTGAGTTTGCCGACGTACTTCTGCTTTTGCGCGTATGTATCCCCCACGCGCTTCTGCACCCAGCCGAGCACGCCGTAGGACTTAAACAGCATGTACTGGCTTAAAAATTCCTGCAAAATATTGCGGTTTTTGTCTTCGTTCTGCATGATCTGAATGCTGTTCATCTCAAGCTTCGGGGAAATACGGATCATGGTGAAAATCAAAATCGGCACGACGACGATCATGACGACCGCGAGTTTCCACTCGAGGAGGAACATCAAAATAAAGCTGACGACGAACGTGAAGCTCTCGAAAAAGATGCTCGGGATGAGCGTTTTGGAATAGAAATTCGAGATGGTTTCCGCGTCTTTTGTCATGCGCGTGAAGTAGTTATCTGCCGCGCCGCTGTCGAACGTCCTAAGGTCTGTGCGGTATAGGTGCTCCACCATGGCGCTGCGCAGAGAAAGCTCCATGCGGCAGGAAAGCTTGCCCTGCAAAACGGACGTGACGACCTGTGAGATGCCGAGCACGAGCAAAACGCCGACCGCGATGATGAGACATGTGGTGAGCGGCATAGCGCTTGCATTTGTGGCGATGTCGAGGAACATTTTCATCAAAACAGACACCGCGATGACGGAAACGCCTAGCAGCACGGAAAAAATGACGAGCAAAATAAACTGCGGAACGTTTTGGCGGATGAGGTGAAGGGAATGCTGGTTTTGCTCTTTCTTCATTTCAAAATCTCCTTTTTGTTGTCTGAACTCATCATGTGACAACATGAAAATTCAGCCGTTTATTTGTTTTTGTGCAAAAGATCGACTTGCTCTCCCGTTTAACACCAGTATACTACATCATCAAAAATTTGTCTACTTTTTTTGCAAAACCATCTATTTTCACAATCAATTCATCGAAATTTCCGCAAAATGACGAAAGCCGACGGCAGGGGCTTTTTCGCACCGAGATAATCCCCTGCGATGCAGCCCAGAAGCACCGTGACAGCACCGCCGAGCGGCAAGACGAAAAGACTCTTTAAATCAACATTTCAGATGACTATGAGCGCTATGAGCGCGCCCGCCGTAAGCAGGGCCGCGCGCAGGGAGCGCCACAGCAGATACGCTGCTTTGTTTTCGTTTTTTTCCGGGTAGACCGTAACGGTCTGCGGATGTTTCATGCGCGTCCCCTCTCTCAGCACAAAATGCGGTAAACTTCATCTTCGATTCGCTCGGCAGGCAGCTCTACCACTTCGCAGCCGCCGCCCACCGCAATATGCTGCAATTTGCCGCCGGACACCGCACTGATGACGGTAGTGCCGATGCGACCCTCAAGCGCTTTTAAGGACGCGGTGTATTGACCCGCGGCAAGCAGCTTTTTATGGAATTTACGGTGATGTTCAGGTTAACGTCCTTGCCTTGCTGCCCACCGGGGCGGACACGCATAGAAACGCGAATGCTGTGCGCATCATGTAAAACGAGCATACCGTTAATCACCATGAGCAGCAATAAAACGATCAGCACCGTCAGCAAAAACGACTTACTGTATAGGAACAGCAGCACTGCTGCCGTCAATAGGACAAGCCCATAGGCCAGTCTGTTTTTCCACATATCCGCTTACCTTTCCGTACCGGGCTTGATCTGCTTCAAAATCTCAGCCAGAATATCGCGCGCCGTTATGCCGTCCACCTGTGCCTGCGGGCGCAGAATGAGACGGTGTGCGCAGACATCGAAAAACACGCTCTGCACGTCTTCCGGCACCACGTAGTTGCGCTCGCGCAGAACGGCACCGGCACGCGCCATTTTGACGAGTGCGGAAACGCCGCAGCGCGCGACCTATTCTCCCCCAAACCGTTCCGCCGCATTACACAGGGAACCAAACGCAAATAAAGCCGGTCCATAGAACCGGCATATCTGTTAAGTCATATCAATCGAGCTTTTCGATGGCCTCCACGATCTCCTTCTGATCTTTGCAGACCTCTTCAAAAAGCGATTCGTCCGTCAGCGGAACGGCGCCGCGCACGGCCTCCGTTAAAGCGGATGCCGATTTTTGCAGGCGGCCGAAGCCGAGGTTCTGTGCCACACCCTTTAACGTGTGCGCCACAAGGAAAGCATCTTTCAATTTTTGGCTTCCACAGCTGCTGTAAGCCGGTTATAGGTCGGATCGTTTGCGTATTTGCGCACGAACTTGCCGATCATTGCCTCATTCGGGATGCGTTTCATCACGTTTTTGAGGTCGCCGCCGATTTTCTGATATAATTCTTCAAGCTCCATGATTTGTCACCTTTCTGCAACTTCTATCTGCTTTCCGCATGATTAGCGTTCGCGTGTTTCGCTTTATTCTCGTACATGCGCAGGTCTGCCTGCCGAATGGCTTCGGAGAGCGGGTGTACGCGGTATACGCCGCCAAGGCTGACATCAAGCTTCACCTCGGGGTAATCCGGCAATTTTGTCTCCTGCACGGCGCGTCTGAGCTGCTTTAAACGCTCATAGAAAACCTCTTCGCCGATCTTGGAGAAGATGAGGAGGAACTCGTCCCCGCCGTAGCGGATGAGCGTATCGCTGCCGCGGATGCCGGAACGGATTGTATTCGCGATAGTTTTCAGCGCTTCATCGCCCACAGGGTGGCCGTATGTATCGTTAATCTGCTTAAAAAGGTCAACATCCACGATTGCCACGGCATCTGCGCTTTCCAAATTGGACTGGAAACTCTCAAGATACAGTCTCCTGTATGTTCCGGTCAGGGCATCGCGGTAGAAGTTCATAAACGAAGAACGCGTTGGCGCATCGTTGTCGCCGCCGCAGCGTGTGCACTCCGCTTCGTCTTCATGCGAAGCAATCTCCAGTGTGCAGGTACGTCCGTTGACATTGATATGTTTAGAAAGCACGAAGTACATTTGCCTGTCACGCATTTCAAGCTTGGTGACCCACTCTTTTCCTTCCAGAGAGCGGGAAGAAATACAGTTTTCGCACGGCTCGTTTCTGCCCCAAATTTCATAGCAGTGTATCGGCGTAGTGATTACTTTTCCGTCTTTATCCAGCTCAAGGTTCTCATTCGTTTTCGGATCTACAAGGCGCACAACCTCAAACACGCGGCTCAAATCTTTCAAAAGATGAGCTATGTTGTCTTCCGTGCACTTTTCGAGCACATCTTCTCCGCGCCGCACCATTTCATCCTGAATATCTTCAAAGTGTCCGAGCACGCCGGCATATTCTTTGTGTTTCGTTGTCCAAAGCGATTCTACCGTAAGGCGCTGCCAGCGATATTCCCCGTTAACGGGGATCTGCACAATCATTTTCACTTCCGGTCTTTCCGGCGTTGTTGCTTTCAGCTTTTCACGCATAGCGAGCCAATCCTTTTCAGAGAGCAGCGAAACGTCGTTCCATTCCGTCAGATACATGGATTTTTCTCGTTGATCGACCGGCGCATTCCAATCTTTGAGATGTACGGTATTTGTCCAGTGGTCAAATTCAAACTGGATACCGCCGCACTGCTCTGCGAAGAATTCCGCCTTTTTCTGCTCGAAGGTGAGCAGGCTGTGCGCACGGTTATTAGGCATAAGTTCTTTTTGCTCGAGTATTTCATCGGAAAGGCGCTTTGCTTCCTGACGGTAATCGAACCGTCTGGGGTCTGTGTGCATGTTCTCGAAAAGCTGATCCTGCACGTCCAAAAGGCACTGTATCAAAAGCGGATTGAAGGCGCCGCATTCGCCGTTTGTAATCATTTTAATAGCGGTCGCGTGGTCGAACGACTTTTTGTAGCAGCGTTCGCTTGTAAGCGCGTCGTACACGTCTGCCATGGCGACGACCTGCGCGGAAATCGGAATCTCATCGCCCTTGAGACCATCCGGGTAGCCGCGGCCGTCCCAACGCTCGTGGTGCCAGCGGCAGATCTCATGCGCCAGATTCATCAGCGTTTCGGATTGCTGCATACCGATGTCGGACAGCATCGAGTCACCGATGGCGGCGTGACTCTTCATAATCTCCCACTCTTCGGGGTCGAGCTTGCCGGGTTTATTTAAAATCGCTTTCGGAACGCTGATCTTACCGATGTCGTGCAGTGCGGAAACCGAAGCGATCATAGAGATATCCGTTTCCGTCAGCGGGTATTTATCCGTGATCTCAATCAAGCGGCGCAGGAGAATGTCCGTCATCGTGCGCACATGCAGAATATGCTGGCCGCTTTCGTTGTTGCGGTATTCGATAACATGGCTCAAAATATTGATCATCGTGTTGTTCGTCTTTTCACGCTCGTAGACCTGCTCCTCCACAAGGCGCACAAGGCGCTTTTGGCGGGCATACAACAGGAGCGTATTTTCGACACGGCGGCGGACGACCGTCAGATCGAACGGTCTGCTGATGTAATCCGAAGCGCCGAGGTCATAGCCGCGGCGGATGAAATCCACATCGCTTTCGGACGAGATGATGATAACCGGCACCTCGCTGATCCAATGCCGCAGATTCATAATCTCCAGCACGCCGAAACCGTCCATTTTCGGCATGTTGATGTCGAGCATCACGAGGTCGATATCATCGTTTTTTTCGAGGATATCGACGGCTTCTGTGCCGTCTTTTGCCATGACATATTCGTATTTATCGCTGAGTATTTCCTCAAGGAGCATTTGGTTCATTTCCGAATCGTCCGCGATGAGTATTTTTCCTTTAAACTCATAGATTTCTCCTTGCAGCGCTTTCTGTTTCGTCTCACAATTTATTTTTTATCGGAAAGCGCTTTCATTTTTACCGATAGAATGACTTGCCAAAGACAGAATTCGCTATATTCTCTGCAAATTCGTCAAAAAGTGAATAAAAAGCAGCAATTCTATCTATTCTACACAATAAAGAACACTATTTAAATACACTGTATTTCTATTTTATCATATTTGCTTTTTTTACGTGCAAGAAAAATCGCATGAAATCATACTTTTTTAAAACAAAGCGCATACAATTTCTTTATTGCAAAAACACCGCGCCTGCGGAGCATTCCGTTTGGCGCGGTGTTTCTCAGTTTTCTGTATTGCGGTTCATGTATTGATACATGTTGGAGTTTTGTTCTGTGTCGCGATTGGCTTCGGAAGATTCACCTTGCATTCCGGAAAACAAATACGTACTCCACTCTTTCGTGCTCTTATCGTACACATACTGCACAACATACCAATCCCACCCGCCAATGTTATCAACCTCTGCGGTTGCACTGGCCTTCAACTCTAAATTTGTTCCCATTTCCGCTTCTATCAGCCGTTTGAGTTCTGTATTTCCGCTATTCCAAGTGGTCGATGTACTAGTATTGACACAAACGCCGGGATCTGTACCAAAAAACACAGATGAACTATAATTACCACCATAGCCGCCCGGATACGAAGTGCCATCACGACACACCAAAACCCATACGCCGGTGCCGTTAGAGTCACCTGCACAAGTAATGGTTCCGTCTGCCACCCACTTGCCGAGCAGAGATTGAATTTTACGCGCGTTGCGGATGTCTTCGGCGCGGGCGCGGCCCTCTGCGGTGTCTTCGGTCGTCACATTGAGCTTTTCCACTTCAAAGGTGGTTTCGGCCAGCGTGTTTTTATTTTCGCTGTCTTTTACGCTCAGCTGCACTGTGAAAAGGGAGGAAACATCGTCATACGTTAAGCTTTTCACCTCAGCTTTAATACCGTAGGGGTACGCCTTTGCGGGTAGAATGTCCTTGCCGCCAAGCTGCACATGCCCTTCCAGCGTAGTGGTAAACGCGGTGTAATCGCCGCTGCCGAACTGCTGGCTGAAAAAGCCCGTAACGTTGCCGCTGCCGTCTACTTTCAGTGTGCCGGAATAGCGCAGCTCATCGCTGATGGTGGTCGTAAGCGTGGAGCACAGCACCTGCGCTTCCGAATATGAAACGGATTTTGCGTAGGAGCGCACGCCGAGCTGCACACCCAACACCATCACCATGCTGACAAGCACCAAAATGGCGACTGTGCAGAGCATTTCCACGAGCGTTAAGCCTTTTTTATCTTTCAGCTTCAAGTTCCCGCCCCCTGCTCTTTGCTTTCCCTGTAATACGTGTAGCCGTTTTCGCTTGTGTATTCATCGACTTGAACATGGATGATTTTTGTGGCACTGTTTTTATCCTTAATGGTCAGCGTTTTGGTTTCGCTGCCCTTGTCGGCATTCTTATACGTTAAAGCCACATCGGTTTTGCGCACCTTGGCATTTACCTTGGAGGCCGTGGAAACTGCGGTGGAGAGAAAAAGCATAACGAGCACCACGACCAAGATGGCCATGAGCGTTTCCACCAGTGTTTCCGCTTTTTGTGAACGCAGCTTTTTCAACCCGTTACCTCCTTTTGCAGCTTTGCCTTATTCCATTCGAGTGTTCGGGTGACGACCTGCGTGGAGCCCGTATCGCCGGAGGTTCTTTCCTCCGCCAATTTGCCCTCCATAGTCAACACCATGCGGCAGGGGTGTTCGGAACCCACACCGTTTGTGAATGTTGCAGTGAGGTTATACACCTTGCTGCTTCCGTCACTGCCGGTGTCGACTGATACAAGGATTTCTGCCGATACATCTTCATAACCGTCTACGGAGAACGTGTAGGTCTTTGTATAAGGGGTCGTCGTGTTCACTCCTATAAACCATGCGCCGATGTCATTGATCATATCTCCCACCGCACATGTGGCCTTTATCGTATCATTCGTCGTAGTGGTCGTTCCATCCGCCTGCGTCACCGTGGTCGTAACATCTTTATACCGGCCCGTAAGGCTTTGGAAATCGTCGCGCACGAGCTCAGCGGCAGAGCTGACCGCGAGGTAGGCCTGCTGCTGTTCTTTTCCGAGCGTTTATTTACGGCGGCGCTGGTGGCGGCGGAGATAATGACCGCGCTCACCATGATACCGACCAGCATAAGCAGCAGCGCCATCAGCATGGAAGCGCCCCTTTGGCTATTCAGCTTTCTGCGGATCGCCTGCATTTTCGGCACCTGCCTTTTTGTTGATTTGCGGTTCAACGGTCTCGCCGCCTGCTGCGGTATCTTCCCAAACGGCGTAGAGAGTGAGTTCGGTCTTATTCCCCATTGCCATGGAGTTTACGATGTTCTGAATTGGGTCCTCAGCTGTATACCGAACTGCACCCTCCGCTTCTACCGCCCAGCCCTTAAAGGTGGATGTTCCTTTTGTAAACGCATTCTGCGGAAGGGTGTCCATCGTTTGAATCTTATCATAAGCATACGAAACAGCAGGCATCTTACCCGAACCGCCGTTGGCATCAAACCGGATGGTATAGGTGTTCGGCGTTAATGTCGGGTGAATTTCTGTATCTGCGTAGATTTCAGAAAGCGCCCATGTGCAGGTGTAGCCCAACTCGGCATCGGCTTTCAAATTAGCCTTATCCTCCTCGGTCAACTCCGGCTTTTTGCCATAATCGACTGTTTTTGTGAGAAGAATATTGCCCTTTGTGTCAAGGAACTTCACTGTATATGTGTTCGATGCGATGGTGTACGGGGTGGTGAGGTTGTAGATCACGTCGCCGTTTTTGAGGACGATCTTTAGGGTGATCTCGCCTGCCGCGGCGGATTCCACCTTTACGGCGCGATATTGGAACTTCGTGTCGTTCGTTTCTGTCGTCCACTGATCGTTTACCGTCACTTTGTAGGTGTGATTTTCATCGGTCGTGATGCCGTCTTCACCCACAGTGTAGGTCGTTTCCCTTGCGGTGATCTCGATTTGATCGACCGTAAAGCCGTTCTTCAAATCGGTATACTCATCCGTTGCGTAGAGGAACAGCGTACTTTTCTGCATGGCGGGGCCGTTTTCCGGGTATTCAACGGTCGTACCGGTGTAGGAGGTCGTGGATTTTTTCGGCGTGTGCGGCAGAGAAATCTGGTTATAGACGCTGCCGTTTGTCAGGCCAAGCACATCACTTGGCTTTGTTGTAGCGCCGATATACAGCGTAGCCGTGATCTCTTTTGCGGGCTCCGCGGCAGTTGCCGCGCCGTACGGATATGTGCACGTGATGCTCACCGTGGCTTCGCCCGCGGCAAAGCCGGTAAGCGGCAAGGAGAACGTGCCGTCTGCGTTCAGCTTGATATCGTCCTTACTGCACTCGATGACATCCTGCTGCACGCCGTTGTTATCGACAGCAATCTCCCATTTAAGCGTCTTTTCGGTCTCGGCAAGCAGCTGCTTGTCGTTTGCGTCCTTTACGGTCAGCGTAATTGTATCGGTGTCGCCGGAATAAACCGAAATGTTCGTAGAAGAAGCCTCCAGCTTGAGCGATGCCGTAACTTCGATTGTAAGGCGCGCGATGTAATTGCCGAGCTTCGCCTCTGCGACGACCGTGCCGACATTCTGCCCGATGAATGTGACATCGTAGCAGTTATTCTCACGATTATACACAATGCGGCTGACTGTTGCTGCGGCCTTATCGTTTGTGAGTTCGTTTCTGTTTTCGTCGTACAGCTTGATTTTCGGCTCTGCGCTCGTATCTACGTCGCTGCTGGCGATAAGCAAATGTGTCTGCAAAAGCGCCTTGCCGTCTTCGTTGTCGTTCAAAGTACTGTCTTCCGCTTTCGTTTTGATATCCGCAAGCAGGTCAAGCTTCCGGGAATTTTCTTCCCATAAGAGACCGATGCGCGGCCAGCGGCCGTAATGCAAATTGACTGTGCTGCCGAAGATATCGGTCTGTGTCAGAACCGTCGGGAACGGATAGTTAAGCCCCTGCAGCGCCGTATCGTTGCCCGGGAAGCTATACTTGCCGTCGATATTCTGCCCCTGCTCGGTGATGGTGACGGTGGAGAAGCTCTTATAGCTTGAGCCGGACTGGTAGTTCTTGTTCAGTTTCGTTAAGAATTCGCTGCTCTGCATTTCGGCATACGTTAAGTACGGGGTGGAATCGTTGTACAACATAATCCTACGGTCATACCAATCCAAAGTCCGGTTGAGATTTAGGTCACTCCAACTTTGAGGATTTTTGCCATATGCACGATAATCGTCTGTCTCTAATACGGCAGACTCAAGCGCATAGCAATTATAAATCTCAATATAGTCATTATTAACAGCAGTAAATGCCTGCTGCATTTCACCATTAGAAGCGATTGCTTGCGTACTCTTAATAATGTTTTTTTCTCCCCACTGACCACCACTGCGTCTTGGCATGTCAACATAGCTATAAGAATTATAAACTCTCATGACATTTTTGACTGTGCCTATCAAGCTATCAAGACCGTCATTGCGCAAAACGATACCGCCGACTAAGCCGCCCATCCAAATATTTGCACCTGCATTCCAATTTTTGTACCCCATAGAAGATATGCTGCTCATGGAACCACCGGCATAGCAATAATTCACTGTTCCGCGGGAAACACCGGCAATACCGCCGACACGCAGATTTTGATAAGCGCCATTATAGCCGATATTGATAATAATATCTGTTACAGCGGAGCAGTTTGTAATATCCATGTTTGTCATGCCGACAAGACCGCCGACACTGCCGCCGCCCCAACCCGGGGTGTTTGCATGGTTATCCCGAATGGTATAGCCGGAAACCGTGCAGTTTGTAAATACACTTGCAGGATTGTCTCTGCCGGCCGCAAAGCCGACAAGACCGCCAACGCAGTACCAGCTCTCACCGTCCTTTGTAGCTTCGATTACATTGCCTTCATCCGAGTATACGACCACATTTTTAACCGTTGCACCGACCGTAATGCCAAAAATACCAACACATTCCGCATTGCTGTGAATTTCAACATTTTTGATCGTATATGCCTGTCCGTCATAATGAGAAGCAAAATATGACATTGTCGGATCAGCGTTTGCTGTATTGCCTGCATTATCATACATGCTTCCGATAGGCGTGAAGTTATTGGTCTTACCAAGTGTACTGTATTCTGAGGAAGCATTCAAATCGTGTGTTTGATTCCAATACAGCTCTTTGCCGCTTCCCGATACCGTGCGAGTATCGCCGTAAACCTGATACGTGTATTTATCCTTATACGTATTCCAATCCCCTTTGTTCTGAGACACAATGGAGGTGTTTGTATTGCGCTTTCCGGAATTCCAGTTGATAAACTGTAACTGCGAGACGGAGCGAATCTCGTAAGCGTTGCCGTTGGCGCCGGGTTTGACGTCACCTGTTTCTGTCGTTTTGCTCTGTACTTCGGAGCTATCGAGGCTCATAGAGTTTGCAAAGAACGGGTTGACGGTGTAGGTGTATACGGTAGCATCCGTTCCGTTGCCGTACTTCAGCTGCCATGCGCCGTTTGCTTTGTTATCGATCAAATACATTTTGTCTTCGCCGGTTTCATATGCGACAAACGTATAGCCGGGCATCTGCTTACCGAGCGCTTCGCCGGCTTTTGCATTTTCTGCAACGCTCATGAAGTTTTCATTGAAGTATACAGCACTTAATAAAGTCTTCAAATTATTGCTGTTCGCATAGAAATAGCCGTAGCCGTAATGCGTTACAACGCCGCCGTCGTCGTGCTCTTCACAGAGAGAATCGCCCTTTAAGATGTCGTTGTTTGCGCTGGAAATTTCATTGCCCTGGCTTGTGCCCACGTAGCTGAAGTGGTAGCCGCTGTTGCTGCCGCTGTCTTCATATTCCCAGTAGAACACACCGAGCGTACCGATGTCCTTCTGCACGGGCCAATCGCCGTAATGCACGGTCTGCCCTGCTGCATTGCGCACGACTGCCGGGTAGATATAATGATCGCCGGTCGTTTCTTTGAAATTATAGGTGCAATCTGCCTTTTTGAAATTATTGATTGTTTTGTTTTGCAGCTCGCTGCCCGTAAGGGGCTCACCCGCCGCGTTATCTTTGAATTCGTTCTTGGAGGTGTTGTAGGCATAAAGCGTGCCTCTGTACGAATACGTGCCGCCGTCCAGATAATAGCACTGGTATGCCGAACCGCCGGTATGCGCAAAGCCGTAGGACTCCGCATCGCCGGAAGCTGTCAGCGCCGTAGCGCTGTAGCTGCGGCGAATCATGCCGCTGGCATTGTTCGCCGCAAAGCCCGCGACCCACACGGTGCTGTTTCGCGCGCCGCGCACCTGAATGCTGCCAAGCGCGTAGGAATCCGAAATAGAGGCGTGGTTCACGCCCGCAAAGCCGCCCGCATAGGTGTTAGAGTTCGTATTTGCAAAGCGAATGGACGGGCAGTCCGAAGCGCTGTTGCGGATGGTGCCGTAGTTGCTGCCGACAAAGCCGCCGAGCGAAGCCGTGCTGGCACTGTAACCGTAATACTCCATGGTATAGCCGGAAACCGAGCAGTTTGAAACCGTGCCGCGGTTATAACCGACGAGCACGCCCATGCTGACGCGCGACGCACTGCCGGAAGCCGAATTACCGCCCTGCGCATTGACATAGGCCACCGTGTTACTGCCGTCGCCGACAAGGAACACATTGCGCACCGCGGCAGCGGACGACGTATAACCGAACATGCCGATGTAAAGGGACTTTGCTTTAAAGGAAATTCCCTCTATTGTATTGCAGCCGCCGTTATACACAGCCGTAAACGGCTTATCCCCTGTACCAATCGGCGCCTGTGTGTTAATCTTTGCAGGCACAACGTCATATTTTGTCCACTCATACCTGCTGTAATCAATGTTGAGTTCCTGACGGAACACACTGTCCTTTACGGCATCCGCATACTGCGAGTAGTAAAAGCTCAACGCATACAGCTGGCGGGCGGAGCGGATGCAGACCGTTTCCGGCGCCTGCGGCTTATTTTCGTTGACCGTCACCGTTTTTGCGAAATGCGGATTGTAGTAATACTCCGTATTCGTGTTGTTTGCGGTGTCTTCTATCGTGATCTTCTGGTAGAACGTATCCGGCTCTGCGGTGTCGATATAATCGGTGTTGACGACCTCTTTTGAGAGCGGATAGAGATAATACTTCGTATTTGTCGTGTCGTCAGTCGTTTCAATTGCGCTTTTAAACGATACCTGTGCCGGTTGGTTGTTTGCATACGTCACGGTAACGTTATCGGACGGATTTTTCTTTTCGATATACGCCAGCGCATAGCCGTCGCCGACGACAAACTTACTCGTTTTGAGCGTGGAAAGGTTCGCGCCGTAGAAGCCGTAGGTTTCGTCTTTGTAGCGCTCGTAATAAACCAGTGCGCCGGATTCAAACTCCGCTTGCCAGTCACCGTAGTGGTTCAGCTTTTCAAGGCGCGGATACGTGTAATACGTAAGGCCCTGATCCATCAAGTTATACGGAAACGTAGCCGCGCCGGAGGAGGACGTGAACGCCTTTGGAGATTTCTTTTTGCAAAGCCCGATTCACTGAGTTTTTTATAGGTTTTCGGCGTGGTTTGATTGTCGTTTTCCCACTTGCTTGTGCCGTCACCGGAAAGACCGCCGTCTGTCAGATAATATACGTTTGAGGCACTGCCCATTGCTTTGACCGTGGAATGAACCTTTGCGTTTTCTCCAACATTGTAAACACACGCAGAATAACCGCCTGTGGCGATCACATTGGAGCCGCCTACTAAGCCGAAAGCATCGACGGTCGCCGTTTGGTAACCCGCTGCATAGAAATCCTTTAAGGTGATAGAGGTTCCCGTTGCGGCTACTTCAGACCCGCCCTCTGCCTTTGCGATAAGGCCGCCCGTTCTGTCTGCCGTCAAATAGCAATCCGCATAGGAATCGGTTATCGTTGCCGCATGATACACGGCACCGATGAGGCCGCCTGCTGCGCCGCCGTCTGCACGAATGACCGTAGACGCGGAGCTGTCCGTAACGGATACGCTGCCCGTTTTCGTCACCATGCCGATAAGTCCGCCGACGATTTTACCCTCGAGCCACGGCTTCACTTTTTCAGGGGAATCGACCGTTTCGATATCTGCGAGGTCGCCTTTTTGGAGCTGAGATATACACGGGTATTTGTGATTTTCACGGTATCGGAAACAGAACCGATGAGCGCACCGACGTTCTGGCCGCAATTATCAATCCTCATGCCGGTAAGCGTCACGTTTTTGATCTCGCCGTTAAATGTACTGAACAGACCAGCATCTGCGTTTTGCGCAGCTTTTGTGATATGCAGGTTTGAAATGGAAGAATACAGCTTTACGTTATCGACCTCGGAATAGCCGTCATAGCTTTTGAGATTCTTATTGGTGATGGGCGTAAAGGTGTCGTCGCGGTAAAAGGAATACCAGTCTTCATTGTCGGCAGTATCATCCGCAAAGGAAAGGTCGCTGACCTGCACGGCGCTGGTAATCGTCTTGGAAACATGGGAGGCCTCGTCCAAATTCTGTAAATGGCGGCCGTAGGCGATGAGCGCCGTGCCCGCCGGGGTGCCCTCGGCATAGCGGAACAGGCTGTTCGTTTTGCGAGTGTAGCTTTTGCCGTCCACATTGGCGTTTTGGCTTTCTACGGAAAGCGTGACGGTGATGTCTGTGCCGCACGCAAGCTTATGGTCGGTCTGATTATAGAAGCGCGTCTTTTCGCTTTCCAAACTATCCATAACCCACGTGTAGTACCAAGTTTTGCTGTTCAGCTGGCGAAGCTCGCTGTATTTTACAACCTTTACATATTCGTTCCGGCCATCCGAAACCTTGATATTGAACGTCAGCTCATCGGCATAGGGGTTGTTGCAGTAGAACGTTGCCGTCAGCTTCTCACGGTTATCGATGGAGATGTCCGGCTTTAGAGTGTCGGTTGTGCCGGAGATCACACGCGCACCGCCGTAGTAGCCGATCTTCGCACCGTTGTGCAGGCGGGTCTGGCGCACACGCATACGGTTTAAGTATGTGGGCAGCGTGGTGGAGGCATCGCCGCTTGTGATCTCCTCTTCGCTGTAAAACGCGCCGTACACACTGCCGCTTTTGGGGTCGTACTCGATAACCCAGTGGTTGTTCCAAAGCTCGGCATCTACGGAAGATTCCGGCAGAACGGAAGCTGCCGCCTTGCCGACTTCCACGCGGTCTGCGGAAACGACATAGCAGAGCGTGTCTTTTGTGATGGCGTCTTCCGCATCTTCTTCGGGAGCATCCAGCGGAATGAGACCAACCTTTGCAACGCCGTTCTTCTTGTTTTCATCGTACTGATAAAGGCTTTCGTAGCCGCCGGCGCGCAGCTCGGACATGCGGTTCTGCACGGCAACGTAAAGGATTTCCGCTTTACTGTCGAGTTCCTTTTGGCGCAGGTTCTTTTGAATCGTCACAAGCGAGAGAACCGCCACGGCAAACAGCACGATGACGATGGCCACAACAATCAAAAGCTCGGACATGGTAAAGCCGGCTTTCCCCTTTCTTCTATTTTTCAAACTCTTCATATCCCGTGAAAAATTCATGCGTTTTGCTCCTGAGAAAAATATGGAAACCGTAAAACGGTATAAGTCTTTTTAAACACAGAAAACCGGCAAGCAAAAAACAGCTTCCGGCCTGTGTTGCACCAGCTATTTTTGAAGTTCAAAATACGTAATATACAGGTTTACCTGCACATTGCCGGAGCTGCCGGAATTTTCAAACTGCACGCTGATGTCCGATATTTGGTTTGTAAAATCGCTGTTGTGCAGCGCATCAATGATGGTGCGCGTTTCGGCGTAGGTGTTCGTTGTAAAGGTCATGTTGATGGGGCGGCACATGATGTAGCCATCGTTCAATGCCGAGACCTGACCGAAATCCAGCGAATAATCGACGGAAGCCGAAAGAATGCTGTTCAGCTCAACGAGCAGCTTGCCGGAATTGTCATAATTCGGAATCGGCGTGGGGTCGCCCGCGGCATAAATTTCCTCGAGCTCCTTCTGCATCTGGTTCATGCGCGTCAAAAGCTCGGTATTCTGCAAAATCTCGTCCTGCTCTGCGGCCGTTTCGGACTGATACTCGTCGATGGAATTGTTGATGGGTTCCAAGATGAGCTTGAAGTATGCGATGACGATGAGCAGCACGGTGAGGACGAGCAGCATCACTTTTTCGCGCGTTGTAAAGGCTCTTTTCATGCTGTGGTCTCCCCTTCCGCCGTGTCAGCCGGCTGTAATGTGATCGTCACGGAGAAATCGAGGTCTTCGCCTGCCGTTTTTTCGGTGGAAGCGATTGTAAGGTCAGCAGCCTTTACAATGGGCTGCTGCTGTAAAATCTCAAACATAGCGGAAATCTCCTGCAGATTCATGCCGGACATAGAAACAATCATCACGTCGTCCGAAATGGTGACGGCCTTTATCGTGCCATAGGGCTGCAGATAGTTCTCCATGAGGTCGAGCACTTCCTGTCTGTCCACAGAAACGAACGCGCCGGAATCCTCCTGCTGCATCCATTTTCTGGAATAGGTGCGATACTCCTCTTCGACCTCTGGGTATTTCTCCACGGCGCTCTGCATTTCGGTATACTGGGCATGCACGGTGTTGTAAGCACTTTCTGCGGCACTTTGGCGTGCAAGCTGGTCAAGTACGCCGAATTTCACGACGAGCACCACAAGCACGATAATAACCGCCGTGCCGATGGAAAGCGTCATGACGCTTTGGGAGTGCGACTCGCGCTTTGCAAGGTTGACGGTTCTTTTGGTGGGGTATTTTACGGGCTTTTTGGCGCCGTTTCCTATGCCGAGTTCAAGCTTCATTCCAACGCCTCCTTACTTTTGCAGCGCGCAGCCGATCGCTTTGATGTAAAGCCACGCCGCTTCCAATGCGTCGTGCTGAGGAAGCAGCTCCTCGGCGTTATGTACGTCCAGATCCGTCACACGGCAGATGGCCGCGCGGATCTGATCTACCGCCACACCGCCGCCGCAAAGATAAATTCTCCGGAGCGAGCGCTCGCGGTTATTGTAATTATAGAAGTTGACGGCCTTCATGATTTCGATCGCCATGCGGTTGAAAAGCTCGGCGCTCACGTCTTCGGAAAGCACGTCGTTGTAATCGGACAAAATGTGTGCGTGTGCCATGTGAATATCCACGCCGCGCACATCAGAAATCGTCTGCTCAAGGTCGCGCAGGCCGAGGTCGCCGGAGCGCTTCGTGGTGAAATTGCCGTCCTGCAAAATGTGCATACGGATGCCGTTGTGGCCGAGGTCTACAAAGCAGTAATCGCTGCCCGCGGGCGCATTTGTGCGCTGCATGTAATCCTCCGTCAGCGCAGCGTAGGCGCATTCCTCCGGCATGGCGACCTTCAAATTGAAGCCCGCACGGCGCAGCATGGCGCGGTATTCTTCCACGGTGCTTTTTAAGGTGGCGCAAACGAAAAGCTGCAATTCTTTCACATTGCCCTCTTCGTCTTTCACCGTATCCTGCACGGCGTAGTCGAAATAATACTTATTCTTTTCCTGCGTCAGGTAATCTTTAAATTCAAACGGCAGGTTATACAACAGTTGGCCGTCCGTCATGGCGGGTACGGTCACGTTGCGGGTGAACACCAGCGTGCCGGGCAGAATGACCGCCGCCGCACCGCGGGAGATGCCGTTTTCTTTCGCCATTTCCTTGATAAAATCCGCCATGGCGTCCATGGAGACGATTTCGCCGCCGGAGACCATATTATCCGGCAATTCTTTCGCCATAACCTTTTTCAGTTTGCCGCCTGTAAGGCATGCGGCTTTTACCATGCACTCACCAATGTCGAATGCCGTGATTTGTCCGGGCATGGTACAGACACCTCGCTTCCTTCTTTATCTCTATCCGTCAAGCTGTAAAGCTTTTGTTCTTTCCGTTAAAATAAGCTCAAATACACGCCGATGATCTCGCTGCCGCAAAGGAGCGTGAGAATCGCTGCCGCCGAGATGGACGGCCCCCACGGAAAAAGCTTTCCGTCTTCTTCCTCTGCCCCGTCTTCTGTGGTACGTTTTTCCGGGAAAATAAACGCGAAGACGATGCCGAGCACGCACGCGATGAGCAGGCACAGAATGTTCCGCTGCCAGCCGAGAAACAGGCCGGTGAGGAACAGCAGTTTAATATCGCCGCCGCCCATGGCTTCCTTTTGGCGCACTTTTTCGTATAAGAGCACGATGAGCAGTAAACCGCCGCCAACGGCGAAGCCGCCGAGCAGCGCATCCATAAGGTTTTCGAGCACATTCCCCTGCAAAAACAGGAAAACAACACGCACGACGATCCCCGTCACGATGAAACGGTCCGGGATCATATACCCCTCCAAATCCGTGAATGCAGCGGCGAGCAGCAGGCACGCCAGCAAAATGTATTCAAGGGCTTGGAGCGAAATATCATATTTTAGCACGAGCAGCAAAAACGTAAGTGCCGTTAACACTTCCGCAAAGACATGTCCCGCAGAGAGCCTTGCGCCGCAGTATTTGCAGCGGCCTTTGTGCATGATGTAGCTTAAAACGGGAATTAAATCTCCCGCGCCGAGCACGTGGCCGCAGACGTCGCAGTGCGAGCGCCCGTGTAAAACAGATTCGCCGTGGACGATACGCCACGCCATGCAGTTGAGAAAGCTTCCCATGCACGCGCCGAGAATCCCCGTAAGCACACAAATATAAACCGTGAGAGCGGGTGAAACCCAAAGCATACTACGTCCCCTTTTTTATGAAAACCTAAAGTGAAAAATCAAAAGAACAGATCATAGGGGAGCCGCAACCCCCGGCCCCCTCAATAGATCTGGTTCATTTAAAATGAGTTGTTTTTGTGGTTAGATGAGATTAAGCAACAACGGTGATGGTAATCTTGTTCGTAGCAAAGTCGTATTCGTACTTAACTTTCTTATCTTTGTCCCAACCAGGAACAGACTGACCAGCGATGTCTTTAGCATCAGCTGTCTTGCCCTTTGTTTCATAAGCTTTAGTATTATCAGCAGCAGCGCCAGCAGTCACAGAACCATCCTTATTCAGCCAATAGGTAGCCTTTGCTTTTGTGCTGTTGCCTTCAACATCGACACTGTCATCGGTCAAAACGGTCGCCATAACAGTAGCATAGCCGGAACGGATATTCGCTTCGTCAGTTGCAACTCTTGCCTTATTCAGAGAAGAAGCAAAGGTCGGGATAGCAATAGCGATGAGGATCGCGATGATTGCAACAACAATCAGCATTTCCATGAGCGTAAAGCCCTTCTTATTCTTCATCTTACGCATTTTGTTCATCATAGGAACCATTCTCCAATTCATTGAAATTTTGCTCGCCCCAAAAACATACTTTTCGGGGTTCACCATCGAAATTTATGTATTCCGCCGGTTCGGGTTGGATCGCCGACGGGGTACAGCGAAATAAATCAAACGATGCTGCCATACATGGTAAACATCGGCAGGTAAACGGCCAGCAGCAAAATGACGGTGACGACCGCCAAAACAATGGTGATGGCCGGCTCTAACATAGAGAGCAACTGCTGCGTGAACACCGAGACCTCGTTATCGAAGTAATCACCGATGACGGTGAGCGTTTCTTCCATGTTGCCGGAGCGTTCGCCCACGCCCACCATTTCGGTGAGCAGCTTTGGAAAATACGGAATCTCGTTCATGCAGTCCACCAGGCTGCGGCCCTGCTCCACGCCCTGCCGCACTTTGCGGATGGACACCGCGAACATGTAGTTATCTGCCACATTTGCCGTGACCTCCAGCGCTTTCGTAATCGGCAAGCCCGCCGTGAGCATGGTGCTCATGGTGCTTGCAAACTGCGAAGCGGCGTTCATACTGTGCATTTCTTTGAGCGGTGAGCGCTTTAGCTTGTTTTCCGCAAGGAACGCACGCCCCTTTTCGTTCTTTTTCAGCAGAAGCCTGCCGATGAAGAACGCGAGCACAATCAAAATAAGCAACCACCAGTAGTTCGTTAGAAAATCCGACGTTGCGATGAGCCCCTTTGTGATGCCCGGCAGCTCGGTACCGAGCTCCAGAAACACGCTTGTAAACGCCGGCACGGCTACCACCATAATGATGATGAACACGATGACGGCGACGCAAATGACAATTGCCGGATACGTGAGCGTGCTGATGATCTTCGCTTTCATTTTAGCGGTTTTATCGTAGTATTTATGTAGTTTTTCAAAGCATTCTTCCAGTGTGCCGGACTGTTCGCCCGCGCGTACGGTTTCAATAAACGTGGTCGGAAAGCCCGTAGCGTTGTTTTCAAAGCTTTGCGCAAGGCTGTAACCGCCGGAGACATCCTCCGCGACCTTTTTCAGCATTTTTTGCAGCTCTTTGGTGCGCGCCTGTGCCGCAACCATCTCCACGCAGCGCACAATGGGCAGACCGGAGGTCAAAATGATGGCGAACTGCGAGCAAATGATGGCAAGCTCCTTGTCTTTGATTTTCTTCGTGCCGATCTGTTTGTTCCAGCTCTGCGTCTCTTTGACTTCTTCTATTTTGGTGATGACGGAGCAGGTCTCGCGCAGCTGCGCGACCGCTTCAAACTCGTTATACGCTTTGATGACGCCGGAAAGCTTTGCGCCGTCCGGGGAAAGCCCTTTGTATTTATAGGTCGTCAAACCCGCTCCCTCGCTTTCTTCCTAAATTTAGCCGCGTCTTCCCTTGGAAAACGCTTCTCGGTCTCTGGCGTAGCCGAGCGCCGTTTCATACGTTACGGTGCCCTCGCGCACCATTTTCAGCAGGGCATTATCCATCGTAATGCTGCCGTCCTGCGCGTTCATGGTAATGAAGCTGTCAATCTGCGGGGTCTTACCCTCGCGGATTAAATTTTTGATGGCGCTGTTCACCATCATGACTTCGCACGCCGCCGCCCGACCGCCCGCGCGCTTCGGCAACAACTGCTGCGAAAGCACCGCACGCAACGTAGTGGAAAGCTGCAATCGAATCTGACGCTGCTGCCCCTCCGGGAACACGTTCACCATGCGGTCAACGGAATCCGCTGCGGAGTTTGTGTGCAGGGTGGCGAAGACCAAGTGGCCCGTTTCCGCCGCCGTCAATGCGGTCTCAATGGTATTGAGGTCGCGCATCTCGCCGATGAGGATAACGTCCGGATCCTCACGCAGGATAGACCGCAGGCCGTCTGCGTAGCTTCTGGTGTCTTTGCCGATCTCGCGCTGGTTGATGATGCACTGATCCGGCTCGTAAATGTATTCGATCGGGTCTTCCAGCGTGATGATGTGGCTGCGCCGCGTATGGTTGATGCGGTTTAAAATCGCCGCCAACGTCGTGGATTTGCCGGAACCCGTTTCACCCGTGACTAAAATGATGCCGCTGCGGTACTCCGGGAATTCGGAAACGACCGGCGGCAAATTCAGCGCCTCGATCTCCGGGATGGTATCCGCCAAAATACGGATCGCCGCCGAGACCGCCCCCTGCTGGCGGAACAGGTTGATTCTGGTTCGCGCTCCGCACGGAAACGTCCGCGCCAAATCAAGCTCGCCGATGCATTCGATCTCGTGGAAAAGGTCGCCCGCAAGGCATTTTGCGTAGTATTCGCAGTCTTCCCACGTGAGGACTTTCTCCGTGAGGTTCTGCACCTTGCCGTCTATGCGGCATTTCACCGGCAGGCCGGTGACAATATGAATATCGGAAGCGCCTTTTTGCTGCGCCTGCGCGATGATTTCGCTGATTTCAAGCATATTAAAACCATCGCCGAAACGCGGCGACTGCGTCCTTTCCGAAAGTTATGAGCAAGTTTTCAACAGATTTTCAGCAGCATGTCAATCCGCTGTGGAATTGATGGCGCGCGCGGCTTCCGCTGCGCTGATCTCGCCGCGCAAAACAAGGTTACGGCAATTTTCGCGCATCGTGACAAAGTTAGTCTCCACCGCTGCCCTTAAAAGCGCATCGTACTTTGCGCCTTCTGTAATCATGCGGCGAATGCGCCCGTTGAGCATGAAGATTTCAAAGACGGCACGGCGACCCTTGTAGCCGGTGTGGTAGCACTCATGACAGCCCTCGCCGCGGTAGAACTGCACGTTGGCATTCTCCGGCAGGCCGAGCATGGCAAGCTCCTCCGCCTCCGGCCTATACGCCTTCTTGCAGTGCGGACAGACCTTGCGCACAAGGCGCTGGGAGATGACGCCGCGCAGCGCGCTGGAAATGAGGTACGGCTCCACGCCGATATCGACCAGGCGGTCGATGGCGGAAACAGCGTCGTTCGTATGCAAAGTAGAAAGCACCAAATGCCCTGTAATAGCAGCACGAATGGCAATGGCGCCCGTCTCTCCGTCGCGAATCTCACCGACGGAAATGACATCCGGGTCCTGACGCAAGATGGCGCGCAGTCCTGTCGCAAACGTCATGCCGGTCTTTTCGTTGATCTGGCACTGGTTAACGCCCGGAATGTTGTATTCCACCGGGTCCTCCAGCGTCATGAGGTTCGTTTCCTCATTTGCAAGCTCCTGCAGCATGGCGCACATCGTCGTGGATTTACCGGAACCGGTCGGGCCCACAATCAAAATCACGCCGCTGCTGTTTTTGAGCAGCGCATCATACTTTTGCAGGTCTGTGCCCTCAAGGCCAATGGACTGCTTCGTGATCGTATGCCCGGATTTATCGAGCAAACGCAAAACAATCTTTTCGCCGTAGATCGTCGGCATGGACGAGATACGCAGGTCGATCTCGTGGTGACGCACCTGCACCATGGCACGGCCGTCCTGTGGGATCTTACGCTCGGAAATGTTCATGCCGCCCATGATTTTCAGGCGGGAAATAACGTTGCTCTGCAAATTCGCGGACACGGTCAAAATCTTTCTCAAAATGCCGTCGATACGCATGCGCACCACCATTTCGCCCTCCTGCGGCTCAAGGTGGATGTCGCTCGCGCGCTCCAAAAAGGCGCGCTCAATGACGGAGTTTACAAAGCGGATCGTCGGCGCGGCAGACGCGTTGCCGGCATCCGTCTGGTTCATCTGCACCGGCACGATATCCGGTGTGGATGTGCCGACCTCTCGCTTCATTTCTTCAATAGCGCGGGCCGTGCCTTCGCTGCCGTACAATGTGCCGATGGCCTGCTCGGTCGCGCGGCGCGTGGAGATCATCGGCACAACGCGCTTATGCGAAGCGGCCTTAATCTCTTCCTGCGCAACGAAGTTCAACGGATCGCTCATGGCAACAAAGAGCTCGTCTTTTACAAGCTTTACCGGCACCACGTTGTATTTTTTCGCGATGGCGCGCGGCACAAATTTGGCGAGCTCTAATGGAATAGAGATCGCCGTTAAATCGATGAAATCGACGCCAAGCTGCATTTGCAGTGCTTCAATGAGCTGCCGTTCCGTGATGATATTACTTTCAATCAGAACGTCGCCGAGACGTTCTTTCTTCTGCTTTTGAATGGTCAGCGCTTCTTCAAGCTGCTCCTGCGTAATGGCGCCTGCCGCAATCAGCAGATCGCCAAGTCGCATATAAGCCATGGAACGTCCTCCCTTTCTAAACCGAGCTTCGTATTTCGTATATTTATGCTGCTTTTCGCATAATCGAGCAGTTTTATAGGCTTAAAATGCGAAAGCCGCGTCTGAAATTCTCATTTTCTGCATAATTCGCGCTATTATTTTATCATATCAACACTATGATTTCACCCTTCATGCGGAGAAAATTCCCACAGGAATTCATCTTATTTTCAGAATCAATTTATGAAATTTCTGCACATTGGTATTTTGGTAGGAACAGGCACACTGCAGCCCATAAAAAGACGGCGGCGCAACCGCTTTTAAAGGCACACCGCCGTTTTATGGCTTTTATCGGCTATTTTTCTTGCAATATTTGCGCACCGCTTTTGTGATCTTTTCAAGGTCGAGCGGCTTTGTGAGGTGCTCGTTCATACCGGCTTTGCGGCTGCGGGCGGCGTCGTCGGAAAACGCGTTTGCCGTCATGGCGAAGATCGGCACGGTCTTTGAATCCGGGCGGTCGAGCGCGCGGATCTTCTCCGCCGCCTCCAAACCGTTCATCACGGGCATCATGATGTCCATTAAGATGAGATCATACGTACCCGGGGCCGAGGCTTTGAATTTCTCCAGCCCCTCTGCGCCGTTCCATGCTTTTGTGACCTCGGCGCCGCTGTCCTCAAGCAGGAACGCCGCAATCTCCATGTTCACTTCGTTATCCTCCACAAGCAGCACATGCAGCCCGCGGAACACGGTGGTATCGATCTCTTCCTCCGGCTTTTCGGCATCAAACGCCGCGGGGTCGAGCTTCAGCGGAATCTCCGTGATGAATGTGGTGCCCACGCCCTTTTCGCTGACCACGGTGACGGTGCCGCCCATGGCATCCACGAGTTTTTTCACGATGGAAAGGCCGAGCCCCGTACCCTGATACGTCGTGCGTGCACCGGAATTTTCCTGCGAGAACGGCTCAAACATATGCTTTTGGTATTCTTCGCTCATGCCGCAGCCGTTATCTTCACAGATAAAGCGGTAGCGAACGGTGTTCTCTGTTTGTGAAACGATGCTGCACGTAGCATGTACATAGCCGCCGGCTCTGCCATACTTGATGGCGTTGCCGCCGATGTTTTGAAAGATCTGTCTTAAATGCAGCGGGCTACCGATGACATGCTTTTCGCGCTTATCGTCCATTGTGAGGGTACACGTAATACCGCGCGCCTGCGCTTGCGCGGAGAGCAGCATGCCCACATCGTGCAGCAGCTCGTTCAAATTGAACGGCACTTCCTCAAGCTGCATTTCGCCGGATTCCAGCTTGCTCATATCGAGCACATCATTTACAAGCTCTAAAAGAAAATCCGAAGACCGCATAATCTTTGCGCGGCATTCCGCCTGTTTTTTCGCGTCATTCGGGAAACGGTCGGCAATCTGTACCATGCCGCGGATGCCGTTGATCGGCGTGCGGATGTCATGGCTCATGCGGCGCAGGAAATCCGTTTTGGCGGCGTTTGCAAGGGTAGCTTCCTCTGCTGCGCGGCGCAGGTTTTCCTGATATTCCATATCGCGCTCCTTTTGCTTCGAAACATCGCGGAACAAAAGCATGAGTGAGCTCGGCTTTTCCCGGTGCGTAAAGCGGCGCTGCGGTATAAGAAGCAGCTGGTACCACTTGCCCTCCACATTTTCCATTGTGAAGCCGTCAAAAGCCTTGCCCTCTAAGCGCTGCTGAGCGGTATCGAGGTCCGTAAACGCACGGAATTCCTCCCGGTACGCCTCGGCTACGCACTCGGTGTTAAACTTTTCCAGCATGGCTTTTGCGCTTAAAACACCGTTTGTGATTGCTTTCATGCGCTCACTCTGCACAATGGGCTCCCATGTATCATCCTGCGGATGAATGAGCAGGTTTGACAGGTAGATGCTCGAAATGGCGCTGATAAGGTGGTATTCTTTTTCCATACGCAGCAGACGGCGCTTTTTACTGTACTGCCGCCAAATAAGGTACCCCATGCCGCAAAACAGGTAGATTGCCGTAAACAGCAGCATCCAACCGCGGCGACTTGCGTAGACTACGCGACTCGGGAAAAAGGCATACAAATAATAATCTCTGTACTGGGTGAACATACCGTACCATGTGTCGCTGTCGTTTTTTAATTGCAGCAATGTGTCCGGTGTAAGTTGTTTTCCTCCAACGAGCACGTCAGCAATAGGATAATACTGCACAAGCGTGTTCTCCAGCTGCTCGCAATTCGTGCTGATAACGCGCATGCCGTCCGTGATGACGACGGTCACATCCTGCCGGAACATTTCAGCATCCAGCATAGTGGAGAGAGAAAGCTCATTTTTATCGTTTTGAAAGCGCGTGATATCCGTATAGCAAATAACGAGGCCCGGTTTATCCTGCCGTGCGGAAATGGCGTAGTTATACGTATTGTCGTTTAAACAGATCTGGTCGGCATAGGTTTTCTGTGGATAGTTCAAAATATCCGTCGCATTTTTGTCCCCTATTATCTGGCTGAGCAGCAGACTTTCATCCTTG